>Ga0335078_10000072_pt1 | contig 189427 bp, 141 predicted proteins | sample Lox_Sample_32_FD_206711 | JGI IMG/M metagenome (GOLD analysis project Ga0335078, IMG submission 206711) | Soil microbial communities from Loxahatchee National Wildlife Refuge, Florida, United States - Lox_Sample_3.2 | ecosystem: Environmental > Terrestrial > Soil > Wetlands | place: USA... | reverse complement strand
TACAAATACAGTTACGAAATGGTAACCGCCCTTCGATTGGGGAATTTTCTCAGAAACGTCACGCACTTCGTGAACCACTTGAACAACTTGGTAAAACTTTTTCGGTTGCGGATGCTTGTCGGCTTGGTCAATGAACGAAAACAGGTTTATTAACTCGCCAACGTGAGGGACTGTGTAAAGCCTTACGGGGTAATAGGGGCCGTTTATCTCACAGATGTTCGCTTCGATTGGCAACTCGATCATAGATGTATCTTCCTCTCCGGCCGCTTCATGGTTCAAGCCTAAAGCCTTTGCCGAGTGCCACGGCCAGCCCGGAACACCTTTTTCGCCAGCGCGAGCGTGCAGAGTGCCGGGTCACTCACCAGTTGTTCCAAGACCCGAAATTGCCCGTAATGATCTGCCGGATGGATTGCGCCGTTCGCAACCAGTTTTTTGACGGCGGTTTGAACCAAAACTTTCTGGCGTCTGTTTTCGGCGGTCTGCATGGCCATCACCCGTTCACGGGACAGGGCCAGCCGGATTTGAAGTTCAAGCGTTCGGGCTTCCGCCTGTTTCCGGCGGACGTTCGCTTCAGAAATCTGTTCGGCGTCACTCATTCGGTTCTTCTCCGCGTCGCAGACAATCCAGCAACGGTGCAAATTTCAGCCGCTCCGGTGCATCGGCTGGCATGTTGCGGAGATAATTTTCAAGGTGCATTGCACGTTCAGCACAGGAAATCTTAGGCGGGTTCACTGCCCACCGTGCCGCCGCTGTTTTCAATTCCTCGAATTCCCGAAGCGCGGCCAGCTTTTGGCCGCGTTCAATTCTAGTTCGGTCGGCCAATAACTTTGCGTCCATTCCGATCTCACGGACTTTCCGTGACAGGATTCGGAATGCGTGCTGGCACGTTTCTAGCGTGTCCGGGTGTCCGACAATGTGCTGGCGGTCCGAGTCGGACAGTTCATTCAGAAAATACAAAGCTTCCCAATGCCATTTCGCGATGGTTGTTTCGGTCAGTGGAAACAGCAGCGGTGTCCGAAGTCGGTCTACGTGGTTCAGCAGGTGCTCGGCCTCGATGCCCGCCCATCCAATGCAGGCAGCTTCAAAACGATTACCTCGGAAGTCCCTGAAGCACCAACCACCCCGCATACGGGCTTCGTCATCCACGTCTATTTTCATGCTCGCCGGAATTCCAAACGCAACAGAAACGTGCCAGTGCCCGGCCTCATGGATTGCCGTAGCCTCAAGCCTCGCTTCAAGTTCTAGTGTCAGGTTATTCATTCACCGAGGAATTTACGGAGCGCAGCCAGCGCCAGATGGAATCGAACGTCCAGCGAACCTAGTTTCGGGTCGCTGAACTTCGTCTCACAGCCGGGAATTTTTTCGGCGTCAAGGATGGACAGCCACTTTTCTGCGTCACCTTGATGCACGGCGAAATGATCGGGCTTGCTCTGGACGACCAGCCGCGACATTTTCTCGGAATATTTTTTCAGCACGCTTTTCTTGGCCACGTCAGCCGGGTTGGGCTTGGAATTTAATGATGTTGTGATTTGAGTCATGGTTTTGCCTTTCGGTTTCGTCGTTCGTCAAAAAAACTCTCCCGCCCGCCGCCATCGCGCTGGCTCCCGGCAGTCGGAGGCAGACCGCCGCAGCGAGATTGACGCCGCACAAAGCACGGGGAATCAACAACAGGTCCACGGGCGGGAAAAAAGTTCATGCGTCAATTTCATTCAAAAGTATTACGCACCTTGCGTTTATGCTTCCCAGTCGCGGACTGGAAAACCTAGGTGCCTCTAACGCGCTGTCCAATCGGGCAAGCAATGCTTCAATTTCGGCTTGGCGTCCCTTCGATTGCAGGTCTTTTATTTTTCTTCCGTAGGCTGCAATAAGGTTGCTCTCCGCTTTGGCGATGCCAACGGGATTGCCGAGTCGAATGTTGGCTTGTATCGCGGCAGCGCGTTCATGTGTGGTTAGTGATGACATATTGCCTCCAGTTATTTCTTGTTGAGTTCGACTTCGATGGCCGTCACACATTCGCTGATGCGTGTAGGCAGCGCGGAAAACCCCGGATTCCATCGGCCTCCGGGTTCCCGGCTGGGGCCAAACCGGCGAGTGAACAGCGCGTCCACACCTTTAATGAGTGTATTGGCGACATTTTCCAGCCCCTTGATCTTTTCACCGGCTCCAGCCAGCCAGGTCTGTGTGACTTGCAATTTTGCTGTAATAAAAACCAGACTTTGAATGCCCGGAACGTCGTCAAAATCCAAACTGGTTTCCAGACGACGTTTTTCCCTGCCGGTCTGCTCAAGCGCCTGTTCCCCTTTTTCCCGCTTGGAGAGTAAAACGACGTAGCTCTCCCTTAATGTCCGCAGCTTTGTTGCTGCATCGGCCAATGTCTCGCGTTCGGCAGGCAGTAGTCTGACCGTTGCCGGTTTTTCCGGCGGCAGTTTGGAAATAGCTTGCGCGTTTTCATGGGCGGAGTTTCCAGACCGGACGATTCTGTCCCGTGCCGTTTGTGCTGGCGGGTACGTTCGGTCCCATTCGGCCAGAAGTAGCGAATTTTCGTGGGCTGGCAAGCCGCTGTGTAAAATCGCGGCGCGGCTTTCAAAGTCTGCGATGGTTGGTATTGCTGTGACGGTGTTCATGTTTCGGACCTTTCGTTGATGTTGAGTTCGTTGGTTTCACCGCGCCTGAATAGGTGCGGAAAGTTTCTGGCCGGGTTCACAGTTCCAAGCCTGTTAATGTGGAGCAAATCTTTGAGCCAACTTTTGAAGTTGAACCGCTGGCGATGATGCCTGACGGGATACAGCCTTTCCTCGACCGTGACGGCTTCCGCTGGCTGTTCTGAAATTTGTGCGGCCTCGACCGCTTCCGGCTCTGGCGTATACTCGATCAACGGCGCGACGGGTAAATCTGCATTCGCCTCACGGAGCCGATGAAGGGCACAGCAAAAATCATCGCGGACGGGCGCATGATTTTTAAGGCACACCTGGCCACCACCGAAAACCGGACCAGCAAAAAAACAATTGAGGCATGAATTCATGGCAGCCTCCTTGGCGTGAACTGCCGCCCAGCGGTTCGGGACAAGTTGCGGACTCCAGAAACGTTGTTCTGCGCGGTCGCAGGCGTGATTCGATACGGGGCACGACGGTCAGTTCGGAATAAATCTTGCGATTCGTCATAGGCATTAACCCGCTTCGCCTCCTTCACTGCCGATGCGCTCCATACGCCGGTCGGTTCCGATAGCAAAGCGTTTAGATAACGCAACGCATCCATCGCGTGGTCGTTTTCCTTTTGAGGTGCATCCTTTTCCGCCTGCCATTCGTAAGATTCAAATTCGTTTATTGTGTTTTGGCAGGCGGTTGAGACGGTCAGGCGCGGCCTGCCATCACCACAAACCTTGAGCCGGTTTTGAATCGCCTGAATTCCATCGAGCACGCGGCCTTTCGCACCTTCGGCTCGCACGCCCGCATTTTGTAAATCGGCAATCAAGCCTGCTGCCGCCGCGTCCACTGCTACACGGTCACAGGCTGAATCGTTGAACCATTCTCTGGCTGTTGCTACCACATCTGATTGCAACTTGCCGCGTTCGTAAAATTCACGCGCTATATGCCAGCGTCCGTCTGAATCTTCACCGACAAGTAAAATAACCGCCGGGTGCGTGTAACCCTCGTCCATTGCCAAATGCCAGACGCGAAACTCGGAAGCAGGACGTTCAACTACGTGAATCGTCTGATCGAACATTTCAAAAATAGCACCCTCTGCCGATGCCCACTGGCCAAGTAGAAGCCGCTGACGCCGAACACCCGTCAGATTTTCTAACACGGCCATTGTGCGCCGCCCTTGTTCCGTCAAAGTGCCTGATTCATCGTAGAGTGTGGGGTTGTCCCGGTGCGTCGAGGTGAGCAGCTTCAGTCTGCCATCTTTTGCACGTTGCTTTATCCAGTGCTGCGAACGTGAAGGGTTGCAATCGCCGAATGTTTGCGGAAACGGAATCACCGCACCGCGCCCGGTCGTGCGGGTTGTCAGTTTTTCCCAATCGTCCAAGGACAGTTCTTCGGCTTGGTTCGCGAAGATAAAATCACGCTCGCTGCTCAACACCTTGTCTGCGATGTCCATTCCGGCCACCCAAAGCACCGCGCCGTTTGCGTAAATGTATTTCTCGACTTTTTCACCGCCGAACCGTTCAACCGGGCAACCGGCAATGACGCGCTCAAACGTTTGACCGATGGACCCGGCAATACTTTTGTAAGTTTTCCGAACCAGTACGCCTTGCGCTTTGGGGTACTTACTCAAAAGCAGGTGCGCCTTGAAACATCCGGCCAGAGATTTGCCCGTCTCGGATGGACCGCACAAAATCACTTCCGGGTCATGCGCATAAATCAACTGTTCCGCGCCGCCGCGTGGCCGGTAAGCCGGGCTTGCCGCTGTCGGATCGAAAACGATTTCGTATGGCGTCATATCTTGGATGCGTCAACTGCTACGACGATTTGAATTGGCGGCAAGCCGTCACCTGAGATTTCCAGCCGCCGGGTTTCTGAGAAGTGTTCAGCAGCGCCGGGGCAATGGGAAAGCCACCAACAGGCGGCCCGAAGCGCGACGTTTTCATCTTTGCTTTGCATCGCCTTTTTTACGATTTCCAGTCGCGCTCGAATTCCGCGGCTAATAGCCTCTTTCACCTGCTGGTCGAATTCCGGATGAACACGGCGGTATTCACAAAGGGTCTGAAAACTGATGCCGGCGATTTGCGCCGCATGTAGGGCTGGAATTCCATCCGAGACGGCAGCGACGATGGCTTCCGCCACTTCTTCGCTGTATTTTGTGGGCGCACCCCGGCGACGTGCAGGTGATGAAGGTGATGTTGAAATGGTGGTCGTCATGATATTGGTTGCTCTTTCATTTCGGCGCGAACCTGCAACAGTTGCTTTTTCAAGGAGGCGATTAGGTCGCGGTCAGGGGTACATGCATCGCGTTCAGCTTCGATTCGTCTTTGAAGTTGTTTCTCATCTAGTAATAACTGCCAAGATTCGCGCTTCCGAACCAGCGGGGGCAATTCTCCCCTTCTACCTCCGTTCTTATTACCTTCTTCGTTAGTTGTCGGCTGTTTGTCGCCTGCTTGTCGGGCGTTTGTCGGCTGATTGGCTATTTGATTGTCGCTTGAGGTTGGTAGAACGGAGAAAAGCCTTGTCCCTATTAGCTTTCCGATGGTTCCTTTGCTTGTCGCTTTGAATGTCGCAAATCCCCACCGTTCAAGTTGCTGCTTTGCGGTGCGATACTGCCTCATGGTTAGACCGCAGGCTTTGTGATCTCCAAGCATGGCCTCGCCGGGAAGCAGTCCATACCGATTAAAGCCTGTGCTCCACCGGGCTCGGTGTGCTATGGTACAAGCCAACACGTAGGCCAACGGGGCGACCGCAATAAGTTCCATCGGTTCATTTCCGCGCATGGCCTTAAACCACCCACGGTCTTGTGGTGTGTCCGTGCTATCATGGGCTTCCGAACAAGCAACCGTTCGGCCTGCCGGACTGGGCAGACCGTTGCGGGTGCAAGGGTCTAAGCTCATTGCGAAGTCGATCTGACAGGGACCACGGGCTTTTTGGAGAACTCCCCAGCCTGCGCACGGCGAACAAACTCGGCGGCATCCTCGTCAGATACATAATTTTTCCCGGCGATGTTCGTGAGCCGAATCCAACCATTTTTCTGCCAGCGCCAAACTGTGGACCGCGTGACGCCGACCTTTGCGAGAAATACGACGAGCGATTGAAGCCCTCCGCCGCTGGCTGGCTCTGAAGTCAGGTTTGAAGTTTGCATTGCATGGTGATTTAAAATGACGCCATGCAACAATGGAATAGCGCAGCCGTTTTGTTAGTTCGGGGAATTAACTCAACACCTGCGGAAGTTTTGAAAAACCGATTATTGAAAATGAAGGCTGTCCACCACTTTTTTGTAGGAATTGAAGCTTTTGGATTTCCCGCCGCCGGGTCGGGCTTCCTCGTCCTCAAATGCAGCAATCAAATCGAGCCAATTTCCGGGGCGCGCACGTTGTTTTACTGTGCCGTCCATTATTCGATGCTCGCGGTATTTGTTCACGAATAAATCCTGAGCCTTTTCCTCTGCCAAATCAGGCGCAACGGCAATCAGAAGAAATCCTTTGCGGTAGGCTGCGATGGCACGCCGGGCGATACCCACTTCCAATTCGTCTGCGGTTGGTAAGGCGATGCCTCGCTGCAACGTGATGACCTGATTCAGCGGTTCGCCTTCATTCTGCCAAACAATATCGAAACATTTTTCGTCATCATTGCGGCTGTCTACACCTTTCAAATTTCCCGCAAATGATTTCCACATGGCCTGATGACCGGGTGAGAGATTCGGCCACGACTTCAATCCAAAATCACCGAGACAGACAATCGCAGGCACCGGATTTTCCAATTTCCACGGTTGCGTCATGCGTAGTCCTACCGATGGATGACGGCGGGCGAGTTCGTACAAAGCCGCAACCGGGTCAATGTCGGGCTTACGCTTCCACCAATGCGAACGGTCAAATTTCCCGGCGCACGGCGGACGCAAATGCCAGGTGTAGGGTTTCCGGTTGGCCTGCCAGTCCTGTTTGGGATGAGTGGTTTTCCGTTTGGCCTTCACAGTTAAGCCTCCTTCGCTTCTGATTCCACGATAGCCGGACTAAAGTTCAACTTCATGGCCATCTCTTTTTTATGTTCATCAGCCAAATGCCCATACACCTTGCCGATCAAAACTCCGCCGTCTTGGTGCCCCACCCATGCGGCAATCGTCATGTAGTCGATCCCGCTCATTACGGCCATACTGATGAAGTGGTGACGACAGTCGTGAAAATTAAATTTCGGCATCTTCGCCCGTGCGCGAGCCATCAAAAGCGACTCTTTGAAGGTCTGGACGTGAATATCCTTTTCACCCCGTTGCGGCGACGGGAACAGCCATTGCGAATCGGGAGCCAATCGCGTAGCCATGTCCAACAGGTGCGCTTTCAGCTTCGGATTGAAGTCCACCGTCCGCGCATTTGAGTTCTTGGTGTCACCATCGCTGCCAATGGTGAGTTGCCCCTTGTCAAAATCCACATCCGACGACCACCGCAAAGCCAGCGCCTCATTTCGCCGGGCACCGCAATAGGCCATGAGCTTGATGTAATCCACAAACTGTTGCGCGTTTTTCGTGACGGGCACTTGTTCGCCCTCTTTGTTCCGCTTTGTTTCAAATGCCGCATTGCACAGTGCATCCAAATCAGCGTGAGTGACGAGCGCCCGCCGGGGCGTCTCTGATTTCAATTTCTTGTTCAACCCCGGCGGGATGGGCAATTTGAAAATAAGTTCATCAATATCCCGTGCATGTTTCAGGACGTTCCGTAGCCCGATGATGTCGAGCTTCACCGTTCGTTTGCAGACACCTGATTCAAGCCGCTTCTGCATAAACGCGCTGACATGGACGGGTTTGATCTTGTCAATTCGCACGCCGCCAAGATGTTTCTTCCACAGCCGGATGTGGCTTTCCTCTTTCTCAATTGTGCCGGGCTTCTTGGTGCCTACACCGCTCTTGATGTAGCCGAGATACTTGTCCGCGTATTCGCTGAACTTGGGTGTGCGCCGGAGAGACAGCAACACTCCGTCCGCCCGGTGCGTCTGCAATCGTTTCAATTCGGCAACGGCTTGGGGCACGGTCTGGACCGCGTTGCCTTCCTTGTCCACCAGCGACACACGTCTCGTTTCCTTGATCCCGTTAACCGGATTTTCGATGTTCAATCGCGCATAGAAGCGCCCATTGCGAACCCATAGGCCGCGTATCGGGTGCTTGCGCCCGTCCAGCACCTTGGTAAAGTGCGTGGCATGAGATTGACGTTCAGTCCTACTTGTCTGAGTGCTTTCCGTTGCGTTGCGTTTCATGCCGCAACAGTGGCACAATTAGTGGCACAAAGTCAATTTCCATTTTGGACTCCTTGCAAAACACCTGTATTTCCTAGGAAATAATAATATGCCGGTGTGGCGAAATGGCAGACGCACAGGACTTAAAATCCTGGGACCGTAAAACGTCGTGTGGGTTCGAGTCCCACCACCGGCACCAATTTTAACTTGTTGTTTTTCAACAAGATAGTGCAGCCAGAGGGGGCCAGTGCCAGTGAAAGTGCCAGTGAAATGATTACCGGGTTACGACTGATTAACTGCCGGTTTAATACTGGTCAACTACTGGAAACGACGGGATACGCTGCCCGTCTGGTGTAGCTGATACACCCAAAGCCACGTACGGTCTCATAACTTTCGGACAAAAAATCCGAAATTATGAAAAGCCGTTTCATCCTCTACCGCCGCAAGCTCGGCGGCATGTTCTATGTCGAAGATACCGTGACCCGCAAACAGGAGAGCCTGGGCACCAAAGACCGCGCCGAGGCCACGTCCCTGCTCAACGCCCGCAATGAATCTGCCCGTCAACCGCAACTCAATCTCCAGATCGCCAAAGCCTATTTGGCAGGGACAGATTCGGGGGTTTCAACCCGGACCTGGCAGGATGCCTTCAATGCCATCATTGAACACAAAAGAGGAACGACCAAGGATCGCTGGCAACGCGGCTCCAGACAGGCGGCATTTGATCTGATTCATCCTTTGGTCATCGTCGAGACGCAGGCCGAGCAACTGTTCGCCTGCCTCAAGGCAGGCACGGTCAGCACAAATGTTCTTCTGCGCGAACTGCACAACTTTTGCATTTCAATGAACTGGCTGGCGTGGCCGATCATTCCCAAACGGCTTTGGCCCAAAATTGAATACAAACCCAAACGGGCCATTACCGCAAACGAACACCGCATGATCATCGAGCGGGAAAAGAATCCGGAACTTCGAGCGTTATATGAACTTTGCTGGCACCTGGGCGGTTCACAAACCGACGTGGCCAATCTGACGGCTGAAAATATTGACTGGTCGGACCGGGTTATTGCTTATGCCCGCAGAAAGACGGGCAGCCCGGCGTTTATTCATTTCGGCCCCGCCGTTGAAGCCATCCTACGCACACTTCCAACCCAAGGGCTCTTGTTTCCAAAGATCGCCTTGATGATGGAAAAGCACCGGGCCAAGGAATTCAAACGCCGTTGTGTGGGTTTGGGCATCACCGGTGTCTCCCTCCATTCCTACCGCTATGCCTGGGCGGAACGCGCCAAGCAATGCGGTTACCCGGAACGATTCGCCCAAGAGGCACTGGGCCACAACAGCAAGGCAGTGCATCGAGCCTACGCGCGCAAGGCGCAGGTAAGACTGCCGTCATTGGAGAGTTACGAGCAGCAGGCGGCAGAGGGTCGGATCATTCAGATACCGCAGTTTGCTCCGGCAATCCATCCTGGTGGCCAGAAGGTGGGTTGAATGATGCCGCCTGTCTTTCATCTTCCAGAGATCGAAAATGAGGGCAAAATAGTGCTTGAGCATGTTCACGATATAGCCTATGTTCACGACACCGTGAAAATGCCTATTTCCGTGAACACCAAAGAATTGACCGGCGCGGCGCTGGAGAAGGCGCTGGCGCACAAGCTTCGTGAACTGCTTGCCGGTGTGGCATGGCTGAAAGACTGGCAAGTCGAAATCGATCCGGCGGAATACCGGACGGGTTGCGACATTAAAGCCGTACTGCCCCTGCCCAACGGCGGCAAGGCGGAGTTGTGGGTCGTGTGCAAGGCCAATCCACGGCCTCATCAAATCGCTTATGACCTAACCCAAGATCTGCCTTCGTCGCAGAACAAACGCCAGAGCCGCGTGTGGGTTCTAGCCGCCCCATTCATTTCGCCACGCATGGCGCAATTGTGCCTGGAACTGCGCTGGAGTTGGTTTGATCTGGCAGGTAACTGCCATTTGAGCGTGCCCGGCGCCTTTCAATTGGAGCGCACGGGGCAACCGCCGGTCCACCGGATTCCAAAGTCCGGTGCCAATTTAAGCAGCCCTGAATCCGCACGCATTCTCCGCGCCCTGCTCGCCACGAACAATGCCGGTCGGAAATGGACGCAAAGAGACCTGCAACTTCACGCCCGGCCAAACGTCAGCATTGGTTTGGTAAATAAAGTCGTTCGCCATCTCCACGACCAAGCATTTATCGAGAACCTGCCGGACGGCGGTTTCAAATTGCGTGCTCCGCTGGAATTACTAACCGCGTGGCGCGGAGCGTATCGTTTCGATCGTCACCAGCGTCGTAGTTACTTTACAGCGTTGCAAGGCCGGCGTCTGACAGAGGCTCTCGCAGGGCTCGAATCACTCACAGGCGGACACGCGGTCTATGCAGCGTTTTCTGCCGCAGATATTCAAGCGCCGCATGTGAGACAACCCAAGACCTGGCTTTACGTCGGTTCCGAATGGGAAGACAAGTTTTGTGAAGAGGCCGAGGCCAAGTTGGTGGATTCAGGGGAAAATCTGGTTGTGCTGATCCCTGAGGACAACGGCGTCTTCTATCTCCAAGAAGACGGCACGACGGGAGAACAACGATTGTCCTGCACCAACCCGGTGCAAACTTACGTGGATTTGTTTCATTGCGGCGGACGCGGCGAAGAAGCCGCCGAAGCATTGCTGGAACAAAATCTCAAGCGCGCTTGGAAGGCGCGAGGTTTGTTGTGAATCCCGAACCGCGCCAACGGGACGATTACAGCCCTCGTCAAATCGAAGCGGCCCATCGCGTTCTGGTTGACCTTGGGCAAGTATTGGCGGCATTTGAAGATTGTCTGGTGGTGGTCGGAGGCTGGGTGCCTGATCTTCTATTGGAGAAAGCGGAAGAACCCCACGTCGGCAGCATTGACGTGGATTTGGCTTTGGATGCGAAAAAGCTCGCTGACGGCCGATATGCTGACCTGCTCAAACTGCTGCTGGATAGCGGCCGCTACAAGCCGGGCACAAAACCCTTTCAACTCGTGGTCGAGGTAGATTTGAAGGACGGTGAGAAAACAGTTCAAGTGGAAGTCGAATTCCTGGCGTCGAGGGAAGTGAAACTCAAAAAGAACCGGCCCAAACTTCTGGAAGGTTTCCGCGTTTTACAGGCCGATGCCTGTGGCACAGCGTTCCATGCGCCGGTAAAGTTGGAGATTTCAGGCCGAACGGTGCGCGGGGCCAGGAACAAAGTGCGTTTGCGCATCGCATCGTTGCCTGACTTTCTGGTGATGAAAGCACACGCTTTGGCCGGGCGGGACAAACCCAAGGACGCGTACGATTTCTGTTACTGCCTCGAACACTTTCCGGACGGCATGAAAGCATTGGCCGATATTTGGAAGAACCGCCGCAGAGAAAAAGACGTTGCCCGGGCAGTCGAAATCCTGCGGGATAAGTTTGCCAGCGTGGACGCCTTTGGACCGGAACAAGTCGTGGAATTTCATGGTTCGGTCGACAGGGAAACACAGGCGATGCAAGCGCGCCGCGCCTTTGAGCTTATGCAGCAATTTCTGAGCTGCCTTTGACACCGGTCCCCCTCCCCTGCCCGGAGTTGGCTTTGCGAGCGTTGCTTTGGCGCCAGTAAGCGCAAATTGCGTCGCTGGCACGGGCAAGCCATTTCTCATCGCGCCGAAGCTGTTCCAACATTTCGGTGGCAAAGAATTTCGTGCCGTTGCGCGGCGGGTGCCCAAGGGGTTTTAATAAACCTGCAGCGACCAGCATAGAAATCTCTTCCGGCTTGAACCCAAGAAACCAGCCGGTTTGTGTCGCCGAAAGGCGTGCCGGGACAATTTTCCAACTAAGGAATTCGGTTTGCTCTGAGGTCGCATTCATACTCGGACAGCCGCCCGCCGACCGTGTCCGGGCGAATGGGTTTGAGTCTGCTTCCGGGATTTGGTTTCCTCGTTTTCGTCAACTGACTCCGTTTCAATCTGGCTGGGAGCCTGATTCTTGGTGAGATCCAATTTTTCCTCAATTTCCGACTGTTGTTTGACCAGGTGATGATACCGTTCCTCCTTCTCGAAAGGTGCGCCCACCTTGGCTTCCAATTCGGTGGCCCGCTTTCGTGAATCGCGAATGTCGGATTCCAGCCGCGTGGCGCGGTCCTCAAACCCCTGTGCCATCAATTCCAATGAACGGATGGCTGCGACAAGCTGCACCACATGTACAGGGGCTTTGGATCGTTCAGGTTGCACTTTCATACGAAGCTTTCGCCGTTTTGAGTCACAGGTTTCTTCTGAACCACGGAAACCATTTCGCGGTCGTGCCATCCGATTCCAATGGCGAGAGTGTCACACGCCGAAAGCCGCGCTCGCAATGAACAAGAACGCATTCATGGTCGCGGAGATTGCGGAGTTTGTGCGGCTTGATTTTATGTTCTTCGGCTTCTGAGTAATTGACGTTGCGCTTGCCGGCGCTGAATCCCCATGAACGTTTCACGACGCGTTTTTTGCCGATGAAGTCAGCGGCTTGAATGGCGTCGGCTTCGTCGGCGGCACGGAAGATGAGACGATTGCGGAGATTTAAAGTCAGTACCTTTGATTTGTCGTTGCCGAGGGGCGGGACGAATGAGGTCGTGCTCTGTGCTGCAGCGACGATGGTGGCGCTGGCCTCACGAATCACGTCCACGCAATTGTAATCGCTGGTGCCGTCTTCGCTGGCGGTCATGAAACGTTGGGCTTCGTCTGCCCACAGGATAAGCAAATTGGTTTTGGCACGGTCCGATTTGGCTTTGTCGAACCTGCGCAACGCATGGTTGTAATAAAGGAGCTTTAGGAATGTGTTCACGTACCGTCGCTCTGTCTGGAATTTCTGCGGCATTGTTGTGAGGATGATTCTGCCCTGGTCGATGGACGCGAAATTAAAAGTGCTTTCGCCGGCGCAAAATACTTCGGCAACCTCCGGCGTCAAAAAATATTGGAGATAATTTCCAATGGTTTCCCGAACGCCGCCGGACTGTTCCTCCGGTTGGTTCAAAAAGCGATTTGCGAAATGGGCATACACGGCGGCGCGACGCGGCGTTTCGAGCAGGCTCTCCAGATTTTCCATTTCCTCCTCAAGCGATTCGCGGTTGGATAGCAACTCGTAGGCATCAAGCAGGGTAACGGGCCGCCCCAGTTCAAAGAGCATTTCGAGCGCATGGGCGATATGTGTCTGCGCCTGGCTCTTGAAAAAACCTTTATCCCCGCCCTGACCAAGACTTGTGGCGGTATCCACGATGAACTTGGCATAGGTCGTGAACGGGATGCTACGGTCACCGGTCAGGTTGTAACGGTTCGGTGGTGTCCATTGCGCATCTGTTTCATCCGCGCGGATCTGCAGGCGAATCAAGTCATGCTCGCGGCCATAGTGCCGCGCCATTGCCGAGAGCGTTTCCCAATAGACGCCCTTTTCGTCAATGCAGAGGCCGCCCCACGTCGGCTCATTTTGAAAAACTTGGTGAGCGAGTTGATTGATGCCGGAACTGGTCTTGCCAGAGCCGGTGTCGCCGGTGATGAGCCAGCCGCGACAGAACTGTGTTCGTTTCCACCTCAATCCGCCAAGCCGGGCGACGTAACCCTTGCGACTGCGTGGCAGGAACAGGAGAAAAGTTGCAATTAGCGCGAGCAAGGCGCCACTCACGAGCAGATACGCTTTTGGAGCCTTCAGCAGGAGTTCGAGCTCGTACGGATAGTCTCCCGGGCCGAATGGAATGAAGCCGAGATTCATGGCCAAACCCTCCCAATCAGGTAGCCGGCCAACAGGCTCGCAATCGCCGCGAAGATAGCGGCGGCGCGGGAGATCCGCGCGGCGCGGAAAGCCGGCGGCTGATTTCGCAGCACTTCGAGCAAAGTCGCTGTTTGTCCGTGAAAAGTCCGCGCAACATCAGCGAGCTTGGTGATGTCTGCCCGAAACTCCGTAAACGAGGGCATTTCCCGCCGTCGAAGTTCATCCCAATGCCGCTGGTGAATCCGAAACAATTCGACAAGGAGTATCACCGCGTCGTCTTCTCGTAGTCGATGTTTATCGCGCCACTCGGCGACGGCCTTGTCGAACTCCTCGTCAAAGTCAGGTTGTTCTGTCGGTGGCGGCATTACTTCGTCGGGAGCAGAAGTTCGGCGGCAGATTCGATCTCGGCGTTAAGCTTCCGCTGCCAAGTTTGGAGTCGTTGCCGGTCAAGAAGGCTGAAGGCGGGATTTTTGATCGCCGCTGTAATGGTCAGGTTTTGTGCGTTGAGTGCCTCGACCAGCCAATCCTGCATTCGAGACATGGCAATTTCCCGTCCGCCCAGCTTGTCCTTGAGTTGCGCCCGGACTTCACAGGTTTCAAAAATTGTGAAGCTGTCGCTGTGTGCAGCGTTGCGAACCACGACATAACTACACTTCTTGCCGAACTGATCGGCCAGGCGTTGCACCTGATCCACGCTGTCCGATTCGTGGTTCACCGGCATGATGAGTGTAAGTGCCGCCCCCATCACGGACAACACGGCAGCCAGGTCAATCTCGGCAAAAAAATCAGTGAACAGGTCGGTGGATGCGGCACGGCAATCCATTACGACGAGGTTTGCCTTTTCCAACGCGCTGAAGATGTTGTCCAGCTCGCGACGGAGGTTCAAATCGAGGAATCGCGCATCCGGATGAAACCGTTTTAGCGTTGAGTTCTCGTTGTCGCTGTCTATTGCGACATGGGCAATGCCCTTGTCCTTGAGGAATTGAACAAAATTGACAGCAAAGAAGCTTTTGCCAACACCGCCTTTGCCGTTGAGGATGAGGTTGAGACGTTTCATGAAGTTTGAGGTTTGAGCATCCGAACTTGCGCGATGCGCGGGCCGTGCTTGCGAATTGGCGGAGATTCGTTGCCGCTGGATGAAGTAGGCGGCCCTGCCCCTGCGCTGACTTCTGACTTGGGCGCTGGATCAGGAGGTATCCCCTCACCAATAGCCGGCGTTGAGGCAGGCGGACGTTTGCGGCCTGGCCGTTTGCGCGGCCGAACGTTTTCACCAAGCACTTGATGACAAAACACGGCGATGGCCGTCTTGCTGGTTGGCAGGCAATGTTGGGTGAGCAAGTCGGCGATGGAGCGATAAGATGCCCGCTTCTGTCGCAATTCTGTGATGACTTCCTTCGCTGGAAGCAAATCCTCGAATTTCTGCGGACGGCGCGGTGTGAATTCTTCGACCGCCTTGCGAACTGCGGCTGGGTCAAATGAGGACATAAGACGGAATGGTTTGAATGTGAACCTGGAAACTGATGGGCAAAGACATGGACACAGCAATGCGGTGACGCTGACAGTTCTCTGCCGGACGCGGTGCGCGGACAATTCCAGCCAATGACGAGGGCGTGGAAGTGAACAGTTCGAGATTGCGAACTGTCTGCGGATAGCGCGTGTTCTGGACGGATGCCTGTTTGCGAACTGTTGAAACTGACGCGAGCCCGTGTATGCGGACTATTCGTTGCCGCACCTGTTGGCATGGACTGAACACGTATGTGGACAATTCACGGACGCGGACAAAATGAGTCCGCGCTACGCATTGCGCCTGTCCGCATTCGTGGAATGGCCATGCCTGTGGCCATAAATCAACAATATTGCGCGTCTGTTCCGCGCGTTCACCGCGATTGCTTCGCGGACGCAGAATCCTTAGCGAGCTAAGGAGTAAGGCGTGCCCTGTATTAAATATGATGAGAAACACACTGCCTCCTTTGTTGCAGCAACTCATCTCGCCACTGTTCCAGTTGAGCCGCCACGGTTTCAATCCGGGTGGTTTGTTCAATTGTCCGCGCCTCGATACGCGCCGCGTGTTGGTCGGAGTGTTGTGATTCGTGCAGTCCGATTGCTGCGTCGGAAGCATCGGTGTTGATGTGTTCGCCGAACTTTTTCAGCACTTCAATGGCGGTGCGGATTTGGGCGGTCGTTGGTGTCTGCATAGTTAGATGCGAATGCCGCGCGAGTGTTTTTGGATCAATTCATGCCGGGGTCCCGCCCTGCGATAGGACAACCATTGAGCACGCCGTGCTTCTTTCGAAGTGACTGGATGTGCCCAAGGTTCACTGAAACCGAGTCGGGCGGCGGCTTCCTCGGCTGCGATTTTGGTGGGAGCCTCGACGACCGTGCGCAGTGGATCACCCATCACTCGGGCATATTCCCGGTCGGTATGATAGATGCCCCACAGTTGGTTGCCTGGCTTCAGGGTCGCGGTCATACTCATGGTCATAATTGAGCACAACCCGTCCTGGAGATGGTGTATCAGCTACACAACATGCACGCAGAGTCCGTGTATTGTCCTGCCCGTGGTCACGGCAAAGACGCAATATAACCTGAAAAACGCCGAGGAATACTTTGAGGAACACCTCTGCGTTGGTGACTACTACAATGAAGGTCAGCGTGTGGCCGGCGAATGGATTGGATTGGGGGCGGAACGGTTGAATTTATCCGGGAAAGTCCGCGCCGAAGATTTTCTGCGGCTGTGTGAGAATCAGCACCCTGGTACTGGGGAGAAGTTGACCCAGCGATTGAACATCACGCGGACTGAAGATGGCGAGAATACGGCCAATCGGCGGATATTCTACGATTTTACTTTCTCACCGCCGAAATCGGTTTCTGTTGCCGGCTTCCTCGGTAATGATGGACGGATTTTAGAGGCCCATGCGCGTGCAATACGAGTGGCCTTGAAACACTTCGAGGCTTTCGCTGCAACCCGTGTCCGCATTGGCGGTGTGCGAAACGAGCGGCAGACTGGTAATTTCGCCGCCGCGTTGTTCACGCACGACACTTCCCGCACGCTCGACCCACACTTGCACACTCATTGCATTGTTTTTAACGCCACGTTTGACCCAGTGGAGAATCGCTGGAAAGCTTTGGAAAATTACGAGCTTCTCCGCGCAAGAAAATTCGCCGAGAACGTCTATTATCACGAACTGGCTCGCGAACTGCAAACTTTTGGCTATCGGATTCACAACCGGGTGCGTGGTGATTTCCAAGTAGAGGGAATCTCCCAGGACCTGTGCGAGCGTTTTTCCAAGCGCCACGGACAAATTGACGCCGCATTGGATAAATTGCTGGCTGATTCACCGGAACTCAAAAGCAGCAACATCAAAGAACTGAGAGCACGACTTGCCGAAGCAGAGCGAACACGGAAACAGAAGGAATTAAGTCACGACGAATTGCGGTCACTCTGGGACGCACAATTGAGTAAAGCGGAACGTGCAGCATTGCAGCAGCTTGCAAGGCAACAAAACCCGGCTGCAAAGGAGGATAAGCGCGTTACGGTGAATGAAGCCGTAGAGTGGGCGGAGGAACACCTGTTCGACCGCAACTCCGTCGTGCTTGAGTGCCAGGTTTGGCAGGAGGCGCTTGGTCGTGCGCGTGGTGAGAATTTCTCAGTATCTGAATTGACCAACCTCACCCGGCAACGCGGCTACATCCGGGACGAAGCGCGTCCGGGTCAGGTTACCTTGCGCGATGTATTGCTCCGTGAATGGGAGATTATCCAAATGGCCAGAGAGGGCGCCGACTCCTGTCATCCGTTGGTTTGGAATCCGCAACCAATCAACCCCAAATTAGACGATGAGCAAAGCAAGGCCCTCGATGTGCTGCTCTCCTCAACGAATGCCATTTCGCTTTTTCGTGGCGGCGCGGGCACAGGCAAGAGCTTTGTCCTGCGTGAACTGGTTGACCAGGTTCAACAAGCCGGTCGGCGCGTCGTCGTCCTCGCACCGCAGCGCCAGCAAGTCGTAGAAATGACGAAAGTCGGACTCCCGTCACCGTCAACAATTGCAAGTTTTCTGCTCAGGCGCGAATTGACTGAGCACGCCGTGGTTGTGGTTGACGAGGCAGGACAGATTGGCGGCCGGCAGATGCTCGAACTTCTGCGCCTGGCGCGGGAGAGAAACGCCCGCGTGATTCTTTCCGGTGACACGCGGCAACATGGCCCCGTCGAGGCATCTGACGCGCTTCTCGCCATCGAACGGCACGCTGGCATCAAACCTGTCGAGTTGCACAAGATTCGCCGGCAAGATCCGGCGGTCGGTCGTGATGACGATGAACGCAGCCGAATTAGACGGTATCGGAAAGCGGTCGAATCGGCCGCTACTGGCAACATGGGCGAATCATTTGACCGCCTCGATAGGATGGGCGCGGTGGTCGCTTGCGGCTTGGGCGATCAAGCCGATAAGCTCGCCGACGAATATATCCGGCTTACAGAACAAACCGCCTCGGCAGTGGTCGTCTCACAGACCTGGGCTGAAGTTCATCGGGTTAACTCCCGCGTGCGCGATGCGCTGAAGGCCAAAGGATTGCTCGGCGCCAACGATACGACAGTTCAGGTGCTGGACAGGCTTGACCTGACGAATGCTCAGAAACGGGATGAGCGGTTTTACCCGAAGGAAGCGGTGGTGGTCTTCAACCAGAAGATCCGTGAGGCTGAGCCGGGGGCTAAGGGCAAACTGGCGGGTATCGTAAAGGCGGGCGTCCTGGTTGAGGTTGGTGGACGATTCGTCACCGTCTCAAACAAGATGCTCGACCGTATTTCGATTTGCCAGACGCGGGAATACTCGATTACGACGGGTGACCGATTACACGTCAAAGCCAATCGTAGGCTCGGTTCTGGCGGCCGCGTCACCAACGGTGAACTCGTCACCGTAAAGTCGGTCCGGGCCGACGGCGGAATTGAATTGAGCGACGGCCGTCTCCTGGATTCGAGCTTCCGCGAGTTCCTTCACGGCTACGCAATCACTTCGTATGGCTCACAGGGCAAGACGGTGGATTACGTCCTGTTTTCCGATTCCACCGTGAAAGCCGCGACCAATGCACAGCAATGGTATGTAACCATTTCGCGTGGTCGGCGCGGAATCCGCATTTTCACCCCCGATAAAGAACAACTCCGCGAAAATGTCGCGCGCGCCGGCCATCGTCCATTGGCGATGGAACTGGCAGCCGGTTTTGCCCCCCGTCGCATCGCCCACCTTTGGGACCGGCTGCATGGTTACTTGCTTCGCTTCGGCCGTCAGGCCGCCAACAACCTTGTCCGGCTGAAAATGGCTCACCGTCATTACCGTCACCGCCAACTCAGACAAAAACATGAACACAAAATCCCCCGAATGCTGGTCGAACGACCCACAAGCACGCGCCCTCCGTATCGAATTGTCCCCTGATCGCTCGGTGCTGCTGCCTCATGAAGAGTTCGCCTTTGCCGAGCTCAAGCGTGAGGGCAAGGATCAAACTCTCCGATTGGTTTTCACCATGCACGAAGTCCTGGTGCGCGGTCATTCTTTACGCCGAATCGAGACGGCGATGCAGCGGTTGGAACTATCGTCACTCACCACATTACCTACCAATCAGCGACTGCTGATTCCTGATGGTCAACCGGTGATTCTTGGAATCGTAGTCACGGAGGCGAAACCCGAAGTACATGAGCATCAAAATAAGCCATAATACTCAACCTGGCCGAATTGATCCGTATTGCCCAACGCGAATTTGATGATCTCAAAAACATCCGCGTTACCTCCCAATTCCGATATTGACCTTCCCCTCTGTCCTCAACGGTTGCTGCGGGCTAAGCTACTTCTTCGTCGCCCGGACCTTCGCCCATCGTGCTCTGGCAGCCGCAGCAATCTTGGCGCGACCGGCTGCGCTCATTCTCCGGCGTTTGCGTGGCGCTTTCGCGGGTTCATTTCCGTCCGTAGCTTTGAGAACTCGATTGAGCTTCTTTTGCAGAGCATCAATTTTGACTTTGATTCCAGCAGCTTGGCGTAGTTGTTTCGCCGACAAATTCGCAAGTGAATTCATATAAATCAGTTAAATCCAAGCCAAACCGCAAGTCAACTTCTGTTCCCCCGAACCTCATACGAATTTAACAGTTAATCGCCCATTATTAACTTGCCTTAAACCCCGGCATATTTGATAAAATCGGATGAGATGAACTTTCCAGAAGCTGCAAGGGTTGCCTGTCTGCTGCTTACCGTAGCACTGCCTGTCACCTGCCAGGCGCAGTTTGCCTTTACGACGAACGACGACAATACAATTACCATCACAGGTTACACTGGTTCCGATACCAATGTCGCTATTCCAGATACAATTGACGATCTGTCTGTTTCCAGTATCGGAGATAACGCGTTCGGTTTCAATGCCGGCGTGACCGGCATTACAATCCCAAGCAGTGTCACCAGCATCGGAAATGCCTCATTCCATGACTGCTACGATCTGGCCACAATTACGATTCCTGACAGCGTCACCAATATCGGGGACAGCGCGTTTGCCAATTGCTCTGCCCTGACTAGCATCACGATTCCTGGCAGTGTTGCGAGCTTCGGATCCGATACGTTTGATTCTTGTGTTAGCCTGACCAACGCTACAATTTTAAACGGGGTTACGGATATTGGGTCCTGGGCGTTTGTTAGCTGTTCTAGCCTGACTAGCGTAAGCATCCCCGATTCCGTCACAAATATCGAATTGGGTGCATTTTATATCTGCAATGGCCTAAACAGCATTGCAATCCCTGATGGCGTTTTGAGCATCGGAAATTTCGCATTTAGCAGTTGCGGCGTCCTAACCAACGTCGCGATTGGCTATGGCGTGACAAGTATCGGGGACTGGACTTTCATCGGCAGCCCAATAGCCGCAATCACCGTCGACACCAACAACTTGTTCTTCAGCAGTATTGACGGAGTCCTGTTTAACCACGACCAGAGCCAACTTCTCAAATTTCCTCAAGGCAAAGGAGGAAACTACGTGGTTCCCGACAGTGTCACAAATATTGCTGACATGGCCTTTATATATTGCGGCGGGTTGACCGGCGTTACGATTCCTGACGGCGTTACCAGCATCGAAGAGTATGCGTTCTACGGGACTGGCCTGACTAATGCCACGTTAGGAAACGGGCTGATCAATATCGGAACAAATGCATTTGCTTTGTGCAAGGGACTGAATTCTATCGCAATCCCGGAAAGTGTCACCTATATCCGGGACTATGCGTTTTATGACTGCATGAGTCTTTCCAATGTAATAATGGGTGACGGCGTTACCAGCATCGGCAATTATGCCTTCTCTGGCTGCTTCGGCCTGGGTTCCATCTTGATTCCCAATGGCGTCACGAACACCGGGCCTTACGCCTTTAGTTATTGCGCTGGACTCACTAATGTCACCATCTGCAACGGTGTCACCAGCATAGGCGACCACGTCTTTGAAGGTTGCTACAGCCTGGCCAACGTTACGCTTCCCGACAGCCTTACGGACATCGGAAACTTTGCATTCAGGTATTGCAACCACTTGATCGGCATCACGATCCCCGACGGCGTCACGAATATAGGAAACTATGCCTTTTATTACTGTTCTAGTCTGACAAACGCTACAATCGGCAATAGCGTCACCAGCATTGGGAGCTTGGCGTTTTATGATTGTATGGGTCTGACCAGCGTCACCATAGGCAATAACGTCACCAGCATTGGGAGTGATGCATTTTTAGGCTGCATCAACCTAACCAGTGTCACGATTCCCGACAGCGTCACCAACATTGGGTACTCTGCGTTTGATAACTGCGCCAGTTTGACCAACGTTACGGTTGGTGGCAGCGTCGTCAACATCGGAAACTGGGACTTCATCGGCTGCACCAGCCTGACTGCTATAACGGCGGATGCGTCGAATCCCATCTATAGCAGCGTTAATGGGGTCTTGTTCGACAAGAGCACCAACCTGCTTATTGAATGTCCGGTGGGCAAAACGGGTATTTGCATAATTCCCGATGGCGTTGTCAGTATTGGAGGCTCTGCGTTTGAGGCTTGCTGGGGTCTGACCAGCGTTACGATTCCCGAAACCGTCACGAACATCGGTGGCTCTGCGTTCTATTCTTGTGTCGGCCTGACTAATGTTACGATTGGCAACGGTGTTATTGATATCGGGAGTTTTGCATTTTGGTTCTGCACCAGCCTGGCCCATGTAACCCTTCCCGACAGCGTCACCAACATCGGAGACTATGCGTTCTCTTACTGCGGCCTGACCAATATTGCGATTGGCAATAGCGTTGTCAATGTTGGGCTTGCTGCATTTAGTGAATGCGGCAACCTGACCAGTATTACCCTTCCCGCCAGTGTTACCAACATCGGGGATTTTGCGTTCTATGCCTGTGTCAACCTGACGGGCATCTATTCTGAGGGCAATGTTCCCAACTTTGGTCCATACACATTCGACTACGCGAACCAAGTGATCGTCTATTACCTGCCAGGCGCCACGGGCTGGGATGATTTTTCCAATCAGACAGGTATTCCGACTGTGCTCTGGTTACCACAGATGCAATCAGCCGGTGTCAATACCGGAGGACCGGCGAATCAATTCGGGTTTAACATCAGTTGGGCCAACGACAAAACAGTAGTGGTGGAAACTTGCTCTGACTTGGCCACTTCCGATTGGCAGCCGGTTCAAACAAATACCCTCACGGGTGGCTCGGCTTGGTTCAGCGATCCGCAATGGACGAATTATCCCAACCGTTTCTACCGCTTGCATTCTGCTAACTGAAGGCGCTATCCTCGCGTTGCCGGTGATTAGCCTTTTTGTCCTTCGCTCCAGTTGTCATTTACACTCTGCTTTTCAACTATAATCGAATACGTCTCAGTCCAATTCCGCTGCCATCTCCAGCCTTCCTTCGTGCCGGGGGCATTTTTCTCTATCCATTTCGCTGCCGCCAAAGCAGAAAGCTCCGCATGACAGTGCGGGCAACGCGGAGAAGCGCCGCTCCTAAAGCGGCCGCCACAGCGACAGGGCTGGAGAAACGGCTCGATGTCTGGTGTGATGCTCCGATGCACCTGCAACTTGACTCCTTTCGGGATGTGATTGCACCAGCAACTCAAGAGCGTCACCATTCCACAAGAATTGCAATAAGCATAAGCTGTATCGCCGAACCCATTGTGGATGATCCGGTAATTGAACGCCTCCTGGCATCGGTCGCATTGCCCAATGGTTCCTAAATCCGTTGCCAAGTCGCCAGCAGAACGTGTCGCGTCTTTCCATATTTTTGTTTTGTTCATTATTGGCGGTATCTTATCTCAGTTACTATTTGCCTGTCTTAACTAGCCGCTCTTAAAGGTTGCTCTGTCACAAATCCTTTGTTTGTCAGCTCTCCTACTTTCAACATGTCTCCGCTGTCAAAACCGACAGCCACGCCAATCCGTGGCGCGGTGGATGCAACAAGCCGTGTGGTCTTACCTCGCAGAAGTGACCGCACCGCAAACGCGCCGAAGGCCAAGCAAAGTGGCCACTCCGCGTTGTTGCCCAACCCACCGCCGCTATCGTAGCCAATCTGGTAGATGCTCCGTAGCGATGCTGAGTGTGCGTAAGCGTCCTCCGGGTAATGGCGCTTGCCTTTCCAGAGCCAACTCAGTTCCTCATCCTCTGCTGCATATTGCGCCACCGAGGCAACATACATATCTGCCCAAACCTTGCCGTTTTCGGATGGATTGCAGAGGCCAATCCACAAACCCTGAATCGGAAATGGTGCCGGCTGTCTCTCAAAAACGCCTGTCAACCAGGATGTCAGCGACGCAACATCCCTATCGTAGTCGAGCGCCGAAAGCCGCGGCCAATCGGCGTGCGGAACATCACGCGAACAAATGGTTACAATCTCGCCCATGCACGTACTCACCGCACGATCAGATGCAAGCAATTCTTGAATCTTGGCGAAAATTGCTGAGTGATTGAGGCTCATAGCGACCATTCGTATATTAAAACACAAGGGCCAGCGTCGGCAAGTTTCACGATGTTATCCACGGCATGACGTTCTCCTCCAAGGACTGCCGACACTCTTGCGCTCTGCGAACCAACCGCATGGCAAATCCGCCAACTCACAAATGCTTGGATCATGCTCAACCATCTCACTCAACGCCACTATCATAGTATCACCCGCAGAAACCTGCTGCGTTCCTGTGTGAAACTGCCATGCGCCGTCTTCGTCATCGTGTGAAACATGCAAGATGGGTTGGCGAAGCCGCACGACCTGTGTGGTGGTAAAAACTGCGACGTTCTTCAGATCTCCGAACGGCCACTCATTTTTTGTACTTTGGATTTTCACGAGGCTTGAGAAGTTTGACTAACTCTGCCGCATCTGCCATGTGTTGTGTTGACGAAAGTAAATTTTATTGGACACCAAATGATCCCTCGTCGGCCAGACACGGTCTATGACTTGTTGTAGCTCAATAAGTCCCGCCGGCGATTGGGTGTCACAAAATGTCAGCACATCGCGTGTGGGTATGGCAACCGCATATTCTCCCGCAATAAATTTCTGAAATTCGCCATTCCAAAATTCGTCCAGCAACATAATGCTTGCCTCGAAATCACCGCCCATCAGAAAGGCAAACACATTACCGTAATGCTGCACTCTGGCATTTCTTTGGGCAATCAGATTTTGCAGATTCCGCAATCCAATCTGGTGCAATTCATCGGCACTAATCCCGTCCTCCTCCAAGTGACGATTTTGGATATATTCGTAAGACTGCCCCTTATCCACTAAGTAGCAGACATGCAACTCACCCAAATACGGTCTGACTACCGGATTGTCTTTCGGTGGCAATTTGATCACGGGACGGCCATCATCCGGCGGCGAACCCTTTAAGTATGCGATTGCTTGGCCTATAATTTTTTGAGCGGGCAGACTCATTTTGCTTTTGGAGTGGAGCGGTCGCGTGTCGGCGCGTTGCCTGGCCTTTATTTATTGCAGTGATCCGAGATAGGAGACAATGGCGCCCACAACTTCCTTAACCGTTTTAGCAGTTAATCGTGTGGTGGAATTTTCAATTAGAAAAGGGCAGTTACCCGTTGAAGACTCAATCTGTATGTCGGGTTTAAAGTCCGGCAAACGAAACCACCATAGTCCGTCATCGTCTGCTGGATGGCACTTGTGCATCTGGGTGATTTGAACAGTCGGCAAAAGCCGACGAACTTCCTCAACTATTTTTTCGATGTCTCTTGCCATATACTTTTAGTCAGATTTCTGCCATCTTTGGCCTTTTGGTACTGGATTATTCATCGGTGCAGAGAAGGTCGTACTTGCTCCGCCTTCCTGAACGTTCACATGTTGTAAGTTAAGCGGATTGCCTTCGGGTGCAAGCACAACACTACCACCTTCTTGCCTTATGGCACCGGCGGTTGTGGACCGCGTGGTGCCGTGGGGAACCCCTGCTGTCAAAGAACGATTTGCGCTAGGAGTGTTAGCCAGCACACTATACAAAGGACGCTCATTCCCATAATCAATTTCTCCAGCCGGGACAGTTGAACCTTTTCGCGGAACCGAAAATGGATTCGTATGCCAGCGAGTGCGATAATCAGTCCCATGACCGCAAAAAACGACGACGACCAAAAAGTTGACCGATCGAACTCTTCATGGCGGAACAAAAAAATAAAAGCGGCAGCAATCCAGAACGGAATCGCCGGAAGCAACATCCATGAAAAAATTCTTGGCGACACTCTCATTTCTTGCGACGAAAACAGACAGCCTTAGTTAATACATCTCCACGTGGAAAAGCTTTCCGGTATCGGGATTGATCTTTAGGGTGACAGCATACGGTTTCTGATGAAAGGTGGCGGTCAATACGTGCTTGCCCACAAATGGTTCTAACACTTGCAACCTTTCTTGAAGCAACTCCTTCCATTCCGGGCCGCGCGCGTCTATGCGGATTTGTTCCCGCAAAAAGTCCAGGTAGTCTGCCGCGAGCAACTTCTCCTCAATCCAGGGGGACGTGATCTGCCCATCAGCAGCGTCCTCGTATTTTGGCAATCGCAAAACGTCATCGTAGTTAAGACCGCCAAGCTCTCGAAGCCAACCCGGCGGATTTTTAACCGTCGCGATTGCCGCTAATAAAATTTGCCACGTTTCTTTCGTCATGGTGTCGTCGGCTTGCCTTGGATTGTGCCTTTTAACAGCACTTCTTTTTCTGCACCGTATTTCTGCACCGGCGGACGAGGAACGACTTGGTTAGCAACGGCGCTCTTGTCGACCTCAATAATGGTGCCCTCGTCTCCCGAAAAACTCTTTGCGACATTGCGGTCAGTGGTCCAAGAAGTCACACCCGCGTTTGCATCAGCACCCATAACATGGTTTTCCAGTGACTTCGGGTCAAGAGCAGTCCCACGTGGTTTGGCAATACCTTGAGCTCCTAGATTCGCTTTTTCTGTTCCGTTGCCCGGCACACCTCGATATAACTTTTCCTCACTGCTTAGAAGTGTTGTTCCACGCAATTCTGGCGTAATCATTGTGGCAGCCGTTAAGACCGCGTCGGCTCCGGCTGCTCCTAAAGCTGCGGCTGCCTGAACTTGTTGCGGCGCACCGGCTTGAGCAGGGTGCGACGAGGTTTGGTGTGCGGCGGCGAACTCGGCGTAATTGACATAGCCATGCGCTTGCACCATGCGATCAATGTTTTGCGCGGCACTAACTTGGCTGGCGGCTATTCTCGCATTCCAATACAGATGGTCGACCGCATAGGTGGTTAAAGCTGCTCCCGCGAGATACACTGGCACTATGAAGGCAAAGTGTCCGCTTGGGTCTGCATAACGGAGTGGATTATTGGCGACGTAACTATACCGATTGTAGCTCTGCGGATTGCTGAGATCGGGGATTCTGTCATCGGGCTGAATAAACCTTCCCAGTTCAGGATCAAAATACCTGGCGTTGTAATAATATAGCCCCGTCTCGTCATCCTTAACCTGGCCGGTGAACTGGCGGGACACTTGAAAAGTGCCCGGTTGCGCCGCCGTCAATTGAATCCGTCCAAACGGATAATAAACATTTGTTTCCTGTAGCGTGCCGCCCGGACTGCTCAACACACAGGACGAGTTCAGATTATCCTCATGGTAATAATATCCGACATTGGTCGTGACGCTCCCGCCGTTCAGGGTCGAAGTTGGTTCAAACGTGCAGACCAGTTCTCCATCAGCATAGACATTGAAGAGTGTTTTGCCGCCCTTTTCCTCATAGTTGTTTCCGATCCATACTTGGACATTGGTCGCACTCTGGTCTATGCGTTTCCACAATCTTGCCCCGTCGTCTGCGTAGCCGTATTCGACCACGATGCTCCCAGCCTGGGAAAATATTTTCAGCCGGTTCTCGGCATCGTAAGTCATTGCCTGCGAGTTGGTCAGGCCCCCGTGCCGTACAATCATATTGCCGCACAAATCGTAAAGATTGGTGTAGCCGAAGGCGGTTCTGACCGCCTGCTTGCGGGGATTGGCATAGCTGTAAGCAACAGCGGTTCCACTCTCGATGTTGGTCGTCATGTTCCCGACCGAATCATAACCGTAATTGCCGGACGGTCCCGTATAACTCTTGATACGATGCAAATTATCATACGTCACGTTGGCCGTCCCATTGATGCCCGTGCCAACAAGCGACAAAATATCTTCACCAGCACTGTAAGTATACGTCCGGTTGAAGACTGAACAGGAAATCGTTTTCAGGCGCTTTGAAGTCGAATAATAACTGCGGGTGGTCGTCAAAGTGTTGCCGTACAAGAAATTTGTTACGTGGCCGAACTCATCAAAGCCGGTGGCGCTCACTGTGTAATAGGGGCTTCCGCCAACGCGGGACACTTGGCCGAGACTCCCACCGGTGAGATAGGAGTTGGTGATGGTCGGACCGGAGTTGGGGTAGGTAATGGTCGTGACTTTGTCGCCGTCATTATAAGTATAACTGTTTGTGTAAGTCTGGTTGTTGATGTTCAGATGGCGCGCGGTTTTGATTACCCTCCCGCGATTGTCGTACCCGGTTTTCTCCCAGCCTTCGCTGTCCGTCACCCTGTAGAGCAGGCCCGGATAAAGCGTGAAGTTACCGTCGTCGCTGTTGTCGTAAACATAGGTATTGGTAAACGCCGGCACCAGCACATGGTTGGAGTAATTGGTGCTGAACACCGTCTGTACTTGTAGGCGGCCCAACGGGTCCTGTTGGCCGGCGTTGACGTAGGAATTGGAAACCACATCGCCGCGTGCGTCAGTTTGCACACGCACTCGCCCGGCGTAATCGCGCACGTAAGTCCACTGGCCTAAATGTGGATCAGCCATCGCTACCAAGCCGCCCGCGTCGTTGTAAGCAAAATAAATGCTTTGGGTATTGGCGTTGACGATGTTGGTCAGGTTGTTAGCAAGATCGTATTTCAGCGTCGTGGTGTAGGTGTTGCCGCCGTCCACTTCCTGAATCTGGTTGGTGCGCCCGAAAGCATCCAGACCGTAGCGCCGAATCTTGCCGTCCTCGTCGGTGTAAACAATCCACCACGGGTCGGAGCCATTCGCGTAGCTCCACAGATTGGTTCCCAAAGGAGAACCTGAATCTTGCGTGACACCCGCTTCGCTGCTGAACGCGCCATTGGCATCGAAGGTGATATTAGCCGCGCAGTTGGTAGCGACACGCCCGGCGGCATCGAATCCGATCCAGTTAGCCGTCTGGCCCGTGGTGGGTTTGCTGAAAGCGGATGAACTTCCAAAAATGGGCCACGTGGTCAGCAAAACGTTGCCTCGTCCATCATAGGCGGTGGAAATCACCCGGTAATTGCCGGCCTCGCCCTGGGTGCGCGTTTGTACTGCCCTGCCAAACCCGTCAACATAGGTCCGGCTTTCCACGCCACTGATTGTGTTCACCCCGTCATTATTCGTTTGGGCGATGTAACTTACGGCGGTGCCTCCGCTGATCACGCCTAAATTGTAGCCCATCTTCTTCATCCAATACTGCGTCCCGCTAACTGGCGTTTTGTCGCTCTCGGTCAGGCGATAAAAGGTGTCGTAAGTATTGGCCACGGTGACACCCATCGGGTCGGTCACGCTTGTAATCAGTCCCGAACGGGCGTCGTAACTGGTCGTGGTGGGTGGGAGACTTCCAACGGTGGTCGTCGCCGGGTAAGTATTATAGGTGGAATCGTAAGTGATGGTCGTAACCACTCCAACTGGATTGGTTTTCAGAGTGGGAAGCCCATACGAATTGTAACCGCCATAACCGTTTGCAGCAAAGTTACCGGGAGAAATCTGGACCAGCTTGGTCGCCAGTGTGCCGCCGCCGGGGTTGCTGGAGTTGTAAGTATATTGCGTCTGCTGAACCACCGAACTGCCGCCCGCGTCGGAGGTCAACGCCGTGGTGGCCGGATGGTCGGTAATGTAAAAAGTTCCGCCTGGCGTCGTGTAGCCGATATTGGCGTAAACGTATTGGTAGTATTGATTGTCAGACGTGTTGACATCGGTTGGAGCGGCAAAGGTGGAGAGATTGACGTTGGTGACTTCGCCCCAAACGGTTTTGTTGGTCAGGTTGCCGGTCGTTACATCGTAAACAAACTTGGTGCCAGTTGCTCTGGGCGAACCGCCCCCCGGATAATCGAATTCAAACGTCTGGGAAATGAACGGAAAGAAGCGCGTGTTGTTGTTGAAACCAGTCTGGTCAATCTGGTTGACGGCCACGTGATAGAGCAACGAATCGTAACCATAGCTTTCAATCCGGTAGGCCATCCCGCGTTTGGCGAAGTTGCCGCCGTCCTGGTATTCACCCAAAGACGAATAATTCCTGCCGCCGCCGGTGTGAAAATAAGTGACCGTCGTGCGCAGCGTGGCATCAATGTTGGTGACGACGGCAAAACCCGAAAACTCGTGACGGCTCCCGTCGTAGAATCCACCGGCATAACTGTAAGAATTGGTGCGGGGCGGGTTGATGCCGTCAGAGTTAATGACAGTCGCCACTGTGTATTGAGGGTACGGCAGCGTGCTGCCGGAATTGGCAAGGGTGGGGTCCTTGCGATTATCCCAAACGGTGGAGGGCACATACGATACGGTCATCGTGCCGCCGATACCGTTGCTGACGGTGGTCAGCAAGTCCGGGTACGGTCCGGTGTTGGTCTGAACCAAGAAATAGGTGCCACCATTGTTACCGTAAACGGTCATCACCCGGTCCAACAGCCCGTCGCCGTTAATGTCCATCAACGTGACCGGTATACTGCCTCCGCTATAAGAACTCTCCGGTCCCCACCACCCCGGGTCGTTCTGGACGGTTTGACCGATGCTTTGGTCTAAAATATTGGTTATATGAATGGGATTTGGGTCGAAGCCGTGGCCGGTGTTCAGGTAAACCAGCCAACTCTTGGAGGTGCTGTTATTGTTGGCCGTGGTGTCATCGAGCATAACGCGATCCGGCAGGCCGTCGCCGTTGACATCAAACATACCAACGTAGGGCAGGTTCTGGACTTCGGCATAATCGTAGTTGGTGGTCCACTGCGGGTTGACGCCCGGCCAAGGGTCGGCACCACCACCGACGGCGGTGGAAGTATTGGTGCATTCAAAGGAATAACCGTCGTTGTATTCGACCATAAAATTGGTTCTCAAGTTTTGAGGCAATATCGCGCCGGTCCCGCCGCCGGGAGTGATGCGCATCATGACCCGGTCCGGCAACCCATCGCCGTTGATGTCCACCATGTGAACGTTCGGCGTTTCGATACCGGCCCAGTAATAAGACTGCACGTTCGTATTCCAGTTTTGGCTGGTGTAGGGGCCGAATAGGTTGGTGGTGGTGAAACCCGATCCGGTGTTCAACTGTACCCAGAAATTGGTCATCGGCCCCTGATTCTCATTGTTATATCGGGCGATGATCCGATCCGGCAAACCGTCGCCGTTGACGTCGAAAAAGGCGACATCAACTCCCGTGTCCTGTGATTCCACGCATTGGTAATACTGCAAATTTCCATCTGCCGCAGCGGTTGCTGGACCATCCGACACCGGCCAAGGCGTCGCAGTGGTCGAGAAGCCGGTGCCCGTGTTGGTCATGACCATGAAATTGGTGTACGTATTAGGGCTGTTGCCAGTGAAGTTCCACCAATCACACACCCGGTCGGGCAGTCCGTCCCCGTTGATGTCCCGCAGCCGCATATGCGGAGCGTTCAAGCCAGCCCAGGAGGAATCACCGTCGGGAATGGGATTGTTCGCCGAAGGCGTCCCGCCGCCACCGGTAGAGGTGGGACCGAAATCATATTGTGAGCCGAAGGAGCTGGTCCCTTTCATCCCCAGATTTTTCTGCACCTGATACCGGTTGGTTCGGGTGAGCACACTGGAATCTGGATAAACAACCCAATCGGGCAAACCATCCCCGTCAATGTCCACCAGATCGGCAATGCCGTCGCCGCCGTACACCGTTGTGACAAAGGTTTCCGTGGAAGATGAAGGAGCCGTAAAGCCGCCCCATTGCACCGGCGAACCAAATGACACTTTATTCGTGTTTCCCTGATAGGTGAATGTTTGGACGGGAAGCGGTGTGCTGTCACTGGAGCCGTAAACCGTTACTGACTTGAGCAAGGAACGTTCGGTCGCCAGCGAGGTTCCGTAACTTAACGCATAATGCCAGACCTGCTGGCCGTTCACCTGGCAGACGATGTTGGTCAAACGCCGGCATTGTTCGGTGCGAAATCCCCAGCGGTAGGAAAAGCGCCAGTCATTGCTCCGCTGCTCCGTCTGAAAGGTTATAGTATAAGTGCCCACAACACTTGATCCGTACCCGTTGTAATTGGTGTGCCCGTTGTAGGTAATTTGAGACGGGTAGAGGATACTTTCGGACTGGCCGGTAAAAGGGCTGGTGTAGGTGTTGAAGGCAATCGTCGTCCAGTCGCCAGTGGCCGTGACAATCTGGTCCAGCGCCCAATGGAAGGTGGCGTTGTACCCACCGCTCCAGCCACTCTTGGGATTGATTACCCGCGAGTTGGCGGTTTTCCCGAAGGAATAAATTGTGCCGCTTTTGTCATAGACCTGCCACTTGTTGTTGTTCGTATCACAAATGCAGCGCAGAAAATCGGTGTCCACCTCAGCGCGGTATTCGATCAGCGAACCGTTGGTAGCCGCCGGCAGCAGTTTTAGCTGCTTGCCATATAGGTTCAGGATGAAACCCTTGCTGTCGTCATATTGTTTCAACGGGAAATGAGCCGAATACGGAATCGGAATTCCGTTTTGAGTGTTGCGCTCAATGTAGCCAACGTCCAGCTTCCAACCCACGCCGCACCAGCCGTTCTCGTTCTTGGAGGAATAAGTCAACGCCAGTGCCGGCTGCGAATCATTCCGCGCCGGCGCGCACTGGATCGGAATGGAATAGCCAAAACTTCCGGTGAAATCATCCACTTGCAATTTCCCACGTTTGCCTTCCAGATCTTTGGCTTGAATTTGTTGGTCATTAGCACTCGGCGGAGCTATCGGAAAGCCACTTTGTGTTTGAGCCAGACAACTGGCGGTCCACAGCACCATGATTCCAACGGAAAACCGCTTCACGTTTATAGATTTCATAAAATGGGTTTTAAGTTTTATTGGATTGGGTTCTTGCTGTAGGCGGGCAGCCCCAAAGCGCCTGAGCCGGCCATCGTTTCGTACAGGTCCGGTAATCCGTCACCATCCGCGTCTATCTTCCAGGTTGGGTTGTTTGTGAGCATGTTGCCGCCAAACGCTGCTTCCATGAGATTGGCCAATCCATCCCCGCTGTAATCTTCGTACCCGTCACTAACTAGGTTTGTATTGGAATCCCATACCGTCGGGTTGTAATGGGCCGAGCGCATCAGGAATTCCTGATAGTTGCTTAAGCCATCTCCATCCTGGTCCAGGCTGGGGTTAATGCCGCCGACGTGCCCGAAATACAAAATTTCCCAGCCGTCGCTCATGCCCGTGCCGTCGGTGGAATAATTATGGGGGTCGGTTTTACTGACCAATAATTCGTAGGCGTCCGTGAGACCATCGCCGTCCGCGTCAAGCGGAGTCCCCAGAATCAGGAAACAGTCCGTGGGCGGCAGATTGCTCAACATGTAGGTATTACAATGATAACCTTGCCCCATCCAAGCCCAGGGAATCCCGTTGGTGCCGAACGATAATACCGAATTGGCAAAAACGTCATACAGCGCGCCGTCGGCACCGCCCTGAATGGTAAAGGTCAGAACCATGTTGTTCGTGCCGCTTCCGGTTGCCGTGGCCACGACGTTAGTAATCCAGACTTGATAAGCATTGGTGCCGTACACGCAGTTGGCCGAATTTGTGACCCACAGCAGAAAGCCCTGCCCGGTGATGACGTCTGCGTCCGGGCCATTGGTGGAGGGAGACGACGGCGCCGAATTCAGAAAGTTCATGTAGGGGATATTGAACGGATTGATTATGTAGATGTTGTCTTCCCAATTGTAGATTTGCTGCACGTCGTTGGAGTCCAACGGATAATTGTAAGTTGCCACCGTGTTGAACAGGCCGTGCGCCTGCAAGACACCGTTGCTGTCGCTGCCAATGTAAAAACCGCTGGCTAGGACATCGTTGCCGGGCCAGACGGGCAAACCGTCCGAATCGTTCGTCGCCAGTTGGCCGTCCAGATAAAGCGCAACATTGGTGCTGCAATAGGTCAGCGCGATAAAATGGAAGTAATTCGTCGTCCAATCAATCGGCGCCGACAGCGTGTAGGTGTACCCCGAGCCGTCGTTGGTCTGCGCCGAGAAATAGATATTCGTACCACCATCATCCACATAAATACTCCACCACCCTTGGCTGGAATCGGCTGTGTAACTGCCTACTTCAAGAAGTCGTCCAAATTCCTGCGGGCCAAATCCGCCGTTGGTGTCATTGGCGCTGGACCAGTTTGGCGCGAACCAGAAAGTTACAGAGCCTGAATCAACTGTCAGATTAGTGACACCGTTGGTCTCATAGACATTGTACTCCAACCACGCGGGAATGTTGGTGTCCACCACAAGCGACGAGCCGTTGCCAAGCAGCGAAAAATTGAGATTGGTAAACGACACCGGCGCGTAGTGCAGATCGCTGGTCCAATTTGTGTTGTCGTGAAACGACCAGGAATCCAACGGTGCGTTGGTGGGAGCGCCTTTGAAGCCTGGCGGCAGTTGAGCCAGTGCCCTGTCCGCTGCCAAGATCATTGTTATCGATGCAATGGCGCACGTCACTGCAGGCCAATGAATGCCAAACGGCTCAGAATTCAGTTTCGTTTTCATGGATTTCACTCCTTATTTTGAAAAAGATGCCCCCAAAGTGGGAGAAGTTCGTTCTCCCGACTTTGGGGGTTGGGCTGGGGTTGGGGATTTAAAATCTTGCGAGAAAGGGTTGCCGAACGTGGATATGTTTCGAGAGTGAAGCGTTTGCTTGAAGCCCCGCCCTTCGTCACTGCCATATTTGCAGTTCTGATCACACCATGACCTTCCAAACGACGTTCACAGTTTAATCATGCTGGCTAATCCGATACAAGCAAAAATACATCGCATCTTTTGCATCAATTGTGTGTGTGTGAACACAGTATTTTTCAGCGCCGCCGCTAACGTTGCCAATGGTGAAAAACCCTGCCAAGAATTTGATTGGGCCGCACGTGCGGAAATGGCGCAGAAAGAAAAAATGGTCGCAAGAAACCTTAGCCACCAAACTCCAACTTCGCGGCTGGAATATAAGCCGGGATTCGCTGGCCAGCTTGGAATTGCAACGGCGCCGCGTGCCTGATTGTGAAATGCTTTATCTGGCACGCGTCTTGGGAATTCGATTGGAAGACTTGTTTCCGAAAAACCTTCCGCTGAACAAAATTGGCTCTCAATTTCAATCCGGTCAAAAACTGGCGATCTTTCCAACCAGGGCTGAACAATAGTTGCCGGCTGTTGTTTCATGTAGTCACTCCTTCCAGCGTTTTGGCTTCGGCGTGTGAAACGATTCTGGAAATGAAATCAGTCGGTTCAAACGGCTTGGTGATATAATCCACGGCCCCAAACTCTAGTCCCTGCTGCTGATATTCGAGGCTGCTGTGCCACGAAACAAAAATCACTGGCGTATCAAATGAACGTGAATTTTCCTTCAACTGACGGCATACCTCGAAGCCGCCCGTTCCTGGCAGGTCAACTTCCAGTGTAATCAGGTCAAAGTCCTCAGCACGCGCCTTTTCCATTCCGATTTGGCCGTCCCACGCGGCCTCCACGTCGCAACCAACTTGTGTCAACAGACGAACTATCATCATCAACACACCCGGTTCAGCTTCTATCACCAGAACTCTTATTTTGTCTCTCATAAACCAGCAGATCCCTGACAAATTCGCACACCCGCTTCCAAAACAATTCCTTCCGAAATCGGAAGGATTATCGAGTCGCCCTCGCATACCGTCAATGCAAAATTGTGGGTAAATTGGTTCGCCAAAATATTGTCGGTCCTGTCGTGCGAAAAATCCGTTACGGCAAGGGCTGGACGCAGGCCATGTTGTCGGCGCGTTGTGCGCGTGTCGGTTGGGATATTGGCGAAAACACCATTTCCAAAATTGAGGCGCAAGTTCGTTGCGTGACTGACTCTGAAATCGCTTTTTTGGCGCGGGCTTTGAAGGTCAAGGAACAGGAATTGTTTCCGTTGCCGCCATGAATACATCCTGGAGCATGGGGCGTTATGCCGGGTTTGTATCGTGAATAACGGCGTCATTACAGAATTGGGTTTAATGATTTACACTTTCCGGCACTCTTCCATCCCTCGCCAATCGTTTACCAGGAAATCCGGTGCTTTTGTTACATGCTACAACTGTAGCATCCACTGTCAAGCATATTTTTTGTATTGGCTTCTGTGTGCCAGTCAACCGAATGCCGGAAGCCATCAGCTCACAAGTCGTCCGTTTGTTAAAAGAAGAACGGGAGAAGCGCGGCATTTCCTTGAATTTGCTCGCCCAAAAAGCGGGTGTTTCCCGTCAAACCGTGGCCTTTATCGAGCAAGGCTTGCGAAATCCCACTCTGAACACTTTATTTCGGCTGACCTCCGCATTGGAAGTGGAGCCGGAAAAAATTATCGCTCGTGCTCGCAAATTGGCCGGCGTTTGAGTGGCGGTATTGAATAACCTGCCTGGACGCAAACCACGTACAAAATCTTGCAGCGGTGGCGTTTTGTATGGGAGCGTTTTGCGGATGCCGACCCGCTTTCTGTTGAAACTGTTAATGCTCTTTTTGAGCCAAAGAAATGCCAGAAACACTTTTACAGTGTTCAAAATCTTTGAATCACTGATACAGGTAACCCAATTCTCGAAGTGACGTGTGGTTTGGATTGCCAATGACCACATGGTCAACGACATCAATTTTTAACAACTGACCGGCTCGGAGTAGATCGCGAGTGATTTTTATATCAGCTTCAGACGGCGTGGATTCACCGCTCGGATGATTGTGCATGATGATTATAGCATGTGCGCTGGCCATGATTGCCAACCGGAATACTTCCCGTGGATGAGCCAAAATGGTGTCCATCGTCCCGACTGAGACAAAATAGTGACCCTTGATTTTACGACGGGTGTTAAGTATCAGAACCACCAAACATTCGCATTCAGGATTGAAATACGGATGTTGAATGATGTGTGTGCGCCAATAATCAGCCGCCTGCGTCGGCGTTTCGCACAATTGCATGGCTTCGGGTGTGGGACATTCCCGCAGTGAAACAATTTTCCATTCCTGCGGTTGCGGTGGGAATTTTAGCGGCTTGACGATGTTGTTCTGGACTTGAGGCGTTGAGACGAAGTTTTCTGTCGTGTTCATATTTTGCGTTTCGTTTTTGAAGGAGCGGGATTGCTCTCTTCGCCTCACGCCGAGAGAGCAATCCTGTTCCGAACGAAACGCACTGAGCCTGTTTTTCCCACTGGCGGGCAGCGGAGCGCAGAGCAATGCAGTGACACGAATTATTTCGTGGCGCGAAATTGCAGCGGAGCAACCAGAAGCGGGGAAAGCAGGCGAATGAACGCGGCAGAAATCAACGCTGATGCACGAACAACCGTTTATTAACTTTCCATCCAAAAGCCACTAATTGAACGGCATGAGTTCATCAATCAGCAATCTCATGCCCAGCTTGGCGTTTGTTTAACAACAATTACCTCCTGACTGAATAGGCGGGCATTTGACCGAACCGTAAGAACAAAACACACAACAATCGCCTGGCTTGGGTCGCAACATCGTGTGACAACCTTGGCACTCGTAAAAAAACTGGCACGCATCGGTCGGCATCGTTTCCTTGTGAATTTTGGCTTCACGACATTTAAGACGGCTTCATAAAGTTGCCGCGCTCGAAGTCGAACGAAAATGAAATGAGGATGGGGATATTTGAATTGCCACCGTCGCCTATGCGCCAGCTAGTATCAACACTGGCAGTCTGCTTTTCTTGAGAGATCAATTCATTGCGATTTAATTTGTTCTTGGCTTGGGACCCTCAAATGTTACCGATGCCGTTATTAAACCAAAAATTCTTGCTCGGCGAATCGAAATAATTTCCATTCCGCCGATCCGCTTTTTTTGAGTGAAAAAATGCCAGTGAACGGGTGATCAATGAGTGATTGGTGAGTATCGCGGGTTTGCCGCGGCAGCTAGGGCAAGATGGGCGAAGGTCAGGGCAGCAAAGAAAAAGTAAGTTTTTCGCTTTGGGTTGTCGCCAATACAGTCATGCAAGGCACACCAGCTGCGTTGCTTTCAGTCGCCGAGTGAATTTATAAATTTTATTGTCCGGGCGCTTCCATGGTTCGCGATTTTCTGCTGGGTATAATGAATAACCGCTGCCTCGTATGAGCCGAAACCGCTGCATAAATGGAGCTCAGCCTGTATCAATTGCTGCGTTTGGGGACAGAAGGAAAAGTTTGATCCAATGGGCTGAATTGAATGACTTCAGGCAATTCCTCATTCGTGTAAACATCTTTCCACTTCCCTTCCCCATCCAGATAACCCAAACAGCTAAACGTTCGGCACTGTACGATGACATGCTCGCCAACCGGTGGCAAAGTCTCGTTTAGCCCGTCATTCTTTTGTGGTTCCATAACAGCTTTACCAGCAAAAGCATCTTTACCGCCAAGATACGAGTACTGCTACTCTTTTTTTGCCCAGGGGTTATTAAAATTTGGCCGTAGCTGCCGCAAATCGCTTGGCGGGGTGGTTGCGGCGCGGTTAGTTTATTACGGGCGTGCCAAATCCCTTCAGCGTGAAAACATGCTGCGCCAGCTTGTCCGGGGCCGTGGTGTTGATGCTTGCCATTTCGGACACTTCGCCCAGTTTGATGTAGTCTTGATGCATGGCCGCGATTTTTTCGAGGTTCTTTTTGATCGATTCAAGTTCACTTGAGAGATTGGTCTGTTCCGCAGCCAGATGCTCGGCCAGTTGCGCGATGTACACCGGCAACTTTTGGCCCCTTGGATCGTGCGTCATGAATGTGCCTAAATCCGCCGAGTGCTCGCGTATTAAAGCGCCGACATGGACGACATTGGCAATTTTGGATTGCTTCACGTGATCGGAAACCACACTGGCGGAATTGTTGACGCTCTTGATCGTCTCACCCACGCTTTGCAGCACGTTGGCGGCTATCTGCGCCATCTCCGCCTTACGTGAAACAGCGCGCAATTCCCAATGCGCCGTTTCGACCTCCGTTTCCATCCGTTTGCGCTCGTCCATTTCCGCCTGAAGCTCCTCAATGGCCCTGGTCAGGTACGCCGTCTTCTTTTCGACTTCCAGCTCCAATTCTGCTTTCATCCGCTGCTCCTCCTGTTCCAAACGCAGACGTTCCTTGAGCACCGTTTCCAGATGAATCATGCCTGTCAACAGCAATAGCGAAATGAGCGAATACATCACGTTGATCTCGACCCCGAACTGTGTGGGGCTGTGAAATGACGTTGCGGATTGAACCAAGTGGAGCAGTGCCAGAAGAAAAAAGGCCCAGAACAACGACCAGCCCACCCGCGCCGGTCCAAAAAGCCGGTTTAACCGCAGGGCGTAACCGGCGACGATGAGTTGTAACAACCCGGCAATGATGCCCATGATTTCTGAAAAGCTCATGTATCCCTCACTTTCTTGATGGCGGCAATAATATCTCTTCTTGGGTCGCAACAACCAGATCAGGTCAGTCATTCAAACCCCAGTGCAAGACGCCTTCAACGCGGGGTTGTGTATCAAGTCGAAATGATGTTCCACCGCTAACACCCAGGAGACCAGCGTTTGAAGCAGGCTCTTTTTGAGAATCTTCCAGTTGTTTGAGAGGCGCTTTCCTGACCCCGTCCAGCCCTTCTCCGGCTTCTTTTTCCGTACAGTGAATATCCATATTTTTGCCCTTTATCGCTGCTTGTTGGAATCGACTGAGATAAGCAAGGAGCATTAGATGTACCAAATTTGTGAAGAATTGCTAAAAATGTTGGAATAAGCCTTCCGAAACGCATTGCCTTTGTCGGCGCGCAATCGGCGAATTCGTTCCATTGCTTTGCTGAAATCCACCCTGCCGTCGCGCCGAGGGAATTTTCACTCCGAACTCGGCGGCTTTCTCAGGAGGCGACGTTGTCTGTGACTCTATTACTCCATCATGGCCATAACGACCTGAGCGCCTCGGCGCAACTATGTAGAAACACCTCGTCCTCTGGCGTGAACGCGTTCGGTCGATCGCTCTCCACATCAATAGTACCAATAATGTGCCCGTCAATCGGTGAAGCAACGACGAAAATCGCCTCGGCTCGTGTCGAGCCAAACGTTGTCAGGTAGCGTGAGTCACGGGCGACATCCTGCACGACCACACACTGACGCGAAGCCACAGCCGCTCCATTCAAACCACGGGTGATTGGAAAGCGAGGGAATGCTGGTGCATTCACGCCTGTCCATGCGATGGCCACAATCTCTTTGGATGTGACATCGTAAAGCCCAACCCAGTGATAATCTCGCGCCGCACGGACCAGTTCGGCGGCCTCCCGCGCCTTGGCCGCACGGTCGGTGCGCGATGAGACAAGACTGCGCAGGCGTTCGAGCGTAGGTTGTATTTTGGATTGCAAGTGCAGTAACGTGGCCTGATAGCTACTTATGAGACCATAAAGGGCGCATAACTCAATTAAACTTTAGGACAACCACGTGCTCGGTTTTCAAAGGTGCCGACTCAATCCGCATGTATGCACTTTGTGGTGATTCAGAACTCTGCAATATCACCTCAAGCGTAACCGAGTCGCCCGCTTTCAACTGATGTGATGCGGCCTCCGCCAAAGTGCCTGCCTCGGTGGAGAGCCACGCGCGAGCCCATACAGGAACACCCTCGGGACCATTCAGCCTGGCCTTGAAAATCGCGGTCGTCGGATTCGGTATCTCAAGCCGAACGTCGCTCAACCAATAGTCATGCGAAGGCGACATCATATTTACGAACGAATTCAATATATTGGAGGTGGGTGTTAGCATATCAATCATAAGATTACTGAGCCACGAAAGTTAAGAAAACACTAATTCCTGCATAAAACAACCAAGTCTGGTGCCAGTGAAAGTGCCAGTGAACTCGTTGTAAATCGGTAGTTGGTCAGTCATTGGTTAGTAATTGGTCAGTAATGCCGAGTGCTTGACACGTACCCAGAAATGCCTGATTCTATTGGTGTTCGTCGGTTATGAGGCCGTACGCCTCTGGTGGTAGGGTGGTAATTGGTAAGTAGTGAGTTTTGAAAAAAGCCGCTATTTTTGTCCGAGTCCCACCACCGGCACCAATTAAAACTTGTTGTTTTTCAAAAGGTGGTGTGAGGCCCACGCGCTCATCAAGTTTGTTCAAAACATCCAGCTCGCGCTCACCTTAAACAATACCGGTGCTGCCAGTTGATTGCCGGTGAAGTTTTGATAAACGGGAAATTCAGCATCGGCATAGATCTTCAACGGATGAATGTGAAATTCAACGCCCGGTGAGAGCAGAATTCGCTGATAACCTGAGTTGTCGGAATCCGCTGCCGCGCCACTGTCGCTGGTCCGTTCGGAAAAGATAACCTGCGTGATCGGGGCAATCTTCACGCGACCCAGCGACAGGCCCCGGTAATCAATTCCTGCCGCCGTATCCAACTCCACACCGGGCCGGTATTGGGCTTGAATCAGCATCGGCACGTCCAGTTGAAATTGGGCGAACCAGTCCCACCATTGGTTCTTGCCCAGGTTGCCGCGGTAGAAACCGCCCAACAAGGCGTCGGTGCTGCCCGTGCCAATCTGTGTGTCACGATCCACCACGTCGGGGCGGAAATTGTAGTCGCCGGTGGGCAGTTTGATACCGAAGGTCACCCCGGCCGACAGGTCGGGAAAAAAGCCGGCATAGATCCCTTCCAGGCGAATGTCTCCCAGCTGGTTCCAGTCCACAGTCTGAATTCCGCTGCCGGTGTCCGTTTTGAAATGGCGGAAATCATAGGGCACTTCCATTTGCGCGCCCCACCGGTCGTTGAACATATATTGAAAACCCGCTGTGATGAAATGGGTTTCAATTTGTTTGTCGTCGTTGTTCGCCGACGGCGCTTCCGACGTGCCGTTCCAGTTCCGGTCCTGGTCCTGGAAATCGTATTGGAGAAAGGCCATGCCACCCTGGCCTTTCGGAAACATGGAACTGGTAGCCACATCAAAAACACCACAACCACAAGCACAGCCCCAGCCGACACTGGGCATCAGCACGCCGGCCAGCAAACCGCCACCGATCTTAATCATTTGCAAATTTATTCTCTTCTTCATCTGAATCTTTCAAAGTTGCGAGACACCGCGGCAAAGCGGGTCTCAAGGTTAAAGGGAAATCAAACACCCACGCCGCCAGGCGCAGGCAATCAAACCGGGTGAATCAGACGAAGCAACCGCGCGGCGGCGGCAGGAGTGGTGATTGAGAAATCGAATCGGCAAACATATTGGTCAGCGGCATTAATTCAAATCGAGACGGGGCAATCAGAACAAAATTCTGCTTGATTGGCGGGAACTCAAGTTTCTGCTTTTGCAGCGGGAATTCATTCTTCTTCTCCGATTTCTTTGCCGCAGTGATGGCTTTACAGAGGCAACAAGGATGCTTGCCGTCAAAGGTCTGAACCAGCGCCTCTTTGAACGACGCATGTTCAGAGTAGGCAACGACCATGCCCATCCACGCGACGGATTGCAGCAGCGCCCAGTGCGCACCCAACGTGGTGGCCAGCGCGACGGCAACGGCGACTTTTCCGAGCCTGATGAACACGATGAGATTCTCGAATATAATCAAGCCGAAGTCAACTTCCAGAATTCTCTCCAGAAGTTGTTTGGTCTTCAGATGGGCAGGTTTTGGCCCGTCGTGGTTACCATCAGTTTGCCATGTTTGACTCCCTTGGCGGTTATCAATTCGTCGGCAATCTTCTTGACCAGACTCGCCTTGCCCCGCACGACAAGCACTTCCAGACAATTGTCATGGTCCAGGTGGACGTGAACCGAGGAGACGATAACTTCGTGGTGATCGTGCTGAATATCGGTGAGCGCAGCCTGAACGTGCTGCTTGTGATGGTCATAGACCAACGTGATGGTGCCGGCGATTTCCTCATTCCCAAATTTTTGCCGGTGTTCAACCAGGCGGTCTCGCATGATGTCACCGATGGCCAGTGAACGGTTGTCGTAACCTTTTTCGTTCGACATTACATCGAATTGCTCAAGAAGCTTTGGCGGCAGGGATATGCTGAAACGCGTAACAGTTTCTTTCTTGGTGGCCATACGATGCCATCGTAGGCCAAGAGCGCCGATTGTCAAAGAGGGAAACCGGCATTGCCAACCGGCGATTTTATTTTGAACTGGTTTCGGACGGCGGAACTTTCTCGATCACAAACAACTCCTTTTCGGGAAGTTCACCGCATTCACGGGCGAGGGCTTCCAACTGCGCGTCCGGCGCGGTGCGAATTTTTTCCAAATACTTCTGGTCCGGCTTGAGTAACAGCACCAGTCCAGTCCCATCCTTGCGCCGGACGCTGACGTGAACATCAGCCATCGCCAGAGCTTCAGAGAGGCGGATGTCCAACCGGCCGATGCTATTGCCGGTGCCGACGACCAGTCCATCGGCAATGCACGAATACGGGGTTTTAAGGGGGATGTAGCAGACAACATCCAATTCGTGCTGTCCCCAGGTTGCCTTCAGTTCGCGCAAAGCCGCCTTGCCCATGCGCCAACCAAGGACATTCCACGGACCGACATGGCCGTGTGCCTGCTTGATTTCATTCCACCAGTTGGTGGGTTCCTTTGCCTGATTCCAAATGTTTGAGCCAGCGGCCGGAGTGCTGTCGTCATGGGCGAACAGTTTGCCTGAGGCCAAAAGAGTGACAACCGGCAGTAGCACGAGCATGAGCGTTTGTTTTTTCATTGGATGGTTTGTTTATTGGCTGATGAATTGCGTTCCGTTCCGGTCGGCATAACGCGTGATAACCCCGCTGTCGCCGGCTTGATGATACCAAGTGTCGCTGCTCATGGGCGCATAAGTGCCGAGGCTTTTGGAGCTGTTCGGTTGCGGCCCCAAGCTCCATACAATCCACCGAACGGGGCTGGTTTTAGGATTGGTATAGTATTGCCCGGAACTGCCGCCGAGATTGCCAGGAAAATTCGTCGGCACCCACAGCCTGTAATCTCCCGCCGGACTGCCATTGAGCAATTCCGGTCCGGGCGCGGCATATTTGTAGGTGTGATCGGGATTGAACACATCCTCCAAATCGGCTTCCAGTCCGCCTTGATTTCTGTGCGGCAGATAATGTTCATTCGCCAGTTCGACGGGGAGCTCGCACCAGTGCGTCATAAGGTCGCTGTTGCAATTCACACGCACGGGTGGAAGTTTGCCGGCGTAATCGGTGGAATACATTTCCAGCGCCAAGCCAATGTTGTAAAGTTCGCCGCGAACTCTGGTCACTTTCGCCTTTTCCTTGACTCGCGCCAGAACCGGCAGGAGCAACGCCGCCAAAATCGCGATAATCGCGATAACCACGACCAATTCCACCAGCGTAAAGGCGGAAACAGGTATGCGACTTTTCTCGGTTTTCAACGTAGGCCAACCGCTCATTGCACCCGCACCAGCCGAAAGAATTTCTGTGTCGCCATCGGTTGCAAAGTGATGATGCATTGTCCATTCATAATCGCCGGGGTGTTGGTCAGGGTCGTCCAGTTCGGACCGTTCAGAGAATCACTGCTTTGCAACTGGTAATTGGACAGCGAAGCCGGCCAGGTGATGACCGGTTGGTTGGCGATGCTCAACACGGCATCAGACGCTGGCGCAATTTCCTGCACAAACAATTCGTAACCGAAAGTCCCGTCCGTGCCGGAACCGGATTCCTGCAGGAAAATGCCCGTGGCATCAAAGCGGTTGGTCGGGGCCGGGCCGATGTCATACAGCGGGTGAATCAGTGGGAACTGACGGCCTTCGCCATCCGTCACCGTGCAATAACGCGAGTTCCAATCGGAGTTGGTATTCCAACCGCTGGTGGTAACCAGTGTCAATCCATTGATGCGGACACGCATCCCCTGCCAGTGCTCGCCGCCGGTGGCGCGCGTCGAATCAAAAATATCGTAATGCCCCGTCGGCCCCGGGTTGGTGCTGATGACTGAAGCCAGCGAAATGACCTCCGGCGCGGGCAGGCCGAAATTGGATGAAATGAGCGACAGGGTGAAGTCGTAGGCCGGATCAATACTGTGTTCCTCGTTGATGTTCTGTTGTCCACCGTAAAAAAGCGAGCCATTGGCTGTCACCATCACCAGGTCACCCTTGTGAAAGGCATGGCCGGTGGTTGGATCATGACTCACCCGGCTGACTTCGGCTGCCCAGGCGGTATCGGTGTAGCTGAGGTCGCTGCTGGCCTCCCAAGGCAGGTTGCCGTAATTCTGCCCCATCCAGCATTCCACGCCGCCGCGGTCGCCGGAGTAAATCGTCTGCACGAACACCTGCCACTGTCCGCCCAGTTGAAACATCCCGGCCCCGGAATCCCAGGGAATGAAATCCGGCGTCGAATCGAGCATCTCAGACGGGTCGGCCAACAACACCCCGACCAACGTGATGGGATAATTGCCATTCCAGATGCTGACCCCGTTGGCATCCACGGCTTCCAGGTTGGTCACGGTCTCGGCTTTTAACCCGCCGGCCGCCAGCAACAAGCCGGCAAATCCAACCGTCGCGATGTGAAGAGTGGTTGTCCAAGCCCGGCGCAAAACCGGCGCTTGACCCGAATGGCAAAGCACAAATATTACGTTCATAAAAAATCGTGTTACTATTGCATCCGGTGTTACGCAATATTAAATTCGTATTACTAAAAAGTATCAGCCGGCATTGAAGATGATTTCAGGCGAAGTGATTCCAGCATCGTCCCGGTTGTCGGGTGTTGCTTTGGATTTAATTCTCGAATTCAAACCGCACCGGCACTTCGATTTCGGCTTCGACCGGGAGCGGCCCGATACGAGCCGGCTCGAATTCCCAATCCCGCACCGCCTGCATGGCTGCCTCGTCCAGCAGCTTGAGAATCGAAACGCAAAAACCGAATTGGATCGACGTCACCTTCACATGCAACCGGGAATTGCGGATCAAAAACTTGCACTTATCCCACCCCGGACCTGAACTGGCTCGACGGGATGATAATGCTCTTGGAATAGCGGGGCATCGCTGGGGGCCACACGTGATTCGTAGGCATAGTCGATATCGTGGTCGCGGCGGTCGAGCAGGTTCAGGACTTCGACGGAAACGCGCCACGTCTTGTTAATCTGGTAGCCAGCTTCGGCGTTGAGCAGGACGGTCTGACTGGATTGATAAATGCCGTCGGAAGTCAGATCACGCGGCCCAAAGTAACGCAACCGAAGACTTGAAGAAAACCCGTGCCAGTCATGCAACGTGATACCCGACGAAATCACCAACCCGACCGCTTCGGGCACATGATTGCCTCCAGAACTGCCCGGCGCGGCATCATCGGCATCAGTCGAAGTGAACCGGGCAATGGAATCGGCCATGTCAAAATCAAATGCCAGGTGTTTTGTCAGGGCATAATAATTCGCCCACTCGATGCCATAACGGTTGCTGGGCGATTTGGAAGCCACCGTGCCTCCGGTGTCGCCATCCTGCTGGAGTTCCGAGTCGCTGTAGAGATACCAAAGCGAAAGCGTGCTTTGCAGATTTGGCAGCGCCAAGGTGCGCACGCCGATTTCCGCGCCTTTGGTTTGGATGAGGGCGGGAATTTTGGCTGACGGCGTCCCCGGATTGGGATTGTCGGCCGAAACAGGTTCCACCGTTTGTGTTGTTCCGCGCCCATCGTTGCTGTGAAAACCGAACCCCCCTTGCACATAAAATTCGGTTTTGTCCCAAGGACCGAAAATCAAGCTCAGTTTGGGGCTGGGCAGCAGCGTATAGGCCGTGCCCGAATTGGCCGGATTGTCAAGACAGGTGACATCGAAATAATCCAGGTCCCCGCGTATGGCCGCAACCGAGCGAAACTTCTCTGCCCACTGAACCTGATTCTGCATATATAGACCAACCTGCGTGTCTGTAAAATCGTCAGCCTCGGTTATCGCGGGGAGGATTGGGTTTCCGGGCGCGTTGTAATCGGTCTTGTCCACCCGCACGCGGTCTTCTGTCTGGAAAAGTCCGTTGCGGATCCAATCATTGCGGACTTGCAGGCCAAAGGTGTTTTCCACGTCGCGGTCAAACCACGTGCTGAAAATCGTGTGGCGCGCGTCGAGTCCGCCCACCCAGCGCCGGTCCTGCTGCTCGAACTGGTCCCCCAGGTTCGTGTCGGTGAGGAAGTACGTAAAGTCGGAGAACAAATCGAGATCATAATAAAATCCATAGGCCATCACGCGGGTTTCGGAACTCTCGTTTTGCCGGTGCCATTCGGCCTGCAGGCTGTAACGCTGCGAATTGCCGCCGTCGGTCGGATTGATGGCGCCGAAGAAATTGGTCCGGCCAAAACTGGCGGCGATCTGGTCGCTGGAATTCCATTCGCCGTGATAAGCACGGGCGGTCAGACTAAAACCGGCTGCATCGTTTCCCCGGCTGTAGGTCAGAATGCCATTGAATTTCTGATAGTCGTCCGGATGCACCCACGGGCCGTCGTCGTGATAGGCTTCGCCGCCGTAGAGAATGGTTCCTGACCCAAGCTTTTGCGACACGCCGAAAACGGCTCGTTCAAAGCCGTACATGCCCGCTTCCAGGGTGACAAAATCCTGGGGCAACATTTTGTAGAACACCAGATGCGCCGAACCGGCCGAGCCGTAGTTCCCAACGTCTGCGAAATACGGGCCTTTTTCATAGTTCACCCGCTCCACGAATTCCGGGATGACGACGTTCATATCAGCATAGCCTTCCCCGTGCGCGTGCGATGGCAAATTGAGCGGCATATCGTCCAGGAACACTGCGAAATCGGTGCCGTGGTCGAGGTTAAAACCACGCAGGAAATATTGATTGGCTTTCCCGCCGCCGGCATGTTGGGTAATAATGACGCCCGGCACGGTTTCCAGAATTTCGCCGCTGCGTAGAATGGGCCGATCGGCAAGCTGGCTCGCTCCAGTAGTGCCCTGCGACGCCGATTGAGCGACACCAATCATGCTGTCCTGCCGGCCGGTCACAATGACTTCCGGCAGGCGGATGACCTGGTTGCTGCTTGTTGACGATGGCCTCCCGTCGGCAACTGAATTGGTTGGCTCGCCGGCAAATGTCGCTGGTTGCATAATTAAAATGAATCCGCCGGCCAGGGTGCCGCACCACTTCCAAAATCGCCGCCGGTTGCGCAGCAAAACCGGAACTTGACGGGGCAACACCTGCAGTGTTACGTTCATTGAACAATGTGTTACCGCACGACGCAGTGTTACACAATTATAAAATCGTAATATTCCGATTGGTGAATTTGAGAACTATGGTTGCGCCCAAAATGGATGCTGAAACATGCGCCGCTGAGTGTGTAGTGAATATCGCCCCCAGGCCGGTTTCCAGGATAAGAACTGATATAAAAGGCCGCATCATCTCCCTGTATGCCCTGCTTTTGGGTGTCAATATCGGTGCCTGGCTTTGGGCGCTGGTTGCTTTCCATCATTATCCGATGCTCTTGGGAACCGCGTTCCTGGCCTACACGTTCGGCCTGCGTCATGCCGTAGACGCCGACCACATTGCGGCAATTGACAACGTGACACGCAAGTTGATGCAACAGGGCAAACGACCGGTGGGTGTCGGGTTTTTCTTTTCCCTGGGCCATTCAACGATTGTCTTTGGCTTGTCAGCCATCATCGCCTTGACCTCCTTTGCGATAAAAAGCCGCTTTGAGTCCTTTGAAGCCATCGGCGGAATTATCGGAACTTCGGTATCCGCCTTCTTTCTTTTGGCGATTGCCGCGGCCAATATTTTCGTGCTTTTGTCGGTTTATCGAACCTTCCAGCACGTCAAACAAGGCGGCCAGTTTGTGGATGAAGACCTCAACTTGATTCTTGGTCAAAGAGGATTCTTCGGGCGCATCTTCCGAAATTTATTCCGTTTGATTGAGCATAGCTGGCAGATGTACCCCATCGGGTTTCTTTTTGGCCTTGGTTTTGATACCGCAACAGAAGTCGGGTTGCTTGGCATCTCGGCAACGGAAGCCGCCAAAGGGCTGCCGATCTGGTCAATCCTTGTTTTTCCAACCCTTTTCACCGCCGGCATGGCGTTGATCGATTCGACCGACAGCATCCTGATGCTCGCTGCCTATGGCTGGGCCTTCGTCAAACCCATCCGCAAATTGTATTACAATATGACCATCACTTTTGTCTCAGTCCTGGTTGCGCTGCTGGTTGGCGGCATCGAAGTGCTCGGTTTGGTTGGCGATCATCTCGAAATTCACGGGGTCGTATGGGACATGATTGGTTCGCTGAACAACAACTTCGGATTGATCGGTTTTGCCATTATTAGTGTTTTTGTCCTCAGTTGGGTTGCCTCGATCGTCATCTATCGTCTGAAACGCTACGATGAAATTGAAGTCAATTTTGGCCCTACCGATTGATAGACTTGTCCTCAGTGAAGGTGCTTCCCTGACTTCCTCTTCGAGGTATCGCCCAATATGGCGATCGGCTGGTCTTGCCTCTATTGATCCACGCCGACCATCACACTGGAAGCTTTGATGACCGCATAGGCGGTCTGGCCCTTTTTCAGCTTCAAGCTTGCGGCGCTTTCTGAAGTGATTGTCGCAACGATTTCGATCTTGGGCGCGATTTCCAATACAACAAGGCTGCTGATGGGGCCTCGTTTGAGGTTCTTGATCTTGCCTTTGAGAATATTGCGGGCGCTGAGTTTCATAATTTTCCTTTTGGTTTTCAACGGTCATATACCCGTTACAAGCTTATCATTTTCCATCGGCGGGTAAGACGATAAACTTTACTTCACCATCCCTCTTTACTTTGCCCGCAGCAGGAGCACCGGCACACGGATACTGTGCCGGACGTGGCGCGACGCGCTGCCCAGAAATAAATCGGCGAGGAAGCCGTGGCCGTGCGTGCTCATCGCCACCAAGTCGCATCCTTTTTTCTCGACCCATTTGACAATTTCATCGCCAGGTTCGCCAAACGCCAATTCAGCCTTGGCGTCAATACCATCAGATTGAAATTCAGCGCGGACTTTTTCCAAATACGCAGTGTCTTCGGTAATTTCACGGCTGATGGCGTCAGGGCCGTAAGTCCGCGCCGCCCAACCGTCCGCCACATGAAGCAACACCACACTACCTTGCGTGAGTTTCGCCAGTGGCTTGACGTGCTCAATGATGGCGCGGTCAGTTGGCGTGCCGTCCAGCGTCAGGAGAATGGTTTTATACATGGGTCAGCGTTTTGGAGTTTATCCGCCTTTGATTACCTGCCAAGCCTGTTTCACGGCGTCCGGCAGACCATAGAAATCGAAGGCCGTGATGAGTATCGCCGAACCCCAACCGGCGATGAGCAGAAACCAGCCCATACGCCATTTTCCCATCCTCTGGCGTGAACTGGCAAAATGCAGCAGCGGGAACATCGCAAACGGAAGCTGCAGGGCCAGCACCACCTGGCTGAGGACTATCAGGTCGGTGATATTGTTGGCGCCGCGGATACCGATATAGATAGCCGTGGGAATAATGGCCAGCGAGCGGGTAATCAGCCGCCGCACCCACGGCTTGATTCGCCAGTGCATGAAGCCTTCCATCACCACCTGGCCGGCGAGCGTGCCGACGATCGTGGCGCTTTGCCCACTGGCCAGCAAGGCCACGGCAAACAACGTGCCCGCGGCAGCCTTTCCCAGCAGTGGCGCCAAAGTCAGGTAGGCCGCTTGGATCCAGTCCGTTGAATCGTTGAACTGAACCACCTGTCCGCCGGCGGCGGTGACACTGGTCTTGCCGTAAAAGACAATTGCAGCCAACACCAGGATGGAAGCGTTGATCAGAAAAGCCACAGACAGGTTGGCGATGACATCATAGGTGTTGAAGCGGATCGCCTTTCGAATGGATTCGTCGTCCTTCTGGAATTTGCGGCTCTGCACCAGCGCCGGATGCAAATACAGCACGTGGGGCATGACCGTTGCACCAATGATGCCGATGGCCACATAAACCATGGTGGCCGAACCCAAAGAGGGCAAAAGCATCGCCCGGCCCATTTCCAGAAAGCTGGGCTGTGTCTGCGGCAGGACGAAAATCTCGATGTAGTAGCAAACGCCGATGGTCGCCACCAGCAACAGCACGATGGCTTCGATGGTCCGCATGCCGAACCGCTGCATTGCCAGCAGCAATAGCACGTCCACGCCCGTGATGATGACTCCCCAGAAAATGGGGATATGGAACAACATGAGCAGCGCCACCGCGCCGCCCAGGACTTCGGCCAAATCGCAGGCGATGATCGCCAATTCCGCCATGAGCCAGTTCGGCACCCGGGTCCACTTGGGATACCAATCATAGCAGCATTGGGCCAGGTCGCGCCCGGTCGCTATGCCGAGCCGCGCAGCGATGGTCTGCAGAAAGATCGCCATCAGACTGGCCAAGCCAACCACCCACAGCAGTCCGTATTTGAACTGGGCGCCGCCCTGAAGATCGGTTCCCCAATTGCCCGGATCCATGTAAGCCACGCTGACCAAAATCGCCGGGCCAAAAAATGCGGTCATTTGCTTCCAGAAGCCGGCTTTATGATGGGGCACGTTTACGCTGTTGTGCAATCCTTCCAGGGACATGGCCCCGGGATGCGAATCTGCGCCGGAGGCCGCCGGGGGATTCGTTTCCCCGGGAGGCGGTTTCGTGGTTTCATTCGGATTCAGATTCATAAGATGAAAATCAATAGCGCCAGGTCATTCCCACCCACGGATGCCAATCATCCGCCGCCGGCGTCACGCCGATGTAAACGCCGCCGTCGAGGACGATGTTTTTGTTGACCTGATAAGTGAACCAGGTGTCGAATGTGCCGATCCAATCGGAGTTTTGCTCCGTGCTGACGCTGCTGTAAAATTCGACGTGATATTCCAGCGGGCCAATGACCGTGTGGCCAATGCTGATGGAATTGGCAATGTCGGCATGATAACCATTGCCAACAACATCGTGGTCGCAAGCGACCGCCGTTTGAAGCGCGATGTCCCAGTGCGGCACGTTGAAGGCGTAAGGAATTTCCACGCCGCCCTCATACGCGCCGCTGCCGAGGTTGTCTTGGGCCGTCGGAAATGTGACATACGGAACAAGGCCGATGGCGAAGAATCCGCCGTCATTGCCTATCAGGTTGATGGTGGCACGCGGGGTGATCTCGCCGAAGCCGAAACCGGTTTCCACCGCGCCGGTGGTTTTGTCCGTGATGCGTTGCCACGTCCACGGCGCCATCTCCAATTGAAGGTCCACGTCGTTGAGGACGCCGACTCTGAGATTCATCGGGGCAATCTGATAATCTTCGGTCTTTACGTTGCCGTTTTCCGAATGGGGCGAGTCATAGGTGAAGTTCGCAAAATCCATTTCCACTTGGAAGTGCCCGGCGTCTACGGTGAACGGGGAATCCGTCTTGTCGGGCCGGTCTGGACTTATTTCCCGCATATATTTATCCGGCGTCGGATTGAAAAGATTGTAACCGCCCTTATCCGGCGGAACGCTGTTGGTTTCCTGCGCCCCGGCGCCGAACGCCGCCGCACAAACCGTTGCAGCAACGACTATTCTTTTTATCCAATACAAATTTATGTAGTAGAGGTTACATTGCGAATTCCAGCCGTCAACATAAATGTAGCTTTGATTACATGATAAAACCTCGACTAAATCATTCCTGTCTGTTTTAATCCGGAAAATTATGCCGCGTTCCATCCTCAAATCGCCGGCTGCCACGCACGTCCCGCACACGCGCCCGGTCGTGCCGCCGGCCGAAACCTTCCGCCGTTCGCGCCGCGACCGTGCGCTGGAGATAGCGCAGGATTACGTCGAAGCCATCGCCGACCTTTCAACGTCTCTGGGCGAAGCGCGGGTGGTGGACCTGGCGCGGCGGTTGGGGGTGACCCATGTAACTGTCAATCGCACTCTGGCACGGCTGCAAAAAATCGGGTTTGTGAACACCAAGCCTTACCGTGCGATTTTCCTGACCGATGCAGGGCACAAGCTGGCCGCAGAGTGCAAGCAACGGCACGAGACGGTGGTTGCTTTTTTACGTTCGCTGGGCATTTCAGAACGGATCGCAGAATTGGACGCCGAAGGGATTGAGCATCACGTCAGCCCGGAAACGCTGACCGCGTTTGAGCGGCTACTGCGGAAGAGTTGAGTACCGCCCTTTGCGACCCGGCCCTCGCCTTTGAAATTGCCGGTTCATTCTTTCTTTTGTTTCAGCAGCCGGTCCAACTTCTCATCGGTCGTCTCTTTATTGGCCGGTGCTTGTGCCTCCAGAGCCTCAGGCGACGGCGAAATCAATCCTGCGGACAAGGACGAATCATCCTGTCGCTTCTGGGATAAAACAGGCTTTTCTGGTTTGGTGAAACTCAATCCACGGGTGAGAACATGGCCGATGTGGACCACGAGGAGCAGCATGAGCGAAAGAATCAGGATGACCTCGGAGGAGAAGCGATCATAGGAACCCAGCAGCGCATAAGCATCGAAATATTTGCCCTCCAGCCGCTCAATTGTATATTGCAACAGCGGCAACCCTCCCTCCAAAAGACCGGCCACGCCGATAAAAACGGCAAGGCAATAGAGCAGGAAACTGAAAATTCTAAACATAGTCAGAATTTCGGAATTGCCGTTTCATTTACTTCCGATGAAACGGGCGTCGAGCCGAAACATTCAACTTTAATTTCAGGTTTCCGGCAACCCGGACAAATTCCGAAAAACTCAAGTTTGTGGGTCACGGCGGTGAAACCATTTTTGGTGGCAATCTGCTTTTCGAGCTTGTCCAAAATGCATTCCTCGATTTCAACAATTTCTGAGCAACGGGTGCATACGAGGTGGTGGTGATGGCTTTTATCACCCTCGCCTACAAGTTCAAACCGGGCTTTGCCGTCCCCAAAATCAAACTGTTTTACCAAACCGATTTCTTCGAGCAGGTGCATGGCTCGATAGATGGTTGCCAGATCGCACCGACCTTTGGGCAAAGCTGCGAGAATCTCCCGGCTGGTCAGTGGATGCGGATGCTTTTGCAGAATATCCAGGATTGCCCTGCGCGGACCGGTGATTTTGCGTAATTGATGACGCAAGCGGCTGGTCAGCACCGACAACTCCTGTCGCTTCCGTGGATGTGGGTGCGGGTGCGTTTTCATTTTGCGCGTTACCTTCAAGCTTTGAGGTGAAAATAAAGAATCAATCCGGCAATTACGCCGAAACCGGCCGCAAAATTGCCGAGCACCAGCGCCTTGTGATGTTTGAAAATTTCGCCGAGCACGGCATGAACGGCCAGATACAAGAACCCACCACAAGCATTCGCCAGCATCAATGCCAGGGTCAACTCCAGCGCCGAGTGCGGGACGTTGCGCAAAACAAACCAGCCGAGCAAACCGCCGACGATGGTCATGGCTTCCACCGCCGCCACCAGCCACAACATTTTGGCGCGCTGAATTCCACCACCCAGCAGAAGCGCGCCCAAGGCCAGACCTTCGGGAAATTTGTGGACGCAAATGGCAAACGTGATGGACAGTTTGATCGGCTCACTTTCCTCAAGCCCGGCCGCCAGCGCCAGCCCGTCCACGATGCAGTGAATCCCCAGGGCAATCATCATGGCGGTGGCGAATTCAGCCAGCCGATGCGTCGTGGCCTCGTCAAAGTGGCTCGCCGCACACGCGGGGCAGACATGATAGATGTATTTTGTGACGATGGCGAAGAGGAGATACCCGGAAGCCGCCGCCGGCAAAAACCACCAGCGCAGACTCTCCCAGCACTCGGGCGCGATACCGCACACAGCGACCCCCAGCAGCGTACCGGCACCGAGACTGATGAAGGCGCAAAGCTGTTTATGCGTCCGCGCAAACGTTGCGCTCAACGCTCCGCCGGCCAGGGCGATGCCAAACGCCAGAAAAATCTGGACCAAAATGGGAGCTGCATTTGTGTTCATAAGTAATTGCAAACAATTTGCAATATACAATTGCCGCCTGGCGGTGGCAAGTCCACATTTGCCAGAGGTCCAGGCCGGGCGGAATGCCACCGCCGACACCTTCGCCGGGAAAGTTGTGGAGCGCTCGCGTTCATTGGAAGTAGATGGGCGCTTCCATTTTCTCTCCATCCATCTGGTAAATGCTGCTCATTTGTCCGTTCTTGACGATCTCACCGACATGCAACGTACCATAAACTGTCAATGGCACGTCCATGATGGATTTGACGCCCTCACCCATCATGCGAACATGCACCCATTCGTTGAGTTGGAGGGGGATTCCAAAGCAACAGAAGGACCGGCTCCGCATCAGCAAGAATTCCCTGACCCGACCCTCCTCAAGTTTCAATGGCAACATGAATCCAATTATAGCGACCTCACGGTTGTCCAGGGATTTAACGGAATCGGGGATCGGCCGACTCAAGTAGGGAACCGATGTGAACCGGACGGGATCCACAATCCGGTGATACACAAAAACCTGGAAACCAGCCAATCTGTCAAAACCCACCGGCACATAGCCATTAACCGTTTCGACCGGTCCGCTTTTGGCTTTAAAGGCTGGGGCTGGACCGGTCAAGGCGGGAACGGCATGAATGGGTTGCGACGGCAATGCACTCCGGGCAGTCACGTCATTAGTCTCCATTGGAGGGCTGATCAGACTGCCATGAATGACCCGGGAGACGGTTATCGGCTTGGGCACAATCATCGGCAGGCCGAGAAACTCGGCTAAAATCAAAATAAAACCCACACCGAGAATCACCATTATTCTTGTGCGATGGCTCCGATTGGCGGAGACAACTTTATTTGTCTTGCGCCTATTTTTTCTCTTTTTCACCCGTATCGTTTCCTTTAGGGAAGTTGAACGTGACGTTTTGATACCGGCTGTCCCGCACGGTCAGCTCCTTGATAACGGCCTTGAATGTTGGCGTGGTTTCCAACCACTCGGCTTGTGCTTCAAAAAGAGCCGTGTCGCCAACCGTTTCGCCGGTGGCGCGGTTGGGGACCGCTTTCATGGTTAAGACTTCCTCTTTGCCGGGAAGTTCGGCGGCAATCTCAAAGGATGCCTCCGGAATACGGACAAAATTTTCCAATTCACCATCGAGGATGAATGCCTGTAGCTTGCCGGCGGAAGCATTGAGCACCAGTTCAACATGATACTCCTCCTCTCCCAATTCAACCGGGGTTCCACCATGCGGTGCGTGGTGCTCATGTTGGTGAACCACCTCCGGCGCGGGGACGGAAGTCGTTTCAGACCTGGAGCAGCCACTGCTAAATCCGGCGACCATCACGACGCAAAGGGCAATAATCGATTTCATATTGTATTTTCGCGTTCAGGAGATCGGCGCCAGGTTCCGGGCGATATCCGTGCGGTAGGCTTTGACCGCCGGGACGATTCCGGCCAAGGCGCCCAGGACGATCAGCACGGCTGGCGCCCACAGCATGACCGGATTGAATTTGAACGGATCCAAAACCACCCCGGTTTGGGCGCGAATAATACCCGCGGCCACCGTGAAGATAATGCCGTAAACGACAAATCCAGCCAGCATCCCAAGGGTGGAAATCGAAGCGGCCTCCAGTAAAATACAGCTAAAAAGGGTACCTCGCCGAGCGCCGAGCGTGCGGAGAATGGCAATTTCCCGCCGCCGCTCATTCATCGAATTGTAAATGCCGGCGAGGATCGAAGCGGTCGCCACGATGGCAACCAGGTAAGAGACCAACGCCAGCACCCGGTTAAACCAGCCGATTTTATCAAACAACTCCGCCATGACCGTTGCAATCGGCCAGGCGAAGGTGAGGCGATTGCCCTGCCGATTGTACATGAGGTCCATTTGGAACCCGGCCAGCGGGCTGTCCGCCTTCAATTTGACCAGCACGGCACTGACCTCCGTTGCCAGGGCCGGATCGTGGCCGCTCATTTTTTGGATGCCCTCGAGCGGGATCCAGATCACCCGGTCGGCGGGCGTGTTGGAAGGTTTGAGCACGCCCACGACGACATAGGTTTCCGAGTGCTGATCTTTTTCGTTGAAGATCAGTCCGTGAAAGGGATGAAAAGTATCTCCCAACTTGAGGCTCATTTTGCGGGCGACAAAATCACCAACCACCGCCTCACGCCTCAACGGATCAAACCAGTTGCCGCCCGGCTGGAGGGCGAACCTCCTGCCGGGCGCATATTCGGCTTTCTTGAACAGGTCGAGAGTTGTGCCGACAATCCGGTAACCGCGATAGTTGTCGCCCACGGCGATCGGCACCGCAAGTTCGACATCGGGATTTTTCTGGATGTCGAGAAAGTCAGACCAGGCCAGATTTCCCGGCGAAGCCTCCAGATTGAAGATGGCATTGAGCACCAATTGCAATTGGGAACCACGCGCGCCCAGCACGGCATCGAACCCGGCGTTGACACCGGTGAAAGTGGCTTCCGATTGCGCCTGGATCGACCAGACCGACATCAGGAGACCCCCGGCCAAGGCGACGGAGAAGGCGGTAATCAGGGTCGAGAGCGCATGTTGCCGTAGGCTCTTGAAAACGATCCGCCAGACAGTCATAGGTTTGCCTCCTCAGACGAACCCCGGTTGATGAGTTCAAATTCGCGGGTTTTTTCAAACTGGGAAAGCGTCTCGCGATCATGGCTGACCAGCAGCAGGGCCGCGCCATTTTCACGGCAGGCTTCGCGAATCAAAGTCACCGATTTCCGCGCATTCCTGGGATCAAGATTGCCGGTGGGTTCATCGGCCAGAACCAATTTGGGCCGGTTGGCCAGCGCCCGCGCCACGGCGACCCGTTGTTGTTGGCCGATGGAAAGTTGACGGGGATAATGTTTCAGGCGATCACTGAGGCCAACCCGTTCCAGCAACGTTTCGGCGAATGCCTTGTCCATTCCCGCGCCAAAGGACATGCCGAGCAAAACATTTTCCAGGCAGGTGTAGCCTTGCAGGAGGTTGAAGGTCTGGAAAATATAACCAATGGTCATGGCACGCAGGCGGTCGCGCTGCGGCTCGCCCAGGGCAGACATGGCCTGGCCGGCAATGGTGATGCTGCCGGAATCCGGCTTGAGAATGCCGGCGATCAGGTGCAGAAATGTTGTTTTACCCGAACCACTTTCCCCTTGGAGCGCCACGTGTGCCTTGTCGTCCAAGGTGAACTGTTTCACATTGATGACGGTATGTTCGGAGCCATCCGGCGCGATGAACGATTTTACGAGCTGAGAGATGGCAAGCAGTGGCATAAGAAAGAGTTTGCTATTTTAACAATTTGTCATGATTGCAATGGGGGGTTCACGCCGATGGATTTTCATAGGTCAGGTCAACGTATCCACGAACGCATCCAATAATTGGCTGCCGGCAACCAGCAAGAAGCCCATGAAGAGCAGCCAGCCACACCAAGACAGCGAAGTGATTTTGGCATCGTTCAGCCGCGCGTTCTGTTCCCGGGTTTGCAGGAGCATTTGTACGAGCGCCTCTTGAGCCGCATCTTCCGACACATTCTCCGGCTTTAAATTGTCCCATAGTTTATTGCCACGGGGATAATCGGCATAACCTTTGACTCGCATCCCACAGAAGGCGAAAAACAAAGAAAGGCTTAAAGCGGCCAGGGAAAGGTAACCCGAGATTTTCACCCCAGGTGAAGACGATTCCAACAGGGTTTTTATATCCAGCAGTTGAAAACCCGTGACGATGATTATTCCCGCCGCCAACCGCTCCGCCTTCCGCAGCAGTTGCACGGTTCTATCGGATTCGGCCTGGATCGCCTTTTCTGCGGCCTCTTTGACAATGGAAATTTTACTCATTTGTGTTTGTCAATTTCGATGGCTGCCTTTGCTGACGTGGATGTTGAAGTGATGCATGTCATCTTGCTGCTCGTTTGTTGCCGTGTTCAGCCCGAAAATCACTTTGTAACGACGCCAATTTGCTGACAAGCCGGACAATCAACTTTGAGGGTGCCACCTGATTTTTACTTTCGGCCTGACACCCCGCGCAAAGACCATGAATTGCACAATCCTGTTGGGTTGGAGAAAAACCTCGCGCGGAAGCGATGCGCCCGATCTCAGCCGACATGGGACGGGGCAACGACAATTCACTGATGCAACCGCAGCGACGACAGATGAGGAAATTAGCGCTGTCACCGGGAACATTCAACACAAAGCAACTTGCCTTGCGCGGCGTGCCCACCAACCGGACCAATTCGGCCTCCTTGAACATCATCAAGGTCCGATAGACGGTCGTCTCGTCGCATTTTCCCCGAACTCCACCCGCTTGCAGAATCATTCCCAAGGTTGCTGGCAGGCGCTGTTGGGCGAGAAAGGACAGGATCGATTCCCGGACCGGGGTCAGCCGCATTTGAGCTTTGCGGCAGGATAATATTGCCCACGCCTGACGTTCTTTGAAAGTTTTCATGGCGAAATTCCAGCGCCATCTCCGAGCGATGCAAGTCGCTTGCAAAAATACCTCTTGGCGCGACTGTCGCTGCACTGTTCTACTCGGCTCGGACTTAAATGCGCACACATAACCTGTAAAATAAAACCATGAACAAATCACACTCCTGCACCATTCACGCCAATCATACTCACACCCACGGCAAAGATTGCGGGCATATCGCCATCATGCACGAGGGGCACGTGGATTATCTCCACGACGGCCATTTGCACCATCCGCACGGCGACCATGTGGATGAACACGCCATTCCCATCAGCGACATCAACCCTGACAAATGCACGTTGGGAGCGAAAGGCCACGACCGGCAACACGTTCACGGCGCCAACTGCGGCCACGCCGCCGTTCCACACGGCGACCACATGGATTATCTGGTTGATGGCCGGTTGCATCATCCGCATGACGAACACTGCGACGACCATGGGCCGCTGCAAATGGCGAAATAGCTCACAGCACATTGCGCCAAACGCAGCCTGAACCAGCGATATTCTGAGAGGGTTCATGGGTTTGGCGGCGACAATGTTGATACGGCTGTAGTTTGTTGAGGTGGCTCATTTCTTCCACAATTCGTCGCCAGAGAACCGATAAAACACAAACCAATCAACAAAGCTAAAAGCGGCCACAATCTTTTGGTGCCAATGGATGGTTTCATCTGGGTGGTGATTTTATGATTTGACCGCGCGCCGATAAGCCAGCACTCCACGCACAATGGCTGCGGCCATCTCATCGCGATACTTGGAGTCGGCGATTTTTTTCTGTTCAACCGGGTCGGAAAGAAACCCGCCTTCGATCAGCACTGCCGGCATCTCTGCGGTGCGCAGGACGGCGAAGCGCGCCCGGCGCAGTCCCCGATCATTCGCCGGCAGATCGTTGACCAGTGATTTTTGAAGTTGATACGCGAGAAGCACATTGCAGTCGTCGCAACGATCACCGGGCAACAAGCCGTTGTCATCTTTCCAGCCGTTGAGATGACCCCCATCCGCCCATTCGCTGATATGTCCCCATCGGCCGATATTCGTGGAACTCGCCTTGGGCGGCGTGAGGCAATAAACTTCCACTCCTTTGGCTTCTCCTGGCGGGCCAATGTTGAAATGCAGGCTGATGAACAAATCCGCCTTTTGCCGGTTGGCCAATGCCGGACGGTCTTCGAGCGCGACAAAGGTGTCATTGGTGCGCGTCAGGATTACTTTGAATCCCGCCGCCTCCAACTGTGCCGCCAATTCCTCGGCCAGCGGGAGGGTGTATTGTTTCTCAATATACCGGCCAAATACGCCGCCGGTGTCCTTGCGGCCATGGCCGGGATCGAGGCAAATTGTCTGAATCGTCGCCCCGGGCTGATTGGTTTGCGGGAATAGAATCGGCTCGATGGAAGTTTCCAGGTCGAGTGAAGAAATGCAAGGTTGCCCGTCTTTTAATGTAATCGGGTTGCACAACCAAACGTTGACCCCGTTGATCCCGGCCAGTGGTGAATCCGTCTTGAAGGACAACTTGAGCGATTCATTGGTCAGGATAAGTGCTTCCTCTTTCGGCAGCCAAGTCTCCCGGAAATGTTTTTCTTTGGCCCAATCAGTTAACGAAACCCATTCCTTTGCCGTGTGGCTCTGCGCCTCGGAAACCAACTGCCCGGCAAATATCGAAACGGACAGCAATATTAACATCATACTTGAACGATGTGCGTTCATATTCTTCCACCATCAGGCAGTTAACGGTTTGCGGCGGAATAAAACGCACGCGAGGCCGAGGAACAACCCCGCGTAGGCTGCGCCATAAAGTGTGGCGACGCCTGCGACACTCCACCGCACCAGCGGCCAGTCGTGGATGATGAGGTCGCGCAAATCATAAAATTCGAGATGTGGCATGGTGTAGTAAACAGCCAGGGCCGCGGTTTGGGACGGTTCACTCATTTGCAGGGCCAGTTTGCCAAGATGCCGACCGAGCATCAAAATTCCGAGGATAACCACAAAACAAATCGTGGCGTTGGAGGAGGGCGCGGCAAACAACATCGAACCGGCCATCACCATCGCCACGATAATACCGAGCATGACCCAGTGCAGCCAGAAGGCCTGAAAATATTCAGGCAACCGCCAGTGTTCCCCCCGGGAAGCGGCGGTCACGACGAAAAAAGCGTAAAACACAAATAACGCCGCACCGCACGCGAGCCAGCAGCCGAGGAATTTTCCCAGGATGAGCTGGTTGCGGCTCAGGGGTTTGGCCAGCAACGAGAACAGAGTGCGACTCTCACGTTCGGCGTGGATTTGCCGCGCCGTCAATGTAACCGCAATGACGATCGAGGAAATCCAGACCAGTAACAGACAGAGTTCCTTCACATAGCGGACCATTTTCATGTCACCAAAAAAGTGAACTGACCCGGACATCACGGTCAGCAAGGCGGTGATGATGAACAGAACGTAGGCGTCCTTGCGCCGAAGCAATTCCTTGAGGACGATTTTGGCTATGGCAAAAATGGTTTTCATGTTCAGTTCGCTTTAAGTTTGGGTTGATAACCGATGACACGAAGAAACAGTTGTTCGAGGCCGCAATTATGTTCACGCAAAAGCGAGTCCACGGCGCCAAGAACTTTGAGCCGGCCCTCCGCAAGAATCGCCACCCGATCGCAGACCGTTTCAACCTCGCCGAGTTCGTGTGAGGAGAACAACACAGTCTTGCCTTCGCTTTTGAGCCGTTGGATGACTTCACGCACCTGCATCCGCCCGACAGGATCAAGGCCGCTGGTCGGTTCATCCAAAATCAACAAGTCGGGGTCGTTGACGAGTGCCTGGGCGAGGCCGACGCGTTGCTGCATCCCCTTCGAGTAGGTTTTGATGAGCCGTTTGCGTGCCTGTTCCAAGTCCACCAGTTTGAGCACTTCATCGATGCGCTTTTCAAGTTGCGGTCTGCGGATATTGAAAATCTCTCCATAAAAACGCAACAATTCCTCGGCGGTAAGGAATTTATAGTAGTAAGTGAGTTCGGGCAGATAACCCAGCCGTTGCCGCGCCTGCGGGTCGCGCGCGGTGCGCCCAAAAATTTGCGCATCGCCAACCTTGGCATTCACAAATCCGAGCAGCACATTCATCGTCGTGGTCTTGCCTGCGCCATTTGGGCCGAGCAGGCCAAAGATTTCACCCTGCCGGATTTCGAGATCGAGTTCGGCAACGGCGGTTTTGGGAGGAACCCCGCGTTTGGGCGACGGGTATTCAACCCACAAATTTCTGATTTCGATGGGGTGATTTGTTTTCATGGTTTTGCCGCCGGCGGTTGGCTGAGTTCATCAATCTGCTTTTGGATTGAGCCGGGATTGGGCGAAATGGTTTTGAGTGCGTTGAAATATTCGATGGCCTTTGTATTGTTGCCTTGTTTTTCCTCCAGTTTGGCCAACGCGGCTAGAATGTGGCTCAGGAGGAATTTGTCCGGTTCCGGATTGCCGGAATTTTCCCGGCCCCAACTGTCGAGCGCGGCCAAATATAAATTGCGCGCCTGGGCCGGTTGGTTTCGGCTTTCAAAGTAAAGCTGTCCCAGTTCAAACAGGAGGGCGGCTTTGCCGGGATTGGCTCGAAGTCCATCGCGCAAGACTTGTTCCGCCTCATTTACCTTGTGCATGCGATTTCTCAGCCAATAGGCCGTGACCAGATAGGTTTCAATGCGGTGGGCATCCAATTCCGCCGAAAGTTTCAACCACGGCATGATTTCCTTCACCTCCGTCGCGCCTTCGCCGTCCACGCCGCCTTGATCCAAATGAGTGTGATAGGAAGGAAAAAAATTGCGGTTGAATCGTTCAATCCAATCATGCGGTTGGCCCAGAAAACCATTTTCGTCACCGGAATTCTTGCTTTCCATCGTGCCGGAATCCTCGCCGATATGCGGCGTCTTGAACGGCGCATTATTGTCAAAAATCGTCGGATAATAACCGCTGTGAAAATAGGCATCAGCCTTGACGAAGAAGCTGTTGGCGAAAAGTGTCCGGGTGTCGCCCAGCAACACGGCCAGTGGATCATCCAAATCCTCGCGTTGCGGGAATTGGGCTTCCAGACGCGGACCCAGCCAGGCTGCCAGTCCAAACGCGAGGGTGAGCAAGAACGTCGGAAAAAGGACGTCAAGGTGCCGGGAACGTGTGGTTTCGGGATTGGTAAAAACTTCCTTCATGTTATTTGCTTCTCTGCTGTTTTTCCACCTGCTTCACCAAGTCATTATATTTGGCAACCACATCGTTCCGGTCTTTCACCTCGTTGTTGTATTTCTGCATAAAGTCATTGCGCGGGGCAGCGAGGTTGGAGATGGCGGTGTTCTGCTCATCAATGCCGCATACGACAGTCACGTTTCCAAGCTGTTCGTCGGCGCCAACATTGCCCCTCCACAAAACCACGCCACCGACGAAATCACTGCCAGATATGCTCTTCGGTTTTTATATTTTCTTTCTGCAAAATTTTTCATAATCCTCCCGCAATTTAATTTTTAAAACACTTCCGCGAATCTTGAAGGTTCGCGCTTTGTAAAATGCCACACGGCATCCACAAAGATTTGGTTTATTGGGAAATGTTTCCAGACGAAGAGACTGCTCATCGTCCGGAACCGACAGGAATTAGGAAACCACGCAGGGAACCGGGGGAGCGCGACCAGGAGGAAGATTTTCAATCGTCGTGCTGAAAACAGAAAGTTCAATTTGCGGTGCTGCTTCAACGGGAACTGAGACGACGACAACCGGAACATCCACAGTGGTTGTATCCACCTTGCCATGCGCAAACATGGTAACCGCACATTCGTGGTCGGCCTTATCCGCGTCGTGGTGAATCAACTCGTGCAGGGCCGGAATCGCCGCCATGGCGTTTAGAAGCAACACCAAACCAATCAGCAAGGCGGCTAAAACTGACTTGCCGGACAGCACTGAATGATTCCTCTCGTATTGCAAAACGTTTGCAAGCTAGCAAAGAGCGTGCCGTCAGCAAGACTAATTTAAGGCAGAAGGCTTGAGAAAGCTTCCGGGAAGGCCTGGATGCAGGCCGCGACCTTCACCCGATCCAACGAAGCCGGGCAAGGTTGTTGTATATTTTTCCATTGACCGGAATGTCGTGCAGGACTGTACTTTGGCCGTCGTTTAGCCATCATGGATTTTGTGAAGTGAACCGGTCACCCGACACACATCATGGGAGGCAACGCCGATGCGCCGGTGGCCGGCGCGGTTATGAGTACGCCAACATCATTTCCTCGCAAGGCCAGGTTTGGGAGGTCGCGGATGGCTGCGACGTGCAGATTCAGTATCTGTTCAGCGCGCCCATCACCTTCAGCGGTTCCGGCAAACTGGCGGCCGGCGAGCGGGTGCGGATCATGACCGAGACCGCCGGCCCGGAGCAGAGTACGGTGAGTTTTTTGCCCGTGCGCCATGAGGAGTTGAAGGAAAGCCTGGTTCCTGCCGACGTCCGCAACACACCGCGTTATAAGGATTTTCTGCTCTCAGTGAAGACCGGATATTTCTTCGAGCATTTCCGGCTGGTCGAGGATGCGGCCGGATCCGCCGGGGAAGCGCCAGTGGGGTCTAACTGACGCTTCTTTACGATGGATGTGGTCACGACGGATTTCGCCGTCGTCCTCGTAATCGGATTTTTCGAGAACGAGGACGAGGAGGAGAACGAGGACGATGCTGAAGTTATTTCTGCTACACCCCGCCAGCCTTGCCGGGCGCTGAAAATTTCACGGTTGGGGTGAAGCGGCGTTCGTTGAAGTGCCGGTTCCGGCAGCGCCGGCCGGGTTCAGCGCGCGCTTGAGCTTTTCGAGGATTGCCGGCGAGGGCACGTTGTGGCGTTGCAATACGATCAGGCTGAAGTTGTCGGCCAAAATCTCTTCGGGATGGAGGATGTACCCGGTATTCCGGCCGACTTGTTCGTAGAACCCGGAAACTTCTTTTGTGCCGACGAGCGCCGCCTGTTGGGCGTCTTCAATCGGCTTGATCGGGGATGACGCGTCGGGGCGGTCGACCAGCAGGAACCGGAATTGGAGATAATCGAAGAACTCGCCGCCGCGCTCCCGGTCGTACCGGTCGGTGTCGGCAAACAGAATGGGGATCGCCCAATATTCCTTGTCTCCCACCCGGAGCCGGATGCAATGATCATTTCGCGGCGCGTCGGGATTGGTGATTTTTCGGGACTTGAGCTCCGGCGGAAAATCCACCTCGTTACATTTTTCGAATCCGATGGCGGCGTACAATTTTTCACGCAAATCGGGATTCGCGCGGGACAGGATGTGAAAGAGTTCGTGGCTGACGATCTTCTGGACGGACGGCACGGGCCCGGCCAGGTCGGCGGGGGGAAGGACGATGGCGTTGGCGCGGGTGTATGCGGTCCGGCCTTCTTCGTTTCCAGTCGTCTTGATGAGGAGCACTTCCCGGGGAAACGGCAGCGACAGGGTTTCGAGCTCCGGCCGGATGCCTTCAATCGCGGCGGTGACCTTTTGCTTATTGGCATCGTTCCAGGCGAGGATGTTGGTGGCGACGAATTCCAGGTAGTCGGCCTCGGAGACGTCGACGCTCGTCTTCATCCGGGCGGCGCGATCGAAGGGACTCAGCCGCTGGACGAAATCATCCCGGTTGGTGAGTATCTTTGCGGCCTGGTCGACGGTGGCGAAGGCAATCGTGGTGCCGCCGACTTTGATCTGGGCATGCGCCGGCGCCCCCTCCAGGGCGACGGCAAACAGAATTGTCCAAAACAGGATACGCATGGTTCCCAGGGTAACACTCGGGCGCTGCCGGAAAGGGTGAGGGCGGACGGCAATCCAGGCAATCTAATTTCATAAGGAGAGGCGTTCAAGCCAGCCGGAAATGGCCGGCAACAGTTCCGGAACGGGTTGGTCTCGTGAGACGGCAGGGTTGTTGAGGAGGTGACCGGCCCCGGGCATGACCTTTACGATGCAGTTCGTGTTGCCGCTGTGGCGGACGGCCTCAGTCAGCGCCGGCAGATCACCCATTGCGAATGCATCGGCTTCACCGCCCACCAGAAGTACCGGGCAACGCATTTGTCGGTAGAACTTTAATGGATTAAAACCCGCAACCGATTGCACATGAGGAAAAGCCGATTCGATGGCGACCAGATAGGAGCAGTCCGCCGATGCTTGAAAGTAGGTCCCGGCATTTTTGAATTTTGCCTGTTCGGACGGGGGCAGTCGGTCATAGGCTTTTCGGGCAACTGTCTTCGCCTGCTCGAGGATTCCCTGCCAGTTGGTCCGGCCATTTTCGACGGCCGGCCAGACGGTGCGGGCGTAAAAATCATCCCATGCCGCTCTAGCCTCCTTCGACTCAGAGATGCCCATCTCCTTGACTTGACCGGCCCGTAATGCGGAAAAGGCTTCCCGCATCGGTTTCGCGTGAGGCGAGAGCAATATCAGAAAGGCGGTGTCCTGATTTTTCGACGCCACGAGCACCGCCACATCCGTGCCTTCGCTATGCCCCAGAAGGCCGATGCGCCGGGCATTAATCCTCGTGTCCTGCTTGAGGAATTGGATCGCACTGGTCACTTCCTCGGCCCGGTCAGCAAGGGTTCGTTGCCCCCACTCTCCGCCGGTCGAGCCGCCAATGCCGGGACTGTCATAGCGCAAGGTGGCGACGCCATGGGCGGCAAGATTCTCAGCGATGATTCCAAAGATTTTGTACCGACCGCCATTGTGGGAGTCATCCCGGTCGGTCGCCTGCCCTCCCTGAATCAGCACCACAGCCGGATATGGACCCGGAGAATCCGGCAACGTCAGCGTGCCGGCCAACCGCACCGTTCCAGCCGTGAACTGCACGGGCACGTCCTGGGAGGCTGAAAGATTTTGCGCCAGCCCAGCACCTAGGACGGCCACCATCCACCAATCGGGAAATCTCAGTTTCATATCGCGGCGCCTTTTCTCTCATTCTCAGTGCGAGAAAATACTGACGAGCAGAGCAGCCAACAAAATAATAAGTGCGATCACCGTCGGACCGATCAAAAGCCAGAAGATCACCAGTGACACTTTGGAAAGCGGGGTGCGAATATGGAAGATTGCCTCGCATTTATTGCAGCGAACCTTCCTCCGGCGGCCAGCGTTGCGGAACAAAACCGCCCAAATACCACCGGCAAAAAAGACAGTCCAACTGAACGAACCTCTCAGTTCAACGGTGGGTGTGTAATCATCCGCCGCCCCACACTTCGGACACAGGAACCTGGTTGGACGCTGCTCACGATCTGACTCATGGTTTTCTGTCGGGCTCTGGAGTAACTGACCATCAATGGAGCAGACGGTGGCATCATCGGGATATTGCGCTCCACAGTAGGTGCAGGATTTCATAATGCCACCGGGATGCCTAATGCCAAAGCCCAAGCACCGCCACCGGCCTGTCCGCCGTAGCCTCGGCGAAGGCGGGAGCCCGCCGCCGGCTGCAATGACGACATCCGAATTTCATAAATCATTCAATTGACAGACACCATGCGTAATCTCAGCAATTTGTTTAACAGCACTCAATATATCTCATAAATCGTTTCGGTGAGTTTCGCCGAACCGGAGTTCGGCGCTCCGGGAGATTCAATCGTCGCTCCGCGACTGTTGTGGCCAATCTCTTTCGTGCAATTTGTGCCTTTAAATTGGCAATTGGCAATTGCTTGTCACTTGCCACATGTCACTTGTCACAAGGGAAGTCAGAGCCTCCTCACGCCGGCTCCTACGGCCGGAAGAAGGAACCTTCAACCTTCAACGCCCAGGAGCTCGTCTACCGCATCAGGTCCTGGTCCTCGTCGTTGCCGGGTTCGTCGAGCAACTGGATGCAGGAGGACGGGCCCAGATCCGGGTCGGTCCAGGAATTCACGGCCCAGACAACCTGTTTGTCGGGTGTCACTTCGATGATCTGGATAATTTTCGGCCAGTCGGGCTTTTTCACGCCGGCGGTCCAGTTGCAAATGACGGTGTTGCCGTTGGCCAGGCGCATCGCCTCATGAATGCTGTTGATGCGGATGCCGGGAAGGTCGCCGTTCTTGAGTTCCCAGACGACGTCGCCGGCGGGGTTCACTTCGCGGACGAAGGCGTGCTGGTTGCCGGTGAACATGGTGTTGCCGTTCTTGAGGCGCACAGCCTGCCAGACGGAGGGCGCGTTGGTGGTTTCCCAAAGGACATTCCAGTTGGTGTCGTACTCGACAACTTTGCCGAGGTCGAGATGGGCGAGCAGGTAGGTGCCGGTCTTGGTCATACGCACGTTGCGGAACTGGGCATGGACGGAGCCGGCATCCTTGGTCTTGCTGTCCACGGCGTGTTCCATCTCCATCTGGCCGGTGGTGATGTTGTAGAGGCACAGTTTGGCCGGATGCCCGTTCAACATGAAGAGCACTTTGTCGTTGCCGATGGGCTGGGCCGAATGACATTCGCGCCAGTATTCCTTGCCGTCGGGACCGGTTTCCTTGGGGCAACGGAAATCGTAGACGGTCTTGCCATCGGCATCGATTTTGCGCCAGCCGGTTTTGTAGGCGAACACGATGTCGCCGTTGGACAGGCGGTGGAGGTCCGAGTATTCGCTTTCCTGGCCGCTGAATTCGTCTTTGCGCGGGATCTGGTAGGTCCAGACCAGTTTGCCGCCGCGGACCAGAAAAATAGTGGCGTTGGTTTTGCGCGTGTCCCATTCGCCGGTGTAGATGAAATCGTGCTGGGCCAGTCCGTTGCCGGGCAGGACCGCGGGCGGGTCGGGGTAGGGCGCGGCGACAACGTTGGTGGGTTTAGTTGCCGGAGCTGCTACAGCGGTTGGCGTCGGAGTGGCCGGAGCCGGCGGAGCGGCCTGCGAAACTGTCGGCGCGGCAGGTGCGGGTACCGGGGCTGCGGCTTGCGGTTTGGAGGTGGAACAACCGGCGAGGATGAAATCGGCGCAGATCACCAGCGCCAGCCAGCGGAGATGGTTTGTTTTCATAGGTTGTTGACGGCTGACACCGATTTTATGGGTGGGCAGGGACGCCGCTGCTGCGCCGTCCCTGCTTTCAAATGAGTGCCTGCCATTTGGTTCATTGGTTTGGTTTTACCCACATTCGGACGTTGCGGAAAGCCGCTTCGGAGCGGGCGCTGTTTTCCCGGGAATAGACGCCGCACTTGAAATAGTAATCGCGCGGTCCGCGGCTGTCGTAGGTGCCGATCAGCACATTGTCGGCATAGATCCGGATCTTGCCGCCGGTTTTTGTATCGTTGGTCATCTTGAGGTTCCACCAATGGCCGATGGCGTTGGTTTTGACCAGGTCGTGGCCGAGCATCACCGTGCCGTCGGGATGTGCGATGATCATCCGGACCGGTCCGTGTTTGGCGTCGAACACCTGCGCGATGCAGGCGAAGGTGCCGGGGCTGATGTTGACGTCGGCGTCGAACATATATTCGCCGTTGGTGTAGGTTTGCAAGCGCATTTCGGTGCGCGCGGTGGTGCGGTTGGGCGGCGGCGCGTGCGGTTTGTCGGTGAAATTGACCCAGAAATGGTGGGTGTTGTTGGTGGGATCGAACCAATAGCGATCGCTGATTTTCAGGTCGTAGGGATGCTGGACTTCGAACATGAACGGGAACGGTTTCCAGCCGCTCGTCAGGTCGGCAGGAGCATTGGACTCGGCGGCATGGCAACGGACGATGGCGGCCAGGAGCAGGAGCAGGCCGAGGAGCAGCAGGGCCGTGGGGCAGACCTTCCTGTCTGCCGGTTCGGGCGACTGTCCAGTCGCCGGGCACGGAACTGGAAAGTTCCGGAAACCGGCGGACAGGAAGGTCTGCCCTGCGCATCGAGGTTTCATCTTCAATTTTGCGGGTAATAATTATTTACCGGCTGCACCACCACCCGCGACGGGCCTTCTTTCGGCAGGCAGGCGGTAAACAGCGCGAGCGCTTCGCCCTTTTCGTTGGTGTAGACGAACGGACGTTCGCGCCGGGCGAACGTCTCGCTGGTGCCGTCGTCGTAGGGCACGGTCCGGGTGAATACTGATTCCTTCGACATCAGTTTGAAGTGCACGCCATCTTTGGAAAAATACTGCGCGCCATTCTTGAAAACGCCGGTGGCTTTGGCTTTCCAGTCGTTGAGCAGGATATTGTACTGGTTGTTGGCCCACCAGATGGTCGGGTCTTCGAGTTCGGCGTTGTTTTCGAGCAGGTTATCGCCGTCGGCGACCGGCGAATACGGGCCCCGGTAAGTTGGGGCGGTGAAGGCGACGCCGCGGTTGACGCCCTGGTCGTCGCGGATGCGGCCGAAGACATAGATGCTCGAATCCGGTTTCACGAGAATGGCCGGGTTGCTGACTTTCATCGCCGGCTTGTCCAGGCGTGTCCATGGGCCGGTGACAGCGTCTGCCACGGCGTAGCCGGTCTGGTTGGCGGAGTTGATGTAGTAAAGGACGAACTTGTCGCCGGCTTTCACGACTTTGACATTGTGGATGCGGGAATTGTCCCATTTGTCCGGCCGTTTTTGCAGCACGACTTCCTGAAACGTGTAAGGGCCGTAAAGATTGGTGGAGATGGCGCGGACGCACTCGGAATATTTCGTCCAGCCATCGAGCTTATACTGTGCCGGCCAGCGCGAGGCGAACATGTGGTAGGTATCGCCCACCTTGATAACCGACGAACACCACAGCATGTAGCCGTCCATGGCGAAGCCGCCGTGCCGGGGGGCCGGGAGCAGGCAATCCTTGAAGCTGCGCGCTTCGGGTTTGGGGGACGCGTCGGCGGCGGGCGAATTGGTGTTGTTGGCGGCGATGGCGGCCAGGGGGAAGAATAACAGGGCGGCCAGGAGCCGGAGATACAATTTCATCCAGGTAATGATGCCAATGATGCTGTCGAGGTTTCAACAATTGAATCATCTCACCCATTCGGATGGTATGGCTGCAGCTTTGGAGCGCCGAGCACCGCCTTGGCGTAGACATCTGCTTTTCCCAAATCGCCGGGCCGGTGCCCGGCGCTCCAGAAAAAAATCCCGGCACGAGGATCGTGCCGGGATTGGCAAATATGGCCGCGGTCGCAGACCGCCGCTACCGGGCGGTTCCTTTTATTTTGGCGCAATCTTCACGAGCTCAGCGCAATGCGGCGCGACAGCCATCGAGAACTGGTCCTTGAACTTGCCCAGGTCCTTTTGCCGCCAAAGATCGCGGACGGCCTGGGGGCCCTGGATGCCGAGGTCCGACCATTTGACGGTGACGGTGACGACGCCGTTGCTGCTCAGGTTGAAAAGGCCGACGGCTTTGGAACCGTCCTCCATTTTTTTGGCATAGACGCGGGTATCGTCGGTTTTGGCCACGGCCACGGCCTGGTCGCCGAGGGTGTCCTGGCTGACGGCGAGCACCTCGTCATTTTCAAGCAGGTTAAGCGTAAACGGATCCATGGCGCTCAGATCATTGGCGAGCAACAGCGGTGCGCCGAGCAGGCACCACAAGGTCATGTGCGTGTATTCCTCGTTGGGAGTCAGGCCGGGCTGGTTGCGTTCCTTGGTGGCGATTTCGAGCATGTCGGGATCGTTCCAATGTCCCGGCGTGGAATACGAGCGCCATTTATCCTGGCCAAAGCCGCGGTCGCTCATGGATTTCCAGTTGGCCTTGATGTCGCCGGTGGTGCGCCAGCTGTTGGCGATTTTCCCGATGGTCGGCCCGTTGGTGATGTTCATGTTGTTCGACAGGCTGAAGACGATGTCGCGTCCGCTGTGGCGCAGCGCTTCGTACATTTCCTGGGTCTCCGGCAGCTGGATCGGGTTCCAGTCGTACTTCAGGTAATCCACGCCCCAGGCGCCCCATTGGTCGGCGTCGTTGGTGACGAAATGGTACTGGGCGATGGCGCAGGGGAGGATGTTGCGGTTCTTGATCGTCTTCTCGATCGGTTTGGTCCATTTGCCTTCGGGATTTTCCGAGCTGCCGCCGGGGTAACCGGCATAGGAGGTTTCCCACGGGGTCGAATAAATGCCGAACTTCAATCCCATGGCGTGGATTTCGTCGCACATGCCTTTCATGTCGGGAAACTTTTCATTGCCCTGGAGTCCGTGGAACTGGCCGCCGCGATCACCCTGCCAGGTGTCGTCGATGTTGATGTAGGTCCAGCCGTGGTTGATGAGGCCGGAGGACGCCATGGCTTTGGCGTTCTGGAGGACGATTTCCTGGGTGATGCGGCTGGCATAATGGTTCCAGCTGTTCCAGCCCATCGCCGGGGTCAGGTCGATGGTTTCGCCCACGACGATTTTGAATTTCCTGTCGTTTGCGCCCAGGGCATTTTTCGCATGAAAGGTGACGAGGTAATCACCGGGTTTTTGGAGCTTGCCGGTGATGTTGCCGGATTTGGAATCCAGCGTGAGGCCGGCGGGGAGATTGTCCGCGGAAAACGTCATCGGCCGGTCGCCGGTCGCCGGGATATGATACAGGAACGGGTGATCGGGCCGGACGCCGAAGATGGACGGGCCGTTGATCCGGGGCGTGTGCGGCGGCGGCGGCGTCCGGATTTCGGGAGCGGCTTCGGTTTGGGCCTGTGCCAGGACCGGGCTGATCGCCAGGACCGGGCTGATCGCCAGGACCGGGCTGATCGCCAGGACCAGGGCAGCCAGCCAACGGGCCGGGTGAAGTGCGACAAAGTTCGATCTACGTGTGCATTGAGGGTTCATGGTGGTAGGCTACCGGATTGGTTCGGGTTTGGCGATCACTGCGTTTGCGATGATCAGACCGACTGGCGGACGACGAGGTTACGCAGAGCATCATGGAATACAATGGAGGGAAGCTAAGGATAAATAAAGCTCGCCAGCTATTGAACAAATGTTCAAGTTTGGCAGGCTTGACGGGCGGACGTGGCCGCCGTTCCATGAATCATCAACATTCAAGCCATCCAGTGCCGGCCGCGCCGCGGTCCTTTGCGGTTGAAAATACGATTTGTTGCTACTTTTTCGCCGCGCCACGCGTCTTCGTTTTAAATCGCATGAAAATATCGATCTCCCGGGCCGCCCCGATTCTTTGCGTTCTGCTTTGCTGCGGAACCGTTTCCGCGCACGCCGCCGAAGCCGCGGCCGCGGTGAACTGGGAACAGTTCCTGGCGCAACAGGACATGATCTGGACATCGGTGCCGACGAATTGGGAGAGCGGCGCATTCATCGGCAACGGATTGCTCGGAGCGATGATTTATGCCGGCGACACCAACGTCCTGCAATGGGATGTGGGCCGTTCCGACGTGACCGACAAGGGCGACCGCGTGGCCATCGGCCGGTTTGTGCTCGTTCCCGAAAACAAAATTATCAGCGGCACGATGCGGTTGGACTTGTGGAATGCCGAGGCGAGCGGCAATTTGAAATGCGACGATGGCGAAATTTCATGGCGTTCACTGACGCACGCGAAAAATTTGGTCACTCTCATTGCATTGGAAAAAAAAGATGCGTTGGGTCGCAATCGTCCAGTTTCGGCAAAGATTCAATTTCAGCATTTGTCGCCGAATTCCGCGCGGACGGAATATCAGGGCGGCACCGCCGCCAGTGGAAATCCAGACGCCACGTTCGGCGAAACGAACGGCGTGAGCTGGTGTCGGCAGAATTTTAAGGCGGGCGGCGGGTATGTGGTCGCCTGGAGTGAAAAGGACACCCCCCCGGAAGCCCATTGGTTTCTCTTCACCGTGGACTATGTGCCGAACGGAACGCCGACGGTGGACAAAGCAGTGGCCGACGTCCGCTCGGCGATGGCGCGCGCAGACGTTGATGGTTTCGGGATTCCTCCTGGCGGCATTTCGAATGGACTCGTCGCCTCGCACCGCGCCTGGTGGCACCAATATTATCCCGAAAGTTTCCTTTCCATTCCCGACGCGCGGATGGAAAGTTTTTACTGGATCCAGATGTACAAACTCGCTTCGGCGACCCGGGCGGACCGGCCGGCGATTGATTTGATGGGGCCGTGGTACCGCCGCACGCCCTGGCCGCACATCTGGTGGAACCTGAACATCCAGCTGACCTACTGGCCGGTCTACGCGGCGAACCGGCTGGAACTCGGCGAATCGTTCGTCCGCCTGATCGATGCCGACCGCACGAATTTCATTAACAATGTTCCCGAAGCCTGGCGTTCGGATTCGGCCGGCATCGGCCGTTCCAGTCCCTATGACGGCCGCCGGGCGGTTCCGGGCCTGACCGGCAGCGGGGTCATGGAGCGCGGCGATTTGACCTGGGCATTGCACAACTATTGGCTGCAATACCGGTTTTCCGGCGATGAAAAATTATTGCGCGACGGTCTTTATCCGATTCTGAAACCCGCCATCGGCTATTACCTGCACCTGCTGACGCCCGGCGAGGACGGCAAATTGCATCTGCCGCCGTCGACGTCGCCGGAATACCCGAATCCGAACGGGCAGGGGAACGCCCTGGTCCGCGACGCCAATTACGACCTTTCGCTGTTGCGCTGGGGATTGAACACCCTGCTGGCCGTCAACGAACGGTTCGGTCTGAAGGATCCACTCGCGGCCAAATGGCGCGACACGCTGAAAAACCTCGCGCCGAACCCGATGGATGAAAACGGTTACCGGGTCGGGGCCGACCAGCCGTTTGCCGTATCGCACCGGCATTTCTCGCATCTGTTTTCGATTTATCCGCTGCACCTGGTCGATCCGCAGTCGCGCGCAGACCGGCCGCTCATCGAAAAATCCCTCGATCATTGGGCGAGCATGCCCAAAGCCTGGCGCGGTTATTCCTACACCGGCGCCAGCGCCATGTCGTCCTGGCTCGGGCGCAAGGATGATGCGGTGAAATATCTGAACGAATTTCTCGACAAACCGAAAACGGTCCTGCCCAACACCATGTACGTCGAAGCCGGGCCGGTGATTGAAACGCCGCTGTCCGGCGCGGCGTCGATCCACGAAATCCTCCTCCAAAGCTGGAGCATGGAACCGTTCGGCACGCACCTCCGGGTTTTCCCGGCCGTGCCGGACTCCTGGCCGGATGTCAGCTTCGACAAGCTGCGGGGCGAAGGCGCCTTTGAAGTCTCCGCCGTGCGCCGCGCCGGCAAAACCCGGTTTGTGAAAATCACCAGCCTCGCCGGCGCGCCCTGCCGCGTGAGCACGAGTCTGGAAGGAAAAATCGTCGCTTCCGGCCGCCGGACTTTCAAGGTGACGACGGAGACCGACCGCGATGGGCAACCGGTGACGGTAATTGATTTGAAAAAAGGCGAGACGGTCCTGCTGACTTCCGCCGGCGAAAAACTGTCGGCGGACGATTTGCTCATCAAACCGGTGACGGCGTCCGGCATTGCCAACTTCTACGGTTCGCCCAAAGCCAATTAATTTCGCTGCCGCTCGTTATCCACCGATCCTGACATGAAAAAAAACCTGATTCCATTCCTGACCACACTGGCCGTTACGGCCTCATTCCATGCCGGCGGAACCCTGCTGGCCGACGAACCTACGAATGCCGCGCCCGCGGAGGCGGCTCCGGCTCCCGCCGCTGCCCCGGCGACTCCGGCTGCTTCCACTGAGACAACGCCGGCTTCCTCGAGCGAGGCGGTTCCGGCCGCGGCCGCGGTGCCGGACGAAGCCGGTTCGACCAATTCGGAATATGCGCCTTCCTATTCGATGACGCCGGACACCAACCCGCCGAGCCCGGAATTGTTGATGTGGCAAAAGGAGTTCGGCGCCACGCATGACCAGCGCATGCAATGGTGGCGCGCGGCCCGGTTCGGCATGTTCATTCACTGGGGCGTTTATTCCGTACCCGCCGGCGTCTGGAACGGCACCAACGTAACCACCAGCGGTGCGGAATGGATCATGAACCGCGGCCGGATTCCCGTGGCGGACTATCAGAAGTTTGCCGAACAGTTCAACCCGACGAATTTCAACGCCGAACAATGGGTCAAACTCGCCAAGCAGGCCGGCATGAAATACATCGTCATCACCGCCAAACATCACGACGGGTTCGCCATGTTCCATTCGCAGGCGAGCGCATTCAATATTTACGACGCGACGCCGTTCAAGCGCGATCCGCTCGCGGAACTCGCCGCGGCGTGCAAAAAGGAGGGCATCAGGCTTGGATTTTACTATTCCCAGGCGCAGGACTGGAACCACCCCGGCGGCGCGGCGGCCCGCAGCAAAACCGGCCAGGCGACCGTGGACAGCCAGAACCATTGGGACGCTGCCCAGCAAGGCAGCATGGATGAATTTATCGACAAGGTGGACGTGCCGCAGATCAAGGAATTGCTGTCCAATTACGGACCGGTGGCCGAGTTCTGGTTCGACACGCCGGTGGGCATGAACACCGAACGCTCGGAGAAAATCCTGCCCCTGCTCCTGATGCAGCCCAACATGGTCGTCAACAACCGGCTCGATGCGAAAAAAGCCACCGGCGATTTCCAGACGCCCGAACAGAAAATCCCGCCGACCGGCATCCCGGGCAAAGATTGGGAAACGTGCATGACAATGAACCGCACCTGGGGTTACCGGTCGTATGACCATGACTGGAAGAGCGTCGAGACGCTCATCACGAACCTGGTGGACATCGCGAGCAAAGGCGGCAACTACCTGCTCAATGTCGGCCCCACGAGCGCCGGCGTCATTCCCGAGCCGTCCGTCGATCGTCTCAAGGCCGTTGGCGCCTGGATGAAGGTTAACGGCAAGGCCATTTACGGCACCACGGCCAGCCCGTTCCCGGTGCAATTGCCCTGGGGCCGGTGTACCAAGAAAGTCGGCGAACACGGCACCACGCTGTATCTGCACGTCTTCACGCGTTGCTGGCCGAAGGACGGCAAACTCGTCGTGCCGGGCCTGATGAACGAGGTCAAAGGCGCGCACCTGTTGAAATCGAACTGGCTGGGCTGGCATCCGCGGTTGAAGACCACGGTGATTCCCGCCGCCGGCAAAACGGAACCGGCCGTGATTGTTTCCGTGCCGAAAGAGGCGCCGGACACAATTTCGACGACGATTGTTCTCAAGATCAAAGGCCGGCCGCAGATTTATCTTCCCGGCGGGATGACGGATTAAACCGATGAAAAAAATATTCTTCGCGCTGGGCATTGCGGCCCTGGCCGTGGCCGGCGCCTTTTCCTCACGCGGCCAGGTCCTGGCCAACGGGCAGCCGGACACCGGCGACACGAACGAAGGCCAGGCGCTGCTCCAGTTGGATTCGCCGGAAGCGGTGGCTCAACGTCTGGCCTGGTGGAGCAATGCCCGGTTCGGCATGTTCATCCACTGGGGACTTTATTCGCAGTGGGGCTGCCATTATCCCGGCACCAATGGCGACCTGATCAGTGGCGGCAGCGAGCACATGATGCAGCACTTGCAAATTCCGCTTGCCGAATATGCGAAGATTGCCAATCTCTTCGACCCGACCAATTTCAATGCCGCGCAATGGGTCGGCCTCGCCAAAAACGCCGGCATGAAATACATGGTGATCACCGCCAAACACCACGACGGCTTCGCCATGTTCAACAGCCCGAGCAGCGATTACAATATCGTCCAGCGCACGCCCTGGCACCGCGATCCGATCCAGGAACTGGCCGAGGCCTGCCGGAAACAGGGCCTGAAGTTCGGCGTCTATTATTCGCTGGGCCGCGACTGGCAGGATCCGGATGTGCCGACGCGCGACGGTTACCGCAGCAACACCTGGGATTATCCCATCGAAACCAACAAGGTTTTTGCCCGTTACTTCGAACGCAAGGTCAAGCCGCAAATCACGGAATTGCTGACCCAGTACGGGCCGATTGCCGTGTTGTGGTTCGACACGCCGGAGGAGATTTCAAAGGCCGAAAGCCGGGAACTGGTCGACCTGATCCACAAGCTCCAGCCGGATTGCATCATCAACTCGCGCGTGGGCAACCGGCTGGGCGATTATGGCGTGCAGGAACAGAAAATTCCCGGCAGCGGCGACACCAAACCCTGGGAGACCTGCATGACGCTCAACGGCCACTGGGGTTATTTCCTCGGCGACGAAAACTGGAAGCCCGCTTCCACCGTCATCCACAACCTGGTGGACATCGTCAGCAAGGGCGGCAACTACCTGCTCAACGTCGGCCCGACCGGCGCGGGTGTGATCCCGCCGGGCGCGGTCAACGACCTGCGGCAGGTCGGCCGATGGATGAAGGTCAACGGCCCGGCGATCTACGGCGTGACCGGCAGTCCCTTGGCCAAACCGTTGCCCTGGGGACGATGCACGAAGAAAGTGACATCGGATGGCACGACGTTATACCTGCACGTGTTCAACTGGCCGAAGGACGGCAAGCTGCTGGTGCCCGGTTTGAAGAACCCGGTGGCGAAAGCATTTTTGTTGAAATCCAATTTCCTCGGCTGGCATAAACGGCTGGCGGTTGCCGGCGGCGCCGAGGGCCTGACGGTGACCGTGCCCGCCGTTGCGCCGGACAAGATTTCCACCACGATTGTCCTGAAAATCAAGGGCGCGCCGGACATTCAGTAGCGTGCGTTATTTGGCAGGGACGCCGCGCCGGCGGCGTCCGGACAGCGCAGGCCGTCCCCGCAGTAGCCCGGCTACGGAGGGTGGACGCGCTGTCCCTGCCGTTGTTCCCGGGGATCATCGCCGCCGTTTCCAGATTGCACTTCCCTGCGCCCCGGTTTTGACTGCGCCGTTCACATCGTTTTAGGCACGAGTTATGCGGTCTTGTCCCCATTCTGAAGCAGATGGCAGGATGAAATGAACACAAAACTCTTTGTCTTTCTTGCGCTGGCCCTGAGCGCCGCGCTGTGCGGCTGCCGCACCGCCGGTCCCGTCACCAACGGCGTGCAAATGTCGTTGTCGGTTTCCGGTTCGGGCAAACCCGCGGATGTGATGCTTGAAGTCGCATTCCACAACGCCGGGGACAAGGATGTCTGCCTGAATCTCGGCAAGATGCTGGCCAACGGCAATGTGATGTTCCCCAACAAAATCAGTCTTGCCCTTCGGGACAGCAGTGGAAAACGGCAGGAACTCCATTTCATCGACCGGCGCTTCGCATCCATTTCCGGGCGGTTGGACGACTACGTGGTACCGCTGCGGGCCGGTTCCACCGCCACGATCCAACTGAGCCTGGATCAATTCATGCCGTCCGATGGCGGAAACGAATTGAAATTGAGACCGGGCCACTACGCCGTCACCGCCACTTATCAGGGCAGCGGCGCCGAAACCAGCAACCTGGACATGACCGGAATGAAGCTGATGAATTTCTGGAAAGGCAAACTCGTGTCGAACGCGGTGTACGCCACGGTAAAATAATGAGGAGCCCGTTTGGGCTGAATATCCTCATCGACACGCCGGGAAAAATCGATGAGGCTGTGCCGACCCAACCATGAAATCCAAGCTTGTCCCCGGTCTGATCGTCTTCGTTTTGTCCGTCGGTTTGAACCCGGCCCGGTGCCAGACGAATTCGGATGTTCCGGCCGCCCCGGCCGCGGCTCCGGAGATCAACTGGGCGGCCTACAACTTTAATCTCCCGTCCAAATCCAGCCCGGAGGTACAGTGGTGGCGGGATTCGCGGACGAATCTGGACCAGCGGTTGGCCTGGTGGCGGGACGCGCGGTTCGGCATGTTCATTCATTGGGGCGTCTATTCCGGCCTGGGCAACGAGTTTCACGGCAAAAAAGGCGGCGGTTACGCCGAGCATATTCAGCGCATCCTGAAAATCTCCATCCCGGTCTACCGCGACGAGGTCGCCGCCAGTTTCAATCCCACCCACTTCGACGCCGACGCGTGGGTCCGCCTGGCGCGCGATACCGGCATGAAATACATCGTTATCACCGCCAAACACCACGACGGTTTCGCCATGTGGCCGACCAAAATAAATAATTATAACGTCATGGACGCCACGCCCTGGCATCACGACCCGATGGCGGATTTGAAGGCGGCCTGCGACCAATACGGCATCAAGTTCGGCTTCTATTATTCCCAGGCCTTTGACTGGGGAAATTCCAATGCGCCGGGAAACGATTGGGACCTGGAAAATCCCGGCGGGGACCGGCAGATCGGCGGGAAAAACTGGTGGGAAACCAAACCGGAATTCATGGCCTCGGCACGCCAATACGTCGATGAAAAAGCCATCCCCCAATTGCTCGAACTGATTCATGCCTACCATCCGGCCATCCTCTGGTTCGATACTTCCAGCAAACTGCCGCCCTCCGAAAACCTTCGCATCATGAAAGCCGTGCGCGAGGCCGACCCGGATGTGGTCATCAGCGGCCGGTTGGTTTCGGGCTGGGGCGATTACGACGACACCACCGACCGTCCGGCGGATTTCCCGCCGCACGCCGGCGATTGGGAGGGCATTCCGACGACGGACGAATCCTACGGCTGGAATCCGTTCGATCAGGAGCACAAACCGCCGTCGCATTTCATCCAACTGCTGGCCAAGGCCGCGGCGCGCGGCGGAAATCTGCTGCTGAACATCGGCCCGATGGGAAACGGCGAAATCGATCCGAAAGATGTCGCCATCCTGAAGGGCATTGGCGATTGGTGGAAGGTCAACGGCGAGTCCATCCGCGGCACCCTGCGGACACCGCTGCCGGTGCAGACCTGGGGTGAATCCACGCGCCGGGGCGACACGCTTTACCTGCACGTGTTCGACTGGCCGGCGAACGGGCAATTGATTGTGGGTGGGCTGAAATCGAAAGTGAAAAGCGCCGGCCTGTTGAGCGCGCCGGCCGGCCCGCAGTTGACCGTCCGGCGGTTGAACGCGATGGACGTGATCGTCCGAAAACTGCCGGCCGGGGCTCCGGATCAGGCGGATTCTGTCATCGTCCTGAATTGCAACGGCGAAATCCAGGCGGACACGAATCGCCTGCTGCAACCGCAATTTCCCGTCGATATTCTGCGTGCTTTTGACGGCGAATTGCACGGCCCGGGACTGAAGTTCGGTCCCGGCAAGAAGACCGACAACACCGTGACGGGCTGGACCAACACGGACCGGTTCATTTCCTGGCCGGTACGGGCCAACCAGGCGGCGACCTTCGACGTGACGGCGCTTTATGACGCGGGGGCGGAATCAGCGGGCAATGCCTTTCTGGTCACCGTCCAACCGTCGGAAGGATCGGCAAAAGGCCAGCTCCTGAATTCCCTCAAGGGCATTGTCCGGGCCGGGACCAATCAGGCGGTTGACCTGGGAACGATTTCTTTCCCCGCAGGAAAATCCGAAATTCGGGTCAGCGCCGGCAAAATCGACAACGGCGAACTGATGCGTCTCCGCGGACTTGAGTTGAAGCCGGCAGCATCTGCGGCTCATGGGCGGTAACTGATTTTGGGTAGGGACGCCGCGCTGCGGCATCCCTGCCAAAGTATGCCACCGCGCGAGCTGTGCGGCGGCTTGCTTCTGCGGTGCCAGAAGTTATTCTGGAGTTGTGTACATCAGATTCGTTTGCCGGCTGGCCGGACTGCTGTTAGCCGGATGGCTGGTTTTTTCCGGCCTGACCGTTTCGGCCCAGGAGACCAATACCACCTGGCTTGCCCGTTCCTGGCAATCCGAGGACGGCCTGCCGGACAACTCTGTCAATGGTCTGGCCCAGACTCCGGATGGTTTCCTTTGGATCGGAACGCCCAGCGGTCTGGCGCGATTTGACGGCCTGGATTTCGAGACGATTTCGCTGACGAACGTCATTGCGTTGCCTAACCGGGGGATTGTCGCGATGGTGTCCGGCCGGCGCGGGGGTCTGTGGCTGGCCATGGATCGCGGTGCAGTGGTTTATGTGTCCGCCGGCGCGTCCTGCATATTTGACGGCAACCTGCCCGGAGGGACGCCCTATGACCTGGCTGAAGACGCCGGCGGCGGATTGCTGGTCGCCTATCGGGATGGGAGCGCCTGGTATATCGATGGAACCAACACCGCGCCGGTTACCAGCCGCCAGAATTATCCGGAAGGGAGCGACCTGTGTTCACTGGTGACCGGCGAGAACGGCCGCGTCTGGTTCGCCAAAGCCGGCCAAATCGGCTTTTTCCGCGGCGGGATGTTTCAAACGGTCTGCCATCTTCAATCCGGATCCGCTTGTCTCGCGGCGGCCAAGGGAGGTGGTGTCTGGATCAGCGCCGGGTCGCATCTCTGGAAATGTTCGGAAGGCGGGCAGCTCCAGGATTTTGGCGATTTTGGTACGGCAAATAATGGCACCGCTGCGAACGGAACGACGACCGTGCTTTTTGAAGATCATGAAGGCGCCGTCTGGATTGGCACTTCCTTCAGCGGTCTCTATCGCTGGAGCACCAACGGGTTTGAAACCATTCCCACGACCCACCAGGGAATCCTGAGCCTGATTGAAGATCACGAAGGCAATATCTGGGTCGGAACCTTTGGCGGCGGGCTGGACCGCATCCGCCGGCGGGCCATCAGCCTGGAGGGTCTTGAAAGCGGCCTGCCGTTTGTTGCGGTCCAGTCGATCTGTCAGGGCGCTGATGGCACACTCTGGGCCGTTACCGAGAACGGCGTGGTGGTTCACAAAATTAACGACAAATGGAATCCCATGCCGGCCGGAAACCAATGGCCCATCAATGCCAATTGTATCGCCGCCGACCCGCAGGGCTCAATTTGGATCGGTACGTCTCAACAGGGACTTTTTTGCTGGCGCAACGGAAATTTTGTAAACTGGGGCGATGCGGCCCAGCTTCAGGGGAAAACGATTCACACCCTGTTGGTCGGCCGGAATGGAGATATCTGGATGGGATTGGAAGTTCCCAGCGCGGTGGTACGCCTGCACGATGGTCAATTGACCGTCATCAAAGCTCCCGGCCGGGTGATCCGCGCCATGGTCGAGGATGCCACGGGAAATATCTGGGCGGGAACCTCCGAGGGTGCCTTGCTTCGGGTTACCGGCAATCAGATCGAGTTGGTTACGCCGCGGCCTTCCCGGGAACTGGCCTCCATTCGCTGTCTGTACGCAACGCCCGATGGATCCCTCTGGATCGGCTACGCCGGTTGGGGTGTGGGCCGGTTGAAGGACGGCCACTACACTGAATTCAATACCGCCCAGGGGCTTTATGACAACTATATTTCTCATATAGTTGCCGACGGCCGGGGCTGGCTCTGGTTCGGTGCCAATCGGGGCATTTTCAAAGTGCGCCAGCAGGATTTTCGGGACCTGGCCGGCGGACAAGCCTCGCATGTCCGTTCCGTCCACTACGGCCGGGGGGAAGGTCTGCCCAGCCTGCAGGCCACCTTCGGCGACTCGCCGGACGTGTTGCGCAGCAGCGACTGGCGCCTTTGGATCCCCATGCAGACGGCGCTGGTGGTGGTGGATCCGGCAAAGTTATATCGAAAAGCCGAGCCGCCGCCTACGTGGTTGATGCAGGTGACGGTGGATGACCGCGTCGTTGGTCGTTACAACGGCATTCTCCCCGAAAGCAACCCGGCGGCGGGCAACCGCATAGTTGATCTGTCCCGGCCCGGCAAAAAACTCCGGCTGCCGCCGGGGCTTGGCCACGCTGAATTCGATTTCGTCGCCTTAAGCTTTAATGCTCCTGAAAATGTTCAATACCGTTACCGACTTAAGGGTTCCGACGATGACTGGATTGAAGCCGGGACGCGGCGCACCGCCATCTATCCCCGGTTGCCCAGCGGCAAGTATACGTTTGAGGTGACGGCGTGCGACAGCGACGGGGACTGGAACCCGGCGGCTGCTACCGTGGAACTGATCGTCAGTCCCTTTTTCTGGCAGACCTGGTGGTTTCGGCTGGCGGCGGTGGCCGGATTTACCGCCGGCATTATTTTTGTCGTGCGGTATGTTTCGTTCCACCGGTTGCAGCGCCAGTTGCATATGTTGGAGCAACAAGCCACCCTCCAAAAAGAACGCGCCCGGATTGCCAAGGACATCCACGACGATCTCGGCGCCAGTCTGACGCAAATCGCTTTTCTGGGTGATTTGGCGCAGCAGGACCGCAGTAATCCGAAAAAAGTGGGCGACCGCATCGGCATAATATCCGCCACGGCCCGCCAGGCGATCAAAGCACTCGATGAAATCGTCTGGGCCGTCAATCCCCGCAACGATACGCTGGCCCACCTGATAGATTACGCGGGACAGTTTGCGGTGGATTATCTGCATCTGGCCGGCGTCCGTTGCCGGTTGGATTTTCCCGAACAAATTCCGCCGCACGAGCTTTCCGCCGAGATCCGGCACAATCTTTTTTTGGCCATCAAAGAAGCGCTGCACAACATCGTCAAGCACGCCGGCGCCGACGAAGTCTGGTTGCGGGCGGACCTGCAGGCAAACCTCCTGGAAATGAAAATTGAGGACAACGGCGAGGGATTTGCCGATGCGTCGGATAACGCGCTTGCCGATGGCTTGCGCAACATGCGCCAGCGGATGGCAGACATTGGCGGCGAGTGCCGCGTCGAGAGCCGGCCCGATACCGGTACCCGGGTAACCTTCCGTCTGCCCTGGCCGGAAAACCACCTGAACAATCGTTCAATTGTATGAATCAACCTCCTGTCGAAGAATCCGAACGCAAGATGCGCATCAAAGTCGCCATCGTCGAAGACAACCAGGGCACCCGCGAGAGCCTGACTGAATTGCTGGAGCGCGCCTCGACCCTGCAATTCGTCGGCGCCCATTCCGACGGCGAAGAGGCGCTCGTCCACATCCCGGCCGAGATGCCCGACGTCGTGTTGATGGACATCAATCTCCCGCGGATGAACGGTATCGAGTGTGTTGCGCGACTGAAGAAATCCCTGCCCCTGACGCAGGTGTTAATGCTGACCACCTACGAAGACACCGATTTAATTTTTGATTCCCTGCGCCAGGGTGCCAGCGGTTACCTGTTGAAAAACATGCCGCCAGCCGATCTCATCCAGGCTATCGAACAGGTCCACGCCGGCGGCGCGCCAATGTCCATGCAAATTGCCCGGAAGCTGGTCAACCATTTTCAGCAGATCAAAAAACCGCAATCCGACATGGAAAAACTGACCCGGCGGGAACAGGAAATCCTCGCTCTACTGGCCAAAGGCTATCTTTACAAGGAAATTGCCGATCAACTGGGCATCACCCTCAGCACCGTGCGAGCCCATTTGCATACCGTTTATGACAAGCTCCACGTCCAGTCGCGCACCGAAGCCGTCGTCAAATTCCTTAACCGGGATTGAACAAACGTTCTATGACGAATGTTCAATAGAACACCTCGTCGAGTTGTGGCAGCCTTACTTCAGCAACCACAATAATAATGTGATATGAATGCAATTAAATTGTCTTCGAACCGGAACCGAAATGGTTTCACGCTGATCGAACTGTTGGTGGTCATCGCCATCATTGCCATCCTGGCGGCTCTGCTCCTGCCAGCCTTGGCTGCAGCCAAAAGAAAAGCTCAACAGATCCAATGTATGAGCAATAGCAAACAATTGGCCCTCGCGTCCAACATGTATGCCAATGATTTCGGCAAGTACCTGGAACCTGCTGCTGCCAACAGTCCGGGGGGGCAAAATAGTGAATGGATGGGTGCGATGCTTGATTATTTTGCAAAAACCACCAACTTCCTCATTTGTCCCACGGCACCGGATCCGTTGCCATTGCCCATGCCAACGGGTGTCACCTACCAGGGCATGGGCAACGCGCCCGGTCTTAACGGCGGATATGCCGGGCCAACTTACACGGGTGCGGCGGATCATTGTTACAGTCGTGCCCTGAGCGCCGATGGTACGCTGCAGTGGAATACCATCAACTGCAGCTATACCTACAACGGCTGGATGTACACGGACGCGAGCGGTGCGGGCAAGGGCGATGGTCCCGCCATCGAAACAACCGCCGGCGTACCTGATCCGGCCTGGTTCTACGGCAAGGAAAGCTCCATGGAACAACCCGTCATCACTCCCTACTACGTCGATGGACTGTGGTGCGATACCTGGCCGGCGGAAAAAGACCATCCGCCCAAGAACCTTTACTATGGTCAGTTTGTCTCATCGACCGGCGCTGCCCAGAATAACCACACCGACGAAATGGGACGTTTCATCTGCCAGCGACATGGCGGAGTCAATCCTGCCGGCGCTTCCAGAAACCAAAGCATCTCCTGGGCTGTTGCGCCTCCGAAAGGATCCTTGATAGTCGCGCTGGCTGACGGGCATGTCGAGATATCAACGCTGATCAATTTGTATTCCTATCGTTGGCATAGAGCTTGGGATCCCAGCAAAATTCTTCCCCTTACCCTTACTCCGAATTGACCAACGTGACTCCTTGCGACCCGGCTTCCTTCCTGAAAGGCGGGAAGCGGTCGCAAGGGACAATCAGCGCTTTTGCCCGGCAAAGTTGGCTTGTTTGGATGCCGAAGTCGGCTCCTGGCAGGCCAATTTTCGTTGTTAACCACCGCCAAATTCCTTCATCTTCCCCCCTGGCAACGGAAGCCTGACAGCCCCATCGAGTCGGCTGCCGGTGACGAACCAAAAAAAATGTGCCGGTTCGCCACTGAATGATTGACAGTCCTGACTTAAACAGGTATCGTGAATAAACCTGACCATGAAATTCCATCACCTGTACTCTTATGCCCTTGTCGGCTCTCGGCTGAGATAACATGGCTGTCGCGGCTTGCTGAGACGGCGCAGATTGGTGGAATGGTTCGGTCAGAATGAGACGAACATGTTCAAAAATAGAACAAATGTTCTATGGAAGCAGCTCGAGTTTGTAGTTAAATTAACTGCAGTCCATTTCCCTAAAAAAGAGAATAACGGCGAACGCTCATGAACGAAACCCTTGTGCAACCGGTGGCCGCGTCTTCTGCGGATCAACAGTCAAACCTCACGATTAAGCTTATGAAAAAAACCCTGCATCAGTTCAAAATTCAGGCGGCTGGAGCCGCTTCTGTCGCAATCCTGGCCCTCGGCCTGTGCTCCAGTGCCGCGCAAACTGTCGATACTTGGACCGGCACGGGCGCTGATGGGAATTGGACGACGGCTGGTAACTGGTTGGGCGGCATCGCGCCGAACCCGAATGCAGGGCCTCCGGGAGATTTGCTGGTGTTTGGCGGCGTCACCGGCCTGAACACTACCAATAATTTCGTCGGAGCTGCCTTCAGTGGCCTGAGCTTCGCAAGCCCTTCAGCCGGCTTTGTGCTGACCGGCAACGGATTGACCTTGAACGGCAATGCCACTGTTACCAACAATCAGGTGGTCACACCGGAAATAGTTAACGTGGGCATTGCCTTGCCCGCTTCGCCCGCGGTAACCGTGGATGTGGTCCCCAATGGCGTCTTGACCTTCCAAAATGTGTTGTCTGGAGGCGGTGCTTCCGGCGGTCTGACCATGGTTGATGGTGGCAAAGTGAATTTGAGTGCCGTCAACACATTTACCGGGCCGGTGAAAGTCAACGGCGGTAACGTGGTTATCGGTGCCGATACCGGTCTCGGGACGCCGCCCGTAACGGTGACGGCGGGTAGCTTGGTTCTTAATGGCGGCGCGATTGAAGCAACCGCCAGTTTTGTGATCAACAGCAATCGTGGAATCGCGGTAGGACCGACTTCCGGTACCGGCGTTGGCTCTATTAATGTCGACAATGGCCAAACCCTGACCTATGGCGGTGTCATCGCCAACAATGGTGGCGGTACCGGCGGGTTGACGAAGATCGGCTTTGGTACGTTGACCCTGAGCGGAACGAATTTATATTCCGGTGTTACCTCCAATTCAGCCGGCCAAATCAATATAATTTTCTCGCAGAACAGTGCCACCAATCTTATCAACCCTGCTTCTTCTTTGTCATTGGGCGGTGGAAATTCGGGTGTCGGCGGACAGAACAATGCCATTGTCAACGTGGTCGGAAAAAGTGGAACAACCAATGGGCAGAATTTCGCCAGCACGTTTTTGACTTTTGGCGGTTCGATCATCGAAGTCACCAACAGTGGTGGTAACACTGTGACGACAATGAACCTGGGAGCAGTCTCTCATAATCCGGGCGGCACCCTGTTGTTCCTCCCACTGACTCCTTCGGCGGCGGGCAACTCTACCAACGACATCTTTACCACCACCTCGGCCAATCTGAATGGCATTCTCGGCGGTTTCGCCTTCATTGGTGACGGATCGTCATTCTCCAGCAGTGGTTTTACTCAATATTATGAGACCAACTATGCCACCGTCGGTGCGGGCGGTGTAATTACCAATTATAACAACTACTTTGCCTATAGTAGCGGAAACCTGCAGGGTCAAGTCGGGCCGGGTACCAACCTGCTCCTTCATCCCACGTCCCAAACGGTCTACCCCGTGGCTCCGGACAACTCGTTTGCAACGATCGATGTCAATACCATTAAGATTTATACCACCGACACCGGCGGCAGTGGTCCGGGGACCCTTTCCAGCATTTACATCGGGCCGAACAATATATTGCGTTTGGGCCAGTATGGCGGCATTTTGAAAATGGATAAGAGCGGTGACACGATGTGGCTCGGTGGTGCTAACTCCGCCCCGCAATCCGGCAGCGGCACTGTCGGTTCACAAAACGTTGGTACTCTCACGGCCGGTGGCGCGCCTAACACGCCTGGCGAAATTGTGATGATGAACAACGCCGTCAATAACTCCAGTGGTACTTTTAATTTGGAATGTGCTATCACCGATAATGGAACGGGTCCGGTGACCTTTGTCAAAGTGGGCATGGGCAGTATTAAGATTGGCGGTCATAACAGCTATTCGGGTGGTCTTTACCTGTTGCAGGGCCGCGTTCAATTTACCGGCGCCGAAATTGGATCAGCCGCTACCACTGGCAATCCGGACGGTGGCGGCACCGGCCCGATTTATATTTTGCCCGGTTGCTACCTGTTCCCTGGCGGTTTCCCCACCGGGGCCAGTATTACCAACGCCATCTTCATTGCCGGTTCAGGCACTCCGCAGGAACAATTGGGAGCAATTCGTGGCGGCGCTTTCTCCGGGCCCGTTACTCTGATCGGTGACACGGATGTGGGTGCCGGTTGCACCTTCAATGGCCCGATCAGCGGTCCTTATAACCTGATGATCGGTTCTCGACTGACGTCCGTCACTGGCGGGGCAACCTTGAATAATTCTGGCGATAGCTGGACGGGTGATACCATCATGGCTTCCCACCTGGACTCCGGCGCCAATACCGTCACCAGCGGCACCAATGAAGTTATTCCCAATGGGTTCGGCAAAGGCAACGTTATCATGAACGCGGCGACCACCGGGACGATTACTTGGAATCTGAACGGCTGGAGCGAAACGATCAACGGCCTCTCCACTGCCACCAACGCCACTGCCGGAGTGACTTGCTTCATAACGACTACCGGAAACGCGGGAAGCAACTCGGTTCTTTCAGTGGGTGACAACAACCAGTCTGCAACCTTTGCCGGTGTCATTACGGATACTTCAGCTGCCGGTGGCTCAACGGTCTCCTTGACCAAGATCGGCAATGGTGTTGAAACCTTGACCGGCAGCAATAGCTATGCTGGTCCCACGACAATCAATCTCGGCAGTTTGGCTTTCAGCGGTTCCGGTTCGATCAGCCACAGCCCGATTACCGTCAACAGCGGCGGCACGCTGGATATCAGCGGCTCTCAGGGCGCGTTCACCACTGCCCAACCTCTCAATCTGGTTGGTGGCAATCTGACTGATTTTGCCGGCCCCGGCACGTTTGGTGATTTCAATACGACGAACGGGTCGATTACCATCAACGTCAATACCGCCACCAATAATGTATTTGCGGCGTCATTGCACGTCGGTGGCACTACGAACCTGGTGAACATCAATTCAGTTCTGGGCGTTACGGCTTATCCCGCTCAATTCACTCTCATCAAATATTCCGGCACCTATTCGGGTGTGACCAATTTTGGCCTGGGCACCGTGCCGAATACCAACACGGTCGGGTATGTTACCAATGACGCGGCTAATTCGCGCGTTCTGTTGGTGCTGCTGAGCGGCCCCGAACCGTTGACCTGGACTGGTACGGATCCCACGCATCCGACATTCTGGGATCAGGTTACAACCAACTGGATTGCATTCAAAGGAACGGCTAACCAGACGAATTCCAATTTCCATACGGCTGATGCGGTCACCCTCGATGATACGGGTTCTGCCGCTCCGAACATCAGCGTCCAGCAATTTCTGCTGCCTGGCAACATGCTCGTGACTAACAACGCTGTGACTTATAACTTGACGAATACCGGCTTCCTCAACATCAAAGGTAATTTTATCAAGGATGGCCCGGGAACTTTGATTATTGATAACGGCGGGAACAACAGCATCGGCGTTTCCAGCCTCTGTTCAATCAATCACGGGACAGTGCAGATCGGTAACAATGACAACAACGGAAATATCATCGCGGCCATCGGGCTGACGGATAATGGTTCGCTGGTATTCAACCGCAACGATCTCTCGACGAATAATGATGCCATCTCAGGAACCGGATCGGTGACGGAAAACAACGCCGCGGGTACTATTACCCTGGCTGGTGCGAACAGCTTCAGCGGTGGACTCAATGTGTCGGCCGGAACGGTCAAAGCTTCCAACGCCAACGCCTTGGGCAGCACCAATGGAACCACGACTGTTTCCAGTGGCGCTACGCTGGATGTCAACGGAACAACGTTGAATATTTATAGTGTCGTTGCTTCCGGCAGCGGTGTGGGCGGAAACGGCGCAATCTACAATTCCGGCGCTCAAGTTACAACCGCTTTGGGCAATCTGACCCTGGCCGGCAATACTACCTTCGGCGGCGTGGGACGATGGGATATCCGTGGCGGCGCAGCCATCCTGTCTTCGGGTGGCCAGCCCTACACCATTGTCAAACTTGGTACCAATCAGATCTCTCTTGTTGGTATAACCATGGATGCAGGCCTGGGTGATATCGATGTTTCAAACGGCGTCATGAGCTTTGAGCAGCAGATCAGTTCGTTGGGTAATCCGGGGAATACCATCAATGTGGCCAACCCGGGTGGAATCCAGTTCTATAACTGCAGCAATGCTTTGACCAAGAACTTCGTGCTGAATGGCGGCCCGGGCACGAACGTGACCGTGAATTGCGGCAATAACATTGAGAATAACATCAATGGCAGCGTTGTTCTGAACGGCAACGTTAACTTCAATGCCGCCAGTGGCACCGCCATTACCTTTAATGGCGCTTTCAGCACGGCTTCAAGCGCCAAACTGCTGATCAGCGGCACCGGCGGTACCAACACCTTCAGCAGTTCCGTAACCGCCAATTATGGCAATACTCTCATCACTAACGGCGCGACGTTTGTGGTGGACGGCAGCCTGACCGGTAACGTATCAACGACCGGTACAAACGCTAACAGTGGTACTCTGGCCGGTATCGGCACGATTAGCGGAGCAGTCGGCCTGACCAACGCCACCATCTGGCCGGGAGATATTGCCAATACTCCTTATGGTACGTTGACAGTGGGTTCGCTCACTCTGAGCAATTCCACTATTCTGATGTACTTTGGGACGGCGCCCACCAATCTCAGCGGCAATGACCTGATTGCGGTGAACGGCAACGTGAGCGTCATTGGAAACGCCACGAATAAATTGATGATTACGCCTGTGTCGTTCATGAATGTGGGTGACCGATTCACCAATATTACCTATACGGGAAGTTTGATCCCAAACGCGGCGACGGTTTCGAACCTGACGGCGGTCACCAGCACGCGGCCTGGGTATAGCTTCCATATGGTTGATCCCGGCACCACGGCTAATTCCATCGTGGTGGTTGTGGATTCCGCGCTGGGCAATGACATCTGGACCGGCATTGGTAACAACAATTGGGACACCAATTCCCTTGATGGCAATAACTGGAAACGGGGTGGCGCGCCGGTGGTGTACAATAACAACGATTATGCGACCTTTGACGACACTTCCTCTGCGAATAACGTCAATATTACGAACGTTGTCGGTGTCTCCGGTATCACCATGAACAACAGCACGAAGAATTATACCTTCAGTGGCCCTGGTGCTATCACCAATGGCGGCACGCTGGTGCTGAATAATAGTGGCACCTTGACAATCGCCAACGCTGGCTTTGTTGGCACCAATGCAGCCAATAACGTCTTCCAGGGTACGGTTACGGTCAACGCCGGTACGCTGCAGCTCGGCAACGGTACGACCAACGGTGACCTGGGTCCGGGCAGTGGCTTTGTGACCAATAACAGCACGCTGCTCATCGCTCGCGATGGTACGGCTGGAATCGCGAAGGTTATCGGCGGCACGGGCGTGATCATTGTCAGCAACGCGCCGACCGGTGTGGTCAGCTTCAGTGGTGCCAATACCTTCAGCGGCAATGTGTACGTGGAAAAAGGAACGCTGCGGGTCAATAACAGCACTGCACTGGGAAATACGGCAAGTGCTTCGACCACAACCGTCTTCCCGGGTGCAACGCTGGACATCACCAACAATGCCAATGAAGCCAAGTCAACGATTAATATCGGCGGCACCGGTGTCGGCGGCAATGGTGCATTGGTCAACAACGGCGGCAGCACAACGTTCGTCGGCCAGATGCTCGGTTCGGTGAATTTGACCACGAACCTGACAATTGGTGGCACCGGCCGAATTGACCTGCGTGCCAGTGCAGCCAACAACACAGATGTTGCCATGTTCATGGTTAATAATCCGTCTGGAGTGGAATACAACGTCACCAAGGTCGGAACCAACCTGTTCCAGATGGCTGGTGTCCAGGTTGATCCTAATTTGGGCAATGTGACCGTCAGCGGTGGCTATGGCAGCGTATTCGGCGTCCAGTGGCTCATGCCGTTCGGTCTGGGTGACCCCGGCAAGACGCTGACTATTACCAATGCTCAAACGGTCTTTGGCATGTTTAGTGTGTCCAATGCCATCTACAAGAACGTGGTGATGTATGATGGAACGTCGATTCAGGGCCAGCAGGGCACCAATAACGAAATTGATGGACCGGTCGCCATGAACGGCACCAATATTCTCAGCGCCCATAGCAGCACTTGGCTGAGACTCAATGGACCGTTCAGCGGCTCGGGTGCCCTGTTTATCACCAACGACAACTCAGGCGGCAGGGTGATCCTCGGCCTGCCGGGCAGCCTCAGTTCGGCCAATGGGCCTCTGACCTACACCGGCAATACGTATCTGTTCAATGGTACGATCGCTATTATTGACCCGATTCAGTTCACCAACAGTCCGTTCATCGCCATATCCAACGCGACGGTTGATGTGAGTGCCCGCAGCGACGATACCTTCGCGCTCGGTGGTGGCGGTCTGAACCAGACTATGATTGGCGGTGGTACCTCGACCATCAACGGTATCTTCACTCAAAGCGCGGGCTCCACAATCAATGTGGGCGACTCCAAGACCGCCACTTTGATTATCACGAACGGAGCCGCTACCTTCAGTGGTGCGCTGATCATGAATCTCGACACTTCGAGCTCGCGCACGAATGACGAGATTGTGAATAACAGCATCACGGTTAGCGGTCCGCTCACGGTGACCAACATCGGACCGAGACTGCACGTGAATGACCGGTTTGTGTTGTTCAGCACGGCGGTTTCCGGGTTCTCAAGTGTTACTCTGCCGGTGCATGACGCTCAAAACGCGGTGTCGTATACCTGGAATAACAACCTGGGATCGGATGGTTCGATCACGGTGGCGAGCGAAATTGTCAACGTCACTACGAACCCGCCGCCTCATATCAATATCAACATCTCTGGTGGAAACCTGACGATGACCTGGTCGAACAATTACCTCGGCTACATTGTGCAGGTGCAGACCAATAAACTGACTACCGGCCTGAGCACGAATTGGTTCACTATCTCTGGAACCGACTCCGGTACGAACTTTACCGCACCGGTCGTTTCGGATCCCGGAACGAATCAGTCGGTCTTCTACCGGCTGCAGTTTATCCAGTAAGTGAGACCTGTAGGAGTTCCTGGTAGATGGATATTAGGTTGGTGTGGCCGCCGGACTGAGATCAGTCCGGCGGCCTGCATGTATATATGAAGTTATTAAAAAAAGCAGGTTGCCCGTGCGGAACCGGCCGGAGGATCGCCAGTGTTTCCATTTTTCTTCTGGTTTTGATTTTCCCGCTTCACGTCGTTTTTGCCCTGACCAATAATCTCGCCCTTACCCCGCCCATGGGGTGGAATGATTGGAACAGTTATCATTGCGGCATCAGCGAAACTGCCGTGACCAACAATGCCGGTCTCATTGTCGCCAACGGCCTGAAAGCCGCTGGCTATGTATACGTGGATGTGGACGACGGTTGGGCCGGTTCGCGGGATTCCAATGGCGTTATCCAGGCCTATTCCATCGCCGGCAAGTTTCCCTCCGGTATTCCCTGGCTTGCCAATTACGTGCATTCGCTGGGGCTTAAGCTGGGACTTTATACCGACGACGGGACCAATACCTGTTCCCAATGCATCGACTCCGGCACCAATCCCATTCAAAAAGACCCGGGCAGTTTTAATTATGAATATGTGGATGCCTTTACCTACGCGCAGTTCGGGGCGGATTATCTGAAGGACGATAATTGCAATGCCAACGGTGAGGATGGCCAGGCCGTCTACGGACGTATGAGCGATGGTCTGATGAAAAGCGGCCGGCCGATTCTCTTTTGTCTCTGTGGCGGCGAAAATGGTAACAGCAAAAGTTACCAATCTTGGTCACCGTCGACGGGCAATTACTGGCGGACGACCGGCGATATCGGCGCGTCGTTTGGCAGCATGATTTTGCACATCGACCCGAACAGCACCTCCGCCTTCGCCGCCGGGCCGGGCCGCTGGAATGACCCCGATATGCTGGAAATCGGAAACGGTGAATTTGCCACCAATTCCGTCGAAACCCAGACGCATTTTACGATGTGGTGCATCATGGCCGCGCCGCTGATCATGGGAAATAATCTTTCTACCATGTCGCCGCAGACCCTCGCCGTTCTGACCAATTCCGAGGCTATCGCGGTTGACCAGGACCCCGCGGGCGAACAGGGCATCCTCGTCGGCGGGATCAAGGACAATGCGGAAGTCTGGAGCAAACCGCTCGGCTATGATTTCACCACGCGCGCCGTGGCCCTGCTCAATCGGAGCACCAACAGTTCCGCCACCATCACCTGTAACTTTACCAACCTCGCGTTTCAGCCCGGCACAACGGCCACGGTGCGCGATTTGTGGGGGCACCAGGACCTGGGGACCTTCACCAACAGTTTCACCACGAACCTTCCCCCCTGGGGATCGATGTTGCTGAAAATCGTCGGCACGCCAGTTGTCGCGCCGGCTGTCGGCACCAATTATTTGAGCAATCTGCAACCCATTTATGCCTACACCGGCTATGGTACCATTGTAAAAGACAAAAGCATTAACGGAAACACTCTGACGCTTGCCGGTATCACCTATTCCAAAGGCATCGGCGTCAATTCACGCTCCGGCGTCGAGTATAATCTGGGCGGCGTTTGCACCCGCTTCCAGGCGAACGTCGGAATTGACGATGAAGTTGGCAATAATGGCTCGGTGATTTTTGAAGTATTCGCCGACGGAGTACAGGTTTATAGCAGCGGCGTCATGAACGGCAATTCCGCGACCAAACTGATTGACTTGGACGTGACTGGAGTGCGGCGGTTGACCCTGGGCGTGGACGACGACAATGACGGAACCAGCAATGACCACGCTGATTGGGCCAATGCACTCGTTATTGCTACCAACAAGACACTGATGCCGGAAACTCCGACCGGTCTGACCGCCAATCCGGGAAACGCCATCACTTTGACTTGGAACAATACGCTGGCGGCGATTACCTATAATGTTAAACGTTCCACGGTAAGCGGAAGCGGCTACGTTGCCATCACCAATGTGCCGATCACTACCTTTACTGACAGCAATGTTGTCGGCGGAACGACTTATTATTATGTGATTTCCGCCGTCAGCAGTCTTGGCGAGGGCTCAAATTCGACTCAAGTCGCCGTCACACCCTGCAATGTGCCCGCTCCGCCGACCAACGTGGTGACAGCGGCGGGCAGTACTCAAATTGTTGTGTCCTGGAACACTTCCCCCGGTGCGACCAGCTACAATGTTTACCGTTTCACCGGCAATACGCCGCCCGTGCTTATCGGTTCGGGTATCACCCCAACCAATTTCACCGACTCACCGGTGGCTGGCAGTACGACCAACTATTATTTGATCTCCGCCGCCAATGCCTGCAATCAAAGCGGCTATTCGGCCTATGTTCCGGGCGTTACCCCGCCTCCTCCACCGACCACGCCCACCGGCCTGACGGCTGCCGGCGGCAATGCCGAGGTCCTGTTAAATTGGAACGCCGCTTCCTATGCAGCCAGTTACAATGTTAAACGTTCAATCACCAACGGCGGACCCTATGCGATCATCGCCGGAAACGTGACCGGCACCGGTTACCTGGACTTTTCCGTAACCAACGGTACGAATTACTACTATGTGGTTTCCGCAGTCAATGCTGTCGGCGAAAGCGCCAATTCCACGCAGGTCGCCGTCACGCCAGCGGCCCCCGTGACTGCCTATTGGACCAACACCATCACCGGCAGCCCCCAAAATTGGAAGGTCAACGCCAATTGGACCAATTCCCCGGTTTTTCCCAACAGCCCTGACGAACTTGCGGTCGTCAATGCCAACATTGCTGCCCCCCAAACCATCAATCTGAGCCAGTTGATCAATCTCGGGTCGCTGAATATTGGCGATGCGAATGGCTCGGCCAGCTATACGTTGGCCGCCAATGGCGGCTCGCTGAATTTCAACGGTACGAATATCTGCGTTCTGACTCAACTGTCATCGAGCAAGGGGGATATCATTGCGGCACCCGTCAACCTCGGCACCAACCTGATCGTCGTCAATAATTCCGCCAATCCTTTGATTCTGGCCGGGCCGCTTTCAACCAATTTCGGCGGAACCTTGACCCTGGGCAGCGGCATTTTGCAGGTTGGTGATGGCACCACGAATGGCTCGCTGGGTTCGGTTAACGTGGCCGATAACGCGGCGCTGGTTTTCAACCGCAGCGATAATGCCACCGCATCAGGAATTATTTCCGGTTCCGGTACGGTTACCCAGACGGGTTCCGGCGTGCTGACATTGAGCGGAGCCAACACTTTCACCGGCGGCGTGCTGATTAATGGTGGAACGTTGCAGGCGGCCAACGCGGCTGCGCTCGGTTCGGCCGCTGGCAGCACGTTAATTGCCAACGGCGGAACCCTCGATGTAAATGCAACGAATTTGACCGGCGAATTTATCACCGTTTCCGGCTCCGGCGTGAACGGCAATGGCGCGATTGTGAACACCGGGGCGCAACAGACCTCAGCCTTGCGCAACGTGGCCCTGGCCGGCGATACAACGATCGGCGGCGCCGGCCCGTGGAATCCAAGCGCCAACGTCAACCGTTGGGATATTCGGGCGGCCTCGACGTCTTCAACCAACGGCTGTTCCCTCACCTCCGGCGGGCAACCCTACAAGCTGACCAAGACCGGGGGCAACCAGATTTCCATCGTGGCGGCGAGCGTGGACCCCGCTTTGGGTGACATTGACATCCAACAGGGCTTGATGGGTTGGGAAACCGTCACCAGTTCCATGGGCAATCCCGCCAGCAACATTATCGTCCGTGCCGGAGCGACGCTTTCGTTCTACAACGCCAGCACAGCCTGGAACAAACATTTTGTTTTGTACGGCAATGGCGTGAGCACCAATATGTACAACTGGAGCGGTGCCAATGTGGTCATCGGTCCGGTGCAGTTGAATGGAAACTGTGTGTTTTGGGGCGGCGGCACGTCACTGTTCCTCACCAACGTGGTGAGCGGGACCGGCGCCCTGACCAAAAACGGCATCTACACGTTGTACCTCGGCGGCGTGAATACCTACACCGGTAACACCACGGTCAACGGCGGCAGCCTGGTCCTCACCAACAACGGTTCTCTTTCCGCCAGCGCAGTGGTTGCCGTGGCGACCGGCGCGATACTGGATGCCAGCCAGCGCGGCGACAGCACCCTGACGCTGGCCGGCGGCCAAACGCTCACCGGTAGCGGTTCCATCAACGGCAATGTCATTGTGGGGAACGGCGCGATTCTGGCGCCGGGCGGCGCGTTGACGACGCTGACTTTCAGCAACAACCTTATCTTGAATGGCGGCAGCACGACGGCGATGGAATTAAGCAAGGCGCTGCAGACCAACGATGTCGCCCAGGTGACCGGAACCTTGACTTATGGCGGCACGCTCGTGCTGACCAACCTGAGCGGCACGCTGACGAACGGTGACAGTTTCAAATTATTCAATGCAGCGGGCTACAGCGGCGCATTCACCAACATCGTCCCGGCCATTCCGGCGCTGAATCTGGCATGGGACACGAACAGCCTCACCGATGGAGTGTTGAACATTGTTTCCGCTCCCACGGCGCCGCCCAAATTCCTGCGGTTCGTGGCAGCCGGAAGCGATATGATTTTTAGCGGCACCAACGGCGTGCGGAACTGGCCATATTATGTGTTGGCTTCGACCAATGTCAGTTTGCCGTTGACCAACTGGACCATTATTTCAACCAGTTCGTTTGACGGCGGCGGCCAGTTCAATTTCACCAATCCGGTGAATCCGGCCATGCCCCACCAGTTTTACCTGCTGAAAATGCAATGACTATGAGGAATTTGATGTTGGTCAGAATACTGCTGGCCACCGCTGTGCTCGGTTCCCTGGCCGGCGTTTGCCGGGCGCAAACGCCGCCCATTTTCAATGTCATGAGCTACGGCGCCGTCGGCAACGGTACGACTCTGGACAGTCCGGCCATCAACGCGGCCATCGCCGCGGCCGGAGCGGCCGGCGGCGGCACGGTGACGTTTCCGCCCGGGAACTACCTTTCGCTCTCCATTCATTTGACGAACAACGTCACGCTTTATTTGAGCAACAACGCGACCATCCTGGCCGCTGCCACCAATGGTTTTGACCCGGCCGAACCAAACCCCTATTCCCAATACCAGGATTATGGCCACAGCCATTTTCAGAATTCTCTGATTTGGGGCGAGAATTTGGCTAATGTGGGCTTCGCGGGGCCGGGCACCATCAATGGAAACGGCAACCTGACCTCGAACAGCAGTCCCGGTGCGGGACAGGCCGACAAAGCCATTACCCTGGTCATGTGCAGTAACGTAAGCATCACCGGCATCACGATCACCCGCGCCGGCCATTTTGGCATCCTGGCCCAGGCCTGCACCAATATGTTCGTCGCCAACATGCAAATCCTGAATGCTTTCGCCAACCAACATCGCGACGCGTTCAATCTGATCGACAGTTCGGATGTCATTGTCAGCAATTGCGTCATCCAAGGCAGTGATGATGCGATGGTTTTGAAAAGCACTTATGCTTTGGGCCGGAAAATCGGCGGTCATCACATCCATATCATGAACTGCCAGATCCTATCCACCCAGAATAACGCCACTCAATTCGGCTCGGAGACGGTGGGCGATTTCAGCGATGTAACCTGGTCGAACCTTCAGCTGACCCAGGGCGGCAAAGCCGGCATCGGCATCACTTCACAAGATGGTTCGGTGATTGACGGAGTAACCTATGACAATATCACGATGTCGAATTGCGCCTGCCCGATTTTCCTGAAACTGGATTACCGGACCACGGATACTCCCAATCCCGCCGTCGGGCGCATTCGCAATGTCAGTATCCACAATGTTGTAGCCGTCCATTCGGTTTCCATCGATCCGGGAATCAGTCCCCGGACGAATACCTGCACCATTGACGGTTTTTCCAGCACCACCAACATCCCGATCGAAAATATTACCTTCGATAATGTGAACGTCTCGACCATTGGCGGCATGCCGGCCACCGCTATTACCAATTATCCGGTTCAAAATAACGGTCAATGGATTCCCAATGATATGGGTTTGCGCCCGGCTTACGGCTGGTATTTGCGTTACGCCAACAACATCAGCTTCACCAACTGCCAGGTTCACTTCGACCAGAACGACGACCGGCCGGCGGTGATCGCCGACACGGTCACCAATGTTTTATTCAACAATTTCAGCGCCGACGTCGGCGTGAATGACACCAACTACGACCTGGGCTTTTTGAACACCTTCAATTTTGAAGCCACCAATGGGGTTGCGACCACCAATGCGCCTGTGCCCGGCGCCACCCTGCGGATTTTCAGCAGCAACGCAACGCCGGCGCTGATCGTTTCGCCGCCCTATTTCAATCCCGGCGACGGTTTTTACACGGCGACCCAGTCGGTGGTGATCGCTTCGACCACGCCGGGCGTGACGATTCGCTACACGACCGATGGCACCACGCCCAGTTCCACCAATGGCACGATTTATTCCGGTCCGGTGAGCGTCAGCACCGAGACCGTCCTGCATGCGTTGGCCTACACTGCCGGGATGGTGAACAGCGCGGTCAATACAGCCATCTATTATTTCCCCGTCATGCCCACCAGTGTGGCTGCACCGACCTTCAGTCCGCCGGGAGGCACTTACGCCGCCGCGCAGCAGGTGACGATCGCTTGCGCCACTCCCGGGGCCGCTATTGTTTTCACCACCGACGGCACCACGCCCGCGACGAATAACGGCACGCTTTACACCGCGCCGGTGACCATTGGTTCCAGTACCGCGTTGAAGGCATTTGCCTATGCCGGAAGCCTGTCGAACAGCCCGGTAAGCAGTGTGGTTTATACCATAACGGGAGCCGCGGCGGGTCCGGTCTTTAACCCGCCGGGCGGAATGTACACTCCTGCCCAATCAGTTTCGATTGCTTCGTCCACCCTGGACGCCGTGATCCGCTATACGACCGATGGCACGATCCCGACGCCGTCCACCGGTACCCCTTATTCCGCGCCGGTAATTATCAATTCCAACACGACCTTGAATGCCATTGCTTACGCCGCCGGTGCGGCCAATAGCCCGAATAACTCCGCCGTCTATACCATCGTGCCGCCGCCCCCGGCGCTTTCCTTTGAAGCTGAAAATCTGCCTTATGTGACCAACGGCGCGGTTGCCGTCCTGCAAAACGATGTGAATTCCAGTGGCGGTCATTGGCTGGCTCTCGAGGCGACCGGGATCAATCAGTCGATTCAATACACCCTTACCAACATTCCGCCGGGAACCTACTGTTTCCAGATGTCTTACAAGGGGAATACCCAACGCGGAATTCTGAGCCTCGCACTGGATGGCGTCACGCTGGGAGGGAATCTGGATCAGTACTCGTCGGTGCAAACCTATCCGACGCAGGATTGGGGCATCGTAACCTTTGCCGGTTCCGGCAATCACAACGTTCTCCTGAATTGTGTCGGTGAAAACGCAGCGGCCACCGGCTACTGGCTGTCGGTGGACCGGTTTGTTCTCACCCGGGCCAATCCGCCGGTCATCGGCGCCTTCTTGCTGACGGGTGCGAACCTGGCCTTGCGGGGCGTCGGTGGTGTCCCGGGCGCCAACGGCTGCGTCCTGGCCTCAACCAACGTGTCCCTGCCGCTCAACCAATGGATACCCATTGCCACCAATACTTTCGACAGCGAGGGCGGTTTTAATTTCAGCAATCCTGCCGGTCCTAACGGCGGCCAGGGTTTTTATCTTTTGAAATTACAATAAACCGGCGCAAACTTCCGGACCGCTGCGCGTTTGTACCGGCGCAGCCGGGATCGTCGTCCAACGACGGAAAGGAGTGTTAGATGAAATATCGATTCATGTTCGGATGCCTGTTCGCATGGATGATGGCTGGCCTCCCGGCAGCCGAGATATTGACCCAGCACAATGACCTCTCCCGAACCGGGGCGAATCTGCAGGAGACCACCCTGACACCGGCCAATGTCAATCCCGGCCTGTTTGGCAAATTGTTCAGCCGCAACGTCGACGGGGCGCTTTATGCCCAGCCGCTTTACGTGGAGGGACTGACCATTTCCAGCCAGAGTCACAATGTGGTTTTTGTCTGCACGGAGCACAACAGCGTGTATGCCTTTGACGCCGATGATCCGGCGGCCAGCAACGCGCTCTGGCACGTGAACCTCGGTCCGTCGGTTCCCTATACGGACGTGAACAGTTGCGGCGATCTCAAGCCCGAGATCGGCATTACCAGCACGCCGGTAATCGATTTGACCACGGGAACGATTTACGTGGAAGCCAAGACCAAGGAAACCAACGGTGTCGTTACCTATTATCATCGGCTGCATGCGCTGGACCTCACGAACGGGCAGGAAAAATTTGGGGGACCGGTGGTGATCCAGGGTGCGATCAACGGTATCACCTTCAACGCCCTGCACGGCCATCAGCGGGCAGGGCTGGTATTGTTGAGCAACGTGGTTTATGTCGCCATGTCATCGCATTGCGACTGGGAACCGTACAACGGCTGGTTGTTTGGCTTCAATGCCACGAACCTTTCGCCGGTCGCGAGCTTCAACACCACCCCCGCTTCGGCCAATGGCGAAGGCGCCATCTGGTCCTGCGGCATGGCGCCCGCGGCCGACACCAACGGCAATCTTTATGTCATGACCGGCAACGGCACGTTTGATGCCAATACCGGCGGCACAAACTATGGAATGTGTTTCCTCAGGCTCAGCACGACCAACGGCCTGGCGGTGGTCGACTGGTTCTCGCCGTTCAACGAGGCCGTCCTGAGCGCCGGCGACCGCGACCTCGGCAGCGGCGGACCAGTGCTGCTGCCGGGCACCCACCTGCTGACCGGCATGGGCAAGAACGGCACCAACTACCTCGTGGATCAGAACAATCTGGGACATTTTTCCACCGGCACCAGCGACACCAATATCGTGCAGGAATTTCTGGCCACCGTGCCGGTGGACCGCATCGGCCAGTCGCCGGTTTATTGGAACGGGCCGACCAACCCGCTGGTGTTCATGTCCTGCGGCAACAATAATACGCTGGTTTACCTCTTCAACGGTTCGACTTTCCAGACGACTCCGCTCGCCACCAGTTCGGCAAAACAGGGCAGCGCTCCCGGAGGTGTTTCGCTTTCCGCCAATAACAATACCAACGGGATTCTTTGGGTCATTGACAGCGGCAACGGCGGCACGTTGCGGGCCTATAACGCGGCGAACATGCCGGACGAATTGTGGGACAGCCAGCAAAATGCAGCCCGCGATGCCCTTGGCGGTTTCGTGAAATTCTGTTCGCCCACCATTGCCGACGGAAAAGTCTTCGCGCCGACCACCAATCAACTCGTCATTTATGGCCTGCTCAGTTCTCCAACCGCCACGTTGCTCTGGACCGGTGCGAGCGGCAGCGACACCAATTGGTCGACGGCCTTGAATTGGACAAATCTGACCCTTGGTGGTTATGGCCCGCCCGGTCCCCAGAATACCGTGCTGTTTTCCAACACGGCCGCAATGCTCTTCCCGGCCGCCAACAGTGTGGTGGACGGCAACAATACAATCGCTTCGCTCCAATATGCCAACAATGCCACGAATACGTCGCCGAACTATCAGGTTACCCTGGTCGCCGATGGTCAGACGCTGACGGTCACCAACGGCCTTTTTGCCGGCACCGGCACCGATGCGGGTTCCAATAGTGTGGTCAATTCCGCGTTGACCGGCGCCGGTGGAACTCTGGTTCTTGACAATGGCGATCTCAGCGTCAATCAAGGCGGTGGTGGTGATGGCGCGCATCAGGCCGTTCTCGATCTCTCCGGCCTGGGCAACCTGGTCGCGACCAACGTCTCGCGGTTGGGCGTGGGCGTTTATCAGCTTCCCGCCGGGGCCGCCCGGGCTGCCGGCACTTTGTACCTGGCCAGAACCAATACGATTTCGCTGACCTCGACCGGCGTGACCAACGGCATTCTGGTGGGCTGGAACGACAGTCAGGGTAACGGCAACAGTTCCGGAATTCCCAATCCTGCCGACCTGGGCAGCACATTATATCTTGGCCAGACCAACGTCATCTTTACCGATGCCATTTACGTGGGCACGGACAAGTCGCTGGGCTGCCTGCTCGCCTTCAATCCAAACGGTTTGAATCAACCGACGGCGTATATCCGCGGCATCGGTGGGGTGACCAGCCGGGTGTCGTCGTGGGGCATCGGCGACACGTCGATGAAGAACAACAGCAATCAAAGTGCCTCCGGCACAAACGATTTCAGCGGCGGGGCCGTGGATGCGCTCGTTGGCAATATGACGGTCGGAGTTTCCCAGACCGGTGCCAGCAGCAGCAACACCGGCAATGGCACCGGTGTCCTGACGTTTAACGCCGGGATCATCGATGTGAACAGCCTGACCAACGGTTGGAGCGTTGGCTCCGGCACCAACGGCACGGACATGGGAGCCGGAACCGTGAATGTTAATGGATCGGCAATGCTCAAGGTCAACAGCACTCTGGCGCTTGCCGAGAACACCGGTACCGGTGCGGGTGTTCCTTCGGGAATCCTCAATGTCAACAACGGTACCGTGCTCGCCAACAGCATCGTGGCGGGCAGCGGCCTTTCTTCCCTCACGCTGAATAGCGGAACGCTCATCCTGACCAATACGGCCGGCAATCCCGGTTCGGCCATTACCAGTTTGAGTCTGTCCACCGGAACCTTGCATTTGAACGCGGACGGTGCAAACCCCGTGGCCCGTATTGCGGTTGCCACTCTCACGGCGGCCGGCCTGAATCCGATTCAAATTGATTCCCTGGCCGATGTCACGAATCCGGCAACCAATTCGCTCATTGCTTACACGACATTCACCGGGTCAGTGTCGGGAAATTTCGAGCTGACCGGAATCCCGGCCGGTTATGCCGGAACGTTGGTTGACAATTCCGCCGGCCGTACGATTGATCTGGTTTCGGCGGCAAGCACTACCGTTGTTCCCCGGTTTACGTCGCTCAATCTCGTTGCCGCGAACCTCGTCTTCGGCGGCACCAATGGCCTGCCGCACGCAAATTACCGGGTGTTGTCGACCACCAACGTGGCATTGCCACCGGCGGATTGGACCGTTGTGGCGACCAATCGGTTTGATGGGAGCGGGGACTTTGATTTTACCAACGGCGTCAATGCCCAACCGCCGCAGCAGTTCTATCGGCTGCAATTCCCTTGAATCCGCCAACCCGCATGGCGGTGGCAACCCGGGCCATTCCTCGCGTTTTCCGCTGCCGCCCGCCCCCGTCTGTACGCCGGCATCCTCTAAAAGGAGGATGTGAAATGTTATCCAATTGAGGCTATTAGTATTGAAGTCGTAATGAAGTATCCTCCCTTCGTTTTATCACTCCGTTTTGCGGTGTTGGTGTTGGGAATTTTTTTCCTCACCAGCCCGTCAAGAGCCACCATCTACAACGTCAGCAATGATTCCGGCCTGTCATCCGCGCTGTCGAGTGTGAACCCGGGCGACAGTATTTTAATGGCCAACGGAAATTATTCGGGCTTTACCGTCACCCGCAGCGGTACCCCGGCCAGCCCCATCACCATTGCGGCGACCAATCTCGGCGGCGCGACGAACAACACCGGCATCATCAAGTTTTCCGCCGTGTCCAATGTGATTCTGTCGGGACTTACCCTGACCACGTCCGGGGGCAGCCTGACGGTGGACGGCACCGCGCGTTACGTGGGCGTGGCCCTGACCAACTGCCTCAGCTGCCGGGTGACCCATTGCAATTTCAAAATGACCAACATCGCGGGCGGAACGGCCTGGGTGATGATCGGCGGGCCGAGTTATTCCAACCGGGTGGACCATTGCGATTTCGGGCCGAACAGCAAGGGCGGCAGCACGCACTTCATCTGGCCGGTCGGTGACGCGACCATTAACGGCGTCACCGCGCCGTCGGACCGGATGGCCTGGGCCCTGGGCTACGGGCCGTTCAACCCGAACATCGCCCGTTACACGATGGTGGACCACAATTATTTCCACGACCAGGCGTCCGGGGTGGGGGAAATCATGGTGCTGGGCGCGTTTGGCGATACGGGCGATTACCAGGACGCCTATACCACGGTGGAGTACAACCTCTTCGTCAACTGCAACGGCGACCCGGAAATCATTTCTTCGAAAAGTTCCGCCAACACCCTTCGCTATAACACCGTCGTCACCTCCGGCGGCGTGTTCTCGCTGCGCGCCGGCAACCGCGGCTCGATTTACGGGAATTTTTTCCTCTGCGGCGGCAACGGCGGCGGCGTCAAACTGTCCGAACGCGACCACCGGGTATTCAACAACTACATCGAAAACGGCGACACCTCGAATTATCCCATCATGTCCGAGGGCGGCGATCTGTATAACGTCAATTTCGCGCACGCGGAAGTGATGCGCGCCCAGATCGCCCACAACACCGTGGTCAATTGCGGGCGTAACGTGCTGTTCGCCCATAGCAGCAGCCTGCCGGACGTCGACTGCACGTTCGCCAATAACATCATCAGCCAGTCCGGCACGCTCTACAGCGAAAGCGTCACATCCCTGAACCAGATCAATTCTTCCAACGTCGTTTACGTCGGCTCCAACCCGAACCGGGCGGGTTTTTTTTATCTCAATCCGCTGCTGACCGGCACCAGCCCGCTGCGGCTTTCCGCCGGCAGCCCGGCCATCGGCAACGCGAATACCAATTATTTTCCGTACGTGACTGACGATATGGACGGGCAGTTTCGCGGCATTCCGCGCGACGTCGGCGCCGACGAATATTTTCCCGGCGGCACCTTTCTTCCGCGCGCGCCGCTGACGACCAACGAGGTCGGACCGTATGCGGTGGACCTGGAATTGTCCGCTTTGCCGGCGGGGCAGGCGGTGAATCCCGGGGCGACCAACATTGCCTACACCGTTGCGCTGGCCGCCAATGCCGGCTTTACCAATGCCGTCACCTTCACTGTCAATGGCCTGATGCCCGGAATGAGCGCCGGGTTCAATCCGCCAACGTTGAATGGCTCCGGCACGGTGACACTGAACGTGACGAACACCGGCGCGGTCCTCGGCGGCAGCTATCCGCTGATGGTCACAGCCACCAGCAGCAACCTGGCCAGCAGCACGACGGTGAACCTGCAGGTGGGGCGCGGCGCATCGAACCTGCGCTGGACGTCGGCCGGCAGCGGCGCGTGGGACGCCCAGACCTCGTCCAACTGGTTCAATGTTTCCAGCAACATCACCGATGTGTTTTACAAAGGTGACGCCGTGCTGCTCGATGACACTGCCGGGGTCCAGACCAATCTCACTCTCGCGGACAATGTGGCGGTTTCGCCTTCGGTGGTGACGAACAATTCCAGCGTGAATAATTTTACCATCAGCGGCAGCGGGCAATTCAACGGTGCGACGAAGTTCGTGAAGCTCGGCACGTCCACGCTGACGGTAAATACGACGAACCGGTTCAGCGGCGGTATGACGGTTGCCGGCGGCACATTGGTGGCGGGCAATCCGTATGCCCTGGGCGGGCAGGCCGGCTTCATCATCGCCACCAATGGCGGCACCCTGGACGTGAACGGCAATAATCTCGGCATGGATTCGGTCTTGGCTTCCGGCACCGGCGTCGGCGGCACCGGCGCGGTGGTCAACACCGGCGCGGATGTGTTCCCGGCCCTGGCCGTGCTTGAGTTGGGTGGAAACACGACGATCGGCGGCGCCCATCGCTGGGATCTCCGGGCGCCGGGTGGCGATTCGGCCAATCCGGCCGCCGCCAGCCTGAGCACCAGCGGCAATGGCTACAGTCTTACCAAGGTCGGGACCAATTTTGTAGGCATCGTCAGTGTGACGGTGGACCCTGCCCTGGGAAACATCAATGTCCAGGGCGGCACGCTGGATTTCGAAGGCAACACGACCTGCATGGGCAACCCGAACAGTGCGCTCACGGTTTATACCAATGCCACCCTGGAATTTTATAACCTGCTTTACGGTACAAATCTGAACAAAGTCGTCACGCTCAATGCCGGTGCGACGATTCAAAACGGCACCGGAGCCAATATCTTTCTCGGGCCAATCAGTCTGAACGGCAACAACACCTTCAACATCGGCGGCACGTCGCTGACCTTGAGCAACAATCTCTCGGGCTCAGGCACGTTGATCAAGACCGGCAGCGGCACCCTGGCTTTGAACGCCAATAATACCGCGTTCACCGGCAGCACCATCATCAGCAACGGTACATTGACCGTCAACGGCGCCCTGACCCGGAATCAGCAGATCAATCTGGCGCCGGGAGTCACACTTTCTGTCCCGGGAACGGTTGCGACGGGCACCGGCGGCATCGTCTCCGGCGGTGCGGGAAACAATCTGCTCGTGAGTGGTACATTGGTCGCCACGAACGGAACGATCGGCTCGCTGGCCGCGCCGGTCGGGACGCTGAACCTGAACAATGCCACATTGCAATTGGCCGTCACTGCCGGCGTCACCAACGCCGCCCTCGGGACGCTGTCGCTGGGCGGCACCGGCAATACCATCGACATTTCCTCGCTGCCGGTCGGCTCGCCGGCGCAATATCCGCTTATCAAATACGCTTCGCTGAGCGGCGGATTCAATTTGACTCTTGGCCCACTGCCCGGCGGCAATCTGGGTTATCTCTCAAACAACGTTGCCAATGGGTCAGTGGACCTGATCATTTATCCATCCACCTTCTCGCTGACCGCCGCACCGCTGACCCAGACCGCAGCCAACGGCGGCGCCACCGTCAATTACACGGTGACGCTCTCGACCAATACCGGCTTTGCCGGCAGCGTGACGTTCGGAATCGGCGGGCTCCCGGCCAACACCGCTTTCAGCTTCACGCCGCCCTCGTTGAGCGCATCGGGCAGCTCGACCTTGAGCGTCACAACCTCCAATACCACCCCGGTGGGCGCCTATCCGCTGGCCATCCTCGGCAACAACAGCGCCTCGACCAATTCGACCGGAGTCACCCTCATCGTCGGCCGCACCGGCGGGGCGAACCTGGAATGGGATTCCAGCGGGAGCAGCGCCTGGGATGTGACGAATTCCTATAACTGGTTCAATCTCGGCACCAGTGCCAATGACCAGTTTTATAACGGCGACAGTGTTTTATTCGACGATACCGCCGCGATCACCAGCATCACCATTGCCGCCGGCGTGGCGGTTTCACCCTCGGTGATAACCAACCTCTCCAGCGACAACAACTTTGCCATCTCCGGTTCTGGAAAAATTACCGGGGCGGCCGGCCTGGTGAAGGACGGCACCAGTACGCTCACCTTGAGCACCACGAATGATTTCACCGGTCCGATCACCGTGCTGAACGGGATCTTGAGAGTCGGCTGCACCAATGCGCTCGGCTCAACCGGCGGCGGGACTTTCATAACCAATGGAGGAACGCTGGACATCAATGGCGTGAACCTGACCACCGAGCCCATCATCGCCTCCGGCGTTGGTCTGGCCAACGGGGGTGCCATCATCAATAACGGCGCTCAACAAACAGTTGCCATCAAAAATCTGACTCTTGCCGGCGACACCACTTTTGGCGGGACAGGCCGGTGGGACATCCGCAACAGTGGCGGTGCAGCCTCGATATCAACCGGCAACCAGCCCTGGAGCATCACCAAAGTCGGAACCAACCAGGTTACGCTCGTCGGCGTCAATCCGGTTGATGCCGCGCTGGCGGATATCGATATTCAGCAGGGCACTTTTGCGGTTCAAACCTCAACCGCGCAGTTGGGCGACCCGGGCCGGACCATTACGGTACACAGCGGCGCGACCCTGGATCTTTATACATTATCCACACCGCTTAACAAAAACATCGTCATTCAGGACGGCGGCATGATCTACAATGAGAAGGGACCAAGCTCTATTACCGGTGGAATTACGTTGCAGGGTAACGCGCTGATGAATACCGCCGCCAACGGCAGTCCGGCCACTCTGAACCTCAGCAACATTATCAGCGGCGCCGGCAACCTGATCAAAACCAACGGCGGCACGCTGATTCTGGCGGGTACAAACACTTATACCGGCAATACCATGGTGACCAATGGCACGCTGGCGCTGGTGGCCAACGGCTCGATTTCCGACAGCGCCGTTATTACGGTTGCCGCCGGGGCGATTCTCGACGCGAGCGGGCGCGCGGACGGCGCGCTGACGTTGGCCGATGGCCAGATGCTTAACGGCGGTGGCACGCTCAATGGAAATGTCGTGGTCGGCAGCAACGCCACGTTGGCGCCGGGGAACTCCATTGGTATTTTGCTGTTCAACAACAATCTCACGTTGGGTTCCGGCGGTACGGCCTTCATGGAATTGAATAAAACGCTCCAGACCAATGACGTCGCCCAGGTTGCCGGCACGTTGGCCTATGGCGGCACTCTCGCCCTGACGAATTTGAGCGGCACGCTGACCAACGGCGATCACTTCAAACTGTTCACCGCCTCCGGCTATTCCGGTGCGTTCTCCGGCATCGTGCCGTTGGCGCCGGGAACGGGATTGATGTGGAATACCAACGCTCTGGCGGTGAACGGCACGCTGGGGATTGACCTTTTGCCCGTTCCGGTGGTCGTGCCCGTCTTCTCGAATGGATCCAATCTGGTGCTCCAGGTAAACACGGTGAGCAACGCGAGTTATGTCCTGGAATCCGCCCTGAACCTGCAGCCGCCGGTGGTGTGGGCGCCCGTGACAACCAATGCCGGCACCGGCAGCATGATCACCAACCTGGTGCCGTTGAATTCAACCCATGCGCAGCAGTTTTTCCGATACGAAGCCTGGTAAGAAATTTGACGTCCGACCTTTATTCATTGCCCCAAATGGAACGGACGTGGGCGATGCCGCGTTGGACCGCGTCGGTCGGCAGTGACGGGCTGAGTTCAAAAACCTTGATCTGACCGGGTTTTACGAACGGCTTGAGTGCGGCAAAGTCGACCGTCCCGGTGCCGGGTGTGGCATGGTCGGCGGCCGGAAAAACCACATCGTGAACGTGAAAACCCGCCAGCCGGCCGGTCAATGATTCGAGATGGTTCCGGTGCTGCAGAAATCCGAGGTTCTCCTTGATCTGCGCATGGCCGGTGTCGTGCCAGTAAACCATGTTTGGACTGTCGAAATCGCGAAAGAGGGATTCAAAATCGCTCTCCAGCGGGATTTCTTCGAGACCCTGACGGTTCTCAATGCCGAGTTTGAGGTCGCGTTTTTCCGCTTCCGGCACGATGCGTTCGAGTGTTTCGTAAACCCGTTTGACGGCGCCCGCCTTCCGCGCTTCACGGCCGGCAGCGGCTTCGGCGCGGAGTTTTTCATATTTCGATGTTTTGGTTCCGTCCCGCTCCAGCATTTCGCTCAATTTGCCGGTGTAATCCTTTAATTCCATGCTGCCCAGATGCAGCACGACCAGCGGAGCCCTGACACGCTGGGCGAAATCCAATGTTTTGATGGTATACTTGATGGCCAGTTCGCGTTCCCGCGGGCGTTCATCGGAGAATTCGTAGAGATTCGGCGAAGCGTGATTTACCCCCATCGGCAGCGGGCAAAAATTATGGAGGCTGGAAATATGGATCTCACCCGCATCCACGGCTTCGAGTACTCCGGGGACGAGACCCAGCCGGATTCCGTGGCTGAGTTCGGCGTAGCCAAAACCCAGGTCGCGGATTTCTCGCAGCATCTTGCGGCCATCCGTGTGGCGCCTGGAATTCCAGCAGGTGGAAAGCGAATACATGGATCAGTTGGTCGAACCGGGAAACAGTGAATCGTTAAACCGTTGACAGAGCAACGATTTAACGATTGGACAATTCACGGTTCCGGTGCTTACAAATCCGCGTAGCGTGCGGACAGCATCGCGGAAAAGCGCGCGGCTTTTTCCTTGCGCCGGCGTTTTTCACTCGGCTTTTCAAAATGCCGGTGATTGCGCACGACCTTAAGGGTGCCTTCGCGGTCGACTTTTTTCTTCAGTCGCCGCAATGCGCGTTCAACGGGTTCGCCTTTTTTTAATCTTATTTCGGTCAACGCAACTCACTTCCTTTCCTGGGCGAGAATGGCCGCTCACGGGCGGGGCTCGCAAAATGGACGCGCAGAATAGCATTCCCGTCATGGTTGTCAATGCGCGAAAAAACAGCCGTGGTGGTACGGGGCGCATCTCATTTTTTGTGGGGCAGGCATTCCTGCCCGCCGATTGGGGCGACTTTCCAGTCGCCCGGGTTCTTTCCAGGTTGGATGACCGGGAAACCGGCGGGTTGGAAAACTGCCCCACACCCGATGGATCGCCGCGAATTGAACATTCCAGAAAATGAGATGCGCCCGGTGGCACGCCGGCGCGGACGCCGCGCCGCGGCATTCGGACAGTGCAGCGCCCTGTCCCTGCCATCGCTGTCATTGGATATACCGGCGATTGATTTTGAGCCCTGCACCGCTATGCTGCCCGCATGCTTAAAGAGAAGAAACCGGCCAAACCGGCCGATTTGGAATTACAACGCCGGATCCGGGAACTCATCGCCTTTAAAGGAGGCGGCGACAACGAAAATGAGATTGCCGATATTGTCGAAAACGCGCTCAAATTGCTGACCGACGTGAAGGATACCGGCGATGTGCGGGTGATTCAGACCGCCTTGCGCGAACTGCGTTATGCCTTCCGGCTCTTCGCACCCTATGCGGGTACGCGTAAAGTCACCATCTTCGGCTCCGCCCGCACCCAACCGGAGCAGCCGGAGTACCTGCAGGCCGTGGAGTTCGGACGCCGGATCGCCCGGGCCGGCTTCATGGTCATTACCGGCGCCGGACCCGGTATCATGCAGGCCGGCCATGAAGGCGCCGGGCCGGAAAAAAGCTTCGGCGTGAACATCCGGCTGCCCTGGGAACAATCCGCCAATCCCATCATCGCCGAGGACAAGAAACTCGTCACCTTCAAATATTTTTTCACGCGCAAATTGATTTTCATCCGCCATTCGGACGCCATCGTGCTGTTCCCGGGTGGATTCGGCACGCTGGACGAGGGTTACGAGGCATTGACACTCATGCAAACCGGTAAAAGCCAGATCATGCCGTTGGTGCTCGTGGAACCCCCCGGCGGCACCTACTGGAAAACGTGGGATAAGCACATCCGGGAACACCTGCTCCGCGACGGATTGATTTCCCCGGATGATCTGAACCTCTACCAGATTACGAACCATGCCGATGAAGCCGTGAAGATCATCACCCGCTTTTACCGGAATTATCAATCGACCCGGTTTGTAAAAGATCTGCTCGTGATCCGCCTCAAAAATGCGCCGTCGGCATCAGCGCTGGCCGCCATCAACGAGGATTTTGCCGATATCGTCACCGGCCCGCCGGTCAAGGTCATCAAACCCACCCCGGAAGAGGTGGAAGATAACGATCATCCGGACCTCGCGCGCATCGCCTTCGGCTTCAATCGCCGCGACTACGGCCGCCTCCGCCAGCTGATCGATGTGTTGAACGGATTGTGATGGCCGGTGCGGTCTCCTGATTGATCCGGTGGTGGCGATCATTTCGACTGCGCTCGACAGCCCGCCCGCTGATTGTTAGCGTGTCAGCATGAATTTTTTGGTCACGGGCGGTGCCGGGTTCATCGGCTCCCATGTCTGCGAACGGCTGTTGCACGACGGCCATGCCGTCTGGGCTTTCGATGACCTCAACCCGTTTTACGACCCGCAGCTCAAGCGCCGCAATCTTCGGAATATCCAGTCACTGGCCAAACCATTTGAATTCGTTCACGGCGATTTATGCGATGCGGCCGCGCTCGACGGCCTGTTTTCCTCGGTTAAATTTGATCAGGTCATTCATCTGGCCGCCCGGGCCGGTGTTCGGCCCAGCCTGGCCGAACCGGCCCTCTACCAGCGCGTCAATGTCGAAGGCACCGTCAATGTCCTCGAGGCCATGCGGAAACAGGGCGCGAGAAAAATTGTCTTCGCCTCTTCTTCGTCGGTCTATGGCGTGAATTCCAAGGTGCCGTTCAGCGAGAACGACCCGATTTTCTCCGCCGTCTCGCCCTACGCCGCCAGCAAGCTCGCCTGCGAGTCGCTGGGCCATGTCTACCATCACGTCTACGGAATGGATGTGACCGCGCTCCGGCTTTTTACGGTCTACGGTCCCCGGCAACGTCCGGACCTGGCCATTCGCAAATTCGCCACTCTCATCCAGGCCGGCAAACCGGTCCCGGTCTTCGGCGACGGCAGCATGGCGCGCGATTACACGTATGTCACCGACACCGTGGACGGCATCATCGCCGCCACGCGGAAGGATTTCGGTTTCCGGATTTTCAACCTGGGGGAGTCGCAGACGGTGACTTTGAGCCGCCTGCTGGAATTGCTGGAAGGGGCACTCGGCAAAAAAGCGGTGATTGACCGGCAGCCGAAACCGGCCGGTGATGTCCCGATTACCTTTGCCGATATTTCCCGGGCGCGTGACGAATTGGGCTACCGGCCGCAAATCCAGATTGAAACCGGCATCAGATTATTTATAGATTGGTTTCAAAGAAGTTTTAAATAAAATCTCCCTATGAAATCCGATGCGCCCGTGAAACGTCCGTCCCTGGAAGAAGCGCTCAAGGCGTGGAAACAAATATTGACCGACCGTGGCCTGGCGACGGAGATTGTCTGGATTTTTGCGGAAAACCTTTGCGTGGAGAAATCCCGCGCCGAGTCCGGCGGCTTCCATTTCGGCTTCCAAACCCGGTTTACCCCGCCGCCCCCGGATGCACTTGAAGTGGCATACGAACATTTTTCCGAAACGTCCGCCCCGCTGGTCTTTTACCGGCTCGGCAGCCGGCCGGGCAAGTCCATCTGCATTTTGCTGTGCGATCCCTGGTTCGACAACAAGCAGGAAGCCGATGGTTTTGTGCACCGCGACGAATGGCGAATGTTGTTCTATCCCGGTTCGAAGGATGAAATCGATGAAGTCGCCGATCTGGGGCGCTGGTTACACCGGGTAAAACGTGATCGGGCATTCCACGACCTGGATTTCAGCATGACCCTGGAGGCGATTGACGAAATCAAAATGTACGGCCGCGCGCTGGTGCCGTACGAACGTTTTGCTTCCGGGATGTTGACCCGTCTCCGGCGGTTTTTAGGACAGCCCGCTTGACACGCCGGTTGGCACGGCGCGGGGGAAATGTCATGACCCGGGACAAAATCCTGTCCTCCGGCGACTTGACACGTCATCTTTTGATTCACCGCTCCCAAAATCCGGTGTGGCCCGCCTGATGCTCGAACCCAGGTATGACCAGGATTGCTTACAACGTGAGCAGGAAGAGCCATGTTTTTAACACGGCGCTTGTCCCGGCCAACCATTCGGAAGAAGCACGGTTTGGCCTGGCCGACGGCGCGATCATCGTTTTCTTCCTACTCTGCATCGCCGGCTTCATCTGCTTCCTCGTGGCCTGAAGGCCTGCGGCAGATTGGAGCTCAGATGTAGAACAGCCGCCAACGCAGCCTGTTGGCGGACTGATGGTTTATCCCCCACCGCCGACGTCGGCGGGTTGGGCTGACCAGAGTTTCAATGGCAGGATGTTTTTATTCCGCAACCGGCGCCTCGCCATCAAAATAGCCGGACACTTCAATTAAATGATTTGATTTATTCACATGGATTGTTAAAGTATTCTCACTTGTCCAAGCGGTTTAAACTGAAAGCCTTTCTCACAATTTAAATGAAACTGAACCGGTCTGTCCGGATGGGAAACGGATGCCTATGGGTCGCCGCTGTTTTTCTGCTGTTGAAAAGCGTCGGTTTCGCTCAAACCAATTCCCTGCACCTTGCCATCGTTCCTTTTTACAGCCCGGCGGGGGATCGAGAACTGGAATCCACAGCGGCGACGATGCCCGATCTGCTGATAACGGCGTTGTCGTCGGATGGCCGTTTTCAACTGGTCGAACGCGAGAAGATCAATGCCATCTGGAGCGAATGGCATCTGGCTGAAGCGGGACTGACTTCCGCCGACACGGTTGGCCGGCTCGGCACAGTTCTCGCCTGCGACTGGTTGGTCAGCGGGTCGCTGGTCCGGACCAAATCCGGTCCGCAGGTCTGGATCAAGGTGATTGATACCCGGGACGGCGTCGTTTTGGATTTACAGCCATTCGCTTTCAATCCCGCCAACCTCTCGGCGCCGGCGTCGGATGTGGCCGCCTTTCTGACGCGCGTCGACCCGCATTCCCCGCCGCGTGAATATGTCGCCCTGGAGGATTTCAGAGACCTGAGTGTCTCTCCCACCCGCGAAGATTTGACTCCGCGATTGTCGGCCTTGATCGAAAAGCAGCTTCTGGCCGCCGGTTACGGAGTCATCGAGCGCGATTCGGTGGCGCCCATTTTTTCGGAATACCAGCTTCAATCGGCGGGCATGACAGCGGCGTCGGCCGGGCAGGTAAGACTGAAACCCGCATTCTGGGTCATCAGCGGCAATTGGAAATGGTTTTACGACTCGGAAAATAAATTGAGCGCAACCCTCACCATCAAAAGAATGGGCGCTGGCGAACAGGTGATTACCGTTACCCAGCCGCCGGGAACGAAATTTGAAAATTCACTGGCCGATTCGATCCGGTCGGCCCTGAAGAATGCCAGTTCATTTACCGGCGAGCAGGCCCAGGCGGGAGAGGAGAAGCTTCGCACCGGCCATCTGCAGGACTTGATAAAAGGGCACGGCGATTTTTCGCTGCCGTCGCGCTTTGATACCAATGTAACGATCATCACCGTCACCAATTCCGAAGGCCAGACCCGGCAATACACGGTGGATCCGGTCTGGCTGGCGCAAAGTGATTACCACCAGCGGGAGATGTTGAAGACCCTGCAGCAGGCGATTCTGCTCAACCCGAAGGACATGTATTCCAAGTATGTGCTGGGCATATGCCTGCTGGGCAGCTCCAATGCCGTGGAGAGCAAACAGGGCCAGGATTTGTTGGACGAAGTCGCCAAATCCGGCAATCCGGTTAATGGCCCCAAAGCCGAGGCCTGGCTCAATGGGAATTCCAATGGACCGGCAATTACCCCTGGCGCCAACTCCAATCCCGAATATGTCGCCTGGATCAAGGGGCTCGAAAGTGCATCGTCCTCGCGCTTTGAAACCAACACCACGACCGTGGACCCGGTCCTGCAGGAGCAGAGGGAACACCACCGGCAGGAATTTTTAAAGGCCCTGCAAAAGGCAATTCTGGCCGATCCGAAGGACATGCATTCCAAGTTTTTGCTCGGCATATCCCTGTTGGGCAGCGCGAATGCCGTGGATAGCAAACAGGGCTATGATTTGTTGATGGAAGTCGTCAGGTCCGCAGATCCGGTTTACCGCTCCAAAGCCGAGGCCTGGCTGGACGAAGAGGACAAAGGGAAACTGTTGATCCAGCGTGACCGGTTGGGCAACGTGGAGACAGTCATCCATGGCACCAACCCCAGCCCCGAATATGTCGCCCGGACGAAGGCGATGTTCGCCAAGGTGAATGAGATCACCAATATCGCCGAGCGTTCGGATTCCGTGGTGCAAATCCCGCCGCCACCGCCTACCGGCCGTTTGGTTGGTATCCGTGCGGTCAAGCTCTGGCAGGATAAAGTTCTGATTGCCTCCGGCACGAACCTGTCCAGTTACGACCTTTTTTCGGAAACTCGCTCTGCGGTCAAATTGCCTGTGCAATTGCGCAACTTTATTACCGCGATCGAAGCCGATGACCATGACTTGTGGCTTGGGACCGCGGGCGATGGCTTGATCCGGATACCGAAGTCCGGATCGGCGCCTGCCATATTCGGCGAAAAGGACGGGTTCCCGATGCCAAACATTTCGGCTTTGCGATTGATAGGTGACCGGTTGTTCATCGGATTTGGAGCCGGGCAACGGGGCGCTTTTGGTTATCTCGATTCCGCCACCGGAAAATTCACCGGTTTGATGGGCCCGGCTCCCCGTCAAACCTGGAATGACATCGTGAAGAACCCGCCGTCTGCTGCCATTTCCTCCATCACCACGGCCGACGGCACGAATTTCTGGGTCTGTTCCACGTTGGCCATGCAATACCTGGACCTGAATACCAGAGAATGGAGCCTGGCTGTACCCAGGAAATTCGAAGTCGTGAACTCGCTTGACGATAATTTGATCACCATCAATTCCAGCTATTTGGCCATGATTCCGATGGGGACTTCCGACTGCCTGGCTATCCGTCGGTTTCCATCCCAGGCCTGGACCGGTGTCAACCTGGGAACCAATTCCGATGACAATTATGTGGAAGCCATCGCCGCCGACCATGACCATCCTTCGTTCCTATGGTTGGGGGGCTCACACGGCCGGGTGAAGGTGTTGGATACAGCCACATCACAAATAGTTGGCGAATGCAAGCTGCCCAGCCTCGGGATGGTCCATTGGATTTTGGAAAGCCGGGACAACGTGATTTTCATCGCCTCGGCCGGGATCTCGGGAGTCTTCGATCTGTATCGGCTCAAAAAATCCGACCTGGCCCGCGCGGGCCTGGGGGTTCCGTCTTCGAATTCAGGCGAAAAGGCCAGGGGCGAAATCAACCAGGTTGTCACCCGGTCGGAACATCCCTTACGGCCGGACAATCTTGCGTTCGCTGCCGATTTGGATATTGGGGGAATTACCGCATACGGTCTGGGCAGATATTTAGGCAAGGGACCGTTACTGGTCGCCAGCGGGACAATATTGGAGAGTTACGATTGGAGCGGAGTTTTCGGCTTTGGCTCGGGCGTCGATCTTGAGAGAATTGACCTGCCCGTAAACATCGAGCATACGATCACTGCCATTGCTTGTGATCAGTCGAATCTGTGGCTGGGGACCGATGGCGGCGGGTTGATTCAATTTCCGCAATCCGGCGCTGCGCCCCGGGTTTTTAACAAGAACGACGGGTTTCCCAACCCGTCAATCAGGTCGTTGGCGCTGGTGCCGGAACGAAAACGGTTGTTTATCGGATTTGGCCAAAGAAAAGAAGGTGCCTTTGGTTATTTGGATACCGAGTCGCTGAAATTTACCGAACCGGTGTCGGGCTCGGTTCCCCGCTCTCCCGTCGGCCAGATAAAGACCGATGATAAAAATACCTTCTGGATCGCTTCGGTGCAGGGCTTGTTCTGCTTCAAGCTGGATTCCGGACAATGCACTCAGGTGCTCCCCTCGTCCGAGGTGCCGGATTATTGGGGGACCGGCCGTTTGCGGACACTTTCGGTATCCAGCAATTACGTGGCGGCCATTGTTCCGTCCGACGGCGTTGCCTGGTACAACCTTTCCGAAAATCATTGGACTCATATGAGCCTCTCTACGAATCGGGAAGCAAATTGCGCCACCACCCTGGCGATCGACTCGTATGAGCCAAATCATTTATGGGTCGGCAGTTATGGAAAAGTCACGGTTCTAGACATGAACGATGGAACGATAATCGGTGAATTTTATACAGTTTCCCGGCCCGGCGCCGTTGACCTGATCGTTATTTACACCGGTGATGTTTTTGCCATTGGCGATGAAATGAACTGGGGCTATAGTTTGTTTCATATGCCCAAGCCCGAGCCGCAAAGTGATTTGAAATAGTTTCAAAACGGGTCGTTTCGAGAAGGGTCGATCCGGTGATGCCATTTCAGCGGCTTTCCTTTCCTGCGGCAGCCGACTAAGCTTTGCCCGTGACACCGGTTGAAGCCAGGAAACGCCACGCCCAGCTCGCCGACGACATCCGCCGGCACGACTACGCCTATTATGTCGAGGCCCGGCCGAAAATTTCCGACCGCGATTACGACCGGCTCTACCATGAACTGCTCGATCTCGAAAAAGAGTTTCCGGATCTGGCCACTCCTGATTCTCCCAGCCAGCGCGTTGGTGGCGAACCCCTGAAGGCCTTCAAACCCGTTCGGCATCTGCTGCCAATGTTGAGTCTCGATAATACCTATTCGCAGGCTGAAGTCCGGGATTTCGTCAAACGTGTCCAAAAATTCCTGCCGGGTGAAACCCTGGACTGGTCGGTTGAACCCAAAGTGGACGGAGTCGCGGTCAGTTTGCGTTACGAAAATGGAATACTGACCATCGGCGCCACTCGTGGCGATGGCACCACCGGAGATGATATTACGGCGAATTTGAAGACGATCCGCAGTATCCCGCTGCAAATCCATTTCCGGGACGGCGATTCCGCGGCCCGGCGACAAAAGGACTTGTTTGATTCCGCCACCGCGCCGTCGCGGCCCGGCGCTTCGATCCTGGAGGTGCGCGGCGAGGTGTATCTGACCAAGACCGGTTTCAATAAATTAAACGCCGAACGCCGGGCGGCCGGCGGGGAGGTTTTTGCCAATCCCCGCAATGCCGCCGCCGGGTCGCTCAAACAATTGGATCCCCGCCTGGTCGCCAAACGGCCGCTGGACATCGTCGTCTACAATCTGGGCCGGATCGAAGGCGCGGAAGCGCATCCGGAAACGCACACCGACATCTTGAAGTGGCTCAAAAAACTCGGCTTTAAAATTCCTGAACGCATCTGGCACTGCCATTCGGCCGACGAATTGATCGCCGCTATCAATGAACTGGATCAGGTTCGGAAAAATTTTCCGTACGAAACCGACGGCGCGGTGGTCAAACTGAATTCCTTTGCGCAACGCGAGCGCGCCGGTTTCACGGCCAAGGCGCCGCGCTGGGCGATTGCATACAAGTATGCGGCCGAGCAGGCCGAGACGAAGTTGCGCGACATCACGATTCAGGTCGGCCGCACCGGCGCCCTCACGCCAGTGGCTGAGCTGGAACCGGTGTTTCTCGCCGGCAGCACCATCAGCCGCGCCACGCTCCACAACGAGGACGAAATCAAACGCAAGGACATCCGCGTCGGCGACACCGTCGTCATCGAGAAAGCCGGCGAAGTCATTCCGGCGGTCATCCGGGTCGTTGAATCGAAGCGTCCGCGCGCGGCCAAAGCGTTTGACTTCGAGCAGCATCTCAATGGCAAATGCCCGGTATGCGGCGGGAAAATTTTCCGCGATCCGAAATATGTCGTCTGGCGCTGTGAAAATCTGCAATGCCCGGCGCAGGCGACTCGGCGGCTGGAATTCTTCACCGCCCGCGGTGCGCTCGACATCGAAAGCGTCGGTGGAATCGTCGCCGACAAACTGGTCGAACGGAACCTGGTCTGCGAACCGCTGGATTTGTTCGAACTGAAACTGGAACCGCTGGCGACGTTGAATCTGGGCGACGACGAATCGCCGCGGATTTTTGGCGAAAAGAACGCGACCAAGGCGATTCAGGCGATCGAACGCGCGCGGACTTTTCCGCTGTCGCGCTGGCTGTTCGGGCTGGCGATTCCCGATGTTGGCAAGACCACCGCGCAGGATCTGGCCAGGTTTCACGACACCATCGGCGAAGTCGCCGTATCGCCGTTGCTTCGCGATGTTCTCGATTATCACGAAAAGATTTCGGCGCTGCCTGGATTGAAACGCGCCGATCCCGTTCGCCACGAGCAGTTGCGGAAAGAGATTGCCGCCATTGCCGAACGGCTCGTGACGTGTCATTTCGCGGCGCCGTCCAAAAGCAAAGCGGGAAAAGAGTCCGGCATTGTCACACAGATCGGGCCGGTGGTTGCCAAAAGCATTCTGGATTTCTTCGCTTCCGAAACGGGAAAAAAGAATTTGCGGCGGATGAAGGAACTCGGCATTCGTCCGGCGGGCGAAAAGACTTCCGCAGCCGATGCCGCGGCCTTGCCCCTGACCGGCAAAACCTTCGTGCTGACCGGCACGCTGCCGACCCTGACGCGGGAGGAAGCCACCGCGAAAATCGAAGCCGCCGGCGGCAAGGTCACCGGCAGCGTCAGCCGAAAAACGGATTACGTCCTCGCCGGCGCCGAAGCCGGCTCCAAACTCGACAAGGCGCAGGAACTGGGAATCCGGATTCTGGACGAAGCGGAGTTTTTGAAGCTATTAGCCGCGGACTGAACCAAACCATTGGCCGGCCGGCGCCAATTTTGGAGTGCGTGGACTTGTCCCCACTTTGGTTTGACACGACATGTCGCGTCAAGGCAAGCGATGTCATGCCATCGTACTCCAAAAAATGCCGCCAATCCTTTACTTCGGTATAACGCCGTCGAGCACCGGGGAATTCCGGACCACAATGTTGGTGACGGAGTCGAACACAGCGGCCTTCACATCGGTGCCGAGCTGGGCCTTGAAGTTGTCCACTTCCAGACCGTTTACGTCCGTGCAAACCATCGCCGGGCGCAGGTCCTCCTTCTGGAAGCTGGTGGTGATATTCGCCAGTTCCAGGCCTTTGACGTGCCGGGCGTAGACGCCGTAGGCGGGCAGGGTGCCCAGGCCGCGCGGCTCGGGATAACCGGTGCCCAGTTCCTTGGGCACCTTCGCAGCGTCTTCGGCGGTGCCGCCGCCATTGCTGATCAGGCGGATGTTGTCCAGCCGCACACCTTCCACCGGCAGTTCCGGCAGGCCCAGGATCTGGATGCCGCTCATGGTGCCAACCCCGTCGGCAATCACATTCGAGATCAGAATATTCCGCGCGTGGCTGGTGGTGGTGAGGTTGGGCGTGCGGTTGCGCTTGCCGGTGGTGATGTAGATCGCATACGACGGCGTATCCATCATCGTGATGTTGTTGACGGTGATATTTTCCATGATGCCGCCGTCAACTTCCTCCAGCGCGAACCCGCGGCAGGCGCGGAAGGTGCAGTTGGCAACGGTGCAATTGCGGTAACCGCCGCTGGATTCGGTGCCGAACTTGATCCGTCCATTCGCGTTCTTGCTTGGTTTCATTGTGCCGTCGAGCAGCGTGCCCACTTCGAACCCGGAAACCTGGCAGTTCACAATCGTCAGGTTTTCGGTGATGACCGGCCGGCCGAGGGCGTAGGTGCTCTTTGGACAGAGACCGTCATCGTTGGGCGAATTGATGCGGCAGTTGGAAACCATCGTGTTGCGGCAGCAGTCGATATCGATGCCGTCGCGGTCCGTATCCATAGTTACGTTGTCGACCGTCATGTCGTCGCAACCGGTGACGAGAATGGCGAAATGGCCGCCATGGAACACGGTAAAATCACGCAGGAGCACGTTCCGGCAGAGCTTCAGCGCGATGGCTTTGTTGCCGAGGTGTTGCGGCCAGGCGTTGGTGCCCGGTCCGGCGGCCACCGGGTTGGTTTTGCCGAAATTCAGAAAACCGTCCACGCGGTCTTCGATGCCATCGCCGCGCGTCAACGAGGTGCCGCCATTGATCATGCCCGGGCCGGTGATGGAGACGTTGGTGAGGTTTTCGCCCCAGATCAGGCTGTTATGGAAATAGGTGTGGCCGCCGTCCTGGTAGGCCGGGCCTTCAAAATCTTCTTCCGCGTCGTACGCCTTCATTTTTTGCGGCGCGGCCAGGATGACAGCGCCGGCATCGAGATGGAGATTGATATTGTTCGCCAGCCGGATGCTGCCGCTCAAATAGGTGCCGCCCGGAACCAGCACCGTTCCGCCACCGGCCGCGACGGCGGCCTGAATGGCCTGGTTGATTGCCGGGCTGTCCAGATTCGTTCCATCGCCGACGGCGCCGAAGTTTTTGACGTTGAAGACCGATGGATTCGCCGGCGCGGCGGCGATTGGCGCAGGTTTGACACATTTGCAGCCATCCACCAACAGCGACAGGGCGGTCAGAACCAATAAGGCGACAGTGCAGGATTGGCGGGAAATAGAACGGAATTTCATGGTGCTGAAAGATTGCAAAATATTCGGAAAATGCAACTCCCTAATCGGTTTTGACCGGCCGGCTGGAAACCGTCCGAACTGGCAGGCCGGAATGCCGCCGCTACGGGACTGCTCAAAACAACCGTTGCTTGTATTGAGCGCAGGCTTTGGTGACATCGGAGGCGTTCAGGATTCCGGACACCACGCAGATGCGCCGGGCGCCGGCCGCCAGCACTTCGTTCAGGTTCATCAGTTTGATGCCGCCGATGGCAAACCAGGGGATGTTGATGTTTGCCGCCGCCCAACGAACGTATCCCAGCGTTACGGCTTTCGCCGTCGGTTTGGTGCGCGTCGGATAAACCGGCCCGACGGCCACATAGTCCGCCCCGGCGGCTATCGCGCGCTGTGCCTGCTCCGGCGAATGGGTGCTCAAACCAATTTTAAGTCCGGAGTTTCCATTTTTCAGTTCGGAAACATGTTTATGGCCGGCGTTGAAAAAATCTTCCTGGCCCAGATGACAGAATTCCGCGCCCACTTCCCGCGCCACCTCCACATGGTCATTGATGACCAGGCCGACATTGGCGCGGCGCGTGACTTCCAGGACCGCGGCGCCCATCCGGCGGATTTCGTCGGTCGTGGATTTTTTCGCGCGCAACTGGATCAGGTCGGCGCCGCCGTCGCAGAGTTGTTGGGCGAAAATTTCCGGCGCCCGGCCATGGAAATAGGCTGAGTCGATAAAAGCGTACAGGCGGCAATCCGCGAGCGGTTTCATGCGGGACAATTTAACCACGAGACCCGCGAAATACACGAAAGAGTTTCCGGATTCCGGAAGCCGTCAGAAGCGCCACTCCCCAACAGGCGCGCTCTGAAATTCGCGAGGCGTCTGGCCTGCGGTGACTTCAGCACCGCTTTCTGTCCACATCAGGATTACCGTTTTTCCAGGTTCTCCGCCGGCTTGACAGCGCCGCTAAAGCCGGCGCACTCCAAACGCTTCGCGGCAAAGCTCCACCTACTCGTCGTTGACACCCGATGGCCCGCGCGAAGTGACGCGTCCGGCCATGTGCTTTTTCCGGGACGTCCCGCTTTTATCGCGTTTTTTCAAACGCTGTTTGCCAGAAGCAGCGACTGCGCGCGGCCAGCCGGACGAGCGCAGCCTGGAGCGGCGGTGTGAGCAGGAGCCGTTGAAACCATTTGGCCCAGGCCAGCCGGCGCGCGAAGGCCGCATCGCAATCGCCCGCAATTTGTTGCCGGGTCTCGTCCCATGGGACATCGCCGCGGCTCCAGGCCACCAGCGGTCCGATTGCCAATTCCGCCGATTCGAAGGCCATGGACATCCCATTGCCGGTGACGGGCGGGATCATCGTGATGGCGTCGCCGATGCAGCATTCCGCACGGTCGATCGCGCGGTGCGGTTGCAGGGAAAGGCCCGCCACGGCGCAGAATGAGTTCAGGTCAAATTCGGCGCCGTCCAATCGCTGTCGCAAAACTGATCCGGCCGGTCCGCGTAACCGTTCGCGCCAGTCCGACGGCGGTTTTTTTTCGCCAGTCCGCCGGCGGAACAATCCGCAGACATTCACCCGGCCGCCGTCAACCCGGCACAGGCCGACGTAGCCGCCGGAGAAAACGTGCATTTCCAGGTCCGCCGAGAGCGGCACATTTCGGGCGTGCGCCTTCAGGCCGAACCAGCATGGGCCATGGACGACCGGTGGCGCGTGCCTGCCGGTGGCGCGCACCATGCCTTCGGCCACTGATTCCGTCCGGCGGACACCTTCCTGCAAATCACCGCCCAGCTCGCGGAATTGATTCGCCAGCGAGGCATCCAGCGTAAAACGGGAGAGGCCGATTGCCCGGGCGGGCAACGGCCGCGGGCCGGTGGAGCAATTGGCCGAAAAAAAAGCCGCCGTGTCTGCGCCCCTGGCGCCGGCGCGATGAAGCGGTTCCAACAGGTCAAAGCGCGCAAGCGTTTCCTGCCCGCGTCCGCTGATGAATTCGCCGCAAACCCGATGACGCGGATAGCGTCCGGCTTCCCACAAGGTCACCGGCACGCCATTCCGGCGCAGGCCGATCCCGAGCGTCAGCCCGGCGAGGCCGCCGCCGACAATGGTGATGGGTTTCATCGCCGTCATTTCATCCGGCACGTTTTCGCGATGAAGAGATGACTGAACGCGCCGGCGGCTTGTTCAATCATTCGCCAGCCGTCGGTTGCCGGCCAGAGCCGGGAAAGTTCATTGCCCCTGAACCCGGCGCGCACGCTGATTGCGGCGTCATGCCGGGTAACACGGTGGCAGCCGATTGCCCACAGGTTCCGGCTGCAAAACAAAGGCCACGCGGCCCGGCGCGGTTCCAGGGCGATGAACAGCCGCGTCCGGCCGGCGATGGCGCCGAGCAGGCCGGCGAGTTGACGGTTTTCGAAGTGATGCAGGAACAGGTTGGCGATCACGACTTCGACCGGTCCGCCGGTGCGTGACCAGTCAAAGACATCCGCGGCCACCGCCTCCGCGCGCCAGCCCAGCGCCTGGAAAGTGGCGATTGTCTGTTGCGTCACGATCTTCTCTTGGTCGAGGAGCGTTATATTCAGGTCAGGCCAGCGAGACGCAGTTTTTTGCGCCACGCGCAGCAGAAAATTTCCATCGCCGGCGCCCAGTTCGATCAACTGTTTCGGTATCGGACCATTCCAATGCGCCTGCAATGCGGCGGTCATCAGGGGAGGGTGGCGCATCCAGGTATTGACCCGGCACAGATCGCGGCGCGACCGTATGGCGTCCGGGTCGTCCGGCGCCAGGGTGTCGAGCAGTTCAGATTGAACGAGACGGTTCATGAAATTTTACATGTTGCGTATTGCGCGTTGCGTCAAGAAAGGTTCGGTGCCGGTTCCGTACTTGACGCAACACGCAACGCGCATCAGGTTCCCACCTCCAGCAATGCCCCGTGACAGCTGAAGCCGGCGCCAAAGGCGGACATCCACCAGAGGCCGTCCGGCACGGCATCGTTCAGGGCGCGATCGAGCACGAAATAGACCGTCGGGCTGCTGACATTGCCGAAATCGCGAAGCACGGCGGTGCTGTGCCGGATGTCGGCGTCGCTCAGGATCAGTTGGTCGCGCAACGCAAGCAGCACGTCGCGGCCGCCGGTGTGAAGAATCCAGCCGGCGACCCGGTTGCGTTTCACGTTCGCGTCCGCCAGCGATTGGGCAAGCAATTGCGCGGCGGCGTCGCCGGCAATTTGCGGGACTTGGGGCAGCAGAATATTCCGCAGCATCCCGTTTTGGGACGTGAACCGCAGGGCGTCGCGTTGTTCCGGAGTAAGGTGGGACACGCCGAATTTCCATTCCACCCGGCGCCGGCCATCGGCAGGCTGGTTGGCCAGTATCACGGCGCCGGCGCCATCGCCAAACAGGCAGGCGCTGATCAGGACGCCCGGGTCGTCGTCGAGATAAAATGCCGCGCTGCAGATTTCGACGCATACCGACAGGACATTTTTGGCGCGGCCGGCGGCGAGGATGGCTTCCGCCGCGCGCCAGTTCGGCAGCGCGGCGCCACAGCCCTGGCCGACCAGGTCGAGGGCGAAGACATCCGGACGCAATCCCAGCTGCTCGCTGACATAGCTGGTAAGGCCGGGGCACAGATAACCCGTGCAGGTGCTGATGAGGACGGCGTCGATTTCGCCGGCGCGGCAGCGCGCGTCCTTCAAGGCCCGTTCGGCGGCCCGGGCGGCCAGCGCGGGCGCATGCCGGGCAAACCGGGCCTGGAGCACATCGGGCGTCAGGTCAAACACCTCGGTGATCGGTTCCAGCGCGAGGTGGCGGGTGGCGATGCCGTTGTCGCCGCAAAGGATTTTTTTGAGCAGGGCGCGCGAACGCGGCGCCAGCCGGGTGTACGGCGCGGACCGCCGCAGCGCTTCCCAGCATTCGCGTTGAGTGAAGCGCTGGGGTGGGGCGGCGATTCCCAGGCCGGTAATGAACATAATCCACCTTAACGCGCATTTTCGAGATGCGCTACTTTGTTCCTAAGAGTATCCGATCGACGGATTTGTTCCCGGCGGTCGTCCGGGTCGACCGGCAAAAACGGCGGCGGATGGGTTTCCGCCCCCGCCGGTGATTTCAGGGACGAAGTTACTTCAGTCCGGCCAGATAACCGAACCGATCGCGGAACTGGTCCGGTGTCAGCCCGACCACCCCGGCGAGCTTGGTGAGCTGTTTCGGGTCGTCGAAATCGTCGCGTTCCAGCCGGATCATGTAGGCGCAGGCGCATTCGTAGGCTTCGCCGTCCACGTTGACGCGGCGGTTCTGCATGCGGCCGGTTTTCGGGTCGAGCATTTTTTCGAACGGCAGCGGGTTCATCTTGCCGTCCACAAAGCTGATGATCGCGCCGTATTTTTCGGCTTCGGTCGAAAGCAGGAATTTCACCGCGGCATAACCCAGGTCGCGGGTGTATTCGGCGTCGAACGGGATCGGATCGGCGCAACGCAATTCGTAGCCCAGGTCCTTGTCGATGAAGGTCATCTTGACGCCGAGTTTTTCGAGGCGTTGGCTCAACAATTCCTTCATCAGGCGGCCGAATTCGATTTCACCCAGGCGCAGGTGGCCGTGATCGTCCCGGACCACTTTGCCGAACCGTTCGAGCTGGCCGTCGGGCAGCGCTTTGACCAGGCCCTGTTCGCCCATCGCTTCGATGAGCCCTTCAGCCAGGACGACGATGCCGTATTGCGAGCCGTCGGCCTGGCGTTTGATAATGGAACCGATGATGATGTCGCAGACCTCGTCCACGGTGACCGTCCGATTGCGGAATTCCTCGGGGATGATGGCGAGGGTGGAAGCGGAGGCTTTGGCGATGCCGAGGGCGAGATGCCCCGCGGCGCGTCCCATGCTGACGATAATATACCAGCGCGATGTGGTGCGGGCGTCTTCCATCAGGTTGCGGACGATATAGACGCCGTAGTGGCGCGCCGTTTCGTAACCGAACGTCGGCGTGGAGCCGGGCAGGGGCAGGTCGTTGTCAATGGTCTTGGGCACGTGGGCGACGCGGATTTTGCCCTGGCTGCGTTTGGCCACCTGGCTGGCCGAAAACGCGGTATCGTCGCCCCCAATCGTGACCAGTGCGGTGATCCCGAGCTTTTCGAAAACGCTGAAGACGTTTTTCATCTGGTCCTCGGACTTCGTCGGGTTGGTGCGCGCCGTACCGAGGATGGAACCGCCTTTAAGGTGGATTTCCTTCACGTCACGAATCGACAGCGGCCGGCAATATTGCACCTCGCCTTTGGCCAGCCACTTGAAGCCGTCGCGGAAGCCAATGACTTCGTAACCTTGATTGACGCCTTCGATTGTGGCGGCGGCGATCACGCCGTTGAGGCCGGGGGCAGGGCCGCCACCGACCAATATTCCTAATCTTCCTCTGCTCATGGATGTTGATTGTTTAATTGTAAAACCAGAACGACAACAGGATGCGCAAGGCCCGGACAGAATTCAATTCCATTCTTGGCCGATCAAACCAGCCTTGGCCGGGCCTGGTGGCGCAGGTTGGCAACCTGCCGTATCGCCGACTGGCAGTCGGCCGCAGGGGGGACAGGCACCGGCGGATTGTCAATCCGCGATACAACAGACTGCCAGTCCGCGCCATGTCCTGCGGGCCATCGCGGCTTTCAGCTAAAGCTTGAACTCCCGGGCCGGTTGAATTCACAATCGCCGGAAATGAACCGGGCTGTTTTTCTCGACCGCGACGGCACGTTGATCGCGGAAAAAAATTACCTGCGCCGGCCCGAGGACGTCGATATTTTCCCGGGTGCGGCGGCGGCGTTGGAACGCCTTTCCGATGCCGGATTCAGATTGATCATTGTCTCCAACCAGTCCGGCGTTGGACGCGGTTACTTCACGCTTGCGGAGGTGGAGCGGGTCAACGAGCATATTGCCGGTGAACTGGCGAAGGAGGGCGTGCGATTGACCCGGATCTATATTGCGCCCGAGGCGCCCGACCAGCCGAGTCGCGGACGAAAACCGTCGCCCCAGTTTCTGTTCGACGCGCGCGACGAATTGGGTGTGGACATCGCCGAAAGTTACATGATCGGGGACAAATTGATCGATCTGGAGTGCGGCTGGAATGCCGGGGTCAAACGCAGCATCCTGGTCCGCACCGGCTATGGCGCTGAACTGGAGAAGGCCGGGGCGGCAAAATTGACCCGGGCCGTCGTCGTGGACGACCTGCCCGGCGCGGCGGATTGGATTTTGAAGTCGTTGGGCCGTGAACCGTGAATCGGTGATCCACGGTGCAACGCTGTAACAATTTAACAATTCAACAGACATGTGCGGCATTATCGGTTACGTCGGTAAAAAGGAGGTTTCGCCCATCCTGCTCGAAGGATTGCGGCGGCTGGAATACCGTGGCTACGACAGCGCCGGCGTGGCGGTGTTGGACGGCGACGCCCTGCAGGTCCGCAAGAAAAAGGGAAAAATCAGCGAAGGCCTTGCCCGTCTGTTGAAGTCCGAGCCGGTGGCGGGAACTCTCGGCATCGGCCACACGCGCTGGGCCACGCACGGCGCGCCGGCCGACATCAATTCCCATCCGCATCTCGATCAGTCCGGCACGATTGCCGTCGTTCACAACGGCGTCATCGAAAATTACGACGCCCTCAAACAAAAGCTCCTGGCGGCCGGCCATAAATTCAAATCCAGCACCGACACGGAAGTGCTCGCCCATTTGATCGGTGATTACTATGAAGGATGTAGGAGCCGAGGTGACGAGGCTCAAACCAAAAAGAAGTCAGCGACTCCTCACGCCGTCTCCTGCAATTCCAAAAACGGCGCCAACCCGCTGACGCAAGCGGTTTGTAACGCCCTGCGCGAGGTGATCGGTACCTATGGCATTGCGGTGATCAGCGCCGACCAGCCGGACACCATCGTTGGCGCGCGGCGCGGCTCGCCGCTCATCATCGGCATCGGCACCGGCGAGAATTTCCTGGCCAGCGATGCCAACGCTTTTGTCGGGGCCGCCCATACGAAAAAAGTTGTTTACCTGAACGATTACGACGTGGCGACGGTCACGCCGGAACGGTTTGATGTTTTGAACCTGGGTACGGACACGGCGAATGTTCAGATCAGCAACCTGGAATTCAGCCAGGAGGACGCGGTGCGCGGCCGGTACGATCATTTCATGCTCAAAGAGATTTTCGAGCAGCCGCGCACGGTGGAAAACGCCCTGCGCGGCCGGGTGGACCGGGAAGGCGCCACGGCCAAGTTTGGCGGCCTGAACCTGACGTCCGCCGAATTGCGTTCGATCGACCGCATCGTCATCGCCGCCAGCGGCACCAGCTGGCACGCGGCGCTGGTGGGTGAATATCTGGTCGAAGAACTGGCCCAGCTCCCGGTGGAGGTCGAATTCGCCCACGAATTCTGTTACCGGAACGCGCCCCTGGAAAAAAATACGGTGCTGCTGGTGCTGTCCCAGTCCGGCGAGACGGCCGACACGCTGGCGGCGCTGCGCGAAGCCAAACGTCGTGGACACCGCGCGCTGGCCATAGTCAATGTGGTGGGCAGCACCATCGCCCGCGAATCCGACGGAGGCATTTACATGCATGCCGGACCCGAGATCGGTGTGGCCTCCACCAAGGCCTTTGTTTCCACGCTCACGGTGCTCGCCCTGCTGGCCGTTCATCTGGGCCGGCTACGGAATTTGTCGGCGCGCCGGGCGTTGGAGATACTGCAGGCGCTGGAAGCCGTGCCCCGGCAGCTCGAAACCATTCTCAAACAAAACCCGGCGCTCAAACGGCTGGCGGGGAAATATGCGAAAGCGGAAGATTTCTTTTTCCTGAGCCGGGGCTACACCTTCCCGATTGCGCTCGAGGGTGCGCTCAAGCTGAAGGAAATTTCCTACATCCACGCCGAAGGTTATTCGGCGGCGGAAATGAAACACGGACCCATTGCGTTGATCGATCCGAAGACCCCGACGGTTTTCCTGGTGCCGCAGGATTCGATGTACGACAAGACCATGGCGAACCTGGCCATGATCCGGGCGCGCCGGGGACCGATCATTGCGCTGGCCACGGAAGGCGACAAACAGGTCCGGAAAGTGGCCGACGACGTGATTTACCTGCCGCCGGCGCTGGAGCCGATTTATCCCATCCTGGCCGTCGTGCCGCTGCAACTGTTCGCCTACCACATCGCCGTCGCCCGCGGCTGCGACGTGGACAAGCCCCGCAATCTGGCCAAGAGCGTGACGGTGGAGTAATTCCACCGTTGCGACCGTGTATTTGTATTCCGGGAATTAAGTTGGGAACCAGGTAATCGAGTTGGGAACTGCGGAATTAAGTTGGGAACTGAGACCCGGGTTGGGAGTCGTTTGCAGGGAATAAAGTTGGGAACTGCCATATGATCAGAGTGCTTCCGAAAGCGATCAAACCTTTCGACAGATAGAGCAGCAGATGCGACTGCTGCGTGAAACGCCACAAGATGCCTCGACTTTTGCACTACCTATCAGAGAATCACATTTGATGGATCACCGCAGAATTCAAATCAAACAAGCGCTGGAAGGCATGATTTACGCCCAGCGCCACAAGGAGTTTCAATGGCTGGCGACTCAAGTCATGAAATTGAAGTGGCCGGAACTCGAAGCAACGCAGGAACTGAATGACGGCGGCGAAGATGCTACATCCTCTTTCGTCGGCGCTGACGGACTCCAGCGTAGTGGCGCATCTTCACTGACTGGAACGCTGGCAAAAATCAAATCGGATGCAAACCGCCTGCGGGAACGCGGAGTAAAAATCGACGTCCTGGTTTTTGCGACACCAGTTCCGGTTGACAACCTGACAATCTCAGACTGGTGCGATGCGGTGAAAAAGGAGTTCGGGCACGAACTCCATGTCATTCCCCAGGCTGAATTGATTGCGGTTTTGGAGCAGCCCCAAAATGCGTGGCTGTGCCGACGATACCTGCACTTGGATTTTGGCGACGGTCAGCAACTCGCCGAAATAGACAAGGCGGTCCGAGTAGTAGCCGCGGAACTGCTGCAGGGCTGGAAAACTGAATATCGTTACGAAGAAAGCAAATCAATCGAATTGGGGTTGGTGGCGGAGGTCGTGCGCACTGCACGAGCTGGCTCGTCGAACGGCGAGATCAAGCCCTTTTCCGTGCAGCAAGTTTTGAGAGTCATAGGCCCAGGACAACGCATAACGATCATTGGGCCGCCCGGGGCGGGAAAGACTTTCACCTTAATTCAATTGGCAGATCGGGCACTACAGGACTCAAAGGCGTTGATTCCCGTTCTCGTGTCGTTGCCGGGATGGGCATCATCAGGGGGTGACTTGTTGTCCTACGCGGCTCATCCGTTCATGTCGTATTCGGTGAAACGGGATGATCTGGTCAAGTTCATCAGCGCAGGCCAAGCCATGCTCCTTTTGAACGGTTGGAATGAAATCCCAGAGAGCTTCATGGACAAGGCTGTAGCCCAGTTGCAGGCATTCGCGCTTAATACGCCGGCAGCACCATTGCTCCTGTCCAGTCGTGAAGGCCATGTCCCGCCACCGTTTGGTTCTGGGCGCGTGATCCGTGTCAACCCGTTAACAGTGCAGCAGAAAATTGAGATGGTGAAGAGGTCCGGGCTTTCCGAGCTGTCAACCCTCATCCACGAACTGGAAGTCAACACTACGCTTGCCGACGTGACGGACACGCCGCTCTTCCTCGCCGCCATAATTGACCTGGCGCAGACAGGTGAACCGCTTCCGCAAACACGATTCGAGATTCTCGGAAAATTCATCGAACGTATTGAAAATCGTGAATTACATTCAGCAGCCCTCAATGCTTCGCCCTGTAAGGGCCAACATCGCCGTTACCTTGATCAAATCGCCGGATTGATGACGAAAGCCGGAACAACCACAATTCCATTTGGTCAGTTGCTTGACGCAATCGCGAAATGCAGCAAGTCGCTGCACAACGATGGGCACATGGGCGCTATTCCGGATTCTGCGTCGGTCGCGGACTGCCTTGCCAAACACCACCTGCTCGTCTTCTCACCAAGTATGGGTGGCAATTACAGATTTGTTCACCAGCAGTTTCAGGAATGGTTTGCGGCAGAATGGCTTTACGATCAAGTTGCCGCACTCGCAATGGACGAGGCTCCGGTTGAAATACTGCGATTTCAATGCGAGGTGTTAAACCAGACGCATTGGAAACAGCCAATGGTGTTTTTAATTGAGCAGTTGGCCGCGGGCGGCGAAGGGCAACGCCATACAGCCGCGAAGCTGATTGAATGGGCGTCGCCTTTGGATTTGTTGCTCGCTTCGGAATTGGCTGGGATCGGGGGCAAACCTATTTGGGGTCTGGTGCGAGAGCAGTTGGGCGCTTTTCTCCGCCAATGGTATGCGGCAAAGAGCGAACGACGCCGGTATTGTGCGCTCGCGGCAATGCTCGCAACGGGCGCCCCCGACTTTCAAGATATTGTCGGGCCGCTCGTGGAATCCGCGGATGAACAAATACGCCGTTCCACATACAGGACTTGGCAGCCCTTTCCGCCCACTAGCCTCGGTTGTGAATGGCGGACACGATTCAGTGCATGGCCGGCGGAACGGCGGGCGGAGTTTATTCAGGAAATGTCCTTGAATCCTTCGCAAGAACATATCGCCCTTGCCAAAGAGTTAAGCGAAAATGACAGCAGCGCGGATGTAAAGCTCGTCTGCCTGGAACTGCTGGTGGATGTCGGTGCATACGAAACAGTCGATACGATTCTTCATCGGCATGGGTTTTCCTCATGGCCAAGGAACGTGCTTGAGCGAGTTCTCGCCCGGCTCCCGCAGAAATATCTCGGTGCATATGCTCCGTATTTCAAAGCAGCGTGGGAAAGCGAAAGGCGCGTGAATGAGCGACTGGCGATCATCAATATCCTGCAACGGACTGGCGACCCGGATTGCTTGGATATGGTCAAAGTGGAAATGAATCGAATTCTGGCTCTTGAGGGCGTTTCTTTCAGGCCGACCGAGCACTGGCGGATGCCTGCAGATCAAAAACCCGAACTGCCCAACGTAGCCCATCATCTCATCCATTATATCAAAATTTTGTGCCAGTCGGCAACCGATTGGGTAATGAATTGGCTTGCGAACCAATTCAAGCGGGGGCTTTTTTGGTGGGAGCCTTTCACGGATTACCTCGGTAAAATACCCGACGCTTTGATTCTGGAGGTCGCCAAGGCCGCCTTGGCCAAAGAATTGGATGCGAATACACTCAGGCAACGCGGGGTTCTTTTGGCACGCAGTGGATTGCCTATCGCCGCAGCAGCGCTTGTGAAGGAATATCTGGTCTTAAGCACAGACGAAAGGCAGCCGCACGGCTCAAATTTTAACCGAGGAGACGCCTTGAGGATGGCGATAGGTGAAGTTCCCCTGTCGATACTGATTGAGGCGATTGTCCACGACACCTCTGACATGACTGAATTTGAACCAATCCATGCCCTACTCGATCTCGTGATGCCCAGGGCCGCCTTGGATTCGGCGCTCCGATTTCAGCTTTCCTCCGAGCAAAAAAGCGCCATCCGGTTGCTGATTCTCCGCTTGGAAAAACTGATTCCCTTGGATTTCCAAGGCGCTCGCTGGGTGCGCGCACACTTGGCGAGTTGCTTGGGTGCGGTGGGCGTGCCGTCAGATGCGGCAGTTCTCGAAAAATGGATTGAACAAGAACGACAGTGTCAAGCGGCCGAGTCAACAGACTGGCAAGCCAAGTGGCAGGCATGGGAAAGGAGTGGACGCACTACTCGTCCACCCGGCAGTCGCGGCATCACGGCTTACTGGAACTGGTATCAGGGAGGATTGATCCAACTTCGTTGCCCTGAAGCCGCGGAAGTGTTTGCCAGGCTTCTCCGTTACCCAGAGTGGTTGGTGGAAGCCGCGTGGGGACTTGTTAGCATGACCCTGCCCGAGAGATCCGAATCACGATCGGCTTTCGGCGAGAGGCCCAAATATAACGAAATTTATGTCCGCCAGCAAAATTGGGAAGGCGCCCGGAAAAATCTCAGTGACGGGGCAAAACAATACGCCGAACTGATTTTCCAGGCGATCCAAAGTTTTCTGCCGGACCCGGAGAACCCTCGTGCGAAAGTTTCTAACCACGAACTGTCCCGGGCAGCGGCGGCATTGGCCGCGCTCGATGATTTGAGAGGCATCCCACTGCTGTTGAAGGTAGCTTTCGACAAATACCAGTTGTGGACGATTGTGATGGCACTTCATGAACTTGCGCTTCGGGGAGCTCCGCTGCCGGGAAAAGAGATCGCAACGGCCTTGGAGCCGTTCATCTCAGAACATGAGCAGGGTCGTTCGGGGAATGACAACTGGCATGCGGTCGCAAAATGCTTCGCCGTTCTGTTGTTCAGCAACAACCCCGAGGAAGGTGTCCGGCGAATGCGACTGCTGCCACGTTTCCGAATCACAAATTATAGTGTCCGTGAACTGTTGACCTTGTTGAGCGCCTGCCGCGCGCCTGCGGCCGTCGAATATTTGGTGGAGCTATCCACACTCCCAGAGGTGAGGGACGGTTATCCGCACGAACTTGTCGCGGCTTTGTCCGAAAATCAAGGCGCGGCGGCTCGCGAACGGCTATTCTTGCTGTTCGATCAATTATGCGCGGGAACTTTGCCATCGAGTCGCAACATGATTGATCCACTCTCGAAAGCCATAAGTAACCTGACGCGGGCAAATCCGTATATGTGCGAGGAAATCAAATCTCGTTGCAAGTCCGCAAAAACGATGGCAGGGCGTGAAATTCTCTGCCGAATTTTGCACGACGCGGGAAGCGAGGAGGCTGCGCTGAATGTATGCGAACTGATTAACGATGAATTTCCCATCGCCTATTCACTGGAGCGGGTGATCGAAGATTTTGTGCTGGCGAGGGTTCCGGCCGGGGGCAATTCCTATTATCTTCGGCCCCGAGCGGCAACCCTCCTGAAGAAAAACCTCCTTCTAGTTGCAAAGGAGAAAATTGCGCAACGGACGAGTGCTCTCGAACTGCTTGCTTTGATCCAACAGTGCCGCCTGGAACACGGCAATCCCGCAAATGAACCACTCCATCCTGATATCGATCTTCTGAACAAGGAAAACATGCCATGGCAGCTGCTCGACTTGACCAGGAAGAAATGATGATTTCATGTCCTACGAGATCTTAAGAAATGCACTGACGCAGATGCGCGCCACCGGAGAGGACGGTTTTGAAGGCCTTTGCGCTACGTTGCTTTCAGCCGTTACAGGAGATCGATTCTACATTGCGCGCTCCGGCGATCAACCTGCCGACGCGGTTTCCTACGATGGTGACATCGCCATCCAAGGAAAACGTTACGACAAAACACCACTTGACGAAACGGATTTCGAGGGAGATTTCCACAAATCCTGCCGCCTTTGTCCCAAACTTGAGTGTTATGTTCTGGCCGCCACGCGCATGACCGCTCAATTGGCGACGCTTGCGAATGAACTGGAGCGCATTACTGGTGTTGACATTCTTCTTCTTGGGTTTGGCGATACCGATTCGGAATTACCGGCTTTGTGTATATCATATTGGGAGAAAATTCGCCATTTTCCTCAGCTATCACAGCTGGACTCCGATTTTACAGCCTGGGTCACCACAGAGGCTGTTCGTCTTGAAATTCGTGCCACTGTGGATCGAGTGCGTGCTTCGCTCACACAATCGGCATCACTTGCTGCGACGGTCCGACGCCAGTTGAACTCATATGTGGACATACGATTCGAAATCAACAGTAGCTCCAACCGCCCTTTACGGTTTCCGATCGATTTACCGAATTCTATTCCGAGACGTGAACCTCGACGTCTGTTGCAAGAATGGTGGAGCGGCGGTAAGGGAAGATCAGCTGTAATTATTGGCGAAGAGGGTATGGGGAAATCGATGGTCGCTGCCGATTTCTCCAAATACCTGGTCAGAAACGGTGGAGCGTTAATTCTCTGGCTGGACAGCGCTGATTGGGCGGGGCTTGCGAATTTGGACGCCATTCTGGACGCGGGATTTATGTTTGCTGGATTTGCGGATCGAGAGCAACGCGAACGTTTAGTTCGCAAGGCAGGTTCTCGGTGGTGTGATCGGCTTCTGATCGTGTTGGATGGTATTAATGAACGGGGAGCGCGAGAGACCTCGCACAGGTTATTGGCTCAGATGAACGCGTCGCAACCGGCGCAATGCAGGTTGCTTTTCACAACGCGGCCCATCCAATGGAAATCGGATGAGCGTTCGCTTTGGAATTCAACGACGCAAATCCCAATTGACCGATTCACGGAAGAGGAACTTTGTGAAGCGTTAAGACACCTCCCAAATCCAGTCGCTCGTGATGAATTGCCAGACGGATTGGTGGAGATTGCAACGATTCCGCGCTATTTCCGGCGATCAATCGAACTGAGACAGCGATTTAAGTCGTTGGCGAATGTTTCGAAGGAAATGGTGCTTTGGGCGGACCTACTTGCCAAGGTCGAAGCTGGAGATCCTCAACTTACTGATAGAATCGGTTGGAATTCAGCATCTGACGTCAAACGTGCGCTCATAACTCTGGCCGATGCCGCACGGTCTCATCGGACTCCGCCGATCACCACTAGCGACGGCTATTCCCTCCTCCAAAGATCCTTTGGCGAGAAGTATGAGCAGATCCGTTCCGATTTGGCTGAACAGCGTATCGTTCTTGAACCAACAGGAGACAACCCCGCTCCGAGCATGGAACATGTGGTCCTCGGATTTGCATTGCACCTTGGTCGATTGGCCGTAAAGTCATCTGGCCAACCCACGGCCGATCTAGCGGACGCTCTGAGAAAGGAATTGGAGCCGGTGCTTTCTCAGGATCAATTGACAGAGTCCCTATATGTTGCACTGCAGCTATCAGCATTCCCGGCTGATCAAGGCCATGCCCTCGATTCAAAATCACGGACGGCATTTCTTTTGGCGTGGACTTCAAGCCAGAATTCACGAGTGGAGCATGATCGGTTGTCTTTTTGGGCAAATGAAGATGCATTTGCATACATGGATTTCGTAGAAGAATTATTTGTTGAGCCTGTTTCTGATGCTTGGCAGGACCTTCTCGTCTCGCCACTGGCTGACGTATGGGCTAGCTCGCATGCACACGGATCGCCACTTGATGTCCGGTTGCGCCGTTGGCTGAAATTGGTCTGGAAGTCGCACGACCTGCCCGAATCAGCGGAGATGACGTATGAAGGAAGCCAACTGCCCATTGCCAGAAGTGAGAGTCAACTGGATTTAAGCTTCGCAGCGATTGCGATCCTTAGCAAAGTTCCGCTCGAATCATTCTTGTCTGACCTAGCAATTGCGTGGGCAACAACAAGTCTCTCCACACGAAGGTATTTCTTGCCGAAGCACCCAAATGGTCCAATCGAGAAAACACAAGATGTTTCGTGCAAGGACCTAGGTAACAATCTAGGCCCCCTCCTGCGGTGGCGTTACACGGAATTAGTTCAACCCACAATTGAGTCGTTGCGGAAAGCACACCCTGAAGACAAGGTCCTGCAAAAGGGTGTAGATTATATGATCGACGCGTTCAATCACTTCGGTTGGACGCGATCCTGGATTCCCGAGAAACATCTACGTGACGGCAGACCTCTATTTCACGGCACTGCTGCAGAGTGTCGTAATCATTTCCTAACTTGCCCAGAGTTGGCGGTGCGTGAAGATTTTCCTCCTCTCTGTATAAACGATCAGGCAATAATCCAGGACAAGGTAGAAACGACTTTTTGTTCCACCGAATTGAAATCTGGGTATTCGCGAACCGGCCCAGATCATGAAATGGAAAACCATCTTCCTTGGTTTGCGCGTTATAGACAGTCGGAACTGGCGGAACTGGCGACCCGATTTCGGCTTAAAGCTCTTGACTCAAAGGAAATTGGCCCTGCTCTACATTTTGCAAACAAGCTACCGTACTTGTCCACGACAGTTTCTCCTGGACAGTTGCTGGCTAAGGCCAAAACATGTACTGAGCGGGAGTATGCTGGAACTCAACCCCGTTTTTCGTGGTCCACATTTCAACTGCACATCCTCGCCTTTACTTGCTTCAGCGAACCGGAATTACATGATTGGTTGACCTTCGTGTCCGATCGGCCGTGGCTCCGTCGTGAAATCCATTTTTATCCTTTACCCCTATTGTGTCCGCTGGTTGTGCCCGAGAGCATCACCAAGGCTGCTCGAAAAGAGACCATTAAGTTCGCCGACGAACCGCCTAGTGATGAGGATGTAAGCCAGGCCTTTTTTGACTATTGGGCATGGATAGCAGGTTTGAGCGGAAACCCCGATGAGAAATATCACCAATGGGTGGACCAACAGATTCAAGAAAAGCGACCAGCCGGCGAAAGGTTGTTTTATTGGTTACTACTATGGTTCCGTTCAGCAACCCAACAGCAACTTGGATCGGCGTTAGTAAACGGCTCACTATTGAAAGTTCTGGGAAATAACGGTTGGCGTGCAATGTGGATGACTGATCGTGAAGTTTCTGATTGGACCAAGTTGGCAGCGAATTTTAACGAAATCATCGGACAACTGGCGATTGATGATGCGGGTACGGTATTATTGCGTGGCAAGAGGTATGCTGAACTGGACCAGTGGGGAAACCTAGTCTTCAGCAAAGCGCTCCGATTAGTGGGACATCCTCCTTTTGACCGGAAGTTTTGGGGTACCACGGTTCACACAGCAGATCTCTCCGGCGAAATCGTGTCTTCAAGCTGTGACGATGAGACCCCTGGCGATGTTCCAAACGAATCGCTTCGGCCAGCGGCAGCCACACCGTTGACGTTTCTATCAGACCCTCATTGGGGGGAGAAGCAAGAGCAGCAGGCCAATGCCGGTATTCGTCTCTGGCGTGAGGATCAGCGGTTGCTGGATAAAATTGAAGCTGGAGCCTTTGCACATTTTTCTGCAGCACGAGCGCTTGAGGTGTGGCGGGACCGGAACCCGAAGGGTTTTCGTGAATATACGAACAAACTGTTGACCCACGCAGTCACTAATCCCGCAAAGGCATTTCACCTCGGAACGTTTATCGCTACAGTCATGGATGCCTTGGTCCCACTCGATCCAGAATTCGCTGCTCGGACGTACCAGCAACTTCGCAATAGTTCGCTGCGTGTGAATGTAATTAGCGAATACGGGGTCCCAACATTTCATGCGACTCTCTGGCGCGAAAGCAGCAAGGGAAATCGGATGTGCCGTAATATTTGTAAGCAGCTCCTGCAACTGAGCGCTACGGATGAGGATCTAATGACGCACGCAATAACGGCCCAGGCGGAAGGGGCAGTGAGCGTCCTAGTGGATTTATGTGACGAGTTTCTTTCCGCAAAGCATGCCAAGGATCGTTGCCTAGCGGTTTCCCTTCTGGGTTGGGTACCAGACCCTGTTCAGCAAGGGGTTCTGGACAGACTCGCCGGAAACGATTCGAGCGGTTGGGTGAGGAAGCACGCAGAATGGGCCGCAGAGGTGGTTCGACAAGAGATCGCGGTGCGACACCATTATGAACAAACTCTCAAAGAGCAAGATCGGAATATCGTGCTTGCCCGACTCCAGGTGCTTCTTCCGGCGCTAACTCCTTCTGTTCGATGGTGGCATTGCATGTTAGAAAACCAAATGCGGGCTCGGGACTTCACACCGTCAATTCGGGCTGCTTTAGCATTCTTCTGGCAGGGTTCAAAAAGCGAGTGTAGAAAAACACCGGAACTCTTTGGCCGCAAGTTGAGCGAATACCTTCGAGGAGAAAGAATTCATGATATTCGCAGTCCGCAGTTGACCCTGTCGTAGGAAAAAGCAGATTTGACGACTCCAAGGCCGTTTGGATTCATCGTCGTTTCTTCGAATAAAAAGGCTTAATCGGCAAAGGCGGGGCCGTTCACATCTGATCAGTGACGAGCGCTCGCCAGTCTGGAATCACAAGTCCGAGGGCAGCGTTCGTGAGGCGGGTACGGCTTTCGGTCGTCAAATGGTTGAGGAAACCGTCGCTTCGGAGTTGCTTAGGCAGGCACGCTAGGGCGATCACCTTCGTGTCCAGCGTTTCGGCGAACAGGACGCGGAGTTTGCGGCAGTCCTCTTCGGCAGGGGGTGATAGCGACAATTTAGCAGGTAGGCTCTTGCTGTTTTTGCTGGTCTCGTACTGGACCGCAATATCGACTGCTTTTTTTCGCTTCTGATGCTTTCCGAGGATTTGAGGGACAATTTCGTCCTCGCCGATCAGGTTTTCTACTATCTTCTGGGCCGCCGATTTCCGGGCCTCGGCCTCGCGCTCCGCTTGTTCCAGCTGATATACCGCCTTCTCACCCAAATTACGATGGCCATTTTTGACCATCATAAGCATGCTGACACTAATACCTAGCCGTTTTGCGACCTGCGCCCATGTGAGCCCCTCACCCACCTGGAATCTGCGCAGGCGCTGGAAAATCAGGCTCCCAGAACCCGAAAAATTGCCTTGCTTATGTGTCATTAAGTGCTATTTTGTGATATCAATATGACAAAGACATACACATACACTCACCAAGCTCCCCGACTCTTGGAGGAGCCCGCAGGAGCCGTACACGCCCGCAGCAACGGAAAAACTGGCACTGACTCCACCATTATGCCCTATAAACCGGACGAAGCCAAAACAAAACTGGCCGACGCAGAAGTCATGGATGAAATCGTCTCGGCCATCCTTGCACTCGGGACAACGCGGCCAGCGGCGATGTCAGCGTTGGTTGATTTGGCCTGCTCGGACGAAACGGCGACGGTAATCGCCGAGCGGTATGCACTCACTGTGTCGTTCATCCATTATTGGGGTAAACGCGTGGGCCTTCCCGAGCGCCAGCGTGGGCGCCGGATGCTGCTGGAACCGACAGCACGCCATGCGCGGATTTTGGAATTGGTACGCGCTCACGGAGTCACGGAGGCCGCACGCCGCGTTGGTATCAGCAGGCAGCGAGCCCACGCAGTTGTTTGCCGATGGGAACCGGCGCTGAGAGGCCGCAGACCAGTGGTTAAACTCACGGTATTGCCGCGGCCGGAGCGACACCCGCCGAGAGTCGTCGTTGTGTCATTCAGAATTTCGGCTGGCGATTGGGAGCGACTACTCAATGCAACACCCGTTGGTGGGGAAGGCGAAATGTCGGGTTTTGCGAAGGCCCGTGCGATTGTGCTGCGCTATCTATCAACCCCTGGCGACGACGAATCTGGATCGGCCAACGTTGTAGACGTCTACGATGAGAAGGCCGCGTAAACAAAAATTTTAAAGGTGCAACGTACTGAAAATCAGCCCTGTAGAATGAATTGGCGGGGTTGGCTTGGGGGTTGAGCGCCACGAGACCTGGAGCTTATGGCGGCGAATTCAAATTTAGACGGGACTGTGAGTATTTATAGCAGAGATGCACGTAACATGATTCAACAGATTACAACGAACGTCCCAGCAGCGGTCGCCCGGCGGCTAAAGGAGGGAAGGGGCAAAGGTCGGGGTGCCGCCTATCGGCCATACCTGCAAACTCACGAAGTTCCGAGCCGGGGTTTGGCTACACGAAGCAAAAGTCCGCTCAATGGCAGAGTGCAGCACGTGTTAAGCCAGCTGGAGGGTGATTGGTTGCAGGCAATCCACGCGCTCCCGGATCTGGTGGACGCGCGCGAGCAATATCCACTGGATTTGGAGGAGACCATCCTCATCGCCGAGCAACTCGGGATTGTGCACCCGACCGATCCGAAGACGAAGGAGCTAATGATCGTAACCACAGATTTCGTGCTCACCCGTGCGGTTTCACTGGAACAGGTTGAGATGGCGATAGCCATCAAACCGTCGTCGGACCTCGGCTCGCCTCGTACTCTGGAAAAACTGGAAATCGAGCGCGTTTACTGGTCCGCCAGGAATATTTCATGGCGCATCCTGACGGAGCGCGAGTTGCCGCGCGCCCTAGTCAAGAACATGAAATGGGTCCAGTCCCACCTTGATCTCGCGGAATCCGATGAGTTTAGTGACGAACAAATCACCCGCATCCGGGTCACCATGGAACCTGAGATTGGGCGGGGGCAGCAAAGCCTCGTTGAGGTTACTAACGCATGCGATGATCGATTGAGATTAAAACCTGGGGCCGCGCTGTGCGTCGTCAGGCACCTGATTGGAAAGCGCATTTGGCCTGTAGATTTGACGATTGAGATCGATCCACAGAAGCCACTCCAGTTGCTTGCGAAACAAGGTCAATATGACATTGCTGCCTAATACATTGCTGGAATCTACCGACGCGAGCGGCGAGCAGGAGGTTGAGCGAATCCTTAGGATCCGCCGTGACCGTGATCTGGTATATGTGATGGGTATCATTCCTCCGGGAAAGTTGCCGGAGGAACGTCGGTTGAGCGAGATCGAGTCCGAGATCGACGGACGTCAGGCTCGAATCCTCACGGCTGACCCGTTCGCATACCTGCAAATGCCGGATGGGAAAATTCCCGAAAGGCACCGTCGCCGTCGGGACGCAGCCTGGGCGAAGATTCGACCGATTGTCGAGGCACCAAACTACCAGATGTTCGATCCGATAGCCAGGGGAAAGTTGGTGCGGACCGTGATCGAAACGACCGGTTGCGGCAAAAAGGATATCTACCGGTATTTGTGTCGTTATTATCAGGCCGGGATGACGCCAAACGCACTCCTCCCATATTTCCATCTGTGCGGCCATCCCAAGAAGGCACGGAAACGGGCCGAAGTCAAGTTGGGCCGGCCGCGAATGCTGACCAAGCTCAACGGCGCTCCTGCTGGTATTAACATCGGGCCAGCTGAGGCGGAGAAACTTCAAACCGGTTATCGGCAGTTCCACCGAAAAGCGCCCGAAGACGGTGGGGTCGGTAAACGGTTAGCGTATGAGAAAACGCTTCAGAAATTCTTCCACAAAGGCTACGAGATGCGCAATGGCGTGCCGGTGCCGGTGCTGCCTCCAGCCGAGGAACTGCCTTCGTACGATCAATTCATATACTGGGCCGAAAAGGCATCCGACTTTAAGGAGACCTTGATGCGTCGCCAGGGTGAACGGCGGTTCAACCTGCGTTCCCGTGCCGTCCTGGGGGACTCGACGGAGATGGCGTTTGGCCCCGGCAGTCTCTATCAAATTGATGCGACAAGTGGCGATGATTGGCTCGTGAGCGCTTTAAATCGCGCGCGGCGGTTAAGCCGTCCAACCATCTATTTTGTAGTGGACTCTTTTTCGCACATGATCACCGGTTATTACGCCGGCATCGTGGACGCCAGCTTTTTCGCAGCGGGCTTGGCGCTAGAAAACGCTATAACGGACAAGGTTGCGCACTGCAAAAAATTCGGTATCGAGATTTCGCCGGAGGAATGGCCGAGCTGCGGCTTATTCGAAGGAATTCTTGCAGACCGTGGGGAACTCAGAGGGCACAGTACCTCTAACTTAGTGGCATCTCTTGGAATCAACGTGAGCAATACCAGCCCTTTCAGAGCGGATTTTAAGGGCACCGGCGAACGGACCTTTCGTTCGATAAACGATCTGCTCGTCCATGGTCTTCCCGGGGCGGTGCGTAAACCAAAGGAGAGGGGTGAGCGCGATCCCCGCTTGGCTGCCGGGCTGATCATGCACGAGTTCGAAACTCTTTTGATCCGTGCCATTCTCTACCATAACCGAAGGCGGATTGAGGGTTTTAGACTCCAGAAAGACATGATCGCTGATGGTGTGGAGCCGAGACCTGTGGACTTGTGGGCATGGGGTGTCAGGAATTGTAACGGACACCTCCGCAATGCGGATCCTGAGATCGTTCGAGCCAACCTGTTGCCTTGGGCGAAGGCGAGCGTCACTTATCGCGGGATCAAATACGGTCAAGTTTTTTACGGCTGTGACCGCGCCATGCGTGAGGGCTGGTATGAAAAGGCCCGTGCCACTAAAAGCTGGCAGGTTGAAGTTGCGTATGATCCGCGGCTCGTGGATGCGATTTATCTGCGGATTCCTGGCGTTAAAATGCCTGAGCGATGCGAGTTGCTGCAAATTGACCGTCGGTTCAAGGGATTGTCATGGCCGGATGTTGAAGACTTTTTCCGATCTCAAAAGGAAGCGCGTGGCAATTCCAGGACGAGCGATCATCAGGCGCTGGCAGATTTCCATGCACCAGTCGAAGCCATTGTTAAGAACGCGGTGGCAGCTGCTGCTACTGCCAATAGCGGGCTGACCAAAGCGGAGCAGTTACGCAACGTGCGGGAAAATCGCAAAGCCGAGCGACGGCTGGAATCCGCTGCGACCAGCACTACCCCGAAACCTATGCAAAGCACCAACAATGGCAACGGGAAACCAAACTTTGGTGAGGAGCCGTCGAAAGACTATGTCCCGCCGCCTTCTCCCGTGGAAATGCTTCGTAAACAGCGTGAAGCGAAATGGAATGGAAATGAATAAGATCGACCTGCCCAATCCTGTCCCAATTTTCCGTGGGGCGGTCCAAAAGGCCACGTACAAGCAGCAGCTCGTACCGCGTTACCGCACGAACCCAGCAATTGAAGCGCTGCCGTTGATTTTGTCGGCGGCAGACAGCGCCAAGCTACTGGCCTATTACCCCGAACTGGTGCCAAACGCCCAGGAGTTGTCGCCAGAGATCCGGATGCATTTAATCATGGACGCCTTACATTTTGTCCAGCCACTTCCCATCCACATAGAGCTGGAGCAACGTGTTTCACGAATTATCCGCGACAGCTATGTCGGACGCGACCCGCTGGCCAAGGACCATTGGATTAATTTGGACCAGAGCGTATCTGCCATCCTCAAAAACGGGGGAATACCTATGCCAAATTCAAATGTGAACGGATTCAGCATAATCGGGATTCCAGGCGTAGGTAAAACCACCGGTATTGAGCGTGTCCTCCTGCTTACCCCCCAGGTAATTCACCATGAATCCTATGCAGGCAAACCATTCAACCGGATACAACTCGCGTGGGTGAAGCTCACCTGTCCTCATGACGGGTCGGTTAAGGCCCTGTGCCTCGAATTCTTCCGGGTCGTCGATGGCGTGCTGGACACACGCTACTTCCGCGATTATGCCGGCGAGGGGCGCCGTACGGTTGACGAACTTATCGCAAACATGTGGCGGGTAGCGTGGATCCACTGCCTGGGACTGCTGGTCATCGACGAAATTCAACACTTGAACCAGGCCAAGAGTGGAGGCGCTGAAAAAATGTTGAATTTTTTCCTGCAATTGATGAACACGTTGGGCGTGCCGATAATGACGATCGGAACATTCGCTGCCATGGAGCTGTTCCAGCGTGGCTTGCGTCAAATCCGACGCAGTTGCGGGCAGGGGGATCTGGTCTGGGATGCAATGCCGAACGATGATGTTTGGCGACTCCTTATCGAATCGCTCTGGAAATTTCAATATACTCGATTTCCTGTGCCGTTGACCCAGGAGTTCATCGATGCGCTTCACTTCGAATCCGCGGGCATCGTCGATTTCGCAGTCAAAATATTTCTGCTGGCGCAAGCACGCGCCATCGCCACTGGCACCGAGAGAATCACGCTGGCCATCATACGCTCGGTGGCGAAGGACTCGCTCCGGTTGGCACAGCCGGCCCTGCATGCGATTCGCACGGGTGATATGAGCAATGTGTCATTGATGTCGGATCTGCATCCCATCGATTTCGTGTCGGCGGTGCGGCAAATCCGCAAAACCGTCCTTCTGCAAACTCTATCAGAGGGCTCCTATGCTGCATCTGACGTTAATGCAAAAGGTACGGTTCCACCGGCGACCGGAATCAACGGAGGGGAGGTAATGGCTGTAGAACCTGCCCAACCCCTGCCTGCGCAATCGGTGCGACAGCCCCCAAAACCGCGGCGTCCCAAGAGTCCGCCCAGTTCATCAAAATGCTTGTTGGTGCAGCAGGTGGACGCCGGTGTGTCGAAAGGCATGTCTCCGCATGACGCCTTGGGCCAGGCAGGCTTGATTCAACCCCTATTCAAGTTTCAGTTATCCCCCGCGACGGCATGATTGGCTATTTTCCACAACCTTACGACGACGAACTCTGGTATTCTCTGTGCGCGAGATACTCGGAGCGCATGCGATTCGGGACCGAGACCGGCGTTATGCTCGCGTTATATGGACGCCGACATGCTGTCGCGACCGTGGACCTGCCGCACCGGCTCTTGGCTGTGTCGTCCCAACTGCCTCCCGGGCACATGTGTACCACCAGCCACATCATCGATCACCTTACGTTCCTGCCATATTACGGACCTTTTCTCACAACGGAGAGTTATGCAGTGGCGCGGCGGTTAATGGAAGATGGCACCAAACCGAGTGTGCGGGTACGCTGCGGCGCCTGCACCAACCGCGTACGTCCGCCCAAATACTTTCGCAGTTGTGCGGCTTGTGATCGTGAAAATCATGAAAAACATGGCGAAACGTACTGGCGCCGCTTGTTTCAACTGCCCGGCGTGGAGGTTTGCGTAAAGCATGGTGTTTTCCTGGAGCCGTCGGATATCCGACTTGATCCTCTTCCGAATCGCCATAAATACTTTTCGGCAAACTCCACGCGTCGTGCTACCACTGCCCATCCAATTGATTCCAAAAACCCAGCGCACGTGACCTTGGCGGAATTGGTCGGGGATGTTGAATGGCTGCTGCGACAGGAACACCTCAACCCCGGATTGGAGGCTTTGCATGCCAGGTACCGGTGCGTGCTTGCCGAGCGTGGTTTCGCAACCAAAGCTGGGTCAATCCGTATGTCGGAAGTTCGCCAGCTGGTTTTGGCCCGGTATGGCCATAAGCTGCTCCAATTGCTTCAGTCGGATCTACCCGACGACAAGGGAGATGGCTGGGTCGGGCAACTTCTGAGAAAGCCAAATAATGCTGTGGCACCTTTGCGGCACCTGTTGCTGCTGCGGGCGCTGGAAGTCGACCTGAAACAATTCTTCTTTCCCAGCACACCAAAACCCGTGACTGATTTGCATCCACCGGATGATGGCCGCTGGCCCTGTCTCAACCCGGTCTGCAATCAACACGGGAAATTCGTGGTCGAAAAGGTGGAACGGCAAGGACCTGACCAGAACGGGAACCCACACCTCATTATCACTTGTCCGTTCTGCGGATTCAGCTACCAGGTCCGGGACGTGCCCGAACGCCCAACCAAAGCCACTCGGGTCGTCAATTACGGTCCGAAATGGACTGATATGCTTAAACAGCAGTGGGCTGACTCCAGCATCACCCTGCGACAGATGAGTAAAACACTTGGTGTGGACCCCAAAACAGTCAAACAGCGCGCTGCCGAACTGGGCCTGAAATTTCCCAGGAAGGGGAAGCGTCCGGTTACCAGGCGAGGTCTCTATGTAGCGGTAAGACGTGACAAGGCAGCCAAATTTGAATCAGACCGTCGTGCGTGGCTCGACTTGGGCGAAAAGAATCCCACGTGCGGAACAAAACAACTGCGTTCGCTGGCGCCGGCCTTGTACTCCCGGCTGTATCGCAACGATCGGCTCTGGCTCGCTGAGCATGCCCCGGCCCGAAAGCCGCCCGTGGCTGGCAAGGCGCACGTCGATTGGGTTGGGCGGGATGAGGAACTAGCCGGCCAGATCGCCACCGTTGCTGCTCATATCAAGCATGGTCCCGGCAAACCTAAACGCGTTACCGTCACGGCCATCGGGAGAGCCCTTGGCAAACAGTCGCTGTTTGAGGCTGCACTCGCCAAGCTTCCGTTTACTCATTCAGTGATTAAGAGTGTTTTGGAATCGGGCGAAGACTTTGCGGTCAGACGGGTGCATGCTGCGGCCCAGCAACTTCGGCTGTTAGGAGCGGCGTTCCCCCGGTGGAAGCTGGTCCGTGCTGCCGGGCTGCATTACCGAATGGAACGTCAACTGCAAGTAAAAGCTGCACTGGACTACGAGATACGGTCCCCCGTCACCGTAATCATTCACCGGAACCGCGGTCCCGTTCCCTGTGGATTTGTCCGCGATCCGGTACGTATCCCGTCTCGATTGCGCCCGTTGGCTATAGTGAGAGCGGCGGCCTAGATCAAGCCCATAGGATTCTTATATGTATTTAACCAAATCCGACTTCAAGATCGTCCGGACCTGCCCCACAAAGCTGTTCTACAAAAAGCGCGGCTACCCGTCGGTGAAGGATGACGACGAATACCTCGCGCTTCTGGCTGAGGGTGGTTTCATGGTCGAGAAGATTGCAAAGCTGCTTTATCCCGACGGGCAGGAAATGGGACTTGATGCGGACCCGACGAAAGCCGCTGGAAAGACGCTGCGTGCCTTGGAGACACGCAATGTCACGCTGTTCGAAGGCACACTGATTAGCGGTGGCAAGCTGGCCCGAGTTGACATTCTCCAGAAGCGCGGTAACGAGCTTCACCTGATTGAGGTCAAAGCGACCTCATACGACAGCAACGAGAATGCTGCAGCAGTTGCTGAAGGACGCCCAAACTTGTTTCGGACCAAGCGTAACCAATCGATTGTGTCCGGCTGGCAGGAATACCTGGAGGATGTAACGTTTCAGGTGTTGATTCTTCGGGAACTGTTCCCGCAAGCCAAAATCCGGGCCTTCCTGATGATGCCGGACAAATCGAAAACCACCCGGATCGACCGGCTATATTCGCTCTTTCATTTGTCCCGACGACCAGTGCCTGGCTCCGGGTTTAAGCAGCTTAAAGTCGAATTCGTGGGCGACGTGGATGATCTCCGCCGTGAACATTTCATGACCTTGGTTCCGGTCGACGCCGAGGTGGAACTGCTCGCCAAAGAAGTGGGCGAGAAGGTTGAAGAGTATGCTGCCAGCCTGCGTCCCCAATTGCAGAAAATCGCAGTGCCGCTGTCGGTTGCCTGCAAAGGATGCGAATACCGCGTCGTGGAACCCGGCCAGCCAAACGGCTTTCGTGAATGTTGGGGAAGATTGGCCGAAGTAAAACCACATCTTCTGGATTTGTACCAGGTCGGAACTGCCGGCGGGCGATCTGACCCAGTGGCTGACCGATTGATCCGGCTGGGTACGGTAAGGCTCTACGACATGCCCCGCAGCAGTCTGGTGAAAGCTGACGGGACTGTTGGCGAGACGAATACCCGGCAGCTAATCCAGATTGATCACACCCGCCACAACTCCGAATGGATCAGCAACGAATTGTCCGGAATTCTACGTTCTTTCCGCTATCCGCTGCATTTCATCGACTTTGAAACCACCGCATCGGCCATCCCGTATCATGCTGGGATGCATCCATATGAACCTGTCGCCTTCCAGTGGAGTTGTCACACCTTGGAGGCCCCGGAGGCGAAACCTCAGCATGCGGAATGGATTAACGTTGAAGAGGCCTTCCCGAACTTTCAATTCGCTGAGACTCTGATGCGGCACCTGGGCCGAGACGGCACAGTTTTCATGTGGGCAACCCATGAGAACACGATCCTCCGCCGGATCCTTGAGCAGATGGAGCCAAGAGGTTACCGAAACGCTGAATTGGCCCAGTGGCTCAGCTGGATTATCCGAGATCGTGGCGAAAGGGTGGGGCGTCTGGTCGATATGAATCAGCTCTGCCACAAGCACTATTTTCACCCCCTGATGAAGGGCCGTACCTCAATCAAGGTTGTCTGCGACGCAATCTGGCGCTCAAATCCGGCATTGCGGGCGGAGTTTCCGAAATACATGAAAACCTCTGGCCGCGAGGTCCAGAGTCCTTACGCTTCCCTCCCGCCGCTGGAGATCAATGGTCGGCCCGTTGCAGTTGCCGAAGGCACCGGTGCCATCCGAGCCTATGAGGCGATGATGTTCGGAGTCGAAAGTAACGATCCCACAACTCGATCCCGCTGGTGCGACCTCCTGCGCCAATACTGCCAGTTGGACACGCTCGCCATGATTTGGATCTGGAGACACTGGAACAGACCACACCATTGAACATGGAGCCCGCTTGTTCCGCATTGAGACGGACAGCTAAATGACCGAGCAATGACAAAAACCACTGGTGATCTTCTCTCATACGCAACAGCAGTCGCTCCAATAGAACGTGCGCGAAAGAATAATTGAGCAATCATCGCCGTCTTCTCTTGTTGGGCCTCCCGAAAATTCCGTCTTTAGCCATATAGCATATTGCGGTGATGGCCCCCAGTGGCATGCTGATGGCCAAAACTATTCGACTATAGTCAACGTCCGTCGTGTAATAAAAAATGTAGCAAAGCGGTACCGCCCACCCGGTGGTTCCCAATAACGTTAGAATCAAAAAAGCCCCCCACTTCCTCCCGGCCAACCAGTCGAACAGCCACGCCAACAGGTATAACATCGCCGCCCAGGTCAGGATTGTTTCCACTTTCCTCCCACACCCGGGATTTTTGTCGTCGTTCATGGAAGCTCCCTCGTGGTGTCTCAACAGCCAGCAGCCCGCATGATTAGTGCTGATAGTCCGTTGCCTTCACAGACGCGATTGCTGTTGCGGTCGCTTGTGATATTTTTCTTCGAATCGAAATAGCCGAGCGTGTTGCCGATTTTATCCTTGGCGACGAGCTGATTCCCATTGTCAACGATGCTGCCGATTCGGTTGCCGTTACGATCCCGGATTACGGATTCTTGAGCCATAGGTTTTGTGGGGACGGTTTGTCATTTCCCGATGTTTTTATGACCAGTGATCAGATTCCAAGCAACGCCCGTTTTTTTAGATTGAATTCGTCCTCTGTGATCAACTTTTCCTCTTTAAGCTTCGCCAGCCTGCGTAGCTGGTCGTCGAAATCGACGGGCGGAGAAGGTGGCGAAGTGCCATAAATAACTTCGCTCGCAGCAGCCTTCTGGGTTTCCTTGAAAACGTCATCGGTCCACTGCGTCGTATCGGACGGCATCAAATGCAAAAACGTGCGTATTCGGTCGGTGAATGCAGTGGGCAGCTTGTTGCAGCGACTGCTACTGAAGCAAATAATGCTCTTTTCCTGATCCTGCACAACGGCGACCAAGCCGTAGCTTTTGAGGTATTCGTTGATCGCTTCATCGGGATGTTTGAGCACCAGCGGCGGTAGTTCCATATCCTTTTCATCAGCCAGAATCCTGAAAAACTCAGAAAAAATATACCCCTCTCCGTCTGTGGTAAAAATGCCGCTCTCCCTCGTTGTCTGAGGAATGTAGAAGAACCCTCGGATGCAACCCGAAGTTTTCTCCAGCCGGCATTTCTTATCGCTGGCCATATTCCGTAAGCAGGGAGAGATTTCGGCGATTCGCCAACCGCATGTGGTTCGACGGCTGATTCACAGCAGAAAATGTGCTCCCGCAACTCCCAATTGTCAAGACTATAGTCTTGTACGTTCCACACAATCCTCCAATGCACAGTTAAGGTGATGCGAAGCCGACGATTAGATTTATCCGATTCATTTGCTCGTGTACTGGAGCGCCACAGATTGGCGAAAAAGTTGAGCCGTGAGGCGCTTGCCGAGCGGGCTGGACTTCACCAAACCTACATCGGTCTGATTGAACGGGGGCTGCGAAATCCGAGTCTGGATGCTGTGGACGCAATTGCGGGGGCTTTGGGAGAGCAACTTTCCGATTTGATCGTCGAAGCTGAACGCGCCAGGAATCGAGCCAAACCAGACCGACGCTGATTCTACCGCCGCAATTCCAATACCCCCTGCTTTCGGTTCGACTTCTGCCAGTGAAATCTTGCGAAATGGTCGAAGCCTGGGGTGTTATTGCTGACTAAGTGTGAACCTTGAAGGCGAGGGTTGTGCGCCGACCCTCGCCTTCAAGTCATTCCGATTTGGTCCATCGTTGCGTAAGCAGCGGCGGGCGCGGGTTGGCATCCGCGGATCGTACGCTGACTGCGCGTTCAGGGCCAATTCCAAAAGCATCTGCATCCGCCGGCCAATCTCGCCAAGCTGCTCCATCAACAGGATTTGCACGAAGGGCTGTGAAGCCATTGACAATACGCGCAGATTTCGCAGATAGATGCGGACTATTCTACTTCCGGTTGTGTTTTAATAGCGTAGGCGACAACGGCTGTCGTGATTGCCAAGAGCATCTGCGTCTCAAGCTGTTCAAAGTGTACCGAAGATAAATGCACCGCTTGGTTGGCTGGTCCCTTCAGAATGGATAAGGCCGCATTCAGCCAATCGTACGTGGCCTTGCCCAGTCGCGTTTGCCAAGCGGCTTTCAACGCGGGAACATCTTTCTTGTTTCCATCCGTGTCTGTCTTTTCCACCTTTTCAAAAAACGGTTCCAGCGCTATGCGACACTGGCCGACTGCCTCTCGATAAAATCCCTGGCTTTCCAACTTTTGCGCCTGCTGAAGTGCATCGAATGATGCTTTCAATCCAGTGCAGCTTCCAATAGGTATGGCGGGAAGTTCGATTATGTGGACTTTTGCAAATTCAGTCCCCGGCGTCACTTGCTCAATCCAAGTGGAGCGGGGAATAACGGTCTGAAGTCTCGCCTGCAACTGATTGTGAGCCTTCAGTCCCCACACAGGCGCAGTGGAAATTCCAGCCGGTCGCGGGAGTTCAATCAACTCATCCACCAATAACTCCAAATCCAAGCGCAGTTTTACATCTCCACCATTCCGAAGGCGATTGAGAGTCGCCAACCTGATCCGGTCGAAGGGGATTTCTAAATATGCTAAATGGTTTGGTAAATTTTGGTCCGATGCGAGGCGTACGTTCAGCAAGCAGGGTCTGCTTTCAGCTATATACGTGGAGTCAAAGGGCGACACACGGCATCGGATTTCTCGGAAATCAATACTTAGCCCCGGGCTTTTAAGGCATCGCAGATTCAGTCGCAGCGGAACAAGCAATACGGGTAGCTCCGCTCTTCCACCGCCGGAAATGCCATTTGCCGGGACATCAACGTCGGCAACGACCCAGCCCCCCAATGAAAAATGCTCGCTCATAGTCCAATAAACTTCTATGACTGTTCAACGTCCTCGGCCGTTTCGGGAGCATCTGCGACTGAAAAACGCAAAGCATCCATTTTTAGTTGCCGATCTGTCACGGCTTTTTGGCGGGTAAGCCATTTGGCCTTTTTCTCCGGGTCTTTTTCAATGTCTAGGCTTTCTTTATATTCAGTTGCGACAGCTTTGTCTGTCCAGACTTTGATGGTAAAATCCTCACCCTGTTTTAGTTTTTCAACTTCTTGGTGAATGTCCGTTAAACTCACACGAAAGAACTCTTTGCGGGAATTAATTTTATTCACTTGCATGGGCAAAAATAGTTTATGAAGCTTATGTTCAAGTGCTCGGGCACTTTTGGTTTTGATTAGCGCGTGAATATCAAATTCAAACGGTACACTCGCTCCGCCAAGTTCATCAATACGAACGTCCGGTTCGCGAAGTGTTTGCCCAATCTTATAAACACCCTCACCGAACGACCCGATGTTGGAAATTACATAAACGTGTCCTTCCTTGGTTTGTTGTGATATTTGAAGTTTCTTTTGCGCTGCATCCTCACGTTCTTGACGTAATTTTTGCACTTCCTGTTCCAACTGCGCTTTCTCGCTCGCATGTGCCAGGGCAAGCTTCTTCTCTGCTTCCTCCAGTGCCTTTCGTTTAATTTCCTCCTCTTTTTCTGCTTCTCGTAATTTCTGCTGGCGTTCCTCCTCCGCCTTTTGCTCGTCACGAATCCGCTCCCGTAAATAACGTTGTTCTTCTCTTTGCTTTCGAGCCAATTCATGCACGACCACAGCCCATTTGAGTTCGGCCAGCCTAGCGTCGAGGTAGGCTTGGAGAATCCGCGCATTCCTAAATGCTTCACCATTCAGATTCACGAGGCTGAAAGCATCTCTGATTTCCTGTTCGAGTGTTCCGTAATTATCGTGCCGTGAGCGTGAAAGAATTGCGTCAACTCGACCATTGAAGGCATCAATTACGAATCGGATTGCAGTTTCACGCCGGTTGGCTTCGACATAATCACAGGTCGCAGCCTGACTTTGTTCAACCATGCGTCTCGACTGTTCGCGCGCAGATTTAAGAGATGCACCTGCTGCATCGTAACCAAATTCCAATGCTAGATCGTCAAGCAAGCTGTGCGTTGGAATCACGTAGCGATCTCCATAACCCTCGATTACATTTCGCATGGCTGCGGCAGCTTGTTCTAGCAGTTGCTTGTCACGCAGAGCTGTGTAAGCATCGCCAGCCATTTGCTCTGCTCGTTTTTCTGCTTCCGCCATAATGCGTCCGGCATCGCGAATCGCTTGGTTAAGCATCGCGTCGGCTTGTTCACGAATGTCTTTTACCTTTTGAACTGCTTGGGCGCGTTCGTCAGCAGCCGCCGCGCGTGTTTGCTCCAATAACGTTTGCGCCTCTTTCCGCAACGCCGTCGCCTCGGTCAACGCGTTGGCAAGGGTTCGCTTCATTTCTTCTTCCGCGTTTCGGAGAGATTCGTATTTCCTCAACGGTTCCAACTCTTTGAGAGCTTTTGCCAGCAAGGCCTCGGCTGCCTCTTGTGATTTACGCGCTTCAGCTTCGTAGTGTTGCCGGATACGCTCGGAATCTTGTTTCAATTCGGCAAATTGCTGGTCAAGCTGCTTTTGAGCTTCGGCAACCGCGGACTGCGCTTCTCCATAAACGCGTTGTGTCTCTGATTCATAAAGTTGCCGCTTACGTTCCGACTCCTGCTGCGCTTCAGTGACGGCTGCCTGCGCCTCGTTTCGGATGCGAAGCACGTCACCTTCTAACTTTTTGTTTTTAATCAGAATAACGATTACAAACGCCAAAAAAAGAGCGGCCAGAATTGCGAGAATGATGGTCATGTTGATAAATTTGCTTGAGGAATTATCTCAACAGCGCTTTGACTCATTTCAGCAATCCTTGATATTAGCTCTTCGCGCATTTTCTGAATGCTCCCGAGCAAGCTTTGAAAACTCATTTCTTCGATGGAATTGTGAGCGATGTCGGCGGGCGTGAGCGGGACGATGGAACTAAAATTTTCTGATTTGCGAGAAGCTTTGAAATCCCCTCGATGTTGAAAGTTTTCCAACGCATTGGATGAATTTAACTGATTAAAATTTAGCTGTGTAATAATCACACGAGGTATCACTATCGATAAAACTGGTTGCTCAACTATGTGCCCCGTAGATGTATCCAACGAATCCGCTGAGGCTGTAATTAAAATCGTATCTATTGGTAAAAGTGAAAACACTTCGCGCACCACACGCAGCACACAACTGCAAATATAATCCTGATAGATTTCATGAAAACGGCCTTTGGGCATTGGCTTGATGGAAACTTTCCCACCCGCCGTGAGCGATTTGACCTCTGCAGGAATTGCCTGCCTGCCATTTATTTTCAAAACACACTCGATCAATTTCGCGCCGTGAATGGTGAAATGAATTGACGAGCCAAGTTCGGACATTTCGGCAAAGGGATTAAATTCCACCAAAGCTTCCGTATAGGCCTTGTTTTCGCCCGCGAGGACGCGGCGCGATAAATCCTTCAATTTTTCCCACTTCGCTTTTTGGGCTGTATACGCCTGCGACGCCTCTTGAAACTCCTGTTCATCCTTCAATCGCGCTTGTTCGATTTCTGCTTCCATGTTTTCTTTCTGATTCGGAAGCAGAACCAACACGCGCTGTTTTGTTTTCAACTCTTGATACGATTTCCTTTGTGGTGCGGGAGGCGGCAGAGACGCCGCAAATTCTTCCCAGTCCAAAACTTCGCTTTGTTCTTTGTGAATGGATAAAAGACCGTCCAACTGATTCTCAAAAGCTTCAACTTCCAAGTGCGCTTGTTCTATCGCAGAAAGTTTGGCTTGTTCTTTTGCGCGCTGTTCCAGTTCGCGCTGACGTCTTTGCGATTCGCGTTGCTGCCGTCGCTGGGCAGCTTCCATCGCTCGGAGTGTTGCCTTCCAACCCATGAAAAGTGGAAGCGAGTGTGCTCCTATCCAGTGGAAGCGTCAATAACGCGCTGGCTTTTTCACTGCGCAGGATTTTTAGCGCAGGACCCAGAGGCCGATGCCGACCGGGCGGGTGACGGGATTCCAGAAATGGCCGCGCAGGGCGGCAAACCGGTCAACTTAGTGATGCTATTCCTCGTGACTTCGTCCGCCACACCCTCACATGAAATCCTTCTTTAGAAGGAGAATTTCTTCCTTCCAACGGTCAGTTTGCGCGAGTGTGAATCCTGATAAAGTTACGATGTGATTTTTCTGCAAAGTTTGCCCGGAAAAGCAACGGCACTTGGAAAGGGGGGCGTCAGTGAAGGTGTGGCGAACAAAGTTGTGTTGTTGATCTGCCAACCACCCCGAAACCAATCCTGAATGCGGGCTCAACCAGGGGGTTGCAGATCTACCGAACGCGGATTTAGCCCTCCAATTCCCTGATGGTGATCGTGTGGGATTGGAAGCATGGCCGGCGACGGGGAGGCAAAAACCCGCCAGGGAATATTTTATGAATCTGGCCAGCCGTTGGATTGGGCGGTCCGGCAAGATGGAAGCGAGCTATGACGAAAATCACACCAGATGAATTGGACACGGATTTCCAGTTTGGACCGGACGGATTTGCCCGGGTGGTCTTTCGTGGCCGGCTGGATGCGCGGACAGTAGCGACTTGCTGGGATGGCCTGGAGCGTCGTTTGCGAGCGGCCAGCCTCAAGACACTTGAAGTGGACGCGAGCGGCCTGCGATTTTGTGACGGCGCGGGGCTGGCTTTGCTTCGTTACTTGAGCATGAGGCTAATGACTCCGGAGGCGATCGTCTCGATAAGTGGGTTGGAATCGGGGTTGGCGCAACTCCTTCGTGGATTTACCTCGGAGGATTACGCAGCATTCCGCCCGCCAATGCGAGTAAAGTGCCGTTCCTTACCGGAAGAGGTGGGAAGTGAAGTCAGGCGGGCGGCCTGGGATTTGCGCGAACAAATCGAGTTTCTCGGCAGCGTCGTGGGCAAGCTGCCACCGACGCTGTTGGATCGGAGGCAAATGCGCTGGCCGGAGGTTCGTCGGGTTTTTGAACTCGCTGGAGCGAACGCGGTTCCCATCATCTCGTTGGTCAGCATCTTGGTTGGACTGATCATTGCGTTCGAGTCCGCACAACCGTTGGCTCAATTCGGTGCCCAAATCTTCGTGGTGAACATGATCGGACTGGTGATGGTGCGCGAACTGGGACCCCTGCTCGCGGCGATCCTGCTCGCAGGACGCTCCGGCTCGGCGTTTGCGGCCGAAATCGGCACGATGAAGGTCAACGAAGAATTGGACGCGTTGCAAACCCTCGGCCTGGATCCCATCCGCTTTCTGGTCGTTCAGCGTATCACCGCCGCCATACTTCTGACACCCCTGTTGACCTTCTACGCGACCTTCCTGGGTGTGACGGGGGGCGTGTTGGTTGCGCTAGGATTGGGGTTTCCGTTGCCGCTGATTTTTCACCAACTTTCTTCCACGCTCCGGTTGAGTGATATTGGTTTGGGCATGGCGAAAGGGGTGGTGTTTGGAGCAATTGTTTCCGGTGTCGGCTGCTTGCGCGGGCTGCAGACGCTGCAGGGCCCCAGCGCGGTCGGGGTTTCGACGACTCGTGCGGTAGTGACGAGCATCGTGCTGATTATCATCGCTGACGCCATATTTTCCATCCTCTTCTATTTTCTGACGCGATGAGTGAGCCGACTGAAATCATCATTTCAGTGCGTGACCTCAAGGTCGGGTACGGTAAAAACGTAATCCTTCGGAACGTTAACTTTCAGGTGCGGCCTGGCGAAGTGTTTGTAATTTTAGGGGGCTCGGGCAGCGGCAAGAGCACGCTGCTAAAAAACTTGATCGGGCTTTATGCGCCACTGGAAGGCGAGGTGTGGATCGAAGGGGACAACCTGGTCGCCGCCCGGGGCAACGAACGTCAGGACCTGTTGCGAAAATTTGGCGTCACATATCAAAGCGGCGCCCTGTTCGGCTCCATGAGCGTGCTGGAAAATGTGCGCCTGCCGTTGGATGAATTGACGGCCTTGCCCGAGCCATTGAAGGAATTGGCAGCCCTTGCCAAGTTGAAACTGGTCGGCCTCGGCGCTGCCGCCCAGAAGTTACCATCGGAATTGAGCGGCGGAATGCAAAAGCGTGCCGCCATTGCACGCGCCATGGTGCTGGACCCGCGAATTCTGTTTCTGGACGAACCCTCCGCCGGCCTGGATCCGGTGACGGCGGCGGACCTGGATCTTTTGATCACGGAATTGGCCCATCATTTTGGCATAACCTTCATCATTGTGACGCATGATCTGGCGAGCATCTATGCGATTGCCGACCGTGTCATCATGCTTGACAGCCGGAGCCAAACGATCGTGGCCGAGGGCCGGCCCGCTGAACTGCGCGAACGAGCCGCCGACGCCTGGGTGCGCCGCTTTTTCAACCGCGAGCCGGATGCCGTCGCATCCGGGCTCCACCTCTAGAATCCGATGAGCAAACCCATCAATAATTTCAAGCTCGGCCTGTTCACCCTTTTCGGATTGGCGATCCTGGTTGCAGGCGTTCTTGCCTTTGGGGCACGAAGTTATTTTGAGCCAGCGAGTCAGTATGAAACATACATTCCAGGAGACGTGACCGGACTGGCGGTGGGCTCCGCCGTGGAATTGCGTGGTGTGCACGTGGGGAAGGTTAGCCGCATCGACTTTTCCTGGACTGAATACGAAGTGACTCAGCCGAGCTATATTGTCGTGGAGTTCCAGATGCGTGATGATATTGCACCGCTGCCCCATGGTGCAGCGCAAAACGAGCTGCTTCAATCTGCCATCAAGCGAGGTCTCCGGGCGCGGGTCAAAGGCAAGGGCATCACCGGCACTTGCATCCTGTCCCTCGAGTATGTGAACCCGGCCGAGAATCCGCCCGTGCAGGTTCCCTGGACGCCCAGACATACCTATATTCCGTCCGCCCCCGGCGAAATTGGCGAGTTGCTTGCTTCGGTGGAAAAAACCCTGCACAACGTTGAACGCCTGGATTTCAATGCCATGAACCGGCTCCTCGTGGACGACCTGAAATCGGCTGGACGGCTTTTGAACAACGCCGGCCAATTGGATTTTGGCGGACTGAGTACGAATGTTAATTTTCTACTCATGGATTTCCGGGACATCGACGCCAAACTGAAATCCCTGATCCAGGACACGGACGACACAGTTCAGAAGGTGAAGTTGGAGAAACTGAGCGGGGATTTGGACGGTCTCGTCGACCAATTGCGGGACGTGGCAGCCCGACTGGAGCCGGGCGTGGCGAATATTGATTTGGACGCATTGAATGAGGTCCTGGCCAACGCCCGCCAGTCCATTCATGACCTGGATGACATTCTGGCCAACTTGAAGGAGTATCCGCCCGGTTTTCTCTTCGGGAAACCGCCCCCGCGGATCAAGGGAGTTGAGCCGTCAGGAAAACAATGAAACATTCCGAATATTTTAACGGCGCGTTCTTCCTGCGGGTTGCGGGGATTTCCAGTCTGGTGCCGTTGGCACTTACGTTCTGCGGCTGCCTGTCCCGGCCACCTTTGAACAAACAAACGTTTGCCTTTAACGTGCCCGCCGCCGCCACGAATGCAGCTTCGGAAAATCGGGTGCTGGGTATCCGATCCCTGCAAGTCGCACCGCCGTTTGATGGACGCCCGCTGGTCTACCGGACCGGGGAATTTTCATACGAGCGCGACCCCTACGCCACGTTTTTGGATTCCCCGGGCGCAGGGTTGGCGACTCCGATTCGTGAGCTGCTGCGCGGAGATGGAGGTTTCCGGACTGTGACTGAGGCGGGCAGCGCGGCCGTGCCGGATACCCTGGTAGAGATCCATATCCAGCAGCTCTACGGAGACATTCGCAACCCGGCCAGCCCTTGTGCGGTTCTCGCCTTGCGGGTGACCTTCCTCGAGGCCATCGACGGGCTTCCGGGAAAAATCATGCTGGACCAGAATTATTCGCGCCGGATACCTATGAAATCAACCACGGCCGCCGCACTCATGGAAGGCTGGAACCAGGCGTTGGCCGGGATTTTTGCCGAGGTGACGTTGGATTTCCGGCGCCAGGCAACGGGGAATCCGGAGCCATAAATATTGCCGGCCGTTGCCGGATTGTAAGCGGGTGAATTTCACTTGTGCAACTGCATTTATCCAGAACATAATCATCGTTGATAGTGCAATCCTAGGAGGCGACGATCCGCAATGAATGCCCGTTTGGAAGAGGCGGCCGATGTGGTTGATTCAGTCGAATCGCTTCGACTGGAACTCGAACGGTGTCAGCGTGAACTCGGTCAGAGCCGGAGCCGGGCCGGCGAACTGGAGCGGGCGGAAACAGTGCTTGCCGGAGAAAACCGGCTTCTCGAAATGGTCGCCAAGGGCGCTTCACTTCCCTTGATCCTCGGTGACTTATGCCGGCTAATCGAAGAACTGTCCAGCGGGTCTCTCTGTGGCATTCTTCTGGTGGATACGGTTGGCGCCCGGCTTGAGCACGGCGCGGCGCCCAGTCTTCCGCCCGGTTATAATGAAGCGATACAGGGCCGCCCGGTGAACGTCGATTCGGGTCCGTGCGCCATGGCTGCTTGCCTGAAGGAACAGGTCATTGTCGCTGATATTGCATCGGACCCGCGATGGGAAAAATACGCCTGGTGTACGCTGGCACTAACCCACGGCCTGCGATCATGTTGGTCCACGCCGATTTTGTCCTCGGAAGGCACCGCCCTGGGCACCTTCGCGATTTATTGGCGCGAACCACGCATTCCGACTTTGCAGGATCAAAAGTTCATCGCGCAGACCACGCATCTGGCGGCTGTGGCGATCGAGCGCAAGCGCGCCGAAGATTCGTTGCGGCGCAGCGAGGTGTACCTGGCCGAGGCGGAAAAACTGAACCATACCGGCAGTTGGGCCTACGATGTGGCTCGTCAGGTATCCACCTACTGGTCGGCGGAACGATACCGGATATCGGGTTTCGATCCCGCCGAAGGCCTGCCATCGCTGGAAAAGGAACAGGCAACACACGCGCCGGGAAGCTGGTCAAGATTGATGGAAGCAGTGGATCGAGCCATCCGGGAAAAAGCCGACTTTCAAACCGATGCCTGCCTGGTCTTTCCCGACGGCTCCATGAAGCATCTCCACATCGTGGGTCATCCGATCCTGAACTCTGCCGGCAACGTCGTCGAATTGGTCGGTTCAACCACAGACGTGACCATTGCCAGGCAGGCCAGGGTGTTGTTGGCCGGCGAAAAACGGTTGCTCGAGATGATTGCGAAGGGCGACTCGCTCTCCGCCGTCCTGACGGAATTATGCCGGCTGTTCGAGGAACTATGCGCCGGCGGGTTGTCTTCCATCCTGCTCCTGGACCCGGATACCAGACAACTTAAGCATGGCGCGGCGCCCAGCCTCCCGCAAAAATACATTGAAGCCATTGATGGCGGTGTGATTGGTCCGTCAGTGGGCTCGTGCGGCACGGCTGCCTATTGCGGGACGCCGGTGATCGTGTCAGATATTGCGACCGACCCGCTCTGGGCTGACTATCGGGAAGTGGCCTTGGCCCATGGCCTGCGGGCCTGCTGGTCCACGCCAATCCTCTCTTCGGAAGACCAGGTCCTGGGGACGATCGCGATATATTATCGCAAGCCGCTCAGCCCCGTTGCGCAACAGCTGGCCGTCATCGACCGGATCACCCACCTGGCCAGCATTGCCCTGGAGAAGAAACGGGCGGAAGAAACTCTGCGCCGAAGCGAAGCCTATCTGGCCGAAGCGCAGAAATTGAGCAGCACCGGCAGTTTCGGTTGGAACGTCGCCACCGGAGAGCTCTATTGGTCGGCGGAAACATTTTGCATAGTCGGTCATGACCGGACCGTCAAGCCTACCTTGGACCTGGTATTTGAACGCGTTCACCCGGAAGACAAAGCTTATGTCCAGGAAACGCTCCTTCGCGCCACGCGCGACGGGACGAGCCTGGATTTCGAGCACCGCCTCCTGCTGCCGGATGGGACCGTCAAGCATGTGCATGTTTTGGGGCAACCTGTAAAAACCGGAGCCGGCACGCTGGAGTTCGTTGGCGCGGTCATGGAAATTACCGGCCGTAAACGCGCCGAGGAAGCATTGCATCGAAGCGAAGCCTATCTGGCCGAGGCGCAGAAATTGAGTCAAACCGGCAGCTTCTGCCTGCGGGTTGCCAATCGGGAACTCATCTCTTCGGTGGAAACCGTGCGTATCGGCGGATGGGAGCCGGGGACAAAGCCTTCATTGGAACAGGCACTCGAACGCGTACATCCGGACGACCGTCTCCGGGTTCAAAGCACGTTGGAGGAGGCGTTGCAAGAGGGGTCGTTGCTGGATTACGAGCATCGGTTGCTTTTGCCCGGCGGGGCGGTCAGATATGTGCACACGGTTGCGAATCCGATGCGCAATGCCTCGGGCGAAGTCGAACTGGTCGGCGCGGTGATGGACGTCACCGAGAAGAAAAGATCCGAGGATGCATTGCGTGCGGCTAAGGCGCGGTTCAAAGGCATTCTCGAAATCGCCGAAGATGCAATCATTTCGGTCGATTCGAACCATCGCATCGTATTGTTCAATCAGGGCGCGGAAAAGGTTTTTGGCTATGCTCAGGCGGAGATCATCGGCAAATCACTCGATCTTCTCCTGCCGCATCGGTTCGCTCCGGCACACCAGGGGCACATCAAAGAATTCGCCCAATCTCAAGACGTCGCGCGAGTAATGGGACAACGCCGGGAAGTGTTTGGCCTGCGAAAAGACGGGAGCGAATTTCCGGCCGAGGCCTCGATCTCGAAACTGGATCTCGACGGCGAACTGGTGTTCACAGTCATCCTGCGTGACATCACCGAACGAAAGCAAGCCGCCGAAGCATTACGCGCCTCGGAAAAATTCGCTCGCAGCCAGGCGGAGGCGTTGACCCAGGCCCTGGAGGCACTGGCAAGAGAATCCTCCCCGGATCGGATCGTGGAACATGTTTTGCGGACCATGATCATCCAATTGGATGCTCATAGCTGCAGTGTCTGGCTGAGGGGCGAGGTGGAAGACAGGGTGGTTTTTGAATTTGCCTTTGAAAACAACAAGCTCGTAATCAAATCCGACGCCGTGATTGCCTCGGCCGGTCCCTCATTCAAGATCGACGACGTCTGGCCCTGGCCCGAGGTTTTCCGCACGGGCAAACCCTATGTGCTACAGGATATCCGGGAAGGCCCGCTGTTCCCATGGCGCGAACACGTCTTGTCATTGGGGGTCATCACCATTTTGATCGTCCCGATGCTGATCGCCGGCCGGGTCGAGGGAGTCGTCGGCATTCGCTTTACCAACAAGCGCACTTTTCGGAGCGAGGAAATGGAGTTGGCACAGGCGTTAGCCAATCAAACGATGCTGGCCGTACAGTTGACCCGTCTCACGGCGCAAAGCCGCCAGTCGGGCATGATCGCGGAACGCAATCGCATGGCGCGCGAGATGCACGACACACTGGCGCAAGGTTTCACCGGCGTGATTGTGCAACTCGAAGCGGTCGCCGATGCTTCATCCAAAGGGCTGGCGAAGGAAGCCGGGGAACATCTGGTTCGAGCCAGTGAACTTGCCCGCGAGAGCTTGCGCGAAGCGCGGCGCTCGGTGCGGGCGCTGCGTCCGGTGGCACTGGAGGACAAGGAACTGTGCGAAGCGCTGGAGAATTTGATCCGGAAAATGACCACTGACACAACGGTGAAGGCGGAATTCATTGTGCAAGGTGAAATCCGTCCGCTTCCGCCCGAGTGGGACGAGAATCTCCTCCGTATCAGCCAGGAAGTTTTGACCAACGTGCTCCGGCACGCACAGGCGAGTCATTTTACAATGCAAATAAAATTCGCTCCGGACGAAATCCGCTTCGAACTGCGCGACAACGGACACGGCTTCGATCCGGCGGGCAAATCCGACGGATTCGGCTTGCTCGGAATGAGAGAACGCGTCGAGGGCATGGGAGGCCACATGACCATTCAGAGCGCAACCGGCACGGGCACAACAATATTGATCGTGCTACCCGGGACCGAAAACTTACCAACGTCTGATTCATGACCGCTGTGTCCAAATCACGCCAGAAGAATGCGCAGGTGGATAAAATCCGGCTGCTGATTGCCGATGATCACGTGACCGTGCGCGAAGGTCTGGTGGCCATGATCGGCCGGCAGCCGGATATGATGGTTGTGGGCGAAGCGGCCAATGGCCGGGAAGCCCTCGACCTGTGGCGAAAGCATCGGCCCGACGTGGCCCTGGTGGATCTCCGCATGCCGCTGTTGGATGGCGTCGGCGTGATTGATGAAATCCGCGGACAGGATGCCTCAGCCCGCGTCATCGTCCTGACCACGTTTGACACCGACACGGACCTTTCCAAGGCGATTAAAGCCGGCGCCAGGGGCTATCTGCTGAAAGATGCGCAGCGGGAGGAATTATTGGACTGTATCCGCAAGGTTCATGCCGGCGAGATGTGCATTCCGCCGTCGCTGGTGGAAAAACTTGCTGCCGGCATGAGCAACGAAGCCCTGACCGGCCGGGAACTGGACGTGTTGGCGTTGCTGGCGCGCGGCAAGAGCAACAAAGAGATTGGCGCGAACCTCTACATCAGCGAAACCACGGTGAAGTCTCATCTTCGGAGCATTTTCACCAAGCTGAATGTTCTCAGCCGCACGGAAGCCATTACTGCCGCCAGCCGGCGTGGGCTGGTTCGGCTTTAATCAGTTACCGGACCACGCGCAAGGCTATTTTGCCGCGCATCCGTCCCTGTTGCGCACGCACATAGGCTTCCCGCGCTTTGTCCAGGGGAAAAGTTCCTTCGACGAAAACGCGAAGTTCTCCGGCATCGATCAACTTTCCGATCTCGATCAGTTGCGAACGATCGGCCTGGACGAGCATAAATGCATCGCGGACCCGCGGCCCGGCTGCTCCTCCGCTTTGAGCCGCGATGGTCACCAGCCTGCCGCCTTTGCCAAGCACACCCCAGGAACGTTCCAGGGTATCGCCGCCAACGGTGTCGAACACAACATCCAGATCGCGAACCACCTCTTCAAACCGGGTTTTATGATAGTCAATGACCCGGTCGGCCCCCAGCTCACGAACAAAATCCAGGTTGGCTGAAGACGCCGTGGCAATGACCTGGGCGCCGCAACGGTGCGCCAATTGCACGGCAAAAATGCCGACGCCGCCGGCCGCGCCGTGAATCAGAATGCGTTGACCGCGTTCCAGCTTGGCCCGGCCGAAAAGTCCCTGCCACGCCGTCAGTGCGGAGATCGGCACCACGGCCGATTGAACATGATCGAGCGATTGCGGTTTGGGGGCCAGGGCGGAGGCCGGCGCGACGCAATACTCGGCCTGGGCGCCGTTGGCGAACCAGTCGTTCAGCCCATAAACGGCTGCGCCGGCCTCCTGGCCCTTCACCTTCCTGCCGACGGATTCGATCACGCCCGAAAACTCGTGGCTGAGCACGACGGGAAACGGGCGTGGTTCGCCGGATGGCCGGTTAAAAGTTGGAAACCATTGAAATTCGGTGGGCGTGATGGCCGTGGCATGAACTTTGACCAGCACTTCGTTTTCTCCGGTGCGCGGTTGTGGAATTTCACCCGGGATCAACGCTTCGGGTCCGGCCTTTTTCTCCAAATAAATCGCTTTCATGATTTGCCCGGTGCATGCTCTGGCCGGTTCCCTGCGGTCGGCCTTCCTCATCCAATCCAGTTTTCCAGCCGCGGAGCGAACGTCAAACGAAAATTCCTCCTTCGAAAGGATGAGAAACGGCTAGTTCGTTTATCTCGAAAAAAACTCATTCACCCGGTCAATAGATTTAAACGATGCAAGGAGTCATACTCGCCGTGAATGGAGGCACAGAATCAAACCGAATCAAATTTTCAGGAGCACGAGTTCGACCGACAAAAGAGAGGTCACCAAATCAGGCATAAATATGAAAACCAAAGATCAAACTGAAATCACTCCCCACGCCGGACTGCGGAGCGACAGATTGGAAACCGCCAACAGGGAAGATCCCAACGCAATTCGCCCTTTCCGCATCAATATCCCGGAAGCCGAACTCACCGAACTGCGCCGGCGAATCAAGGCGACAAAATGGCCCGACCGGGAAACGGTCACGGATGCATCGCAAGGCGTGCAACTCGCGACGATTCAGGCGCTCGCGCGCTATTGGGCGGCCGATTATGACTGGCGCAAGATCGAGGCGAAACTGAACTCGCTGCCGCAGTTCATGACCGAGATCGATGGGCTGGACATTCATTTCATTCACGCTCGTTCGAGGCATGAAAATGCTTTGCCGCTCATCGTAACCCACGGATGGCCCGGTTCGATCATCGAGCAGATGAAGATTATTGATCCGCTGATCAATCCCACGGCGCATGGCGCGAACGCAACGGATGCGTTTCACCTGGTGATCCCATCCATACCGGGCTACGGATTTTCGGACCGGCCGACCACTCCCGGCTGGGATCCCGTCCGCATAGCGCGTGTCTGGACCGTGCTGATGAAGCGCCTCGGCTATCCGAAATATGTGGCGCAAGGCGGTGATTGGGGTGCGGTCATCACCGAACAAATGGGTGTGCAGGCGCCTCCGGGATTGCTCGGTATTCACACCAACATGCCCGGCATCTTTCCCGCCGACATTGACGGGGCGGCTTTTTCCGGGGCGCCGGCGCCTTCAGGTCTCTCCGCCGATGAGAAGGTTGCTTACGAGCGTCTGCAGTTCGTCTATCAAAAGGGAATCGCCTACGGGTTTCAGATGGGATTGCGACCGCAGACGTTGTACGGAATCGCGGATTCACCCGTTGGCCTGGCGGCTTATTTTCTGGATCATGATGCGCGCAGCTATGAACTGATCTCACGCGTCTTTGCAGGCGAATCGGCCGGCCTCACGCGCGATGACATCCTCGACAACATCACGATCACCTGGTTGACGAACACGGCGATTTCCGGCGCTCGTCTCTATTGGGAGAATTGGGGCAAACTCGGGTATTTCAATGTCAAAGGCGTCTCCATCCCGGTAGCCGTGAGCGTCTTCCCCGACGAGCTCTACCCGGCTCCGCGAAATTGGGCGGAGAAGGCCTATCCGAAACTCATTCACTACAACAAGCTCCCCAAGGGCGGCCACTTCGCGGCATGGGAGCAGCCGAAACTCTTTTCAGAGGAGGTTCGCACGGGCTTCAGATCGCTGCGGTAGGGTTCTTCAGAAGAGAGGAGAAACGCGCATGCCTGACCCTTCGCAGTTCGACCGTGAGGCGCTAAGCGCAGTGAAGGCCCAGGTCAATCGGTTCGGGACGCCGACAACTGCCGAACTCCAGTCGAGCACCGACATATTCTTCTCGGCCCTCGCCTGGCCCGGTCAACAGGCGCGCCGTGCCCGGATCCGCAACATGGGTTATGGCGTTCCGAACGATTTTGAATTGAACTTCGGCAGACACCTGCCTGCGCTCGGGCGGACGGACGGCGATGATACGGAGACGCAGCCCGACTGATCGTCGACTCGATCTCTTCTCTCTAAGACCATGATAACTGCCGACAACATCACAAGTTCCAATTAATCAACTATTAAACCAAGGAGATATACCGATGAATACGATTGCAATATCCAAAGAAGCCCCGGGGTCGCGAGCCGACCGATCCCAGCGAATGACGCCTTATAAGGCCTGGGTCGCAAAGGCGGCGAAACAGCCGATGGCGCTCGAAACCATTGATCTCGGACCGCTCGGGGCCGAGGAAGTTGAAATTGCCGTCCAACACTGCGGTTTGTGTCATTCCGATCTCTCCGTTTTGAACAATGACTGGGGCTTCTCCCAATACCCTGCGACTCTTGGCCATGAGGTCGTCGGCTGGATTACGGCCGTTGGCCCAAATGCCAAGGGACTCAAGGTCGGGCAACGCGTCGGGGTGGGATGGAACTCGGGCAGCTGTATGCACTGTCACCAATGCATGTCGGGAAACCATCACCTTTGTCCGGAAGTGCAAGCAACCATCGTCGGTCATCGCGGTGGGTTCGCGAGCCATATCCACACGCACTGGGCCTGGGCCATCCCGCTACCGGATAAGTTGAACTATGCCGAGGCCGGGCCGCTGCTGTGCGGTGGTATCACCGTGTTCGCGCCGTTGGCCATGCACGCCAGGCCAATGGATCGCGTAGGCATTATCGGTATCGGCGGTTTGGGGCACATGGCTGTGAAGTTTGCCGCCGCGTACGGCTGTGACGTGACCGCGTTCACCTCGAGCGAGAGCAAGTTCGACGAGGCGAAAGGTTTCGGAGCCAACCATGTGGTCTCGAGCAAAGACCCGGCTGCCATCAAAAAACTCGCCGGCAGCTTCGATCTCCTGATCAGCACCGTCAACGTGAAGCTGGATTGGGACGCGATGATCGGCACGCTCGCCCCCAACGGCCGACTACACGTCGTCGGTCTTGTGCTGGAACCGATCCCGGTCACCGCTTTCTCGCTCATCGCGCAGCAGCGCAGCGTTTCCGGTTCGCCGACTGGTTCTCCGGTGGCGATCGAGACGATGTTTGAGTTTGCTGCACGGCACAATATCGCGCCGCAGACCGAGCACTTCCCGATGAGCCGGATCAACGAGGCGTTTGCGCGGCTGGAATCGGGCAAGGCCCGTTACCGCATCGTGCTGGACGCGGATTTCTAATCCGCATGGAAACCAACACCAGGAATAAGCCGGTGGCCGTTGTCACCGGCGCGTCCAGCGGCATGGGATTGGGTATAACCCGGGCGCTGCTCGAACATGGCTATCGTGTCGCAGCAAATTCGCGCACGATCAGCCTGTCCAAGGAATTGAAGCCCTCTGAAGACCTTGTCCTGGTGGACGGTGACATTGGCAAGAAGGAGACCGCCGTAAAAGTGGTCGATGCGGCCGTGAGGCACTTTGGCCGGATCGATCTTCTTGTCAACAGCGCGGGCATCTACATTCCGAAATCGTTCACGGATTACACCCCGGAGGATTTTGAAATGATGATCGGCACGAACGTCGCCGGATACTTTTTCGTGACGCAACAGGCGGTTGCGCAAATGTACAAGCAGAAGTCCGGGCACATCGTGAGCATTTCCACGGTCCTGACGGATCAACCGCTGGCCGGCGCGCCCATTTCGCTGCCCGTCATCACCAAATCCACGATTCCCGCGTTCAGCCGCGCCCTGGCGATGGAATACGTGGCCGACGGCATTCGGGCCAACACCATTTCACCCGGCGTAGTCGATACGCCGATGCATGCCGGCGACGATCACGAGGTCTTGAAGAAGAATCATCCGATTCCGCGGCTGGTTCAAATCTCCGAAATCGTGGATGCGCTACTTTATTTGCAATCGGCGCCCATGGTGAACGGCGAAAACATTCGAATTGATGGAGGGGCCCATGCCGGCGCGAAGTGGTAACAAAGCCATGCGAAATCGAGCCGGAACATCCCGATTCCCGCGAAAGCGATGATCCGAACCGCGACATCCTATGACATCCAATCATCCTTCGAACCTTCGCTTAGCGAAAATACCCCTTAACTTTGGGACGGGCGCCATCCCGGCTCTGGGTTTCGGAACTTTGATCCCCGACCCGGCTGAAACCAGGTGTGCGACCACGAACGCCCTGAGGGTCGGTTTTCGTCATTTTGATTGCGCGGAACGATATCGGAATGAGCGGGAGGTGGGTGAGGCGTTGCAGGCGGAGTTCGCAGCAGGAGCCGTCGACCGCGAGGATGTCTTCATCACCACGAAGCTGTGGAACACCAACCATCGGCCGGAACGCGTCGAACCGGCGTTCGACGCGAGTTGCGAGCGCCTGGGAATCAGTTACGTGGATCTTTATCTGATCCACACCCCCTTCGCGTTTCAGCCAGGAGATAACATGGATCCACGGGATCAAAACGGTCATATCATTTATGACCATGGCGTCAATCTTCTGGAGACCTGGAGAGCGATGGAAAATCTCGTTGATCGGGGCAAGAGCAGAGCCATTGGATTATCCGACGTCGTTCTTGAAAACCTGGCGCCTCTTTATGAGGCGGCGAGGATCAAACCGGCGGTGGTCCAGGTTGAGTCGCATCCGTATCTGCCTCAGCTGGAGCTCCTGAAGTTCTGCAGGGAGAAGGGCATTGTTTTTTTGGCCTTTGCGCCATTGGGTCATGGAATACGACCCGGCCCGCTTGAAGATCCGGCGGTTCTGGCCATTGCCCGGCAAACCTCCCTGACCCCGGCCCAGGTCTTGCTCGCCTGGGCGATTCAACGCGGAACGGCGGTCCTTACCACCGCAAAAACTCTGGATCGAGCCCGGGAGAATTACAGCATCTCTGAGATTCCAGATGCTGCCGTTGACGAGATTAACCGGATTCAAATCAGAAGCCGGCTCAACCCGGTGATAGAAACCGGCGTTCCCGGTTTCATTGCGAAAGGCAGCTGACATTCAATCCCCGCAAGGAGAGAGCGATGCAAGATGATCCGGTCCGCACAATAAGCATAAAAACGAAAGGCAAACGTTATGCAACAGATGACTTCTGGGCCCGCTATTGCCGGAATTGGGAAGGAAGCACCCCGGTGAAACGGACCACGTTCTTGCTGGTTGCAGTGGCAACGGCGGCTGGCGCGGTCGCTTCCTTGGCCCCAGCATCCGGACAGGCCGATGGCGGGGTCGCTCCAATCTTCATAACCGAAATCCCTCCCGGATACCGGGACTGGAAGTTGATCTCCGTGGCCCACGAAGAAGGCAGGCTCACCGATATTCGCGCCATTCTGGGGAATGACATCGCGCTCAAGGCGTATCGGGAAGGGAAGCTTCCATTCCCGGAGGGCTCAATCATCGCCCGGTTGGCCTGGAGTTACACGCCGTCGGAGGAAAACAACAAAGTCTTTGCGCGGACGTTGAAACAGAACGTTCAGCATTCTTTCGTAGCCGGGCCACCCACCAACGGAGTTCAGTTTATGGTTAAGGACTCGAAAAAATACGCCGCGACTGGCGGGTGGGGATACGGTCAATTCAATGACGGCCAACCGGCGGGCAAGGCCTTGATGCAAACCTGCTACCCCTGCCACCAGGCCATCGAAGCCCGCGACTTTGTCTTTACCCGTTACGCCCCTTGAAACGGAAACCAAAAAACAAGCCGAAGGAAATTCAACTATGAATGCAACGACATTGACCGATGAAAGCACCGCGGCTCAATCCGCGAAATTGCTCTACACTGCCAGGGCCCACACGACTGGCGGGAGGGAGGGAGGCGCGTCCCGCACCGCTGACGGCCGGCTGGACGTAAAGTTTTCCGTTCCCGGCGGCCCGGGCAACGGTACCAACCCGGAACAGTTGTTTGCCGTCGGTTGGTCAGCCTGCTTCCTGAGTGCGGTCAAGATTGTGGCCGCCCAAATGAAGGTAAAGCTCCCGGCTGACGTCGCCGTTGATCCGGAGGTGGACCTTTGCACAGGCAGCGGCGGCTACTTTCTCAGAGCACGTCTTAACGTCAGTCTGCCGGGTTTGGAGCGTCTGGTCGCGCAGAAGATTTTAGACCTCGCGCACCAGACATGCCCTTACTCCAAGGCCACGCGTGGGAACATTGAGGTCGCCATCAACCTGATCGAAACCGGAACCGCGTAAAAACCGGAAAAAGGCATTATGAAAAAAGGCTATTGGGCGGTTGCGTATAGGGCGATTTCGGACGAATCGGCCGTGAAGGCTTACGCGGCATTGGCAGTGCCGGCACTTCAGGCATTCGGCGCACGCTTTTTAACGGCGGGCACGAGCCAGGTTAAAGCCCACGAAGCCGGGTTGCGGCTGCGAACTGTCGTTGTCGAATTCGACAGTTATGACACCGCGCTGGCCGCTTACGAAAGCGAAGCTTACCGAAAGGCGCTTCAAGCGCTCGGCTCCGGCGCAGAACGCGACCTTCGCATCGTTGAAGGTGCGTAGATGCCGACGCTTGGCCGTAGTGCGGCCAGTGAAGTGGTTTTACGCGGAGTCAAGTGAAACACAAAATCGGCATTATCGAATCCGAGCGATTATGGCACAGACGAATCTTACATACGACAAGGAAGTTACGGCGCTTCTCATCGTTGATCCCTATAACGATTTCACGCCGCTCTCGAAGTCAATATCCCGAATTACGCCGGTGCCGTCGTGAGCACAACTGAGATCGATGAATCGCTGTCGTTTCTCTAAACCGGACCAGATGACATACACAACAACAACGGAGGCTGAATGAATACGACCAATATGACAGAAATGAGTTCAAACCTGATCGGTGATTCTTTTGATCTTAGGCAACGGATGGCAATCTGTTTCGCGGCGGGGGTGATCGGCGCAGCTGCCGTGATCGCGTTCAGCTACATCCTGTTCTGGTCAGGGATTAGCGAGTCACTCGGGATCAAGGCGCCGCTTCCCCTGAAATCGCCGGACATTTACAGGCCGCTCTTTTGGGGTGGGTTATGGGGCATCCTGTTTGGGGTGTTTGTAAAGCCGACTTGGGATTGGCTTTACCTCTTTGGTTTTCTTTTCGTTCTGGCTCCGCTTGCGGCGCTGTTTCTCTTTTTTCTCCCGGTGAGCGGCGCGGGATTTTTCGGGCTCAAGATGGGACCCAAGTTTACGCTTTACCTGCTGCTGGTGAATTCGCCTTTCGGGATAGTCACCGCATTGGTCGCGAGGGCGATCATTGGAAGGAACCCGTAGCCATGTTGGTCAAAGATTCAGCTTCCGTGCGTGCCCAAGCTGAACCCGGCGCGGCCGCGCGGGCACAGAAAGTCACCCCTTCCCGCGCCAGTTCACGCTGGCGATGGGTGCTCTACGCAGGTGCCGGCCTCGGAATTGTGCTGGCATTGAAATATTTTCATGTCCAGGACTGGTTGAAGGCGGCGCTCGACTGGATTGGCAGGCTTGGAGGGTGGGGCCCGGTGATTTTCATCGGCCTCTACGTGGTAGCGACGGTGTTGTTTATTCCGGGATCCGTGCTGACCCTCGGCGCCGGCGCCGTCTTTGGCGTTGCCCTTGGCTCGGTTTGTGTGTCGATTAGCGCAACCCTCGGCGCCACGGCGGCCTTTCTGGTGGGCCGCTATCTCGCGCGCGATGTCATCGCCCGGAAGATCGAGAAGAATGAGAAATTCGCCACGATTGACCGGGCAGTCGCTGATGAGGGGTGGAAGATCGTTCTGTTGACGCGCCTCTCGCCGGTCTTTCCGTTCACTTTGCTCAACTATGCGTTTGGCCTGACGCGGGTGAAGTTGAGCCACTATGTGTTGGCGTCCTGGCTCGGCATGATTCCCGGTACGGTAATGTATGTCTATCTCGGCTCGCTGGTCAGTGTCGGCGCCGGCCATCGTCAGCGTTCGACCGGCGAGTGGGTTTTGTACGGCGTCGGGCTGCTGGCCACGGTTACAGTGACGGTATTCGTTACCCGTTTGGCCAGGAGGGCATTGGCGAAGAAGATCGGCGGCAGCGGGACCGGGGAAAAAGCGATTACCAGCACCCTTCCGGAATCTGTCGTGGTCAGACCGGCTGACGCGCACAATGCGCGACTCGTCTCTTATCTACACCCCGCGGATTGGCAGAATCCCACCCCGGCACCCTGTTACAATCTCGTCGTGATCGGCGCCGGGACAGCTGGGTTGGTGACCGCAGCCGGGGCAGCAGGGCTCGGGGCGAAGGTAGCGCTGATTGAGAAGCATCTCCTGGGCGGGGACTGTCTCAATGTCGGCTGCGTTCCCTCCAAAGCCATGATTCGTTGTTCGCGTGCCGCTTTCGATCTGAACGAGGGGGGCCGTTTCGGGGTGCGCATTCCCACACCGGCTCGGGCGGATTTTTCAGCGGTCATGGAACGCATGCGCAGGTTGCGCGCCGACCTCAGTCCTCATGATTCAGCCCAGCGCTTTGCAAAGCTGGGGGTGGATGTGTTCCTGGGCGAGGCCCGCTTCACTGGTCCGGATACGGTTGAAGTGGGGGGAAAGACGCTGCGGTTCAAGCGGGCCGTTATTGCAACCGGCGCGCGTGCCCTTCGGCCGCCCATCCCTGGATCGGCTGAGGCCGGCTACCTGACCAACGAAACAGTCTTCAATCTTACTCAATGTCCGCCCAGGCTTGCGGTCATCGGCGGCGGACCGATTGGTTGCGAGTTGGCGCAAGCCTTCCAACGATTGGGCTCGCAGGTCACCATCCTTCACAAGAATGCGCATCTGTTGGATCGTGAGGATATGGACGCCGCCGCGATAGTTCAGAATGCCTTTATTCGTGAAGGGTTGACCGTGCGGCTCAATGCAAACATCACTCGGGTCGAGCGAAATGGAGGCGGAAAAGTCGTCTGTTATGAAACGCAGGGAAAAGAGGAGAGGCTCGTCGTGGATGAGATCCTCGCCGGAGCCGGCCGGGCGCCGAACGTCGAAGGGCTTAATCTGGAGGCGGTCGGCGTCCAATACGATCCGCGCAAAGGGGTCCTGGTGAACGATCGGCTCCAAACCACCAACCCGCGCATCTACGCTGCCGGCGATGTATGCCTGACGTGGAAGTTCACTCATGCCGCGGATTTTTCCGCACGCATCGTGATTCAGAATGCCCTGTTCCTTGGCCGCAAGAAAGCCACTGCCCTGACCATGCCCTGGTGCACTTACACGGATCCGGAAATCGCCCACGTCGGCCTCTATGAACGCGAGGCTCGCGAGCGTGGCATTGAAGTGGATACCTACATTCGCGAGTTCAAGGAAGTGGATCGCGCGGTTCTGGACGGTGAGGAAGAAGGCTTCGTGAAATTCCATGTCAGGAAGGGAGGCGATGAGATTCTCGGAGCAACCATTGTTGCGCGCCATGCGGGGGAGATGATTGGCGAGATCAGCGTGGCGATGGCGGCCCGCATTGGTTTGGGCAAATTGGCATCCGTGATTCATCCGTACCCGACGCAGGCCGAAGCGCTCCGCCAGTGTGGCGATGCCTACAACCGGACCCGGCTCACCCCGACGGTGAAAAAGTGGATGGGGCGCTGGCTGGCGTGGCAAAGAAGCTGAGGCATTCTTTCATGAATGAATTCCACAGAACGCTGATTCTCTTCGCCCGGTGCCCTGCTCCTGGCAGGGTAAAGACCCGCCTGATTCCGGTCCTCGGCGCCGAAGGCGCGACCGCATTGCACCGGCGACTGGTGTTGCGGGCTTTGCGCGCCACGCAGGGAGCTTGCCGTGCCGCGTCTGCCGGCTTCGAAGTGCATTTCGACGGCGGCACGGAACAGGCAATGAGTCATTGGCTCGGAGACAATGTGCGTTTTTTCCCACAGGCCGGCGGCGACCTGGGCGAGCGTATGGCCGGTGCATTCGAGGAAAGTTTCCGCAGGGGCTCAACAGCCACGGTGATCATCGGGAGCGATTGTCCCGATCTCAACTCAGAGGTCATCAACGCGGCATTCGCCCGGTTGACGAAGACTCCGGTGGTGCTGGGGCCGGCTCAGGACGGGGGTTATTACCTCATCGGTCTGAACCGGCCGGTGCCGGAATTGTTTCGCGGCATCCCCTGGGGCACGGACCGTGTTCTGGCTGATTCATTGAGTATACTCGAGCACCAGGGCTGGAAGGCCGCATTGTTGAATCCATTGGCGGACATTGACCGGCCGCAAGACCTGACCAACTGGCGCCGTATTATATCATCCGAGGACACCTGTCTGGACCGGGTTTCCGTAATTATTCCGGCACTGAACGAAGAGCACCATATCGCTGCCACCCTGCGTGCGATCGGGCGCAGTCCGTGTCACGAGGTTATCGTCGTCGATGGCGGCAGCACCGATGGCACCGTACAACGCGCGAAGGAGGCGGGGGCGGCCGTCGTCCTCACTTCCAAGCCCGGCCGCGCGCGCCAGATGAACGCAGGAGCTGCTAGAGCCACGGGAGGCGCATTGCTCTTTGTACACGCGGATACTTTGCTGCCGCCCGGGTTGCCCGGTTTGATTTCCCGAACGCTGGGCGCGCCCGGCGTGGCCGCGGGCGCGTTCCGCTTCCGCATTGCCGGCGATTTTCGAGGTAAATCGTTTATTGAGTGGACCACTGGCATTCGTTCGCGCTGGCTCCAGCGACCGTACGGTGACCAGGGGCTTTTCCTCACCCGGGCCCAGTTTGAAGAAATGGGGGGCTTCGCTGATTTGCCGATCATGGAAGATTATGAGTTTGCAGTCCGCCTGCGGCGGCGCGGACGGATCGTTACGGTCGGTGAAGCAGCACTTACCTCGGGCCGGCGTTGGCAGACTCTGGGAGTTATGCGCACCACTCTCCGCAATCAATGGATTGTGGCGGGCTATCACCTCGGTGTCACCCCCCGGAAGCTGGCCACCGGCTACCAGGAAGCCAAATCAACCCTCAAACACCATGCAAAATAAAGACTCCTCTACACTTGTCCGCCCGGAGGCGGCGGTCAAAAACCGTTACGCTGCCGCTGCCAAGACGCCGGAAGCGACCCTTTGCTGTCCGGTTGAATACAACCACGACCTGCTCAAAATCATCCCGCAGGAAGTCATCGAAAAGGATTACGGCTGCGGCGACCCTTCGCGTTACCTGAAACCGGGCGAAACGGTGCTCGACCTCGGCAGCGGCACGGGGAAGATTTGTTTCATCGCCGCGCAGGTCGTCGGGACGAAAGGCCGCGTCATCGGCGTTGACATGACGGATGACATGCTGGAAGTCGCCCGCCGCAACGCGCCGATCGTGGCTGGACGATTGGGTTTCGCGAACGTCGAGTTCCGCAAAGGACGCATTCAGGATTTGGCATTGGATCTGGAGAAACTGGACGCCGCATTGCACCAACGTCCCATCAATAACGCCACGGCTTTTCTCGCGGCGGACGAACTGGCCGAAGAGTTACGGATCAGGCATCCGCTGCTCGCGAGCGATTCCATTGACGTGGTCGTCTCCAACTGCGTGTTGAATCTGGTCGAGTCGCGTTCCAAGCGAAAGTTGTTTGCCGAAATTTTCCGCGTGCTGAAAAAAGGCGGTCGCGCAGTCATTTCCGACATCGTTTCAGACGAGGAAGTGCCGGAAGAAATGCAGGCCGACCCAGAGTTATGGAGTGGTTGCATTTCCGGTACACTCACCGAGGAAGTTTTTCTCCAAGCATTCGCAGACGCCGGCTTTTACGGCATTCAAATTCTCAGGCGTGATGCCCAGCCTTGGCGTACGGTCAGGGGCATCGAATTTCGTCCGGTGACCGTCGAGGCGTTCAAGGGCAAGCAGGGACCGTGTTTTGAGCGCAATCAGGCAGTGATCTATCGCGGGCCGTTCAAGGAAGTGCTGGATGACGACGGCCACCGGATGGAGCGCGGCATCCGCTACGCGGTTTGCGACAAAACTTACAACCTCTATAAAAAAGCACCTTACGCCGCCTTCTTTGAATTCGTTGACCCGCTGACAGACGTTCCGCCGGCGCAGGCCAGGCCGTTTGACTGTTCGCGCACCGCGCGCCGCCATCCCAGGGAAACCAAGGGTCAAGGCTACCAGGCCACGACGGAATCGGCCCGGTGCTGCGACGGCGGCGGTGGTTGCTAGAATCCATTTGAATTTAACACCTGAAACCGCAGCGGACCCAAGCCACGAGCATGAAATCCCCGGGTCAGCAGGTGCCGGTGGTGCGCAGGGATCCGCCGCAACTGCTGCCGCAGCCAGCGGTACAGGCGAGGCAATGCCCTCCCGTCCGAACCGCCCAACCCTCCAGCAATTCCGGCGTTACGTCCCACAGGTAAAGGGGTCTGCCATTCTGCATTTGCATCCCCAGCATCTGGTTGAAGTCGCAGTCGTACACCTCACCCATCCAGCCCACACTCAGGGTTGTGCGACACATCAAGCCCTCAACCGTGGCGGGATTGAAGCTGTCAGCCAACAGCGACATGTATTCTTCGAACTTGCCCTGTCGGCGCAGGTCTTCGGCGAACCGGGCGATGGGCTGATTGGTGATGGTGTAGAGGTGATTGAAGCTGATACCGAATTCGCGATGGAGGATTTCCTTATAATCCGCCTCCAACTCAACCTGAGGGGCGGGCAGATTTGGGCCGACGGGATTATAGACAAGGTTGAGCGGGAGCTTAGAGCCATATCCAACCGCATTGAGTTTGCGCAGCGCGGATATGCTCTTTTCAAACACCCCGGCGCCGCGCTGCCTGACCACGTTTTCAGGCGTGTAACATGGCAGTGATGCAATCACCTCGACCTCCAGTCCCGCCAGGTAGGCCGGGAGGCCGCCATAACCGTCTTCCTCGATAATGGTAAGATTGCAGCGGTCAATCACGCGCGACCCAACGCTGCGGGCGGTCTCGACGAAGAAACGGAAGAACTTGCTCAACTCAGGCGCTCCGCCCGTGAGATCCACAATCTCCGGCCGGTATTGCCGAATCCATTCGCCGATGCGGCAAGCCACGGCTTGCCCCACCATTTCGGTACGCCAGGGCCCCGCATCCACGTGGCAATGCCGGCAGGCCTGGTTGCACTGGCGCCCTACGTTGACCTGGAGCGTCTGCAAGGGCGCCCGGTTCAACGCCAACCGGTGCGCCGAAAGCTTGGTCTCAAACGGATTCATGAGCTGTGCCAACTCAACTGATCAACACTCTTGTTCAGGCTAGGAGACTTCGTCGCGACAGTCAAACGGGCGCACCTCCTTCGAAAGGAGGAGAAACGGGTAGTTCGTTCATCCCGCAAAAAATTCGCCCACCTGGTCAATAGAATTGGACGCGGCAAGAAGTCATACTCGGGTTCTGAATGGAGGCCGGAGGACAAAATCCTTATGAGTTCAAGTTCAACCGACAAAGGCCTGTTAACGCCGGACAATTGTGTGGTCATTTTTATCGATCACCAGCCGCAAATGTTTTTCGGCGTGGCCAGCATGAACCGGCAGGAACTGCTCAACAACGTGCTCGTGCTAGCCAAGGCAGCCAAAATTTTCGGTGTGCCTATAATTTTGACCGCCGTCGAATCCAAGAGTTTCAGCGGGAATATCACCCCGCAACTGCTCGACGTGTTTCCCGATCCGACGCCCATCGAACGTTCCAGCATGAATGCCTGGGAGGACAGGCAGTTCGTCTCGGCAGTCGAGAAAACGGGCCGCAGGAACCTGGTGATAGCCGCGCTTTGGAGCGAGGTCTGTCTGGCCATGCCGGCATTACAGGCGTTGACGGATGGATACGCGGTTTATGCGGTGGAAGACGCGTCGGGCGGCACCAGCCCGGTTGCCCATGCCGCTGCCATTCGCCGCATTGAGCAGGCCGGCGCAGTGTCAGTCACCGCGTTGCAGGTATTGCTCGAATTCCAACGGGATTGGGCGAAGAAGGAACACTACGGCCAGGTTATGGCCGTCGTGAGAGAACACGGCGGCGCTTACGGCCAAGGCGTCGAATACGTTGCCACGATGGTTCACAGAGTTCCGGCCAGCCGAAAACGAAAATGAACCAATCACACGAACAAAATCAACCAGGAAAGAAAAACATCCCATGAACACCATCACCACCAAGGACGGCACGCCAATTTATTTCAAGGACTGGGGCACTGGGCAGCCGATTGTCTTCAGCCACGGCTGGCCGCTGAGTGCGGACGATTGGGACGCGCAAATGCTGTTCTTTCTCAAGCGCGGCTATCGCGTCATCGCCCATGACCGGCGCGGTCACGGCCGCTCCATGCAGACGGGCGGCGGCCATGACATGGATCATTATGCCGATGATCTGGCGGAGCTGACCGCACATCTCGACCTTAAGGGAGCGGTGCATGTCGGCCACTCGACCGGTGGTGGCGAAGTGGTGCATTACCTGGCGCGTCATGGTGAAAGCCGGGTGGCAAAAGCGGTGCTCATCAGCGCGGTACCGCCACTGATGTTGAAGACGACGGCCAATCCGGGCGGCCTGCCCAAAGAAGTGTTTGACGGGCTTCAAGCGCAGCTCGCCGCCAACCGGGCCCAGTTTTATTACGACATACCGGCTGGACCGTTCTACGGTTTTAACCGGCCCGGCGCCAAACCACAGCCGGGCGTCATCTGGAATTGGTGGCGCCAAGGCATGATGGGAGGCGCCAAGGCGCATTATGATGGTATCGTGGCCTTTTCGCAGACGGATTTCACCGAAGACCTGAAGAAGATCACCGTGCCGGTCATGGTGATGCATGGTGACGATGACCAGATCGTGCCTTATGCCGATTCCGCGCCGCTGTCGGCAAAGTTGCTGAAGAACGGCAAGTTGAAAACCTACAAGGGCTTTCCCCACGGCATGCCCACGACGGAGGCCGAGACGATTAACGCCGACATTCTCGCATTTATCAAATCCTGATCGCTCAATTTCGAATCCATTTTGTGAACACAAAACCTCTCTCCGGCAAAGTTGCCCTCGTCACCGGCGGTTCACGCGGCATCGGCGCGGCCATCGCCAGGCGCCTTGCGGCGGATGGCGCCGCCGTCGCCGTCACTTACTCCAGCGGACAACAGAAAGCCGACGAGGTCGTTCGGTCCATTGTTTCGACCGGCGGACGTGCGATTTCCATTCAAGCCGATAACACGGATGTCGACGCCGTGAGAAGTGCGGTTGCCGAAACGGTGAAAAAACTGGGACGTCTTGACGTGCTGGTCAACAACGCGGGAATCGCTGTGCTCAAGCCTCTTGAGCAACTTACGATCGAAGACTTCGACCGTTCGGTGGCCGTCAATGTTCGCGCCGTTTTCGTTGCCGCGCACGAGGCGGCGCGCCATCTACCCGACGGCGGACGCATCATTACCATCGGCAGCACCAACGCCGACCGAATGCCGTTCGCCGGTGGCAGTGTCTATGGCATGACCAAAGCAGCGATAGCCGGCCTCACGCGCGGCCTAGCGCGCGATCTCGGCCCACGCAACATCACCGTCGACGCCGTCCAGCCCGGTCCGGTGCAAACGGACATGAACCCGGCGGAAGGCGCGTTCGCCGAGATGTTGAAAAGTTTTCTAGCGATCAAGCGATATGCCAAAGGCGACGAAATTGCCGGTATGGTGGCCTACCTCGCCGGTCCCGAGGCCGCGTTCGTCACCGGCACTTGCCTGAACATTGACGGCGGTTTCGCCGCCTAAAGAACCCGTTCATTCATCAACCAATTGAAACGTATGAACACCCCTTCACCAAAACTCAAAAGCAAAGTCGCGGTTGTCACGGGAGCATCGAAAGGCATCGGGGCAGCCGTCGCCAAACAACTCGCGGCCGAAGGCGCTGCCGTGGTAGTCAATTATTCATCGAGCAAAGCCGGCGCCGACAAAGTCGTTGGAGCAATCACGGCTGCCGGCGGAAAGGCCATCGCCGTGCAAGCCAATGTCGCGAAGAAAGCGGACATCGATCGTTTATTTGCCGAAACGAAAAAGGCCTTTGGGCGGCTCGATATCCTGGTGAACAATGCCGGCATCTACGAATTCGCTCCGCTTGAAAGCCTGACCGAGGAACATTTCCACAAACAGTTCAACCTGAATGTGCTCGGCCTCATGCTGGTTTCGCAGGTCGCGTTGAACCTGTTCGATTCCGCCGGCGGCAGCATCATCAACATCAGTTCGGTGGTGAGCACGCTGGCGTTTCCCAACGCGTCGGTTTACAGCGGCACAAAAGGGGCGGTGGACGCCATTACGCGCGCGCTGGCATCGGAACTCGGCCCGCGCGGGATCCGGGTCAACGCCATCCGGCCCGGTATGGTGGAGACGGAAGGAACACACGCGGCCGGCATCGAGGAAAGTGAAATGAAAGAGCAGACGCGAGCGCAGACGCCACTTGGCCGGACGGGACAGCCACAGGACATCGGCGGCGCGGTGGTTTTCTTCGCTTCGGCGGATTCAGCATGGATCACCGGTGAGACCCTCGTCATCGCTGGAGGCCGCCGCTGATTGAAATTCTAAAAGCGACGATTCTGTTCTGAAGTTAACCAACAACCAATAAGCAAAAGGAAAATGCGATGAACCAATACCACAATCTCTACACGGCGCAGGACAGCGCCGTTGTGTTCATTGACCAGCAGCCGCAGATGACCTTCGGCATGGCGAGCGCGGACCGCGCCACCCTGATCAACAACGTCACACTGCTCGCCAAAGTGGCGAAGGAATTTAATGTGCCGACGGTGCTCACGGCCGTCGAAACCGAATCATTCAGCGGCTACATCTGGCCGCAGTTGCTGGATGTATTTCCCGGCCAGCCGGTGGTTGAACGCTCCTCCATGAATTCCTGGGACGACCCGGGGTTTCGCAAAGCCATTGAAGCCACAGGCCGAAAGAACATTCTCATGACCGGTCTATGGACGGAAGTTTGCATCACCTGGCCGACCATCGAAATGCTCGGCGCCGGCTACAATATTTATGTCGTTGAAGATTGCTGCGGTGCGACCTCGCCTGCCGCCCAGGAGGCCGCGCTTTCGCGCATGGTGCAGGCAGGCGCGGTGCGCGTGACGACCATTGCGGCACTGCTCGAATGGCAGCGCGATTGGGCGAAGCGCGAGCATTATGACGCACTGATGGGACTTCTCAAAAAGCAGGCGGGCGCCTACGGCGTCGGCGTTGAATACGCCTACACGATGGTTCACCACGCACCGCAATCGGCGCAGAAGCCGCAGATCGTGCCCCGGAAAACACGCTGACGCGGACAAACCTCCGCACCCAACCTCGATCAAACATGAAAACAAAGGTCATTGCCTTGAGCCTTGCGCTGACGTTAGCCGTCACCCACGCGAAGGCCGCAGAGGCGTCGGCGCCCAAGGAGAACGTCTTTGCCATGAAACCGCTGGATATCCAAATATCCATCAAGATGGTCGGTCCTTACTCGGAAGCGGCGGACCTCCAGATCATCTGCCTCTTCAAGCACAAGCCAGCCGGCGACACTTATCAGGGCGCGGCGAAGGACACGGACGCGCATCTGGGCGGCATTCTTTCGTCGTTGCGTAATCGTGGCGAATTCGTTGGTGAACTGGGCGAGACATTTCTTTTCACCCCACCAAAAGGTTCCATCCCGGCAAAACGTTTTATGGTGATTGGATTGGGTGATGAAAAGGAATTGTCCCTGAATTCATTGAAGGTAGTTGGTCGCATCGCCGCGCGCGAAGCGGTTCGGCTCGAGGCCAAACACGTCGCGTGGGCGCCGGTCATTCGCGACGAAGGCAACGCAACCATCGAAGTGGGCGAAGGCGACCGGGCTTTTGTCGAACAATTCCTTTCCGCTTACGACACGGAACAGCGCCTGCAAGCACAAGGACTCGCCCCCAATTTTAATATAACGAGTGTCGTAATCGAGGCTGGGCCGAGTTACTTCGACAGCGCTGTGAAACAAGTGGCCGAGGGAATTGACTCCGCCACCAGGGAGTTGGGTCAACGTGGCGCTGCGCCCTATGTCTCGACTGGCAAATGATTAAATGCGCCATGAATGCTTCATGCCCATGTTGCTGGTCATGCCATTTATAGCGCGGGCTGATGAAATGACAACTACTGGAGAAATACCGTCCGCACCTCCGTCCTACGACTTGCTGCGTTTCGACGAGAATTATTCGGGCTTGGCAAATCCGGCCAACCGTACCGACTGGCTTGATCCGCTTAAATACATTCCGCTGCGAGCCAATGATCCATCCTGGTATATGACCTTCGGCGGCGAATTGCGTGAGCGGTTTGAGGGAAATTACGATCTCAATTTTGGAATTGGCGGCCCGGGTCCGGATTCATATCTGCTCCAGCGCCTCACGCTGCTCTCCGACGTGCATCCGGGCAAGCGGGTACGTTTTTTCGCGGAAGGAGTTTCTGGACTGATGGAGGGTGAGTCGCAGCCCGCGCCGCCGGTGCAGCAAGACCCGATTGATCTGCAGTTCGCGTTTCTTGACGTCGTTCCCTATTTGAAGGACGACGAAAGTCTCATGCTGCGCGCCGGCCGCTTTGGCATGAGTTTCGGCGCGGGCCGACTGGTGGCCACGCGTGCAGCGGCGAACATTCTCTTTCGCTTCGACGGTTTCGAGGCCATTTACACACAGCCGCTCTGGGAAGCCACCGCCTTCTTCACGCGGCCCGCCGAGGATTCGGGAGGGTTCAATGGCGAGGACCATTCGACAACGTTTTGGGGGCTTTATGTCACGCACTGGTTCGAAGCACCACACACACTCGGTATGGACCTGTATTATTTTGGTATTCATCGTGAGCATGGTGCCTATGCTTCCGGTACCGGCGACGAACACCGGCACTCACTGGGTGCCCGCGAATTTGGCGAATGGCGCTGCTGGGATTGGAACGCAGAGCAAGTCCTGCAAGTGGGCACTTTCGGAAACGATTCCATCATCGCATGGACCGCTGCACTGGATTCCGGCTACACGTGGGATGAAACGTGGCAGCCGAGACTCGGGTTGAAAGCGGGGGTTGTCAGCGGCGATCACCATGCCGCCGATGGGCGACTGGAAACTTTTGACGCGCTCTATTTCAAATCCGGTTATTTCAACGACGCCAGTTTGATTCGCCCCCAAAACATCATCGGTGTCCACCCAAACTTTACGGTGAAGCCGTCGCGCGCCGTGTCGGTTGACAGCGGCGCGGATTGGTTTTGGCGCTATTCACGAAATGACGCCGTTTATGCGGTGCCGGGAAATATTGCAATCCCTGCGTTGGCAAATGCTCCGAGTTACGTCGGCACAGCGCTCGATATCAACTTGACGTGGCAGATTCAACGGCACGTCAGTTTTCAGGCATCCTACGTCCACTTCTTCACCGGAAGTTACGTTCACCAGGCAGGTGGAAGCGACGTGGATTACTTCTCCACGACAATCGATTTCCTTTTTTAGCGAAAGGATCAACCCCATGAGCGAACCCATCCATGTCGCAGTAGTCCGCAGGGTGAAGCCTGGTTGCGAAGCGGCATTCGAGCAGGCGTTGCACGATTTCGTGCAGCGCTCTCTCACGCTGCCGGGCCAGACGGGCGTTCATGTCATCCGACCCACGCCGGGCAGCGATTCCCGTGAATATGGCATCATCCGCGGGTTTGCCGACCGCGATGCGCTCACGGCTTTTCGCACCTCCCCTGAATATTTGGAATGGAACCAATTTGCGCCGGGCTTGACGGAAGGCAGCGGACGAGTTGAGGAACTTTGCGGTCTGGAAAGTTGGTTCACATTACCAGGACAACCGCTAAAGCCGTTACCGCAGTGGAAAATGGCCTTGGTCACTTATGTGGCGGTTGATGTGGTCACCCTGTTGCTATTCTGGACCATCGGCCCGGCAATTCAAAACTGGCCATTTTTGATCCGAAATTCCGCGTTCAACATCGTTGTGGTCGCGTGTCTGACCTGGCTTGCGATGCCGTTGCTGACGCGCGCTCTGCAGGGCTGGCTGCGTCCAGGATGAAAGGTTGAATCAAATGAAAAAGTCCGCTGATCTCATTCTTCACAACGGCCGAGTCACCACACTCGACCCGAAATATCCCGAAGCAACCAGTCTCGCCATCAAGGACGACCGTATCATCAGCGTCGATGACGCGGAGGAATATGAACACGGCACGGCCGCTCAAGTGATTGACCTGAAAGGTCGGCGGGTTATTCCCGGGCTCAACGACTCGCATCTGCACATCATTCGCGGCGGTTTGAATTACAACATGGAACTGCGCTGGGACGGCGTTCCGTCCCTGGCCGACGCGCTGCGGATGCTCAAGAAACAAGCGCAGCGCACGCCGCCCGGACAATGGGTGCGGGTGGTCGGCGGATGGACTGAATTCCAATTCGCCGAGCGCCGAATGCCCACGCTGCAGGAAATCAATGCTGCCGCTCCTGATACGCCCGTCTTCATCCTACATTTGTATTGTCGCGCGTTGCTCAACCAGGCCGCGCTCCGTGCCTGCGGATACACGAGGGATACGCCTAATCCGGTTGGCGGAGAAATCCAGCACGACAGCCAGGGGAATCCAACTGGTCTGCTCATCGCCCGGCCGAACGCGACCATTCTTTACGCCACCCTGGCCAAAGGACCGAAGCTGCCGCCGGAGCACCAGATGAATTCCACTCGGCATTTCATGCGCGAGTTGAACCGGCTCGGCCTCACGAGCATCATTGACGCTGGCGGAGGATTCCAGAACTACCCCGAGGACTACGCCGTCATTGAAGAGTTGCACCGGCGCGGCGAAATGACCCTGCGCATCGCCTACAATCTTTTCACCCAAAAACCAAAGCAAGAAAAGGACGATTTTACCCGCTGGATCAAAATGACCGGGCCGGGCAAGGGTGATGACTTCTTCCGATGCAACGGTGCTGGCGAAATGCTCGTCTTTTCAGCTGCGGATTTTGAAGATTTTCTAGAACCCCGCCCTGAGCTTCCGTCTTCGCTCGAAGGCGAATTGAAGGAAGTTGTTTCATTGTTGGCCGCGAACAAGTGGCCGTTTCGTTTGCATGCAACCTACGACGAAAGCATCACGCGCTTTTTAAAAGTATTTGAAGAGGTCAACCGTGACGTGCCGTTCAAAGGCTTGAACTGGTTTTTCGACCACTGCGAAACCGTCAGCGATAAGAACCTGGAACGCATCAAGGCATTGGGCGGTGGTATCGCGATTCAACATCGCATGGCCTATCAGGGTGAATATTTCATGGATCGCTATGGCAGGAAAGCCGCCGAGCGGACGCCTCCGGTACGCAAGATGTTGGAACTGGGCATTTCGGTTGGCGCGGGCACGGACGCCACCCGCGTGGCGAGTTACAACCCATGGGTTTCGCTCTACTGGCTGGTAACCGGCAAAACCGTTGGCGGGGTCCCGATGTATCCTGACAAAAATTGCCTCAGCCGCGAAGAAGCATTGCGGCTATACACACAAGGCAGCAGTTGGTTTTCAAACGAGAGCAGGAAGAAGGGCGCAATGGCGACCGGTCAGTTGGCGGATTTTGCCGTGCTAACCGACGATTATTTCTCTGTGCCCGAGGAACAAATCAAGAGCATCGAATCCGTTCTCACTGTCGTCGGCGGCAAGATTGTTCACGCAATAGATGAATTCAAACCGCTCGCTCCATCACCGATCCCGGTACTGCCGGAATGGTCACCAATCAAGGTGTTCGGTGGTTATGGTGCGCCGCTGGATATCCGGAAGGCGGCGCGCGCAGATTCGCCGGTTGCGGAAACTCACCGGCACAGCGCCGATTGTCATCAGCACGGCTGTGCCCACGCGGCCCTTCAACTCCTCGCTGGCATGGAGAACGCCCGCAACCGCTACGGTGGGTTCTTCGGCCTGGGCTGCGACTGTTTCGCCTTTTGACGACACCACTAATAATAACGAACAACCAGCACCCTTATGAAAAAACCAACAACTCCCAAAACTACCGCGCCAATCCTGCAAGTGAACGAAAACATCAGCCTGGAGGAACAAATTGCCCAACGAGCTCACGAATTGTGGCACCAACGCGGTTGTAAACCAGGGGACGAATTGGCCGACTGGTTTCAGGCGGAACGGGAAGTCCATGAATGGCATCAAGGACGGCTCCGGACAAAAACGCCAGGGAATCCTCTATATGCTCCCGCTTGATCGATCACGGCCTTTGAACGTTTAGAAATACATCACCATGCGAATTGCCCAAGAATCTTTGCGCTTCGGCACAAGAGGAACAAGGCACTTGCTCGCTTTTGCGGTGATTGTCGCACTGTTTCTGCTTTGGGTGTTTACTGAACCGATTTTCAAGTTGAGTGATCACTTTACATGCACTTCAAAACGAAAGGCGGACAGGCATAAATCAAAAGGGCGGATTCGGAACAAAGAAATCATATCGACAGCTTTTCTTGCTGCTTGCGGGATCGGGAACCTGCTCTTGCCTGGAGCGGCCCAAGCTCAATCCCAAATAACACCGACTCATTCCATATCCGATGCCACCCTGACCGCAACGCCCTCAATTACAAACATCTGGCAAAACGGCGTCGGCGAGGGATTTAAATCCGGGGTCCAATCTGTGAGTTTTAATGTTGGTGCGGGTTATGGGGCGGAAATTTTTGGCAGCGAACAAAGTCATGATCTGGCTCTGGTCAGCCTTGCTTACGGCTACATGCTCGGTCCCGTAGTCGGAAAAGGCCATTGGTATCGAGGTAACTGGGAGTTGCGGGGAGAATTGTTCAGCGGAGCGCAATTCTCTCCAACGACAGAATCACTGGTCGGGCTTACACCTCACCTGCGGTACAATTTCGCCACCGGCACACGCTGGATACCGTATGTTGATGCTGGAGCCGGCGTCAGTGCGACAAGCATCGGCCCGCCAGACTTATCTGGCACTTTTGAGTTTAACCTTCAAGCCGCGACTGGCGTGCGCTGGTTCATCAGGGACAACCTAGCCCTAAGCGTCGAAGCCCATTATCTCCACATGTCGTGCGCCGGCATACATCCTCCAAACCAGGGTTTGAACAACTTTGGTGGATTCGTGGGCATCGGCTGGTTCTTTTAAAAGACATTATGAATATACGCGCACAGAACCCAAATTGGACGGCTGGTTGCGGGCTGAACGTGAGATCAAGACCACCTGAACTCTTGAAAGCCAACAGAAAACGGAAAGGAAACATACGGATATGAAAGCTATGACCGGCAAACCGGGAGCGGCGCCCACGATGTATGAAACTATGAATGACCTGGCGCTCGACCGCCGGCGGGGGCTCAACGCGCTGATGAACCAACGGCTCGCGGACGCAGTGGATCTACAGCTGCAGATGAAACAGGCGCACTGGAACGTGAAAGGTCCGCATTTCATCGGACTGCACGAACTCTTCGACCAGATCGACGAGGCGGTGGAGTCCTATGTGGATTTGATCGCCGAACGCATCGTCCAGTTGGGTGGCATTGCGGAAGGCACGGTCCGGGTAGCGGCGGCACGCTCGCGCCTCGAAGAATACCCGCTCACGATTGCCGATGGCCGGGCCCATGTCGAAGCCGTTTCCAGAGCGCTGTCAACTTTTGGAGGGACAGCCCGGAAAACCATCGATCAGGCGGACGAGTTGGCGGACGCCGACACTGCCGATATGTTCACCGAGATTTCCCGGGGGATCGACAAGTGGCTCTGGTTTGTCGAGGCGCACGCCCA
>Ga0335078_10000070_pt1 | contig 191802 bp, 164 predicted proteins | sample Lox_Sample_32_FD_206711 | JGI IMG/M metagenome (GOLD analysis project Ga0335078, IMG submission 206711) | Soil microbial communities from Loxahatchee National Wildlife Refuge, Florida, United States - Lox_Sample_3.2 | ecosystem: Environmental > Terrestrial > Soil > Wetlands | place: USA... | reverse complement strand
ATGTGAGCCATCAGCTCTCAGCCGTCAGCTCACCCTCCGGTGCGAGTCCTATTCCCAATCCTGTCATGCTGAGCGGAATCGTGAGGAGAGCGAAGCGACCTCACGATGGAGTCGAAGCATCCCTACCCGAAGATCTCTGCCGGGGTTAGGGATTTCTCGCTGCGCTCGGAACGACTCAGCTATGTGACGTTTCAGTTTTGCCCCGCATCGCCGTCCGCCGTTCCTAATCCACGTGCTCGCCTTCGGCGAAGCTTGGTTCGGAGGCGGGGAGCACGTCGTGATCACTGGCGATCCATACATAAAGCGTGGGCAATAGGAAGACGCTCATGATGAGCGCGGCCATCAGTCCTCCGACAATTACGATCGCGAAGGGGCGTTGCGAGTCGGAGCCAATGGCGTGGGACATGGCGGCGGGCAGGAGCCCGAGAGTCGCGACCAGCATGGTCATCATGATGGGGCGGAGACGCAAGACTGCGCCCTCGACCGCCGCGTCTTCGATGGTGTAACGACGCGCGCGCAACTGGTTGATGTATTCCAGCATGATGACGCCGGTCTGGACCGACACGCCGAAAAGAGCAAGGAAGCCTACGCCGGAGGAAACGCTGAAGTTCGTGCCGGTAAAAAGCAGCGCTAGAAGGCCGCCAATGGGCGCGATGGCGACATTGGCCATGATCAGCAGCGCCCACTTAAACGATTTGAACATCGTGTACAGAATGATAAAGATGATGAGGATCGTGATGGGAAGGACGATCAGCAGGCGGGCGTTGGCGCGCTTCTGGCTGGCGTACTCGCCTTCCCACTGCAGGTGATATCCGGTGGGCAACTGCACTTGGCGGTTGACCTTGTCGATGGCTTCTTCGACGGCGCTGCCGAGATCGCGTCCGCGGACGCTGTATTTGATGGCGATGTAACGCTGATTACCTTCGCGGTAAATTTCCGAGCCGCCGTCCACTACTTTGATATTGCAAAGCTGGGCGAGGGAAACGCGCTCGCCAGTCGGCGAGAGCAGGCGAATCCTCTCGATGGCTTCTTTTGTGTCGCGGTATTGCGGGAGGTAGCGCATGGTGAGGTCGTAGCGCGCTTCGCCTTGCAGCACTTGGGTGAGCGCGTTGCCCCCGACGGCGGTTTGAATGGCGTCCTGCACGTCGGCAACGTTGATCTGGTAACGGGCGGCGGCATCGCGATCCACGGTGACGTTCAGATTGGGCTGGCCGAGAACGCGGAAGACACCGAGATCCTCGATTCCCCGAACCTGGCGCATAATGCCGACAATCTGGTCGGCCTTTTCTTCCAGGGTTTTCAAGTCGTCGCCGTAGACCTTGGTGGCGAGTTCGCCTTTCACGCCGCTAACGGCTTCTTCCATGTTGTCTTCGATGGGTTGAGAAAAACCCCAGAGGACGCCGGGAATTTTGTCGAGCTCACGCTGCATGGCGGCGATGAGTTCGTCTTTGTCTTCATGGAAAACCGGCCGCCACTCTTCTTTGGGTTTGAGATCGACAAAGTACTCGGTATTGAAAAAGCCGGTGTTATCAGTTCCATCGTCGGGGCGGCCAACCTGGCTGGTGCATTGCGGGACTTCGGGAAAAGAGCACAGCACAATGCGGGCCTGGTTGGCGACGCGGATGCCTTCGTCGGGGCCGGTGCTGGGGGCCAAAGTGCCACGAACCCAGAGCGCGCCTTCATCGAGATGGGGAAGGAATTCCGAGCCGATCACGCCGCTGAAGGCCAGGAAGTTTCCCACCAGGATGAGGACCGCGGCTGCCCCCACCGTGAAGTAGCGATGGCGGATGGCCCAGCGAAGACCGTCCCGATAGCGTTCGTTCACAAAAGTCATGAGCGGGTTCTGCCACTCCTTCGCGCCTTTGGCGAAGGCGAAACTCGCAAGCACCGGCGCTACCACAATGGAGAACAGCAACGCTCCCATCAGTGCGAAAACCACGGTCCAGGCCATGGGATGGAAAAGCCTGCCTTCGACCCGCTGCAGAGTGAAGATAGGCAGGAATGCAGTGATGGTAATAACGATGGCATAGAAGACAGGGCGCTGAACCTCGTGCGAGGCGAAGCCGATCAGTTCGGTATTGGTCTGGCTGCGATCACTGTGGCTGACATGGCGCACAATGTTTTCGATGAGAACGATGGCGCCTTCGATAACCACGCCGAAGTCCAGCGCGCCGAGGGACAGAAGATTCGCCGGAATGCTCGTCAAGTTCAGACAAGTCGCCGCAAACAGGAGAGCAAACGGAATGGTGGCGGCGACAATCACTGCCCCGCGGACGTTGCCGAGAAAAAGAAAGAGAATGATCGAGACCAGAATCATCCCCTCGGACAGGTTATGCAGGACGGTGTGGCTGGTGAAGTGAACCAGATCGCTGCGGTCGATGAAGGGAACGATCTTCACTCCCTTCGGCAGGATGTGATCGTTCATCTCCTGAATTTTTTCGTGGAGGGCTCTGAGTGCGGGATCGGCAGGGGCACCTTTGCGCAGCAGGGCGATGCCGGAGACGACGTCGTCGTTGTCGATGATTTTGCCATCCTCACGATGAATGGCACGGGCAAACTGGCCTAGACGAATCTTGGGGCCCTGCTCGACGACGGCAATGTCCTTCATCCGGAGCGGAGTGCCGGACTTGGTAAAAATGACGGTTTCTTCGATGTCGTGGACATGATCGACCAGGCCTACCTCGCGGACGTTGATTTGTTGCAAGCCCTCCTGGATAAAACTTCCACCTGCATTGGCATTGTTGTTGATCAGTTGCTGCTCGACCTGGGCGAGGCTGAGTCCATAAGCCACCAGCTTGTTGGGATCGACGCGAACCTGGTACTCACGCGTGGGACCACCGAAGCTGGCGACGTCGACGATGTCGGGGACGGATTTGAGATTTTTTTCGACTACCCAGTCTTCAAGAGACTTGAGCTCCATCGGATCGTACTTGGGATTGGTGCTATGCAGCGTAAAGAAATAAATCTGGCCGACTGGACTCCAGTCGGTGCCCATTTGGGGGCTAATGCCGGGCGGAAGGGTAACCTGGCTGAGGCGCTCGAGAACGCGCTCGCGGTTCCAGGCGTTGTCGGTGCCATCCTCGAAGATCAGCTTCAAATCGGAGAGCCCGAACAGAGAAAAGGAACGGAGATGGACGACGCCAGGGATGCCGTTCATCGCGGTTTCCAGGGGAATGGTGACTTGCTGTTCGATCTGTTCGGCAGAGATGCCCGGCCACTGCGTGATGATTTCGACGTAGTTGTCGGCGACGTCGGGATAGGCTTCGATGGGCAGGTTGTGGAAAGAAATGATGCCCCACGCAAACAAGACGAGCGCCAGCCCCAGCACCAGCAGGCGGTTGCCAAGCGCGAAATCGACCACACGTCGAATCATCAGTCCAGTCCCCTTGCCCCTAACTCTCTTCCATTTCTATTGCTCGACCGTGTTCTGCAAGTCGAGCGCGTTTGATACGACTCGATCGCCGGGCTTCATGCCAGAGACGACTTCCTGCTGATTTTCGGGCAGCATCTTGCCGGTCACGACTTCCACGCGCTTGAAGTGTCCATTGCCCAGCGGCATATAGGCCCACTCGCGATCGTGCAAGTGCAGGATGGCGCTGGCCGGGACTGCGGCGTAGATCTCGGGTTGTCTGCCGTAGAAGGTCGCGGTGGCGAACATTCCCACGCGCATGACGCCGGGATTCTTCACCTCCAATCGGACCTTGGCGGTGCGGAGGTTGGGATCGAGAATCGGCAAAATGTTATCGACTCGTGCCTTGAGGACCTGGTTGGGATAGGCGTTGAGATGGATGTCGGCAGTGTCGCCGATGCGAACCGCGTCAAGGTCGTTTTCGTAAACATCACAGATAACCCAGACATAGGAAAGATTGGAGATGGTGAACGGGTTCGGGCCGGACAGGCCCTGGACGCCCGACGAGGTGGTCACTTGCTGATCGGTGATCACGCCGGAGATGGGGGCCGTGATGTCGACGACGCCGGAGGGATGTGCCTTATCGATACCGAGAAGGCGCAACTGCTCGGTGGCGGCGATGAGGTCGGCTTTGGTATCTGCTTCGGCAGTCTCCGCCTGCTCAAGGGCGCTCTTGGCCACGGCGCCCTTTTCGTAAAGAATCCTGGCACGATCCAATTGAACGTTGGCCAGGCGGTCGTCGTTCTCGGCTTTCAGATAAGTCTGGTAAGCGCCGGAGACATCGTTGCTTTGAACTCTTAGCAGTAACTGTCCCTTTTCGACGATATCGCCGAGCCGGGCTCTGATCTCGACTACGCGCCCGGAGGCCAGGGAGACGACCGGAACGGCGCGGGTGATGTCTGGCTGTACGACGCCGGTTACGTTCAGCGCCGGAACCGCCTTGTACTCGACGGCGGTTACCACTGGGAACTGGTCAGGATGATCCACCTTGAAGTTATTGGCATCGAGGTCCGGCTCAACGGTGGGCTTGGGCGGGGCTTCGGCATTGGGATTGGCTTTGCCGCTGCTGCAAGCGGCGAAGCCGAGCGCCAGCAAAGAGCACTGAGCTAGCAAGAAAATACGGGCTGGCAGATGGTTTTTCATTGAATAACCTCGCGTCCTACCGCCTGATTGAGCTGCGCGGCTGCCGTGAGATAGGCGCCAATTAAGTTCACGTAACTCAACTGCACGTTGCGGTAGTCACTTTCTGCGTTGAAGAAATCCAAAAGGGACGCGCCCCCGTGCTGGTAGGAGAAAAGGACCGTATCGCGCACGCGGACGGCCTGTTCCAGGTACTGGCGCTTGTACGGTTTCAGCAGTTCGATGTTGCTGTACAGAGTGGCGTAGGCAGAGTCCACGTCGGCGTAGACCTGCGTCTCCACGCCATCGCGGAGTTTTTGGTTGCGCTTGATATCGATTTTCGTGCGCAGCTTCTCACCTTGATTGGTATCGAAGATGCGCAGCGGAATGCTGACGCTGGCGCCAATCGTGTTGAGGGCGTCGGGATTGTTGAATGACCCGTTGTGAGTAAACCAGAGGCTGATGGTGGGATCGGTCGAACCGTTGGCTTCGGCAAGCTTGTAGCTGCTTTCCGCCTGCTGGACGGAGAGGATAGCAGCCTTCAGGTCGGGACGAGCGTCGATCGCATCTTTGCGGTAATCGTCGAGAGAGAGAAGTTCCTCGCTGAAATCGAAGGGGCCATCGACATCGAAGCTGTCAACCGGGCGGCGATCATCGAGCAAAGCGAGCAGGTTGATCTTGGTGGTGCGCAAGTTGACCAGCGCGGTTTGCAGGTCGGACTCATACTGCAGGCGCTGCAATTCGAGGCGGTCGAGATCGATGCGGGCAATGTCGCCGGCCTGGAAACGGTCGCGGCTGACTTTCAGGATTTTGTCGTAATAGTCGAGGTTATCGTGCGCGAGCCGCAGCACGGCCTTGGCTTGAAGCACACCGACAAAGGCGGTGCGCAGGTTAAACAGGAGCGTGCGTTCCGTGTCGGACTCCTGGGCGACACCGATGGCGGTGCCTTCCTTGGCCACTTCGTAGCGCAAGCCGCGCTTGTGGCGGCGCTCGAAGAGATAACTGACACCTGGCGAGACGAAAGTTCCGGCCAAGGGCTCCCAGACTCCATGGCTGGGAACGATCTGGGTGCCGTCGGCGGAAAGAGTGAAGTCGGGATTGGGGCGTAGGTGGGCGGTGATTTCGTCGGCCTTGAGTTCGTCGATGTTGAGCTTGCTCGCCATCACGGTGGTGTTGTTGAGTTGGAAGCGGTCTTTGACTTGATCCCAGGTCCAGACGGTAGAGGGAGCGGGGGCCGAGGATGGAGGCGGGCCCTGGGCGCAGAGGCTGGCCGCGCCCAGGGAGAGTGCCAAGATCGGACACATCAATTTCGACCGCATCATGAACTCCATCCCCGCCGCTCAGCAGCGTGGGAAAGATCTTCAAGACCATCCAGCGGGGAGTGGCCGCGCAGCGCACGACCAAAACCACCATCTCTCACCGTGTAAGAATCTGGTGAGGAGAGAATATCGTCGCAGTTTTCATCTGCGAACAATCAACATGGGGAAAACTATGCGGGGAAGAAAACAGGAGGAGCGCGGCCGGTCGGTGGAATGGAGGCTGACGGCGCGAACGAGGTCGGCGAGATGCGCGCAGAGTGCCAGGCTACGTCATGAACCGGAACACAGGTCAAAGTTACGGTAAGGGACGGCAGCGTCCGGAATTTCGATCCCACTGGCTTACCCGTGGTTTTCTGGCAGATGCTGCGCTTGCTGAGAGGCGATTCTTCCATCTCGGCGCGCATGACGTGGAGATCGTCAGTCGCGGAGACGACGGGGAAAAGAATCACCAGCATGCAGGCAAGAGACAGCAGGCACTGCAACGCAGTGAGACGGCGCCCCGTGCGGGCGTATCGGGAGCCCCGCCACAGCCAGCAGGCGGGCAGCGCCAAAAGCAGCCACGCTAAATTGAGCAGCAGTTCCATGAACAGAATTTGACTGAGACGCGCAGCAAGACTGCGCGAAACCGTAGTTTTTCAGAAAAGTCGAATTTAAGTCAATGTGACCAGAGTTTGCTTCACACTCATTCGGCCCGGGGGCACTCAGAACCACAGAAAATTCTCGGCAAAGAAGTGTCAGGACGCACTCAGCATGGGTACCCCTCGCAAGACCGGGGATACGGAACATTCCTATACGAGGAAGGAAAAAATGTGGGAGAGTAAGAGACAGCGCTGCTGGTCATGATTCTGGAACGGTTGGTTTTTTTGAGGTGACATTGAAATGGAAAAGGGCATACCAACACGGCTGATCCTGGTCGTTTTGCCGATGCTGGCATGCTTCGGGATCACCCTGGGATGCCAGATAGGGCTGGTTGCGCCTACCGAGCCCGATGCCGAAAGTCAACAAACGGCTGACGCGGCCCAGAGCGAGCCTGGGTTGGTCATCGAGAACGATTCGGAACTGCCGGACACTTATCCGCGGGCGAATTACGAGGTTCAATTCCGGGCGCATGGCGGAGTGCCGAAGTTGCATTGGCGGTTGGAGAAGGGGTCGCTGCCCCCCGGGTTGAGGCTTGAAGATGATGGATTGCTGCATGGGCGGCCGGAGCGCACGGGGGAGTTCCAGTTTACGGTTTCGGTAAAAGATGGCGGCGGTCAGGCGGTGCAGAAGGGATTCTTGCTGCGGGTGCATTCGGCACTGACGCTGAACTGGAAAACGCCCGCGCATGTGAATGGCAATCGCATCGAGGGTAGCGCGGAGGTGACCAATACCACGCCCGATGATATGGATCTGACGTTCGTGGTGCTGGCGGTGGCTCCGAATGGGCGGGCGACTGCCATTGGGTACCAGCATTTTGTGCTGCCGCGAGGAACGATTAAACAGGAATTGCCCTTCGGCGACACCTTGGCGTTCGGGGCGTACGTGGTGCATGTGGATGCGGTGGGAGAAGTGGCGGCCAAGAACATCATCTATAGGGATCGGATGCAGACGGCGGGGGCGCTGCGGGTGACGGTAGGGCCCTAGCAGGGCCCTGAAGGCATGGGTTGGAAGGACCAATGTCAGATGACTGTGGCGGGACGCTCCCGCGGCAGCCGCGCAGCCCGTGGCCGATGGTGCTACTACTTTCGTGGACAATCACAACAAGGAGTGATGTAGATCACACAGGGATGTGAGGGAAATAACCCAAGTGTGTGCAATTCCTCATCGTTCGGCCGCACTCTCCAACGCATGCCATCGAGCGTAAGTCCATTGTCTTCTGTCGCATACAGGGAACCTCCCGTGCCGCGCAAAGCCCCCTCAGAAATGGCGCGCTGCTTGCCATTCTCATGTATGGGTTGAGGCTGCAGGGTGGGGTCGAAGGAGCCTGAGCCCAACGGAGGTTCCAATGCGAGCTCCTTACGGACTGAATATTTTAGATAACTGCGTTACATGCCCGATGCGGGGTGAGCATCTTTTTTGCAATGTTTCGCTGCAAGCGGGGCAGCGGCTGAACGAGATCAAGTCGACAGCGGTTTATCCCAAGGGTGCGATGCTGTTCATCGAAGGGCAACAGCCGCGCGGGGTTTTCGTGCTGTGCGCCGGCAAAGTGAAGCTCTCGACCACTTCGCGCGAGGGCAAGACGATTATCACGAAGGTTTCCGATGCCGGGGATGTGCTGGGGCTGAATGCGGTGGTGTCCAATCGTCCGTACGAAGTGACCGCCGAGATGATGGAGCCGGGCCAGGCGAATTTCATTCCGCGGGATTCGTTGCTGCATTATTTGAAGGATTATCCGGATGTAGCGATGAAGGTGGCGCAGCAGTTGAGCCGGAATTACTACACGGCCTATGAAGAGATACGCACGCTGGGCCTGGCGGCCTCGCCGTCGGAAAAGTTTGCCAAGCTGTTGCTTACGTGGTCGAGCAAGAACACGTCCGAGGATGGATCGGCACAGGTGAAGCTGACGCTGACGCACGAAGAAGTCGCGGAGATGATCGGAACGACGCGGGAGACGGTGAGTCGTTTGTTTTCGGAATTCAAGAAGAAACAGTTGATGCAGTTGAAAGGGGCGACGCTGGTGATCCGGTCGCGAATGGCGCTGGAAAAGATCGTGCAGTCTTAGGTCCTTCCGGAAGTTGTCATCTCAGGTCGTCACACGAAGAATGGGGCAGTTGCTTAGCGCGGTGGCGAATAGATTCTTCGAGCGCGGCGTCCGAACGAAGGCGGAGTTTGTTGTCGAGTAGCGGGTGGGCCGCAACGATCTTGCCTTGGATCGGAGGCAGGCGAGCAGCGGGGCGGCCCGATTCGGAGTTCACACCTGCACGAGCCATCACCTACATAAAATCCTTTTCTGGTTTCGAGGGCGGTGACTGCGAGCCTTCTGGCGCACGACCCCGATCCTGCCTCCAAGGCGCTGGCGAAGGCAACGTGCGACAAAAATTGGATCGTGCGCGCGGCCGCAGTAGAAGCTCTGGCGCAGCGCGGGACGCGAGGTTGTTGCCCGCGGTGCAGGCAAAATTGTCGGATAGACATCCTAAAGTGCGCTACAGCGCAGCGGCGGCGGTGATCCGGTTGAGCGAGGTTGCGCACAACGCTGCGCCGAGGGAACCCCTGCGGTCCTCCTCTGAGGGCACGCATTCTGCCCCCCGTGAATCGCCGTCAGCGGCCTGCCAAGGTTAAGACGATGACGCGATCGGTTTGTTCTTCTTTCACCGCAGGCAGCTTCAGAATCAGTCCATCGGAGTTTTGAGTCATCTCTACCGGTGCGGCGTCGAGCATCGCATGGGCGGCGACCACTTTGGGCGCGATCGGTGGAAGCGCCAGCAGCGGGGCGTTCCAGCTCAACACGTGAACATAAATCCTGTTTTCTTTCTGGGTGGTGACGCCCCAATCGCCGGGGGGAATAGGGCCCCCGCGAGTCCCGTAGATGGAATCGCCGTATTTTGAGAGCCATTTGCCCACCGCGTGTAGCCGGGTGACGAACTCGGGATCGATCTCGCCGTTCGGATATGGCCCGATATTCATAAGCAAATTGGAGTTGTTTCCGGCGGCGCGCACCAGGCGGCGCTCGACTTCGGCTGCGCTCTTGTAGTTGCTGTCGCCGATATTGAATCCCCAGTTATCGTTGAGCGTGTCGGAGCTTTCGAGCGGGAGTTGGCTGCTGACGTAATTCGTGTTGAATCCGGCAGTGTTCTGGCCCGGCAGATCACGTTCGAAAGTCTGGACGTCTTCGCCCGGCTTGGGCGTCTGATGATGATTCGGAATGATTAGTGCGGCGGGCTGCAGCTTATGAATGAGCGCGTAGGTCTGGTTGAGGTGCCAGTCAGCATCGGGCTTGTCCCACATGCCATCGAACCAGATGCCACCGATAGGACCGTAGTTGGTGAGCAGTTCAGTGAGCTGGCCGTCCATGTAGGTGTCGAGATAGGCGTTCCAGTCGCCGTGGTTGGGACGGCCATTGTCCCAATTGGTGGCGCCGCGGGGATAGTAGTCGGGATTGTGCCAGTCGAGTTGGGAATAATAAAAGAAGAGCTTGATGCCCTGGCGGTGGCATTCGTCGGCCAGCATTTTCAGCGGATCTTTCTTGTAGGGCGTGCGCTGGACGATATTCCAGTCGGAGACTTTCGAGTCGAACATGGCAAAGCCGTCATGATGCCGCGAAGTGATGGTGATGTACTTCATGCCGGCGGATTTGGCGAGGGCGACCCAGGCTTGCGCGTCGAATTTTTCGGGATCGAAAAACATGGGCAAGCGGTTGTATTCGTCGACCGTGAGCTTGCGGTTGTGGAAGACCCATTCTCCGTCGCCGAGGACGCTGTAGACGCCCCAGTGAATGAACATGCCGAACTTCATGTCCTGAAATTCGCGGCGGGCCTGGAGATTCTCGGGGGAAGGCTGGTAGATGGACTGGGCGAGAGCGGTAGTTGCGGTGAGAAAGACGCAAACAAGGACAAGATGCAAGACGAAATTTGTGATGATCCGCGCAGCGGACATGTTTTTCTCCGGGTGTAGTCTACGCTGCGACGCGGTTAGAATGGACGGGAAATTAGGGGTTGCCGTCAGAATCTGAGGCGGATCGTGGAGGCGGAATGTGGCAGAGAAAAATGGCTTGATTCAGCTTGCCAGCCGTTATTCGGTGGAAGACACCTTGAAGCGGTTGACCGCGGCATTCACCGAGAAAGGGATGCAGATTTTCGCCGTGATCGATCACAGCGGAGAGGCGGAAAAAGTCGGGTTGAAGATGCGGCCGACGAAGGTCGTGATTTTTGGAAGTCCTAAGGGCGGGACGCCGCTGATGGTGGCCGCTCCGAGCTTGGCGATTGATTTGCCCCTGAAGGCACTGGTCGCCGAAGACCAATCAGGCAAGGTCACGGTCACGTACAACGATCCTGCGTACCTGCAGCAGCGGCATGGCGTGCCGGCGGAGTTAATGAAGAATCTGGCCGGAGCGGGAGCGGTGCTTGCGAAGGCTGTGGAATAATGCTGGCGGTTGAGAGAATGGGGCTGAAGCCCACAGGCCTTCGGCGTGCAACGTGGCGCAAAAGAGCCGCACTTTGAGCAAAGTCTATGGCGGATGACCGGAACATCAATCCCAATCGAGCGCGGGATCACCTGGCAAATGAGCGGACGTTTCTAGCCTGGGTGCGGACCGGAGCGGCGATTGTGGTGTTTGGCTTTGCCATCGGACGGTTTTCGATTGCGTTGCGGCAATTGTCGTCGCTGGAAGGCCATCCGGTGCGGCGGGGCGGAATTTCCGTGTGGATGGGCGCCAGTTCGATCGTGCTCGGGGTAGCGTTGGTTGTCGCGGGGTTGTTGCGGTATCGCCAGACGCGGGCGCGGTTGGATGAGGGGACATTTGAGCCGGCGGGATTTGTGCTTGATCTGGTAACGGTTTTGACCGTCCTGTTCGGGCTGGTGCTGGCAGGGTATTTGATTTACATCGAAAAGAGTGTGGGCTAGAGAAAGCAGATTCTTCGCTCCGCTTCTCGAAATGACAAGATGAAAGAGTTATGGCGAACGATCAGGAAAAAGAGGCGGCGGCGCGGGCTAGTTTGAAGTTTGTGAAAGATGGGCAGGTGGTGGGGCTGGGGACGGGGTCGACCGCGGCCTACTTCATCAAATTGCTCGCCGAGCAGGTCAGGAATGGACTGCGCATTCGAGGGATTCCGACTTCGCTGCGGTCGCGGGAACTGGCGCTGAGCCTGGGAATTCCGCTGACGAGTCTGGATGAATGCCAGGAGATCGCTGTGACCGTGGATGGCGCAGATGAGGTGGATCCACAATTGAGGTTGATTAAAGGTGGCGGCGGGGCGCTGCTGCGGGAAAAAATAGTCGCATCGGCTACGCAGCAGATGATTGTCGTGGCGGATGCTACCAAGCAAGTGCAGCGTTTGGGAAAGTTTCCTTTGCCGGTCGAGGTGATCAGGTTCGCCCAGGCACTGATAGCGAAGCGGATTGCGGCGCTAGGAGCTGAGGTGAGGCTGAGGACGGATGCTGATGGCAAGCCTTATGTGACCGACGAGAATAATCACATTCTGGATTGCCGGTTTGGAGAGATCCGGGATCCAGACGGATTGGCGCACGAGTTGAGCGAGATGCCAGGCGTGGTGGAGCATGGGTTGTTTATCGGGATGGCGAGCGTGGCGCTGTTTGCGCGGGGCAGCGAGATCGAGGAGTGGAGGCAGTGAGCGGGGCGTTCGAGTGACAAGATAGCGCATGGCTGCACCAGCACAAATCGAGGGGTGGAGAGGGCCGTCGCGGCGGCGGACGCCGCGGTTTCGCATGGACGCGCCGCTGGATGTGACGGTGTTACGGTCGGGCGTCCCAGATACAGTTCCGGGGCGGGCGGTGAATGTTTGCGAGCGCGGGGTCGGGGCGGTGCTGGCGGGAAATCTGGCCCGGGGGGAGTCGGTAGGAGTGGAGTTGCGGTTGTGGCCGGCGATGGAGCCGTTGCGAACCAAGGCAACGGTGCGGTATCAGGAAAAGCTGCGTTACGGGCTGGAGTTTGTGGCGATCTCGCCGGAACAACGCTCGTCCATTCGGGATTGGGCGAAGGAAGCGAAGGCAGAGACAGAGATGAAGGTGAGTTCACCAATAGTGAAACGGGGCGAGAAGAAAGAAGATCAGGTGAGAACAGGGCGGACTCTGACCGGCGGCGGAGGTCCTCCGAAAAAATTACGAAAAAAGCGCCGTGGAGCAGGCTGGTTGATTGGGTTGCTGCTGCTGGCCGCTGCGGCGGGATTCTTCTGGTGGAAATGGAACCGCGCCTGGGAGGAATTAGAGTCCGGGTTGAAGAATTCGGACAGCGTCGCGGCCGAGAAGACGCGCATGCAGGTTCCGGCGGAAGTGATGCAGAAATTGATCGTGCATCGAGTTGAACCGGTCTATCCGGCGGAAGCGCGCAAAGAAAACCTGCAGGGAATTATCGCGGTGGATATCGTAGTGGGCAGAGACGGATCGGTGATGAGCATGCACGCGATGAATGGTCCTGACGTGCTGGCGCGTGCAGCTATGGAAGCGCTGCGCTGGTGGAAGTTTGAACCTTATCGGGTGAATGGGGAGCCGGCAGCGGTGGAGACGACCCTGGCGGTGGAGTTTAAGAGATAGGCTTCTGGCAGCCGGCTTCCGGGAGCCCTTCGACATTTCCAACACAATTTCCTTTTGAATTAATTGATGCAGCGGCCTTTGGGACCACCACTGGGTGGCCGGAAGCCGGCAGCCGCGCTAGGTTCGCTGCTTGCGAAGAGAGTGGATGACCTTCACGCCGCTGATAGCGAAGCAGGCCACGGCGCACAAGGCTGCGGCAATCATGAAGTTGGCGCGCATGTGCAGAAGATCGGCGAAGACGGCGGCAATAGCGAACAGCAGCCCCAGCACATTGAGCCAGAGTGGTGCACGCACATCGTTGGTCAGATCTTTGCGCAGCCGGAGCTGCAGCAGGAGGGCGGCGAGGCCGATCGCAGCTACAACCACAAGTGCCAGCGGGCTCAAGAACGCCGGCCGAGTCGTGTAGATGACGACAAACGCGAGCGCGAGCAGCAGCAGGCCGGCCGCAATGACACTCCAGCGGCGAGGCTTAGGCCCGGCGGGCGGGTTGGACAGATCCTGGGACAAGGAATTCCGTCCCAAGTTATACAGGGTAGAGCGAGGAGTTGCAAGATTTCGTGTCGGGTGAAAGTGTCGGTGGCCGCCGGCGTAGCGGCTCCCGGGAAGGTAGTGTTACGTGTGAGACTCAACGCTAGCGGCGACGAGCCAGGTACCGCTTACCGTTACAAGAGAACTGAAGTAGGCGCACGGGGGAGTCGCGGGCGCTGTCGCTCGGCATAAATTCGATCCAGCAGTTGTCGGCGCCTTGCACTGCGAATTTCGTTTCGGACAGCGGGATCAGCCTGAGCCCTGGTTGGCCAGACCGGATCATCCTCAGACTTCCATCTTCCCTGTCGGTGGTGATCAGGATCGTGAATTTGACAGGAGCATCGACAGCGTAAGAGCCTTCATAGATATCCAGAGCCTGTTCGATTTCGCCCTGAGCTGTCGACGTAGGGTTGGCCGGCTGCGGGTTGTTCTCAGGTTTGGCTGGGTTCGTTTCTTTTGGCCGTCCAACGGGACGACGCCGCGCGACGGTCGCGGCAGATCGCCGTGCTTGCGGAACCGCTGGGGCGGAGACCGCTGCAGTTTGGGTTGTGTCGACGCGCTGCGGTGCAATTGGCAACGATTGCACGCTCTGGCTCATGCCGCTGGTTGTGTGGCTCGGGGGAATCCAGGAGGGGCGCTCGAACTGGACTTCGGGAATGCGCACGTGAAGAACGTGGATCCAGCTGTAGCGGATGGCGAAGCAGGTCACGCAAAAAAGGGCGAGCGACAGTACCAGCCCGTTGATGAAAGCGGCACCGCGGGGCCGAAAGGGGCTGATGGTATAGAACGAGGGAATGCCATCAGAGACGGCTTGCGGGGCAGCCGCGCCGGGCGCATCGTGCCAGAACTCAGAACGCAGCGTCCACTGCCGCGAGAGCGAGAGCAGAGCGTCCAGGAATAGTCTGAGGGCAGCCGGCGTTGCCTTGGCATGGTCGAAAATAGAAAGCATTTCTTCTGCGAATCGTTTGCGAAACGCCGGAGGGTGCAGGCGGAGTGCGCAGCGATAAAGAGAGCGGAGCATCAGGCCCTCCGAGGTTTGGCGATTTGCAGACGCAAGCGAGCTTCGCGGACCACGCCGGCGAGGCGAGCGGTTTCGGCGGCGAGGACGCCACGGCCGAGCGAAGTCAAACGGTAGTAGCGGCGGCGGGGATCGTCGTCGCCAGGACGGCGGCCGAGTTCCTGAACCCATTCGCGCTGGATCAGTTTCTGCAGATTGTCGTAGAGCGTTCCCGGTCCGAGCTTGTACCTTCCTTCCGACTGGCGGGCAACCTCCTGCATAATGGCGTAGCCGTGGAGATCCTCGCCCGCGAGCGACAACAAGATGTGCAACGGGGCGGGAGACAGAGGCAGGAAGCCGCTGAGATCTTCCTTCATAGCTCGGATATAGATATATCGGACTCCGAGTTATATGTCAAGACAAATGATTGATCTGTGATTGTTGATGGAAAGGCGGGCGCGACCGCTGGTTCCACCAAGCAGCAATCAACGCTCAACCATAAAGCTTTTCAGCTCATGCGGGTGGCAGTATCCGGCTGGTTCCAGCAAGCCACTCGGCCTGCCGGGGACCACCATTGTTCACGGCATAGAGCACGAGCTCGACGCGGGTCGAGACGCCAAGTTTTTCGAAGATGCGGAAGACGTATTTCTTGATCGTGTGCTCGCTCAGCGTGAGCTCGCGGGCTATATCCCGATTACTCAGACCTTCAGCCACCAGTGCGACAACCTGTTCCTCGCGCGGGGTCAACAGGCTGTTGCCATTCGCGTTGAGTACTCGCAAAGAAGGTGCCTCGGAAATCAGATCCATAACGTAGTTGAGCTGCTCGGTGCTGGCCCAGATTTGCCCGGAGGCCACGCAGAGGATGCATTTACACAACAGGCGCAGGTTGGCATCGCGGACGGAGAAAATTCCTCGCGCGCCGGAGCGAAACGCGCTGACTGCCAGTTCGCGGTTGCAGGATTCGGCCAGCAAGAGCGTCGCAACTTCGGGATGCGCAAGATGAAGACGGCGCAGGATGATCACTGCTTCTGAGGCATTTCCCGATGAGTTCAACGACAGAAGCACGACCCGCGGAGTTTTTGCGTCGACAGCCTGGAGAATAGAGACAGCATCCATGCGGCATGCCACGATGCGGAACTCCGGATGACGGCGCAGCGCGCCGGCGAGCAATTGAGACTCCATGCGATTCGAATCAGCGATAAGGATGTTGACAACATCGGATGTGGCCGCGGAAACCATGCTCACAAAAAACCAACTCTCCCAACAATCATTGAGAAACGATTAATGCGATTGTAGGGACACGGAATGCGCACCAACAAGGGAATAGCTCGGAAAATATGGACGTGATTGTCAAAATGGGAAATGAAAAGACTGGCGCAGCGGAAGCGGCGCGCAGAGAGGCAGGGCTGTGGAAAGCGCATAGGTCAGGATTCGCGTTTGCGTGAACTTGTGAAACGGCGAGAAGAGTCGCGAACGATACGGTCGCATGAGCACTGCCTTTATTGCAGATTACTGTTGCCGGACTCGCTGGGGCGATGTGCAAAGCCGATTCCCACCGTGTGATGTGCTAAACATGCAAGTCCACTTTCGTGGGTACTCCCGAGAGAGGTATTCCCCGCGGCAACATTCGTGTTTCGTTTCTGGAATCAATCAAATAAAGCTTTGAATTTGATCGGATCGTGAGCACGCCGGGTGATTTCCCATATGTGGAAGGTGGGGGACTTTCGTAGACGACACTTCCCATGTCTTGTCGGTTGGATGTGCAGGCTGTAAGTTCGGCACTAGAGCGCCGCAAAAAGCGACACTCTGGGCCATGTGGTCAGGCGCTAGGCAATGAAGAGCGTGTTCACGTTCGTTCGATTCATGGCAATTGCGTCATTGTTGTGGCAGTGCTGTTGGATGGCCTTGGCGCAGGATGAGAGTGCAGGACTGCATCGAGACCAAGAAGCTTCCCGTCCAGGCTTAACCGGAACCGGAGCGGGAGATCGGAGTACAACGGCCGCAAAACCCGGACAAGCGGACGGCCTGGGAAACCCTTCACTCGGAGGGGAGCGCCGTCCGCTCTACCGGTTGCGCACCAGCGATGTGGTGGAGATCACGTTCACCGTGGCGCCGGAATTCAATCAAACCTTGACCGTGCAGCCGGACGGTTTCGTGATCTTGAAAGATGCCGGCCTGGTAGACGCACAAGGGCTCAACTTAGAAGAATTCAGCCAGGCGGTGCAGAAGGCCTACACCGGATACCTGCATGATCCGCAAGTGTCGGTCGCGCTCAAGGACTTCGAGCGTCCGTATTTCATCGTGGGAGGCGAGGTCGGAAAACCGGGCAAGTACGAACTGCGTGCTGATACTACCGTGGTTGAAGCGGTTGAGATCGCTGGCGGACTGACCCGGCAAGCAAAACACTCGCAGGTAGTGCTCTTTCGGCGTGTGAATGACGACTTGGTGGAGGCCCGGCTTCTCAACCTGAAGAAGATGCTGCGGGAGAGCCGGTTGAAAGAGGATTCGCATCTCCGGCCCGGCGATATGGTGTTCGTTCCACAAAACACGATTTCCAAGATCGCCCAATTCCTGACCAAGCCCTCAGTAAGCATGTACCTGAATTCTACTCAGTTCTAGATAGTCCAGATTCCCTGAGTCGCATGTCAGACCGAAATCCAGATCGAGGGCGCGGCGAACCACCCCTGCCAACCGTACGGGAATTGGCAGGGGTGTTGTTTCGACGTAGAAGGATCTTCCTCTGCGTATCGGGGCTGGTGCTGGCGGTTGCGATTGTGTACGCCATTTTCGGGACGAGCTATCAGGCGAATATGAAGATCCTGGTGCGACGCGGGCGCGCAGATGCTCCGGTGAGCGCGGGGGAGAATGCGCCGCTGGATCTGACGCGCATTGGAATTACCGAGGAGGAGTTCAATTCTGAGGTGGAACTCCTACGGGACGATGAGGTGATGCGGAAAGTCGTCACGGAAACCGGGGTGGGTGGTCGCGACTGGCTGCATTTCCTGCGGTTGGGAGAAGGTCGCCCGCAGATCGTTGAACGCGCAGCGCGACGGCTGGCAAAACAGATTACTGTCGAGCCGGTAAAGAAGACGAACCTGATTGCGATTAGCTTTGCCGCGGACGATCCGCAAGTCGCGGCAAAAGTTCTGCGCGCGCTGGCGGACGGATATCTGGAGAAGCATAAAACCGTGCACCGGCCGGGCGGGGAGTTTCGTTTCTTCGAGCAGCAGACGGTGAGCTCGAGACAGCAATTGGAGGACTCAGAGAGCAGACTACTCCGGTTTATGGCGGTGCATGGGATTGCGGCGGCCGGGCAGCAGCGCGACTTGGCGTTGCAACGGCTCAGCGAGATGGACGCAAGCGGGCGCCAGACTCGAGTCGAATTGGCCGAGGCCCAACGGCGCGTCCTGGAACTAGAGAATCTGCAAACGCGCCTGCCGGAACGTACAACCACGCAGATCCGGAGTGCAGACAATCCGGAGTTGTTGAAGACCCTCAAAGGAACTCTGCTGGATCTGCAACTGAAGAGGACGGAGTTGCTGACGAAGTTTGAACCCAGCCACCGGTTAGTGCGGGAGGTGGACTCGCAGATCGCGCAAACTCAACGAGCTATTGTTGGGGAAAGCCTCACACCCGTGCGGGATGAGACCACGGACAAAAATCCCCACTATGAGTGGGCAACGGCCGAATTACAGCAGGCGCAGGTGCAACTGAAGGGGCTACAGGCGCGCGAGGCTGCGGCGGATGCGCAGTCAGCCGCCTACCGCACGATAGCGCAAGAGTTGGGGGCGGAGGCAATCACGCAGGATGATCTTCTAAGCCGCGAAAAAGCGGCAGAGGAAAATTATCTGCTTTACGTGAAGAAGCAGGAGGAAGCGCGGATGGATGACGCGCTCGACGAGCGCGGCATCGTCAACGTTGCGATTGCCGAGCCGCCAGTAGCGCCGGCGCTGCCGGTCCGATCGGCAGAGATGGTACTGGCGCTGGGATTGGTTGCAGCCAGTGTGGCAGGAACGGGGTCGGCGTTTGCAGCGGACTATTTGGATCCGGCTTTTCGCAACCCGGACGAGGTGATGGCCTATTTGAATGCTCCGGTACTGGCATCGTTGCCAAAGGACTTGCAAGGGAGCCTCTCGGCATGAGGGACGCGGTCATGAGCACGGGGTGGCTGGGGATGGCCGTTGAGAGGACCGTGCCGACAACGGACCGGGCAGAGCCGGCAACAACGAAATTGCAGTCGATTTCGTGCTGGAATCCGGAAACCTTCGCCCGCGAGCAGATCCGTCGGCTGGTGCGGCAGGTCTTCCTCGCCAGCACTCCACGCGCGATACGGCAGGTCGTATTCAGCGCGGTCGAAGCGGAGGCCGATATCGGAACGATCAGCTTGCGTGTGGGAGAAGCTCTCGCGATAGAAACACCCGCCGACGTTGCCGTGGTCGGGGTATCCCAGGAGCGTGCGACCGGCTTCGATACCTGCCTCCATGACTCGAGGAATGATGTAGGCGACCGAAGCACAGCACTACGAAGAATGGCAACGCGATTGAAAGGGAATTTATGGCTCGTACCCGATCGGATCGCCCGGGCTAACTCCACATCGTTGCATACCTTCCTCAGGGATGTTCGTCAGGAATTCCAGTATTCGATATTGCAGGGGCAAGCGGCCGGTGAGTCGAGTGTCACAGCGGAAATAGCGCAAGCTGCGGACGGGCTGATTCTGGTGGTGTCAGCGAAACGGACACGGCGGGCGGCTGCGCTCAAGATCAAGCAGATGCTGGAACAAGCGGAAGTGCACATTCTGGGAGCAGTGCTGAGCGATCGGGAGTTTCCGATTCCAGAGAGCATTTACCGGCGACTGTAGTTCGTCGTCAAACCCTGGAGAGTTGTAAGAACGCGATCAGAACAGAGTCGAAGTGTCTTGCGCGATAGTCAATCCCGAGATGGAAGAATCCCCACAGGCCGAGTGGGCGCGGTTGATTCCTGGCGAGGTACCCTCCCGCCGCCGGGGGGCTGAAAGGAAGCCGCGATCATCGAAGCAGGACAGACCGGGGGATGGGGTCGACTTTGTATCGGTGTTTGGGGAAACTGCAGAACGGCCCAGCGCTGTTCTTGCCATGCTGGTTCCGACGCCCCTGCAAGGCCGGTCCGCATGGATGTGGCTAAAGGCCATGGCCGCGGACTGGGCTCTGGTGATGCTGAACTGGCTGTTGCTGGGAGCGCTGCTGGTGCCGTTGCGGGGGATTTTTCCGAGGCCGACATTTTTTGAGTACGCCGCCGGGGCGCCTTTTCCTCTGTTGGGCGTGGCCATTCTGCATGCCGCTTTTATAACTCTTATCGGTCACTCGGAAGGAATCTATGCCAAGGGTATGGAGGCAAAACTGGAGGCCTGCGCCTTGCGGAAGTGTGTGTGCTGGTCAACATTGGCAGTGTCGTTGGGTGCGGGCCTGCTCACGGCTCGCTGGGCCACCGCCGGGCTGTGCTGCTGCGCCGGCTTGTTCCATTTCGTTGCACTTCGAACGTGGCGTTGCAGCCTGGCCCAGCGAGAGCCCGGGGATCGACAGCGCCGCAGAGTGCTCGTTGTTGGCGGCGGCAGAATGGGTCGGGGCATTGCGCATTACCTGGAGCAGCATCCCGAGGACGGACGGACCGTATACGGCCTACTCGATGATGACCGCGAGTTGGGCAGCGGAGTCATTGGCAAAGTCGCGGATCTGGCGCGGCTGGCTCGTACGGGATTTGTGGACGAAGTCATTCTGGCGGCGCCGGAGAACAGAGCGCTGGCTCAGCAGGTGTTGCGGGAAGCGCGGCGTCTGCGGCTGGATGTGGAAATGGTGCCGGAGTTGTTTGGATGCAAGCCGACTGGACACGAAATCGAACGCGTCGGCGATCTGCCTCTGATCTGCCTCCATGCCGAGAGGTTGCCGGCCGTCAATTTAGTGCTTAAACGGCTGGTCGACATATTCGTCTCCGGTTTGGCTTTGGTTGGGCTTGCGCCACTTCTGGCCGCGATAGCAGCCCTGATCAAGCTGGATTCTTCGGGGCCGATCCTCTACAGCGCCAAACGGGCAGGGCGGAAAGGCCGGATATTTTCCTGCTATAAGTTTCGCACCATGGTGACCAATGCAGATGCTTTGAAAATGCGCTTACGGCAGAGCAATGAGCGGTCCGGTCCATGTTTCAAAATCGCGAATGATCCCAGGGTCACGCGGGTCGGCGCGTATTTGCGGCGCTACAGCTTGGATGAATTGCCGCAGCTTTGGAATGTGCTGCGGGGAGAAATGAGCCTGGTAGGGCCGAGGCCGCACCCGGTGGAGGAGGTTGCTGCTTATGAAATGAGGCACCTGGGCCGGCTGGACGTGACCCCGGGCATGACCGGACTGTGGCAGGTAATCGGGCGGCGGGATCCATCATTTGAGCGGAACATGGAATTAGATCGCAAGTACATTCAGACCTGGAACCTGGGACTAGATATGCGAATTCTGCTTAAGACTTTTCTAGTCGTGGCCAGGGGAACCGGAAACTGATGCCACCGTTCTCGGCGACGCCGGACAGCGCGTACAACCAGTTCGCGGCCGGCACTTTGCGACTGGCTCTGCGCCCGCTACAAGCCATAGTCGCCGCTCCCACGCTGATGTTCCTGGCCGCTCTCGCGGCCATGTTGCTGCACCATCCGGACGTACGCTTGTACGAGATCAACCGCATCACATTCATACTTTTGGTGCTGGCGGTGGTCGGACGGGCCGTGGTGTTCAGGCAGCGACTGTTGGTCCTGGAGAGGGCATCGTGGCCCATGATCGGCCTGACCCTTCTCGCAGTAGGCAGCATCATCAGCCTGCCCTTTGACAGCGAGACTTGGACCCTGCTGGCAGCGAAATTCGTGGTTCCCTTCATGGTGTTTCATCTCGCCAGGTTGGTCTTCACCGACGAAAAACGCTTGCGGCAGTTTGAGGTCTTCACTCTTGTCGTGTTGGCTTACTTGAGCTTTACCGCCATCGCTTTTCTGGTCGGCGCGCGTTCCCTTATTTTTCCGAAATTCATTCTGGACGAAACCCTCGGAATTCACGCCGAAAGGGCGCGAGGGCCATTTCTGCAAGCGGTGGCCAATGGCGTTTCGCTCAACCTGCTGGCCGTTTTGGCGCTGCATGCCTACAGGCGAGGAAGGGTCCGTGGGTTAGCGATAGTCGCACTCCTGGCATCTGTGCCGATCGCGATCTTGGCCACCATGACGCGGGCGGTCTGGCTGTCGTTTGCTGGAACCATGCTAGCACTGATTTTTCTCTCGCGGAACCGTATGCTGCGCCGCGCAGGACTGGGGCTTGCTCTGGTGGCGGCTACGGGATTGGCTGTGGTTCTAAGTTCTCCGGCATTGACTCGCGCAATGGGAGACCGTCTGACAGACAGCCGGCCCGTGGAATATCGCGAGACGGTGTATGCAGCCGGCTGGCAGATGTTTCTGGAGCGTCCGCTGACTGGCTGGGGATTCCACCAGATGCCAGCGGAGTTGCCACGATATGTCGGCGATTGCCCGGAGAAGGTGCTGTACCCGCACAACACCTATCTGGAGGTGCTGGTGGAGGAAGGAGTCCTGGGGTTCGCCTTATACCTGTGGCTGATGTGGGAACTGTTGCGGCTGGGCCGAGGACCAATTCCAACTCTAGAGAAGAAGGGATTCCTCGATCAAGAATTTCACCGTATATGGCCGATTCTGCTGGCCGTGTATTGCGTGAACGCGGCGGTGGTGGTAATGAGTTATCACTTCGTGAATTGTTTGCTGTTCGCAATAGCGGGGATGCTGGCCGCGCAGCAGTACCGCTCCAAGGCCGTGCCATGCTGACGGTCGCCTTTCTCGCGAATGAGTTTCCTTCGCCTATCGAACCGTATGTGGCCGATGAGATTGAAGAACTCGAGCGGCGGCATGTTCGCGTCGTCGCGGGCAGCGTGCGCCGTCCCAAAGACAACGATAGTCTTGCCCCGGAGATCGTCGTGCAGGCACTCGATTGCCGGGTGCTGGTCCGGGCAGCGTGGCTGTGTATCCACCGCTCGAGGCGCATTGCACCATTCATCTACAGAATCGTGTTTCAGGGAAATGAGAGTTTCTGGCAGCGCTCCAAGGCGATTGTCCACACCTTTCTTGGCGCCTGCTATGCCGTGAAACTGGAGGGCCGCGGAGTCCGGCACGTTCACGCCCATCACGGATATTTGGGCTCGTGGATTGCGATGACGGCGGCCCGACTTCTCGGCGTCTCCTTCAGCATGACTCTCTACGGATCGGATTTGCTGCTGTACGGCTTGTATCTCGACACCAAGCTTGCGGAATGCGCGTTTTGCCTGAACGTCTCGCAATATAACCGGCGATACATTCTTGAGCACTATCCCAGCATTGACCCCGAGAAATTACTCGTGCTGCGCATGGGAGTGGACATCCCGGAACATGCAACACCTCCAGACGCGACGGCGAGGACCGACAGGGATCCGCTCATTTTGCTCGCGGTGGGACGCCTGCATCCTGTGAAGGATCATGCATTTCTGGTACGAGCTTGCGGCGAACTGCGTGCTCGTGACGTGGCATTCCAATGCTTCATCGTGGGCGAAGGCCCTGAGCATCGTGCCTTGAACTCGCTGATTTACCGATGCGGCCTTGAGCAAGACGTCCATTTGCTGGGATTCGTGTCCCCGGCGCAGCGGGATTCGTTGTACGACCGCGCCGATGTCGTCGCCCTGACCAGCCGAAGCGAAGGCATCCCGGTGGTATTGATGGAGGCGATGGCGCGTGGAAAATTAGTGCTGGCCCCGGCGATCACCGGGATTCCGGAGTTGGTCATCGCAGGCACAACAGGATTCTTGTACGAGACTGGCTCGACGGATGAGTTTGTCGTGGCTCTGCTCTTCATCCGCTCCCAGATGGAAAATCGCCTCGACCCTTACGAACTGAATGCGCACGTCATCGCTAGAGTCCCACAACTGGACTGGATCCGTCAGCGAGCGCGGATGCACGTTTGTCAAAACTTCAGCCGGAACCGGAATCTGCAGTTGTTTGCAGATCTTTTTCTCCAGCGGATCGTACCGCGGACCGAGAGCACTCCCGATGAGAATCCTGTATTGCAACAAATATAACTATCCCTTCAGCGGGACCGAAGTCTACCTGTTCGAGTTAATGGGATTGATGCGCGAGCACCGCCAAGAAGTCGCCCTATTCTCGATGTCGGATGATCGTGGCCAGTCGACCCCCTACGACCGGTATTTTGCGCCCCACATCGACTTCAAGGGAAAGGTGGGATGGAGGCAGAAACTGCAGTTGGCTGCCCACGCAATCTACTCGACGGAAGTGCGGCGGCGAGTCCGAGCGATGATCAAAGATTTTCGGCCCGATGTGGCACACGTTCGCAGCATCTACCATCATCTATCGCCGTCGATTCTGTGTGAACTGAAGGCGCAAAACATTCCGGTGCTGTATCACGTGAATGATTTCAAACTGCTCTGTCCGAACTACAACCTGCTGTCACACGGGCAAATATGCGAAGCATGCAAAAGCGGCGCTTTCCGCAACATGCTGTGGTCGGGTTGCTATCCAGGAATGCCGGCACGCCTCACTCTAATGACGGAGGCTTACGTTCATCGCTGGCTGAGGACGTATCACAAGTGTGTGGACATGTTTCTGGCACCGAGCCGGTTTGTGCGCGACAAATTTGTGGAGCACGGCTGGGATGGAACTAAGTTTCACGTATTGCCGCACTTTCAGAGAGTCCAGCAATTGCGGGAGTCAAGCGCATGCCACCACGGTCCGATACTGTACGTGGGCAGATTATCGGAGGAGAAGGGCGTGCAAGATTTGTTGCGGGCCATGCAACAGCTTCCGCAATTAAGTCTGGTGATTGCGGGCGACGGACCGCAGAAAAGTGAACTGCCGGAATGGGCGATGGAACTCGGTCTGAATAACGTCGAGTTCGTAGGCCAAGTGGGGCCCGAAGAACGCGACCGCCTGATCGCGCAGTCTCGATTCACAGTTTTTCCTTCGCATGCCTTTGAGACCTTAGGGAAAACGATTCTCGAGTCCTTTGCACAGGGTCGGGCCGTGGTGGCCAGCGATCTTGGTTCCAGACGCGAGTTAATTCATCAGGGAGAGACGGGGCTTCTGTATCGCTGCGGAGATGTGAATGGGCTCGCCAGAGCCATGCGGACCTTGGCCGAAAACCCGGAACTGGCGCGGAGTATGGGACGGGCCGGGTGGAAACGGGTTCGAAGTCATCACACACCGGAGGCGCATTATCAGGAGCTGATGCTTTTATATCAGGGACTTGTTGACAACAGGAAAAGCTCCCATCTCATGTCGATGGAAGCGCGAATGCCAAAGCCGGTGCTCCAACTGGAAGCGGAACCCTCAATTCCGCGGCGACGCCATCTGCGAATAGCTTTCATCGGTGGGCGAGGTGTGATCTCGAAATACAGCGGAATCGAGAGCTACTACGAAGAAATCGGAAAACAACTGGTGGAGCAGGGCCACGAAGTCACCGTCTACTGCCGCAACTATTTCACTCCGAATGTGCGAGAGCACAATGGCATGAGACTGGTGCGGTTGCCCACGATTCGCTCCAAGCATCTTGAAACGCTGATTCACACGTTCCTGAGCACGCTGCATGCGCTTACTCGACGCTATGACGTGGTGCATTATCACGCGTTGGGGCCAGCGCTGTTTTCTTTTGTCCCGCGTATGGCGGGGACGAAGACTGCGGTGACCGTCCAAGGGCTAGATTGGCAACGCAAGAAGTGGGGAAGATTAGCTTCGGCCGTGTTGCGTTTGGGAGAAAGCGCATCCGTGCGGCTTCCCAACGCAACCATGGTGGTCTCTCGAACTCTGCAGCAGTATTATCGCCAGCTGCATGGCATAGAAACGCGCTATGTGCCCAATGGCGGCGTACTGCGCGAACGAAGCGAGCCGAACGAAATTCTAGAGTGGGGACTCGAACCGGGAAGGTATCTGTTATTCCTGGGAAGATTGTCGCCCGAGAAGGGCTGCCATGTGCTGGTCGAAGCTGTGGAGCGGCTCGACGAAGATGTCACCCTGGTCATGGCAGGCGCGGGAAGCTATTGCGACGATTACAGCCGGGAGTTGCGAACGCATGCGAGCGAGCGGATTCGGATACTCGACTGGGTTTCCGGAGAAACGTTGGATGAACTGTTGACCAATGCCATGATCTTTGTGTTGCCGTCAGATATGGAAGGCCTTTCGCTGGCATTGCTGGATGCTATGGGCGCCGGATTATGCGTCTTGACCAGCGACGTTCCGGAGAATCGGGAACTCGTGGACGGAGTCGGATTCACGTTCGTCCGCGGAAGCGCGGCAGATCTCGCAGACCGTCTCCGTTTCCTGATGGCGAATGCTGCGGTGCGAGGGGCAGCAGGAAAACTGGCAAGAAGGCGGATCGCAGAGCAATATCAGTGGTCCAAAATTGCTGAGGACATCGAGAAGGCATATTTTGAAACCCTCGGGTGGAAGTCAGATTCTTCCGCGGCCAAGAAAGAGAATGAGCGCACTGCGGCAGTTGTTGAACGCGAATTGAGCAGCCTGCGGACCGGCTGATCTTCGGTTGGCACAGCCCAAATGCCGCGATCTGACCTAGGTCACTTACGCTACCCTAGCCTCCTCGCCCGGAACCTGAGACAATAAGCAAGTAGCTTCTGCCGTCGTTCCTGCGCCTTCTCTCAGACGCGTCTCGCAAGGAAGACTCTCATGGATCAGGAAGTCACAACCATGGTCAGCGCCGATGTGGCGCATGAGCTGACCACCAGAATTCAGGAAACCTGCACGCCCGCGCCCAAACCCCCTTTGCGTGGCGTGGTTCTGGTGCTGATCCAGTATGACGTTTGCGAAGAGATCCACCTTGATGAGCTCCGTAAAATCTTCCCGGCACGCAAGGCCGACGTGGCTCTTAAGAAGGCCCCGTCCTACGTCCGCTACCAGCGTCCACCCGTCGAAGAGACTCTGGAGCCGCTGATCCTCGAGTCCGGCGAGCGCCTTGCCGGGGAGATCAAGTACTACGACTACGGCGTGGTCAGCCTGGAGTTCGAACTGCCCTTTTCCGGCACCTGGGAAACGCTGGTGGAACTCTCCTCCCGGTGGACCTCAGACAGCAATTTCGAGAAGCTGGCATCCCGCGTGGTCCGGCAAAAGCTGGAGCAGGCCCGCCCCGCTCTGGTCAAGCCTTACACCAAGGAATGGCTGCAAGAGGACTACTTCATCTTCCAGGTGCGCGAGATCGACCGCTCGCCCACCGCCGACGAATTGCTGGCCACGCAGGGTGACTTCATTGCGCAAGTCGTCCGCGGAGAAACCGCCAGGCTCTCTCAAGGCGAGCGCGACGAGATTCTTTCCGCCCGCATCTCCTACTATCCCACCGACCTCGCGGTCATAGGATGGAACGCCGCGTTCATTTACGACACCGCCGCGGGGGCCGAGACCGCGATCCAGCTCCTGCAGTACGCCAACTCCCAGTTGCTCGAATTCCGCCACTATGACGAGCTGCTCACCAACGAACTCGAAAACGTCTACGACTTTCTCGAAGTCGGACGCACGGGATGGTGGTCGCGCTGGCGCACGGCGAACGCCGCGTCGAAGCTGCACACCGTCCTGCTCGACGTCAACGAACTCACCGAGCGCGCCGACAACGCCATCAAATTCCTCAGCGACATGTTTTCCGCGCGCCTCTACAAGTTGTGCGCCGCCAAGGTCGGCGTCCCCGACTACAAAGACCTGGTCAAAGAAAAACTGGAGACCGCCGAAGACCTCTACCGCTTCATGGTCGAGCAATTCAACCAGTCCCGCGCCTTCGTGCTGGAGCTGATGGTGGTCGTCATCCTGATCATCGAGCTGGTCTACTTTTTCAAAGGCAAAATGTAGTAGGATCGCGTAATCAGGAAATATGGTAGTTTGGAAGTCGTATGATCTTTCCATGTCCGCTCCGCCCGTGAATTCCACCGTTCTCAGCTTTGAAGACGCCCGTCGCGCCGTCGAAGAACAAGCGGTACGAATGAGCGCTTCTCAAAGTCAATCCGTGGACCTGCTCTCCGCCGCTGGCCGCGTCCTCGCCGAATCGGTACTCGCCGATCGCGATCTTCCCCCTTTTCCCCGCTCGACGCGGGATGGCTATGCGGTTCGATCCGCCGACTTGTCTCAAATTCCCGCGACTCTGGATGTGATCGGCGAAATCAAAGCGGGCGAGCCGCTCAACAACATTCCCGCCAGCGTGGGCAACCGTCAAGCCGTATCGATCATGACCGGCGCGCCAGTTCCAGACGGTGCTGACGCCGTGGTGATGGTCGAGTACACCTCGAATCGCGGCCAGCAAGTCGAGATCACCAGGCAAGTTGTGCCCGGAGAGAACGTCGTCCCGCGCGGCGCCGAAGCCCGGCTGGGCACCTCGCTCATCGATCGCGGAACGCGATTAAATGACGCGGCCATCGCTCTCGCCGCGTCCGCAGGTAAAACAAAGTTGCAGATCTACAAGCGTCCCCGAGTCGCCGTGCTTACCACCGGCGACGAGATCGTCGGCATCCATGCCAATCCCGGTCCGACGCAAATTCGCAACTCAAACAGCTATTCCCTGGCGGTCCAGATTCAGCAGGCCGGAGGAGAACCGGTGCTGCTTCCCATCGCTCCCGACGAGCCCAAGCGGTTGCGCGAACTGATCGAAGCAGGGCTGCAGCACGATTTGTTGCTCATGACCGGTGGTGTCTCCATGGGCCGCTACGATCTGGTCGAACAAGTCCTCTCAGAAATGCAGGCCGAATTCTTCTTCACCGGCGCAAGAATCCAGCCCGGCCGCCCAGTCGTCTTCGGCAAATGTGGCGTCCCCGCCCGCGCAGAGCTCACCTATTTCTTCGGCCTGCCCGGTAACCCAGTTTCGACCATGGTAACCTTCGAGCTCTTCGCCCGGCCCATGCTGGAAGCGCTAGCCGGCATGACTCCTCGCAAACTCGCCTTCGTCAACGCGAGGCTGAAGTCCGAGATCAAAGTCAAACCCGGACTCAAGCGCTTCCTCCCGGCAATCCTCTCGGGCGAATACGAAAATTCGCAAGTCGAACTCGTCCCCTGGCAAGGTTCCGGCGACGTTGCTGCCACCGCCCGCGCCAATTGCTGCATTGTCATCCCGCCCGACCGCGATCGCATCCCCGCCGGCGAATTTGTCTCCTTGATGTTGCGCTAGGAATTATTTGTCTTGAATGGAAGCGGCTTTAGCCGCGCCGGAAGCAGACTTAACCAAGAAGCGCACCGGGAGACAGGGGCACAGGCATACGTAGCGGCACCCGTCCAGGAGCGAAGCTTCGTTCTCTCCATGTAAGATAATCCTGAGCTGCAGATGCCCAAGAAACTCTCCCACTACGACGGAGCGGGCCGCGCCCGCATGGTCGACGTCTCTGCCAAATCGGCGACCAAGCGCGAGGCCGAAGCCAGCGCTTTTGTCGCTGTCCGCCCTGAGCTTCTCGCCTCTCTGCCGCAAAATCCTAAGGGCGATCCCTTCGAAGTGGCCCGCATCGCCGGCATCATGGCTGCCAAGCGCACTTCCGACCTAATCCCGATGTGTCATCCCCTCCCGCTTTCGCTCGTTGATGTCGAACTGCGCCTGTGCGAGAATGGCGTCGCTATTACCTCCAAAGTCATCACCACCGCCGAGACCGGCGTCGAGATGGAGGCGCTTGTGGCCGTCAGCGTTGCCGCCCTGGCGCTCTACGACATGCTCAAGGCGGGCGATAAGGGCATTAAGATTGGCGAAATTGCCCTGGAACGCAAGAGCGGCGGCAAAAGTGGAGAGTACCGGCGTAAGCAATAAACGAATTCATGGCTGATAACGTCAAGCTGCTGTTGGTGGACGACAATCCGATGGTGTTGGGGATGCTGCAGCGGGCTTTGACTCCGTTCGCCATGATCACCATCGCGTCCGACTCCGCCGACGCGCTCCTCAAAGCGGTCGATGACGCTCCCGACTTGCTGGTTTGCGACTATCGCATGCCCGGCATGGATGGCCGTCAGTTGGTCGAGAAGTTGAAAAGCCGGCCCGCCACCGCCAACTTCTCTAGTGTCCTTATGGCCAACAAGGCCGACATTGCCGAGCGCCTTTCCCCGCAGGATGCCGCTGACGATTATCTGGAGAAGCCATTCTTTCTCAAAGATGCCAGCCGCCGCATCAAGCGCATGATCGACCGCATCTCGATTGAGAAGATGGCCAAGACCGCGCCCTCGGACGGCGTCGTGCGCGGAAATCTCTCCCAGATGAACGTGATCGATCTGATGCAGTCGCTCGAGATGGGACGCAAGAGCTGCCGCCTTTCGTTGAGCAATGACGCCGATAAATGCGAAGTATTTTTTGCCGAAGGCCAGGTCAAGCATGCCACCTATGGCCCGCTAGTCGGCGACCAGGCCGTGTTCAAAGTTTTGCGCTGGACTGGCGGTAATTTCCAGATTGATTTCGAGGGCAAGACCGACCAGGAAACCACCCAGCTCAATACCCAGGGACTCCTGATGGAGGGACTGCGCTTGCTCGACGAATCGCAGCGCGACGGAGGCGGAGAAGCGGAAGCTGCTGCGGAAGCAGCGCCGGTGGCCACGCCAAGTGCCTCCGCGCCCGGCCGCAGGCACGAAGAAGAAGATGACGTCCTCCTCGATGGCTGATGGCGCGCCGATTTCGGCTGCGGTGGTGACGATCAGCGACTCCTGCGCTCGTGGCGAACGCGAAGACCGCTCCGGCCCGGCGGTGGCACAAGTGCTCGAAAAATTGCACTTCTCGGTCGCCGTTCGCGAGATCGTTCCCGACGACTCCACAAAAATTCAGAATTTGCTGATTCGTCTCGCCCGCGAGGTGCGCCTGATCGTGACCACGGGAGGCACTGGCATAGCCGCGCGCGATGTCACTCCCGAAGCCACCCGTGCCGTGTGCGATCGCCTGGTCGACGGCATCCCCGAGCGCATGCGCATTGAAGGAATCAAGAAGACTCCGTTTGCGGCGCTGAGCCGCGCCCTTTGCGGCATTCGCGGCACAACGCTGATCCTCAATTTGCCGGGTAGCCCCGCGGGCGCCATGGAGTCGTTAGAAGCCGTGCAGGATTTGCTTCCCCATGTCATCGACCTTCTCAGCGGCAAAACTGAGCACAAACAGTGAACCCGAGCACGACCGGGAAGGGCAAGGCCTTAGCCGAGCCGATTGCGGCGCAAGGTTGATCGAGGCTTTAGCCACTGAGGCGAAATACCCGTCGCAGGATAAGGCAGTTGAGCAGAACCTTTACCTGAATCATTTGCGGGTTCGTCGTACTTTGAGCGTTCCCCCAGCTGCCCAGCCGAGGGCGTATGCGGATGAAGTGTAGAAGGGAGCTGTGGCGGGCCGATAGATCAAAACGCGCCCACCAAAACACCGCCTAATTCGCTATTTTCCCCGCCCCCCAATCGCCTTCCCTGGAAACAACCCTTCTACCATCTTCCCATCATCAATCAGCACTGTTCCCCCGACCAGCAGATAGTGCACGCCCACGCTAGGCTCCATGGGCTTCTGAAACGTAGCCCGGTCGCTGATCGTCGCCGGATCAAACACGACAATGTCGGCATCCGCGCCTTCCTGTAGCCGTCCTTTGAGCCGGGCCGCCGGAGTCGACCGCTCCAGCATCTGCGCTGGCATCAATGTCATCTTTCGCAGCGCTTCCATCAGCGTCAGCGTCTTCTTTTCACGCACGTACTCCCGCAGCACGCGCGAGAAGCATCCAGCATTGCGCGGATGTCCCACCAGCCCATCGCTCGCAATCATGACCAGCGGGTTGGGTATGATCGCATCCACGATTTGCTGCGTATTCGAAAAAATCAGCACCCATTGCGTCGAGTTGGAATTGTGCAACTCGTCAAAACGAGCCTTAGTGAGATGTTCGCCGGTACTCGGAATCACGAGATCGCCATAATCGATGCCCATCTTCTCGCGCCATCCCGGATTGAACACCGCCGAATTGATCGCTGTCATGCCGGCAATGTACGGATAAGCCTCCGTCGTCACGTCGACCCCGTGGGCTCGTGCTCCCGCAATCATGGAAAGGCATTCCAAAGAGTCTTTCAGGCAGGTGCTGTTGATGTGCACAATATGCAGCGCCGCTCCGCTGATCGCCGCCGCGCCAATCACTTCTTCCGTCGACTGGATGGCCGATCCCGGCTCCACTTGCCCCGCGCTCCGCATGTGGGTGTACACCGGCAACTTCTGCTCCGCCGCGAGTCGGAAAATGTCGATCACTTCCAGCCGGGTCGCACCCGGAGCGTACTCGATCCCCATGCCAATTCCGAGCCCTCCCGCGTCGATTTCCTCGCGCAAGCGTTGTTCGATGCGCAGTATCTGCTCCGGCGTCGCGTGCTCCTCTGTCGCCGGGCCGCTCTTCGGCAAGATCGTTCCCTCGGGCAGCGGCGCGCCGAATACCAGCGCCCGCGCCGCCAGATAGCTCGCCGTCGTGCCATAGTGAATCAGCGAATGTCCTTCCTTCGCCTTCAGGAATTGCGCCACATCCGGCGCGCCAATTTCCATCTCCAGCGCGGTAGTTACGCCATCAAACGCCTTGACGTGCCCGCTGGCAAGATCCTGCCCATGCTGGTGCAGATCGATGAATCCCGGCGCCACCACCAATCCCGCCGCCTGAATAGTCCTCTTGCCACTGAGTGCGGTCTCCGAAATCTGCGCGATCTTCCCGTCGCGAATGCCAACATTGCGCACCGCATCCAACCCCGTCTCCGGATCCATGACCCGGCCGCCCTCTATCACGAGATCAAATTGCTGTGCCGCCAACCGACTGCTGGTGCACCAGGAAAAAACGCCAAGAAACATAAACGACAGAAGCAGTTTTCTCATCTTGTCTCCGAAGCACCGATCATACCAGCCGCAGAACCATAGCCAGTTGCATCTTTGCTTTTCTCGGCACTCGCAGCTCGTAGTTCAGTACTCGGCACTCGCCACTCGGTACTCGAATTACGTACACTAACCCTTCGTTTGAAGAAGATCGGACACATTCTGGCGCGTTACACGGCTTGGATGCTGGGGCTCATGAAGGCCCTGGGCATCTGGGGTGTCTTCGTCATTGCCTTCGCCGATAGCGCCCTGCTCGGCATGCCGGTGGACTTCATCGTCGCCACCTATGTTTACCAGGATCGCAAGCGCATGCTCCTTTACATCGTCATGGCATCGCTGGGCTCCGCGCTGGGCAGCATCCCGCTCTACATCATCGGTTATCTGGGAGGAGAGAAGGTCCTGCGCAAGCGCATTTCCGAGGAGCGCTTCCTTAAAATTCACGCGTCATTTGAGGCGCACGAATTCTGGGCGCTGATGTTCCCCGGCATGCTGCCGCCGCCCATGCCCTTCAAAATCTTCGTTCTTGGCGCAGCCGTTTTCGAAATGAAGTTCCGCGACTTCCTGGTCGCGATTTTCGCCGGGCGATTCGTGCGCTTCCTGGTGTTGTCTGTCTTGGTGCTATGGTTTGGACCAGGGATCGTCGCTCTTTTCGGCGGCCTCCTCAAACGGCACTGGATCTGGGTTTTGACCCTCGTCGCAGGTGGGATTTGCCTGTGGCTTGTGCTGCGGCGGCGGAGACGAGCGGCATGAAATGGCCCGGGTGCTGCTCCACGTGGTGTCAAGAAAATTTCGGCCGCGACGAGGATCGCGGCCGCATTTTATTTAGACCATCAAACTTCCTTAGGCGGCTGCCACGTGGTTCCCAGCACGGGCTCGCCACTCCGACAGTGCCTGCAGCAATACTGGTGTCCCAAACATTGCGATTGAGAAAAACAGATCACTCTCAACCGTGCCGCGGAAGAACGGTATCGCCGCGGTGTACGACATCATCAATCCGCTGAAGCTTCTCGGGTACATTCCCGGCCACGCTGCCCAGACTGCGAAGTTGCTGATCAGGAAGAACGAAACCGAACTGGCTAACGCCGCTCCCACCACACGCCAGAATCTGAATTTTCCTCCCAGGCTTGTGCCCAGGCACAGAATCGCCGCATACCATGCCCACGTGACCAGTTGGTCCCATGAAATCGTGTAAGCATAGATGAACTTCGTCAGTACCACATCGGCTGCTGCCATCAGCACCAGTGGAATCCACAACTGACGCCGTGAACCTCGGGCTCCGAAAAACAGCAGGGAAGCGGCTACCGGGGTGAAATGCCACGCATGCGGCAGGAAGTTCAAGGGACCGGCAAAAGGCAGGAAGCGGACAGCAATCGCCAGCAGCACAAATAAATAGGGCAGCATGATCACCTCGCAGACGAAATCTATTCTGGGCGTTCAACGCCCCGCCGTCAAGAGAGGAAGAAATTCTGGAGAGTTTGTCACCGCTGCCCGGGCTCGGGCACGATGGCCCGATCGTTGTCGCCAAATATATCCCCAACCACATGCAAGTTTTTGTCCAGCACTACCGACGCTCCTAATACGCGGCGTCTCCGTCCGGTCACTGCGTCGGGCATTCCCACGAAGCGCAGATCCTGAAAGTGCACAATGTACCCTTCCTCCGGCGCCTGAAGCGTTTCCGTTTCCGTAATCGGATACTGGGCCCAATCCAGATACACGCGGCCCAGATAAGATTTTTTGGCGGCGAGAGTGACCGCCGTTTCTTCCGGCTTGTAGCGAATCTCCATCTGTCCTTGAGGATCCACCTCAGGTCCCAGCGAATTCACCGGCGCCAGCGCAAAAAATGCCGATGTCTCCACCACTCCATACCAGCGAAAAGGATTGATCCACGTCGGATACGCCGACGCCCGCAGCGGGTCGGCATCGTTGTACGTACGCGATTCCAACGCGTTCACTGCCCGGCGATGCTCATAATCGCGTACTCCCCACATCAGCACTACTCCGATTAGCGCCAGGCTGGCAGCAACCCGCCCCCGCGGCCTGCGAGTGCGCGCTCCAACTTCTTTGTCGATCAGAGAGAACAGCGACGGAGCCACCAGCCCCAGAAACAAAAACAGCAGCATTACCGGCTCAATGATGAAGACGATGTCCCACGAATACCACTTCTCCGAGAACGGCCAGAACGGCCGCACCCCGTAGTTATTCGTGAAGTCCAGCAGAAGATGGCTCAGTCCGGCCAGGCAGGCAAAGAAGTACAGCCAACCCCACCGCGGAGGCAGGCGGGGATCGTTGGTTCTGCGCCCGCGTAGCCGCCAGATCAAATAGACAAACCCGAGCACAACAATAGCGTCGATGAACACTCCCAAGAACGAGTGCGTGAATCCGCGGTGGTGAGCGAACCCGAACGCCGGCCCGCCGAACCGGCTGAGAATGTCGAGGTCGGGCGCCTCCGCCGCTAGCGTCAATGTGAGCGTGGCCAGCCCAGTCTTACGATTCAGTCCGGCGCGTCCCATGCACGCCCCGGTCAGAAAATGAGTAACAGGTTCCAAGAGTGAATTTATATCATCCCGCGGTAAAGGCAAGGGCAGCCGCGCCAGTCGAATTGGAGACGCCCTCGGCTGTACGCAAGGCCAGCCTGGCTACTTTCACCGCCCCGGAGCCAGCAAGGTCAACCCATCCGGGACGATCGTAATTTCCGCCGGCAAACTGCCCAGCAGTTCTCCATCAGCTTCGACGTAAACCTTGGGTTGCGGCTCAGACTCCGCCGATAAAGTCGCAGGATAATCACAAGTCGCCCTCGTTGCATACGCCAGCTCAATGCCCGGAATCGCCCAACGCCGGCGCAACAGTCCGCGCGTCACGTAGGCGAGATAAGCGAGTCGGCTCCCCGTCTGGGCGAAGACCAACCGCATGTCGTTGCGATCCAGCGAGGCTCCGGGGGCCAGTTGCTGCACCACTCCACCGAAGTTGCCAATACGCACCGCGAGCAGTTCCGTGACGCTCGAACGCTGGGATTGACCACCCTCGCATTCGCTGTACTCGATCTGGAAGCGCGTCATCGCGTAAGTAAACCACAGATGCCAGGCCTGCCAGTAATAAGAAGTCATCCCCAGGCGCTGCTTGACCCCGGCATGTAATTTGTAGAACAGATGCGCGTCAACCCCCACGCCCGCCGCAACCACGAAATAGCACGTGGTGGGCTCGCCCTGAAAGCCCAAGCAGGTTACGCGGCCCAAAGCGACTCGTCGCAACGTTCCATGCAACGCAGCTTTCGCCGCCGCAGCCACGCGCAGCGGAATGCCCAGGTCGTGAGCCAGGGCATTGGCCGTCCCCATCGGCAGCACTCCCAGCGCGACCGGCGTCAGCGCCAATACCTGGGCAATGTTGTGGATCGTCCCATCCCCGCCGCAGGCGAAAATCGTGTCACATCCTGCAGCCATGGCCCGCCGCGCTTCCTCGCCGGCATGATCCCGGGATTCGGTGGGAAACAATTCGGCCTCAAATCCACCCCCGCGCAGGATCGTGAGCGCGGCCTGCAATTCCCGCTGCCGTTGCTTGCTTCCGCCTGAACCCGGATTGTAGAGCAGCGCCGCCTTCCGCATAGCCTGATCGCAGCTGGATTGTACCTGACCGGCAACCAAGAGCAGGGTAGTTGGGCTCTATCGCTCGTCTGCGTGGCCGGATAAGCTTATGTCTCTTGGAGGTAGCACTCATGAGGATTTCTGTGCGTCTGTTGCTGGTTCCCTTTGCTTTCATGGTTAGCTCAGCTTGGTTGCTGGCTCAATGTACGCTGCCCGGCATTCCTTCACCGGGGACGATCGATCCTACCTTCGACGGTTATGTGACGCAGAATGGCCCGGGATGGACCGGCGCCGACGGCACCTATTCTCTCCCGCTCCCAGACGGAACGAACCTGTGGATGTGGTCCGACTCCTACATCGGCACCGTCGACCCCACCACCAGGCTCCGTAGCAGCGACCTCTTCACCGCGCACAACTCGCTCACCATTCTGAACCAGTCCACCGGATCGTGGACGACGGTCGGTTATCCCCCGAAAACGACCTCATATTTCGCCCCCACCAGCAAGAGCGATTGGTTCTGGGTAGGAACCGGCGTGGTTGAGCAGCCCACGACCGGCGCTTACCAGATCCAGATCATGCTGCTGGAGTGGACGGGGGCGTTCAAACTGGTGGGCCATTCCGTCGCCACCCTGTCATGGCCGGGCCTCTCGATCGTCTCGATCACTCCGGTGACCGGACTGAACACCAGCCTGGAATGGGGCACCAGAATTGTGCGTGCGGGCAATTACTATTACATCTACGGCCTCAAAGATCCCGGCACCAACACCAAGACTCCCTACGTTGCCCGCATGACCTCCTTGCGGTATCTGACCAACGCCAACAAGTGGCAGTTCTGGAACGCCACCCAAAAGAAATGGCTGGCAGGGGAATCCAATGCCACCGCGATGACCGGCGTGGCTGCGGTCACGCCGGAATATTCCGTCGATCAGATGACTTATAACGGCGGCGCCTTTTATCTGATGTCCGGCATGGATCCTCAGCATCCCGCCTATCCCTTGTGGGACGCCGTCACCACCTGGTATTCCTGCTCTCCGCAAGGCCCCTGGTCAAACAAGACCACGGTCTACACCACTCCCGAAGCCGGAGCCAACGGCTGCAGGGTAGGCACATTGTTCACCTACAACGCAAAAGCCCATACCGAATTCACCGACGCCAACGGCATCCTGATCTCCTATAACGTCAACGCCAACGACTCTTCCGATCTAGTCTGCGCCAATGACTACATGCCGCGATTCATCAGGGTTCAAATTCCGGGCGTGACCGACGCCATGCACTGACCGCATCTCAATTTCTCCGCATATAATCTTTTGCAATGTCCGCCGCAAGAGATCTTGAAAAAAAGCTGGAAGCCCTCCGCGACAAAATTCGCCATCACGAATACCTCTACTTCGTCCTCGATCAGCCCGAAATTAGCGATCAGGAATTCGACAAGCTGACCAAGCAACTGAAAGACCTCGAGGCCGAGCACCCCGAGCTCATCACTCCCGATTCTCCCACCCAGCGTGTCGGAGGCAAGCCGCGCGAGGGCTTCGTGAAAGTCCGCCACTCCTCGCCCATGCTGTCGCTCGACAACACCTACAACGAGGAAGACCTCCGCGCCTGGGAGCGCCGCGTTCACGAACTCAGCGGCCGCAAAGATGTCGACTATGTCTGCGAGCTCAAGCTCGACGGCATGTCGCTGGCTCTGACTTACGAAGACGGCAAGCTCGCGCGCGGCGTGACCCGCGGTGACGGCACGACTGGCGAAGATGTCACTCTGAACGTACGCACCGTCCGCTCCATTCCCCTCTCCATCGGCAAAGACAAGCTCAAGAAAGCAGGGATTCCCCTCGATTTTGAAGTCCGCGGCGAGCTCCTGATGCCCACCGCCGCCTTCAAGAAGCTGAACCAAGAACGCGAGCGCGCCGGCCTCGCTACTTTCGCCAATCCTCGAAATTTCACCGCCGGAACCGTACGCCAGCTCGATGCCAACATCACCGCCCAGCGCCGTCTGGATTTCTTTCCTTACTTTCTTCTGGTCGACGGGCGCACCTATTTCGACCGCCACTGGCAAACTCTGACCGCGCTCGACAAGGCGGGATTCAAGGTCAACCAGAACCGCAAGCTCGTCCACTCGATGGAAGAAGTCTGGGACTTCATTCGCCAATGGGAAGGTAAGCGCGATTCCTTGCCCTACGAGATCGACGGCATCGTAGTCAAAGTCGACCGCACCGCCCTCCAGGACGAACTCGGCTTCACTGGTAAAGCCCCGCGCTGGGCCATCGCCTACAAATACGCGGCGCGCGCCGGCATCACCCAGCTGGAAGACATTCGCGTGCAGGTGGGCCGCACCGGGAAACTCACCCCCGTTGCCATGTTGGCGCCCGTTTCCATCGGTGGCACCACCGTCCGCAACGCAACTCTCCACAATATGGACGAGATCGAGCGCCTGGGCGTGAAGATCGGCGACTGGGTGCAGGTCGAGCGCGGCGGTGACGTCATCCCCAAAGTCGCGAAGGTCATCGACGACAAAGACCACCCTCGGGGCACGAAAGAATTTCACATGCCCGAGACCTGCCCGGTCTGCGGCACCAAAGTCGTCCGCACCGAAGGCGAAGTCGACTACCGCTGCGTCAACGCCAATTGCCCCGCCAAGCTGATGGGAACCATCCTGCATTTCGCCTCGCGCGGCGTGATGAATATCGACGGCATGGGCGAGTCGCTGGTAACTCAGATCATCGACCGCGGCCTGGTCAAGAATGTCGCCGACATCTACGACCTCACCAAAAAAGACCTGCTCAGCTTGGAGCGCTTCGCCGACAAATCGGCCCAAAACATTCTCGACGAAATCGAGAACTCAAAGAAGTTGCCGCTGGAACGCGTGATCTACGGTCTCGGCATCCGCATGGTTGGCGAGCGCACCGCTCAGTTTCTCGCCGAGCACTTCGGCTCGATGGAAGCCCTCGCCAGCGCCACCGTCGAAGAATTGCAGAGCGTAAACGAAGTAGGCCCCAAGATCGCCGAAAGCATCGCCGAATTTTTCGCCAATCCCGCCAACCGCAAGCTGATCGAGCGTCTCGGAAAAGCCGGACTCGCCTTTAAAGGAAAAAAGAAAGAGCGCGGCACCAAGCTGGCCGGCAAAACTTTCGTCCTCACCGGCACGCTGGCCCAATACACCCGCGACGGAGCCAAAAAGTTGATCGAAGGCGCCGGCGGAAAGGTGACCGGCTCGGTCAGCAAGAAAACAGACTATGTAGTGGCAGGAACCGATGCCGGCTCCAAGCTCGACAGGGCAAAAGAACTCGGCGTAGCCGTCATCGACGAGAAAGAAATGGAAAGGCTGGCAGGCTAGCAAGACCATGTGGGGACAGCCGCCCTCGGCTGTCCGGTCGAGCGCAGCTCGACTACCCGTTTGCAATCGCTATCTCGCCAGTGCCGCGCTGATCCTCCCCCAAGTCACCTCCAACGTCTCCGGCAGCACCCGCGTCTCCCCCACCACCGAAATAAAGTTCGCATCCGCCACCCACCGCGGCAGCACATGCATGTGAATGTGTCCCGCGATCCCCGCTCCCGCTGCCTTCCCAATGTTCATACCGAGATTAATTCCGTCCGGCCGATACAATTCCCGCAGCACAGATTCCATCCGCTGCGATAGCACCATGATCTCGTTCGCGGCCTCGCCCGCCAGCTTCTGCAACTCATCCAAATGCATGTACGGCACGATCATCACATGCCCCGGCGTGTACGGATATCGATTCAAGATGACGTAACAATGCTCGCCCCGATGGACGATCAGCGCCTTGTCATCATCTTCCTTCGGCGCGTCGCAAAACACGCACTCCACGCTCTTGTCTGCGCTCGAAACGTAGGCGTAGCGCCACGGCGTCCACAGATAATCCATAGCACGGCAGGTTAGCAGATGCCGCGTGCTGAGGAAAACTCGCACCTCTTTCCCGCGAAATACGCGATTCCATGTATGTTCTTTCCTCGCTCGTAACCCCCTCGTCGTAAAATGAAACCTTCCTTTAATATGCGCCAGATTTACGTTTGACACTGTTCGCGCGCGGTTGTTATAGTCGAAGAGTTCCCATTGGACGCGGGTTCTCTGTTTACCGTCCGACAGCTGGGATTGTCCAAGCTCATTCGCCAGGGTGGGCCCACCACAACCAAACGACTCATCCAGCAGTCCGCAAGCAGCGCCCGCAGCCGATTATCAGAGAGGCATAACCTTGTTCGACGACACCACCGCCCACAATTCCGATTCCAACTCAACCGTTATGACAGAAGCCGAACCCATGTCTTCAGAAACGACGTCCGTAGATATAACGTCCGCCGAAGCGACCTCTGCTGAGCAGCACCACCCCGAGCTCAACCCGTCTGCTGCCACGGACGGGCACGGCCTGCCCGCAGCCCAAGCTGCCCCAACTCAAGCTTCCGCAACTGAGGACAAGTCCGCGGCCGCCCCAACCCAGGTCGAGGACTTCGCCTCCGCGCTCGAGACCTTCACCACCGAAGCCGAAGAGGCCGTCAGTGAGGATCGCGTCATCAAGGGCACCGTCTTGAAGCTGACCCCGACCCATGTCGTCGTCGATGTTGGCGCGAAATCGGAAGGCATGCTGCCCCTTGCCGAGGTTCTCGATCATGAAGGCAAGCCCAAGTTCAAGCCCGGCGACGAAATCGATGTCATGCGCTCCAAGGGCGAGGCCGAGGAAGGTTACATCAACCTCTCTCATCAGAAGGCCCAGCGCATTCATGCCTGGGAAGAAATCGAGAAGTCTTACAACGAGAAGAGGCCCATAAAAGCCGTGGTCGTCGATCGCATCAAGGGTGGCCTCACCGTCGACATTCACGGGGCCCACGCCTTCCTGCCCGGTTCGCAAGTCGATCTGCGCCCGGTCCGCAATCTGGATGGCATGAAGGGTCAGACCATCGAAGTCGCCGTCATCAAGCTGAACAAGAAGCGCGGCAACATCGTGGTCTCGCGCAAGGAATTGCTGGAAGGCGAGCAGAACGAAAAACGCTCCAAGACTCTCGAGCACCTGGAAGAAGGTTCCATCCTCACCGGAGTCGTAAAAAATCTTACCGAGTACGGCGCTTTCGTCGATCTCGGTGGCCTCGATGGCCTCCTGCACATCACCGACATGTCCTGGGGACGCCTCACCCATCCCAAAGACCTCGTCAACGTCGGCGATCAGATCCAGGTCAAAGTCCTCAAGTACGACAAGGACAAGCAGCGTGTTTCGCTGGGATTCAAGCAGCTCACGCCTGATCCCTGGCTCGATGCCGAGCATCGTTATCCCGAGGGCGCGCATGTTCAGGGGCGCGTCATCAGCGTCACCGATTACGGAGCCTTCGTCGAACTCGAGCAGGGAATCGAAGGCCTGGTTCATGTCAGTGAAATGACCTGGTCCAAGCGCATGAAGCATCCCTCGAAGCTGGTTAACGTCGGTGACCAGGTCGAGTGCGTCGTGCTCAACGTGAATCCCACTGAGCGCCGCATTTCGCTTGGCATGCGTCAACTCGCCTCCAACCCCTGGGACTCGCTGCATGAAAAATTCCCCGTCGGCATGACCGTGGAAGGACGCGTTCGCAATCTCACCGACTTCGGAGCCTTCATCGAAATTGAAGATGGCATCGACGGCCTGGTCCACGTCAGCAATCTCAGCTGGACCAAACGCGTCAAGCATCCTTCCGAAGTTTTGAAAAAGGGCGACCGCGTGAAGGCGGTGGTTCTTGCCATTGAGCCGGACAAACGCCGCTTGTCTCTGGGAGTCAAGCAGCTTCAGCCCGATGTCTGGGAATCATTCTTCGCCTCGCATCACGTCGGCGACGTGGTCCACGGCAAAGTCCTGCGCGTAGCCGCGTTCGGAGCATTTGTCGAAATTGCGGAAGGCGTCGAAGGCCTCTGCCACAAGTCTGAAGCCACCGACGAGCACGGCCAGCCGTTGCATCTGGAGCCGGGCCTCGAACACGATTTCAAGATTATCAAGATGCATCCGGAAGAAAAGAAAGTCGGCCTCAGCATCCGCGCCGTTGGCGAAGAAGCCTCCCGCTCGGAAGTCGAAGCCTACAAGCAGCCGGTCTCCAGCACCAGCTCCACCATCGGCGAGCTGATCTCCTGGAAGCGCGCCAGCAACGAAAACAATTAGTCTGCGCATAGCGAGAACCAAGGCCGCCGGTCACGGCGGCCTGTTGTTTTCCTTCGTGAACCTTCGTGCCCTCTGTGGTTAGAGCTTTGCGCGTTTGGAAGCCGCCCTGCAGTGTTCTAGAATCGTTAGTTTGTCTGCAGTCATCTCTTCCCTAGAGGACGACTTTGCCCGAAACCATCTACGACCTAGCCATCATCGGCAGCGGCCCTGCCGGATACACCGCCGCCATTCGCGCCGGCCAATACGGCCTGAAAACCGCTCTCATCGAAAAAGACGGATTCCTCGGCGGCACCTGCCTCCACGTCGGTTGCATCCCGACCAAAGCTCTACTGTTCAACGCCGAACTCTGGGACCACTTGAAAGAAGCCAAAGAATTCGGCATCGAAGGCGTCGACGCCCGCAAGCTCAACTGGGCCGCTATCCAGGATCGCAAGAACAAGATCGTCACCAAGCACACGAAGGGACTCGACTTCTTGATGAAGAAGAACAAGGTCGAGACCATCAAAGGCTACGGCAAGCTCACCGGCTCAGCGCAAAATGGCGTGTTCACGATAGAAGTCACAAACGACAACAAGGCGACCAATCTCAAGGCGAAAAACGTAATCTTGGCCACCGGCTCCGAAGCCCGCATGCTCCCGGGCCTCGAAGTGAACGATCGTGTTCTCACCAACATCGAAATCCTGAGCCTGAAGGATATTCCCAAATCGCTGGTGATCGTCGGCGCCGGAGCCGTAGGAGTCGAATTCGCCTCGATCTACCGCTCCTTCGACTGCGAAGTGACGATCATCGAAATGCTTCCGCGGCTCGTCCCAGTCGAAGATGAAGAAGTATCGAAAGAGCTAGCCCGCGTCTTCCGCAAGCGCGGCATCAACTTCCACACCGGCGCGAAGGTCGACAAAGTAGAAAAAACAAAGGCTGGAGTCGCCGTCACCATCACCGTCGACGGCAAGCAACAAAAAATCGACGCCGAGAAAATCCTGATTGCCGTGGGCCGCAAGCCGCGCACGCAAAACATCGGACTTGAGCGCACAAAAATCAAGCCCGACCGCGAATTCATCAAAACCGATTCCTGGATGCAGACGTCCGAGCCCGGCGTTTACGCCGTCGGCGACATCGTCCTCGGCACTCCGCAACTCGCCCACGTCGGCGCCATGGAAGCTTTAGTCGCCGTCGCAAAAATTGCCGGCAAACCGGCCAAGCCGATCAATCCCGAACACATCCCCGGCGCGACCTATTGCCATCCCGAAATCGGCAGCGTCGGCCTCACCGAAACCAAGGCTCGCGAGGCCGGATACAACGTCAAAGTCGGCAAGTTCCCCTTCACTGCCAACTCCCGCGCCTCGATCGTCGGACAGCACGAAGGCTTCATCAAGATTGTGAGCGATGCCGACTACGGCGAGATTCTCGGAGTTCACATCATCGGCCCGCAGGCCACCGAACTGATCGCCGAAGCGGTCGCTGCGATGGAACTGGAAGCAACCGTGGAAGATTTAATGTGGACCATCCACGCGCACCCCACGCTCGCCGAAGCCATGCTCGACGCATCCAACAGCGTGTACGGATTGGCGATTAACGCATGAGGAGGATTGAGTAATTCTGAAATTTCTGATCTCCGTCATCATGCGGTTTTCAATTACAAAATTACTAAATTACACAATTACTCAATGATTTCCGTTGTCCAACTCGGCACCGTCGACTACGCCACCGGCCTTCGCCTGCAGCAGCAATTGCTCACCCTGCGTAAGGAAGAAAAAATCGGCGATGTCCTGCTCCTGCTCGAACACAAGCCAGTGATCACGCTAGGCCGCAACGCGAAAGCGGCGAACGTAGTCGCGCCCCCCGAACTCCTGGCCCAGCGCGGCGTCGAACTTTTCGAATGCGATCGCGGCGGCGACGTCACTTTCCACGGCCCCGGCCAGCTCGTCGGCTATCCCATCTTCGATCTCCGCGGCTTCGCTCGTTCCGCCATGCCTTCCAATTCATTGTCATCCCGAGCGGAAGGGAGCGATTCGAAGAATCGCTCCCCGGAGTCGAGGGACCCCGTGTTCCCCGCACGCAAGCATCTCGGTGCCGTCGACTTCGTCCGCCGCCTCGAAGACGTCCTCATGCGAACCTGCGCCGACTTCGCCATCCCCACAAAGCGAGTAGCCGGCCTGACTGGCGTCTGGACGGATGTTGTTTTGAAAAGGCGCGACTTCAGTCGCGCCGAAAAGCATTCCTATAAAGAACAAGGGGCTTTAGCCCCTGAGGGCCACGAAGCCAAGCTCGCCGCCATCGGCGTCCACATCTCGCGCTTCGTCACCTCCCACGGATTCGCGCTGAACGTCAACACCGATCTGAGCTACTTCAACCTGATCGTCCCGTGCGGCATCACGTCGAAACCAGTCACCTCGATGCACAAAGAACTTGGCAAGCAACTCGACCTCAACGCCGTCGCCCAGTCCATCTCCCGCAATTTCGGCGTCGTCTTCCAATCGCAAATCCTCTGGGTCGACACCGTCGACGCCCTCCTCGGCCGTACCGTCGGCGTCCCCGTGAAGCCGCCCGCCGAACTCCGCCAACTCCACAAAGAAGACGACACAACGTGGGCGTAGCGCCGGCGTCTCGCCGGCTGTCGCGAGGGCATCCTGCCCTCCCTTCCTGTAGAGGCAAACCACTCTAGCCCTTTCCCCCCCGCTCGCGATACCATCAATACATCGCGCCTTCCGCGCCGCCTTGCATGGGGAACAACAAGAAGAAGTCCAAAGCCGGCTCCAACGGTCACCGTCCGAGCAATGGAGCCAAACGCACCACGGCTCGTGTAGAGGCGAACGCATTCGTCCGCCCGGCCGAGCAAAGCTCGGCAGCCGGCCTTCGTACTTACGAACTCCCCGACCTCCGGCTGGAGCGCACAATCTTCACCGTCCACCAGGCCATTGAAAAAGATGGCAAGGTCCGCTACGAGGTCGAAGGCCCGCTCGACGCCCCGGTCCCGCCCATCCGCGACTCCCAATATCTGACCAAGCAGCAAGCCCTCGAGATCTACCGCTACATGCTGCTCAACCGCAAAATGGAGATCGCCCTCGAAAATCTCTACAAGCAAGGCAAGGTCGTCGGCGGAGTCTACTTCGGACTCGGCCAGGAAGCCTGCTCCTGCGCCTCCGCCTACGCGCTCGACAAAGACGACTGGTTCGCTCCTATGATCCGCAACCAGGGCGCGCTTCTCGTCCGCGGCTTCGGCGCCCGCGACACCATGATGCAGTACATGGCCAAGGCCGACTCGCCCACCAAGGGCCGCGACGGCACCTCGCACTTCGGCGACATTGAAAAGCGCAACATGGTCTCGCCCATCTCCATGCTCGGCGATCTCATCCCCGTACTCTCTGGCGTAGCGCTGGGCGCTCGCCTGCAGGGACGCAACCTCGCCGTCATGACCTGGATTGGCGACGGAGGCCAGTCCACCGGCGTCACCTACGAGGGCATCAACTTCGCCGCCGTGCAAAACCTCGGCCTCGTGCTCGTCGTCGAATCGAATCTCTGGGCCTACTCCACGCCCTCGAACATGCAATACCGCTGCCAGGACCTCGCCGAACGCGCCATCGGATACGGCATCCCCGGCGTGATCGTCGACGGCACCGACGCCTGCCAGGTCTACGACGCCGCCCACGAAGCCGTCGAACGCGCCCACCGCGGCGAAGGCCCCACGCTCATCGAAGCCAAAATGATGCGGATGAAAGGCCACGCCATCCACGACGCCGCTAACTATGTGCCCAAAGCGATGTTCGAGTTCTGGAAGAAGCGCGATCCCATCGCGCGCTTCGAAAATTATCTGCTGAAAGATAAAAAGTGGCTGAGCCCGAAAGAGAATGAAGCCCTGATCGCAGAAGTAGAAGAAGTAATCGAAGCCGAGCGCGAAATCGCGGTGAACTCCCCGATGCCAACGCCGGAATCAGCCGAAGGCGGAGTCTTCTGCGAAAACGGCTGCCACGAAATCAAACCCAAATACGGCATGCCAAAAGTAAAGAAGGGAACCACCAGCTACAAAGAAACCGAAGCCGCCGTGCATCTGAAGTGACGAAACTACGCGTGCCGACTGGTACGAGAGCGAAACGCAAGGTCCCTCGACTGCGCTCGGGATGACAGTGCATTAAGTGCTGAAATTTGAAATCACCAGCGTTTGTGAAACCTTGAAACTCTGAAACCTGATCTTATGCAGCTTACTTATCTCGAAGCCATTCGCCGGGAATCTGGGAAGAAGCTGTGGATTTTATGTTCACTCGTCACAGACAAGCATTTGAAACTTGTGCGATGCTCCCATCATTGTCATCCCGAGCGGAAGGGAACGATTCGAAGAATCGTTCCCTGAAGTCGAGGGACCTTGTGTTCAGCCGGGAGCATCACGATGCGGGACGAGTACATTTTTTACGTGTACTTGATGCAAAGCGCTTCGAGACGAGCTTTGTATATCGGAATGACAAGCAACCTGCGCAAACGGGTGTGGGAGCACAAGAACCACATTCGTGAGGGTTTCACCGACGATTACAACTGCACGCGTCTGGTTTATTGGGAAAGTTTCGATGACGTCGTGAGTGCGATCAACCGCGAGAAGCAACTGAAGCGGTGGCGCCGCGAAAAGAAAGAATGGTTGATCCAGAGAAAGAATCCGGGCTGGAAAGACTTGGCAGCCGACTGGTACGAGAGCGAAACGCAAGGTCCCTCGACTGCGCTGGGGATGACAGTGCATTAAGTGCTGAAACTTGAAATCACCAGAGTTTGTGAAACCTTGAAACTCTGAAATCGGATCTTATGCAGCTTACCTACCTCGAAGCCATCCGCCAGGGAATCTGGGAAGAGATGGAACGCGACCCCACCGTCTTCTGTCTCGGCGAAGACATCGGCATTTACGGCGGCGCCTTCAAAGTCACGGACGGGTTCATCGACCGCTTCGGCCCCGAGCGCGTCATCGACACGCCCATCGCCGAATCCGCCATTGTCGGCGCGGCCTTCGGAGCCTCGCTCACCGGCATGCGTCCCGTCGCCGAATTTCAATTCATGGACTTCATCGGCTGCGCCTTCAACCAGATCTCCAACATGGTCGCCAAGACGCACTACCTCTGGGGCGCACCCGCCCCGCTCGTATTGCGCGGCCCCAGTGGCGGATACGTTCACGGCGGTCCCTTCCACTCGCAGAATCCCGAGATGTGGTTCGTCCACAACCCTGGCCTCAAAGTCATCTGCCCCGCTACTCCCTACGATGCTAAAGGCCTCATCAAAGCCGCCATCCGCGACAACAATCCCTGCATCTTCTTCGAACACAAATATCTCTATCGCCGCATCAAAGAAGAAGTTCCCGCTGAGGATTACGTTGTCCCCATCGGAAAAGCGCGCGTAGCCAGGGAAGGGAACGATCTCAGCATCATCACCTATGCCGCCATGGTCCACACGGCGTTAGAAGCCGCCGACCTGCTCGCCAAAGAAGGAATCGATCTCGAAATCCTCGACCTGCGCACCGTCTCGCCGCTCGATCGCGAAGCCATCGCGCAAACCGTGAAGAAGACCAACAAGGTCATCATCCTCCACGAGCACTCCCGCACCGGAGGCCTCGCCGGAGAAATCGCCGCCATCATCAACGAAGAAGCCTTCGACGCGCTCGACGGCCCCATCGTTCGCATCGCCGGCCTCGATTCCGCCATCCCCTTCTCGCCACCGCAGGAGCATCACTACTTGCCGAAAGTGGAAGATGTCGTCCGCGAATCTCGCCGTCTGAAGGCATATTGAAGGGACCCCGTACGTGCAGCCTCCGTACCCGCGCGAATGACGATCACAATTTTGTAGCGCCACCTGCCCTCAGCTGTCGGGTCGAGCCAAGCTCGACCGCGAAGCCGGGAAGTGCACGACTTAAGTTTTTGAGCCTGCTCTGAGGGTCTCGCACAGAGCACAGAGCGCAGGGCGCCGAAGGTGCCGAAAGGATGCAGAAACAGTTATGTCTTTAGGCGCTGAGCGCAAGCCCCGGGCCGTAACGGATGCAGCACGCACACTGGAGCCGAATCTTGCTCCCCGTGCCTTCGCCGCCGCCTCTGCACTCGCTCTGATGGTCATCGCTGCCAACTGCTTCCTCAAATACTTGTGGTGGGCCGCGAAATACAGCGCTTTTACAGGCATCCCCAAGCTCGCCGCTCAATGGCAAACGGCCCGCGCTCATGCTGCATTCAACGGCTGGAGTTTCATCGTGCTGGTGGTCGTCAGCTTTTTGCTGACTTACATCGCGATCCGCAGCCGCCAAAGCCATCTCTTTCGCAACGCGCTACGCCTGCTCGCCTCCCTTGTCATCACCATGGTTGGAACCGGCCTTTTCGCCCTGGCTCTGAGTTGGGTTAAACAAAGTCATTGAGCCATCTCTAGCCCTCGGAGCTATCGATCTGCCACAATACCCCCGGAGGCTACATGGGCAAATTCCTTCTTGGCGTCGTAGTCACGCTTGCCGTCATTATCCTGGTAGCGCTCGGCATTGCCTTTCTCGGATTCTTCCCCACCGCCGCTAACGTCGAACCTTCGCACTTCGAGACCCATCTCGCTATGGGCGCCGTCGACTCCTCCATGGAGCGCCATGCCCCGCGCATCAGCAACCCGCTCATGCCCACCGATCCTAATCTCATCGATGGCATGAAGCTCTACACCATGAACTGTGCCCTCTGCCACGGCGGCCTCGATCGCAAGCCCTCCACTCTAGCCAACTCCTTCTACCCCCCGCCTCCCAATTTGATTTCCGATCCGCCCGACGATCCCGAATGGCACGTCTTCTACACCATCCGCACCGGCGTCCGTTACACTGGCATGCCCTCCTGGGACAAAACTCTCGCCGAGCCCGACATGTGGAAGATCACCATGTTCCTTTCCCACATGGACAAGCTCCCGCCCGCCGCCCAGGAGTACTGGAAAACCAGCTTCGGCACCGCCCCTGGCGGAGAAGATAAAGAAGACGAAAAGAAAGAAACCAAAGAAAAGCACGATCATCACTGATCCAGTCGGAGAAGAAACATCTGAAGATTTGTATCAGGGCACGGCTAGCACCCCTGCCACCGGAAGATTCGTATCAGGGTACGGCTTCAGCCGTGCCGTCGGGACGTCGAATAAGTTTGTGGCTTTAGCCGCTGGTGGCCTGCGTGCGGACCGCCGCGCCGCCGACCGTACCGTGGAAGAGCGGCGCTTTAGCGCCGCGTCAAGCGAGAGAAGGGACCGGGCTTTAGCCCCTGCCCCGTCTCACTCCGGAATCTGAATCGCTCCATCCGCCCCAATCGTGAAAAACGGATTCCACGCGACCTCCCACAAAAATCCATCCGGATCCGCAAAATATCCCGAATACCCGCCCCAGAACGCTTCCTGCGCAGCCTTAAGCAATTTTGCCCCGGCTCGCACCGCCTCCGCCAACACGGCATCGACTTCTTCGCGGCTGCGCGTGTTGTACGCGATCGTCACTCCGGCGAATCCACTCCCGTCCGCCGAAACCTTCGCATCCTTCGCCAAATCACCTTTCGGATACAAAGCCAGCGCCATTCCGCCCGCCTGAAAAAATACGATGCTTTCGTTGTTCCCCGACTTCTTCCATCCCAGCCGCTCATAAAATTCCCGGCTCTTCGCCAGGTCCGCCACGCCCAGCGTGACAATGCTGATCCTCTGCTCCATGATGATCCTCCCGCCGAAAAGTAGATTGCGTCATCCCGAGCGGAGCCGCACCTACGTAGACCCCCGGCTCTAGCCGGAGGCGAGCGGAGCGAGGCGAAGCGAGGGATCTCGCGTGGAACCACCTGGCCCCGCTCCCGCTATAATATTCGTTTGCGCCCGCCTCATCTTTCGGAACGTGCGCCCCATGGAAGGAACTCATGCCGACTGACATCATCATGCCTCAGATGGGCGAATCCATCGTCGAAGGCACCATCACCAAGTGGCTGAAGAAGCCGGGAGACAAAGTCCAGCGCGACGAACCTCTCTTCGAAATCTCCACCGACAAGGTCGACGCCGAAATTCCCGCCCCCGCCTCCGGCGTCCTGCAGGAAATCAAAGTCACCGAAGGCACCACGGTAGGCGTAAACACAGTAGTAGGCACAATTGCGGTCGATGGCGAATCCGCAGCCGCGAAACCCGCAGCCGCACCGGCAAAACCCGCAGCTCCGAAAGCTGCCGAGCCCGCACCCGGTAGCGCCGGCGTCCCGCCGGCTGCCGCGGAGGCGTCTCGCCCCCGCACGGAGCCCGAAACACCCCGCCCGGCCGCCCAAGAAGAAGCCGAAGAAGCCCGCTCCTCTCCCCTGGTCCGCAAAATCGCCCGCGAACACGGCATCAGTCTCGCGCAAGTGACCGGCACCGGACTCGGCGGCCGCATCACCAAGCAAGACATCATGCAGTTCATCGAGAGCCAGGGATCTGCGCAACCGGCTCCCGCTCCTGCATCTCCCGCTCCGTCCGCAACCGCCGCTCCGGCGCCGCGCCCGGCCGCAGCTCCCGCTCCCTACCCGGGCGATCTCGTCCCCATGTCGAACATGCGCAAGCTGATCGCCAAGCACATGATCGAATCCCGCCGCACCAGCGCGCACGTCCATTGTATGTACGAGGTGGATTTCACCCGCATCGTGAACCTGCGCAACAAGCACAAAGCCGGATTCGAGCAGCGCCACGGCGTCCGCCTCACCTTCATGCCATTCTTCGTGCGTGCCGCCATCATCGCGATTCAGCAATGGCCCATCGTCAACGCCAACATCGAAGGCGACAACATCCGTTATCATCGCCAGATCAACATGGGCATCGCCGTCGCCCTCGATTGGGGACTCATCGTTCCCGTCCTCAAAAACGCCGGCGACCTCAACTTCCTCGGCCTCCAGCGCGGCATCACCGACCTCGGCGAACGCGCCCGCCACAAAAAGCTCAAGCCCGAAGATGTTGAAGGATCCACATTCACCATCACCAATCCCGGCCAGTTCGGGGCGGTTTTCGGTCTGCCCATCATCAACCAACCGAACTCCGCCATCATGGGCGTCGGCGGTATCACCAAACAACCGCTGGTCATCAGCGACAAAGACGGCAACGATTCCATCGCCATCCGCTCCGTCGTCCATCTGACCCTCGGCTACGACCATTGCTTGGTCGACGGCGCAGTAGCCGACCAGTTCATGGCCCAGGTCAAAAAGAATTTGGAAACCTGGAGCGAAGAAATCGGCTGATGTAGGTGAGAAGCTTGAGGCTGCCCCACCCTTGTCTGCGCGCTTTTTGCGCAGACAAGGGTGGGGATTTTTGCTCCTCTTCCCATATCGGCGGGGGTGCCCCACTTCTCGCCGCTTTTGCGAGAAGTGAGATTTTGACATTGATCCCTTCCCGCAACCACGAAATGCCGGCAGATGCCCCAACCACTGGCTGCCCCACCCTACGTGATTTTCGTAGGGTGGGAATTCTGATCTCCTTACCGCAGCTATGGAGTGCTGGCAGATGCCACGGTTCCACTCTTAGCCCACGCCGACGCGTTCATGCACAGCACCACGCCATCAATAATCTGCGAGATGCCAGCCTTGAACTGTTCCGGCTGCACAATTTCCCGCGCCGCCACTGCATCTGTCATGCTGATCGCATTCTCCAGGAACGTTATTGCCGCCGTTTTCTTCTCCGCTCCTGACTTATTCGCACACATCGCTTCTATTCCACTCACGAGCGACGGAATAAAGCCAATCGCCCGCAACAACAGATTCAAGAAATTCATATTGCCTCCCGGTTCAACCGTCTCCTCTCTTCCGTCCGTTCGACTTCGTGTGCGTCCTACGTCAGGCTCGCCAGAACGTTATTCAGCGTCGTCAGATTCGGATCAGCCCCATCCGTGTGTGCCGCAATCAGGGTCAGAGTCACCTTCAGTTCGTACGCTTTCATTAACGCCAGCGCCAGCATGCCGTTCACGTCCAGCCCTGCCGTATTCGAGTCCGTGACCGTGGTGGCCGTCGGGGCCGACACGCCTTTCAAGTTGGTGATGATCGTTGTACTTGGTGTGCTCATTTTCCTTCTCCTCTCATGATTGAACTAAAACCCTCAAACCGAAATCTCACTCCCAGCGCCGCGATCTCCTCACGCTCACATTCCGGCTGCGCAACGTCGTCCCGAACGACGGCGTAGTTCAGCCGGCGGAGGGATCTCGCGTGGACTGAATCACAAACGTAGTCCGAGATTATCGAGAGATGACGCCAAGCCATTTGAAGCCTCAAACTGCACGACGACCCATCTCCCCACCCGATTCTCTTTAGCAGGACTTACTTTCGCGGGAGTGATCTCTTGGTCGCGATGTCATGCGCCTGGATCATTGCCTTGATCTCGTTTTGTCCCTCTCGCAGCTCGCCCAGCTGAACCTCGGTCCGGATCCGCCCCTCGGTATTTGCCGTCGCAATCTGCTCCAGCCGCATCACCCGCGCCTTCGTCGACTCGATCTCGCTGTCCTGCCGCGCCGAATTCCGCGCGTCCTCGATCACATATCCCGAAACCGACAGCGCAATTGCCGCCAATGCAATCAGGGTCCGGCTGTCGAACCTGAGCAGCCGCTGCTCTTTCACCGCTTCCAGCTTCTTGTTCCACGACTCATCCCGCGACTCCGCCAGGCCCTGCATCTCCTCCAACTTGTCCAGCACTTCCAGTTGGAAATCCTTCGCCGTGTACGCTGCGCTGCCTGCCGGTCTCTCCGCGCCGTTACGAACCCTCTGCCGGCCCAGCCCATTGGCTTCGTTCATAGCGGATAATCCACGTGCAGTGCCGCCGCATACCGCGAATATCTCGGCGGCGACGACGAGTCGTACAGCCGCAAAAAATAATTCTGTGTCCGCGCCGCCCGCGGCAAGCTGAATGTCTGCGTGCTGAATCTTCCCAGCAGATTCCGGTCGTTCGACGCTCCCCACCCGTAATCGTGCGCCCTCACCTCAATCCCATAGCCGCTCGCCGGCGCCATCCCTGCATCCACCTGCACCGTCGTCGACGCAACCTGCGTGATCTGGGCATCCGTCAAGTTCGCCAGAGAATACGAACCCACCTGCGTCGTCGAAAGCCGTACCGGCACGTCTTGCAGCGGAACTGTGACCGCCGTCGTCCCCTCCTGCATCGCCAGCGGTTGCGCCAGGTCATTGGCAAACCCGATCGTGTACACTCCCCGATCGTCTGCCGGATCGGATACATCAATCACCACCGTCCGCACGATCGCGCTGAACGTAGCGTTCTGCGATGGAACGTTAACCGTCAGCGCATCCCCAGGAAAAATGTCGCTGGCAGCGCTCGGCAAGAAATCGCTCCACGTCTGATACGAGCCAGTCCACGCCAGCCCCGCCGCATCGTCCAAAATTGCCAGCGCTGCGTTCTCGCAATCTGCTTGCGTCCGCGCGCTTGGCATCTTTATCGTTCTTACCATCCCGCGAGTTCCGTCGTCCCCTCCGTTCTGCAACCTCGCAATGGCCACGCTGTTCGCAACTTCCGCCACTGCCCGCCCCGCTCCCCGGTAGCTCGCCACGATCAATGTGTTCAATGCCGGCACGTACTCCGGATAAAAATCCAGCGCCGTCGAACTCTCAATTTCGCATTGCCCGCCATCCGACAGCGACTCAACCAGCTCTGTCGAATAACTTGCACCGGGCAGCGCCGTCCGTACTTCCGCCAGCGAAATGTGCGTGACATACGTGTACGCGATGCTGCACTGCATGCTCGCCGCGTTCACCAGCGCGTACGTACAAAATCCCGGAGCACTCTCGATCGCATCGTCAAACAGCACACTCGCCGGCGCGACCATCGTCGCCGGATTCCCCGGCAAAGTAATCGGGCCCGTCACCGTCCCGCCCGCTGTCGATAAATAACTCCCCGATCCCACATTCGACACCGAGGAATCGACGTAGCCTTTCGTGGCGATGTCCGCGGAGTTCACCGGCGATGGCACACTCGGCGAACTGCTGAACGTCTTCGTCCCGCTGATCGTCTCCGTCCCGCTCAAATGCACGACCGCATCGTCGTTCGCCTTCGTCGCCAGCTGCGAATTCACGTACTGCATCGACACCGGCTGCCCCGCCAATCCCGATCCTGGCGTCGTCCGCACCTGCGCCAAAGTCGCTGGAGAAGTCGTCGGCACCACCCACTCTTCGGTCAGCACCTGTCCCGGTCCAAGTTGATACGTGACCGAGTAATACACTCCTGCCGGAGTCGCACCCGCATTCGGCACCAGCGCCACGCTCAGCGCCCCATTCGCTCCCAGCGTCACCGCAGTCGAACCCGCCGCCACCGCGCTCCCGCTCGCACTCACAAAAGCGGGCCAGGTAATAATCAAAGACCCGGATGCGTAGCTTCCATCCGCCATGTAAACGGTGTCGGCCACCGTAGTTGTAGCCGGGCCGCCCTGCCCGAAAGCCGCCTGCCCCAACCCGGAAGCCGCAATCAAAACCAGCGCCCAATAAAAAAGCCGCCCCATCGGGCGGCAACCCGCGCAAAACATTGTTTCCTCCGTACCGCCGGCGTCTCGCCGGCTGTCGTGGAGGCGTCCTCGCCTCCACACCCAAAATCACCTCACATGTCTCTACTTCTACCGCAGTGCGATTTTCTCCGCGGCCTCTCTGTTTCCTCGGCGTCCCCAGCGTTTAAAGCTTTCCCATCCCGCGAGAACGCCCGTCAGAATTCCTCTGCCCCTCAGCTCGCTCCGCACGGGAATCCCTTCCGTCCAAAAATCTCTCCACACTCCTCACATACACATCCGCAAAATCCGCCACCGGACGCTTCCTCTGGATCAAATCCATCGCGTCCCCCAGTTCCCACCCCAGCGATCCCAGCAGCGCCAGCGTCATCGTCGGTGCCCGGTGCACCCCCGCCGCGCAATGCACAAACAATTTCGTATCCCCTTCTTCCAGCGCCTTCGACCCAAACCCCACTCCCCGCCGAAACAGCTCCGCAGGCTTCGGCTCAAAATCGTCGTCCGTAGGATTCCACAGCACCTCGATCCCATGCTCCCGAGCCAAAGCCGTGTCGTCAAACTCGATCTGCATGTCGATGATGTGCGTGATCCCCTGCTGCGCCACCGCCGCCATGTTCTCCGCGTTCCAGATCCCCCCGCCCACCGCGATCCGCTCTGTCACCCACGTAATATCCATCGATCTCTTTCTGCCGCGTTTTGCCGTCCCCGAGCCCCCAGTTCTAAACGTCGCATCCTTTGCCACGTTCAGACCGGGGACTTTGATCTTTCTCTCACCCACGAAGATCGCAACCCGTTCTTCAACCGCTCGCCTCATTCTACGGTATGCCCCGTTCTCACCGGCGTCAGTTCCAGGAATCCTACTCGGCGCACTCCCAAGATTTTCTCGGCGCTCTCAGCGATTTAAGATTCCAGTGGGTGCCCCACTTCTCCCTGCCCTTGGGAGAAATGGGGATTTTCCCGGTCGCCCATCGCACACACACCACTCATCCAACCGTAACCTCTTCCTCCTTTTCCGCACCCTTCTCCGGCTCCGCCTTCGCTTCCTTCTCCACCTCCACCGCCCGCGCCGGAATCGTCACAAAGTCCTCCTCGTCCTCATCCGCAACCACCGGCTTCTCCGGAATATTCAACCGCGCCAGCAGCGTCTTCGCCAGGCAATCTTCATTCTCCGTCGCCTCGCTCCCATCGTTCACTTCCGGATAAATATGCGCCATCTCGAAGACATATTTCGCGGTCGCCAGCTGGCCCTTCTTGCCTTCTCCGAGTACCGCCTTCGTGATTGCTTCCGCGTCGTCCAGCACCAGCTTTGCCAGTTGCTTCCGCACCTCCGCAGGAGTTTTCTCCGCCTCCTTGCCCTTACCCGCACTTTTCTTCTTCTCCGTCGTCTTCGCCGCCGTCTTGTTCTTCTTAGCTTTCTTCTTAGTCATGGCCCAGCACCACGCTCGTATGAATTGCGACCTTTCCAAAAAAGAGAAGGCGCGCCCTCTGCGGCGCGCCCTCTGAGAGTTTTTCTTTTTTTCTTACTCTCTATATCCAGAATACCAAACCGATAAGAGCAAAGTGGACATTTTTGAAAGATTATTTCTACCTTCCTCACAATGGCTTACCAGCTTTTTGTGATCGTAACCCCCTTGACAGCATTTTTTCATCTCAGTTTCTCCATGAGGCCAACCTCGAGCAGAATGTCGCTGAGCTGATCGAGCACTAACGGCGCCAGCCGTCGAATCGTCTTCTCATGGCAGTTCAGCAGTCTCGCCGTTGCCCAGCGATCATGTTCCTGCAGGATGTGTCGCCCGATCAGCTGCCTCGAAAATTCATCCAGCCGCTCCAGGCACGTCTCCATGTCATGTACGAAGATCACTCGATCCTCAAACGTCACCACGATGTACGACGTCACCTTGCTCCGGAAGAACTCCCGCCCCAACAACGACGGCAGCCGCCCCGTCTCAATCGAATACCGCATGTACCTCCGCAACATCGCTACCGTTCTCCCTCGATAAATCCTCCTCTCCCGTTCCTCCTCCGGTTCCCGTTCCAACCGCTCTCCCCACTCCTCCGCGGGTTGCCCCACCCTTGTCTCCGCGCTTTCTGCGGAGACAGGGTGGGGGTTTTGACTTTCCGGGGTACCCTTGGCTGACGCCCTCCCCGGAAACCCATGCACCGGCAACTCCTCGATCGGCACACGCTCCGACCGGCTCCCTACCCCAGAAATCTCCTCCGCACCGTTGCCCGGTTTTTCCGCACAAGCCGCGATCCATTCCACGCTTCCGTTCATGCCACACCTCCGGCAGCTTTCAGATCCTCCGAGATCCCATCGTCAGCCTCGTAGTCCTCCACCACGGTGTGCGGCCGCACCGGAAGAATCGCCCTCCCCGCTTTCTTCTTCGCCATCGGCAAGTCCGCCACCTTCGGCTGGCAGCGCTCGCAATACACTCCCGCTCCTCCTTCCCGCAGCCACAGACTTCCGCAGTGTTCGCAATACTTCAACTCCACTCGCACATCTTTCTTCTCGCGTTTCTTGCCATCGCTCCTCATAAATCTCCTCTCATTTCTTTCCCTTACGTCTGGGGTTGCCCCACCTGGTTGCGTCTTGTGCGACAGGGTGGGGATTTTGACTTCGCCGAAATCCGGAAGTCCCGCACCCGGCAGCCGAAAAAAAAGCCCCGCGTCAGATTCCCAATCAATTCGGGAACCAAACGCAGGGCTCGTTTCTGTTACGAAGGCCTGCCTGGGCTATTTAATTTTTTGTGTATTCAACAGGGTGCCCCATTTCTCGCGCGTTCTTTGCGCAAGAAGTGGGGATTCTCACTCTTGTCGTCTGCCTCCCGTCACTTCTACCTCCGCTTCCACAGTTTTTCACGCGACCTCGTCGTCTACGCCCGCACGGCTTTGCCGGAAGTATCCTTCCTCGTAGCCCGACTTCAATACGCGCCCGTTCTGCATCACCACGCTCACCTTCCCCGTGAAGCGAAGCGACAAGAGCAACCGCTCGATGGACGCTGACAGCACTTCCGCCGACTTCACCTTCCGCCGAAATTCACCGAAGATCCTTTCTTCGTTGATGTTTTCCGCCTGGCTCATCATTGTTTTCGTCCCTGCAGCGTATTCGCCCTTAAACTTGTCGCCATCCTAGCGTCTGTGGAAATTTTGGGTCAAGGTTATCTGAACATCGTTTGCCTGTGGAAAACTTTACCGCCCTCTCGCCCGCCCTTCCACCGCCTCGAAGTCTCGCCGATACAATAACCTGTGAGTGATTTCCCCTGGTGCCTGATTGTCCCGGCTAGTGCAAAATAAAGTTCAAAAAAGTTTCTCCCAGCCAACAATTCCGCAAAACCTGTCCGATCCTGACCCCTAGTCCCTGACCGCTGACCCCCGACCCCGGCCGCAGACCCACCTTACCCCCATTCCAGCCTTCTGCGAGAGAAGCCTCAAATTTGTACGCTGTTCTGAAAAACGATACTTGTACGATCCCTTGCGCCAAAGCCTCCGAAAATTGTCTAATTCTTCGCCCCACAACCCGCCACCCTAGAATTCCCCCAGGTCTGAAATCAAATTGGATAGCGGAGGTCACCCCACCCACGCGTTTTTCGTAAGGTTGGAATTGCAACTCCAGGTAGCGCCGGCGTCCCGCCGGCTGTCGTGGAGGCGTCCTCGCCTCCACACCCAATCCACTCCAAACCCTCGAAGTTCTGCACGGGCTGCAAATCAAGGGTGCCCCATTTCTCGCACGTTCTCTGCGCGAGAAGTGGGGCTTTTTCGAGCAGGCATCGCGGAAAAGTGGAGCCTCGAAACTGGTTAGCGCAAACTAACCACTAACCACTGGCCACTGGCCACTGGCCACTGCCCACTGCCCACTGCCCACTGCCCCATCACTTTCCCAGCGGCAGCGCGTCGTAGGCATAAATCACCTGCTGGCTATACGCCACTTCGCTCGACCACCAGGCCAGCGCCGCCGTCACCGCCAGCAGTATGGAGAGAATGGAGAACGCCAGCCATCGCCGGCACGGCGCCCAATGTTCCGCTTGCCCGCCGGCTGGCTGCGCCGGACACAACCACAACAGCCACGCCCCTCCGCCCGCCAGCACAAACAGGCTGAACTCCATGTAGGGCGGCTCGCTCAAAGGACGTTCCTCAAAATGGTGCGACACCGTGACCAACGCCACCAGGCAGATCACGGCCGGAAGCGCCGCCGCCAGCCAGCGCAGCACCGATCGCGGACGCTCGCGCCGCAGCCGCGCTCCCCACGCGAAAAGGCACAGCGCACCGGCGATCAGACCGTTGAACGAAGCGCTGCGCAGCACCATCACCTGATCGTGCAGCTGTCTTAGCCGCAGCGTCGCATCTTCGCCTTGCAGCAGCAGCGCGCTTTCCTGGTACCCGAAAATATTTTCCGCGTCATCGGTGAGGTGCGCTTCCTGTTCGTACTGATCTTTATCGAACCACACATGCCATCGCGTGGTTTCCTCGCACGCATCCTGGTGTGCGACGAAGTCCTGGATCCTGGCCGCAAGGTCCGTCGTCAATCGTTTCGGATGCGGCAGGTTTCCCTTGTCGCAATACACCGCCGCCAACACTCGATTCTCGATCATTCCCACGCGCAAGATCAGATGCTGCTTCGACGCCGCACCGGTCGCAGCCGCTTCCGGCGTCGCCTCGATGGCCGCTTGTGACCGCACTGTGGCCGCGCCTTCCGTTCTGCCGGCATCGCCTTTCCAATAGCGATGTTCGGGATGCCAGGGAAAATCGGTGACGCTCAGATGCAGATCGTCATCGTTGGAAAAATCCTGCGCCGTGCGCGACACTGCCGACCCAATCAGGTACGTAAGCGCGAACAAAATCACCGCCAGCGCCGCCGGCTGGTTGATTTCCTTCATCCGCTTGGGCAACTCCGACACGTGCTGCTCGCCATGGGGGAAAAACAGGTGCACCACCAGCAGCAGCCAGGGCAGCGCCAGCGCTCCGGCAATGATCGTGTCAAACGCAATGGTGATCGCACCCATGCGAAGTAACCTACGCGATTCGCAGAAAATCAAGTTTCAAAAGTTTCAAGGATTTTCTCCGTGACTCCGTGTCTCTTTGGTGAGGGCAGGTGAAAGAGTTTCGATCAGCTCTCAAACCAGCCAGGTCCCTGAAACCTTGAAACTTTGAAACCCTGAAACTTTGAAACTTTGAAACCTTGCCCTTACTTCAGATCCGCCAAATCCGCCTGCAACTGCGTCATGTTGAACCCGGCGGGCGTCACTTTCTTGTTGGTAAGGTAATCGTTGCTGATGATCGCGTAGCCTTCGTCGCAGTACGTATCCCAGAACGACCACGTCATCAGTTGCAGCGCGCCCCACGTCACCACCGTCAACCCGCGCGCATCGTACGCGACCACCGGTACCGCATGGCCTCCCCACGATCCCGGCTTGCCATCGCCCGTCGGTCCGCCCGGTGGCACCGACCACGGCTGATTGTTCTGCACCTGCGCCTGCGCGCTGATCGGCAACTGCAGCCCGATGTAGCAGCCTTCGAAGATGTACACCGAGTCCATGATGTGATTGTGATTGGAAGGCTCGAGCGAAACGTACGCCCCGATCTTGTGCCCGGCAATTCCGGTCTGCCGCCAGTAATTCAGCACGTCCACTTCGACCGCGCCATTGTCGTTGGCGCCGGTCACCGGGTTGTAGCCGGTGATCGCCGAATACGCCGCCACAATCTGCTTGTCGGTGGGCGTGACCATTTTCTTGGCCGCATTGGCCGTCCACTCCATGATCAGGTGCCCGGCCGCCGCGCACGTGCAGTCGCCGATCTGATCGTTGTCCATCATTCCCCACGACGCACCTACCTTGGCGGTAAGGTCTGCGCTGGCCGGTGGCGGAGGCAGCTCCGTCGAAATGTACGAAGCCATCAGCAGCGCCCGCGGATCGTGCCGCGCCGTGCCCTTGCCCAGCTTCAACTTTTTCGGATCGATCCGCGTGGGATCGTTTTTCATCGCCACGCTCCGGCGCGATTCCGGAAGCGACAAATCCAGTTTCCTGACTGCCATGGGAATTTTCTCCTTTAGGGTGAAATCAGAGGCCGGCGACTTCGAGGGCCGCGCGCCGGCACTCTTCGCGAAACCGGCGCGCGTTCCCCTGAGCAGAGAATAAGCAACGGGGGAGGAAAACGAGGGGAATCTTAGATGCAGACGGCCCCCGCGCAACCACGGACCTCAAATTGTTACGAAACCCGAACAGCAGCGCTAAATGAACCGGAACGGGTCCATGCGCGTCTGATGATCTGCATAAACAGTGTCGGCTCCCAGGTAGCCATCACCCTCCGCGTTTGTTGCTGTAACCCATGCTGGAAGCCGGTTTCCGCGGATCTGGATGCCGACGCAGAGTACCGCGATCTGCGGCCACTGCTTAGGGATCGACATTCACCAGCCATTGACAGGCACTCTGGCCAAGACCATAATTGCGCGGCTCGGTCCGCTGTAAGCCCATGTGGGGATTGTCCGAGCGAGCCCGTCCGGCTCAACGCCCGAGAGGAGGCAGTGTGAAGACATTCAGTTGGTTGGGAATAGTGGGCATCGTTTTTCTGCTCGGCATCATGACGGCGATCGCCTCGTCCGCGCAAACCTTCACCAGTCTGGCGAGTTTCGACTACACCGACGGCGCCATCCCTGACGCAGCGATGATCCAGGCCACGGACGGAAACTTCTACGGAACAACTAACAAGGGTGGGACGGGGACGGTCAACGGTTGTAACAAGAGCTGCGGCGCGGTCTTCAAAATGACTGCGGCGGGCACGCTGACCGTGCTGCACAGCTTCGACGGCACCGACGGCAACGGCCCCTTCGGGCTGGTGCAAGCCACCAACGGAACCCTCTACGGGACCACGAGCTACGGCGGAGTTTCGGTCCACGATTGCACCTCGTACGGGTCCACCGGCGCCTGTGGCACCATCTACGTGCTCACCCTCGCCGGCAAGCTGACCACGCTTTACACCTTTTGTGCCCTGACCAACTGCGCTGACGGCGCCATCCCACAGGCGGCACTGGTGCAAGGAACCGACGGGAATTTCTACGGGACAACGTCCTGGGGTGGTACTGGAGTCTGTAACAGCACCGCGGGTCCCGGGTGCGGCACCGTGTTCAAAATCACTCCCGCGGGCGTCCTGACTACGCTGCACAGCTTCATTGGCACCGACGGCGCCGCACCTGAAGGTCCGCTGATACAAGCGACCAACGGAAACTTCTATGGAACCACCTACGCCGGCGGAGACCTTTCGTGCGGCGCCCCGGACGGCTGCGGCACCGTTTTCGAAATCACCCCATCCGGCAAACTGACCACTGTGTACAGCTTCGACGGTACCGAGGGCTCCTACCCTTTCGCCGGGTTGGTACAGGCTGCCAATGGAAACTTTTATGGGACGACCGCTGCCGTGCTGCTTAACGGCGGGCCCAGCTGCACCTTGACTGGCAACGGCTACGGCACGGTATTCGAGATCACCTCGGCGGGCACCCTGACCACGCTGCTAAGCTTCGACGACACCAACGGCGCCTACCCGCTCGCCGGGCTGGTGCAAGCTGCCAACGGGACTCTCTACGGGTCCACAGTCTGTGGCGGAGCCAACGGATATGGCACCCTCTTTGCGGCCACCTCCGCGGGCGCCCTGACCACGCTCCACAGCTTCGCCGGCACCGACGGCGCTCTGCCCATCGGCACCTTGCTGCAAGCCACCAATGGGACTTTCTACGGGTCAGCCGTCTTTGGCGGAAATCTCACCTGCGATTCCCCAGACGGCTGCGGCACTGTCTTCAGCCTTTCTGTGGGTCTGGGCCCGTTCGTGGAAACCAATCCCACTTCCGGCAAGATAGGAGCGAAGGTTGTTATCCTGGGAAACAATCTCACTGGCTCGACCTCCGTCACCTTCAATGGCACCGCGGCAACGTTCAAGGTTGTTTCCAGTTCGGAAATCACGACCACGGTTCCGACCGGCGCAACCACGGGCGTGGTCAAAGTGGTGACGCCCAAGAAGACCCTTAAGAGCAACCTGCCCTTCCGGGTGCCATAGTAAATCAAGGCTGCGTTGGCCGGAGCAACCTGCGAACCCGCCTGTCCCGAGGCGGCTTTTCTTAGCGGGCTTCACCGCACCAGCGCGCCGTACACAATCTCGCGCGTCGCGCGACGGTACACTCCGCCCGGGATGAACGGCATCTGCATCATCAGCACCGCGTAGAGCTTCTCCTGCGGGTCGATCCAGAAATACGTTCCCGCCGCGCCCGCCCAGAAATAATCGCCCACCGATCCCGAAACCGCGGAATGCCCGAGATCGGTGCGCACCGCGAAGCCCAGCCCGAAACTTTGCCCCATTTCCGGGATGGGCGAGAGGTCTTGCGTGGCCTCCAGCATTGCCACGCGCGCCGCCTGCTGCGGCAGTTGATCGGAGGTCATCACCGCCAGCGTTTTCGGCGACAGTAGGCGCACGCCGTCGAGTTCGCCGCCATTCACCAGCATCTGGCAGAAGCGCGCATAGTCCGACGCGCTCGAGAGCAAGCCGCCGCCGCCCGAAAACCATTTCACTTTTTCCGCAGTGAAATCGGCGGCCTCGCCAAACTGCGGACGCTTGCCCGTGGCGGGATCGATTTGCGGCTCGGCCATGCGCGCCATCTGCGCCGCATTCATATAAAACGCGGTGTCATGCATGCGCAGCGGCTGGGTGATGCGCTCAGCCAGGAAGCGGTCGAACGGCATTCCCGAAACCACTTCCACAATGCGCCCCAGCACGTCCACCGACATGCCGTACTCCCACGTGCTGCCCGGCTGATGCGCCAGCGGCAGCTTCGAAATCTTGGTCACGAATTCCGCCAGCGTCTGGCCGGGATCGAACAAGTTAGCCCGGTTGTATTCCTGATGCACCAGCGAAGTGCCGAACGGGCCATACACCAGCCCCGAGGTGTGCCGCAACAGATCCTGCACGGTCATGGCGCGCACCGGCGCTTCCAGCGTGAGCGCGGGCTTACCGGTAGCCGGGTCGATTTTCTCCACGCCGACTTTCACGTCCTTGAACTCCGGCAGGTACTGCGCCACCGGCGCCATCACGTCGATCTTGCCTTCTTCGGCCAGCATCATGACGGCGACGGTCGCAACCGGCTTGGTCATCGAGAAAATGCGGAACATGGCATCCGGCTTCATCGCGATTTTCTTTTCCCGATCCTGATAGCCGATGGCCTGCTGGTACACAATCTTCCCATTGCGTGCGACGATCAGCACCGCTCCGGGAATCGCGCCCTTATCCACCTCGCCCTGAAAAAATTGCGTCAGGCGATGGAGCCGCTCCGGCGAAAACCCCGCCTCTTCGGGACGCGAGACCTTGGGCAATTCCTGGGCGAAGGTCGAAACCGCGCAGAAAAAAATGATGAAGATTACAAGACCAATTCTCTTTCGCTTCATTGGACTCCTCACGGTTGTAGCTGATAAACCGTCCATTGTAGGCCCCTAGAGCGGTTCGCGTGCTCCAAACCTCCGAGTGTCGGATTTTTCTCAAATGCCAGTGCAGCGTGGAAAGGCGGCCGCTGCTCCCAGCGTGGAAAGGTGGCCGGCTGGTCTCTGCGTGGAGGAGTGGCCTTTCAGGGCCACGTCCGATTCCCAAAACGACCTGGCCTTCAGGCCCTGTGCCAGCAGAGCACTCAACTTCTCCGTCGCACGAACTCCACCACTTCCCGCTCTGCCCAATGTCCATCATAGCCATCCCCATCCGGCTCACCCATAAACGCGCAGTGCCCGCCGTCTTCCGTCTCGATGTAGGTGATATGAGGATTGGACGCAATCCGTTCTCGCGTCGCCGGCAGCATGCGAATGAAGGGATCATTCGCGGCGTGAATGATCAGCGCCGGAACCGCAATCCGGTCCACCACGTTTGCGGCCGCCGCCCGCGCATAATAATCGTCTGCCCCGGCGAACCCGCAGTAATAGGCCGTGATGCGGTCGTCAAACATGCGCAGGCTCGACACTCCCCGCAGCCGTGATAAATCGAACTTCCCCGGAAAATATTTCGCTTTCGCCCGAATCCGCCGGAACAACTGCAGCAGGAAGTAGTATTCATAAATCCGGTTTCCCGCTTCGTGCAACGCATCCGCCGAAGCCGCCAGATCCATGGCCGGACAAACCGCCGCCACGCACTGAAACTCCGCCGGATGCCCTTTCCCCCACTCGCCCGCCAGCTTCAAAACCAGGTTCCCGCCCATGGAGAACCCCACCAGCGCGAACCGCGACACTCCCTCGTTCACCACTATGCTGCGCGCCACCGCAGCCACGTCCCCGGACAAGCTCGAGTTGTAGAGGGTGGGCGCGCAATGATCCATCCCGCCGCAGTTGCGCTGGTTCATCAGGACCACATTCATGCCCGCTGCCAGCCCGTTCCGCGCCACGCCCAGCATGTACTGCGACTCGGTCGAGCCCTCCAGCCCGTGCACCGCAATCACAGTCAGAGCCGAGTGGCGATCCTTTTGCCAGTAACACCAGCAGCGCACCTGAATGCCGGGGGCAACTTCCACCAGCCGTTCCTCCGCTCGCGGCAGATGAATTCTTCGCGGCAGCAGGAAACTGGCGATAGTCTGCACGTGTCCGCCGCGCAGCCAGCGCCGCGCCCGGAATCCATCGCGCGCAGGCGCACCTTCGCCCCCGCCGGATTTTATGATTTGCGAACTCCCCACAATTTAATTCTAATAGGAGCCGGAGTTTCCCATGCCCATTTACGAGTACATCTGCAAGCAATGCCATCACCAGTTCGAAGCCCTCGTCTACGGCAAGGAAAAAGCCGAATGCCCGAAGTGCCACGCTACGAAACTGGAGCCCCGGCTTTCCGTCTTCGCCGTGTCGGCAAAAAGCTCGTCGCCCTCGGCATCGCCGAGTGGCGCATGTGGATCCTGTGGCGATCCCCGCGGTCCCGGCGCCTGCTCCATGCGCGATATGAACTGATTCGGAGCGGCCTGAAGAAGATGGTGGCCGGCGCGTGAAACCAATCCCGTCCGCGCCCGCATCGTACAAGCAAACCCGGAGGCCTTATGAAGCTGCTCGTCGCCCTGGCCGTGGTTGCCGCCAGCCTGCTCGCCTACGCTCAAACCCAAACGCTTTCAGGAGAGATCAAGGGCTCGGTCACCGATGAGAACGGCGCGCCCATCTCCGGCGCCACCGTCTATGCCGTTCCGCAAAACGGATTCAATGATCCCACGCCGCGCTCGGTGAAGTCTGACTCCAATGGCTCCTTCGCTTTCCGCCGGCTCGATCTCAATACCTACAAGCTTTACGCGCGTAAAGACGACGATTCCTACCCCGACCCGCTCGATAAATTCTACGCACCGGCCGACGCCAAAGTCCCGGTGGTCGATCTCACGGCGCAACATTCGTCGGCCACGCAGACGGTGAAATTAGGCCCGCAAGCGGCAGTGCTGGCCGGCCGCGTCGTAAATGCGGACACGGGCGATATCATCAAAGCCTCGCTCGGCTTCGTCGATGCCGAAGGCAACGGCCACGGCATCTCAGTGGATGGCGATTACCGCATTCTGCTGCCGCCGGGGAAAGAGGTGACCTTGATCGTGAGAGCGATAGGGTCGCGCTCGGATCGTGTTCAGATCCCGGTCCCGCCGCTGCGCCTCGAACCGGGCCAGTACGTCTATATGGATCTTGCCGTCAGGCAATAACTCGACGGCAGAAAAGCAGAAAAAATGGGGAGGGCAGGGGGAGAGCCAAACCCCCATCCAGGCGGGCCAGCGCGAGTATACCCGACCCCTCCCCGAACGCAACAAAAATATCGCCGCCCGGCAGTCCACGCTGCACAAAATTTCACTTTCCCCGCAGGCGCAGGGCACAAACCTCGCAACTTCCGTCATCCTGGAAGGTGGAAGAGCGGCCCTTCAGGGCCGCGTGGGGGCTCTATATTTTCCGCCCTTTAGGGCCCGCGTTCGCAGGCGTGCGATTTTAAGGATTACGTCTGCACGGCATAGTGCAACTCGACTACGCCGTCAGCGAACTTCTTGCTGGAAAGAAGTTTCAGCGGCACGCTCCGCCGCGCGGGCGCGATCAGCGGAATGCCTTCGCCAATGAATGTGGGAATGACGTGAATCTGGAACTCATCGATCTCGCCTGCGTCGAGAAACGAGCCAATGATGCCCGCCCCGCCCATCATCCAAATGTTTTTTCCCTTTTGCTTCCGCAGCCGCGCGGCGAACGCTTTGATCGGCTGGTTCACAAATTCCACGCCCGCCGGCGCCTCGGCCGGCAGCGCCCCGCGCGTGAACACATAATTTTTGACCCGGGTATCGAACGCGCTCCCCGGCACGCCTTTCTTCTGAAACTCCAGCGCCATATCGCAAGTCTTGCGGCCCCACAAGATCGTGTCGATCGATTTGTAAAACTCCTCCATGCCGTAACCGCCCTTGGGCATCGGCCGATCGAGCCAGTCAACGGAGCCATCACTGCGCGCAATAAAACCATCCGCGCTGGTGGCGACTTCAACGATAATTTTGCGCTTGCGCACGATTTCAGGTTTCCATTCGGCTGGCCCGCATCCAAATGCGCCGGATTCTACACCGCAGACCGCAAGCCCAGCAATCTGCGGTTGGGCTGGGCAAAATTGCCCGGCTTGAGCGCTAAGTCGAGAGGCATAGGCTGACTCTCAAGAATGGCTAATTGTGTACCGCATCGTGACTGCGGCGAATCTTCGCCGTCGATGTCGGGACTGCGTTGCCCGCAGACGCCGCCGCGCCGGTAACGAACTCCCACGCCGCCGTGGTTTCCGACTGACTCGGCGGAACATGGGTCGTCGTCAGGCGATCGATGTACTCGATCTGGGTTCCCTTGGCGCACTGGCTCGCCAATTTTTGCGCCACGAAGACGTAGCCACCCGTGCCGCCGAGAAAGTTCTCCTCGGTAAAGGTCGCTGTGTTACCGGAGTTGCTCGCGATGGTGATCTCGAATCCCTGCGTAAAAGCCGTATTCTGCCCGATGACATAGGTTCCGCCGGGATTCAGATTGCAGTTGCCGGAGCAGGTAATCGTCTGCCCGGCGATCGAGCTGATCGTGGCCGCGATAATGTTTGAGGCGGTTCCGGCGCTGGTAGTGATCGTCCCGCCGGCACAAGTGTTGGCCTGGTAATAATTGAACAGCGTATCCGACGAGGGATAGGCGTTGGGCGTGGATGCCCCATTCGCCCCATGCCAGCCGCTGTAGCAGCCGCCTTCGGTCTTGATGGTGACGTCGTAGGCATTCTGCGCCAGGTAAACGTTCAGCGGGCTGGAGGGGTTTGCCGGCAGCAGGCAGCCGCTGTTGACTCCACTGCCGGTGCAGGTGCTGGTTTTCAGCTGCGCCCATTCCTGACCCTCGAATATCGAGATGCCGACGATGTCTCCGGGATACGCGACGGCATAGCGGTTGGCAAAAAACCCTCCGGTGGAGAATCCTTCCAGGGCGATCGTCTTTCCCACTCCCCAGCTCGCCTTCGCCATATTGGCGATCATGTCGTGCACGAAGCCGACATCGTCGGGCGCGGGATTCATGGTGGCGTCGAAGTAATTTATATCCCAGTAGTAGAGCATGCGACCGATGGGCGTGCTTCCCGAGCACACCACCGTCGGGCTGACGGTCCAGTCGCGACAGGTGGGCGAAGGCCACAGCACGATCACTTTATTGGCGTCCGCAAAACGCGGCAGGCTGAATTGCGCAATGCCGCAGTTGGCGGGAAGGGTCGGCGGCGCGGTGTAGGAGCCACACAAATTTTGCGCGGTCGCCCCGATCAACCATACCAGCATGGGAGGCGAGCCCTTCGCCGTTACCCCCTTGGGAACGTAGGCCTCCCAATAACGCGTGAAGCCATTCCAGGTAAGGGTTTGCTGGCCCGTGAAGCATCCTCCTTGGGAGTTGTCGCAGGGCAGCGTGTAGGCTCGCGCTTGCGGCAAGCAGAGCAGGAAGAGTGCGGCAAACAAAACGTAAGCAAGATGATGCCGGCCGGTTCGGATCATGCGTCCTCGTGCGAATGTGGTTGAAAAAACGGTGAAACCCCAAGGGCACAGCTTTCCCCGGGAGTCGCAGCTGGATCTTACCGAGGCAGCATCTCCCCCGCATCCCCCAAACTGGGTATGCCACCCACCATCACCAGCCCGAAACATCGCAGGAACGAGCGTTTCCGCCGATTTTTCCACAGCAATTTCGAACTCCAGCCGGGGAGCGGCCTCCAGCCAGTAATGTTCGCAAAACGGAAAGTCGCGCTGCTACACTCCCATCATGCGCGTCAGAATCCTGGGCTCAGCCGCCGGTGGAGCTTTTCCCCAGTGGAATTGCGCCTGCCCCAACTGCCGCGCCGTTCGCTCCGGGACATTCCGCGGCAAAGCGCGGACCCAGACCCAGATCGCAATAAGCGTTGATCCGGCCACATGGTTTCTGCTGGGAGCGTCACCCGACCTGCGCAGCCAGATCGAAGCCACGCCCGAGCTTCAGCCGCAGGCGATACCTGTAGCGGCGGACGCATTTGGTCCGCCCCGCGAGCAGAGCGAGCGAAAAGATGCGTCCGGGCCGGCATATTCGCCGGCCCGCCAGTCGCCCATCGCGGGAGCTGTCCTGCTGAACGCCGACCTCGACCACGTCCTCGGATTGCTGCTACTGCGCGAGTTGCAGCCGCTGCGCGTGCACGCCACCGAATCGATTCGCCGCATCCTCAGCGAAGACAATTCCATGTTCGCCATGCTGCAGCGCGTTCCCGGACAGCTGACTTGGGCCGGCTTCAAGCCCCGAGTAGCTTTCCCTCTGCTCGATCCTTCAGGAAAGGATTCTGGAATACGCTGCCGCGCGCTTTCCCTGGGCACTCATTTTCCCGCTTATGTTTCGCCCGAACGCCGTTCGAAACTCCCCTCCGGAGAGGCATCTTTGGGACTGATGATTGAGTCTCCTTACCACAAGCGCCTGGCCTACATGCCCGCCGTTCCGGAGATCAGCGAGGATCTGATACGTGAGTTCGAGTCCGCCGACGTGCTCATGTTTGACGGTACGTTCTGGAGCGACGACGAACTGATCCGCACCCAAGGTCCCGGGCAATCCGCCCGGCAAATGGGACACGTTCCCGTCTCCTCGCCCCAAGGCAGCCTCAGCCGGTTGGCGCAACTGCGCCGTCCACGTAAAATCTATATACACATCAACAACACCAATCCCATGCTGAACGAGGCTGGCCCGGAATACCGCGAGGTGCGCGACGCGGGCTGGGAGTTGGCGGAGGACGGATGCCATTACGAACTGTAGAGCCGGTTCTGGACGAGACCCGGTTGACCTTTGAGGAACTGCGCGGCCGCTTGCGCGGGGTGGGCGAAGAGCGCTATCACCACCAGCATCCGTTTCACCTGCTGATGCACCAAGGCCGCCTGAGCCGCGGGCAGCTGCAGGCCTGGGCGCTGAATCGCTACTACTACCAGGCCATCATCCCGATCAAGGATTCGATCATCCTGTCGCGCGGCCCGGATCCCGCGTTTCGCCGCGCCTGGCGAAAGCGCGTCATCGACCACGATGGCGATGGCACTGCGAACAACGAAGGCGGCATCAAGCGCTGGCTGAAACTCGCCGAAGCCACCGGGCTGAGCGCGGATCAGGTTCGCGCTGGAACCGGAATTCTCCCCGCCACCCGCTTTGCCGTGAATGAATACCTCAACATCGTGCGCAGCCGCAGCCTGCTGGAAGCGGTAGCGTCGTCGCTGACCGAGCTGTTCTCGCGCGACCTGATCTCGCTGCGCATGGAGAAGCTGCGCGAGCACTATCCCTGGCTCTCGGGAGGCCTGGATTATTTCGTCGCGCGCCTGACGCAAGCCCCCGAAGACGCGAAGTTCGCCATCAACTACGTCTATGAGAACTCCAAGACGCGCGCCGAGCAGGAATTGGTGATTCAAGCTTTGCGCGACAAGTGCGACATCTTGTGGGCGCAGCTCGACGCATTGTATTTCGCTTATGTGCAGCCGGGATGGCCTCCGCCGGGCGCATTCCGCATCGAGGAGAAGTGATGGCGGCTCCCTCGGATCAAAGCCAGCCGCGCCTGGCCGCCGGTTGCCGCTGGGGCGGCACGGAAGAAAATCGCGTCGTCCTCTTCCCCGAAGGCGCGATCAAGTTGCAAGGCACGGGGCGGCAGGTTTTGGAGCGTTGCGACGGCCAGCGCACCTTCGGCGACATCATCACGGAGTTGCAGAAAGAGTTTGGCACGACCGACCCGGAAAAAATTCGCACCGACATCGGCACGTTCCTGGAGCAGTTGCAGCGCAAACGCATCGTGGACTACTGAGCGAATTGCGTCATTGAGTGATTGAGCCATTGGGGCATTGAGCGATTGGGTGATTGGGGCATTGAGCGATTGAAAAGCATTGCCGGCTGCTGGGGCGGTCACTCAATCACACAATGGCTCAATCACTCAATCACGCAATCACTCAATCACGCAATCACGCAATGACTCAATCACGCAATCACTCAATCACGCAATGACTCAATCACGCAATCACTCAATCACTCAATCACGCAATGACTCAATGAGTTGACTCAATGCTTTCGAATCCTCTAGCCCTCATTGCCGAAGTGACTCACCGGTGCCCGCTGCACTGTGTGTATTGCTCGAATCCCATGCAGCTGGCGGGAACCGCGTCCGAGCTCTCGACCGAAGAGTGGACCAGTGTCTTCCGGCAAGCCGGCAAGCTGGGCATGCTGCACGCGCACTTCACGGGCGGCGAACCGCTGGCGCGCAACGATCTGACCGAATTGATTGCCGCGGCTCGTGCGGCGGGGCTTTATACCAACCTCATCACTTCGGGTCTGGGGCTGAACCCGGCGCGGCTGCAGGAGCTGGTGAATGCGGGCCTCGATCATATTCAGATCAGCTTTCAGGATTCGCGGGAAGAAGCCGCGAACTGGATTGCAGGCGCCAAGGCGCACGCGCACAAGATCGAGCTGTCGCGGGAGATCCGCAAGCACAAAATCGCGTTTACTGTAAATCTGGTGGTGCACCGGCAGAATCTGGATCATCTGGAGGAGATGATCGCTTTCATCGAGCAGTTGAATCCGGAGCGGGTCGAGATCGCGCACACGCAGTATTACGGATGGGCGCTGGCCAACCGGGCCGCGCTGTTGCCCACGCGAGCGCAACTCGAGAAAGCGGTGCAGATCGTGGCCGATGCCGAGAAGCGGCTGGCCGGGAAGATGCGGATCGATTCGGTCGTGCCGGATTATTACGCGCAGTATCCCAAGGCCTGCATGGGAGGTTGGGGACAAAGATTGATGCTCATCAATCCGTCGGGGAAGGTGTTGCCGTGTCACGCGGCGGAAGTGCTGCCCGGCTTTTCCTTCGAGAACGCTCGGGAGAAGTCGCTGGAGTGGATCTGGCAGGAATCCTCATCGTTCCAGAGATTTCGCGGAGAAGACTGGATGCCCGAGCCTTGCCGGAGTTGCGACCGCCGCAGCGAAGATTTCGGGGGCTGCCGCTGCCAGGCATTTTTGCTGGCCGGAGACGCAATGGTGACCGATCCCGCGTGCTCGCTCGCGCCCGCGCATCACATCGTTGAATCCGCGGTGCGAGAGGCGAATGCGGGTTCGCAAGCGACGCACCCGGCGACGGCGTCGTCCTTCGTGCAGTTGCAGAAGTTGGCCGGCGACCTGTGGAGCTATCGCACAAATCCGGAGTAGAAAGAAATTGCAGATTGTAGAACCCAGAATGCAGAAGTAAGAAGTCAGAATGCAGAAGTAGAAAGAAATTGAAGATTGACAGATTTTAGATTGCAGATTTCAGAACTCCAGAAGTCAGAGGTAAGAAGTCAGAATGCAGAAGTAACGCCTAGCGATCTGACTTCTGCATTCTGACTTCTCCAATCTGAAATCTTCAATCTCAAATCTTCAATCTTCAATCTGAAATCGCAAGGGCCTACCAGCGCACGCCCACGGTGATGGGACGGAAGTCGGTGGTGGGACCGTAGTGCTTGCCGTGCACGTAGCGGAACTCGGCATAGACATCGACGTGGGGCAGGATCTTGCGCGTGATGGCGCCTCCGAAGTTGTAGCCAAATTCGTTCTGGCCCTCGTTCAGAAACCTTCCGTCCGGCGGCAAATTGCCGCCATAGCAGGTGCGCCACCAGTTGAAAAAGGGGCCGCAGGCGGAGCCAGGAATGGCGCTGGAGGAATCAAGTTTGCCGGAGCGGCGCAGGAAAGTAGGGCCGAAGACGATGTATCCGCCCCAGTTTTTTGAAGCCGTGATGTTGATGATGGGATCGAGCATCGCGGTATAAGCGTGATCGACCGCGCCGGGCGCCTGGGCCAATTGCAGGGCGGAATTGCGCAGCGGCAGATTGTCGAATTGAAAGTCGAAGCGAAATCCGAAACTCTTGCTCAGGTTGCGGGCCACGCCGCCGCCGATGACGCCGCCTCCGCCGCGCACGAATTTCGCAGTGGTGCCATTGGTCAGGCTGGCCCCGCCGTCCACGTTGAAGGTCCAGTTCCTGTAGTTCTTGGGCTTAATCGGGCGCGTGGTCTCTTCGGGGGTAGCTTCCTGGTTGCTGGCGGGCTGCTGCTCTTCCGGCTGTTGGGCCTGGGGTTCCTGAGATGGCGGCTGCTGAGATTGCGGCTGCTGAGTCGTTGGCTGCTGAGTTTGGGATGGTTGCTCCGCGGGTTGTTGGGCGGAAAGGGTTGCGGTTCCTGCCAGCACGGCCATCAAGATTGCGGATGAAATCAGGCCGAGTCCGGAAACCGTTCGAAACTTTCGAATCATTCATTCTCCTCCCGCTGCCGGGATGGCGGAATCGCCGCGCTCGAACCGAGAGGCGCTTGTAAAAGAGCGAATCCGCGATGCTCCCGCCGTGAATGCGCTCGCAGCAGGCAGGCACCATATTACCAACTTTGATGCGCACTTGGCCTGCGCTGCCGCCCCCGCTCGGATTTCAACATCCTCAACCACCAAGGACACGAAGGTGCACGAGGGATGCGCAAGCCGGAAGAAGGTGCCGCTCGCTTGACGCCTATTCTCGGCCTCCGCGTTTGGCGATCAGCTGCATGGCGGGTTGGCTGACCCAGTCGTGAAAGCGCTGGCCGTGGAATTGTTTGCCCCAGGCAAGCGGCGTGACATCGCGATATTCGTGCACGGTTTCATCGGGGACAAAGTGCAGTTGCTTGCGAATGGAGGCGCGGGCGTTGGCATCGGCGCCGTGATCGAGCAGCAGGCGTGGGAAAGCGGCGTCGCGCTGACGTCCGGACAAATTCGAATTGTTCACTACGCAGCCAAACAGCGCGGTGTGGCCGCCAAAGCCATCGGAGTCGATCTCGGCGCGGGCGTTGACATCGGCGCCGTGCGCGATCAGCCAGCGGGCAATTTCGATCTCGTCGAATTCCACCGAGATGTGCAGCAGGGTTGAGCCGGCGAGCGGCGTGCCATGCAAGCCGTAAGAAAGATCGGGACCGCAGCCCAGTTCCGGCGGATAAATTTCTGCCAGGCCAAAGGTGCGCGCGACCAGATGGGGATCGCGGGCGAGATGTTTTTCCAGCAGGTCGATGCGGCCGCGATGCACAGCCATGACGGGAGTGTCCGGCAGTGCGGTTCCGTGCTCGGCGACCAGCTCGAGACAGCGGTGTTTGCCTTGGGGGTAGCGTGAATAAGTGGTGAGCAGCAAGGCGATGGGAGCGAGAATGTCGCCTTTTTCGTCGGCGAGTTCTGCGCCGAGTTCGAGCAGGAAAGCCATGCCGGCATCGTTCAGGGTCTCGCAGCATCCCCCGATGGAACCGGGAGCAGGGCGTGCTCCCATGTCGTAGAGGCGGCGCGCGGTTTCGATCTTGCCCTGCAGGCAGGCGCGGTCGAAGGCGTGTTGCACGTCTTGCGCGCCCATCTCGCGCAGCATGGCAATGATCTCGTTCTGCCCGACGTTGGCGGCATAGGACATGGGCGGACCCCAGTTGCTATCGGGCACGCCCCGGGCGGCCTGGTGCAGCAGGCGCGGGTCTCGCAAAATCAATTCGCGGACTGCGTTCACGTCGCCGCGCCAGATCGCGTCGGTCATGTGGCAAGCGGTCACCAGACGGGGCCAGCTGGGCAGACCGTAGCTGCGCGCGAGCACGAGTTGCGCATCGGCGAGTTTGGCGGCTGCGAGATCAACCGCCTGGGGATGGTGCTTACGGAAACCGGCGAGGGCTTCCGGATCATTCTGGCGAATGGCGCGGAGCAAATCCTTGGCCTGGTGACGGAGTTGTTCGAGGTTGGGGCGGACAGGAAAGTGACGATCGTGGAACGTCTTCGGCATAACGGACCTCCTTCAAGTGTGCCCGGAGTCCGCTGCAACGGGCGAAAGGAGATTCGTTACGAATCTGGGTTGCTTAAATTCGCTCAGGTGGACTCAGTCCTGTCCGCGGACGGGCGGCGTCCTGTACGCCGAGGACAGTATACGCCGGGCGGGAAGGAGTCTGAAAATTGAAGTTTGAAGATTTCAGATTGGAGATTTCAGATTGAAGATTGAGGCAGACGAAGGGATTGGCAATCAGCACTCCACGGTCAGGAAGCCCGCGATCCGCTAAGCCGATTTCTTTTGCGCAGGCTCGCCGCCGGGACGGTGGATGCCCTGTTCTTCGAAGGCCTGGTTGAGTTCCTGCATTAGTTCGGCCATCTTGTTGGGATCGTATTCGCGCGAGGCTTCCTCAGCGACGACCCGCCACGCGCGAGCAGGTTTGGGAGTAGGAGTCACTGGCATGTTGTGTTCCTCCCGGGACAGCTGATCGAATGGTATCAGTACAGGTATAACCCGCGAATTGATATTTAGTTTTGGTCTGGAAGGAACGCGTGGAGTAAAATAATCAACAATGGCTGTTCGCCCCTTCGTAGTTCCGTCATCTTGTTCTGCTTCGAGGTGCCAGGTTTATGAGTGACTCCCCTAATAGCCGTTTTGGCCAGCCCTATCGTTGCCGGGATTGTGGAAGTGAAATAGGGTTCCGTTCCCGGCGGCGTACGTTTACCGAGCGCTATATTCTTCCGCTGTTTCTGCTGCAGCCGGTGCGCTGCGGCGATTGTTTCCGGCGAGACTACCGGTTGATCTTTACGCCGGTACGGGAGCGGTTGCCCGAAACGGCACGCATGGCGCCGAGAAAAGAGGCGGCCACGTCCCATCGCAACGTTGCCTAGGGAGACCGGCCGCCGCTATACTGCTGGGGTACAATGAAGATTGACCGCGGGCGGTCGCGTGTCTGCGGGGCAATGAGGAGGCCGTCTTCAGCAGTAGCGAGGACCGAATCCGGGCTAGCCAGTCCGCGGTTGCAGGAAGTGGGGCTGTTGTTGCCTCCGAAAAGGCTTGGTCGAGTGGGGTACGAGCCTGTGGGCGGCGCGCTGCCGAGAGTCTCTTCAATGTGTTGTTTCCCTCCGATTGCCGCATTTGCGGCATGCCTCTGCTGAATATCTCGCGTTTGCCGGTGTGTCCGGAATGCCTGGAAAATATTCACCCCGTGCAAGGGAAAGTGTGCTCGATTTGCGGCGAGCGAGTGCTATCGAGCTACGCTCAGAGCGATGAAGAGGGATTGCGGCGATGTCCGGTCTGCCGGCGGCTGGATCGTCCTTATGAGCGCGCGGTCGCCTACGGCAGCTATGACGGCGGGTTGCGGGAACTGATCCATCTGCTGAAGTACAACGGGGTGCGTCCCGCGGCGAAGGTGCTGGGACGAATGCTGGCCGAAGCCTGGAGTGGACTGGAATCCTCATTCGAGGACGACCGTGTGCTGGTCATTCCGGTGCCCTTGTTCAAAGGCAAGCGGCAGCAGAGAGGGTTTAATCAGGCGCAGCTGATTGCGCAGGCGGCCCTGCATATCGATTCGGCGAATGGACGTTTGCAACTGGCGCCGGACCTGCTGCTGCGCACCCGGGAGACGCATTCGCAGATCGGGTTGACCAGCCACCAGCGCCGGGAAAACCTGCGCGGAGCGTTTGCGGTCGGCCGTGCCCAGGAAGTCACTGGCCGCGAAGTGCTGCTTGTGGATGATGTGTATACGACGGGGACCACGGTTTCGGAGTGCGCCAAAGTGCTGCGCCGCGCCGGGGTGGCCAAGGTGTGGGTCGCGACCGTGGCGCGAACGCTGAAAATCGCATCCAAGTACCTTGAGATTGAGGAGATTGACGCGGGTGAGGATGAAGGTTTCAAGGTTTCAGAGTTGCAAGGTTGCAAGGTTGGAACGTGATCGGCATTCACTCTGAAACTCTGAAACCTTGAAACCTTGAAACTTTGAAACTTTAGAATTTTGCCCATGTCTTTGCGAAGCGAATACGACCCAGGAGCCCGGCATATGGCGGGATTGCTCTCGCCCTCGGGGGCACCACACCGCAGCGGAGACGGCCATGCTCTGCTCGCGCCCGTGCTGGTGCTGAACGCCTCGTATGAGCCGATCAATGTTTGCGCGGCGCGGCGCGCGCTGGTGCTGGTGCTGAAGGGTGTGGCCATGACGGAGGAGGAGAACGGACATTTCCTGCACTCGGCGCGGGTGGCCATGCGGCTGCCTTCGGTGATCCGGCTGCTGGAATACCGGCGGATTCCGCATCAGAGCCGGGCGCTATCGCGCAAGAATATTCTGCTGCGCGACCGCAACACCTGCCAGTACTGCGCCACCGTGCTGCCCTCGAGTGAGTTGACGCTGGACCATGTGATCCCGCGTTCGCGGGGAGGCTTGTCGACCTGGGAGAATCTGGTGGCCTGCTGCCATCCCTGCAACCGGCGCAAGGGGAATCAGTCGCCCACGGAGGCGGCGATGAAGCTGATGCGGGAGCCGCGGGCATTCAACTTGCATACCAGCCGGCACATCATGCGGCTGATGGGGCGGAGTGATGATAAGTGGAGGAAGTATCTGTTCTACTGAGCGGTCAGCGGTCAGCTCTCAGCCAAAAGCAGATCCCTCGCTGCGCTCGGGATGACCAGAACATCCTTTGTCTGACAAGAACGGCGTTTGTCTGAAAGGAACGTCTTTTGTCGAACCGACCCTGGTCGGAGGTTCGCTGATAGCTGACGGCTGATAGCTGGCGGCTGACAGCTATTTTTGCGGCGGATTCGGCGCCGGCGGCTTGGTCTGATCGGCCTTCGGAATTTCTTTTCCCTGGTACAGAATCTTCACATTAGAGCCGAAGCGTTTGTAGTCTTCGTACTTGACGATTTCTTTGATGTGCACGTCTTCGGTTTTGAAGTGCAGTTCGTCGTCGGCTTTGGTGTAGACGGGGAACCAGTACTGGCCGTCAATCTGCTGGCGCCAGGTGGTGAATTTGGGGAAGAGATTTTCTTCGTCGCCGTGTTTCTTGCGGATGTCGGGGACGGTCTTGCCATAGGTCTTCACGATTTGAAAATCGTGGTCGTCGACCCAGACACGGCCCTGGAAGTAGCGCTTCTTTTCCTCGATCTTTTTTGGTGCAATATCGAAGACGTAGCAATGCAGTTCGTCTTCCTGCTGCTGGCCGACATAGAGAATGTTGTACTCGGGGAGTTGCTCGTCGGTCAGCACAAAGGGCAGCATGTGGCGGATGTCCTGCATGTCCTCTTCCGACATATAAATTCTGGTGAGGCTCGACTGCGGAGCGAAGACGACATTCTCCATGCGGTGGCCTTTGTCGTCGAACATGACGTCGAAAACTTCGCGGTACTGGCCATCGACGGTATCGCCATCGAGAGTTTCCACCTTCACATCCTGGCGGTAGGTGTACTGATCGCGGGCTTTGGCGAAATCCGTTTCTTTAGCGGCGAAGCGCTTGATGATCTCGTCGGGCGTCGTGTCTTTGGGAGGAGTCGACTCGAGGGGGCCTTCCTGGGCAAGCGCGGGCAGCGCCGCCAGGCCGCAGGCGAGCAGCGTCAGACAGAAAAGGAAACGGCAGATTGCCTTCATAGCTCTAGTTTATCGAATCTTGGAGGACCTGTGGCCGAGATGCTGGGAAAGCCTCTGCGGCCCCATCTCTGTGTACAGATACCGCGGCGACCCCGCCCTCCGACCCCTCTCCGCTCAGTGAGACCGGAGGGAAGGGTGCTGCAGTTCTGCCATTCACTTGGATGCCTCGTCGGATAAGAGGTTGCCGTAGGGAATACGACGAATTTTTGCCTTTCAGGCTTGGCAATTTCTGAATGCGAAGGCTTTTTTTCAGCGAGTTGACGCGGCGGGGATCTGGGGGGAATTGGCGAAAGGGCCGAGCTTACTGGTCCTGTGATCAACATCCCGCCTCGGCAGCAATGCGCGTGATGTGCGTCACGCGCACCAGCGACGGGATTCCTTCCGTTGGTTACGAAGGTTATTGTTCCGTGCGTGGGATCACGGAGGGTTCGAGTTCGCCGCCCGATATTAGCAGCAGAAGGGGTGTACGATGGCGGATTGTGAGAGACTGCAAACTTGCATATTCTTCACTGGGCGGATGGAGAACATGCCGTCGGTGGCCGACCTGATGAAAGATTCGTTTTGTTTTGGTGACAAGACGCAGTGTGCCAGGTATCAAGTGGCCATAGCGGGGCTCCCGATACCCTCCGATCTTTTCCCGAACGATCTCGAGCGAGTCCACGACCTGCTGCATAAGAGGTAGGACCTGCAACCGCTTGGCCCCTACCCTGAGCCCAGAAGACCTATGACCACGCACTCACACCTTGGCGGCACGTTCTCATGGTGCTTGTCCTGGTTACCGCTCCTGATTCTTTCTGCTCGCTGCCTCGCGTCTGCCGCCGAGCCTGCGCTTCTGCCTCACGTCGATCCGCGGGTCGAGGTCGTCAGTATCGTCTTCCGGCTCACGGGCGAAGATTCGGACTACAACAAGAGCTTCCTCAAGGGGTACGCTTCTGACATCGACGCCTATTTTTCGCCCTTTGGGAACCACCCCGCTGTTCTTCTTGCGAGGAAGTTGGCGGAACGAGACGATTTCGACGTTGCCGCTCCTATGCAAATTGCCGTTCGCGTATCTTCGCCGCCCGCCTTGGAACCTCTGCTTCCGTTCACAAACGATGTGCCGGGCGACGGCTTCGACAAGGAGACTGCTCTGCTGTTCCTGCGGCGGCTGCGGGAGTTTTATAGGGATACTCACTTCGAGAAATTCCTGGCTGCGCATCAGGTGCTGTATCGCCTGGCCGAAGATCGCTTCGAAGGAGTGCTGCGCGAGATCGACCTGAGTTGGTACCCTAGCTTCTATGGTGAGGCGCAAGAAAGTAGTTACCACATCATCCTTGCATTGAATAATGGCGGTAGCAATTATGGCGCGCAGTTCACATTGGGCGATGGACACGAGGAAAGGTTCGCCATCATGGGAAGCTGGACCACCGATGATTCCGGCAACCCCACGTATACCAACAGCACGTACCTGGACAATGTGATCCACGAGTTCAATCATTCGTTCGTAAATCCAGCGTTTGACCGCCACAAAGCTGATTTTGCCGCTGCTCAAAAGGTCTTTGCGGAACTTGCAGGTCAGATGGAGAGGCAGGAATACACGAACTCGGACATCATGGTTTACGAATCGCTGGTGCGCGTGAACGTCATCCTGTACCTCGAGAGCAAAGGCCGAACCCGGGCTGATTTTCAGGCCAAGATACGCGACGAGCAGAAGAGGGGCTTCTTATGGATGGACGCGCTCTACGATTTCATGCATCAGTACACGTCGCAGCGGAATCGTTATCCTACCTTTGATAGTTTCATGCCGGCCGTGGCCCAGTTCTATCGCGATCTTCCGCCACGGCTCCCAGGAATGAAGGCCAACTTCTACAAGAACTATGCTCACGTCACCGCTGTTGAGCCATTTCTGAATCATTCTCGTGACGTCGATCCAGGGACGCGAGAGATTGTCGTGAAGTTCGACAAACCGCTTGCCTGTTGTCACTATTCGATTAACGATGGTCCTGACGGGAAGGAACATTTTCCAATCGTCGGCACGCCAGCGTTTCTCCGGGGCAATCAATCCATCAAACTAACCGTAGCTTTGAAGCCCGGCTCGCACTACAGCTTCACGCTAACGGACGAGTCCTTTGCATCGCAGGACGGCTTTCCACTGGAGTCGTACACGATCGATTTCGACACCAAACCCTGAATTAGCTCTTCCGCCCGCTGCTTCGCTAAAGTCATGGCTTTCGCCGTCGTACTGCAAAAAAGTAGGGCCCGCAACCGCTTGGCCCATACCCTGATCCGCTTCTCGGCGATCCAGGTCGAGTCCTTCATCAAACGCCGCGGCGCATCGCAAGATTCCGAATTCATTGCCACCGCGCGACGAAGATCCACGTCGTTGCCACTCAGTCGAAAGTCACGATCTAACCTGGCGGGAATCAGCAAACTTTGGCGGCAGCGCTTTCGTCCCCACGGTGGGCCGCGAACCGATCGGGAAGTCAGAGCCGAGTCGGCGAGCGGATTGGGATTTATGGCCAGTTGAGGCTAGAAGGCGTGTTCTACGGATGGTTCAGGAATCGCAAATAAAAGGCGGAAAACACCAGAACGATTCCGATGTTCACCATCAATCGTTCCCAGAAATGGTTCCTGAAGATCAAGGCATCTACTGTGACGATGACAGCGATCATCGCCACCACGTAAAGCACGGCAGTCAGCGGTTTTGCCATCACGATTTATGGTGTGGGCCCGGCGCTGGAGGGTTGCATTGAAGCTTGCGGAGCCCCCGGCGGACCAGACACGTCACAACAACTAACCATCCGAGGCATCCCCGCGCATATGGACCTCTCGGCAGTGGCGGTCAAATGCCTGTTTCATTTTCTCTTCATTCACAGCCTTCTGCGGTGTGTGATAAGACCAACTTGGTTTGAACTGGGCATCAGGGCAGGACGTACAGACCCCCTCAATCGGGATGTCTCCCATCCATTTGGTCACTTTCAAGAATGGCATTTTCTTTCCTCATGGTACAGAGGGCGGAGGTGAGAAACCGCAACCTGAGTCTGGCTGCCCTTGGCATTTCGTGCGCCTTGCTTCAACCTCCGCTCTTACGCGTCCCTTAGTGCGTCCACAAATCATCCCCACGCAAGCGAACGATTCCTGCCGGGTCCATGTTCTCAAACCAGACTGTCCCCTTCGGGTTGCAGGCTTCCTTCGGGCGCGCGGTCTGTTTCCAGCCACAACGCGATGCGTTTGCGAATCTTGAGCAGCTTGCCGGATTCGCTCAGAGCATAGAACCCGATCATCCCAAACGTGCAGGCCCATCCGCCGATCATCAACATCGCGAAGCGAAACATAATTCACTCCTTCTGGGGCATGCACCTCTCTAATAAACCTTCTTTGGGCAAACCCCACAGCTGGGTGCGATCATGTTCCCAGCTCGTAGAAATGTCCATGGAGGAAGGCTGAAGCCGTCTGAATTGATCTGAAGAATTCGCCGTCTTGTCAACTGACGCTATCAGCTAACCCTCGATGACTCTATGACGAGCGAAGCGGTGAGGTTAGGCCCATTGCGCTTCACATATAATGCGCCGGAGGGAGTACAGGGCGAATGAGAAAACTGATCGCAGACCTGTTCATCTCGCTGGATGGCTTCGCTTCTGGCACGAACGAGGCCGCTTACTTCGGCTATTTTGGCCAAGACCTTGAGCATTGGGTGCGCGAACATCTGGAGGAGCCTCAGGTCATCCTCATGGGACGAGTCACCTATGAGGCTTTGGCGCGGCTTTCGGGATCGGCAACGGATGCCGTCAGCGCCCGCATGCGGGCTCTGCCTAAAGTGGTGTATTCCAACACGCTGCACGAGCCGCTCGCGTGGAAGAACACACGTTTGATAAAGGGCAATGTTGGAGATGCGATCACGGCGCTGAAACAGCAGCAAGGAGACCCTCTGCGCAGCATCGGCAGCATACGTCTTGTCAAGAGCATGGCAAAACTGGGGCTGATTGACCGCCTTCGTCTAATCGTCTTTCCGCTGATTCTGGGAGAGACCGGGAAGGAGCCCATCTATGTGGATTATCCACGGCTGCCCCTGGAATTAGTGGGCACGAAAGTGCTCGACTCGCGACTTATCCTGCTCGAATATCGTCCTGCGACCGCGAGCTAAGTGCCACGAACCATGTAGCCCCGGAGGCATTCCTCCGGGGTTGCGCGCAAAGCGCGCAATGAGGGGGTTGATTCATCGTGACGGCGGTTGATTCGTCATTCAATGCCGGTTGTTGATTCATCATCCGGCACTCGTCGCGCCGCTCCTCGGGGCGAAGGAATGCCTCCGCCCCTACACAAAGCAAAAGCCGCTAGATTTTTTGCAGGCGCTGCACTTCGTGGACGCCGGGGATTTTGCGCAGGCCAGCGATGATGGTTTCCAGATGCTTCAGGTCGGAGATGTCGAGGACCACTTCCACGCTGGCCTGGCTATTGGAGGTGTGGGCGGCGATGTTGCGGATGTTGCTCTTGGCGTCGCCAATCACGCCGGTGATGCTCTTCAACATGCCGAAGCGGTCATCGCAGTACACCGTGAGCTTGACCGGGTAAGCGGTGGGAGTGGTGTCGTCGCGGGCCCATTCGACATCGATTTTTCGTTCCGGCTCGTACAAGAGATTGGTGACATTAGGGCAAGTGATGGAATGGACGGCCACGCCCTTGCCGCGAGTGATGTAGCCGACGATGCTTTCGCCGCGAATGGGATTGCAACAGCGGGCGCGGTAGACCAGCATGTCTCCCTGGCCGCGTACGGTGATGGCGTTGTGATCGCCAAAGACGCGGCGCACCACGGAACTGATAGCGCCGGGTTCTGAGGTCAGGCCTTCGGACTCGATATCGCCCGCAATCGAGTGGGTAGCGCCGGCCGGGAGCAGGCGGGCCAGCACCTGGCGGGCGGAATATTTTCCATAGCCGATTCCCGACATCAGATCGTCGGCCTTGCCCAGGCCATATGCGGAGGCGACGCGCTGCAGGTCTTCGTCTTTGATTTCTTTCAGGGCGATGCGGTATTTGCGGGCTTCTTTTTCGATCAGCTTGCGTCCGATTTCGATGGCGCGCTCGCGCTGATGAACGTTGAGCCAGTGCTTGATCTTGTTGCGGGAGCGGGACGACTTGACCAGTCCGAGCCAATCGCGGCTGGGCTTGTGGCCGGGCTGAGTGAGGATCTCGACGATGTCTCCGGAATGCAGCTTGTAGCGCAGCGGGACCATGCGTCCGTTGACCTTGGCGCCGATGCAGGTGTGGCCGACTTCGGTGTGAATGGTGTAGGCGAAGTCGATGGGCGTGGCATCGCGGGGAAGGACGACCACTTTGCCCTTGGGCGTGAAGGTGTAGACCTCTTCGGGATAAAGATCGACCTTGAGCGTGGAAAGGAATTCGTTGGGATCGCTGACATCGCGCTGCCACTCGACGACCTGCCGCAGCCAGGCGAGGCGCTGTTCATCCTGCGCCGAGACCGGTCCGTCTTTGTATTTCCAGTGGGCGGCGATGCCTTCCTCCGCCATCTTGTGCATTTCTTCGGTGCGGATCTGAATCTCGAAGGGTGTGCCATCTTCGGTGATCACCGAGGTATGCAGCGACTGGTAAAAATTCGGCCGCGGCATAGCGATGAAATCCTTGATGCGACCCGGCACCGGACGCCAAAGATTGTGGATGATGCCGAGCACCGCGTAACAATCCTGCAGCGAGCGCGTAATCACGCGCATGGCGCACAGATCGTAGACCTGGTCGACGGAAATGCGCTGGCGCTGCAGTTTTTTGTGGATGCTGAAGAGGCGCTTGATGCGGCTTTCGACGCGCGCCTGGATGCCCGCCTCTTTCAACTTGTCGGTGATGATCTGCTGAGTTTTCGCGAGGAAAGCTTCGCCCTGCTTGCGGCGGGCGTTGACGGATTTTTCCACCTGCTCGAAGCCGAGGGGATCGAGGAAACGGAAACCCAGGTCTTCGAGTTCGCCGCGAATCTTGCCCATGCCGAGGCGGTGGGCGATGGGGGCGTAGATTTCTAACGTCTCTTCGGCGATTTTGTGCCGGCGCTCGGGGTCGAGATGCTCGAGGGTGCGCATGTTGTGGAGGCGGTCGGCGAGCTTGATGAGGACGACGCGAATGTCGTCGACCATGGCCAGCATCATCTTGCGAAGGTTTTCGGCTTGCTGCTCTTCGCGGGTGGCGAAGTCGATTTTGCTGATCTTGGTGACGCCTTCGACGATGTGCGCGACCTGCTCGCCAAACTCTTTCTGAATGTCGACGATGGTCACGGAGGTGTCTTCGACCGAGTCATGCAAGAGCCCGGCAGCGATGGCGACCGGGTCCATTTTCATCTCCGCCAGCACCAGGGCAACTTCGAGGGGGTGCACCAGATAAGGCTCGCCGGACGCCCGGGTCTGGCCTTCGTGATGCTTGAGGGAGTAGTCGTAGGCTTTTTTGACGATGGTTAGATCGTCTTGCGGACGGTTCTCCTGCATCCGCTTCATCAGATCGCGGAATTTGGTCAGCGTAAGGGCAGTGGTAGCGATCTGTTGGCGCAAGCTCGCCATGTAGGATTATAGCCCGCGAACAGCCCGTGGTAGCTGGGACAACCGGAGGGGGATCGAGGGGCCTTGATTGATTATAGCGTGGCAGTCGGTGATCAGTGGTCAGTGATCAGTGATCGGCGACCAGTAGGTTTTGCCAGCCACTGACCACTACTGACCACTACAGTCTTCTGGGTGAGGCGTCTTTTCGCGAGCCCTGCGAACATGCAGATCGATCTGTTCAAAAACATCAGACAGAATTTTCCGGTTGATAAATTCTTTCTTTTCTTTTTTCCAGAACGGCGCGGTCGATGCCGGGTGGTCTGCTAGAGTGATGGCACCATGGTGAATCTGCGCACGGCGCGGGTGTTGGTCAGCGGAGTGTCGGGGCCGGTCGGGGCGGCGCTGGTTCCGGCGCTAAAAGCCGGTGGCGCGCGGATTACACGGCTAGTGCGGGGCAACCCGGCGGCGGTGGCGCCGGACGAAGCGACCATTCCGTGGGATCCGGCGCAGCCATTGGCCGGGGACGTGTTGTCCGGTTTCGATGCGGTGATCCATCTTGCCGGAGAAAGCATTGTCGGGCGGTGGACGGCGGAGAAGAAGGCCAAGATCCGCGACAGCCGCGTTATGGGCACGCAGAATCTCGCGCAGGCTCTGGTTCAGGCGAAGAGCAAGCCGGAGGTCTTGGTGTGCAGTTCGGCGATCGGCTACTACGGAGACCGCGGCGACGAATTGCTGAACGAGAAGAGCGAGCCGGGGACCGGATTTCTTGCCGAAGTGTGCGTGGAGTGGGAACAGGCCACGCGCGCGGCTTCGGACGCGGGAATTCGAACAGTGCGTATGCGCACGGGAGTCGTGCTGAGCCCGCAGGGTGGCGCGCTCGGGAAAATGTTGACGCCTTTCAAGCTCGGACTGGGCGGCAGAGTCGGCAGCAGTCGGCAATGGATGAGTTGGATCGACGTGCAGGATATGGTTGGGGCGATCCTGCATATCATGAAAAGCGATTTGCTGCGTGGGCCCGTGAACCTGGTCGGGCCGAAACCCGTCCGGAACGCGGAGTTCACCCAGACCCTCGCCCGTGTGCTATCGCGCCCAGCGATTCTCCCCATGCCCAGGGCCGCCGTGAAGCTGGCGTTTGGGGAAATGGGCGAGACCGTACTGCTGGGAAGCCAGCGGGTTGAGCCGGCGGCATTGGTGGGCAGCGGGTATCCGTTTCGATTCCGGACGCTCGGGGAATCGCTGGAAAATGTGTTGAAGAAGTAGTCGTACTCCCCTTTGTGATCCCAATCACATACCAGCACGAATACCCTATGTGATCCTGAGGCTTCGAATTCTCAGGAGACTCGAATTATGAAGCACAAAATCTTTGCCATGATTCTCGCTTTCACGGTGGCTTCGTGGGCACAAACCGCAACTCAAATGCCGGCGGGGTCGCAGGCCAGTCCTGCACCAGCGGAAAAAGCCAAGACATCCTGTTGCGACAAGATGAGCGGCATGAAAGAGGGCGCCAGCTGTGCGCGGCATGGAAAGAAGGATACCGAGGCGAAGGCCGGGTCCTGCTGTGCCGGGAAAGACTCGTCCTGCTGCAGCGGAAAAGAAGGCATGTCGTGCACGAAGGACAAGACCGCTGCTGCGTCTTGCTGCAAGGGGAATTCCATGAAAGACAAGACGGCCGCGAGCTGCTGCGGCGGCGGCAAGGATTGTGAAAAGGGTTGCTGCTCGAAGAACAACGACAAGACCGCCGGGAATTGCTGCAGCGATCGACTGCGCGGCTGACGGAACTGCGATTCTATGGTTCTGGAATGGTAGGCTCCCGCGGTGTGGCTGGAGCTTCTTAGCCCTCCCAGCGTCGATCTTCCCAGGGTGGATCTGCCCAGTGTCGATCTGCCCAGTGTCGATCCGGCCAGTGTCGATCTGCCCAGTGTCGATCTGCCCAGTGTCGATCCGGCCAGTGTCGATCCGGCCAGTGTCGATCCGGCCAGTGTCAATCCGAGCTGACAAGCTTCACTACTGGTTGGGACGATTCATTTCTTCGTGGAGTTTTTCGAGGAGCTGGATGCGTTCTTCGCTGGTCAGTTCGCGTTTCAGTTCCTCGAGCGCGAGCGCGACGATGTGGTAGTGATGGGCTCCGGCGAATTTGGGATCTTTGGTAATGTCGAGCCAGAGCCGGTGCATGAGTTCGACGTCCTGCGGACGCATGCGCGGGGCGTGCGGGCCCAGAAGGTATTCGCGAATGGCGCCATCCGGAGCGCACACTTCCAGGGTGAGGCGGGGGCGCGGCTCGGGCAGGCGCTCCCAGGCGTCGCCGGTCAGCTTGGCCTGCTCGTCAGCGGTGAGCTTGTTGGAAAGGCCGCAGACCACGCGGCTGGAATCGACCCGTTGCGCCGTCACCATGATGGCCTCAAATACATCGGTCGCGGGGACGACCAGCAGGTGGATGGGCTTGCCTTCTTTTTCAGCCACCGCCACCGCGGCGGTAAAAAGCTCCTGCTCGTAATGGTCGAAGACCCGGCTGGCATCCATCACCGTGCTGCCGCCGAAGGTATGCTCGCGGTGGTAAAGGCGCGCGCTCATGACGACCACATCCTGCTTGGCGGTGTTGGTATGGCTGAGAATATGCCTCAGGTAATAGAGATTGCGGGGATCCCGCACCGCGACCAGAACGTTCCCCGGACGTACGCCCATGGCGCCGCTGCCCAGTTCCTGATTGCCGTAAACGCGGAACTGATCGAGTTGTTCTGGCTTGCCATGACGTTCCTTGCGGACGCGGTGCTCGGAGAAGGTAAAGATGGTGAAAAAGACGCCGCTGAAAATGACTCCGGCGATTGTCGCCTGGTACTTGGTGAACAGGTTCACGATGGCGGTGATGAACAGAACCGCCGAGATGGCGATCAGGCCGAGGGGAATTTCGGTTTTGCCGATGTGCAGATTGCCCGGCACCTTCCATTCGCGATTGCCGGGCTCGGTGAAGCGCAGAACGAGCACCGCCAGCGATTTCATGGCGAAGCTCCAGATCACGCCAAAAGCATACAAAGCGGCCAGGACGTAGACGTTGCCCAGGCTCAGAAAGATGGTGAGCAGTTGCAGGCCGACGATCAGATTGATGATACGAAAACTGGTGCCGAAGCGGCTGTGCGGTTTTTGGAACCAGGAAGTGAGGACGCCGTCTTCGGCAACGCGATTGAGGACGCCATTGGCACCGACGATGGAAGTGTTTTGCGCGCCGGCCAGGATCAGCACTCCCACCAGAACCACGAAGCCATGGAAAAGCAGCCTGGCTATCATGGGTCCGGGTAGATACATGGCGATGCCGCCGATCAGGTTGGCGAAGAAATCTGGCCGGACTTTATCCGGAATGATCATCACCGCGAAGAAGGAAACCAGAGAGGTGAACAGCAGGCTGTAGATGAAGATGACCAGGCCGGTTTTTTCCAGATTCTTCAGCTTGGGATGCTCGATCTCGCGGTTGACCTGAGCCAGGGTTTCTTCGCCGCTCATGGCCAGCACGGAATGGCCGAAGCCGACGAAAACAATAATCAGCGTCAGGTGGGCGAAAAAGGTGCCATTGAGCCAGCCCATCGATTCTTTGTTGAGGGGAATGGCCCCGGCAAGACTGAATGGGCTGGGAGGCAGTTGCACCGGAGCGCGCAGCACCGCGAAGGTGCACCAAACGATCAGGATCACGACCATCACCGTCGTGATGATCATGATCTGGAGAGCCCGTTGGCTGGATTCGTGAATGCCCTGGGTGTTTTTCCACCAGAAATACAACACGACGATGACGGCCAGGCCCGCGGCAAAATGGTCGTCGGAAAAGTTAAGCGGGCGGTGGAGATAGATGCCGATGTCTTTGATAAAGCCAGCCATGTATTGGCCGGCGGAGACGGCGCTGATGGGGCCGGTGAGAACGTAATCGAACAGCAGGGCCGAGACAGAAAACTTGGCCAGCGTGCCGCCCATGGCTTCTTTGACCACGCGGTAGACGCCGCCGCGCACGAACATGCTGCTGGACTCGATATAAAGAGCCCGCACCGCGTAGCTGAACAGCATGACCGCCAGAATGAACCAGGGAGCGCTTTTGCCGATGACTTTCTCGGCATCGCCACCGGCGTAGTAGGCGGAGGAAGCCAGGTCCGACAGTACGATGGCGGAGGCCCGCCAGAACGAGATAAAGGTCAACATCACCGTGGTGGCGACGAAGACCTTTACTGCCGGTTTGGAGCCCTCAACCGAGGTGGCCATGCTCAGGAGGATTGCCCGTGAAAATTATGAGACAAACTCAATGAAGATAGCACATTGGAACGCGCCGACGCAGGCTGGGCAGGCGGGGGAGTGAAGAATACGCGGGGGTTCAGGGCTTTGCGGGTGCGAGGTAGGTGTGGGTGATGCGGTCGTGCCAGCAGAGAGCGTCTTCGTCCAGGAAGACCCAGGCATAACCCATGCCGAGGGAAGCCGCGGATAAATAGGACGCCAGCACACGCCAGCGGCGCAGGGAGCGGTTGGTGGGAGTGCCATCGAAACGGGTGAGTTCCAAACCGGCGAGGCGAAGCCCGGGCGTGCTGCCGGAGTAAACGATCAGCAGATATTGGTAGGCCGCCCAGAATACGCAGGGAACTCCGGCGACGAGTGAGAAGATCTGGATTTGCGGGGGGCGGAAGGCGGTGACCTTCCAGAAAATGAATGCGAAGAGCACCGAGGCGGCGGCGATGAGGAGTGCGTCGATCAGCGCTGCGGCAAGTCTCAAGCCGAGCGGGGCGCTGTGCAGCGGAATGTCGATGCCGGGGCGCTTTTCGATCTGCGGCGCGGGCACAGGCTCGATGGTGATTCCACCCAAGGCGGGTGGCGGAGGGGTGACCTCGGGCACCTCGAGGATGCGTGGCCGGTCGAGGACCGGTTCGGCGAGTTGATCGGGGGGCGGCGCGGGCGGTCCCCAGGAGAATCCGGGAAATTCGATGACTTTGGCGCTTGGCCTTGGGCTCGGTTCGCGCGGCGCGGGTTGCGGTTCGCTAAGGGGTGTGTCGGCGGGGAGTGGTTCTTCGACGATGGGGCTCTGCTGCTGCAAGCCGTCGAGCGCCAGAGCTTGCTTGGAAATAGGCTCGAAGTTCGGGAACTCGGTGCCAGTTCGGCTGACACGCTCGACCGCCTCGAAGGGCAGCTTGAGCGAGGGATATCGCGGCGGAGGGGCTTTACGCCGCGAGCGATAGCGGCTCAGGCGCTGGGAGAGTTCATCGCGCCAGGCGCCTTCCGGTTGGGCATGGACTCCGGCGTGCAAACTGGAGTCGGCAGTGATGCCAGGGGCGAGGGCTGGCTGCGAATCCTGCGACGCATTCGAAACGGGCTCCATAGGACAACTACACACTTCCCCACACTTCGGACCATGCATGAAAACAATCCAGCGAAAGGCGACTTCGACGTACAACCGGGAGGGAGGCGGAGGCACTCCTAGCCTTTGTGGTCACTTTGCCTCGGGGGCGAGGCCGTGCTAAGTTCACCATGCCGCCACCCGAGACGAATAAGGACAACGACAGGCCCTCGATGCGCAGCCGTCTTCCGTTGTTTTTCTGCCGATGACTCTTCGCACTAGATTCCTTATCACGGCGTTGTTGGTTTGTCATCAGCTTCTCGCGTATGGGCTAGTAACCAGCCAGTTGCATTCCGCGTTTTCCACTGAGACGGCGGATACTACAGCGGCACCGGCCATTCAGAATGCGGAAACGGGCCTGCAGTCTTCGGCAGTGCCGTGCGGCAAGCGAGCAGTTACGACGCTCCAGGATGGGACCATCATTTGTGCTGACGAACAGGAAAAAGATGGGGACGTGTACAAATTGCGAGGTGATGTGGAAATTCACTATCGCAATTATGTGCTGCGGGCTGACAACCTGACTTATAACGCAAGCACCGGCGAGGCTACCGGTTCGGGGCACTTCCGGCTGGACGGCGGCCCCAACGACGATCACATCCGAGCAAGTCATGGGGATTACAACCTGACCACCGAGACGGGACACTTCTACGATGTGGTGGCCACCACGGGGCTGCGGTTCGAGCAGAATCGCGCGGTTCTAACCTCGACGGCTCCGTTCGCATTCACGGGCAAGAAGGTGGAAAAAACCAGCGCCGATCATTATGTGGTTTACGACGGCGGCATCACGACCTGCGAATTGCCGCACCCCAGATGGAAATTTCGGGCCCACCGGGTGGTGGTGGACGTGGGCGGCAACGCGAGCATCTATCACAGCGACTTCTTTATTCATGGCTTGCCTATTTTTTATTTTCCCTACGCCACGCATCCGGTGGCGCGGGAGGCCCGGCACTCGGGATTCATGATCCCCAGCGCGGGGCGCTCGTCGACCCGGGGCAATATTGTCGGGGACTCGTTTTACTGGGCGATTAACCGAAGCATGGACGCGACCGTGGGCGCGGAATATTTTTCGCTGCGAGGTTCATCGCAGAGTGGCGATTTTCGCGTGCGCCCCAGCGACACCTCGTATATCGATCTGAATTATTTCGGGGTGATTGACCGGGGAATCGAAGTCGGAACCAGCACCGGCCCGCAGTTGCTGCGCGAGGGCGGACAGGAAGTTCGGCTCAATGCCGATGGCAACTTCTACGGATTTCGAGCGGTTTCGAACATTGATTATCTGAGTTCTTTTCTGTTCCGGCTGGCATTCAACGACCTATTCACGCAGGCGGTGAACTCCGAGGTGAAGTCGCAAGTGTTTCTGTCGAGAGCGGTCCGTGGCTTCTCGTTTGGCGGCATGGTGGAGCGCTACCAGGATTTTTTCCAGACGACAAACGCGCAAGGGGTGCTTTCCAATCCACCGGTGTTTGACTCCATCCGGATATTGCACACCCCCAGCGTGGATGCTTCCAGCGTGGACCAGCGGATTGGGCGCTCGCCTTTTAACTGGTCGTTCGATTCGTCGCTGGCAGGCCTGTCGCGGAGCGAACCGGGATTCCACACCAGCAGCCTGCTGGGCCGCTTCGATGTCACTCCAGAGATCTCCTTGCCGGTGCAGTTTCACGGGTGGTCGTTGCGGCCGGCGCTGGACTTGCATGAAACCTATTACAGCGAGAGTTTTGTGAACGGGGTGGACGTGCCCGATTCGACCAACCGCCGCGCTCTGGAAGCGACCGTGGAGTTGCGGCCTCCGGTTCTGGAGAAAGTCTTCGCCAGGGAATATCTCGGGCAGAAGTGGAAGCACGTGATCGAGCCGCGCGTGGTCTACCGCTATGTGACCGGAGTCAATAACTTCGCCAACATCCTGCACTTCGACGAGCGCGACATTCTCAGCGACACGAACGAGGTCGAATATGGCTTCGTGACCCGTCTCTACGCCAAGCGGCCGCCCTCGCAAGTCGAGGGATGCGAGAAGCCGATGACGGGACTGGCGGTGGGAGCAGCCGCTCCGGAACAGACCGTGCCGTGGGGACGGACGGGGACTTTCGAGAATCAGCCGTGTGTGGCCCCACCTCAAGTTCGGGAAGTGGTCACCTGGGAACTGGCGCAGAAGTATTTTCTCGATCCGACTTTTGGCGGAGCGCTGGTCACTGGGCAGCGCAACGTCTTTGGCGCCACGGAAGACCTGACCGGCATTGCGTTTCTGACGCAACCGCGGCATCTGTCGCCGCTGGTTTCGCGGTTGCGGGTTGCGACCAGCACCCGTACGGACACCGAGTGGGACATGGATTATGACTTCCAACTGGACCGGGTCAATGCCAGCACGTTGCTGGTCAACTACAACCTGGGACCGTTCACTTTCGGCGGCGGAGATGCCTACCTGCAGATTCCGCAGACGAATACCACCCCTCCCAGCCTGAGTGAAGGCAAGTGCGGGCCGGCTGCCGACACCAGCCAGATCACCTGCAGGTTCCAGCAGTTCCGCGTGGCACTGGGATACGGCGCGTTGACGCGCAGAGGATTGAGCGCGGCCACGAGCATTGGGTTTGACACGGAACTCCGGCAATTACAATTCGCCAGCGCGCAGACTACGTATAACTGGGACTGCTGCGGCATGACGCTCGAGTACCGCCGCTATGCGATTGCCAACGTGCGCAATGAGAATCTGTTCCGCTTCACCTTTACGCTGGCGAACATCGGTTCGTTCGGAAACCTGCGGCGGCAGGAACGGCTGTACTGAGGGCTGGGCTGATACCATAGACGGCATGGCCGCCTCCGAGCCCAGTCTCGCGATGAAAGCTGCGCAATTGCAGGAGCATCTGCGCGGGTTGGGACGTCTGTTGGTCGCGTATTCTGGCGGTGTGGATTCGGCGTATCTGGCGTGGGCTTCGCATCGCGCGCTGGGCGACAACATGCTGGCAGTGATCGCGGACTCGGCCAGCTTGGCTCGCGCCCATCTGGCCGACGCGCTCGCTTTCGCGAAGGAGCAGGGAATCCCGGTCGAAGTCGTCTCTACTTCCGAACTCGAGCGCCCGGAATATGCACGCAATGACGGGCAGCGTTGCTTTCAGTGCAAGGATGAGCTCTTCACGGTGATGGAAGCGCTTCGCGCCGAGCGCGGTTTCGACGCCATCGCTTACGGCGTGAACGTGGACGATCAAGGCGACTTTCGACCGGGGCAGCAGGCGGCGCGGCAGCATCAGGTGGCGGCTCCGTTGCTGGCGTCGGGATTGACCAAGCAGGAGATCCGGGAATTGGCGCGCGACGCCGGGTTGCGAGTTTGGGATAAGCCGGCATCGGCCTGCCTTTCTTCACGAATCGAATATGGCCGCCCGGTGACGCGCGAGGCGCTCGACGTAGTTGAGCGCGGCGAAGATGCGCTGCGCGCTCTGGGCTTCCGCCAGTTCCGGGTGCGGCATCACGGGGATATCGTCCGCATCGAGATCGCTCAGGAAGAATTGGAACGCGCGCTGAATCCCGCCATGGCGGGGCAGTTCACGGCGATCTTCAAGCAGCTGGGATTCAAGTTCGTGACCCTCGACCTGGAAGGATTCCGCTCCGGATCGATGAACACGCTGCTGCCCGCGGAGCAGCTGCGCCGGATCGGTTAAGGCTCCGGGCGGGCCATTCGCCATCGCGCGCTGTGAGATAATCGAGAGATACCAATACATGCTGAGGCGGTTCTTAGTGATACTCATCCGACGTTCCCTGTTCGTTTTGCTGTTGGTTTGCTTAGGTTGCGTGGCGCAGTCTGTTCCACCGGACGTGGCCAGGAAGATCGAACATCAAGTGCGCTCTTTTTATACTGTTCCCACCGACTTCAAAGTAAACGTGATGAGCATTACTCCCAACAGCGAAATGGCGGGATATGACACGGTCTCGGTGAAGATTGAGGGCCAGGGCAAGCAGAAGGATTACCAATTCCTGCTATCCAAGGATCGGAATACGCTGCTGCGGGTAACCAAATTCGATCTGAGCAAGGATCCGTATGCGGAACTCATGAGCAAGATTGATGTGACCGGGCGGCCGACGCGGGGCGCCAAGTCGGCCAAGGTGGTGGTGGTGAACTTCGACGATTTCGAGTGCCCCTACTGCGCGGCCATGCACCGCACACTTTTTCCGGAGATTTTTAAGGAGTATGGCGACCGGATCGAATTCATCTATAAGGATTACCCCCTGTCGGAGATTCATCCCTGGGCGATCCACGCCGCGGTCGACGCCAACTGCCTGGCGGCGCAGAACGCCGATGCTTACTGGGATTTCGCCGACTACATCCACGCCAACAAGCGCGAGGTCGATGTGGAGAAGACTCCGGGAGCGCGCTTCGAGGCCATCGATAAGATCGCGATGCTGCAGGGACAAAAGCACAATGTAGATGTGGCCACACTGCAGGCTTGCGTGAAGGCACAGAACGAGGATGCGGTGCGAGCGTCGATGAAAGAAGGCGACGCAATCGGGGTAAACGCGACCCCGACGTTGTTCATCAACGGGCAGAAACTGGATGGCGCAGTTCCCATCAGCGAGGTTCGCGCTGCCCTGGATTCGGCTTTGAAAGATGCCGGCCAGCCGGTCCCAGAGCACGTTGCGCCGGCCGCAACGCCAGCATCGAAGTAAATAGCGCCCGATGAAAAGCAGTTTGCTGGATTTCGTCGGTGGGCGGGGTTCAAAGGGAGAATATCCTTGAAAATAAGGTCATGGAGAGTGCGGGCCGCGGCTGGGCTGCTGACGGCGCTGGTGCTGGCGGTTTTGATCGGCTGCAATACCAAGCCCGGCGGAGACGTGATGGCCACGGTGGATGGCCGGAAGATTTTCCGCTCCGACGTCGACAAGTATTACGACAACAATGTGGCGTCCGCGCAGCAGGCGCCGACCGGCGAGCAGGCCACCGCTTTGCGCCTGAACATCCTGCATCAGATGATCGAGGACGAGATCGTGATGCGGCGCGCCGAAAAATTGGGCTTGCTGGCCACCGACGATGAAGTCGACCGCAAATATAACGAGATCAAGTCGCCCTTCACGCAGGAGGAATTCGACAAGCGCCTGCAGGAAAAAAAGATCACGGTCGCCGATTTCAAGCGCGACATCCGCCGCTCCATCACCGTCGAGAAGGTGCTGAACAAGGAAGTATCGTCGAAGATCAACATTACCGATCAGGACATCACGAATTACTACAATGCGCACAAAGCGGAGTTCAACCTGATTGAGCCGCAGTATCATCTGGCGCAGATCATGGTCACACCCGCGCCCAACCCGCAGGCGCAGAACCAGAACGACAAAGCGCAAAACGAGGCGGATGCGCGCAAAAAAATTCAGATGATCGCGAACCGGCTGGACAGCGGCGACGATTTTGCCACCCTGGCGATGAAATATTCCGAAGATCCGGAGACATCGGGCAATGGCGGCGATTTGGGCACGGTGCCCGAGTCCGGCCTGAAGGGAACGGACCCGGCGACGCGCGACGCTGTGATGAAACTCAAGCCCGGCCAGTACAGTCCGATCGTCAGCGTAATTAATCCGCAGACCAGGCAGGCATTAGGGTTCCGCATCGTCAAACTCGTAGCCAAGGAACCTGCGGGGCAGAGGGAGCTATCCGATCCGCGGGTCCAGCAGGCGATCCGGACGCAGCTTCACGACCGCCGCGAGCAACTGCTGAAGGCCGCATATTACGAAGTCCTGCGTGACTCGGCGAAGGTCGAGAATTATTACGCCAAACAGGTGCTGGACTCGAACGGGATTGAGAAATAGAGAGTCAGGAAGCGGTCGCCGTCAACTCCGACAGCACACATTCCTTGGGATCTTTGTCGTCTCTTAACCCCAGAAAGACCGGCGCGCGCAGCTTGGGGCCGGATCCGGTGTTGGCGCCTTCCGTCCACTCGGCGTATTCGATTTCCGCCACCAATTCCGGCTTGACCCAGGTGACCTCACGCAGAGCTTCCACTTCGCCGTAGAAGGGATTTCTGCTGGTCTCCAGTTTCTGCAGAAGCTTCCAGATTTCTGCCAGCGATTTCTGATTGAACCCGCTGCCGGCCTGCCCAATATGGATCAATCTCTGCTGCTTGTCGTAGAGTCCCAGCACCAGCGAGCCGAAATGGGCGCGGCTGCCTTCGGGCCGGGTGAAGCCGCCCACCACGCACTCCTGGCGATGCCGGATTTTAATTTTCAGCCAGTCACCGCTGCGACGCTCTTCATAGCAACTGGCGGCGCGCTTGGCGACGATACCCTCGAGTTTCTTTGCGCGCGCGATCTCATACAACCCTTTTCCGTGCTCTTCGTAGTGGTCGGAATATCGGAGAGAATCACCCGTGGCGATTATGGACGCCAATTTGCGCTTGCGTTCGAGCAGAGGCACCTTGCGCCAGTCTTCGCCGTCGAGATAGATCAGGTCGAAGGCGTAATACAAGACCGGAACATCGGCGTTGGCCGCGGCCCGCTTCCCGCCCGGACGGAAACCGGTGCGTTGCTGCATCAGGCTGAACGAAGCTTTTCCTTCTTCATCGAGCGCGACGACCTCGCCGTCGAGGATCGCATTCCTGGCTTTGACGGCGCTGGCCATATTTTTCAACTCGGGATAGCGCGGGGTCAGATCATTCTGATTGCGCGAGACCAGGCGTACCTTGCCGTTTTCGATGAAAGCCACGGCCCGATAGCCGTCCCACTTGATTTCAAAAAGCCAGTCTGGATTGTCGAAGGGCTCGCTGATGGATTCCGCCAGCATGGGATGGATGGCTGCCGGCATGGGACGCTTCACGGGTTGTGAGACCGGAGCGCAGTCGGAGGCAGAAACCTTTAGCACCGAGGGCATAGCGGATGCTGAAGATTTTAGGGTTTTCGCAACGACCGGTTTCGATGCCACTGCTCCAGAACTGACTATGTTCCGGGAGCGGGCTTTTTCTTTCTTATGGTTTCTCTCTGCGATCTGCGCGTCCTTTGGGTGGAGTTTGCTTTTTTTTTTCTCGACCCGGGCGATCGCATCGGCCAGCCAGGCGGCCTTGAGTTTGCCGCGAGCGGCGGGACGGCTGCTCTTCCATTCTTTGGAGCGGCTGTCGCCGGCGATCTCGTCCATGCTGCGCCCGCTGAGCACCGATTCGTCGATCTCGCCGGCATCGTAGCCCTCGACGACCTGATCATCGTGTTTCTTGATCATGAGCCATTCGTTGCCCTTGCTGCCCGGACGCCGGCCTTTCATCTTGATGAGCGCGAAGTCTCCCTTGAGCCGCTTGCCGTGCAGGCGGAACTTCAAGTCGCCTTTGGCCAGCATGGCCACGGCATCCTTTTCTGTGCCCGGTACATACTTGCCGTCCACGGGCACAGGCGAAAGCGGCTCCCAAGTGCCCACATCCCACACCATCACGCTTCCCGCGCCGTAGTTGCCCTCAGGGATGTTGCCCTCAAAATCGAAGTACGAGACGGGATGATCTTCGACCTGCATGGCCAGGCGCTTGTCGGCGGGATCGAGCGATGGGCCCTTGGGCACGGCCCATGATTTGAGAACGCCTTCCATCTCCAGACGGAAGTCATAGTGCAGACGGGTCGCCTCGTGTTTCTGCACCACGAAGCGATTGCCCTTTTTCTTTTCGAGCTTGGGCGGAGGCTCGGGCGTTTCTTCAAATCGCCGTTTCCGTTTATATTCTTCGAGCGCCATGGACTTTACCGGCCCATTTTAACAAGCACCCCGGCCGTGAGGATGTACATACTCCACCGTAGGAGCAGTGAGCTATGAGCTATGAGCTGTGAGCGATGCGCTGTGAGCCAATCCGTTATCCCAGCCACATTTGCACATGCTCACTGCTCATGGCTCATTGCTCGCAGCTATAATCCAGCTTCTGCACCCTTCATGAAACGCGAATTTCCCGAATTCCCGCTGGTCGGCGTGGGCGCGATCATCATCAAGGATGATCGCGTGGTGCTGGTGAAGCGCGCCCATCCGCCGATTCAAGGCCAGTGGTCGATTCCCGGAGGCGTTCTGGAAGTCGGCGAATTGGTGCGCCAGGCGGCCATTCGCGAAGCCCGCGAAGAGACCGGGCTGATCGTGGAACCCGGCGAGTTGCTGGGCGTCTACGACCGCATCCTGCGCAACCATGAGCAGCGGGTGCAATATCACTATGTGTTAGTTGATTTTCTGTGCCGCCCGGTTGGAGGCGAGCTCCGCGCGGATAGCGACGCCGCGGAGGTTCGCTGGTTTGCGCGCGATGAACTGCCGGCGCTGCAGTTGGCGGAAGACACGCAGGAGGTGATTCAGAAAGGTTTTGAAAAGCTGGGGCAGTAATTTCGCCCAGGGTTATCCGTGAAAATCCGCGTTGATCCGTGGCAAAAGAAGTTCCTGAAAACAGAACGGCCCACAAGCAGCTTGCTTACGCAAACAAGGCCTGTGGGCCGCCCGGTGGACTGTTTGGGATTGACCAAGAGGTGGTCACTCTACGTGGCCTCTACGGCAACTCCGGGTTTCGTCTTGCGACGATCCTGACCGACCTGCGTCAGGCGGAATCAATCCTTACTCACCGGTAGTGTGCGGGCTGTAGCTCCTGACGCAGTGCTTACGGATTCCGCATCCAGAGCCCCGCTTAGAGCGACCTGCCCTAAGTCTCAGCCACCTCACCTGGTCTTTGGGTACATCTACTACTGCCATCAGAACTTGTCATCAGACCACCTCCTTTCCGGTGTAAGCGCAGATTAGTACGAAACGCGTGGCGGCGTCAATCGCGCGAAAGTGGTGTACCGCCGCAAGCAACAGCGCGGGGCGGAGGAATCGCCTTCGCCCCCACACAGAACGTGTGGTCTCGACAAGATTCGTCCGAAATGGGCGCCGTTACCGGTTGGCCAGAGTTGCGATCTGCCCGAGACCGAGCAAGTTCGCGTCTGCAGTTACCAGAGTCAGGTCAAGAACGAGCGCCGTTGCAGCCAGAAATCGATCGGCAGGATCGCGTTGTGGAAGGGGAAGTTTGCGGGAGGCCGCAACGATTTGGTGCGTCAGCACAGCTTCCCGGAACGGAAGTGTCGCCTTAGCCACCCAGCCATCGATATCATCATCGAGAAAAACGCGGCCCTTTTGGTGGAGCGTGACCGCTTCCCAAGTGCTGATAGGAGACAACCAGAGTTCGTTCGTGGAATCCCGCACCTCCGCGAGCACTCGTCGGCCAAGGCGATGAACGTCTTTAAGGCTCCACAACCAGATGTGAGTGTCGAGTAAAAGCCTCAATCTCGCAGCGCCTCCCAGTCATCCGGATCGCCCGCGGGCGAGATAATGTCGCCCAGGATTTTCATGTCTTTCATGGAACCGATCCAGCTGCGATCCTCGGTAGGCGTGGGAGGGCCGACCTCGGCCACCACCTTTCCGCGCCGGGTGATGCGGATAGGCTGCTTGGTTTTCTCCACTTGATCAATCAAGGACAAGCACTTTGCCTTGAATTCCGAGATAGCGATTTCCCTCATGACTATATTAGTAGATCATAGTCAACCGGAATGGTCAACAGCGGAATTACGGCAGCCCAAAGGCGTAGATCGCGCTGCCCGCCGCGATCGCCACGTATTTTTTGCTATCTGCGGCGAAGGCCATCGCGGATGCAGCAGCCTGCCCTGAGCGGAGCCGAGGGGTCCGGGGTCGCGGACATGTAGTCCCGGACGCATTCGTCCCGGGTTTTGCCCGCAGCGCGCAATGAGGTTGATGCGGTGCCGGGCTCGTGAGTTGGGGCAGACATGAAGATCGCAGCGCCGTCGCGGCGGTCGCAACCGATGCCCGGCTGAGATTTAGGCGAGGAGCATTGCAAAATCTTTCACACTATGCCGCAGCTTGCGCGGGAAATACAATTCTGCGCATGCCGCGAGGCCCTTCGGGGCTCCGGCCGGACTAAAGGAGAAGTGCATGCGCGCAACTCTCGTTAAGGCCGCTCTTGCGATCTGTCTAGCACTCGTGTCCGCGCAGTTTGCTGCCGCAGGCACGTACATCACTTTCAACGTGCCCGGCGCGTGTTCGGCTGGCGTTCCGTACGGAGTTAACAAATGGGGGTCGGTCACAGGTATTTACACAACTTGCTCCGGCAATTTCCCCCAAGGCTTCTTGTACCAATCTAGCGGAGTAATCACGACTTTCGCAGCCAGTGTGTGGGGCACCTATCCGATGAGCATCAACGACTCCGGATGGATCGTTGGATACTACAACGACAAGTACGGTGCACATCACGGCTTCCTCCGCAATCCGAAATATACGGTACTCGACGTGCCCGGAGCCGGGACCAACAGTGGCCAAGGAACAGAGCCCCTCTCTGTCAACGATTCCGGGGAAATCTCGGGAGTGTACTTCGACGCAAACTCTGTAGAACATGGGTTTGTCAGGGACGCTGCGGGAGATTACGCGTCCTTCGACGTTTCTGGCGGCGATGCAGTGACTGGCGCTTGGGTCAACCAGTATGGGCAGATCGCGGGAAACTACACCACCGCAGGAAACGTCCCCCACGGTTATGTCAGAGAGGCGGACGGAACCATTACCACCTTCGATGCGCCAAACTCGTCGGGTACGTACGTGGTGGGCATCAACTCTACCGAAAACACGACCGGATACTTCTTTCCTGCAGGAGGGGGAACTGAGGAGTTCGTTCGTGACCAGTACGGCAACATCACGACCTTCAGCATCTCTGGGTATAGTTCGACTGCCGGAATCGAGGACAACGACAACGTGATCGGTACGTACAAGAACGGTTCAAAGTACCGCGGATGGAACAGGACCACATCCGGGGCTGTCAGCTATTTCTCTGATCCAAGCGCAAGTGGCCTTGGAACCTTTCCCAGCTGCGTCAGCGGCAATGGCAGGGTAGCTGGAATTTACTATGACTCCAGTGGCAATCAACACAGTTTCGTAATGCTCAACTGATTTAGCCGGGTGCCCGGGCGCTCCATTTTTGCATTCCTTGCAAGAGCAGGAACCTCGGGTCTGCGGCGCATTAGGATTTTGTTCAAGACTTTTAACCTTCTTTTCATAGCTTTGCGTGTCATGACGCAGTTGTCCGGGCGATACCGTCATGACGTTGTGTTCCCGCAGGAACACTCGTCGCTTTCCTACCCCCTCACGGCAGCCCAAAGGAGTAGATCGCGCTGCCCGCCGCGATCGCGATATATTCTTTGCCATCGATCGCGAATGCGATCGGCGCGGCATAGACTGCGCCTCCCATCTGGAAATGCCACAGCGGCTTCAGCGATTGCGCGTCGAAGGCGATGAAGTTTCCTTCCGCGTCGCCGCTGAAGACCAGGCCCCCTGCGGTTGACAAGACGCCCGACCACGTCGGCGAGGTGTGCTGGAATTTCTGTTTGACCTCGCCGGTCGCGGGATCGATGGCCTTCAGAAATCCTAAGTAAGGCTCGGCGTCTTCCGAAGGAAAATAGGCGCTGCCATAAAAGGCGTGCCCCGGCTCATAGGGCTGCGGAGCCGTGCTGAAAACGTCGCACTGATCGCGTGCCGTCACATAAAACAGATTGGTCTGCGGATCGTAGGTCGGGGCCATGAAGTTCGTAGTCCCGAGCGCGCCGGGACACACCGTGTGGCCATTCAAGGTCGGCTCGGCATTCTGGTTGGCGACCGGACGACCGTCGGCATCTTTGGAATCGCTCCAGGTCTGTTTGCCGTAGGCTGTGGCCGAAATCAGCTTGCCATTCGTGCGATCGATCACGTAGAAGAATCCGTTGCGGTCCGCCTGCGCGATCAGCTTCTTGCCCCCGGCGTCGATCATCACTGGGACCTGGGTTGCGTCCCAGTCGTGCTCGTCGTGCTTGGTGAATTGAAAATACCAGTTCAGCTTGCCCGAGTCGGCATCGAGCGCGAGCAGGGAATTGCTGTAAAGATTGTCACCCGCGCGCCCGGCGCCGCGATTCGACGGCGCTGGATTTCCCGTCGGCCAGAAAATCTGATTCGTTGCCGGATCATACGTCCCCGTATTCCACGCCGGCGCTCCACCGACTTTCCAGGAATCGCCCTCCCAGGTGTCGTGGCCCTGTTCGCCGGGGCCGGGCACGGTGTAGAAGCGCCATTTGCGCGTGCCGGTTCCGGCGTCGTAGGCGTCGATAAAGCCGCGCACGCCATATTCTCCGCCGGAAATGCCAATCACAATCAGATTCTTGACCGCGAGCGGCGCGACAGTGAAGCTATTGCCCGTTCGGTAGTCTGCTGCAGCTATGTCCCAGATAACATTTCCAGTTTTCGCATCGAGCGCGACGACGTGGGCGTCCAGCGTGCCCAGGAAAACTTTGTCGCCGAGAATTGCCAGGCCACGATTCACGTGCCCGCAGCAGGGGCGAATGTCGGAGGGAATCTGCCGCTGGTACATCCAGATGGGACGCCCACTGCGCGCATCGAGGGCAAAGGCGCGATCATCCTGCGCGCTGGCGTACATGATTCCGTCCACCACCAGCGGAGTGGTTTCCAGTTTGCCGGTCGCCGCGGTTTGATAGACCCACTTCGCCACCAGGCTGTGCGCGTTGATAACGCTAATCTGATCGAGGGCGCTGAAGCGCTTTCCGGAATAATCGCCGGAGTACGTCATCCAGTTCTGCGGCTCTTTGGCGGAATTGATCAGGCGTTCGGGCGTGACCTGGGCGTGCGAAATCGCCACGAGCAGAATGATCGTGTGCAAGAAACCGCGGGGCCTAAAGGCCTTGGTAAGCAGCACGCCTAACGCGGCCCTTGAAGGGCCGCTCTTCCACGGCGATTTTCGCGGTAAGTCGTGATTTGACGGGGGCGCCATCTTTGCTTGCACTGTCATTTCGCCCCCACGCGGAGCAGGAACGTGACAACATCCTCCAGATCCTTGTAGCTCAAAATCTCCGGAGTGTACTTGGGCATCATCGACTCGCGGCTCTTCTGAAATGATTTCAACTTGTCTTTTTCCAGCAGATGAATGTGCTCGCCGATATCCATGATTTGCACCGTGAAGCTGTCCTCATTGAGCGTGACACCTTTGATCTGTTTGCCGTCGGCCGTCACTGCCGTGACGGTTTCGTACTCTTGGGGAAATTCTTTTGTGGCCTCGGTCAGTCCCCACGCCAGTCGCCGCGACGGATTGCGGACCGAATCGATGACCGCTTCGCGGGTGCGCGATCCGCCCACGCCCGTCAAATCGGGACCGAACCTGCCGCCTTTGCCTTCGACCATGTGGCACAGCGAGCAATTCGCATCGCCATAAAACAATTCCTTGCCATGCGCCGCGTTGCCCAGCGGCTTGGCCGGAGCCTTCACCTCCTCGCTGCGAATGTAGGTGATGATCTGCCAGATCTCTTCATCGGTCATGCCCACGCCTTGACCGTTGGTGCCGTTGGCCGGCATCGCAGTGCCGGGAATCCCGTTGCTGATGACCTGAAACATCTCGGCGTCGTTGTGCGTATGCTTCTTCACGGCGCGGGTGAGATCAGGCCCGCGGCCTCCACCTTTAGCGCCCAACCCATGGCATAACGCGCAGTTGATACGGAACTCGTATTCGCCTGCCTTGGCCGCCTTCGGATCGGCGGCCAACGGATTGCGATCATCCGCCCCTCGCGCTCCGATGGCCAGAAATACCACCCCGATCATTCCCACACGCCAGCGTCCAGACATGAGTCACCTGCCGAAGAAGTTGCCGCATTTTACGCTAAAGACCTGACAGCGTCGCTTTGGAAATCTCGTCATAGACCCACCGCCTCAGGCATTCGCTCGGTCCCGCCGTACATGACCAGCAGATATCTAGGACCTATCGGCAGGCGCTTCTAGACTTAAGTTCTGACAGTCCAGCGTCTCTGACATCGGGCAAGGCGTCTGCAGCCCAGAGCAAGCGTGCGGATTCCTCGGCCCGGAAGCGAAATACATGCTCAAGAAAGCCGCACTCTTCGGTCTGCTGTTCCTGGTCGGCGCCGGCGTCGGTTCATTTGCCGCGTATAGGTTTTCGTCATCTCGTGAACGCGCCCTCGAGTGGCGTTCCTTCGACAATCCGGATGGTCATGAGTTCTTCAGAACCTATGATCTGATAGCGCGCCTGCGGTTGGCTGACATGGGCGCTACGACGAGGCTCCAAAACCCAAAGGAGAGCCACGAGCGTCGCCGGGAATACCTGCATCTGATTCTAGATATCGTGCAGAACGACAGGGCTGGAGTTACAGATCCTGCAGCGCTAACCCTGATCGACGTGGAGACGGGCGTCACCTACATTCGGCTTGCAATGTTAGAAGAGGCTGCCGGTGATCTTCCTGCTTCGCAGTCATGGATGCAAAAGGCGCAGTCCACCCTCAAACAGGCAGGCTGGAAGGATTGCTCGTATGCGCACCTGAAGGAGATCGTGCAGGCGCAAAATAAGCAAGACTCCTGCGACACACTTTGCGGCAAATCTTGAATATGAAGGCGCTGAAATTCTGCGGCATCGCGTTGGCGTCCGGACTTATCTTAGGAGTCTTCTTCGGCGGATATATTGGAAGAACCTGGGCTGCCGGGGGAGCAATCTTATGGGAAGTGTCAGCGGCCGCTGGCTACGAGCAGCTTGCTTCACTGCAATCCGACCAGGCCGACCCTGATCATGCCCGTCAAGCCTTGCTGGGTTTCACCGATTTTTCGAGGTCGATGACAAAATTGCACAGCGCACAAGGCGACAAGGCGCTCCTGGTCGACACGGGACGAACCTACCTGCGGCTGGCAGCGATCGAGGAACTGGCGGGCAACAGCAATCTGTCCCACAAATACGTGCTCGATGCTCAGCAAAGTTTCAAGAGCATGGGCCGCAAAATCTCGGAACAAGATCTCAACCAACAAGTCGCGAAGATTGTCGCGTCCGCTCGCCTCAGCAGTCCGCCTTCCTAGAATTCCCCGGCTGGTCATGTCCACCGGGCATCTGTGACCTGCACTTTTGGCTGTCTACACTGAACTCCTAGACGGAGCCTGCCGATGATACGTAGGCAGGAATGTTTCTTGCCTTACCTTTGCGGCATTGGGGCAAGTCGTTGACAGATCAACCTTTCCAACGAAAGGCGCCGGGCTGCGGAAGGCCGAGATGAGCCAGCACGCGGTAAGAAAATTCGCGCGCCATCTCATCTAAAGAAGCAGGACGGTAGTAGAAGGCCGGGATGAGGGGAAAGATGGTGGCGCCGGCGTCGGCCGCCCGGTACAGGTTGCGGATGTGAATTTTGTTGAGCGGGGTTTCGCGCACGCAGAGCACCAGCGGACGCTTCTCTTTGAGCGAAACGTCGGCGGCGCGCTCGATCAGTTGCGCGGCAATGCCGTTGGCGATCCGGGCCAAAGTGCCCACGCTGCAGGGGATGACGACCATGGCGTCGGCGGGATAAGACCCGCTGGCCACGTTGGCTCCGATGTCGGCGTTCGCCTGAATTTGAATTTTGCGCGACGCGCGGCTGCTGGCAGAGCCCAGAATCTGGCCCAAGAGGTTGGACCGGCCTTTCAGGCCCAACTCTTCGGCCATCACGCGCAGCGCGCTGTCGGACGCGATGAAGTTGACCGTCTGGATGCGCTCGTCGCGTACGGCCGTGAGCAGGAAATGCCGCAGAAAGATGGAGCCGCTGGCCCCGGTGGTGGCGACGGTCAGATTCTGCGGTGGATGATTCGGCAAAATGCCTCCGGCTCTGGAGCATAGGGAGGCCATGCCGCGGAAGTCAAGATGAAGGAGCTAAGAGCTAAGAGCTAAGAGCTGAATATGGCATCTACCGGCAATCTCCGGTCGCGTCGCAGCGCAGCGCAATTGCAGGCGCTGGCGGGAGTGGAGCGCGAGATCCGGCTGCAGGATTCGCAGGGCCGCAGGAAATATCTGCGCGAGTTTAACCAGGCTTTTCGCAGTTATGACTGCGTGCTCGACTCCGAGCAACTGCGCGGCACGCTGCATTCCGCCGACGTCATATTGATCGGAGACTACCATGCGCTGCCGGCAGCGCAGCGCCATGCCGCATCGCTGATCGAGCAGCGCGCGCTGGCGGGAGACCGCCCGGTGATTCTCGGAGTGGAGACGATTTTCGCCCGCGACCAGCACATTCTCGAGGAATGGTGGCGTCGCGACATTGAGGAATCCGAATTCCGGCAGCGCATCCGCTTCGATCTCGACTGGGGCTATGACTGGGCGCCATTCTACGAACTGCTGGTCACCGCGCGCGATCACGCCGAAGCGCTTTACGGGCTCGATTGCATGCCGCGGGAAGATTTGCGCAAGATCGGAGCGCGCGACCGCCATGCCGCCATCAAGCTGGCGGAAATCCGGCGCGCCCATCCGAACGCAGTCATTTTTGTGCTGTTCGGCGAATCGCACCTGGCTCCCGGACACTTGCCGCGCGAACTTCGCGAACAGATGCCCGAGGCAAAAACTCTCACGGTGCTGCAGAATATCGACGCGCTTTACTGGCACGCGGCCGGAGAGCGCGCCGACAAGGTGGAAGCGGTGCGCGTGAACGATGATGTCGTGTGCGTGTTCAACGCGACGCCGCTGGAAAAATACGAAAGCTACCGGCTGTTCCTCGATCAGTGGAGCCGCTGCGATGACGGCCCCGATTTCGCTCCAACCATCTACAACCTGATTGACAGCCTGGCCGCGTTTCTGGAAATTAACCGCTACTCGCCGCATAACGGCACGCAGCCGAAGTTTCTGGTCGACATGCTGCCTGAGGTTTACGGTGGCTCGTCCGATGCCATGCTGCGGCGCCTGCTTTCGCGCAAGGGCGTGAGCGAATCGCTTTGTGAATCGATGCTGGCCAGCGTGGAAGAACGCGGGAGCGCGTATCTGCCGCAGGTGAATGCCTTCTGCATCCGTCAATTTCAAATGATGCACGCCGCCGAAGATGCGGCCCGGTTCCTGCACCATGCCTGTCAGGGCTTGCCGCATCGTCTAAACGGACAATCCACCGGCGCGACGATAGCGGGCGAGAGCGTGGCGCGCAGCAGCGGCATCGATCATTTCTATGCTCGCGTGCTCGAGCACGCCGTGGCCTATCTGGGATCGCGCATTCTGTATCCCTCGCGTCCGGCTCCGAGCCCGGAAAACTGTGCGCAGCTTTCGCGAGCGGCCTGCGAAAAAGCCGCTCTAGCTGCTGCTCGCTCGGACGCCTGTGAGTTCGAGACGTCCACGCAGGATTGGGGCTACCGTATGGGCAATCAGATTTATGAGGCGTACCTGGCCGGGAAGGTTGCGCCCAGCGGACTGCGCCGCCTATTCCTCGCTCATCTCGACGAGCCCGGGCTGGCGCGCAAAGTTTGTGCGACTGTGATCGGCAAGCTGCGGTCCTTCTCGCGCCAACTGGCCCGCACGGCGCATGCCTGAAAATAGCGACGAGCCGTGAGCAATGAGCTGTGAGTCATCTCGTGATACGGTTCGCCGTTCATTGCTCACCGCTCATTGCTCATCGCTCACCGCTTCGGCATCTTCCAGGTGCTAAGCTAGACTCTTCCCGGCGGAATGCCGATTGCTGACTGCTGAGTGCCTGCTTGAACGCTGAATCCATTCGCCAGCTTTTCGATGAAGTGCGCAAGGGCAAGATCACGCCCGATGAAGCGGTCATGCGCCTGCGGCATCTTCCCTTCGAAGATCTCGACTTCGCCAAGGTGGATCACCATCGCGCCCTGCGCAATGGCATGCCCGAAGTCATCCTGGGAGAAGGGAAGACTCCGGCACAGGTCGCGGGAATCTTCGCGCGGCTTGCCCAACACGGCGGCAATGTTCTGGCCACGCGTACCACTGAGAAGCAGTTCGCCGCGGTGAAGAAAAAAGTTCGCGGCGCCGAGTATCGCGAACTGGCGCGGGCCATCGTTCTGCAAAGAGACCCCACGAAATATGGCAAGGGCGTTGTGGCCGTTGTGTCGGCCGGGACCAGCGACATCCCGGTTGCCGAGGAAGCCGTCGTCACCGCCGAACTGATGGGCAACGAGGTCGAACATTTCTACGATGTGGGCGTGGCGGGCATCCATCGCCTGCTGGCCAATCGCGAAGCTCTGACCAAGGCGCGGGTCGTCATCGTCTGTGCCGGAATGGAAGGCGCGTTGCCCAGCGTCGTCGGAGGTCTGGTCGGCGTTCCCGTCATCGCTGTGCCGACGAGCGTGGGGTACGGCGCGTCGTTCAAAGGGATGGCCGCGCTGCTTGGCATGCTGAATTCATGCGCCTCCAACGTCAGCGTGGTGAATATTGATAACGGTTTTGGCGCGGGCTACGTGGCGTCTTTGATCAACCGACTGGCTTAGGAATTGGGTGGAGCGATTGAGTGATTGAGTGATTGGGTCATTGGGTATTGAGTCATTAATATTTTGAGGGGGAACGTTTTCGGTCGGCATCTATATTCACTCACGGAGGTCTGGTGACTATTGCGCTTTCTGCTGAAGTGAAGGAACTGGTTGACCGTCCTAACTTCGCGCATCTGGCCACGCTGATGTCCGATGGCTCGCCGCAATCCGTGCCTGTCTGGATTGGACGGGAGGGAGAGCGCCTGGTCGTCTGCACGGGCGAAGGCTCGCTCAAGGCGAAGAACACGCGCCGCGATCCGCGGGTGGCATTGTCGGTTGTGGACTTCACGAACCCGTATGAAGAAGTTCAGATCCGCGGCCGGGTCGTGGAACGCCGTCCCGATTCCGAGTTCAGGGGCATGGATCAGGTCTCGCACAAATACACAGGCAAGCCATTTCCGTTCCGCAATCCCGAAGGACGCGTCGCGCTGGTGATTGAAGTCGAGAAAGTGCGGTACACCAAGCTGCCGTTCGAACACACGCCGCCGAAATAAAAAAGGGTGCAGCCCCTCAGCTGCGCCCTTCTTCACCGCTGCAACAACTTACGCTTTATTCACTTCCAGCTTGTTGTCCACGCTGAACGCGCCGAACAACTGGCCGGCTCGTAACCCCGCGACCTGCTTGTCCATCGCGCTGTCGACCGCGCCGTACAGAGTCACGTGGCCATTGTCTACGATGATGCGAATCGGCCGGGCCGGATCGATGGCGTACTTGCGGAGGACGGGGTCACTATAGATGGCGCGCATCGCCCGCAGCCGCAGCCCGTCGTCAAAGGTCGAGACCGGCGCGATCGAGATATTGTCGATCACGTCTTTCACCCCGGGCATGTTGGCGATGTCGGCCAGCGCCTCGTCGCGGCCCACGCCGGTGCGATCCTGGCCTTCGACGGTGACCACGCCATCCTTCACGCCCAGCGCGAAGTAATCGAAGGTGCTGTCATAGCCCACGCGGACGTAGGTCAGCCTGGTCGCCAGTTTTTGCTCCAGTTGCGCATCCGGCACGTTAGGACCGGCCACGGCGATCAGGTTGCGTACGCCCTGCACGTTTGCCGTCTTGCGCGCCAGGCGGGCGGCATCCAGCTTGCGCTGGTAGAGATCGACCGTGCCGGTGAGGGTCACGATGCCATCCTCGGTGCTGGCCTTTACATTGCTGAACTGTTTCTTCGCTGCCAGCTTGTGGGTCACCGCGTTTTCCACTTGATTGTCATAGCGAGCCGCTGCCCCAGTCTCGGCCACGAGCGTCGCGCTCAGTAGCCCCACTGCCAGCAGGGAACCCGCCCATTTTTTCAAACCTTGCTTTCTCATCAAGGTCACCTCCTGACCCGTTGACGAATCTTTACGAATTAACCATCCGGTTAATTCCTTCGATGCCGAGGAAAAAAGTAAAGATGCAAATTGCACCGCAAAATAAAAGCGATCGTTTTTCGGGCCGCCGGCGCAACTTTCCCCGGAGGTTCGGGTTTCCAAGTGAAAGTAACCGCCGCTTCGTCCCGCTTGGGGCTTCCGGTTTGCGGATTACCCCCGTAACTTTCGACTCAGTACCCGGCTATTTACGATGATGATGCACTGCGTATTCGGAGGGGGAATCCGCGGATGGGCGAGCGTGTCATCCCATCGAAACCGGCTGATCTGGCCCGCGCTGCACGTCTGAAAAAAGCGCTGGAGAGCGGAGCTCCGCCTGCCTTTGTTCCGTCGGAAATTGTGCCGCACAACGGCTCTCATTCTGAATCGGGTTCGGCGGCGGCGCCTGGCTTGCAACCTGCGGGCAATGAGCGAGAGCAAAAGAAAGATAATCGCGATACCCGTCTGCAATTTCTGGAGCAGGTGTTCGAAGCTTCGCCGGACGCACTCGTCGTCGCCGATCGCGAACATTGCGTCTTGTGGGCGAATCAAACTTTCATTCGCATGTTCGGCTACGGATGGGAGGAAATTCTGGGGCAATCGGTCGAGAAGTTAGTGGTGCCACCGGACCGGCTGGCGGAGTCGAGATGGGTGAACGAAGCGCTGGTCAAAGGCGAGCGCATCACGCTGGAAACCAAGCGGCGGCGCAAAGACGGAACCCTGGTCGAAGTTTCGGCTTCCTGCGCGCCGCTTCAGCTGGAGGGACAGATCGCCGGCTTTTACGCCGGCTACCACGACATCTCGGACCGGCGGCGCGTGGAAGCCCTCAGTTCGGCGCTTTACCGTGTCGCCGAGAAAAGCAGCAGCGCCCACGATCTGCAGCAGTTTTTTGCGGCCGTGCACGGCATCGTCGACGAACTGATGTACGCGCGCAATTTTTACATTGCACTTTACGAACCCGCAACCGACACCATCAGCTTTCCCTATTTCGTCGACGAGCACGACCCGGCTCCGCCCACCAAGAAGATGAGCCGCGGTTTGACCGATTACCTGATCCGGACGGGCGAGCCTCTGCTGGCCACGCCCGAGGTGCTGAAGGCCATGGAAGACCGCGGTGACGTGGCGCGCAATGGCTCGCGTTCGCTGGACTGGATGGGGGTTCCCTTGAAAGTGAACAGCCATACCTTCGGCGCGCTGGTGGTGCAGACGTATTCGAAGAATATTCGCTACGGCGAGCGCGACAAGGAGATTCTCACGTTCGTGGCGCGCCAACTGGCGAGCGCGGTGGAAATCAAGCGCAACGAGCAGGCGCTGCGCCGTTCGGAAGCGCGCTATCGCTCTCTGGTGCAAAGTTCGGTGTACGGCATCTACCGCTCCAGCCTGGAAGGGCAATTCCTGGATGTGAATTCTGCGCTGATCACGATGCTGGGATATGGTTCGGCGGAAGAGGTATTGCTGCTGGATGCGGAAAGGGACGTCTTCGCCCAGCCGGAAGAGCATGCGCGCGCGATCGAGGAATTCCGCCGCACGGGACGGCTGGATGGACTGGAAGTGAAGTGGAAACGCAAAGATGGCATAGCCATCACGGTCCGAATCAGCGGACGCGCTGTCAGCAGCGCCGACGAACCTGCCGATGTGCTGGAAGCCATCGCGGAAGATGTCACCGACCGCCGTGCCCTGGAAGATCAATTCCGGCAGGCGCAGAAAATGGAAGCGGTCGGGCGTTTGGCTGGTGGCGTGGCTCACGATTTCAATAATCTCCTGATGGTCATTAGCGGATACGCGGAAGTAATCCTGGCGCAAATGGATGGGCAGCATCCGTTGTACGAAAAAGGACGTGCGATTCAGCAGGCGGCCGACCGCGCCACTACTTTGACCCGCCAGTTGCTGGCTTTCAGCCGCAAGCAACTGCTGGAACTCAAGGTGGTCGATGTGAATGCCATCGTGCAGGATATGGAGCGGTTGCTCCGTCCGCTGATCGGCGAGAACGTCGAACTGATCACCCTGTTGTGCCCGGAGGCGGCACAAACCCGTGCCGACGCGGGCCAGCTCGAACAGGTGCTGATGAACCTGGTGGTGAACGCGAAGGACGCGATGCCCAGCGGCGGAAGGTTGACGATTCAGACGCAGAATACGGTGGTCGATGAAAGCCATCGCCGCGGCCAGCAGTTCATCCGGCCCGGCCATTATGTGATGCTCTCGGTCAGCGACACCGGCATGGGCATGGATAAAGAGACGCAATCGCGCATCTTTGAACCTTTCTTCACCACCAAGGAAAAAGGCAAGGGCACCGGCCTGGGTCTGTCCACGGTGTACGGCATCGTGAAGCAAAGCGGCGGATACGTGATTGTGCAAAGCGAAAAAGGCCGCGGCAGCACCTTCCACATTTATTTGCCGCAAGCCCAGGGAGTCGCCGAAAAGCATAGTGCTCCGGTCGCCGACACAGCCCGCGGAGGCACAGAAACGATCCTGCTGGTGGAAGACGAGGAATCGGTGAGGCAGCTGGTGCGCGATACGCTGGTTTCGAAGGGATATCGGGTTCTGGAAGCGGAGGGCGGGGAAGACGGCTTGGCCGCTGCGGCGAGCCATTCAGGAAATATTGATCTGATCATTACCGACGTGGTCATGCCCGGCATGGGCGGCCGCGAACTGGTCAAGCAACTGGTGAGCGCACGCCCCGGCACCAAGGTCCTTTATCTTTCCGGCTATACAGAAGATGCGATCAGCAGCGATGGCTCGATCGAGAGCGGCACCTCTTTCCTGCAGAAACCTTTCAGCCTGCAGCATCTCTCCCGAAAAGTCAGAGAAGTATTGGGATAGGTATCAAGAAATCTGTGCCGTGCCGGAAGTGGCTTGGCAGGCAGTGGGGATTCCTCGCTTCGCTCGTAATGACAAAGCTCCTGGCTGTGACCTAAGACGTAGCACCTGGAACCGCCGCCCATGCAACTTTTTCCGTACGGTTGCGTCCTATCTAATTGAAGATATAGGGAAGGCCTTTAGGCAGATGCGGCGGTCGCGCTTATAAAAGGATTAGGGGTTCCCATGCTGATCAAGAAGGCGGAAGACATTCGTTCGTCGGAAATTACTCCCAGGCATGTGTATTTGAATCGCCGCAAGTTTCTGGCGGGTGCGGCGGTTGCCGGAGCGGCAGCGGCGGCCGGGCTGGCTGTGCGCGACCTGGTCACGCCTTCCGCCACAGCGCTTGCGGGCAACAAGATCGACGGACTGCGGAAGAGTCCGTTCAGCACCACCGAAACCATCACGCCCTACCAGGACGTGACCCACTACAACAACTATTACGAATTCTCCACCGACAAAACCGGGCCCGCCGATCTCGCGAAAGATTTCCGCACGCGCCCGTGGAAGGTGAAGATCGACGGCCAGGTGGAAAAAAAACAGGAACTCGACGTCGACACCATCATCAAGATGGCGCCTCCCGAGGAGCGTATCTACCGCCATCGCTGTGTCGAAGGATGGTCCATTGTGGTTCCCTGGATAGGTTTTTCGTTGAGCGAGCTCATCAAGCGGGCGAATCCCACCAGCAAGGCAAAATTCGTGCAATTCACCACGCTACTGGATCCCGGGCAGATGCCGGGGCAGCGCCGCGACGTGCTGCAGTGGCCCTACGTCGAAGGATTGCGCATGGACGAAGCCATGCATCCCCTGGCCTTGCTCTGCTTCGGCATGTACGGTGAGGACTTGCCCAATCAGGATGGGGCGCCGCTCCGGCTGGTGCTGCCGTGGAAATATGGGTTCAAGAGCATCAAGGCGATTGTCCACATCAAATTCACGGAAAAACAGCCGCTGAATACCTGGAATGTAACCGCTCCCAATGAATATGGTTTTTATGCCAATGTGAACCCGAATGTAGACCATCCCCGCTGGAGCCAGGCGAAAGAGCGTCGTCTGGGCGAGTTCTTCAAGCGCCCGACCCTGATGTTCAACGGTTACGATCAGGTCGCGAGCCTGTACAGTGGAATGGATCTGAGGAAAAATTTTTAAGGCAGGGATCGGTGGCCAGGGATCAGTGACGAGTCACCGGTTTGGGTGGGCAGCGACGCTGACCGCTAATCACTAATCACTGACACTAATCACTAATCACTGCTTTTGCATGCTTCGTTATTTCAAACCCGTCGTCTTTCTGGCCTGCCTGGTGCCCCTGGGGCTTCTGGTATGGCGCGGCTTTCATGCGGAACTCGGCGCCAATCCCATCGAGGCCATCACCCACGGCACCGGGGACTGGACATTAAGATTCCTGCTGATCACTCTTGCCGTCACGCCGCTGCGCAAGCTGACCCGCCAGTACTGGCTGATTCAGTTCCGCCGCATGTTGGGGCTGTTCGCATTCTTCTATGGCTGCCTGCACCTGATGACCTACGTGTGGCTGGACAAGTTTTTCGATGTCCACGAAATGCTCAAGGACATCGCCAAGCGGCGGTTCATCACTGCGGGGATGACGGCCTTCGTGCTGATGCTCCCGCTGGCACTGACTTCGACGAAGTGGTCGATCCGCAAGCTGGGAGGCAAGCGCTGGCAAGCTCTGCATCGCCTGATCTATTTCAGCGCCGCCGCCGGCGTCATTCACTACATCTGGCTGGTGAAAGCGGATTTGAAAAAGCCGCTGGAATATGGGGCCGTGCTGGCTGCTCTAATCCTGTATCGCCTGGCGACATGGATCGTTGCACAGGCAAAGCACAGTTCCGCAGTCGGCTCGACGACGAAAATGGAAGTCCCTCAGACCTAGCTGGCTGGGCTCGCCAGGGCGGACGAAATGCGTCCGCCTCCGCGCATGGAAAGATCGCTTCAGAAGATCGCTCCAGAAAAAAAAGGCGCGGCTCGAGCGGCCGCGCCGTTCCCTCGACAGAGCGATCTACTGCAGTTTTCGTTTAAAGGTCCGTGGTTTCACCATCGGCCGCACCACGAACAGATGGGATGGCGCTTTCGCGGGAGTTGCCGTGCTCGAGTTCTGCTGCAGGAAAACCCCCGCCGTTACCTGTCCATTACCATCAGTTTCGATGCAGGGAAAGGTCGTGCCGTCCACGCTATAGAAGTTGAGCGAGAATCCGCCATTCAGCGTACTGACGTTGCTGTTTCCTACAGCAGTCGATATCTGGCCGCGGCCGTTGGTGTCCGGAGCCGTATAGGTGCCCATGCTAAAAGGCAACCCATAGTTCGGGGATCCTTCTGGATCGTAGTTTTCGTCCAGCAAGCCGGTGATGGTGGTCCCGGTACTGTTGGCAACAAATTCGGCGATGTCGTCCACCTCTTCGATGGAGCCACTAATTTGTTGCTCCGCCAGGTTCGTGCCCGTCATATTGAACGCGTAGCCTTGTGCCGAAGCGAACGCGTTTTGAGTCTGCGGATAAGCGGCGCCCGACATGATGCCGGAGTCATCGATCTCCAACAGAAGCCAACCGCCGCTAAAGGGGTACGCCACGTACTCGGTTCCCTCGAAGCCGGAAAGATTGGTGAGAGTGTAACGGCCAGCCCCGGCGGCCGCGTAGTTGCCGGTGAAGTTCGCGGTAGAGACCACGCCGTTTCCGCCATTATTGGCATCCATCGTAGAAGCGCTCGTGATGTTGCCGTTCCCATCCGTCACGATAAAGCCGCCCGCCGCCGAGGTCACGTCTGAAGTTGGGTACGCACCCTCCAGCACAAAGGCATACGTGCTGGCCGTGATAGCGGTACTGCTTTGAGAGTACGCATCGCCCACGAGGGTTCCGGAAGTATCCATTTCAATAAACTTCAAGTGGTTCGCATCGACGGCGTAAACATCGTAGGTCTGACCGGTGCCCAACGATGGGGTGAAGGTCGTCGCGGGTGTAGAAGAGGGGCCTAATACCAGGCTACCGCCCAGGGTCAAATCTGGAGTTGCCAAACCGTCAATGTTGGAGTCTTCCAGACCCGTAATCGCGCCGCCCGCTCCAACTGTGAAGTTGCCAACCATCGCCCAGGGCGCTTCCGTGGATGCGGAGAGATTCACCGCTGCCCCGGAAAGAATGAAAGCATAGGTGCCCACCGGTGACACCCCGGAGCTCTGCAGATCCAGCGTACCGCTGCCCGTTGCGTTGTCGTCGAATTCAGTAATCAGCCCGTGAGAGCTGTCTTGCAGGACAAAATCAAACACGAGGTTGCTACCGAATGGGGTGTTGGCTGCGAGCGTGATCTGTCCTCGCCCGTCCACCCCCATGGTGTAGCTGCTGCTGCTGGTGACAGGTGTATTGGGAAGGGTCGTTGTTGGAGTGAACTCCGGATCGTTCAGGTCAAGGGTGCCCGCGGTGATGCCCTTTTGGCCATTGGCCGTGAAGGTGCCCACGATCGCGATCGGGGCGCCATTCACATCGGTGCCCGACACGGAGAAGACGTAGGTGCCGTTGAGGTTGCTGGCGCTGAAGCTGCCGCTGGGCGGCGGGGTGGGAGCCACAAAGCTGTTGCCGCTGCCTCCGCAGCCGGCGAGAAATGCTAGAGACAGGACAACTGAAGCGGGCACAAGGAACCGACTGCTTGGAAACATAAATCCCCCTGGCGAGAGCTAGGTCGCAAGATCCATTGATTCAGACTAACACGTGCGCGATACCGTTTAGCGTCAACCCCGGAGCGGGAAATAAGTAGCGCGAGTTTTCCCTTCTTTACAACTCTTTACGACTGCACAATCGCGATTATGGTTGCACCTGGAAGGATAGAGGACCTGGATTTTGTTACAGGGAGACAGCCGCTCGATGTGGAGCCGGCCGCGTTCGGCACGGGAGTGAATGCCGGTAAGAGCCCCTCGTTCATCGTGGGAAGCCGAAGTCCCTCACGAATGCCCGTCCGTCTCGTGCGCGGCTAGCCGGCGTAGCGAGTCTTCATAAGGCGCTCGCGCGATGCCTCTTTCTGTAATGATCGCCGCCACGTACTTCGCCGGGGTCACGTCGAAGGCCGGGTTCTCGACTTCAACGCCAGTGGGAACCATCTGCTTTCCGGCGATATGGGTGACTTCTTTTCCATTGCGCTGTTCGATGGGAATCCTGCTTCCGTCCGGGCAGGCAAGATCCACGGTTGAGATTGGGGCGGCAACATAAAATGGGATGCCGTGCGCGTTGGCCAGGATGGCCACCGTGTAGGTGCCAATCTTGTTGGCTACATCGCCGTTAGCGGCGATGCGGTCGGCGCCGACCACAATGGCGGCAATTTTTCCCTGTTTCATCATCGCTCCGGCCATATTGTCGGAGATCACCGTAGTCGGAATTCCGTCTTTCATCAACTCCCACGCGGTGAGCCGCGAGCCTTGCAGGAAAGGGCGGGTTTCATCCGCGTAGACGTGAATTTTCTTGCCCTGCTCGATGGCCGCGCGAATCACTCCGAGAGCCGTGCCGTATCCCGCGGTGGCCAGCGCCCCGGCATTGCAGTGGGTAAGGACTCCGCCCGAGTTTGGCATTAAGGTGGCCCCATGCCGTCCCATGGCCTGGTTTGCCGCAATGTCTTCGGCGTGCATGCGCTGCGCTTCCTCGATCAGCGCCTGCTTGATTTGGGGAACGGGCCGGATGCGGATGCGCTCGAATTTCTGCTGCATGCGGCGAATGGCCCAAAACAAATTCACTGCGGTAGGGCGCGTCTTGCCGATCAGATCGCAGATCGCATCCAATTCCCGCTTGAGCTCGCCGGCGTTTTCCGCTTTGGAATGATTGACGCCGAGCGCGATCCCCATCGCCGCCGCCACGCCGATCGCGGGCGCGCCTCGCACCACCATGTTGCGGATCACGTCGGCTACCTGCTCATGAGTTCGGCAGGTGACATAGACTTCTTCCGTCGGCAGCTTCGTCTGATCGATGAAGCGCACGCCTTGGTCGGTCCATTCCAGGGTTTGGATCATAGTCATTGAGTCATTGGGTGATTGAGTGATTGAGTCATTGAGTGATTGGTTGCTGCGATGATGAGATGGGCGAGTCGAGACGGAATTGGAATGCGCGATTTCCCAATCGCCCGATCACTCAATCCCCCAATCCCCCAATGAGTCAATTTCTGTGCGCCTCGCAGCGGTTGCGGGGATTATTCGTTACTGCCGGCCTGCCGCAAAGCTCGCACACAGCCGATACCGCGAATAGGTTGGGCGTAGTGTCGTCGTTCTGCAGGATATGCTCGCGACGCACGTCGTTTGCGGTAAAGATGGAAACGAAGGGCGCCGGCGCCGCAGCCTTCTCTACATGGGGGCGGCCCTTGGCCTCTTCGCGCTCGACCAGGCACATCGCTCCCACAATCTCGAAGCCGAATTCTCTGGCGGCCTCAATCGCCTGCACCGTGGACGCGCCCGTGGTGCAGACATCGTCCACAATGACGACCCTGGCGCCCTTCTCGCGAAATCCTTCGATGCGCTGTCCCGTCCCGTGCTGCTTCTCGGCCTTGCGCACCAGGAAGCCGTTCAGCTCGCCGCTGACTACGGAAACCGCCACGACAATCGGATCCGCGCCCATGGTGAGTCCGCCAATGGCCTGGGGTTTCCAGCCGCGCTGGCGGATTTCTTCCAGAAAAACCTCTCCCGTCAGCCGCGATCCTTTGGCATCGAGCGTGGTGGTGCGGCAGTCGATGTAATAATCGCTGGTGCCACCGGACGAAAGCTTGAACTCGCCCAGCCGAAATGACTTGTGGGCAAGTGTGCTCAGCAGCTTCTGACGCGCAGAAACCATAAAAACCTACGATACCACGCTAGCCTGGCGCCCGCGCTTGCCCTGAGTCGAAGGAGTCGCTGGCTATCAACCTCGCAGTTCGTAGCCAGCGGCTCCTAATTTCTTTGCATTACCATCGTGCCGGACCCGCGCCGCGCAACCGCCGTGCGTGTTAACCTGAAGTTTCCAGAAGTTTTCGGATCATCTTGAAGCAGCGCCGCTGCCGCTGTTTCCCAATTGAGGTATGACATTGCAGAAAGTTCCACGTCTGGCTGGCGCTATTGTTTTTATCGTTCTGTTCGCGATCAGCGTCTTGACCCTTCCTCTTGCCGGCGAGGGCACGCGCACCTGGGAACAGTCGCGGTTCGACGACCTGGTCAAAGGCACGCCGACGGGCATCGCGATTCGCAGTTCGGGCGTGCTCGAGCTGGCACCGTCATTCAAGTTGCTGGACTCGACGCCTTCCACGTACATTTGGGCGATTGCGGCCGATGATGCCGGAAATGTCTACGCCGCGGCCGGATCCCCGGCCCGCGTCTACCGCATCACGCCCGAGGGAAAATCCACGATCATCTTCGAGCCGCAAGAATTGCAGGTGCAGGCGCTGAAGGTTGGACCCGGTGGCGTCATCTTTGCGGCGACCGCTCCCGACGGCAAGGTTTATAAAATCGAGCACAAGGCAGAGGGAAAAGGCGCCAAGCCCGAGAACAAATCAGCCGAAAACACCGGCAAGGATTCAGGGGCTGCCGTCGATCCTTCCTGGACCTCTTCTGTCTACTTTGCCCCCGGCACGAAATACATTTGGGATCTCTGCTTCGACAAGGCGGGCGATCTCTACGTTGCCACCGGCGACCGAGGCGAGATTTACAAAGTTACCGCCAAAGGCGAGCACTCGATATTCTTCAAGAGCGACGAAACCCACATCCGGGCGCTGGCTCTGGACGCGCAAGGGAACCTGATTGCGGGCACGGACGGCAGCGGTTTGATTTATCGCATCTCTCCGGCAGGCGAAGGATTTGTTTTGTACAGCGCCCCCAAAAAGGAGATTACCGCGCTGGCCCTTGATCATGATGGCAATATCTATGCCGCCGCCATCGGCGAGAAGCGCGCGAATTCGGAAGCATCCGCCCCGGGTATGTCCATGATGCTCACCCTCGGCCCAAGTTCGGCGCCATCCACGGGGCCGATTCCGGCAGGCCAGGCGCCGACCACCACCAGCACCGTGCCGATGACATCCTTCCCCGTTCCGGGGGGTGGCGCGAATGGCGGTTCCGATGTGTACAAGATTTCCGCCGATGGTTCGCCAACCCGGCTGTGGAGTTCGCATGAAGACATCGTCTACGCCCTCGCCTTCGGCTCCCACGACAATCTGCTGGCTGGAACCGGGAACCGCGGCCACGTATTTGAGATCGACGGCCCCGATGAGTTCTCCGATCTGCTGAAGGCGCCAGCGTCGCAAGTCACCGGCTTTGCCAAAGCGCCCGGGGGCGGACTATATGCCGCCAGCAGCAATCTGGGGAAAATTTTTGTGCTCGGTCCCGGTCCTGAAAACGAAGGCTCGTATGAGAGCGACGTTTTCGATGCCAAGATTTTCTCGCGCTGGGGGCGCGTGGATTTCCGGGGGAGCGGCAACATCGACCTTCTGGCCCGCAGCGGGAATGTCGATAATCCCGACCGCAATTGGAGTCCATGGAAGCAGGTCGATCTCGGCAAGGGCGCGGAAATGGGTGTTCCCGCGGCCCGCTATGCCCAGTGGAAAGTGGTGATGCACGCCGGCAATCCCAAACCTGCGGTGGATTCGGTTACGTTGTATTACCTGCCCAAGAACGTAGCTCCGGAAATTGACGACGTCTCGGTGCAGGTTGGGACGCGTTACCAGCCGATGGCAAAGTCGGCGGGGGCCAATCTGGGAGCCGATCTGAGCGGCTCGTCGGGCACGCATTTCGATTCGCCCATTCCGAGTTCACATGACCGCGACGCCATCGGTGTGAAATGGAGCGCGCACGACGAGAATGACGATCAACTCGTTTACTCCGTCTACTACCGCGGCGATGGCGAAACCCGCTGGCTATTGCTCAAGGACAACCTATCCGACAAGGCATATTCCTTCGATGCCAGCCTGCTCCCCGATGGGGGCTACACCATCAAGGTAGTCGCTTCCGACGCGCCCTCGCACTCGCCGGGCGAGGCTCTCACGACCTCGCGGGAAAGCCGCCGCTTTGAAGTGGACACCACGCCACCGCGCATTGAGAATCTGGCCGCGTCGCTGGAGGGCGCGCAAATTCACGTGCGCTTCCGGGCGGAAGACGGATTCTCCACCATCAAGCGCGCCGAATTTTCTGTGGACGCCGGCGACTGGCAATATGTGGAACCGGTAGGCCAGCTCTCCGATTCGAAAATCGAAGACTACGATTTCAACGCGACTCCGCCAGCCGAAAAGGATACGGCGGCCGAGCATGTCGTTGTGGTCCGCGTTTATGACCGGTACGACAACATGGCCGCGGCAAAAACTGTGCTGAAAGGAGCGCTGAATGGCAGCGCCGGCATGCGAAAACCGTAGCACGTAGCGCCGGCTCCTCGGCGGCTGTCGCGGGGGGCATTTCGCCCCCGCTACTCCACCGCCAGATACACATAGCGGAAAATAAATAGCGCAGTCAAAATCCAGATCACCGGACTCACCTCGCGGAATTTGCCCGCCGCCACCTTCACCAGTGTGTAGGAAATCAGCCCCAGGCTGAGTCCGGTAGCGATGCTGAACGTCAGCGGCGTGGCCAGCAGCGTCACAAAGGCCGGAATCGCTTCCGTGAAGTCCGTCCATTCGACGCGGCCAATCGATTCGGTCATCAGCGCGCCGACCACAATCAGCGCCGGCGCCGTGGCGTATCCCGGGATGGCCGCGGCCAATGGCGCGCAAAAGGCGGCCAACAAGAACAATCCCGCGACCACCATGTTGCTCAGCCCAGTGCGCGCGCCGGCGGCCACTCCCGCCGCGCTTTCAATGTAGCTGGTCACGGTTGAGGTTCCGGTCAACGAGCCAAAAATCGTGCCCACCGCGTCCGCCACCAGCGCGCGTCCAACCCGGGGGATTTTACCGTCCTTGACGAACCCGCCCTGTTCGCACACTCCGACCAGAGTGCCTACATTGTCGAACAAATCCACGAAGAGAAAGATGAAGATAATTTCAAACAGTCCCAGATGCAGGGCGCCGCGCAAATCGAGTTGCAACCACGTGGAAGAAGGATACGGCCAGGAAAAAATCGTCGCGGGCCAGCGCGCCATCCCGCGCAGGATTCCGAATACGGTCGTCGCGAGCACGCCGATCAGAATCGCGCCCGTGATCTTGCGCGACATCAGGATAAGCATGATCACCAACCCTGCGCACGCCAACTGCGCCTCGCGATCGGCAAAGCTCCCCAGGCTGACGAACGTGGCCGGGTTCGCCACCACCAGATTTGCGTTGCGCAGCCCCACGAAGGCAATGAACATGCCGATCCCGCCCGCGGTCGAGTGCTTCAGGCAACTCGGAATTCCGTTGACGATCTGTTCGCGCACCCGGGTGACGGTGAGGATCAGAAACAGCACGCCCGAAAAAAAGATCACGCCCAGCGCCGTTCGCCAGGGCACGTGCATGCCCATGCACACCGAGTAGGTGAAGTACGCATTCAGCGACATGCCGGGCGCCAGCGCGATGGGATAGTTTGCGTACAGCCCCATGACCAGGGTCGCCGCCGCCGACGAGATGCAAGTGGCGAAGACGACGCCCTCGACTGGCACTCCGGCTTTGGAAAGAATCTGGGGATTGACGACCACGATGTACGCCATGGTGATGAAGGTGGTCAGCCCGCCCAGCAACTCGGCGCGAACGGTGGTCTGGTTTTCTTTGAGGCGGAAGTAGCGCTCGATCAAAGGGGATCCTTAGATGACCAGAAATAGAACGGACATCATAAGGCATGAAACGCTCGAATGCTCCTCGGTGTTCTCCGTGTTCCTGGGGCTGAGCCTTCGCAACCGTTCCAAGACGCGCAGGGACGGGCGCATTCCCCGTCGAGTCGAGCGAAGCGAGACCGGCTGGGCAGCGACCTAGGTAGGAAGGCTCTCTCCATCAGAAGTGATTTCAGAAACACTTTGTAGGCTGGGGCTGGTAATCTCGTGCAGCGCCCCCGCCTGCCGCAACTCGGGAAACCACCACGCCCACAGCGCAATGACCACCAGAGTCCCGACTCCACCAAGGATGACGGCAGGCACCGTCCCAAACCACTGCGCCGTGACCCCCGATTCAAATTGCCCGAATTCGTTGGAGGTGCCAATAAAAATCATATCGACGGCAGTCACGCGTCCTCGCATTTCATCCGGCGTTGCCAGCTGCGTGAGCGTGGCGCGAATGATCACGCTGATCATGTCGCTCGCTCCCAACAGCAGCAACGCAATCAGCGAAAGGGTAAGGCTGCGCGAGATGCCAAAGATGATCGTAAAGACTCCAAAGCCCGCCACCGCCCACAACAAAGTCGGCCCAGAGCGCCCGCGCAAGGGACGATGGGCCACCGCGACCGCCATCAATGCCGCGCCCACCCCCGGAGCGGTGCGCAGCAGCCCCAATCCCCAAGGGCCGGTGTGGAGAATTTCGCGCGCATAAACCGGCAACAGGGCCACCGCCCCGCCCAACAGCACAGCAAATAAATCCAGGGAGATCGCTCCCAGGATTAATTTCTTGTTCCAGATGTAATGAAGCCCGGCGAATACTGTCTTCAGCGTCATGGGCTCGCGCGGCCGCGGCTTGACCTCGGGTTTGATGCGGAAGGAAGAAATCGTCGCGCCCACCGCTGTGACCATCGCGATTAAATAGACGGCGGAAGGGCCACGGAAGGCCGCATAGATGATGCCTCCGAACGATGGGCCGAGAATTGTGGCCGCCTGAAAAATGCTCGCGTTCCACGCCACCGCATTGGGAAAATGTTCTTCCGGCACCAGCTGCGGCAGGATCGACCGGCTGGCCGTGCTGTTGAACGAGCGCACCACCCCGATCAGCAGCAGCACCAAATAAATCGAGCGCATCGAGGGTACGCCCTGCCGCGAGAGCGCCAGCAGCAACGCGAAGCACACCGCATATCCCGCATAGCAGACCGAAAGCACATTGCGCCGTTCAAACCGGTCCGACGCATGACCGGAAATCGGGAACAGCAAAATCCCCGGCAGAAACTGCGCCAGCCCGACGTAGCCCAGGTCTATTGGCCGCTTGGTGATTTCATAAACCTGCCATCCCACGGCCACGGCCTGCATCTCGACCGCCGACACAATCAGAAATCGCGCCACCTGGAACAGCACAAATCCGGGATGAGTAAAGGCGGCGCGTCCGGCCCTGGCGTCGGGGTTGGCAGGCATGAACTTCTAATGTGACATAGAAGGACAACGCCGTGGGTTGTTTGGGAAGGAAAATCTTTGGTCAGGCTGCCTAACTTTTTCCCGCAGTGCTGGCCTGTGCCGCGCGGAAGACTTCTACCCGATTCCTGCCGTTTTTCTTGGCGGCATACAGGCTGACATCGGCCTCGCGCAGCAACTCGGAAACATTGCCGGACCGGCTCGAACTGGTGACCGTCACTCCCATGCTGATCGTGACCGAGACGTCGCCGAAGCCGGTGTCGACCGGAGACTGGCCAACCGCGCGCCGAATTTCGTCGGCTCGCTTGGCCCCGCCGGTCAAATTGCAACCCGGTAAGATCAACAGAAATTCTTCCCCGCCGTAGCGGCCCACGAGGTCGTAGGGTCTAAGGTCCAGCTTCAATCTTTTCGCGACCTCTTTCAAAGCTTCATCTCCCGCGGCGTGGCCGAGCGTGTCGTTGACCCGTTTGAAATGATCAATATCGGCCAGGATGATAGTGGTTGGTTTTTCGTCGCGTCCGGCGCGGGCAAATTCACGTTCCAGCGCGGCCAGGATTTCCGACCGGTTCAGCAAATCGGTTAGAAAATCATGGGTGGCGGCGAAGCGCAGGGATTGCTGCAGTTCCAGAATCCGCGCGCCCACGTTGATGCGTGCGCGCAGGTCCGCAAAATCGATGGGCTTGGAAAGGAAATCGTCGGCTCCGGCTTCCATCGCTATGTCCCGGTCTTTTCTATGACTCTTGCCGGTCAGCATCACCGTGTAGACGTAAGTTCCCCGCCTCAGTTTGCGAATGCGGTGCAGGATTTCCAGGCCGTCCACTCCCGGCAGCATCCAATCCAACAGCACCAGGTCCGGAGGATTGGGCGCTTCGAGCCGCTGGAGCGCTTCCGTCCCGCTCTCCACCGACTCGAATTCGAGGCCCCAGTCGGTGAGATAATCGGCCAGCTTGCGGCGCTCGATCGGCGAGTCTTCCACGATCAGAATCTTCATAGCATGCCCCGTTTCCGTATGCTGGCATGCTGGTAATGCGGCCACAAGTTACGAACAGAAAAACGAAAGTACATGTCCGAGGGGAATGGGAAAGCGCGCTCAAGCCAGCACCGGGGCATTCACAATCCCCGCCGTTCCGAATACTTTGCCGTAGCGCTCGATCTCCGCTTCCGGGCCCAATGCTTTGGCGAAGTTGTCGGAGAGCTTCACGGCGGGCCGTCCTTCGACCAGCGAGACTTTGCAGATCAGGCTGATGGGGTCGAACCCGGGGCCGTCGTTGGGATTGCAGCCGCGAAAATCGTTGGTCAGCAACGTGCCCCAACCGGCGCTGAAGCGGATGCGCTGCTCCGTCGTCCACTTGCCGGAATCATAGAAATCCGCCGCGCTGCGAAAGTCGCCGGGATGGATTCCCCTCGCCAAAGTTCCTCCGAAATACGCATGCAGCCCCAGAATGCTATCCACGTCGAGGGTGTCGGAGGCGATCAACAACTTCTCGCGCGGATCCCTGCCGCGCGCTTTCAGCCAGGCGATATATTCATCGCCGGCAATATACGGATCCTTGCTGTCCACGCGCTGCCCGGTCCAGTCCGCCACCCAGTCCGGAGCTCCGGCCAAAAACTGGGTCGTGCCGAAGGTGTCAGGCAGCATCACGCGCAGCGCCCCTTCATACGTCTGTTGCCAGAGTTCCAGCACGCGGTACTGCGAGGCCTTCAGGGCGACATCGTCTGGGGCCAGCGCCGCCATGACCATGGGAATCTCATGGGCGTTGGTTCCAATCGCCTCCAGGTCGTGCTTGTGCGCTAGAAAAGCATTTGAAGTGCCGATGAAGTTGCTGCCCAGATTCGCGGCCATGGCGACCACGACATATTCCTGCCACAGGAAGCTATGCCGCCGCCGCGTGCCGAAGTCGGCGACGCTTAGCCCCGGCACTCCCCGCAGGCGCTCGATCTTGTTCCACAATTTTGTTTTTGCCCGCGCATAGAGAATGTCGAGCCCGAACTCGCTCAAGGTCTTGAGCTGGGCTCGCGTCTTCAACTCATCGAGAATGGCCAGCGCATACAGCTCCCACATCGTGGTCTCAGTCCACGCGCCCTCGAACTCCAGATGGATCTGGCCATCGCGCACGCGAAGCTGATAGTCGGAGAGCCGGAAATCATGTTCCAGCCACTCCAGAAATGCCGGTTCGAAAATCCCGCGCCGCCCGTAAAACGTGTTGCCGGCCAGCCAGACCAGTTCCGATTTGCGAAACCGCCTTCCCCGGACGTGCTGCAACTGCACTTTGAGCTCTTCCACGTGTACGATGTCAGCCATCCGCACGGAAGGATGCCGGTTGTAGAGCGAAAAAGTCACGCGCGTCCTGGGAAAATGCTTCCAGATGAACTGCAGCATCAGCAGCTTGTAAAAATCCGTATCCAGCAACGACCGGATCACCGGGTCCAGTTCCCAGTTGTGGTTATGTGCGCGTTCGGCGAGGTTGATGATCATGGGAGGAGAGGGGCGCTCTGGAGCAGTCTAGAGGATAAGGGATGGAGGCGGTGAGAAGCTACTGAAGAGCGCCGACTGATGCGGGGACAGCCGTCCTCGGCTGTGCGCGGAGCGAAGCTCGACATTTCCGACTGCAGCGACTGTACGCTCAGCCATGCACCTTGGTGTAGATTCTTTCCCGACTCTTCTGAGTCATAATCGTTGTGCCCGATTCGCTCCGCGGAGACATTCCATGAAACGCCTGGCAGCAGCAGCCTCTCTGTTTTCACTCGTTCTGCTTTTCAACCTCTCATCCAACGCGCAATCCAACTCAGGCGCCGCCGACTCAGCCGCCGTGCGCGCTACCGTTACCGGCTACATCGAAGCCTATTACACCGGCGATGCCAACCGCATGGAACAGAGTCTGCACCCGCACTATGTGAAGCTGATGCTCCATGGAGACATTCCCATCCGGCAGAAAACCGGAATGGAAATGGTCCGCGAGGTCCGAAAGAACGGTCCGGCTAACCTTCCCGCGTCGGCGAAGACAGAACAGGTCAGCGTGCTCGATATTGCCGGAAACATCGCATCGGCCAAGCTGGTTACCCCGGGCTGGACGGACTACGTGACTCTGTCCAAGATCGACGGCCAGTGGAAGATTCTCTCGGTGGTACAGAGAATTGACTCCTAGTCGAAGCACCCGCTCGGGGCGAGCGGAAGACCTGCTATATCTTGACGGCGGCGCTCGCCTCCAGGCCTTCGTACACTTCCTCGGCCCGGCGCAACGCATGCTGCACGTTCTCGCAGATATTCTCTGCACCGACTACCTCTTCGAACTCGGCCTGGTGAATCAGTTGCGAGGGCTGCTCACGCGCCCCGCACAAGATTAACGTCCGCTTGCTGGCGTGCAATTGCCGGGCAACTTCTTCGATGGCAAACAATCCCGTCGCGTCGAGCGCAGTCATGTTGCGCAGCCGCAGAATCACCACCGGCGGCAGCTTGTGCAGGTTCTCGGTCACCGCCGAAATCTTGTCGGTCGCGCCAAACAAAAACGGCCCATGAATCCGGAAGATGGTGGCGTAGTATGGAATGTCTTTATCCTGCAGAATGTGCACGCGCCCGTCTTCAACATAATCGTCGGTCACCTGGGAGACGGTGGTGGTCGAGGCCACGCGGCTGATGAACAGCAGCGCCGCCAGAATCATCCCCGCTTCCACCGCGACCGTTAGATCGGCAAATACGGTCAGCGCGAAGGTGACCAGCCAGATGCTAATGTCGGTCTTGGTCAGCTTGAGCAGTTGCGGAATCTCGCGCCACTCGCCCATGTTGTAGGAGACCACCATCAGAATTCCTGCCAGCACCGCCATGGGTACGTAGCTGACCAGCGGCGCCGCAAACAGCAGAATACAGAGCAGCGTGAGCGCGTGAATCATTCCCGCCACCGGGGACTGCGCGCCCGAGCGAATGTTGGTTGCAGTTCGCGCAATTGCGCCGGTAGCCGGCAGCCCGCCAAACATCGGCGAAAACACATTGGCGACGCCCTGCCCGATCAATTCCACATTCGGATTGTGCCGGTCATTGCTCATGCGATCCGACACCACGGCCGACATGAGCGACTCGATGGCACCCAACATCGCTACCGTGAACGCCGGCCCCAGCAGGCCGTGAATCAGATCTGAGCGGAATTTCGGAATCTGCATGTGCGGCAGGCCGCCCGGAATTCCGCCGAACTTCGTCCCAATCGTCTCTACCGGCAACTTGAAAAAATAAACTGCGGCAGTTGCCATGATCAGGGCGACGATCGGCCCCGGAATGCGCGGCGAAAGGCTGCGGCAGATGATCAGCGCCAGCAGCGTGAACACGGCCAGCGCCGTGGCCTCGAGCGACAGCGTGTGAAAGCTATGCGCCAGTGCCTGCATACGCAGCGAGAACACGCCCGGAACTTTGTCCAGATGCAGGCCGAAAAAATCTTTGACCTGGGTGCTGGCGATCAGCACCGCAATCCCGTTGGTGAATCCAATGACTACCGGCCGCGGAATGAACTTGACCGCCGTGCCCAGCCCGGTGACTCCCATGATCACCAGCAGCACGCCGGCCATCACCGTACACATGAACAGCCCATCGACGCCGTGTACCGCGACGATTCCCGCAACCACCACGACGAATGCCCCGGTCGGGCCGCCGATCTGCGTTTTCGAGCCACCCAGCAGCGAAATTAAAAATCCGGTGACAATCGCGCAATAAATCCCCGCCTGCGGCGTCAGCCCCGAAGCGATGGCAAACGCCATTGCCAGCGGCAAAGCCACAAGCCCGACCGTGACGCCCGCGATCAGATCGAGGAGAAATTTGTGACGGTCGTAGGTGCGAAGACAGAGGGCGGACTTCGGAAGCCAATTTTCGTTCAGGAAAGCACGCGCCATTGTTACATTATCGCGCGGAGTTCGGAAATCGGGTAGAGCACGGTAGTGTCAGATGCAATGTCATCCTGAGCGGCGGCAAAGCCGGCGCGAGAAACCTCATGACGGCGACTTTTTCGAGGATGTGAGTAACACCACTGCATCGTGATCCACAGAATCCTAGGGTCCCTCGGACCGCTAGCGCGCTCCTCAGGATGACAATAGGAATGGGTCTGTAGAATTGCAGGATGCAGTTTGTTCGCACCCTGGGATGGCTAGCGTGCGTGGTCTACTCCACCATCCCCTCGTTTTGGTTGATGGTGCATCCCCGCGCCCATCGCTGGCGCGCCCGCGTGCGCTCTCCATTTCGAGTTCTCGTGCCGGCCTGGATCACCATGTGGGTCGGCGTAGCCGCTCTCACCGGACCCTGGCGGCACGTCGCGCTCTACTCAACTCTTTGGACTTGGCTTCCAGCCGTTCTCCTGTTTGCCACTGGCGTGTTCATTTACTCGCGCTCCGGGGCTCACTTCAGTTGGGAGCAACTCGGAGGCCTACCCGAGGTTCGTCCTGATCATCCTCATGACCACCTCGTGACCACCGGGATTCGCTCGCGCGTCCGCCATCCCGTGTACCTCGCGCACCTGTGTGAAATGCTCGCCTGGAGCCTCGGCACGGGGTTGCTGGTTTGCTGGATTCTGACGGGATTCGCGATCGCGACAGGTGCTCTGATGATCCGGATGGAAGACGCGGAGTTGGAGAAGCGTTTTGGGAATGAATATCGAGAGTATCGTTCCAGGGTGCCGACGGTTTTACCCCACATCTGATTGCAAACCCCTCAGCGCAGAGGTCGCCAAGGACGCAGAGGAGTCAGCCGGATATAATCCGACTTTGGCTGAAAGCTGAGAGCTGACAGCTGAAAGCTCTAATGCGCTTCGAACTTTTCATCGCCCGCCGCTACCTCCGCGCCAAACGGCGGCAGGCCTTCATTGGCATCATCACTGCGATCTCGGTGGCGGGCGTCGCCGCCGGAGTCGCCTCGCTCGTGATCGCGCTCGCCATCAATAACGGATTTCGCCAGGACCTGCAGCAGCGCCTGCTGGGCTCGACCTCGAACATAAGCCTGCAGCGCATCGCCGACGACGGGATCAAAGATTGGCCTCCTCTTCTGGACCGCCTCTCGAAGCAGCCCCATGTGATAGCCGCGGCCCCTGCGATTTTCGAGCAAGTCCTGATCTCCCGCGGCCCGCGTGCCCAGGGCGCCATCCTCAAAGGGATGATTCCCAAATACGAGCGCCGCGTCGGAGACCTGCTGAACTCGATAACGGAAGGATCGGCGGAGCCGCTCCAGGAAACGGGGCAAGCCATGGAAACTGCCGGCTCCGAATCGCAATCGCGCACCAGTTCTCCGGATTCGCTCGAAAGTCTGGCACAGCGCGTAGCTGCCATGCCCCCCATCGTTCTGGGCAAAGATTTGGCCGGGAATATCGGCGCGACCGTGGGCTCAGTCGTGCTCGTCACCAGCCCGCAAGGTGAACTGACCCCGTTTGGGACCGTGCCCAAAGGGATCCGTTACCGGGTCGTGGGAATTTTCAATTCCGGCTTCTACGATTACGACTCCGGTTGGGCCTTCGTGCGCCTCGCGGATGCGCAGCGCCTGTTCGGACTTGGCGATCTTATTTCAGTGATCGAATTCAAGATCGACGATCTCGATAAGGCCGACGCTATTTCGCGCGAGATCGAAGACGCCGCCGGCCCCGGCTTTATGGCCACCAACGCGCTCCGGCAGAATAGCGCCTTGTTCAAGGCCCTCAAAACTGAGCGCCTCGTCACCTTCATCACCATCGGTCTCATCGTGTTCGTGGCTGCCCTCAACATCCTGATCAGCCTTATCATGATGGTCATGGAAAAGACCAAGGATATTGCCGTGCTCATGTCGATGGGCACGCGCAAAGCGCAGGTGCGCAACGTCTTCATTGCTCAGGGAGTACTGATCGGCATCATCGGCACCATGATCGGCCTGGTCCTCGGTTTCGCCATCTCCTATGCTGGCGGCCACTACCACGTGATCCATCTCTCGCCGGAGGTCTATTCCATTGACTACGTCCCCTTTGCTCCGAGGCCGATCGATGGCCTGATCGTCGCCCTGGTCGCAGTGGGAATCTCGTTCGTTGCGACCCTTTACCCTTCATGGTCGGCAGCCCGCATACTCCCGGCTGAGGCGTTACGCTATGAATAGGATCCTCCACGAAACTCTGTGGCCTTTGGGGTTAGGATTTTCGGTTCTTAACTGTTGTGATTCCCATCACATGACAGAATCCGCGCTGAATATATGTTGGGATAAGCGGAGCGCTGGCCGCCATGCAAGACCGGGTACGGGCGCAACTGTAGGTTCTAATCTTCCAATCCGCAGCTGGACTGCCCTTTGGAACGAAAGAGTCAACCCGTGCATCTAAGAGATGACGGCGTAATGCTCCGCGTCGAAGGCCTGAAGAAGGTCTTCCGGTCCGGTGAGTCGGACCTGGTGCTCTTTGAGAATCTGTCGTTTGAGGTGAAGCGAGGAGAGATGCTCGCCATTGTGGGAGAATCCGGCGCCGGTAAAAGTACCCTACTGCATATCCTCAGCGCCCTTGATCGCGCTTCCGCAGGTGACGTATACTGCGCCAACTTGCGATTGAATTCGTTGTCTCACGACGAAGCCGCGGACTTTCGCAATCGGGAGACCGGCTTTGTATGGCAGTTTCACTATCTGCTGCCGGAATTTACGGCCGCAGAAAACGTCGCCATGCCGTTGTTGCTCCGCGGGCAGGCATGGCAGCAGGTCGAGCCAGAAGCTCTACGCTGGCTGCGCGAGGTCGGACTGGAGCAGCGTGTTCGTCATCGTTCCGGGGAGCTTTCCGGCGGTGAACAGCAACGAGTGGCTCTGGCCCGCGCGCTCATCACCGGGCCTAAGCTGTTGCTCGCCGATGAGCCCACGGGAGACCTGGACGGACAGACCGCGGAAGCTGTTTTTGCTTTGATTGCGCGTTTACATCGCGAGCACCAACTCACCTCCCTCATTGCTACACACAACTTATCGTTTGCCCGCCGCTGCCAGCGGGTTTTGAAACTGCAGCGCGGCAAAATGGAAGAGATTCCGCCGGACTCGTTGCCGGCCTGAACGCGTTGGAAGCGATGGAAGTTGCAAAAGGTGCAAGAGGTTGGAAGGGATGTAAGCTGCAACAGGTGGTAGAGGGTGGAAGAGTGGCCCCTTTAGGGCCGCGTCGGGGCAGTCAGAGTCACCGGGCTTTAGCCCCTGTGATGGGAAGAGAGAAAGGGCAACATTAGTACAACAAACTGCAAAACCTTGGCTCAGCGGACTTCAAGACGGACAGCCTGGGCAACAGTTCCTTCGGTAACGTGATCAAAGAGTTGCAAAATCGTTTCAATGCTTGGGTTTTCAGGCCCTTTGATTGCATAATGTACGGATAATGCAGCGAAGCAAGAGAATAGAATTAAGGTAGGCAGACTCCAGGGTCGGGTTCGGTAGGTCGGGTGGGCTCAAGAGTTCTTCTCGACCAGGAAGGTCAAGGGGAAGGGCATTATGTTTGAACGCTATACGGAGAAAGCACGGCGCGTCATCTTCTTTGCACGCTACGAAGCCAGCCAGTTCGGGTCTCCTTATATCGAGACGGAGCACTTGCTGCTCGGACTGCTGCGCGAAGACAAAGCCCTGACCAACCGTTTCTTGCGCTCCCATGCCTCGGTCGAATCCATCCGTAAGCAGATCGAGGGACACACTACAATCCGCGAGAAGGTCTCGACCTCGGTCGATCTCCCGTTAAGCAATGAATGCAAACGGGTTCTGGCCTATGCCGCGGAGGAAGCCGAGCGCCTTTCCCATCGCCACATTGGGACCGAACATTTACTCTTGGGTTTACTGCGAGAAGAGAAATGCTTCGCCGCCGAGATCCTGCACGAGCGCGGGCTGCGCCTCTCGACCATCCGCGAAGAGCTTGCCCGCACCACGCAAGAAAAAGCACAGCCGCAGCGGCAGCGTGAAAGTTCGCTGCTCGCGGAATTTTCGCGCGATTTGACCCAGGCCGCCATGGACAGCCAGCTCGATCCGCTGGTCGGCCGCGAGGGCGAAGTTGACCGCGTCATCCAGATCCTCTGCCGCCGCACAAAAAACAATCCGGTACTGATCGGCGAACCCGGCGTTGGCAAAACGGCCATCGTCGAGGGTCTGGCCCAGCGCATCGCCGACGGCGAGGTTCCATCTTTTCTCGCCGACAAGCGCATTCTTGCCCTCGATCTCTCGCTCATCGTGGCCGGGACCAAGTATCGCGGCCAGTTCGAAGAGCGCCTCAAGACCATCATGAAAGAGTTGATGGAGTCGCAGAATTCCATCATCTTCATCGACGAGTTGCACACGCTGGTTGGAGCTGGATCGGCCGAAGGTTCGCTCGACGCCGCCAACATCCTGAAGCCTGCGTTATCGCGTGGGGAAATTCAGTGCATCGGCGCCACCACACCCGGAGAATACCGCAAGTCAATCGAAAAGGATCGTTCGCTCGAGCGCCGCTTCCAGGCCGTGAAAGTTCCGCCGCCGAACGAAACCGATGCCGTCAAGATTCTGTTCGGGATCAAAGATCGTTACGAGAAGTTCCACGCCGTTACCTACACCGACGACGCCATCAACTTCGCGGTCTCGCATTCGAACCGCTACATCCCCGACCGCTTCCTGCCCGACAAGGCCATCGATCTGGTTGACGAAGCCGGCGCGCGGGTCAAGCTGCGCCAGACTTCGCTGCCCGAAGAGCTGACCGAGGTCCAGAAGCGCATCAAGTTCATCGTACACCGCATGGAAAACGCCATCGCGAACCACGAGTTCGAGAAGGCGCGTTTCTATTCGGACGAAGAACGCAAAGAGCGCGAGAACCTGCGCGCTCTTCGCGAGAAATATCACTTGGACGAGTCGTCGACCGGCGTCGTGAACCGCGAAGACATTGAAGACGTGGTCTCGCGCTGGACCGGCGTTCCGATCACCTCGATCAAAGAAGAAGAGACGCAGAAGCTGCTCCGCATCGAGGAAGAGCTGCACAAGCGCATCATCTCGCAGGACAAGTCGATCAGCGCGCTGGCCCGAGCCATTCGCCGCTCCCGCGCCGGCCTGAAGAACCCGAACCGCCCCATCGGCTCGTTCCTGTTTCTCGGACCCACGGGCGTCGGCAAAACCGAAGTCGCCCGCACCCTGGCCCAGTTCATGTTCGGCACCGAGAAGGCTCTGGTCCGCTTCGACATGTCCGAGTTCATGGAAAAGCACTCGGTCTCGAAGCTGATCGGTTCGCCTCCGGGATACGTCGGCTACGAAGAGGGCGGACAGCTCACCGAGCGCGTGAAGCGCGCTCCGTACTCAGTGGTCCTGCTCGACGAAATCGAGAAGGCGCATCCGGATGTCTTCAACATCCTGCTGCAGGTTTTTGAAGATGGCCAGCTGACCGACGGCCTTGGCAACACGGTCGACTTCAAGAACACGATCATCATCATGACGTCGAACATCGGCGCCCGCCACCTGCAGAAGCGCGAAGGCCTGGGCTTCGCCTCGACGAAAGAAGATGCGATTGCCGAAAAAGTCGAAGAACTGGTCAAGAACGAGGTGAAGCGCACCTTCAACCCCGAGTTCCTGAACCGGATCGACGAGATCATCATCTTCAACGCTCTGGGCGAGAACGACCTGATCCAGATTCTCGAACTGATGGTCACGCAGCTCAATGCGAACCTGGCGCAGAAGTCGATCACGGTTACGGTGGCCGACGACGCCAAGAAGTGGATCCTCAACCAGACGCTGACCGACCGCAGTTATGGTGCGCGCCCGCTGCGCCGGGCGCTGCAGAAGTACATCGAAGACCCGCTGTCCGAGGCGTTGATCCAGGGAACCATCACCACGCGCCCCGCGTTCATCGAGGTCTTCCTGGAAGACAACAAGCTCTTCTACCGCCCGGTGGATTCGGAAAAGGCGGAAGGCGTGCTGTTGTACGAGAATTGAAGCCGTCAGCTTTCAGCCATCAGCCGTCAGCCCAAAGCTGGCGGCTTTTTGCTTTTTGCCGTTGAGAGCCCAACCTAGTCTCCCGCTGCTGCGCTTCTCTTCGGTCTTCCTCCCAGCCGGCCATTCGCACGCGAGGCTCTTTTCTTCGCCGGCGTTGTGGCCAGTCCACCTCGCTGTCCAATCTTCGCCATCCAGTGCCTGTTGCCATAGATGCCGCGCAATAGGCTTGGAACATAGAGATCAACATCCAGATCGGGCCAGTGCAAGCCGGTTCCGCCACCGAGAATTTCGATGTGCGAGATCTGCTCCTTTGTGCCCGATTGCAGCCCCTGCAAATCCTCACGGGGGATCATGTGCCGGCGCCCATCAGTCAAGTTCAGAATGAGCAAATCCAAGCCTGGCCCCGGCCTGTACTCGACTCCTGTGACACGCGGCTCAGTTCGGAGCCGCCGGGCGCGTTTTATGGCCCGGTCAATCTCAGTGTCGGTGGTTGTGACTCTCGCTCGGGTCGGCTTATCTGCCAGATTTTGTTTTGCCATGCCGGGACTCCCATAATGCTGCGAGGTCGTCAAAGCGCTCCGCCGCAGCGTTCAAAATTTTCTTCACATCCGCTCGCTTCGTGTTCGGCGGCCGCACCGCATCACGCCGTTTCGCCAACGCAACGGTTCGGTCCGCCCGAAGGTCCACAATGGCTTCCGTGTCGCCATAAAAGCCGTGAACATGGCGTGGCGGATGGTCGTTCGAGTAGATGACGAAACGGACTCCGCCAAACCTCAGCGAGACCATGTGAACCATTATAACCTAAGCGACGCTTGGGTTTAAGAAAAAAGTTCGTACATGCTAAAGGGAGTGAGGATGGCATCTTCTTCGAGCAACACGGGCCGGGTCGAATATGTCCGATGCCAAGTCCCAGCAATAGCACATTGCGATTTCGTTATCGCTAATCGCTTCGCGAAACACATTCTCTTCATCTCTCTCCTGTACAATTTGCTGTGCACGTGCGCGCGAAACTCCGCCTGCTGACGTTTGTTCTAACTGTTATCAGCGTCGTCGCCTGCGCCGAGTCCATTAAAGACCTCAAGCCGACCGGCTACGTCAATGACTTCGCCGGCGTTCTCGATCAAAACACAAAAAGTCAGATTGAGGATCTCTGCAGGCAGGTGGATCAGAAGGCCCACGCCCAAATCGCTCTCGTCACCATCAATACGCTCGACGGCAACGATCTTGAGAGTTACTCGATCGATCTTGCTCAGAAGTGGGGCATGGGCGGTAAAGGCAAAGATCGCGGCGTCCTGATCCTCTATGTCATCCAGGATCACCGCGCCCGCATTGAAGTCGGCTATGGACTCGAACCCATTCTTCCCGACGGCAAGGTAGGCAGCTTCCAGCGCGAAGCCATCCCCCTAATGCGCGGTGGGGATTACAACCACGCGCTGCTGCTGGTCACGACTCGCGTCGCAGATGTAATCGCGGCCGATGCCGGCGTCCAGCTTGCGAACGCCCAGCCGCCGGTTGTCCAGCAACGCCCTGAACCGGAGGGTGGCATTTCCCTCGGCGGCATCATTCTCATCATCGTCGTTATAGTGATCGTCCTCGCCACACCGCTGCGCAGCCTTCTATTCTGGATTCTGTTCTCCAACATCCTTGGTGGAGGCCGTGGCGGCTCGGGCGGAGGAGGATTCGGCGGCTTTGGCGGCGGAGGTGGTGGCGGCGGATTTGGTGGTTTTGGTGGCGGCAGTTTCGGCGGCGGTGGTGCCAGCAGCAGTTGGTAACCCCGTGACCCTGAGCGAAGTGAAGGGGAGCGTACTCGCAGCAGCAGAGGAAGCAAACATGGTTCCTGAAGACACAATCCAAGAATTCGTGACCCGCGTCCGTAAGGCTGCCGGACCAAACATCGAATCCATCATTCTGTTCGGTTCGGCCGTCTCCGGCGACTTTCATCCCGGACTCTCCGACCTGAACCTATTCTGCGTTCTGCGCGATAGTTCTTTCCCGGCGCTGCAAGCCTTGGCTCCGGCAGTGAAGTGGTGGTCCCGCGAGAAGCAGCCGCCACCGCTCTGCATGACCCGCCACGAACTCGAGCGCTCCACCGATGTCTTCAGCATCGAATTGCTCGACATGGTCCGTCATCACCGAGTTTTATTTGGAGAAGATGTGCTGCAGGGCCTGCAAATCTCCATGCGCCTGCACCGGGTCCAGGTCGAGTACGAACTCCGGGAAAAGCTTGTCCTGCTTCGCCAGCACCTGCTGGCCGCGGCAGACAGCAAATCGCGCCTATGGGACGTCGTGCTGCACTCGGTTCCATCGTTTGCCACGCTCTTTCGGCATGCCGTTATCGCCCTCGGCGGCGACAGCAATACCGGACGTCGCGACGCGATTCAGGCTTTGGCGCAGCGAGTACAATTCGATCCGTCCGCGATGCAGCAGGCGCTCGATGTGCGCGAGCGCAAAGCAGATCCGAAAAAGTTCGACGTAAACGATGTTTGCGCCCGTTACCTGGCTGCCATTGAGAAGGTCGCAGCGGCCGTGGACCAGGCGCTGGACTCAGAGGCGTCTGGCCACGAGTAAAGAAATCTTCGATATCAAGGAGGCGTTGTGGGCAAAGGACTAATCGCGGTAATCGTCGTGATTGTGATCATCGGATTCATTGCGCTGGTCTTCTTCGGCCAATACGTCAGCGTGCGCAACACGTTGGTCAGCAAGAACGAAGCGGTCAAGTCGGCATGGTCGCAGGTCGATATTGTCCTGCAGCGCCGCGCCGACCTGATCCCCAATCTGGTCGAGACCGTCAAAGGCTACGCCCAGCACGAGCAGACCGTCTTTGGCGACATCGCCAAGGCTCGATCGGCCCTGCTTTCCGCCGGCAGCCCCCAGGAAAAAATCACCGCCAACAACCAGTTGGACGGAGCACTCGGACGGTTGCTCCTTGTCGTCGAGAACTATCCCAACCTGAAGGCAAATGAAAACTTCCTGCGCCTGCAGGACGAACTCGCCGGCACCGAGAATCGCATCGCCGTGGAGCGCAAACGCTACAACGACACGCTGCAGGACTACAACACCTACGTGCAGCAGTTCCCCAACAACATGTTCGCCGGTTGGGCCGGGTTCAAGGTCAACAATGCCTATTTCGAAGCCGCCGAGGGATCGCGGCAGGTACCCAAGGTAAACTTCTCCAGCCCAACCTCAACTGCGCCTCAAGCCACTCCCCAGCCCGCTCCCGCCCACTAGTGATCGTGTCGGGGCGGAGGCATTCCTCCGCCCTGAGGAGCGAAGCGAGCGTGTCTAGGAATTCAACCTGCCCAAACGAAATTCGTTCCGGCCCCCACGCCCTGTGGAAATCCCCGCCGTTCGGCCCTCCTCAGGCAATTCCTGATTGACCCCGGCCCCCAAACCGTGATTAGATGCGCGGAACATTGAGCGGGTCCGAAGGCCGACCCGCCAGTACGTCAGCCACCCAGAGGTGAAGTATGAAGTCCACTTTGCTCCATGCGTCCTTCGCGGTAGCCCTGCTTGTTCTTTTCTCTTTGACCTTAACCGCCAGCGCCCGTGATGTCCTCCTGCCCGCCGGTACCCTCCTGCAGTGCACCATGAACGAGCCCAACTTTTCCTCCGCCACCGTGGCCGTCGGAGATCCCGTACTCTGCCATCTTCGGGGCATCACCGAATTCGGCCAACAGGCCTTTCCCCGCGGAAGTTATCTGGTCGGGCACCTCGAATCCGCCAAAGATCCCGGCCACTTCGTCGGCAAAGGCTATCTGAACATCCAATTTGACCGCATCGGCTTGCCCACCGGCGATTTGCCGCTCGAAACCAAGGTCATTGCCACCCGCGGTTACAAAGTCGACAAAGAAGGCGATATCCGCGGCAAGGGACATGCCAAGCGCGATGTGGTCGAGTGGTTGTTACCGCCGCTATGGCCCTGGAAAGTCCTCATGCTGCCCGCCCGAGGACCGCGTCCGCAACTGAAAGGCGAAACCGTGCTGAGCCTTCGTCTCATGGACGATGTCGACGTGCCCCAACTGGCGCAGACCTTCGGTCCGGGATGGCGTTTCTTTGACCGCTTCCGCAACCAGTCGTATAGTGGCTCGCCGTCCGCAAGTCTTCGCCCGCAGGTGACGTCTGGCCCGGTTGCGCCGGTCAGCGACTCGGCCATTCCACAAGCCTCCTACGCGACCTATGTCACGCGCGATACGGTGGCGAATGCCAACATTCCTGCCGCGCCCGGCATGCCCGTTTTCGTTCTGAACTCGGGAGCCGTGCTCGCCGTCAATGCCTATGGCTATTCCGACAGCCGCATCACCTACTCGCTGCTGAGTGGTGGAAGCGGGGTGATCTCCACCGACGACATCGACTGGAGCACCACCACCCGTCTCAACAACCAGCGCGGCGTGCACCTCAGCCTGCATAGCGGCCACGCGAACTCCGCCGCTCCCGGACTCTAGTCGCTCCGCTCGCGACTAAAGAAAAACAGAAGCCGTCGGCCCCAAAGCCGGCGGCTCTTGTTATGCCAATAATTCCATGTGGACGCCCACGCCGGCGGCTGTCGTGGGGGCGTCCTCGCCCCCACTGCCGGAAGCGATCGCTATGCTGAGCCTTCGGCCAAAAACCTACCCCTCTGCTTCCACGGAGGATTTTCACTGTTCTGCTCTCGATCCCCGGGGATGAGTTTTTTCCCGTAAGCTAGACGAGGACCATGGAACTGATCCTCTATTCCGCCTTCTGGTGTCCCGACTGCCGCGAAGCCAAGCGCTTCCTGGCTCGCCACAACATCCCTTATAAAGAGGTCGACATCGAGACCACCCCCGGCGCGGTCGAAGAGGTAGTCCGCCGCACCGGCAAGCGCGCCATCCCCCAGTTCGTCATCGATGGAGAATGGGTCCAACCCTATCGCCCTGGCGAAGGCTTCCTCTATGATGAGATGTGCGAACTGCTGGGCATTAAATGATGATGCCGTCGCGGAAGTGATCTGGGTGCCCCATTTCTCGCGCGCCTTCTACGCGAGAAGAGGAGTTTTTGCTATGGGTCACCGTCGCTGACTGATAACCCCCGTACATCCCCTTCAGTACCGTAGCGCGTTCGGCCCGGACAAGAGAAGATAACCACTCCAAGCTCTCAGCCTGCAGGTTTGGCGGACCCAAAGGGCTGACAATGCAGTACTTGGGTCGAGTCCGAAGCACAAACTCATGGTCGAAACCCAGATCCACGCAACCGCAGCGCCGCCCGAGCCCTCGGCGATCCCGGATCAAACTCCGATTCCCGACTCTCCTGTTTGCGACACCTGGCAGCAGGTAATGCAAGCGGTGTTAGGCATGGTTCTGCTGGCAGTGGCTCTCACCATGGTCCATTTCTACCGGCCGCAGGCGGTCCAGAGCTCGCCTCCGGATAGCCTGCAAAAGGATCTGCAAAAACAAGTTCGCGAACTGTCGGCCGAAGTCGAGCAGCTTAAGGACGAGCAGGCCATGCCAGCCGTGGTGCTTAGCCGCTATCGCAATTCCATCGGCTACATCTACGGCATCTATCAGGTGGCCTTGCCCAACCACCGCCCGGCTATCCGCGCCCGCGTTTCGGGCACGGGATTCCTGGCCGGCCCGGGCCTGCTGGCCACCAACCGCCATGTAGCCGAACCTTGGTATGGAGATCCCGAAGCCGAGAATCTGATTAGCCAGGGCGCCGTCGGCACCATCGAGAGTCTGGTGATCTTTTTTCCCGGCTCTCCAACTCCGGTTACGCTTTCGCCCGCAGCAGTCTCCCAAACTTCCGACGTGGCTGTTTTGCGCATTCAGGACTACGACGCTGTCCGCGCCCTCGCCGTTCTTCCTCTGGCAAAATCCCCAGGTTCTCCCGGCGAGCGCGTCACCGTCATCGGATATCCCATGGGCATCGCCGGCATGGTCGCCAAATCTCCGACCGGAATTTACGAGCGCCTCGCCTACCGTCATAACGACATCACCGCCGCCAGCGAATTAGCCGCACTTTCGTTAATTCGTCCCTCCACCACCTGCGGACACCTCGGCGATATGGTCGGCGACAAACTGATCTATGACGCGCCCACCGCCCACGGGGGCAGCGGCGGCCCGGTCTTCAACTCCAAGGGAGAAGTGATCGGCATCAACTCCGCCTACATGGACGGCTTCAGCGGCGGCACGCTCGGCGTCTCGGTAGATTCCCTGCGCCCTCTCCTGCAAGCAGCCCAAAGCGCCCACTAGACTCTTTTCGATCACCCACAAAAGCTGTCCACTAGTCCCTGACCCCTGGCCTGTGACCCCTGGTCCCCTGGCCCTTAAAACGCCCACCGCAGTGAGAACTGAATCAACCGCGGATTCCCCACCGTCTGCACGATCTTTCCAAACGGGCTGTTCGGCGCGCTCGCCGTCTCAACGTCAGTCACGGTCGGATTGGCGAAGTTGGTGTGATTCCAGATGTTGAAGAAATCGGCCGCGAACCGCACATCCTGGCGCTCCCCGATTTTGAAGTGCTTCAGGAATGACACGTCCCAGTTCTGCTGGAAGGGGCCGTGGTAGAGATTCCGCCCCAGATCGCCGAAGCCGGTCGTGCAAAAATTCGGATCGGTCGCGCAATCGGTCGGGTCCACCAGCGCCGCCGGGGTGAACGCGGCCGCATTCAGATATCCGTTGGCTACGCGCGACTTCAAACTTCCGCTCGACAAGCCGCTGGCCACCGTCGCCCCCGGCGCCAGGCTCGCGCCCAGCAAAGGCGTGCTCCCTTGGCCGAGGAAAGCGGTCCCCGCGCTCGAGTCGTAAATCGAAAACGGAGTTCCGCTCTGGAAAATCGACACCCCGCTGACCTCCCAGCCTCCCAGCGCAGCCCGCGTTATCCCGGTCGCGTGTTGGAAGATCGGCAGTTCGTACGCATAACTCACCGACAGCCGCTGCGGCCGGTTGAAGTCCGAAATCCCGCGCGACGCGTTGATGTTGCTTTGATCGTTGTACGCCGTATTGAAGGCCGTGTTTCCCGTCGAGGTCGCATCGATATTCTTCGAGAACGTGTATGCCGCCTGGAAATAGCTCTGGCTCCAGCGCCGCGACACCGTCGCCTGCAGCGCGTGATAAATCGAATACGCGTCGTTGGCGAATATCTGGTAGCCGCTGTATCCGTTCAGCCCCGGTGTCGGCGTTCGCGCAATCGCGTTGGCAAACGTATCGGTCGTGATGGTGTAGGAGTTGCCACTCGTGTCGGTGACGGTGAATGGATGTTTGATCGCATCCACCGACTGGATGGCATCGCGAGTCTCGCGCAAGTGAATGCCGCGCGTGCCCACGTATCCCGCTTCCAGCACCCAATTCCTGCCCAGTTCGCGCTGGATGGTCAGATTCCACTGCTGCGTGTTCGGCACCACAAAATGCCGTGGAACTTCCAGCACGAAAAGATTCTGTGTGCTGTTTGCCCCCGGGCCCGTGCAGCTATTGTAAGTACCGGTTTGAGTCGTGTCGTTAGTGGGATTGCCGCTCCCATTTACAAAGCCGGTAAACTGCGCCAGGCACGGCAACCACGCCGCCGACAGTGTTCCTGCCGCGGGTACGCCATTGGGATTCAGCGGCGGAGTTCCCGTCGGGGCGCCGGTGAAGAAATCCGACATCGTGAATCCGGGTGTGGTTCCAAAAAACACAATCGGAATAAACGGCGACTGGAAGCTCAACTGGTCCACCGCTCCCACATCTTCGCGCACGTAATAAATTCCGTACCCGCCGCGCACAGTGGTGGTATGTCGCCCCAGCACATCCCAGGCAAATCCCAGGCGCGGTCCCCAGCCGGTCGAAACGCTGTTCTTGAAAGTCGACCCATTCGCGTTGCCCGTCAGTCCTGCGACGCCCAGCTTGTCCACGCAAGTCGGATAGATAAACGGATAGGTCTCCGATTTGGTCAGGTCCGATTCGATATTGCCGATGTGGCAGTCGCCATCGGTCCACGCCCCCAGAAACTCCGTGCGCAGCCCGGCATTCAGCGTCAGGTTCGAAGTCGCCTTCCAGTCATCCTGCGCGAATACTGCAGAATTGCTTTGCCGGTAGGCGTGGTTGTAAACTCCGCCGCCGCCAAAGCTGAACTCCGGCGTCCCACCCACAAAGTTGCCGAAATCCGTCTCTGTGGCTGACGTGTTGGTGAAGAACAGCTGCCCGTTGAATACCTGCGGAAACAGCTTGTCCAGCCTCACGCGAATATACTGCCCGCCCACGGTGAGCGTGTGCTTGCCATGCACCCAGCTCAAATTTTCGACAAAGTTATAGTTATTCTGCGTCTGCGCCTGATTGGCTTGCGGTGTAGGCCCAAACTGAAATCCCGAGGTCACGAATGTGAACTTGTAAATGCTGCTGGTCAAGTTGTCGGTCGGCCGGTCAATTCCAGCGTCCGTGACCGTTACCGGATTCACATTGTTGGCGGTGTTATCGATGTGCACCAGCCCAAAGCGAAAATCATTCACCAGCCGCGGGTTGAATACGTGGGTCTCGGAAATCACAAAGACGCGGTCGTGAATGGGCAACTGATAGGGGAAATTCAAATCCGTCCCGCTAGCCGCCGCTCCCAGCGAAGCCTGCAATCCGCCCGCCCCAAATGGAATATCCTGCTCGGAGTTCGAATAGAAGAATCGCGCTGCCACCGAATCTTTCGACTGGTGAAATTCGTGATCCCAGTTCGCGGTCAACTGATTGTCGGTGAATTTTCCCGGCTTGCTGACGGTGAATTGCACCAGCGATCCCGTCGGCGTGCCCGCGGGAACGTTGGGCAGAGGGTAAAGATAGCCATTGGCCGGCGCTCCAAACTGGTCGCTGGGAAAGGCCAGCAGATTCACAGCCACCGGATCGGCGCTCGCAACTCCAAAATCCGCCGCCAGCGCCGAGGCGTTCGCCGCCCCGCGATCCGAAGCCGGCACGTAGGGAATGAACGTGCTGATCAGCGTCCCCGGAGAATCGCCGCTGCGCTGCCGCGTCCCTTGGTAGTTAAAAAAGAAAAATCCCAGCTTGCCGCCCGGACTGACCGGCCCACCCAGACTTCCGCCAAAAATATTCTGCTGAATGACTGGCCGCGGCGATCCCGTTTGCTTCAAAAAGTATTCGTTCGAGTCCAACACCGTATTGCGGAAAAATTCATACGCGTCCCCGTGAAACGTGTTCGTCCCAGACTTCAAAATCGCATTGATGTTTCCCCCGCCATTCCGCCCCTGGCTGGCATCGTAGAGCGACGTCTGTACCTTGAATTCCTGCACCACATCGGGATTGGGCAGAGGTGTATTGGTCAACTCCGCCACGTTGTAATCAGTCGCGCTAATGCCCTCAATCAAATAGTTATTGTTATCTTCCCGTTGTCCGTTAACTTCGATGCGGACCTGTCCCCGTCCCAGCTGGGCCGCCGCATTCAGTTCGCTCTGCGCGCCGGTAGAAAGCGTCAGCAACTGCTGAAAGTTCTGAGTCGCCAGCGGAAGCGCGCGGATCGTCTCACTCTCGATGGCCTGACCCGTGGTCGCATCGCTCGTATCCACGGTCTGTACTTCCGCCTGCACTTCAATCTTTTGCTGCACCGCCTGGGTCGTCAGCTTGGCGGTCATGCGCGTGGTCTCCGTCACGCGCACCGCGATGTCCTTGAACTCTGCCGGCGTGAATCCCGGCGCCTGCACGCTCACGTTGTAAGTTCCCACCGGCAGCAGCGGCGCCGTGAACACCCCATCCGGGCCCGTCTTCAGCGCCCGCTCCAGCACGCCCGTTTCCTGGTTGGTGATGCGCACGTCGGCATTCGCCACCACCGCCCCGCTCGGATCTTGCACCGTGCCCGTGATCGCTCCCGTCGCTCCGCCCTGCCCAAAGGCCGATCCCACCAGCGCCAACGCAATTACTCCAAGTACCGTGAACCTGATAGCCCTGCTCACCATGATCGTCTCCCCATCTTTCAGCTGAAGATGCCCGAATTGTTTTTAATTGAGGAATCGCGAACAGCGTCGACAATCGGCGTTATGTTTCAGAGAGCGATATACGTCCGCCCCTCCGGTCGCCTGTCGAATAGAAACAACGTCGCCCCGGCCATATCCCTTCTCGGGGGTATGGCGCTATACGTCGCCTTCGTGGGATTTGGCAAAGCTTACAGAATGAGGTAGGAATTTTTCAAGTGCGGAACTTGCAACATAACAAATCAGCTCCGGGGATGCTTTGCGCGAACGGCCGTCTTCGGCGATTCAGGTATTTTCCTTCGTGTGCCTTGGTGGGATTTCCAGGCCTAGCCCTCGCCGAACTCGCGATATCGTTCCAGCACATCCCGCTCCGTGATGACCCCCTCCAACTGCCGGAAATCCGCCCGGCTTACCACCGGAATCACCGGCCACCGGTCCACATAGCGCAACGCTGTCTCCAGCGGATGGTCAGGGTGCAAGTACGGCACCAGTTCAGTTCCCAGCAGCGTTCCGAGAGTCACCGTGCCTTTTCCATTCGCCGCTAACTGCAGCAGTTCGTCTTTCGTCACGCTGCTCCAACCGTTGGGGCTCATGCGCACCAGCAGATGCTGGTTCTCCATGTGATCGACCTCGCGCAGCGCCTGATCGAGGGTCCAGTCCGCGTCCAGCAACGGGCCTTTCACCCGCTGCATCGCGTCTTCCACATGCAGAACTCCTTCTTCCCGCTGCTCTTCCATGGAAGGAAGTTCCAGGCCGTCTTGCCGGGTTAACAGATCGAAGATGGGCGTAGGCTGCAGCCCTCGCGAAATCACGTAGGCAACCGTATTCGCCACAATGACCGGCACGATGATGGAGTAATTCCCGCTCACCTCCAGCACCATGAATACCGATGTCATGGGGGCTCGCAGGAATCCCGCAAACAACACGCCCATGCCCACCAGCGCGTACGTCCCCGCCGAAATCGTGAGATGCGGCAGAAAGTAGTGCTCCGCCCCGCCCACTGCCGCCCCCAGCATGGCGCCCACAAACAACGTCGGCGCGAACATTCCGCCCGGCGTTCCGCTCACGAACGACAGAAGCGTGGCCAAAATTTTCAACCCTGCCAGGATAGCCAGAAATTCCCAGGTGAACTGCCCGTGCATGGCCTGGTCGATGTATTCGTATCCGGCTCCCATTACTTGCGGCGCGCCCAGCACCGCAATGATTCCGATCAGCAGTCCCGCCACCGCCGGCTGAAAATATTGCGTCCACCGCGGCAGCGCCTTCAATCGCGGGCGCAACGTCGCAATCCCGCTCGAAAATGTAACCGACGCCAGCCCGCCCACCACTCCCAGCGCCGCGTACGCGATCAGCTCCGAAGGCCTCCGCAATTCCACCGCCGGGATTCGAAACAGCGACTCCGATCCCAGATACCAGCGCATCACCACCACACTGGAGACCGCCGAGAGCACCACTGAGCCGAGAATGCCCGCCGTCCACCGCCCGATCACTTCCTCGATCACGAACAGTACCGCTGAAATCGGTGCGTTGAAGGCTGCGGCCAGGCCCGCGGCCGCTCCCACCGGGGCAATCAGCCGCATCCGGTCTCGCGACAGCCGCATCTTTCGTCCGATCACCGACGCCAAGGTCGCGCCGATCTGCAACGACGGATCTTCTGGCCCCAGCGAAAATCCGGACCCAATGGCCAACGCAGAACAGATGAACTTCCCAACCGCCGTCCGAAACGGAATATGCCCGTTATAGATGTACAGCGCCGCTTTGGTCTGGTTGACGCCGCTGCCGCGCGTGGCGGGGAAAAAGCGCATCACCAGCACCGCAATCACCAGCCCCGACAGCGTAGGCGCCAGCAGCAGGCGCGCCGGTGTCAGATGCACTCCGGTTCCCAGCAGGTACAGCCGTGCCCAGTCGATCGCGAATCGGAACCACACCACCGCCAGCCCCGAAAACACTCCAATAAACACGGAGAGGACTAGAAAAAACCGGTCCTCGCGAAACGCCGCCCGCCACAATCCCAGCGGAGAATGCTCCCGCATCCCCGGGCTCGCCTGCGGACTCCCGTTGGTTTCCGGCAGCACTGCGGTCTCGGATTTTGCCTGCCACTCCACTATTGGTTTCCTTCGTGCAATTTCGCGATCAACAGCAGCGCCCTATCGACCCCGCTCGGGGCCCCGCACACCACGCTGGTTTGTCGCTCGATCTGGAACACTAAATCCATGGCCGACTCCATCAGGTCCGGGTCGCGCCCCAGACTTCGCTCCGTCACGTGCGGCTTCAAACTCGCCCACTGATCGCTCAAGCTGGGTTGGGTGCTCGCCGGACCCAGCGTCACGCTTTTGGGGAGCGCGCAGCCGGTCAGCCGCTGCCCGGCCAATTGAAAAGCTTGCACCACCAGCCGGTGGCGCTCCGCCGTGGTAATCTCGCGCCGGAACGGGTCCATCTGCAGCACCATTTCTGCCATTTTCAGCCGGTCGGCGCTTTGCGTATCGTTCGGATTCGCGGCTATCTCAGCCTGCAAATAATGCTGGGCCATCGGATAACGGCCTAACTCGAACGCCGCTTCTCCCGCTCCCGCCAGCGCCGCCCCATTGTGCCGCTCCGATTTCAGCGTGATACGAAATGCACTCAGCGCACGCTCGTAATCCAGCGCCCGCAAGAATAAGCCTCCGATCTGCTCCTGTTGCGCAGGGTCATCCCCGACATTCGCTTCCAGTGCGATGAGCTCCGACTGCGCCTGCGCCAGTGCCTTGTTGTTGAGCAGCAGCTGTATCAGCTCCAGGCGGGCATCCTCGCGCTTCCACTCCTCGTCGCTGGCCCAGGCCGCATAGATGGCATCGTGGTAATAGCGAATCGCCTGTTGCACCTGTCCCTGGCTGCTGGCGATGCGCGCCAGCTCCAGGTTCACCAGCCCATCCTCCGGTTCCCGGTCCCACAGATTCAGCAGGTACGCGGAAGCTTGCCCGGTGCGCTTCTGCCCAATGAGCGCCTCCGCCAGGTTCAGTTGATAGGTATAGTTGTCTCTGGAATAGAGCAGCGCCGCGCGAAAGTCCGAGACCGCCGCATCATATTTCTTTGCATTCAGATCCGCCAGTCCCCGGCTGAACCAGCGCGTCCCCAGCGATTCGCGCTGCGCGCGATAGAGCCGCGCCAGCCCGCTGGTGAACAGAATAAGGATCACCGCCAGCACGGTGAATATGACCAGGATCACCGGCCGTTGCCGCAGATATAAACGGTAGTAGGGGAGCCTTTCTGCGGTCACCGGATCTTCTTGCTCTTCTAACACTGCAACTCTCCATTGATACTATGCGTAAGGCAAAAAGGGAATTCCAATCCGGTGGGGGAGTAAAGGGGCGGCCCGTCGCTGGGCCGCCCTTATGGTTTAGCGGGCGATATCAAAGTGGTCAACTCGATTCCGTTGCCAGCATTGATCGTTATCTTCCGTGCAGAAGGGTTTTTCCTTGCCATAGCTGATCGTCTTCACCCGATCCGACGGCACTCCCTGTGCCAATAGCGACTTCTTGACCGATTCCGCCCGGCTGGTTCCCAGCGCCAGGTTGTATTCCTCCGATCCCCGGTCATCGCAGTGTCCTTCCACCAACACCTGGATCGAAGGATGTTGCAGCAGAAACGACGCATCGCCCTGCGCGTTACCCGCCTGATCCGGACGAATATCCGCCTTGTTGTAGTCGAACAACACGTCCTTCACGTTCTTCGCAAACAAGTCTTGGTCGCTGGGACCCATAGTGGCCCGCGCTACCGGTTGGTTCACCGTCACCCGCGCCGAAGCGTCCTTCGATCCACCCGGGCCCTTCGCCATCAACGTGTACGTAGTCGACGCATTCGGAGTGATGGAGCGGGTTCCGGACGCTGGCACTGTGCCCAGACCGTCAATCGTGATCTCATTGGCGTTGTCGGTTTGCCAGGTCAGCGTGGTTGACTGTCCCTGCTGAATGACTGCGGGATTTGCGGCCAGAGTGGCTGTGGGAGCGGCCGGCGGCGGCGGGGGTGACGGCGGTTCGGCCTTCGCTGCCTTTTTGCTGCAACCACAAAGTGTCAATGCTCCTGCGAGCACTGCTATTGTCCATACCTTACTTGCGGTCTGTGTCACTGGGATTCCTCCTAAAAGAGTTCACTTCTGAAATGGCGGAAAGATGTGTCCTCAACGGTCACAGCCCGGAAAATGCGCCCATGCGCCCGCCCGAGCGGAGGGGTCCCATAGCTGCAACACTATTTTTTGGAGTTGGAAAAAGAAACGGAAGGGAATCAGCAGCGCAAAACCGCGCTGCACGTCGCGGACAAACTGTCAACCTGGAATTCTGCTAAGGGAACTGCCGTCCATACGGATCTGGCCAGCGCGACTCGCGCTCCACTCAAGTAGTTCCGTACCAATTGCACTCCGGCGATGGCCATGCGCAACCCTGCCGCAGCACGCGCCGCCAGCAGCGCCGTCACCGGCCCGTGCACTACCGAATAGGGTCCCTGCGTCGCTGGAAAAAAGAAGATGCTCAGCACGCAGAGAACTACGAGCAACGCGAAACCACATTCGATGCGCCCAACACTCATGCCAGTATCTTCACTATTATAACGGCAACGTTCAATTCTTCTGGTTACTAAGGTAGCGCCGGCGCACTGCATCGGGAAGGGCACGAGTCTACAGATGCCGATTAAACCCCATAAGATTCGTGCTTTAGCCCTGAAGCTGCCTCTATCCGCTCTCCGTCCGGCGGCTTCCCCACAATCGCGCCGGCTCCGGCATCTCCTGTATATGCTCCCAATCCTTCGCCTTCAACAAGTCAAAGGCCGTCAGGATTCCTATCAATTCCCCGGTCTGGCGGTCCAACACCGGACTCCTCCCTAGCTCTTCCTGCACAAACCGCAGCGCAACATCGTGCACCACCTCATCCGAATACACGACCGGGAATTCTCTCTGCGCCAAGTCCTCCGCTTTGGCCTTTGGATCCGCGGCCAGCAGATCGCTGCGCCGCAGCATTCCCACCAGATGTCCCTTCTCATCTACCACCGGAACCGATCCGTGATTCATCACGTCGGTGAGAAATTCTTCGACCCTTTGCGAACTGCGCACCGTATCGACATCCGCCTTCATCAGGTCGCGCACCCGCAACAGCTTCATCGGATCCACCGTGTACGCGTCCGGGACCAGCGTTCCTCGCCGCACCAGTCGCTCGGTATTGATCGTGGTGCGCATGAAGTAATGCACCGCCAGGTCCGCCACCACCGCCACCAGGAACACCGGCAGGAAAGCGTTGTACGCTCCTGTGACCTCGAGCATGAACAGAATCGCGCTCGGCGTGGCCCGGTACACGCTTCCAAACAGCGCCGCCGTTGCCACCATGCCGTAGATCCCAATCGCCGACGAGTTGGGCAGCAGCATGTGCACCAGTGATCCGAAAGCCGCCCCCAGGCTGCCGCCGATCATCAGCGCCGGTGCGAAGGTTCCCCCTGACGCTCCCGATCCCAAGGCCACTGCGAAGGCTGCCAGCTTTGCCACTCCAATGCCGATCAGCGTATGCATCGGTTGCGGTGTGGACAGCACTTTCGCAATCACCGCGTATCCGGTCCCCCAGGCCTCCGGATAAAAGATTCCCAGAATGCCAACGAACAGGCCGCCCAGCGCCGGAATCAGGGGAAACCATATCTTCATGTTTTCAAAAAACTCTTCGCACAAATAAAGCGTGCGCGTCATCAGCCAGGCCAGCCCCGCGCAGCAAACGCCCAGAACGACAAAGAACGGAAGTTCCGCCGCATGGAAGTGGTAGTTCGTCTCCAGCGGAAACACCGGCAGGCCCCCGCGAAATCCCATGGCGACCATCGTCCCGGTCGCCGACGCCAGGGCAATGGGAATGAACGAGCGCGCCCGGAACTCAAATACGAGCAGTTCTACCGCCATCATCGCGCCCGCAAACGGCGTCTTGAACACTCCCGCCAACCCCGCCGCCGCCCCGCACGCCAGCAGAATCCGCCGCTCGGCCGGCGAAGACGGAATCAGTTGTCCGATGATCGACCCCAGCGCCGCTCCCGTCTGAATGATCGGACCTTCGGCCCCGAACGGCCCGCCCGTCCCCACCGTGATCGCCGCGCTCAAGGGCTTGAAGAAACTGACTCGCGGCTTCACAATGCTGCCCTTGGTCAGTACCACCGCCATGGCCTCCGGAATTCCATCCCCCTTGATTTCCGGAGAAAAATATTGCACCAGGATGCCGACGGCCAGGCCGCCCGCCGCCGGCAGCAGCACAAACCACCAGTGCCAGGGCGCAAGATTCGGCGGCAGGTAGGCGCTGCTCCATTTGCCGTAAAAGAAAAGATCGGTCAGGAAGTTGATGGCGCGCAGCAGGAATTCCGCCACGAATCCGCCCAGCACCCCCACTACGATTCCCAACAAAGAAATCACCAGCAGGCGCTCCCTTGGGCCCGAGCGTTTCTTGCTTTGTTCCGCGCCTTCGCTATACCCAGGTTTCATCGAGATTCCGTTTCACGCAGGATGACTGCGGCCCGCCTGCGGCCGGCAGCACTTCCAGATAGCAACCATTTGTGGAGGATGAACATCCAGGCAATCGTTTCACTTCGCCTTCGTGGTCTTCTTTGTGGCCGCGCGTCGTTTATTGCGTTTCCCGTTGCCCCGCTGCACCAGCTGCAACGCCGCGACCAAGGCCGGAGCTGCGCTCTGCAATTCGTCGTGATGATGCGAAGCTAACTCTTCCAGCATTCGTTCTCCCTTCGGCGTTAACCCCAGCAGCACCTCGCGCCGGTCATCCTGCCCGCGTTCCCGCCGGACGTACCCGCCCGCTTCCAGCCGGTTAATCAATTCGACCGCGCTGTGATGTTGAATCCGCATCCGCTCCGCCAATTCCCGAATCCGCGGGCGCACTCCCTCCGGCATTCCCTTGATGGCCAGCATCATCTGGTATTGCCCGCGCTCCAGTCCCGACCCCTGGATCGCCTCGTCGCTGAAGTGGAGAAACTTCCGGATCTGGTGCCGGAACTCCGCCAATGCCCGATAATCCGTCAGGGTAAGCTTTTTCATGCGCCTGATTGTATCGTGCTCCGATAGTACATTCCTATTATATCGTGCCGCGATATAACTGCCCAAGTCCTGCGCGCCCCCGGTAGTGCCTCAATTGGGTGCTTTCTTGTTCCAGACCCCCACGTGTCCTCTGTCTAAGAAAGTATTTCCTTCGTGTACCCTCGTGCCCTTCGGGTTTGCGGTTTTTCTCTGAACCAGCCCTCTGAGCCAGCCCTCTGAACGCGCCCTAGCCGATTTCCCAGCCCAAGATTTAGAATCCTTAGTCCCGCACAGGAGGACTCTTGATCCCCCGCTACACTCGCCCGGAGATGGCCCGCATCTGGAGCGACGAAAACCGCTTCCGCACCTGGCTCGCCGTCGAAGTTGCCGCCACCGAAACCCTGGCCGAAGCCGGACTCGTTCCCAAAGATGCGGCCAAGGCCATCCGCGAGCGCGCCGACTTTCGCGTCGAGCGCATCCACGAGATCGAAGCCGAGGTCCGCCACGACGTCATCGCCTTCACCACCGCCGTCGCCGAGATCGTCGGCCCGCACGCCCGCTGGTTCCACTACGGCCTCACCTCCAACGATGTCGTCGATACCGCTCAAGCTCTCCTCATCCGGCAATGTTCTGAGGTGATCGCACAGGATCTCGAGCGCCTGGCCGAAGTTCTCGAGCGCCGCGCTTGGGAGTTCAAAGACACTCCCATGGTCGGACGCACCCATGGCATTCACGCCGAGCCCATCACCTTCGGATTCAAACTCGCCAACTGGTATTCCGAAACTCGGCGCAACATCGCGCGCTTCATGGCCGCCGCCGAAGACATGCGTGTCGGGAAATTTTCCGGCGCGGTCGGAATCTTCGCCCACCTCACGCCCGAGCTGGAAGAAAAAATTTGCGCCCGCTTGGGATTGAAAGCCGCCGCCGTGAGCTCGCAGGTGATCCAGCGCGACCGCCACGCGCACTATCTCAGCACCCTCGCGGTCATCGCTTCCACGCTCGACAAGATCGCCACCGAACTTCGCCACCTGCAGCGCACCGAGGTCCGCGAGGCCGAGGAGTTCTTCAGCGAAAAGCAAAAGGGATCGAGCGCCATGCCGCACAAGCGCAATCCCGTCACGCTTGAGCAGATCAGCGGCCTCGCCCGCGTCGTTCGCAGCAACGCTCAGGCAGGATTCGAGAACGTCGCTCTCTGGCACGAGCGTGACATCTCCCACTCGTCCGTCGAACGCGTCATCCTTCCCGACTCGACCACGCTGGCGGATTACCTGCTCACCAAGACCGCCAACATCATTGACACCATGTTCGTTTATCCGGAGCGCATGCGCGTAAACCTCGAAAGCACTCACGGCCTCATTTTCAGCGGACAACTTCTGCTCGATCTGGTCGAACATGGCGTCTCCCGCGAAGACGCCTATCGTCTCGTGCAATCCCATGCCATGCGCGCCTGGAAAGAAGGTTTGAACTTTCACGATCTTGTGCTGGCCGACAAAGAGATCGCCGGCAAGGTTCCGCGCAAGACGATCGAGTGCGCCTTCGATCTTCCCCGCCAGCTGAAGAACGTCGACAAAATCTTCGCTCGCGTGTTCAACGGGCAGAAATCGTCCGCGGACGAACCCCAAAAGAAATCCACCCGGGCCAAAAAGAAAAAGCCGCGTTGATGTTGCAGGTTTTCCGTCGTGTTTTGCACAGTCAAGCCCGTGCCGCGCTTTCTACTGGCTTACCACTAAGGGAAGCAGACTCCGGTTCCTGCAATTGGCGTAAACCCTGAAACTTTCCTCCGAATCAAACCGCCCGGAGGAAACGATGACCAGGAAACAAAAATTCGCGATTCCAATACTCATCTGCTGTTTCGGCGCATTTGCGTGGGCGCAGAACTCAACCGCAAACGACAAAGCCGGAGAATCTGAACTGCAGCGCGCCACCGAGACCGTGCAAAACATTACCAGCGCCCCGCCCGACAAGGGTGTCCCCACAAAAGTTCTCGAAGGCGCCAAGTGCGTCGCCGTGATTCCCAAGCTGATCAAGGGCGCGTTCATCGTCGGCGGCGAGCATGGCACCGGCGTCGCTACCTGCAAGACCAGTTCCAATGCCTGGAGCGCTCCCGCTCCGTTCTCCGTTTCCGGCATCAGTTGGGGACCGCAGATCGGCGGCAAGAGCACCGACCTCATGATGTTCATCATGAATGACGACGGCATGAACGATCTGATGAAGGGCCACATCAAGCTGGGCGCCGACGTTTCCGCCGCCGCCGGACCCGTCGGGCGCACCGCTTCCGCCGAAGCTGGATATAAAGCTGGCGTCCTGACCTACTCCAGCAGCAAAGGCGCATTCATCGGCGCGTCGTTGAACGGCGCCGAACTGCAACAGGACACCAAGGCCACCAAGGAGTGGTACGGCAGGGACATTCCCTTCGCCGATATTCTCAAGGGAAACGTGCAGGCTCCGACCGCGGAAGCCCGCGATTTCGTCAACGCTGTCCAGAACGCCAAAGAAACCGCGCAGGCTCGTTAGTACCTGGCGATGTTTTTGGAGTGAGCAGTCCCTGGCATGGGACTGCTCATTTTGTTGGACATTAGAAACGAAGGACTTAGGCGCGTGTGCCTCGACGTAATCCTTGCGCGGGCCGGGATTTTACATAGTGTTCCTGCAGGAACACTTTTTGTACAATAATGTACATACAATATTGTATGTATAGCAGGTAAGTCCTATGGATGCAATGACTTACGGCGACTATAAGGGAAGCATGGGAGGCGGAGGCCGGGAAGTTTTCCACAGGACGCTAGATCGTGGCGGAGCACGGGGGCCTAAAGGCCGGTTTAGAGGTGGTGGCCGGCAACGCTTCAGCACCGCGTAAAAAGCCGGGGAAAATGGAACCGAGTCGCGTAGGGACGGTACCCCTAGCGATTTCCCTTAGTGTGTCTCTCTGGGCCAACACCGACGTAGACGTTCTGGACCGTCGGAACTTGAGGCTCGGTGGTCGCGCCAGCCGCGAGAGAACAAGGAGCCGTCGCCGAAGCAGACCTAGTCACCTCATGCTGCACCGCAAACTGGAAGCACAGGGTGAAGATCCACAAGAGGACGGCACACGCCATTAGCAATAATCCATTCCGGAACCGCTCCGCCTTCGCGCTGCAGATGATGGAGTTCGCTACTATCTGATTCGACAAGTCGCTTGCTAATACTTCCTCGTTCATCGAAGCAAATGCCGAGGCCCCCTTTGCGTAGTCCTGGCCAAACTCCCTACAGATATGAGCGAAGAAGATTCGAGAATCTGGCTGCTTCAGGTGTAAGCGCGGATAGACGGTGAAGACCGCGAGCATCAGCGAGGACCCAAGCGCCACAATGCAGGCGACAGCTGCCACAGCCAGGGTTACAGACAGGGCGGAAGCCGGTCGCAGCTGGGCTATCAGCTCTGCGATCTTTACCGTCTGTGAGCCGAAAAAACCCGCAAGCACGCCGTCAACCGCAATCACTATCTGTGCCTTGGCGTCGAAGACGCGAATATGCGCCTGCACTGAGTCCAGCACCTTCCAAAGCTTGTCAGTGTCCACGGCGGGAGGCCTCCAGAATCGAATAGTAAACTGCTCGTTCCACCAAGTGTGCTAACTCGTTGTGACAGTTCCCGAGGGTCCGGCCGCTGAGGCACGGGCACATCCCGTCCACTCGCGGATAGGCTCCCGCATTTACCGCCCATTCAACCCAGACCGGCAAGAATGTGCGCGGGAAAGCCGCTGCCCGCTCCATGGCGAGCTGGCGGTAGGGCCTCGCGTATCCGTGGTGCTCGACATCCCCTGGCCAGTTCTTCCCTCCGCTGCGTTCGAATATGTTGCGTTTCACCATCCAGTTCATCGCCGAGCCCAGCACTTCACTACCGAGAGTGAGGGCATTGGTGGAGAACTCTCTTCGAGGAGCGAATTGGAGACAAAGCGCGTGATTCGAAAACTGATGGCCCGCCGCGCTCGGAGCGAAAACCTTGTCATGATCGAAGACCGTGGGCTCCGAGTGTGGAAAATCATCAGGGTATTCAAGCCTGACCCGAAGGGACTCCACGCCACTGTACGGCCGAGCGTGGCTAATCACGCCGAGGACGACCAGCGTTTCGTGCCGCAGGCTGTGTTCCTCGTACCGAAAGAACGCGATCTGTTGTAACCGCGCAACTTCTTCTGCGACAGCTCCGGGGGACGCGGTCCAGCGCGTTCCCCGGTATATTGGCGGGTCGAGCACTGTCAGAGCCACTACAAACCCCAGTTCCGCGTATTCTTAAGGGGCACGACTTGCGGCGTCGAAGGTCCTTTGGACCCGCCCCGATCGAACTCAATTCGTCGAGTGACGGCGTTGAACCCCACCGATGCCTTTGCAGCATACTGTTTGCTGCTCTCAGCGTCTTCGAGCTTTGACCAAGTCAGCTCATCAGCCTTGTAGCAGTCATTCTCGTTGTCGAACTTGAACAGGGTGCGAATGGTCTCATTTGTGATGCTCGCAAATACATCCTTCGCGATGCGGATCTCATTTCCTTTGCTCCGCATTTGCTGGACTTCCGCGCGCAGGACCGCATCTCCGAAGCAGCCCACGTCCAAGTCACCCCTTGTGCCTGAGCGCACCACGATTGTCTTTCCATAGGCCGCTCCGATTGCCACGTGGTATTTGTCGAAGATGACATGGTTGGCGTTGAGGACCTGCTCGACCGAGGAGTTGAAACTGATGCACATCTCGGCAACCTTTTCCTTGATCCGATCCTCGTCGTCAGTAGGGAGATGGATGATCGCCTGTAGCCGGTCACCCTGATGCTGGATCTCTACACCATCGAAATCGCTGCTGGTAACACAGTGCAACTCGTGCCGGAAAAGGTGTAGGAGCTTCACCGCTTTCACCAGTTCTTCCTCGTCGTCCATCAAGGAATCGATAAGGGCGGTGTACCCATCAATGTCGACGAAGATCGTGCCTGCCGTGCATGTCTTGAAATGCTTCGGGCCGAGATCCTCGACGTTGATCCGTACCTCGGCAGCGTGGCTCTCGATACTGGAAAGAGGCAGACCGTCGACCGTCAGCTGCATCCGCCGAGCGGAATCCTCGACCGACCATCCGAACCCGAACTCGTCTAACAACGCCTCAGCGTCGCCGACTGCCAGCCAGTCGATCCGGTAGTCGTCGCCACTTTCCGCAAAAAGCTCGCGATGGTCGTCCGGAAGCGCGGACCACACGTCGCTCGTTACGGTTATTGCGTTGGGCTCGCCTAGTATCTTGGCCGCGTGGTTTGCAGCTGATCCGATGCTGATCAGCTCTCGATTGCCTCGCGCGCCGACGTTGGCGACAACCGTGTCTCCAAGGTCGATGCCGATCGTAGGCGTCATTGGCGGGTAGTCGGAGAATACCAGGGGTAGGCTCCTGCGGACCGTCTCGGTGAAGGCAATCGCTATGAGAATCGAATGCCATGCCAACGTTTCGTCGTCATCGTAGGGTTTGTGCAGCAGGCCATGGAACTTTTGCCCCTGCACCTGGACTTTGTCCCCGTCAAAGACTTGCTGGATGATGCGACGGAGTTCGATCCAGAGCACGTGCATGTAGCGATGTAGGGGTTTAAAGTCCTCCCGCCGAAGGACCGCGCTGTCTACCAGATGGCGGATGTTAGTGATGTCGAGGTACAGATGAGCGCCGTGCACAATTCGCACGTCGGTTCTGGACAGATTCGCGAGGTTCATCTCGCGAGTCAAACGCTGGACGTTTACTTCTTCGGCGACGAGGGCATCCCATTGATCGGAGACGCGCTCACTGGCAGTCTTCTGCTCCCACATAACTGTTCTCTCCGTTCCAGTTACATGGGACGCCGAACCTCTTCAAGCACGAAGGGCGGCTCACCTTACAATCCACTTGACACCTGTGATCCCAGACGTTAAGCTTTTCGTTCTGCAAGGCCAATTCACAAGCAACCGCACAGAACGATAGAGAATCTCAACGCACAAGTGTTCAAGCCGTCCAAGATGATCTTGAGGCCCAGCGGCCCAAGCGGTGCGCTATGCACCTGGTTAGCCACAGAGATGTGTCAGCATCGCTGCGGCAAGTTGGCGTACGTACAAAAAGAGCACGACGCGGGAGCTTAGAGGCAAGTAGCCTCTCAGCCATCAAAGTAACACCGGGCCCTCCGAAGAACTTCTCGGGGGGCCTTAGTTTTTTCCATTAACTGAAAATCCCTTCCGAACCCTCATTAGATGGCCTGCTGGAAAAGTACGGCTGGGAAGGGACAGTCGCAAGCTTTAGATCAGCGGTCGCGAGCAAGAAAAACAAAAACTACCACTAGTACTATTTTACTAGGAACGATGGGCCGTTGTCAATGCCCACACCATATCTTGAGGCGCCGCCCCCAAGATATGGCATATGACCATTGATACGCCCTAGGTCCGGTAGCACCCCAAACAGCCCTGGGCGCCTTATGAGCAGCCGCTGGTCGAACCACATGACATACAACGGTAACAAGATCCGTTTCTGGTCATGATGCTGCCGCAGAAGCTGCAGGTGGGGGCGTCGCCCAGGTCGACGATGCTCGAGAGGGCGTCGGCGGCGTGGACGGAGCCAGTGTTCAGTGGTCGGTGATCGGTGGTCAGTGATCCCGAGGCGGCCCCATTTACCTCGGTCCCCTCCGGCAACTGGCCACTGGCCACTGACAACTTGGGTTTGAAGTTCTCAAACAGCATTTGCTGCTGGCCGGTCAGAAAACGCATCTGCAGCCAGCGGAAGATGTAGTCCATGATGCTCTTAGCGTAGCCGATGTCGGGGTTGCCGGACCATCCGCTGGGTTCGAAGCGGGTGTGGGCGAATTTTTCACAGAACAATTTCAAAGGCACGCCGTGCTGGAGGGCGATCGAGACCGCTAGCGCGAAGCTGTCCATCAGGCCGCTGACCGTGGATCCTTCTTTGGCCATGGTGATGAAGAGTTCGCCGGGCTCTCCGTTGGGATAGAGGCCGACAGTGATGTAGCCCTCGTGGTCTCCTACTTTGAATTTGTGGGTGATGGAGGCGCGCTCTTCCTGCAGCTTGTGGCGAACGGCGCGGGGAGGAGCGTTCAGGTCTTCTTCTTCCAAAACCTGCACGGGCGAGGCGCCCGTGGCCCCACGAGCCGATTCGGCTGTTTTGGTGCCGGCGGCGCTTAGCGGCTGCGCCTTCTTGCAGCCGTCGCGGTAGATGGCGACCGCTTTCAGGCCGAGCTTCCAGGCCTGGAGGTAGGCGTCCATGATGTCTTCGACCGTGGCGTTCTCAGGAAGATTGACGGTCTTCGATATAGCTCCGGAGATGAACGGCTGGGCCGCCGCCATCATGCGGAGATGCCCCATGTAGTGGATCGAGCGCGTGCCTTTGGCCGGCTTGAACGAGCAATCGAAGACGGCCAGGTGATCGTCTTTGATATGCGGCGCGCCTTCGATTGTGCCGGTGGCGTCGATGTAGCTTACGATGGCGTCGGTCTGCTCGTGGGTGTATCCCAGCTTGAACAGCGCGGTGGGCACGGTGTTGTTGACGATCTTGATCATGCCGCCGCCGACCAGCTTTTTGTATTTCACCAGCGCCAGGTCGGGCTCAATGCCCGTGGTGTCGCAGTCCATCATGAAGCCGATGGTGCCGGTGGGGGCCAGGACTGTTACCTGGGAGTTGCGGTAGCCGTACTTTTCGCCGTGCTGCAGGGCTTCGTCCCAGCAGGCCTTGCTGGATTCGTAGAGATTGGTGGGGACGTTGGATTTGTTGATGCCATTGACGCTGGCGCGATGCATGCGGATGACGTCAAGGAAAGGTTCGCGGTTGATGTACCAGCCGGGGCAAGCTCCGCCGGGCATGACTCGTGCTTCCGCGCTCCCCTTCGCTTCGCTCAGGGTCGCGGGGCGGAGCAATGGCTCCGCCCCTACACGAGCACCTAGATTCGTTTCGGAGAGATTCTTTTTTGTGGGTTCGGTGGCGGGGACTAGCGGCTGGCATTGTTCGGCGATGCGGCTGGATTGCAGGTAGGCTTCTCCGCACATGATGGCTGTCACACAGGCGGCGTAGTCGCGGCCTCCGTCGCTGTCGTAGGGATGGCCTGCGGCCATGAGCAATGCGCCTAGATTTGCGTAGCCCAGGCCTAGCGGGCGGTAGTCGTGCGAGTTGCGCATGATGGCTTCGGTGGGATATCCGGCGTTGTCGACCAGGATTTCCTGCGCGGTGATCAGCACGTCGACGGCATGACGGTAGGCTTCGACGTCGAAGGTGCCGTTGGGCGCGAACTTCAGAAGATTCAGGCTGGCGAGGTTGCAGGCGGAATCGTCGAGGAACATGTATTCGCTGCAGGGATTGCTGGCGTTGATGCGGGCCGTGTTCTTGCTCGTGTGCCAACGGTTGACCGTGGTGTCGTATTGCATGCCGGGATCGCCGCAGTGCCATGTGGCTTCGGAAATTTTGTGCAGGAGATCTTTGGCTTTGAAGGTGTGGGCCACAGTGCCGTCGGTCACGGCGCGCGTCGAAAAATCCGTGTCGCGAACCACCGCGTACATAAAGTCGTCCGTGACGCGGACGCTGTTGTTGGCGTTCTGAAAGAAGATGCTGGAGTAGGCGTCGGAGTCGGGATGAGAGCCGTCGTATCCCATGGCGACGAGAGCGTGAGCCTTGGCTTCTTCTTTCTGCTTGCACTCGATGAAGTCGACGATGTCGGGATGATCGACGTTGAGGATGACCATCTTGGCGGCACGACGGGTCTTGCCGCCGGACTTGATGACGCCAGCGAAGGCATCGAATCCCTTCATGAAGCTGAGCGGGCCGCTGGCGGTGCCTCCGCCGGAAAGAGTCTCAGTTGATCCGCGCAGAGGAGAGAGGTTCGTGCCGGTGCCTGATCCCCACTTGAACAGCATGCCTTCGGTCTTGGCGAGGGTGAGGATCGAGTCGAGCGAGTCTTTCACGGAGTTAATAAAGCAGGCGGAGCACTGGGGCTTGGAGTATCCGGTGACCCCGAATTCGACTTGCTGGGTTTGCGGGTTCCAATGCCAGCTGCGGCCGTCGGAGTTGGGCTCGATGCGGTCGCATCCCACGTTGAACCAGACGGGCGAGTTGAAGGCCGCGTACTGCCGGACGAGGATGTGAACGAGTTCGTCGTGGAAGGTGGCGCCGTCTTCGGGCGTGCGGAAGTAGCCCTGGGCCATGCCCCAGTCGCGGATGGTTTCGGCGACGCGGGAGACGAGCTGGCGGGCTCCGGTCTCGCGCTCGGGAGTGCCGATTTTGCCGTGCAGATATTTGCTGGCCACGATGTTGGTGGCGGTCATGGACCAGTCTTTGGGGACTTCGACGTTTTTCTGCTCAAAGATCACATTGCCGTGCGCGTCGGTGATCTGGGCGAGTCGTAGATCCCATTCGACCTCGTCGTACGGAGATACGCCGGGCTTGGTGAAGAAGCGGCGGAATTGGAGGCCCGGTGCCTTCTTCGCAGCGGAGTTGGAGGCGGGCGCAGACGGAGCAGCAGCGGTTTCGTTGATGGCTTTGAGTTCGGGCATTAGGGGCTCTCCTATTAGATTCTATGGGTGCAGCGGCCGATTCGGGCGTCCGGCCAGGGACGGGCGATTGGAATCGTGCGGAATTGGGAATTGTTAAAGAACAGGGGCTAAAGCCCGGTTATTTTTACCGCTAACGCGGCCCTAGAGGGCCGCTCTTCCACAAATTCCCCGCGGTTAGAAGCCGGAGGGAAACGGGGATGGACGTTGAATGCTGGCGGCGCCGGGATCGATCTGCGGAGTCGCTATGCAGGGCGCTGTCGGTTTCATGCCAGCAGAGCCGGAGTCTGGACTAGCAATTGTGTCTGAGCTGACAGAAAGCGGTCTTTGCCCAACAGCAGAATTGTTGAAGAGGCTGGCTTGGGCATCGTTGACGGGCGGAACATATTCCGTGGCCGGAGTCAGTTCCAAGGAAGTGGAGAAATGCGCGCCGATGCCGGTGGCTTTTTCGGCGGCAGAGACCATCCATTGATTCAGGGCGCTGAAGATGGAGCGGCGCTGGGATGAGTCTTCGATCGTGACGAAGCGGACGAAATAGCGTCCGGATACCAGGCGAGTCTGCATGGAGTTGGGGCGCGAAAGCATGCGATCGAGAACGAAGGCCATGTCGTCGGCTTCGAAAAACTGCGTGACAGCCAGCATGCGGCGGGGTTCGGGCTGGCTCACGGGGCGGACGGGGGCGTCCGCCGCTCCAGCATCGTTCATGATTTCCTCGGCGATGGCGAAGACGCCGGGCCTGCTGGGGACGAAAAGCAGACTGTGATGGGATTCACAGCGAAACCAGCGCGACCAGTGCAGGCGGCGGTAGTCCAGAGGACGATCAAAGCCGTGGCGGGCTAAGGATTCTGCGACTAGGCGAGTAAGACCTTCCATTGCGGGCTCCTGGATTCTGCCGGCGGATCCGAGAAAAGGAAGTTCCCTAAATCTCTGAACCGGCGGGTTACAGCGACCTGCTTGTCGTATCCCGGGGGAGGGTTCGGGGTACGGACACCGCACTGAATTTCGGCTTCCGGCTTCCGCTGACCCGGCCTCCGGAAGGTTAAGTTTGCCTTGATTGCGGCGCCGGGCTTACGGATCTGGAAGCCCGGGCGCCCTGCCTTTCGTCTTTCTGCCTGCGCTCCATGCCGGGTCACCTCCTGCCGGGCACCGAGCACAGGTCCTTCGACTGCTTCCGCGCCATTCCCGTGGAGCGGATTTTGTGCTTGGGAATGCCACGTTACTCCCGCTTATGGTGGCTGTCAAGAGGGAAACACAATAGGTTGTATCCCCAATAATGACGGGCTTGGTGCGAGGTGTGGGACGGATTTTCCACATCGCGGCAGCCCGCCGGCTGCATTCTTCTGCCGGTCGGCGGCTGGGTTGGACCCGGGATGGGCGGCGATGGTTCACATCAGGCCGAGGCGCGGAATTGAAGTGCGGACGGGCTGAGGCAATTTGCGGCGTGCTCGAGGCGGCGGGTCGTGGTGCGCTCGCCGATCAGCAGCGGGATGGCGGAATGTTTCTTCGCCGATAGTTTCGACTTTGACGTCTTCCACGGGAATGGTGGAGAACTGCAAGTTGCCGGCCTGCACATCGAGCAGATTTTCGTGGCGTTCGAAGTCAGGAGTTCCTTTTCTCGCGCGGGGCATGGGCACGTAGATATCTTCAAAGATCTGGCGAGGCGCGATGCTAAGGACGCCTTCGGAGGATTCGACCAGGTAGTCTCCCTTGCGGCCACAGTGCTGGCGGCCGAGGTGATCGGTGAAGCTGAGAGCGTAATTGAGTTTCTTGGCTCTGACTAAGAAGCGGGTGCGGTAAGTCTTCCATTCCACAGATTTCATGGCGCGCCGATCCCAGTACTGCTTTGAGGTTGTCCAGTGACCGCGTTTGGCTGCTCTACCTTTCTCAACCGGGTCGGGACGAGCAGCTTTTTTGTGTGAGGGCGAAAGAGAATGTACGAAGGAAATGGGCATTGGTCAATTCCGCTTTTTGGTGCAAATGCGGAAAACGGGGCCACGGATTTTCGCGGATCGACACGGAGGAAGCCGGAGCTGGAAAAGGGGTGGTTTGCTCTGGATTGCGCCAGTTTTTGGCGGAGAGCATTGGAGGGGGACAAATCTGGCGGAATGCGTCGGCGGATTGTCCACAGAACGTGCACAGGAAATGCAGAAAGGCAGGGGCCAGGAGTCAGGGGCTAGTGGTCAGTGGCCAGTGGTCAGTGGTGGCGGCGGCTTAGTGGGGCTATGCGCAGCGGTGCTGGGAGATTCGTGAACTGAACCATTGGTGGCGCTGCATAGATTTACAGGAATTACCTGAGCGGAAGTTGCAGGGCTGAGGCGGAGAATTTTGGGAGGACGAAAATTCATACACAGGAGAGAGATCGATGACGAAAGATCCTGTCTGCGGAATGCAAGTGGACGAAAATAAAGCTCAACATAAGACGCAATACGGCGGGAAGCAGTACAACTTCTGTTCGGCGGATTGCAAGAAGAAGTTCGAGGAAAAGCCGGAGCAGTACGCGCGCTCGGCTTCAGCTGCTTAGAGCGCAGAATGCCAAGGCCCTTGCTCGCGCAAGGGCCTTTTGTTTTTCGGAAAAAACCTGTGATAACCACGAAGGGCACTGAGGTTCACGAAGGAAAACCGCGAGACCCCCGCGGTCGTCAGGCTTGCTTCGCTTTGCGGGGCGGACGAAATGCGTCCGCCCCTACGTGAGTTTAGCGATGGGCTAACGCTGGCTCGTGGGCTGCGGCTTTGCCGGATTTGAAGGCGGCATAGCGGTGGTTGATTTCTTCCCAGTTGACGACGTTCCACCAGGCGGCTAGATATTCGGGGCGGCGATTGTTGTATTTCAGGTAATAGGCGTGCTCCCAGACGTCGTTGCCCATAATCGGATAGAGTCCCTGAGAAATAGGATTGTCCTGATTGGGAGTGGTGACGATCTGGACCTCGCCGCTCGGCTTGGCTGCGAGCCAAACCCATCCTGAGCCGAATTGCTTGGCGCCGGCGTCGTTGAACTTGGTTTTGAAATCGTTGAAGTTGCCGAAAGTCTTTTGAATCACCTGAGCGATTTCGCCGCTGGGATCGCCTCCGCCTTTGGGCTTCATGATCTTCCAGAACATGCTGTGGTTGACATGGCCTCCGCCATTGTTGCGGACGGCGGCGCGGATATCGTCGGGGATGGCGTTGAGGTCGCGAATGAGTTCGTCAGCGGATTTGTTGGCGAGGTTGGGATGCTTCTCGATGGCGGCGTTGAGATTCTTCACATAGGCGCCGTGGTGCATGTCGTGATGCAGAGTCATGGTCTGCTTATCGATGGTCGGTTCGAGAGCGTCATAGGCATAAGGTAAGGGGGGTAGTTCGTGAGCCATTGTTATCCTCCAGGTGTTTGTGATGACGGAAGACGGAGATTCGATGCAAGGGTTCAGGTGCGATTATAGCGCCAATGAAGGGTACGGTTCCTGAGCAGGGACTGTCCCGTGAAGACGCCTTTCCGCCGCGGGGCGCCGCTTGCGGTCGTAAGGTCCTTCGGAGGGCCGGTCGCCCTCAGGATGACATCATTGAGAACGAGGATGGCCATAAGACGCGATGCTCACTTGCGTCCCAGGAAGCGGATTCGGGAGGTGAAGGCGCGGCCTTCGCAGGCGCTGAAGGTGGGGAGGGGATGATCGTGGGTCGGATCGATAACGCTGTTGACGACGTAGGGATTGCAGCGTCCGGTGATGTTGTCGAAGCCGCCGCGGAGGGCGAGGTAGTAGCCGAGGAAGTGGAATTTCTTTTCCAGTTGCAGATTGAGCGAGAAATATTCGGGGAAGCGGTCGGCGCCGGGGGTGCTGATGAGTTGCTGTTGAGGATTCAGGAGGCCGAAGGGAAATCCGGTGCGGGCTTCCATGGAGTAGGCGAGTTCGAGCTGGTGGACGATGGGGAGCTTGAAGAAGGGAGTATATCCCCAGGAAAGAAAGCGATTGGGAGCGTCCCATGGATAAGGGCCGGACTGCTGCGGGCTGAGGACGGGGCTGTCGACGTTGAAGTCGAGGGCTTGATTGGAGTGAGCGCTGGACCGGGTGTAGGAACCGGAGAGCGAGTATTCGTGGAAGGTACGGCGGAGCGTGAGTTGGAAGGCGCGGTAGAGGTCGTCGCGTGTGTTGGAGAGCAGGAAGTCGCCGCCGAAAGAGGAAGCGGTGTTGTAAACGAATCCGCGGGAGCCGCGGCGATCGAAGTATTCGGCTTTGAGATAGATGGCGAGCGGGAGTTTTCGTTCGAGGGCGAGGCTCCAGTTGATGAAGCGGGGAACCTGGAGCGCGCCGGGATTGGCGGTGAAGGAGGCGAGGGCTCCGCTGGTGGTGACGCAGGAGGTCGAGTTTGTGGGACAAGTGGGATCGAGGTTGAAAAAGATGTCCTGACGAGTGCCGGCATAGGGGCGGGCGATCAGAAAAATGGGAGTGGATTCGTAAATGAGGCCGAGGCCGGCGGAGAGCTTGGTTTCGCCGGAGTTGTCGAGGACATAAGTTCCGGCGAGGCGGGGAGAGATTTCGGCGTGGCGGACGATTTGGTCCCAGTCGAGGCGGACTCCGGGTTCGACGAGCAGACGGTTGGTGAGGCTCCAGCGGTCTTCGACGTAGGCGGAGACTTCGGAGTTGTATTGATAGTGGAGCGGGGCGGCCGTGAAGGTAGAGTAACGGGTGCAGGGAAAATTCAGGTCTGTGACCGCGGTGAAGCAGAGGTTCGCGGGTTGGGCAGAGGTTTCGCTGGCGGTGAGATAAACGATGGGCTGGCGGAGGAATTGGGCGTTGTAGGACAGGCGGTCGAGGTCGAGGCCGAGTTTGAAATCGTGGCGACCGTGCCATTGGTGGGAGGGAAGATAGAGATTGAGAATGGCTTGCCAGCGCTCGGCTTGTGTCCGCTCGTTCAGATAATAGTTTCCGAAGGCGGTATTGGGAGTGATCTCGTAGGTGGCGTTTCCATAAGGGATGAGGTGGGCGTTGTACTGGTCGAAGGCGAAGCCGAGTTCGAGGAGTTCGCCTCCGGAAAAATAATGCTGCTCTTTGACGCTAGGGATGTAGGCGGAGGCGATGTTCTTGGGATTGGTGAGTTGCGGGCTGAGAGGAGAGAGGAATCCGTATTGGTCGTGAATGTGGTTGACCAGAAAACTGGGGGTGAGGATGTCGCGGCGGGTGAGATTGGCCTGAATTTTGCTGAGATTGCCGAAGCGGAGAACGTGGTCGTTGTCCTGGCCGACGGGGAGTTCGGTATAGATGATGTTGTCGTATTCGCCTTCGAAGGCGTTGTAGAACCAGATTTTTCCTTTTTCGATGGGGCCGGAGAAGGTGAAGCGAGGGAGGAATTGGTCGAAGCGTAAACCGTGCTTGTCCTGGATCGAGGGAATGAAGTTGGTGGCGAAGAAGCGGAAGTGATCGTCGCCGATGCCGGTGTTAAGGGCGAGGACGCCGCCGGAGCCTTTGCCGAATTCGGCGGGTTCGCGGGCGGGCTCAACCTGGATGGATCGGAATGCGTCGGTGCTGACGCGGACCAAGAGCAGGCCGTTGGCGGGCTGGGTGACGTTGAAGCCATCGAGTTCGGTGACGGTTTGGTAGGTCTCGGCGCCCGCTACGTGGGGCTGGCCGCTTTGATCCTGGACCACTCCGGGGATGAAGTTGAGAGCGTTGCGGTAGTCGTGGGTGGTGGGAAAGACCATGTTGATGACGTCGAGCCCGGTGAGGGTTTCTTGCGAGGAGATCTGGGAGGGATCGATGACGGGAGCGGATTCCTGCACGTTGACGACCTCGCGAACTTCCTGCTGGTGCGAAAGGGTGACTTCGACGTTGGAGCTGGCAGAGACCTGTAGCTTGGGCTGAAGGGAAGCGTAGAAGCCTTCTTTTTCGACGCGGAGCTGGTATTCGCTGGCGGGTAGAGCGGGGAACCGGCACTGTCCAGCGTAGTCGGTTTCGCAGTGCCAGGCCGCTTGCGATGCAGGTTGCAGAGTGATGCGGGCGTGGGGGACGGCGACTCCGTTTTCGTCGAGGACCGTGATGGTGGGGGCGGAGGGGGTTTGCGCCGCGGCGAGGCCGGCGAGAGCTAGAAGCACACCGCAGAGTGCGAGGAAATGGCGGAGAATTCTTGCGGTCATTGAACTCGCCGTAACAGGCATCGTACGCGATTATTTTACGGTCGGATGCGATTAGCAGTAGATGGGTTTTTCGGGAGGTGGGTGTTTCGGATGGGGTTGGCCTCCTGAGAAAAGCTACAACCACTAAGGGCACAAGGGTACACGAAGGAAAACTTCTGCTCGCGTCCCCTGCATCTATCACATTCGGATCAGGAAAAAGGGTGAGAGGAATTCATAGTGGATCGGGTTGTGCTTTAGGCTTTCTAAAAGCGAATTGGGGGATCTTATGAAAGCTGCTGTGCTGAATGCAATGGGAAAGGCTCCGCGATGCGAGGAATTTCCTGAGCCCGAGGCCAACCAAGGCGAGGTGATTGTCCGCGTACGGGCTGCGGCACTGAAGCCGGTGGATCGGCAGATGGCGAGCGGGGCGCATTACGCCTCGCCAGGGACATTGCCGATGGTGTGCGGCACGGATGGGGTTGGAGTCCTCGAAGATCGAACCAGAGTTTTCTTCGCGGGAACCCGACCGCCGTACGGAACCATGGCCGAGCGGACCGTAGTGGCGGCGATGCGCTGCTTCCCGCTTCCCGAAAACGTTGATGACATCACGGCGGCGGCGGTGTTCAATCCTGGACTATCGGCACTGGGCGCCCTGAAGTGGCGCGCGCAAATTACGCCTGGCGAGACGGTGCTGGTTCTGGGTGCGACCGGAGTGACAGGAAAACTCGCGATTCAAACTGCGAAGCTGCTGGGGGCGGGGCGCGTCATCGCTGCGGGCCGGAATGATCAGGTGCTAAGCGGGCTGAAAGAGCTTGGCGCCAATGGCACGATTCGGCTGGACAAATCGGGGAAGGAACTTGCGGACGTCTTTGCCCGCGAAGCGGGGGGCAAAGGATTCGATGTTGTCATCGATTATTTGTGGGGTGCGCCGACCGAAGCTTTGCTGGCTGCCATCACGGGAAGAGATTTCAATCCAGCAGCGTCGCGGGTTCGTTTAGTTCAGGTGGGGGAAAGCGCGGGAGCGGTGATTGCATTGCCGGCGGCCGTGCTGCGGAGTTCGCGGCTGGAGATCCTGGGGGCCGGGAGTGGGAGCGCTCCGGCGTCGCGCGAAACGTGGACTGAGGCGATTCAGTGGTTGCTGGGGAATGTTGCACGCGGCGCGCTGCGGATTGATACGGAGGCAGTGCAGTTGCGGGATATCGAAGCGGAGTGGACGCGCGAGAGGAGTGGGAAGAGAGCGGTGGTCACTCCGTGAGGGAGTGATTCAGTGCCGTCCGTCGAAGCGGACTCCCGTTCTCAACCTCGGCCCCTCCGCGACAGGCGGCGAGGCGCAGGCGTTACGCGGCTCGCGACGTTGCTCTGCTTCGCGGACGAAACGTTTAGGATTTGGTGGCTAGATAGTCGCAGACGCGGCGGATGGTGTCGCGCTGGTGGTCGTTGAGGGTGAGGAATTCGAAGCCGTAGCGGAGACCCTGGCGATAGCGGACGATGGCGCGCACTTTGATGGGATAGGGCGTGAGCGGCAAAGGAATTTCAAGGGTGACGATTTCGCCGGGTTCGAGGCTGCCCGTGAGAGTGGCGCCGATGCCGTCCTGACCCATCTCGGTGGAGCGTCCCCAGCAGGTGCGGAACTCACCGGACTGGAACATTTTGACTTGCAGACGGACGTCGATGACGAAACGCGGGAAACGGCGAGTGAAAGTGGCTTTGCTGGAGCGCGGCTGTCCAGCGCCCGGTTCGGAGCCTGATCCTGCACTGGCGGCAGCGGCGGCGGCGCGGGCTTTGTTGTCAGTACTCATGCAAATTCACGCGAATGCTTCCTTCTGCTAATTGCCGTGCAACGGGTATCCGGGTTCGAGCGGCAGTTTGCCGGCTAATCTTACGATGGAAACGCTACTGTTAATGGCATAGACGTCGACCACTCCTACGGCGCCGGGGAGAGATGCGACTTTGTTGACCAGGTCTTCGTCGGAGTCCGCAATAATGATGGCGGGATGACCGATGCGCCCGTGGTTGGCGGAGGAGACAAGTTCTTTGACCTGGCCCTCGGGCAACTCATAAATCTTTTCGAGGACGAGCTTCATTTCGGGCGCGGAAGGAGCCCGCATAATAAACGTGACCGATTTGCCATCGGGCCAGTGGTTGATCTGCCCTTTGCAGATTTTGACCAGGTCAGGGAAGGTGAGGGTAGAAACCGGATTCGCCTTGTTAGAAACGATGGCGAGGTCGCGCGCCGCCGCCAAAGAAGCAGCGATTGCGAAAAATAACGACAAAGTTAAGATTCGACGGTAGAAGTACAACGCTCGCTCCTGCAAGGCGAAAGAATACACGAAGCGATTTTCGTGGAATTTGGGCGAGGGCTCAACGGTCACTTAGGTCATGTACTTTGGGGTGACTGACGGCTCCCGCACCCGTGGGATGAAGTCCGGTGAATCTTGCTGGAGTCCCGGGTCGTCTCAAGCCGCGCCCTTTCAAAACAAGAGTGAATCAGAGGTTCGTTAGGCGCTTGTCGCGGTCCCTCCGGCTCGGTTTGCGCTCGCTTAGGGCGGGCTCTAAAGAGCTGCTCTTACAGTCGATCGTCAAAGCTAGTCCGGAACGGGCGGTGGAAAACCGGGGTGAAACTCAGGTGTCTGGGGGATTGGCAAGGGCGGCGGGATAGGGTAGGCTAGGGCTTCTTCGTAACCAGCTATTTCATCGAGGATGATCCAGCCATGACTAATCGTGTCAGTTATGCCCCCCAGGACTTCCAAAAGATGTGCAAGCAAGCGGAGAGAGATCACGAATCAAAGAAACTGCTGGAGTTGATGGAGCGCGTGAAGCGGCAGATCGCGGAGCGCGAAAATCCCGGGGTGAAGACGGAAACTTCGAAGCATCCGGCGAAGAGAATGAGCACGGAGTCTGGTTATTTGCGGATGCCCAGCCGATCGGTTCCGTTTGAACGATAGAGTCCCGCCATGGCGTCACTTCTTTTTCACTTTCCACAAATTATTTTGCGGTAGAATGTGCTCCAAGTTCTGTGGCAGTTCCGCAAGCGTGCGCGGATTCTGATGCCTTCCCCCAGGAGGTAGTAGATGTACCGGCCCTATGCGTCTTCCCAAGCGGACTTTCGTCCGTTTCGGGATGTGGAATCCCAACTGCGGGACCTTACCCAAGATTTCGCAACTTCATTCAACACAGGAAATTACGATCAGGCGGCGGGCCTTTTTGCCAGCGACGGCGCGCTGATGGCCCCGTTGTATGAGGGGGCCTATGGGCAGAGGGCGATTGAGCACTTGCTGCGCCAGATGGGCGAGGCCGGATACCGCAATTTGCGTTTGGAAACCACGCGAGTGGATCATTCCGGTGATATGGCAATGGAATTAGGGCGGTTCTCGGTGTCGGCACCCAAGCCGGATGGCACCATTGCGCTGGAGCGGGGCAAGTACGTGAGAGTGTGGCGGCGGCTGGGAGTGTGGTTGATTGTGGCCGACTGCCGGAACCGTACCTCCGAGGTCTTGAGCGATCGGGCGGCGTGAGGGCGCGATTATGGCGCAAGAAAAAGCAAGCAGTTCGGAAGAGCAGGGGCGAAATCCCCACTTCTCCCAAAAGATGGGAGAAATGGGGCACCCTGGCAGCGCGGATGATCCGGGGCAATACTGTCCCAATTGTTCGGCGAAGTTGCGCGAGAGCCGGTGCGAGCTGAAGTGTCCCCAATGTGGGTTTTATCTGAGCTGCTCGGATTTTTATTGAGAGCAGCTTTCAGCTATCAGCTGTCAGCTTTCAGCACAAACAATCACCGACAATTTGACTTAGGGGGTTGGCGCAGGTCTGCCTACGCGCACGGCTGGCAGGACGCGGCTATCGGCAAGAACAATCACGGAATTAAGGTCTGCCGGTTGGTATGATGTTCCAATCCGGAGAAACATTTTCCGAAGAGACTTCCTGATGCCTTTTTCTCGCTTACGAAGGCTGGCCTGTTTGGTGGCGATAGCGGTTGTGCCCATGGCTGCGGCGGCTCAGAAGGAAGCGGCGGGGCAGCCGGCGGTTACGCTCGAAGCCATTACGAATGTAGAGCCGCTGAAAGACGGTGTGCAGATCCAGGCGGGTGCGGCTACGCTGCGGATCACGGCGCTGCGGGGTGACATCGTGCGCGTTCGTATCAGTCCTACGGGTACGCTGCCGGAAGATGCCTCGTGGGCTGTGCTGGCCGAGGCGAGGAGCAAATCGGTGGAAGTGCAGCCGGCGCAGGACTCAGCGGCGGTGGGATTTCATACGGCTGCTTTGGATGTTCAAGTGGAGCGAAACCCGCTGCGGCTGGTGATTCGCGATCATGCGGGCAACGTGATTTGTGCCGACGCGGTGGGGCGGCCGACGAAATTTCAGTCAGGCGGATTCACGGTGTACGAGCAGATGCCCGACGACGAGCATTTCTTCGGGCTCGGAGACAAGATTGGATCGTTTGACCGCAGGAATCAGGCGTACACGTTGTGGAACACCGACGTGGGGCCGCAGGAATCGACCGACCCGATTTACAAGAGCATTCCTTTTTTTCTGGCGATTGAAGGGACGCGCAGCTACGGCATTTTTCTGGACAATACGTGGCGGACGTGGTTTGACTTCGGCAAGCAGGCGCGGGACGCGATGGCCTTCGGGGCCGAGGGCGGGCCGCTCGACTATTACTTCATCTATGGTCCGACGCCGAAGCAGGTAGTCGAAGGCTATGCGTATTTGACGGGGAAGCCGCCGCTGCCTCCGCTGTGGGCGTTGGGATTTCAGCAATCGCGATACAGCTATACGCCAGAGTCGAAGGTGCGGGAGATTGCCAACCGGCTGCGCGCGGACGCGATTCCTTCGGACGCGATATATCTCGACATCGACTACCAGTACAAGAACCGGCCGTTCACGGTGAATCCGGAGACGTTTCCGAATTTTCCCGGGCTGGTTGCGGATTTGCGCCAGCAGCATTTTCATCTGGTCAATATCACCGATCTGCACATTGCTCATCTGCCCAACCAGGGATACATGCCGTATGACACGGGGCACGCGGGCGATCATTTTGTGAAAAATCCGGATGGAAGCGAGTTTGTAGGCGTGGTGTGGCCGGGGCCGTCGGTGTTTCCGGATTTCACGCAGGCGAAGACGCGGGACTGGTGGGGCGGGCTGTACCAGGAGTTCGTCAACGATGGCGTAGCCGGATTCTGGAACGACATGAATGAGCCGTCGGTGTTCGATGGCCCGGACAAGACGATGCCGCTGGATACGGTGCACCGCATCGAGGAGCCCGGGTTCATCACGCGCACGGCGACGCATGCTGAGATTCATAATGTGTTTGGGATGGAAAATGTGCGGGCAACGTACGACGGATTGCTGAAGCTGCGGCCGAATGAGCGTCCGTTTGTGCTGACGCGGGCGACGTATGCGGGAGGGCAACGCTACGGGTTCACCTGGACGGGAGATAATTCGGCGACGTGGAATCATCTGCGACTGGCGACCCAGATGGTGCTAAACCTGGGCGTGAGCGGGATTACCTGGTCGGGCGCGGATGTGGGGGGATTCAATGGATCGCCGCCGCCGGCGCTGCTGACGAGATGGGTGGAGCAGGCGGCGTTCTCTCCATTGTTTAGAGATCACACGAGCAAAGGAACTCTGCCGCAGGAACTGTGGGTGCACGGGCCGGAGCAGGAGGCGATCCGGCGGCGTTATGTGGAGACGCGTTACCGGCTGCTGCCGTATGTTTATTCGCTGGCGGAAGAAGCCTCGCGAACCGGATTGCCCGTGATGCGGCCGGTGTTTCTGGAATTTCCGGAGATCTTCGCGAAGGGAGCGAACTTCGACCATGTGGACACGGAATTTCTGCTGGGTCCGAGCTTGCTGATCGCGCCGCCGCCGTTTGCGGAAATGCTGGATGACTATGAAGTTTCGTTTCCCGACGCATCGTGGTACGACTTCTGGACGGGGGAGAAAGTCGCGACTCCGCCGGCGGGACCGGTGATGGCAGATGCTGCGCCGAGACTTCCTGAGCCGCGCAAGATTCATCCTCAACTGGATGTTATGCCGGTGTATGTCCGCGGGGGGACGATCCTGCCGATGGAGCCTTTAATTCAGGATACCGATGAAACACCGAAGGGGCCGCTGGAACTGCGGGTCTATCCGGGAGCGCAGTGCGGCGGATCGATCTACCTGGATGACGGGCATACGTTCGCTTATCAGAGCGGGGGATTTCTGCGGCAGAGTTTCAGTTGCGAATCGGACGGCAGTGGAATGCGGATCATATTCCATAAGCGGGAAGGATCGTACGCTCCGTGGTGGAGGTTCATGGAAGTCGTGATCTATGACTGGCCTTCGGAACGGGCGCAGGCAAAATTCTCGAGCAGCGCGTATCCGCTGAAGACAAGTTATGACGCGAGACAGCACGCGCTGCATATCACCTTGGCGGATGTCACGGCGGAGGCGGAATTAAGCGTACGAGGCCGGACGGGACGATAATTTTGCGTCGTGGCAGAAGCCCGGCAATAGCGCATCGGCTCAATCCAGGAAATGCATTCGCAGAACGTGCAGTTCTCGGCGGCGAACTTCGTCGGCATGATCGACGATGGCGGCGGGCTTCCCCGGAGCGATGAAGAATCGTCCAGACAGCGCATCGGCGGCGCCTGATGCGAGGTAGAGAAGAAGTTCAGCTCCCGGCTGGGTAGAATCGTCTTTTCGTTCGTCGAAAATCTTCTTGAACCAGGGAAGCCATCGCTCTCCAGCCTCGGAGTTTAGCAACTGCTCTGCCATGGCCGTGCGTACGGTGCCGGGCTGAAGCGAAAAGGCAGAAATTCCGTGGGGCTTTAGTTCATCGGCGAGCACTTCCGTAAAGCGGATCAGAGCCGATTTACTCGTGACATAAGCGGACATATACGGAATACTGCGCGTGCCGGCGCCGCTGGCGACGTTGATAATACGTCCCCGTTTGCGCTGGACCATGCCGGGGAGGATGGCATGGCAGCAGAGTAACGGAGCCTTGAGGTTCGTCTCGACATTCCGCCACCACTCGCCGGTAGCGAGCTCCCAAGTGGGGCCAAAAGGGCCTCCGGCCCCGGCATTGTTCACGAGAAGATCGACGGGCCCGAGATCGGCCGTAACGGCCTCGACCATTTGCTGAACGTCCTTTTCCCGAGTGACATCAGCAGGAACAGCGAGAGCTGTGCCCTCTTCGGCTCGAATGAGTTGAACGGTTTCGCGCAGTTGATCCGCGCTGCGGGCAGCAACGGCGACCCGCATTCCGTTTCTGGCAAGGGCGATGGCGAACGCGCGACCCAGTCCACGCCCTCCGCCGGTTACGAGCGCGACGCCGCGGTCCAGTTGCATTTGCCATTGATATAGCCGGGAAGGAACTGCGTCAAGTGCGGCGGAGGTTGAAGGCTTTCGCAAACTGCCCGATGTCGCGGTCAGTCGAGCCGATCCTGTTAAAATTGAAGAGCGATGCTGCTTCCCTTCGTCCGTGAACTCTTCTCGGACGTGGAAATTCTTCCCGGCTTTACGCGTGCAGCCTCCCAGCTGAAGGAGGGCACGGGGCGGATACGTGTTTCCGGATTGATCCCGACAGCCAAGGCCTTGCTGCTGGTGTTGCTGCGGCGAGCGGCGGAACGTCCGCTGATCGTGGTGGTCAATGACAACCGGGCGGTCGAAGAGTTCGTGCCGGTGGTGCGCGGATTTTGCGAGCTGACTTCGGCCTCTGATCCAGAATCGGTGGTCGCACTTCCGGCGCGCGACGTGCTGCCCTTCCAGAATCTGTCTCCCCATCCTGAATTGCAGGAAGAGCGGGCTACCGCGCTGTGGAAAATTGCGACCGGGAAGGCGTCGATTGTCGTCACGCCGATTGCGGCCACGGCGATCCTGCAGCGCTCGGCGGAATACTACACCGATCTGGCACGAACTCTGCGGCGCGGGGAGTCGTTCGATCTGGAGAACCTGCTGGCGCACCTGAATACGGTGGGCTATGCGTCGGCGGATGTAGTGGAGATGCCGGGGCAATATGCCTTGCGGGGCGGCATCCTGGATGTGTATTCGCCGGAGGCGGAGCGGCCGGTGCGGGTGGAATTTTTCGGCGACGAAGTGGATTCGATCCGCCGCTTTGATCCTACGTCGCAGCGTTCATCGAATCCGGTGGACGAAGCGTTGCTGCTGCCGTTGACCGAGACTCCGGTCAGCGATCAGTTGCTGGGCGCGATCCATACCCGGCTTTCGGGCAAACGCATCACGGGCAATGAAGAGATCATCGAGGCCGCGGTGCGATCTGGCGGAGTGACGGTGTTTCCCGGATGGGAGTTTTATGCGCCAGTGGCGGGATCGGACCGGACCGTGTTCGACCTGCTGCCGAATGCGGCGGTGCTGCTGGATGAGCCGGATGGGCTGCGGTCGGAGTTCGATCGCTTCTGGGCGCGAGTCGAGGAGGCGCATGAGCGCAGCGGGGTGGGCAATCTGGTGCGGCCGAGCGACTTGTATTTACCGCCGGAGCGCTGGTGGCAAAAGATCGCGGCCTGGCGGGGAGCGGATCTGGAACATCTGGGGATCACTCGCGGGGACGATGGCGATGCGATGGTTTCTTTCCTGACCCAGCCGACCCCGCGCTTTCATGGGGCGGTTCCGGCCATGCTGGAAGACGTGCAGAAGCTCACCACGGCTGGAAATCAGGTGCTGTTTTCGGTTCCGAACACGGGTGAGGTCGAGCGCCTGGCCGACATCTTCACCGAATACAACGTGAGCTACAAGCTGGGGAGCCGCACCCGCGGCGGCGAGAGCTATGCGGACGAGACCAGCTATTTCGCCGGCGAAGTGCTGACCACAACGCTGGCGAAGGCGTATGTGCCCGATGGAGTGATGCTGCCCGAGGCGCATCTGGCCATCTTCGGGTCGCGGGATTTGTTCGATGAATCGGACACAGTTGCCTCGCGGCCGCAGCGGCAGAAGAGTAAGGTCTCGGCGTTCCTGTCGGATTTTCGCGATCTGCAGGTCGGGGATTACGTCGTGCATGTCGAGCACGGGATTGGGCAATATCAAGGGCTGAAAGAAATCAATCAGGGCGACGGCAACGCGGAGTTCATGCTGCTCGAATATGCGGAAGGGGCGCGGCTGTATGTTCCACTGACCCGGCTCGATCTGATTCAGAAATACCGTTCCTCAGAAGGCGCGAAGCCCGCGCTCAGCCACCTGGGCACGCAGGCATGGTCGAAGACGAAGGCGCGGGTGCGCAAGGCCATGAAGGACATGGCCGACGAACTGCTGAAACTGTATGCGGCGCGCAAGACCGCAGAGGGACATGCGTTTCCGGCGGGCGATGAATTTGTTAGCGAGTTCGAAGACACGTTTGAGTTTAATGAGACGGAAGATCAGGCGCAGGCGATCAAGGATGTGATGCACGATATGGAATCGTCGCAGCCGATGGACCGGCTGCTGTGCGGCGATGTGGGTTACGGCAAAACCGAAGTCGCGATGCGGGCCGCATTCAAGGCGGTCAGCGACAACAAGCAGGTGGCCGTGCTGGCGCCGACCACGGTTTTGGCGTTTCAGCATTATGAGACGTTCAAGCAGCGCTTCGGTCCATTTCCGGTCACCATTGAAATGATCAGCCGGTTCCGCAATCCCAAACAGCAGAAAGAAATTCTGCAGAAGGCGGAGGCGGGGAAAATCGACGTCCTGATTGGGACGCACCGGTTGCTTTCGAAAGACCTGAAGTTCGCCGATCTCGGGCTGCTGATTGTGGATGAAGAGCAGCGCTTCGGCGTGCGCCACAAAGAACGCATCAAGCAGATGCGCAAGCAGGTGGACGTGCTTACCATGTCGGCGACGCCGATTCCGCGGACGCTGCACATGTCGCTGGTCGGACTGCGCGACATGAGTGTGATTGAAACGCCGCCCAAAGACCGCATGGCGATTCAGACCGTGGTTGCCAGTTGGGACGACGAGCTGATCCAGTCGGCGCTCGAGCAGGAACTGGAGCGCGGCGGGCAGGTGTACTTCGTGCACAACCGGGTGGAGAGCATCTGGGAGATTGCCGCCAAACTGCAGGAGTTGATTCCGAAGGCGCGGATCACGGTGGGCCACGGGCAGATGGGCGAGGCGGAATTGGAAAAAGTGATGCTGAAGTTCATGCATCACGAAGCCGACATCCTGGTCGCCACGACGATAATCGAGAACGGACTCGACATCCCGCTGTGCAACACGATCCTGATCAACCGGGCGGACCGGTTGGGACTGTCGGAGCTTTATCAGTTGCGCGGGCGGGTGGGGCGCTCGAACCGGCGGGCATACGCGTACCTGATGATTCCTCGCGAAATCGAGCTCACGCCGATTGCGCGCCGGAGACTGGCGGCATTGAAGGAGTTCTCTGATCTGGGGGCGGGATTCAAAATCGCAGCCCTCGATCTGGAATTGCGCGGCGCGGGGAACCTGCTGGGCGGTGAGCAGAGCGGGCACATTGAAGCTGTCGGTTTCGAACTCTACACGCAGATGCTAGACCGGGCGGTGCGCGAGATGAAGGGCGAGGCTGCGCCGGATGAGGCGGAGACGCAACTCAATCTGGGACTGAACATTCGCATCCCGGGCAACTACATTCCGGAAGAGAATCAGCGGCTGCGCATGTACAAGCGCGTGGCGGGAGTGGAGAGCGAGTCGCAACTGTCGGATGTGGCCGCGGAACTCGAAGACCGCTACGGACCTCCGCCCGGGGCGGTGCGCAACCTGCTGGACTATGCGTCTTTGAAGCTGCTGTGCATGCGCGTGGGTGTGAACGCGATCGAGCGCAAGCGGGATGCGGTGACCTTCAAATTCCGGCAGAATGCGGCGGTCGATCCGGAGCAATTGGCGCGCTTCGTTTCCGGGCAGCGCGGGGCTGCCTTCACCCCGGAGGGGCTGTTGAAATTCGGGCTGAAGGCAACCGCTGCCGAAGAGGTGCTGCGAGCGCTGCAGACCGTGCTGGAACAATTGGCGGCGGAGGAAACGTCGTCTGGCGTGCGGTAGGATCCTGCTGTATGGCATGAACCACGAAGGCCACGAAGGTTCACGAAGGAAAAACCTCAGAAAAAACTTTGCGCAGACGAAAGTGCTTTTCAAAGCACAAAATTCCCGTTAGGATATCGCAACCTGCTTTACCGTACGACCGTTCGGTTCGGGCCTGACGGCCGAGTCGGCGACGCGCGGTCCAACATCCAATTCGGTATCCAACGAATTTGAGGGAAGCTTCCCACGAGTTGGGGGCTGGCTGGTATTTTCCATGACCTTTCTAGATGACGAGAAGCGACTGGCCTACACCGAGGAGAAGTTCTATCGCGCGCAGATCACCAGGCGCGTCGATTTTGCGCCGGACTTGTGGATGTTCCGGGTGCGCTGCGGCGGCGAATTCAAATTCGTGCCGGGGCAGTACGCGAGCCTGGGAGTGGAAGTGGACGGCAAGCGCATTGAACGGCCGTATTCGATCGTGTCGGCTCCTTCGGAAGAAGAAGTGGAATTTTTCTTTGAACTGGTTCCGGAAGGAGCGCTGACGCCGTTGCTGCACAAATTGCAACCGGGCGATCCGTTGCTGATGCGCAAAATTCCCAAGGGCAAGTTTTCTTTGGACACGCAGAATGGGCGGAGAAATCATCTGCTGGTCTCGACCGTAACCGGAGTGGCTCCATTTGTGAGCTACGTGCGCACGTTGTCGAAGGAGTGGAAAGAGGGACGATTCGACGGCACGCACCAGCTTTTCCTGCTCAATGGCGCGAGTCGTCCCTGGGAGTTCGGCTATAGGGAAGAGTTGGCACGGTTTGATAAAGAGTTGCCATGGTTCAAGTATGTGCCAACAGTGAGCCGGCCGTGGGATCACGAGGATTGGTCGGGGGAGATTGGGCGAGCCGACGACATTCTGCGCAAGTATGCGGATCATTGGGAACTGGAGCCGAGCAATACTGTGGCTTACTTGTGCGGGCATCCGGAGATGATCGAGCACAGCAAAGCCATTCTGAAGCGGCGCGGCTTTGTGGATAAGCAAGCGATTAAAGAAGAGGTTTACTGGATACCGCCCCGAAAGTAAGACTTCCACAGCAGAGGCCACGGAGGATCACAGGGTAAATCATGTTTCCGCCGGGGCGAAGAAAACCAGGACTGCTAATTCTTCAGTGATTTCGTAGAACCTGTGTTCGACTTCGGCGGCCACGAATAGGATGCTGCCAGCGGAGACTTCCTGGTCTTGGTCACCGGCGCGAAAACGCGCTCGACCTCGAATCACGTAATACATCTCATCTTCATGATGGGGGCGTTGGGGATCGGTTGCTCCCGCGGGCAAGAGGTAGAGTCCCGCACTCATGGACGGAACCCGCAAAAACTCCTGGTACAACTTGCCGCTCTGCCCGCGCTGCCGCTCGACCTCGGCAATGCTGGCGAACATTGGCTTCACGCCAAAATTCCTCCGAAGAACAAATCGGTAAATTGCGGCACCAGGGTGGCGGTCTGCAAGTCGCCTTCGGGCTTATACCACTGGTAGATCCAGTTGATCATTCCTAGCAGGGCGAAGGCCGCGGCGCGGGGAGTGACCGAGCCCTTGGCGCGGCGGGCGCGCTGCACGTCGGCCATCAAGTTCTCTACAAAGTGAACATAGTCTTTCTTGCGGGTATTAATACGTTTGCGCAAGCCGGGGGGCAAGGGATGGTTTTCGTGGAGCATGACGGTGATTTCGCGATCGCGCGGGCTGAGCACGACTTCGATGTGCAGGCGAATCAAGGCTCGGAGCCGCTCTTCCGGATCGGCGATGCCGCGCACCGGAGTGAGCACCAGCTCCTCGGTCATGTCCATGGCGTGATTCATGATTTCGAACAGGATTTCGTCCTTGCTTTGAAAATGGTGATAGAGGCCGCCTTTGCTCAGTTTCAGAGCGGCGGCGACGTCATTCATCGAGGTGGCGTCGTAGCCGCGCTGCTGAAACAGGCGGGCCGCCGTACGCAGAATCTCCTGGCGGGAATCGATGAGAGCCTCACGAGCCATCGCGTGACATGGTAAACAGTTGCGACGAGGAATGCCAATGAGGCGGCTTAATTGGCGCTGTAAACCTCGGGGATGAAGTTCTGCTCGTGAATGGGTGGGCGCACGTACTTGGTCTTGTCGAGAGGCGGCAGCTTGAGGCGTTCGGGGGTCAGATCTTTGTAGGGGATCAGCGAGAGCAGGTGGCGGATGACGTTGAGGCGCGCGCATTTCTTGTTCTCGGCGTTCACCACGTACCAGGGCGCCTGCTTGATGTCGGTGACGGCAAACATCTCGTCTTTCGCGCGGGAATACTCTGCCCAGCGGCGCCGGGACTCGAGATCCATCGGGCTGAGCTTCCAGCGCTTGGTGGGATCGTTCATGCGATCTTGAAAGCGGCGTTCCTGCTCCTCGTCGCTGACCGAGAACCAGTACTTGATAAGGATGATGCCGGAGCGCACGAGCATGCGCTCGAACTCGGGACAGCTGTGCAGGAATTCCAGGTATTCGGCCTCGGTGCAGAAGCCCATGACGTGCTCGACGCCGGCGCGGTTGTACCAGCTGCGGTCGAATAGAACCATTTCTCCCGCGGCGGGCAGGTGCGCGATGTAGCGCTGGAAGTACCACTGCGTTTTTTCGCGTTCCGTGGGAGTGCCCAGCGCGACCACACGGCAGATGCGCGGATTGAGACTTTGCGTGATGCGCTTGATGGCACCGCCCTTGCCGGCGGCATCGCGGCCCTCGAAGAGCCCGACTACGCGCAGACCCTTATCTTTGACCCATTCCTGCAGCTTCACCAGTTCGATTTCCAGGCGGGCGAGTTCGTCGTCGTAATCGCAATCTTTGCCCAGGCGCAGGGGCTTGGCTGATTTGTTCGCGCTCGCGGCTTCCCCTTTCTTGCCGACGGTCTCGGCGGTGGGATTCTTTCCCAGAGCAGTCGGCTTGTCAGACATATTCGAACCTTTCTGCAGATTCCATCGGCGACTCCGCTCTTACGCTACAGCGTACGCCTAGAGTCTGAAGTGCGGAGCAGAATATTTCCGCGTGAAAGGCGGAAGCGGGATACTGTCCTCCGCTAAGTCTTGTAAATTAAGACAGATAGCGGATTCCCGCTTTGGATCGCGTAGCCGATAGGGCGGCCTGTTCATCTATCTCTTGACAAGGGAATCAGGAGAAAGATAGCATCACCGGATACCGACCGACCGGTCGGTTTCGCTCCACGGACACAGGTTTTGATCTGTTGGGGATACACTAAGTCCCATCCCCAAAAAAAACAAGGGCTAGGTTCTCCCCTTGTGCTACGAGAGGAGCACGACAGTGGTCACTATTTTTTACGAACGCGACGCAAACCCGGAGGCATTGCAGGGAAAGACGATCGCCATCCTTGGATATGGCAGCCAGGGACACGCCCAGGCTCAGAATCTTCGCGACAGCGGACACAGAGTCATCGTCGGACTCGACCCCAACCGGAAGAGCGCCCAACAGGCTATGGCCGATGGCATGGTGGTAGTGGCGCCGGATGAGGCAGCCAAACGCGCCGACTGGATTCACGTCCTGACCCCCGACGAGACCCAGGCCGAGCTTTATGACCAGCAGATCAAGCCGTATCTGCATCCCGGAAAAGTTCTCGGCTTTTCGCACGGGTTCAGTATTCATTTCAAGGCGATCGTTCCGCCCAATGATGTGGACGTGGTGATGATCGCGCCCAAGAGTCCGGGGCATCTGGTGCGCCGCGTGTACACCGAAGGGCGAGGGGTTCCGGCGCTGCTGGCGATCCAGCAGGACGCCAGCGGACGGGCTCACGAACTGGGGCTCGCCTATGCGCACGGAATTGGCTCGACGCGCGCCGGAGTTCTGGAAACGACTTTCAAAGAGGAAACGGAGAGCGATCTTTTCGGCGAGCAGGCAGTTCTCTGCGGCGGCCTGACGTCGCTGATCAAGAAGGGATTCGAAACCCTGGTCGAAGCCGGCTATGCGCCGGAAATCGCGTACTTCGAGTGCCTGCATGAGGTGAAGCTGATCGTGGATCTGATCTACGAAGGCGGGTTGGATCGCATGCGCTACTCGATTTCGAATACAGCGGAATACGGGGACCTCACGCGCGGCGAGAAAGTCGTCGGCGACGAGACCCGGCAGGCCATGAAGAAAATTTTGGCTGACATTCAGTCCGGCAATTTCGCAAAAGAATGGATCGCCGAGAACAAAGCCGGCTGCCCCAATTTCAACAAGCTCCGCGAAAAAGAGAAACTACACCCCATTGAAATTGTGGGAGCGCAGTTACGCAGCATGATGAGCTGGCTGCCGCAGCCGGGCAAGAAGAAAGCCGAGGCTCCCAAAGAATCCACGAAACAGGTGGTGAATGCTTAAGGGAGCTGACATCGTTTTGCAGTGCCTGCGGGCCGAGGGGGTGGACTTGGTATTCGGCTATCCCGGGGGCGCGATCATGCCGTTATATGACGCGCTCGAGGGCAGCGGGGTGCGGCACATCCTGACCCGGCATGAGCAAGGCGCGGTGTTTGCGGCGGAGGGATATGCGCGGGTCACGGGGAAAGTGGGAGTCGCGATGGCGACCAGCGGCCCGGGCGCGACGAACCTGGTGACCGGCATTGCTGACGCGAAGATGGACTCGGTTCCGCTGGTGTGCATCACCGGGCAGGTACGAAGCGCGCTGATCGGAAGCGATGCGTTTCAGGAAACGGACGTTTTTGGCGTGACGCTTTCGCTGACGAAGTGGAGCCGGCTGGTGCGCACGCTGGACGAAATTCCCGAGGTGATAGCGGAGGGGTTTTACTGGGCGCGCAGCGGGCGTCCTGGGCCGGTGGTCATCGATATTCCTACCGACATGCTGAAGGCCAAGAAGGAATTCTCGGGCCCGGTGACATTCACGCCGCATGCGCGGCCGGCGGATGCGAAAGCCGATGGCGGCTTCAGCGATACGATTGTGGCATTGCTGCAGCAGTCGGCCAAACCGGTGGCATTGGTGGGCGCGGGGGCGAAGCTGTCGGGAGCGGTTCCAGAGTTGCGACGATTGCTCGATCAGTTGAACATTCCGAGCTTTGCGACGGTGCATGGTCTGGGCGCGGTGCGGCCGGACGCGGCTTATTACCTGGGCATGGTCGGCATGCACGGAACACGGGCAGCGAACACGGCGCTGCATGAGACCGATCTGCTGCTGGTGTTCGGGGCGCGGCTCGACGACCGGGTGACGGGCGATCCGACGCGCTTTGCGCCCCATGCCAAGATCGTTCACTTTGAGATCGATCCCGCACAACTGGATCGTGTGCGTCCGTGCGACTTGCCGGTCATTGGGAATTTAGCCGATACGATTCCGGCGCTTCAGGCGGAATTGCGGCGGCATACGTTGCCTGATTTTTCTGGCTGGCGTGCGATCGCTTGCGGTGAGGAACGCGCCGAACTCGATCCGCGCGGGTTGGCGCAGCCGACCATTCGTTTTCTGGACGAGCTTTTCAGCCGTTTGCCGCAGGACAGCGTGATTCTGGCCGACGTGGGGCAGCACCAGATGTGGGCGGCGCAGCGATATCGCTCGGCTTCGGAACGAGGATTCATCACCTCGGGCGGGCTGGGCGCGATGGGTTTTGCCCTGCCGGCTGCGGTCGGTGTGCAACTCGCTAAGCCCGACACATGCGTGCTCTGCGTTTCCGGCGATGGCGGATTTCAGATGAACATTCAGGAACTGGCCACGGTCCACCGGCTGGGGTTGCCAGTGAAGATGGTCATCATTGACAACAAATATCTCGGGATGGTGCGGCAGTGGCAGCAGCTGTTCTACGAACGCAATTACGCCGAGACGGATCTGAGCGACAACCCGGATTTCGTGGAGATCGCGAAGGCCTACAAGGTTCACAGCTTCCGCATGAAGGAAGATGCGATGCGCGAGTTCCCGGTAGCGACGGGGACGGGAGATCAGATTGACCGGTTCCTGCATTCTCCGCAGGCAGAGTTGCTGGTGTTTGATTGCGCGCCCGAGGCCAATGTTTTCCCGATGGTTCCGGCTGGGGCGGCGCTATCGGAGATGTTGCTGGAAGAAGAACCGACGCAGTAGTGCTGTCGGGGCGGCGGCCAAGATGGCCGCCGGACAGCCGGCGAGACGCCGGCGCTACGATTCAAGGGGGATCAGCATGCAAAGCTTTCATATCCGCTATCGCAATACGCAGGGGACGTTGATGCGCATTCTGAACGCGGCGTCGCGCCGTGGGCTGGATTTGCCCTCCGTGGTGGCGGAGGCGGGCGAGCGGGATCATCAAGTCACGCTGGCCCTGGATGTGAATCAGAAGCAGGTGGGACAGCTGTATCGCGAGTGGTATTCGATTGCGGATGTGATTCATGTGGGTTCTGGAGCGGCGCATGCGGCGGAGTGGAGTTCGCACCATGCACCGGCGGGGGTGAGGCTGGAAGAATCGCGGGCCGCGGCGCGCGCCTAGCGGCGATTTTGTAGCTGGGCAAGCATGACGACTCCTGGGCAAACGTCATGCACTTGGGGGAACCCGCACGGCGGGTTCCCCGTTTTTGTGAAACTTCAACCACAACCGGCACGAAGGAACACGAAGGGAAACTCTCGAAAGCAGAACCTTCGTGTAACTTCGTGCCCTTCGTGGTTTATGCTTGTCGGTTCACTTTAGCTTTCATTTCAGGGAGCTTATCGATTTATGGATCTCAAGCACATCAGCCGTGGAATTACCGAAGGGCGCGATCGGGCGGGCGCGCGCTCAATGTTCAAGGCGGTTGGGTTCAGCGATGCCGATCTCAGCCGTCCTCTGATCGGGGTGGCCAACACGTGGATTGAAACCATGCCGTGCAACTTTCATCTGCGCCGCCTGTCGGCGAAGGTGAAGGAAGGGATTCGCGCGGCGGGCGGCACGCCCATGGAGTTCAATACTATCGCGATCTCCGACGGAGAAACGATGGGCACCGAAGGCATGCGGGCCTCGCTGGTGAGCCGAGAGCTGATCGCGGACTCGATCGAACTGGTGTGCCGGGGGCAGATGTTCGATGCGGTCGTGTGCGTGGTGGGATGCGACAAGACGATTCCCGCGGCGGCCATGGCGCTGGCGCGCATGAATCTTCCGGGCGTCGTGCTGTACGGAGGAACGATCGCTCCGGGCAGTTATCGCGGGAAAGACGTCACCATTCAGGATGTCTATGAAGCGATCGGGGCGAACGTGGCCGGAAAGATGAGCGATTCGGAGCTGAAAGCATTGGAAGATGCCGCGTGTCCGGGAGCGGGCGCATGCGGCGGGCAATACACCGCGAACACGATGTCGACCGTGATGGAGATGATCGGGCTGTCGCCGATGGGATTCAACAGCGTGCCGGCGATGGATGCCCAGAAAGATCAGGTCTCGTTTGAGTGCGGCAAGATCGTGATGAGCGTGCTGCAAAAGGAATTGAGACCGCGGGACATCCTCACGCGCGAGGCGTTCGAGAATGCGATTGCATCGGTCGCGGCGACGAGCGGATCGACGAATTCGGTCCTTCATCTGCTGGCGATTGCGCGCGAGGCGGGCATTGCGCTGGAGATCGACGATTTTCAGACCGTGAGTGAGCGGACTCCGGTGCTTGCCGACCTGAAGCCCTCGGGCCGATTCGTCGCCGCGGACATGCATCGAGCTGGAGGCATCCGCTTACTGGCGAAACGCATGATGAGCGGCAAGTATCTGCATGGGTCGGCAAAGACGGTGACTGGGCAGACGATTGCGGCGGAGGCGGAGAGCGCGGTGGAAAGTGCGAAGCAGGAAGTGATCGCACCGCTGAACCAGCCGCTGAAGGCGACCGGGGGACTGGTGATCCTGAAAGGCAATCTTGCGCCGGAAGGCTGCGTGGCCAAGATCAGCGGGCATGAACGGCTGGAGCAACGCGGTCCGGCGCGGGTTTTCGAATCGGAAGAGGATGCCATGGCCGCGGTCACGGCGAAAAAGATCAAGCCGGGAGATGTGGTGGTGATCCGCAATGAAGGGCCAAAGGGCGGTCCGGGAATGCGTGAAATGCTGGGCGTCACTGCGGCCATCGTTGGAGAAGGGCTCGGTGAATCGGTGGCGCTGCTGACCGATGGACGCTTCAGCGGAGCGACTCGTGGGTTGATGGCGGGACATGTTTCGCCTGAGGCGGCGCTGGGTGGTCCGATTGCCGGAGTGCGCGATGGTGACACAATTCACTTCGATGTTCGGAAACGCGTGCTGGAAGTTGAAGTCAGCGACGACGTATTACGGCAACGCATGGCAAAGTGGAAGGCGCCGGAGCCACGATATCCCACGGGTGTGTTTGCGAAGTATGCGGCGCTGGTATCATCGGCGTCGCAGGGAGCGATTACGCGGCCGCGCTAGGAGATTTAAGCGCTAAGATCGCTGAGGAGGGCCGCAGAGAACGCGGAGCAAGAATCAGCGTGCTTGGAATTGCTACAGTATCGTATTGATCTAGCCCCGCTGCCTAGCAGCCCGTGGTGCAAGTCTGGATTCGGCGAGAAGAATTTGTTGAGCGATCCACAGCGTTGATTCGTACACTGCGGGCATGGCAATGAGGCGAAGAGTCAAGCAGCGGCAGCAACAGAGCGACTTCTGGATTCCGCACACCGAGTTGCCGCGGACCGTGGGACATCCGTTCTACGAGCGGCTGCACCAGTTGCTGGAAGAGCGCAGGTTCGACGAGTTCGTGGAAGGCCAGTGTGTGCGCTTCTACGCGGAGACGATGGGACGTCCGTCGCTGACGCCGGGGCGGTATTTTCGCTTGCTGCTGATCGGATATTTCGAGGGGATGAATGGCGAACGTGGGATTGCATGGCGGGCGGCGGATTCGCTGGCGCTGCCGCGATTTCTGGAATTGGAGTTGAGCGAACAGCCGCCGGATCACTCGACGATTTCGCGACACGGCGGCTGATTGATGTGGAGACGCATCAAGCGGTGTTTCGCTGGGTGCTGCAGTTGCTCGCTTACGCTCTCAGGCCGCAGCTATCTGACTCTGCTACGCAAACTGAAGACCGAAGGCTACCACATTCATTTCTTCTTTGTGAGGCTGAGGAGCGTGGATCTTGCGCTGTCAAGAGTCAAGGAACGAGTGTCGCGAGGCGGGCACGATGTGCCTGAACCCATCATCCGACGGCGTTTCGATCGATCTATGCAAAATTTCCAGCTTTACTATCGGCCTTTGGCTAAGGGTTGGACGCTATTTGACAACTCGGGCGCGATCCCGAGCGTCATTGCGTTCGAGAGGGACGAAACGACTCGTATAATAGATAGGACTACCTACGCTGCGCTGGTTAAGCGCTACGGTCGAACATGAGCAAGCCCTCAAGAGACATACTACAGTTACCGATCGAGAAGCGGGCCGAAATGGCCTTTAAAGTCACAGTGGCTAAGGCCATCGACGAGCATACCCGCCTAGGCCTACCCGTTTACATCTGGCGGAACAGTAGGGTCGTGAAATTGTCTCCGAATGTGACACGCAATTCAAAACGACGAAAGTAGCAGTCATCCTCGAACCCCGCTTTATTGCTGAGCCAAGCACTTAGAAGAATTTTCTAGGGAGGCCATAGCACTCAGAATCCCCTCAGTCGGGTCAATAAGCGCTATCGAGATTTTCCGCCAACTATCAGACTTTCGACGTGCTCTTCCGCGCAAACCATGTGTCTGCCTTGCCGCCAAGATAGAACCCCCACAGGGTACCCAACACGATAAACGCCATGATCTCGATGAACTCCGGCAGAACCCACGCTAATGCCATGACTACCATTGAGGCTGGGAAATCAACAACTGCCAGCACCAGTCCTATCACATCCAAGTGCGGCCATTTCACGTGACCCAGTAAGGCGATTAGGCAGAGTCCCAGATGCGAAGACGAAAAAGCATAAGCAAGCCGCCGATGCTCCGAATTTATGACTTGCGTCATTCAATAGAAGGTTAGTCCGCGGCCTTCGCGGTGTCGATATTACTTTTGAGTTTGAACGAAATGCAGCTCAGTTTACGAAATCAGATGGGTTACACTCAGAATCCTGACCCGGCATTCTGATTCGCCAGTCATCATTCCAACTTCCGGTCGCCATCTTGGTAAACGTCTTCCGGTCTTGGCCGCGCCTCAAGAGTGTGACTGTTCTGAGGCGCGCCGGCCCTGCCCGATTGGAACACTCCCGAGCGGCACGGCCTTACCGATGATTCTCTTTCTGTGGCTCGCCATGACTCGTCGTCGGTTTCACGTTGCGGTCGGCCCGAAGCGGCCGGCTGACAGCTGGCGTGGCGGGCCTTCCGTGATTTTGGGCCGCAAGCTGTCCACGAGCCGCAGCATAGCTCCGCGCGTGCTGTACCTGCGTGCTCATGCGCGGAGCAATTGGCTCGCGCGACGCGGCCGCTTCAGATGGCCGCGGCCGAACCTGAACGCCGCGCGATCCGCCATTGAAGCTGGTGCGCGAAACGCTTCGCCCCCGATTGACGACCCGATAGCTGTACACGTTGTGTACGACGCGCGTGTCCACGTGGTTGTAGACGCGGTTGTAGAAGAAGTGGCCTGCATTCCAGTAGCCGCCCTCGTAGCCGAATCCCACGTAGCCAAACCCGTAGTTGATGCCGCCATAGAATCCGATGTGCAGACCCCAGTGGCCGGGATAGAAGGAATAGCGGCCGCCGTAAAACCCCCAATAGCCGGGCGTCCAGAGCGCTCCCATGTACGGTGGCTCGACCCACGCGCCGGGCACCCAGTAATAGCCGGCTGGGCCCCAGGCCCAATAACCGGGAGTCCAGATGTAGCCGTCGGCAGGCGCTGGCGGCTGATTGTAGTCGGGCAGAGGAGGAGGAGCCTGGGTTGCTGTTTCTGTTGGCTGCTCAACGGGAGCCGATTCATCGGGAGGCTGGCCTGGAGCAGCCTCTTGGCCGGGGGCTGGCGGCGCTTGAGTTGTGTACGATGGCCCGCTGGGCGCCAAGTTGACCGCGGCGGGGTCCTGACCCTGGTCCGGCGGAGCCTGGTCCTGTGCAGGTGCGACGCGGGCGCTCACGGCGGGAACGGCGGGAATCAGACGCTGGTAGCAGACTGCCACGCCGAGCGCGGCAGCAAGGGCAAAAAAGACCCACGACGCAATCCGAGGAAGACGGTTCATAGCACCCTCCAATTAATTCAGATATTTGTCCGAGGTCCCAAGTTTAGCGCGGCCGGCTGAAAATGACCATTGACGCGAACGGCTTGTTACTCCAAGTTATTTCGCGGAACCGATTTGCTGCACGCCACTAAAACGCCTTAGACTGTCAATCAGTGCGCCTAGATTTTTCGTGGCGTCCCCGCTGAATATGAGGTCAACGCGATCTAATTCTCCCGATTGTCGGGGCAGAATGACGATCTGTTCCAGAGGGTGGGCGTCCCGCTCAAGCACTGACTCGATCTCCGACACTGACGTTGTGCTCGGGTCAACCAGCAAGCTCAGCGAATGACTATGCCGAGCGCGGAACCAGCGATTTTCAACAGGCTTCAGCCCCGCCAGCACTCCAAGTGTCAATGCGGTGGTGCTGCCTGCCAGTACCCACATTCCACCCCCAACCGCTGCTCCGATAGCCGCAACAGCCCAGATGCTAGCCGCTGTTGTCAGCCCCCGTACCATTTCACGCTGAAAAATAATTGTGCCTGCACCCAAAAAACCGATCCCAGTGACGATCTGGGCTGCAACACGGGAAGGGTCGAGCACAACTGCCCGAGCACCGAGTATGTCTCTGAAACCGAAAGCGGAAATAATCATGAATACTGCGGCTCCAAGCCCGACCATCGCATGAGTCCGCAGCCCCGCCGCACGCTCCGAACGCTCGCGTTCTATCCCAACGAGTCCGCCCAAAACGGTTGCTAGACACACACGCAAAACGACATCCCAAATGGGAATCACGATATCCTCCAGTGGGCGGTTCTAGCCCGCAATTTAGTGTATTCCCCATGGAGTTCTTGGACGGAATACATGGCGCGTTGCCACGAGTGCAAGGGTTCGGGGCGTCGTCTCATACTTGAGCGAATCAGCAAATGAATGGCGTAACCAGATGGGATGAGTTCTGCATGCCTTTTTTAGGCACAACGGCCTATGAAAACGGGTTAGGCTATTGGCGCCGTGGACGTATGCGGTCGTTCGCCTTAGTGGAGCCTGAGAGCCCGCGGATGAGTTTGACCCTGGATGCCGTTGAGAACAACAAACTGTCGCCTTCTCTTCGGAGAGTGGCACGCGAGGGAGATTTTTGCGATTTGTGCATCCTTACGTCGCACGGCGGAAGGAGACAGCCATGGAAGTTTTGTATCCGCGGTGTTGCGGTCTGGATGTGCACAAGTCCTCCATCACTGCTTGTGTTCTGATAGCGCAATCCGGCAAACCGCTAAAGCACATTCGCCGCTTCGGATGCACGACCCGCGAACTTCGTGAGTTGGTCGTGTGGTTGCAGGAGTTTGGTGTTGAGCACGTGGCGATGGAATCCACGGGCGTTCATTGGAAACCGGTATGGAACGTTCTCGAAGGTCATTTTCAGATCGTTCTGGCGAACGCCCAGCCCATCAAAGCCGTTCCCGGACGAAAGACGGATACGAAGGACTGTCAGTGGATCGCGGAACTTCTGCAACACGGACTGCTCCGGAGTAGCTTCATACCCCCGTTGGTGACTCGCGATCTGCGGGATCTCACCAGGGCACGAACCAGCCTGTCGCAGGAGCATTCTCGTATTGCCAGCCGGATTCAGAAAGTGCTCGAGGATGCCAATCTCAAACTGGCAAGCGTTGCCAGCAACACTCTCGGCAAGAGTGGCAGAGCGATTCTCGCGGCAATCATTGGCGGTGAAGAGAGCTGCGAACGACTTGCCGATCTCGCTCTTGGGCACCTACGCGCGAAGACCCCCCAATTACAGGCAGCTTTAGAAGGCCAGGTGCGCGATCATCATCGATTCCTGCTGCAGAGCTTGCTTCGCCAACTGTACTTTATCGAATCTGAAATCGAGTTGTTAGACGCGCGACTCGATCAACTTGGGCAACAGCACCTGGACTTGGCGGAGGCATTGAATCGTTGGATAACGGTTCCCGGGGTGGATCACGTGGCTGCTTGGAGTTTCATCGCAGAGATGGGAGCAGATGTTAGTCAGTTTCCAACTGCAGCGCATCCTGCTAGCTGGGCAGGCGTGTGTCCGGGAAACAACGAAAGCGCGGGCAAGCGGAAGGCGATTACACACTTTCATTGACTTGCCTCACTCCCAGTCCTTAAGATTTCAGGCCATGATCGGGCAGACTATCTCGCACTACCACGTCCTCGAAAAGCTCGGCGGCGGCGGGATGGGAGTCGTCTATAAAGCCGAAGACCTCTTTGATGGGGGCGTCCATTCCATTGCTTACTCTACACGGGCGCAGCTAACCAATTGTGCGCCGCAGCGTATAGAAGATAGCAGCTTCTTCCGGGTTCGTAAATCAACAGATGGGGTGTTTCCTAGAGGGGAGTACGGACGTCGAGCTTGGCAGGAAGCGGAGTTCCCGTCCAATGGACAGAACCATCTGGAAGAACAGAGAGAACGTGAATCAGCATACCGGCGATTCATCCTCGATCTTTACCATGCGAAACCGATGAATGGACACGCA